>Ga0310811_10000014_pt1 | contig 365930 bp, 345 predicted proteins | sample YCmetagenome_FD_207642 | JGI IMG/M metagenome (GOLD analysis project Ga0310811, IMG submission 207642) | Soil microbial communities from experimental microcosm in Duke University, North Carolina, United States - YC | ecosystem: Engineered > Artificial ecosystem > Soil microcosm > Unclassified...
TCGACGCCGGAAAGCCCAAACTCGTGGCCATCACCGCCGCCGCCCGAAAGCTCCTCACCATCCTCAACGCCATGATGAAGGCCAATCAGCCCTGGAGAGCCGCTTGACCATCAAGACAGTCGCTCCCATTTGCTGCCGCAAACGGGAGAGGTCGCGAGGTTGCCTCCGCTCAGTTCGACGCCGTCCGTTGCGGGGCGGCCGCGGTCCAGTCGGCGGCGGTGGCGATGTAGAGGCGGACCGCGTCCGCATAGCGCTTGCCCTGGGCCAGGGCGTAGGCCTGGCGAGTCTCGGACAGGCGGCGCTGGGCCTGCGTCACGTCGACCAGGGTCCCGCCGCCGTTCTGGAAGGCGAACTCGCTGTTCTTGAGGTCCTGCTCGGCCACCTGGCGGGCCTCGTCCTGGGCGGCCACCGCGGCCTCGTCGTTGGCCAGGGCCTGCATGACGTCGGCCACCTGGGTGAAGGCGGTCAGCACGGTCTGCTGGTAGCGGGCGTTGGCCGCCTTGGCGGCGGCTTCGGCCGCGTGGACCTGGGCCTTGAGCTGGCTGCGGCCGAAGATCGGCAGGCTGACCGCCGGGCCGAAGTTCCAGCCGGTGAAGTCGTACTGGAACAGCTTCTCGGGGGTCAACGCGGTCTGGGCGATGGCGGCGCTGAGCTTGACGTCCGGATAGAGCCGGGCGGTCTGCACCCCGATGTCGGCGGTTGCGGCGTGCAGCTCGTCCTCGGCGGCGAGGATGTCGGGACGCCGGCGGACCAGCTCGGACGGCAGCTCCACCGGGATCTTGCCCGGCAGGGTCAGGGCCTGAAGATCGAAGTCGGGCGCGGTCCAGTCGCCCGGCGCGTGGCCGACCAGCAGGGCGAGGCCGTGGCGGGCCTCGGCCAGCTGCTGGTTGAGGTCGGGCAGCAGGGCCTGGTCCTGCACCATCTGCGCGCGGGCCGAGACCTGGGCGGCCGGGGCCGCGGCGCCGGCCGCCTGGGCTTTCTTGATGAACTCCAGGTTCTTGGCGTCCTCGTCGATCACGCTGGTCACCGCGGCGATCTGGGCGCGCAGGGTGGCGATGCGCACCGCCGCCATGGCCACGTTGCCGGTCAGGGTCAGGTAGGCGGCCTTGGCGTGCTGGCCTTGCGCCGCGGCCCGGGCGTCGGCGCTCTCGCCGGCCCGGCGCACCCCGCCGAACAGGTCGAGGTCGTAGGCGATGTTGCCGCCCACCGAGTACTGGTTGACCGTCGGGCTCGGGAAGCCGGGGATGCCGAAGGCGGCCAGGTTGATGCGGGTGCGCTCGGCCGAGGCGTTGAGCGCGCCGGTCGGAGTGTTGCGCTCGGCCGAGGCGGCGGCGCGGGCCTGCTCCAGGGTGGCGTCGGCGGCGGCCAGGGTCGGGCTGTCGCTCAAGGCCTGGCGGATGGTGCGGTCGAGGTCGGCCGAGCCGAACGCGGTCCACCAGCCGGCCGCGCCGTCCGCGCCCTGGCCGAGGGCGGGGATGGTCGAGGCGGTGTCGCCGGCCATGGCGTAGCCGGCGGTCTTGGGCGGGGCGGGGGCGGTGAAGTCGGGGCCGACCGCGGCGCAGGCGCTCAGCAGAGCGGCCGCTCCCGTCGCCCCGATCAGGCGGGTCTTAGTCCATGACGGCATGTTCGGGATCCGGTTTCTGCGCCCCTTGGGCCTTCGGAGCCTTCATGAGGAACAGCATGGGGAAGGCGCAGACGGTGATGATCACCATCAGTCGGAAGTCGTCGATATAGGCGACCATGGCCGATTGCCGGGTGATCTCGGCGTTGAGGGCGGCGGCGCCGGCGGTGGTGGCCGGGTTCAGCGCCTGGGGCAGCAGCGACAGGGTCTGCGAGCCCGGCGCGAAGTGGCGCACCAGGTCGCTGTGCACCACCTCGACGTTGTTGGTCTGCAGGGCCTCCACGATCGAGATGCCGGCCGAGGAGCCGAGGTTGCGCACCAGGGTGAACACGGCCGAGCCCTCCGCTCGGAAGATCGGGTTGAGGCTGGCGAAGGCCAGGGTGGTGAGGGGCACGAACACCGTCGAGGTGCCGAGGCCCTGGATGATCGCCGTGACCACCAGCGGCGTGGCGTTCATCTCCAGGGAGAAGTGGCTCATCATCGAGGCGGAGACGCCCATCAGGATCATGCCGGTCGCCACCAGCACCCGGGAATCGATCCGGCCGACCAGCCGTCCGACGGCGAACATGCCGACGAAGGCGCCGAGGCCCCGGGGCATCATGACCAGGCCGGTGGTCACCACCGGATAGCCCATCAGTCCCTCCAGCATGGAGGGCAGCAGCGCCATGCTGGAATAGAGCAGGATGCCGAGGAAGAAGCCGACCACGGTGGCGACGACGAAGCTGCGGTCGCGGATCAGGGCGCGGTCGAAGAATGGATGCTTGGCCGTCAGGGAGTGGACGGTGAACAGGTAGAGCGCGGTCCCCGCGACGAGGGCCTCGGTCCAGATCTCCGACGATCCGAACCAGTCCTGGGTCGGGCCGCGGTCGAGCATCAGCTGGAAGGCGCCGATGAACACCGTGAGCATGCCGAAGCCGAAGAAGTCGAACGGCCTGGGCAGGTCGTGCTTGTTGTTGGAGATGAAGGTCCACACGCCGAGGTAGGCCAGCACCCCGATCGGCAGGTTGATGTAGAACACCCAGCGCCAGGTGAGGTTGTCGGTCAGCCAGCCGCCGAGCGCCGGGCCCATGATCGGGCCGAGGATGGCCCCCATGCCCCAGATGGCCATGGCCTGGCCGTGCTGCTCCTTGGGCCAGATGTCGAGCAGCACCGCCTGCGACAGGGGGATCAGGGCGGCGCCGAACAGGCCCTGCATCAGGCGGAAACCGACGATCTGCGCCAAGCTGCCGGCCATGCCGCACAGCATCGAGGCGACGGTGAAGCCGGCGATCGAGACCAGGAACACCTGCTTGCGGCCGATGCGCCCCGACAGCCAGCCGGTCATCGGCGTCATGATGGTGGCGGCCACGATGTAGGAGGTCAGGACCCAGGTGACCTGGTCCTGCGAGGCCGAGACGCTGCCCTGGATGTGCGGCAGGGCGACGTTGGCGATGGTGGTGTCGAGCGAGTTCATGATCGTCGCCAGCATGATGCTGACGGTGATCGCCCACTTGTTGGGAGCGCCCTGGTCGCGGCGGGCGAGCATGGCCGGCCCTTCCTCCCTCAGCCCTTCGGGCCGGTGTCGACCTTGACCTTGGCCGACAGGCCGGCGGCCGCCATCCCGGGCGGGGCCTGGTCGAACTCGATGCGCACGGGCAGGCGCTGCACCACCTTCACCCAGTTGCCGGTGGCGTTCTGCGCCGGCAGGATCGAGAAGGTCGAGCCGGCGCCGGGGCTGAAGCTGGCGACCTTGCCGGCCAGCTTCTGGCCGCCGTTGGCGTCGATCTCGATCTCGGCGGCCTGGCCGGCGCGCATCCTGGCCAGCTGGTCCTCCTTGAAATTGGCCTCCACGTAGGGCCGGCCGGAGACCAGCCAGAACAGCGGCTGGGCGCCGGTGATGTAGCTGCCGAGCTGGATCTGCTCGACCTTGGTCACCACCCCGTCCTGCGGGGCGCGGATTTCGGTGTAGCCGAGCTGCAGCCGGGCGCGGTCGAGCGCGGCCTGGGCTTGCATCACGGCGGGATGCTGGTCGATCGGGCCGCCGATGTCGCCGCCAATGTCGCCGCCTGCGGCGGTGCGGGCGGCGGCGGCCTGCCGGCGGGCCACCTGCAGGCGGGAGGCGGCCTCGTCGGCGGCGCTCCTGGCCTGGTCGAGCTGTTGCTGGCTGGCGACGCCGCCGGCGGCCAGGGTCTTCTGGCGGGCGTATTCGCGGTTGGCGTAGTCGACGGCGTCCTGGGCCACGCGGATGGCGGCGTCCTGCTGGCCGGCGGTGGCGCGCTCGGTCCTCACCTGCAGGCGCGCGGCGGCCAGGGCCGCCTCGGCCTGGGCCTCGGCCACCTTGAAGTCGCGCGGGTCCAGGCGGAACAGCACGTCGCCCTTCTTCACCGACTGGTTGTCCTTGACGTCGAGCTCGATCACCCGCGCCGAGACATTGGCACTGATCGGGGTGCGCGAGGCCTGGACATAGGCGTCGTCGGTGGACTGGTAGCGGCCGCCGGTCAGCACGAACCAGCCGACCACGGCGATCACGATCACGGGGCCGCCGATCAGCAGCGGCCAGCGCAGCCGATCGCCCAGACTGCGTCCGCCGCCTGCGCCGTCAAGCTTCTGACTCAAGCTCGTAGCTCCGGAAAAACCGCGACAGATCCCCGACGCGCGCCAACACTCGGCGCGCGGGGGGATCGACTACGCGACTGAAAGGTGGAGGCCGCCGCCTGGACTCACGCGACGGGCGACCTCCAAGCGCTGATGTAGGCGCCCCTCTGTCATGATCCAAATGATATGTTATCACGAGGACCATGAGCGAACTTCATTTCAACCAGATCGACCTCAACCTGCTGCGGGTGTTCGACGCCCTGCTGGACGAGCGCAACGTGACGCGCGCCGGGGCGCGGCTCGGTCTCAGCCAGTCGGCGGTGAGCCACGCTCTGGGGCGCCTGCGGCTGCTGCTCGGCGACGAGCTGTTCGTGCGTCGCTCGACCGGCATGGACCCCACGCCGCGGGCGCTGGAGATCGGGCCGGCCCTGCACACCGCCCTGTTGCAGATGCAGACGGCCCTGGCTCCGGCCGGGTTCGACCCGGCCGTCAGCGAGCGGCGCTTCTCGATCTCGGCCGGGCCCTACGGCTGCGCCGTGCTGATCCCGCACGTGGTGCGGCTGCTGGGCCGCCATGCGCCCGGCGCCACGCTGCAGGTCACGCCCTATGGCGGCGGCACGGTGGAGGCGCTCGACACCGGGCGGGTCGACGCGGCCCTGATGGGCATGGACACGCCCTCGCGCCGCTTCCGTTTCCAGAAGCTGTTCGACGAGTCCATGGTGTGGGTGGTGCGCAAGGACCACCCGCTGACCGAGGGGCCGCTGACCCTGCAGCGCCTGCGCGACACGCCGCACATCCTGGTGTCGGGCTTCGAGGACCCGTTCGACGCCGAGGCGGCGCCGGGCGGGCCGGGGCTGAAGTACCGCCGGGGCTGGGACCGCCAGGAGAGCCAGCCCTCCGAGCTCGCCCGCCGCACCCCGCCCCGGAAAGTGGCGGTGCTGACGCCGGACTCGGTCTCGGCCCTGGCCATCGCCACCCGCTCCGACATGGCCGCCCTGGTCCCGCGCCGGCTGGCCGAGAGCAAGGGGGCGGAGGGGCGCGTCGCCATCCTGCCGCCGGTGCAGCCGGCCTTCACCCTGGAGATCGGCGCGGTGTTCCGCGAGGACCGGCTGGTGGACCCGGCCGTCGCCTGGCTGTCGCGCATCCTGGCGGAGGCGGCGCAGGGCCTGTAGGACTAGGCGTTGATCGAAGGTCGGCAGGCGCGACGGCGGAGATGAAAGAAGTCTCCTTCCTCCATCGAGGCGGAGGGCGATTGTTGTCCTTGGCCTTGGCGCAAAGAAAAGGGGGAAACGCATGTTGAGCGACGAGCAGCGCCGCGAGGCGGCCGAGGCCCTGATGCAGGCCGCGGCCACCTGCAGGCCGATCCCCCAGCTGTCGAAGACCTATCCCGACATGACCCTGGAGGACGCCTACGCGGTCCAGGGGCTGTGGCGGCAGGGCCTTGTCGACCGGGGCGGCCGGCGCGTCGGGACCAAGATCGGCCTGACCTCGCGGGCGATGCAGATGGCGTCGAAGTTCAACGAACCGGACTACGGCTTCCTGATGCACGAGATGCTGCTCAACGACGGCGCGGTGATTGAGGCGTCGCGGTTCTCGGCCCCGCGGCTGGAGGTCGAGCTGGCCTTCGTCATGGGCGAGGACCTGGAGGGGCCGACGGCGCGGGTCTACGACGTGATGCGGGCCACCGAGTTCGTCACCCCGGCCATGGAGATCATCGACTACCGCACCGAGACCCCGCGCCAGATCGTCGACACCATCGCCGACAACGCCGCCGCCGCCGCCATGGTGGTGGGCGGGCGCACCATCCGCCCGTTCGACGTGGACATCCGCTGGGTGGGGGCGACGCTGTCGAAGAACGGGGTGATCGAGGAGTCCGGCGTCTCGGCCGCGGTGATGGGCCATCCGGCGGCCGGCATCGCCTGGCTGGTCAACAAGCTGCATCCGCTGGGCGGCAAGCTGAAAAAGGGCGAGATCGTGCTGGCCGGCGCCTTCACCCGCCCGGTGTCGGTGGCCGCGGGCGACGTGATCCAGGCCGACTTCGGTCCCCTGGGGGCGATCGGCGTTTCGTTTGTCTGAGTCAGCCGGCGTGTGATGGCGATGGACCTGCCCAAGAACCGTTTCAAGCAGCGCCTTCAGGCCGGCGAGACCCAGATCGGCCTGTGGTGCACCCTGTCGAGCCCGTATGCGGCCGAGGCGGTCGCCGGCTCGGGCTTCGACTGGCTGCTGATCGACACCGAGCATTCGCCCGGCGGGATCGAGACCACCCTGGCGCAACTGCAGGCGGTGGCCGCCTATCCGGTCTCGCCGATCGTGCGGCCGGCCGAGAACAACCCGGCGCTGATCAAGAAGCACCTCGACATCGGCGCCCAGACCCTGCTGGTCCCGTTCGTGCAGTCGCCCGAGGAGGCCGCCGCCGCCGTCGCCGCCATGCGCTATGCGCCGGCGGGGATGCGGGGCGTGGCGGGGACGACCCGCGCCACCCGCTTCGGCCGGGTGAAGGACTATTTCGCCCGGGCGCACGAGGAGCTGTGCCTGCTGGTGCAGGTGGAGACCCGCGAGGCCCTGGACCGGCTGGAGGCCATCGCCGCGGTGGACGGGGTGGACGGGGTGTTCATCGGCCCCAACGACTTGGCCGCCAGCCTCGGCCACGCCGGGAACATGGGCCATCCCGAGGTGATCGCGGCGGTGGAGGACGGCATGCGCCGGCTGGCGGCGCTGGGCAAGCCGTCCGGCGTCTACGCCCCGCCCGATCTGGCCCGGCGCTGCCTCGACCTCGGTTGCCGCTTCGCCGCGGTGGGCGGCGACGCCGGGATCCTGGTCAAGGGAACCGATGCCCTCGCTCTCCAATTCAAATCATAGCGTGATATAAAAAACATCCGTGCGCCGCGGTAACGGCGCAATACGTTGGTACGAATAACGGAGTACGACCGACTCGGACCGCCAGCGCCAGGCTGAGCTGAGCTGCGCCGATCGGGATTTGGAGACGAACCGATGCTGATCCGTCACGCGCCGGACCTCAAGGACCACGACGTCACCGACCAGGGCCTGTACCTGCGTCGCCGGGAATTCATCGCCGCCGGCGCGGCCGCCGGGACCGCCCTGGCTCTGGGCGCCGGGCCGGCCGAGGCCGCCGCCCTGAACTATTCGCCGAACAAGATGCCCATCGGCGACAAGCCGACGCCGCTCAAGGACATCACCAGCTACAACAATTTCTACGAGTTCGGCACGAACAAGGACGACCCGGGCAACAACTCGAAGGCCTTCAAGCCGCGCCCCTGGACGGTGACGATCGACGGCCTGGTCAAGAAGCCCCTGCGCATCGGCATCGACGACCTGATCAGGCGCTATCCGCTGGAGGAGCGCATCTACCGCATGCGCTGCGTGGAAGCCTGGTCGATGGTGATCCCCTGGGTGGGCTTCCCCCTGGCCAGGCTGATCAAGGACGTGGAGCCCACCGGCCAGGCCAAGTATGTGGCCTTCGAGACCCTGTTCGACCCGCGCCGCATGCCCGGCCAGCGCGACAACGTCATCGACTGGCCCTACCGCGAAGCCCTGCGCATGGACGAGGCCAACAATCCCCTGACCCTGCTGGCGGTGGGCCTCTACGGCCAGACCCTGCCCAATCCGGATGGGGCGCCGATCCGGCTGGTGACGCCGTGGAAGTATGGCTTCAAGGGCGGCAAGTCGATCGTCAAGATCAGCTTCACCGACCGGCAGCCCAAGACCAGCTGGAACGTGCTGGCCCCGAGCGAATACGGCTTCTACGGCAACGTCAATCCCGAGGTCGACCATCCGCGCTGGTCGCAGGCCACCGAGCGGCGCATCGGCGAGTTCTTCCGCCGCAAGACCCTGCCGTTCAACGGCTACGGCGACCAGGTGGCGGCGATGTACAAGGGCCTGGACCCGAAGACGCTCTACTGAGTTCCTGGATCATGTCGCAGACGTGGAAGGACCGACTGGTATCGCTGGCCGTCTGGCTGGCCTGCGCCGCGCCGCTCGCCTGGTTCGGCGTCCAGGCCTTCACCGGCGACCTCGGGGCCAACCCGATCGAATACGTCCTGCGCCAGCTCGGCGTCTGGGCCCTGCGCTTCGTCTGCATCACCCTGGCGATGGGGCCGCTGTCCAGGCTGCTCAAGGCGCCGGTGCTGATCCGCTACCGCCGGCGGGTGGGGCTGTGGGCCTTCGCCTACGTGTGCCTGCACCTGTCGACCTACGTCGGCGTGGACCAGCTGTTCGACTGGCCGACCATCGGCAAGGACATCGCCAAGCGGCCCTACATCACCATCGGCATGGCCGCCTTCGCCATGCTGATCGCCCTGGCGGTGACCTCGGCCGACAAGCTGCGGCGCAAGCTCGGGCCCCGGCGCTGGAAGCGGCTTCACCAGGCCATCTACGTGATCGCCCCCATGGGGGTGGTGCACTACTACCTGCTGGTCAAGGCCGATCATCGCCCGCCCCTGGTCTATGGCGCGGTGGTGCTGGCCCTGCTCGCCTGGCACGCGGCGAACTGGAGCGCCGACATGAAGAAGGCGGCCGAGCGCAGGGCGGCGCAGGAGGCGCGCAAGGCGGCCCAGGACGCCAAGGCTGAAGGCGTCCGGGCCTGAAAAAAGGCGGGCGCTTTGGACGCCCGCCTCGAGTTCCATGGGGTATAAACATCCACATGCCCGACGAAGGCCTGTGAGGCATCGGGCGGCCGTCTATGCCGTCAGGCCGCGCGGCGGTTCAGTCCGCCGTCCCGGCCGGGATCTTCGCCAGCAGGGCGTCGAGGATGCCGTCCAGGTCCTGCTTCAGGTCCACGCCCCTGCCGAGCTCGGCGGCGATGTCCTGACGCTCGGCGGTCGATGAGCTCATCAGGGGATCGACGTGGGCTTCCGACACCGTGCGCGCCACTTCGCGCATCTCCTCGGCGCGGCGGCGGCCGTGCTGCAGGGAGCGGCTGATCATGTAGCGGGCGAACACCTCCCAGTCGGGCACCGGCATGGTCTCGCCGAGGGAGGCGAGGACGTCGTCCTCAACCCCCAGGCGGCGGGCGGTGAGCATGCTCTCGGTGATCAGGGCCTCCATGCCCTTGATCATCACGCTGCGGCACATCTTGACCGCCGAGGCCTTGCCGTAGTCGGCCGAATAGACCTTGGCGTTGAAGCCGAGCGGCGCGGCGAGCTCGAGGAAGGCGGCGGCGTGCGGCCCGCCCAGCAGCATCGGGCTCTTGATCCGGTGCGGCGGCACGGCGGTCATCACCGCGGCCTCGACGTAGCGGCCGCCGGCGCTGTCGATCGCCTCGGCCGAGGCGCGCTTGACGCCGGGCGACACCGAATTGACGTCGACGTAGAAGGCGCCCGGCTCGATGCCGCCGGCGGTGGCCCTGGCCGCCGCCAGCCCCTGTTCGGCGGTCACCGCGCTGATGACCAGCTGCGCGCCCTTGACGGCGTCGTGGTGGCTGGACGCGGCGCGGAACGGGCCGGTGGCCGCGCGGCTGGGAAGGGAGTCGGGATCGGTGAACTTCAGGTCATAGGCGCCGGTCGCGGCGCAGCCCGCCGCCGCCAGGTCCTGGGCGAGGATCTGGCCGACCTCGCCGAAGCCGATGATGGCGAAGCGCGGGGTGTTCTTCATGGCGGCCTCCGGGTGCGACGGGCGGAACCTAGTCAGGACGCGGCGCCTGTCAACGCGGGGCAGGGTTGGATCCAGCGGGCGGCCGGGGAAGTTTCCCGTCGGTGTCGAGCCCACTTTGGTGTATGATCCGCGGGAATTTCGGAACATCGTCACTGCCGGCCTCGGCCGGACCTTCGCTCAGGAGGCTTCGATGACTGCGTCCCGCTCTTTCGCCCCGCCTCGGGAGGCGCTGCAGGACGGCGCGCCGCCGCCGGTGTTCCCGCTGCTGCCCTACGCCTTCACCGCCTATGCCGAGCACTGCTCGCGCGACGTCGCCGACCAGGTGGGCCGGCTGGCCCGCTCCGACGAGCGCTGGGGCGCCGAGGACGCCTTCGGCCTGCACATGCTGACCGAGATGAACCAGGCCTTCTTTTCCCTGGTCTGGGCGCCCTTCGGCGTCGCCATGGGGCGGGCCCGAATCCCCGACGATCCGCGTCCCTGAGGCGTCCGGCGCCGGCATCGGCGCCGGAAATGTCCGGCAGGCGACGGTACGCGGCCGCGCCAACTCATCCGGTTGAGGACGAAGGCGAAAAACGCCCAGTCGGTCTTGCTTGACGGGCGTCAGCTAGTTACCAGGGGGCTCTGCCACAGTTGATGGGAACGAGCGTGGCGATTTCACGCTTAGGTTCCAGCGTATTGGGAGAACGCCCAGTGATTGATGCGGCCGCGACCGTCCCCGGTCTCGAAAAGGCTCCGACCAAGCACAAGAAACTGCTCGCCTGGGTGCGAGAGATCGCCGAACTCACCCAGCCCGAGCGTGTCGTCTGGTGCGACGGGTCGCAGGGCGAGTGGGAGCGCCTGACCGCCGAGATGGTCAAGGCCGGCACCCTGAAGCCCCTGAACCCGGAGAAGCGGCCCAACTCCTTCGCCGCCAATTCCGACCCGCGCGACGTCGCGCGGGTGGAAAGCCGCACCTTCATCTGCTCGAAGAAGCCCGAGGACGCCGGTCCGACCAACAACTGGATGGCGCCCGACGAGATGCGCGCCACGCTCCAGCCGCTGTTCACCGGCGCCATGCGCGGCCGCACCATGTACGTGGTGCCGTTCTCCATGGGCCCGATCGGCTCGAAGATCTCGGCGCTCGGCGTCGAACTGACCGACAGCCCCTACGTCGCCGCCTCGATGCGGGTGATGACCCGCATGGGCAAGGCCGCCCTGGAGGCGCTGGGCGACGACGGCTTCTTCGTCCCGTGCGTGCACACCGTGGGCGCGCCGCTGGCCGCCGGCCAGAAGGACGTGTCCTGGCCCTGCAACGAGACCAAGTACATCGTCCACTTCCCCGAGGAACGGCAGATCTGGTCCTACGGCTCGGGCTATGGCGGCAACGCCCTGCTCGGCAAGAAGTGCTACGCCCTGCGCATCGCCTCGGTGATGGCCCGCGACGAGGGCTGGCTGGCCGAGCACATGCTGATCCTCAAGCTGACCTCGCCCGAGAACAAGACCCACTACATCGCGGCCGCCTTCCCCTCGGCCTGCGGCAAGACCAACATGGCCATGCTGCAGCCGACCATCCCCGGCTGGAAGGCCGAGACCATCGGCGACGACATCTGCTGGATGCGCTACGGCGAAGACGGCCGCCTCTACGCCATCAACCCGGAAGCGGGCTTCTTCGGCGTGGCCCCGGGCACCGGGAACAAGACCAACAAGAACGCCATCGACACCCTCTACGCCAACACCATCTACACCAACGTCGCGCTCACCGATGACGGCGACGTATGGTGGGAAGGCCTGACGGAAGACAAGCCGGCCCATCTGACCGACTGGAAGGGCCGTCCGTGGACGCCCGACAGCCCCGAGCCCGCCGCCCACCCCAACGCGCGCTTCGCCGTGCCGGCCGCCCAGTGCCCGACCATCGCGGCCGAATGGGAAGACCCCAAGGGCGTGCCGATCTCGGCCATCCTGTTCGGCGGCCGCCGGGCCACCGCGGTGCCGCTGGTGACCGAGGCCTACAACTGGCAGCAGGGCGTGTTCCTGGCCGCCAACACCGCCTCCGAAGGCACCGCCGCGGCCGAGAACAAGGTCGGCGAGCTGCGCCGCGACCCGTTCGCCATGCTGCCGTTCTGCGGCTACAACATGGGCGACTACTTCGGCCACTGGCTGAAGGTCGGCAAGAGCGCCGCCGATCCGGCCAAGCTGCCGCGCATCTACTTCGTCAACTGGTTCCGCAAGGACCTGCACGGCAAGTTCGTGTGGCCGGGCTACGGCGAGAACAGCCGCGTGCTGAAGTGGATCGTCCAGCGCCTGGAGGGCGTGGCCGAAGCCCACGATACCCCGATCGGCCGCCTGCCCACCGCCGAGAGCCTGGACACCGACGGCCTGACCCTGTCGCAGGACCAGCTGCACCTGCTGCTGTCGGTCGACCGCTCGGTGTGGAAGGAAGAGGCCTCGCTGATCCCCAGCTTCTACGAGCGCTTCGCCGAGCACCTGCCCCAGGCCCTGTGGCACGAGCACGAGGCCCTGATCCAGCGTCTCGAGGCCTGGCCGCACGAGACCTACGCGGGCCACGAGCGCGACCGGGTCGCGTTCGGCTGAACCCCACGCCCCTCATCCCGGCATTCGCCGGGATGAGCGGATTATTTTGGCGCCTGCTGCGCCCAGGCGGCCTTGATCGGGGCCAGCATGGGGTCCGCCAGCGCCTCGGCCGGCCGCACCTCGGAGAAGTTGAGCCCGAGATAGCGGCCCCGGTTCCATACCACCTGGCCGGAATAGACCTTGCCTTCGCGCAGGGAGAGCAGGTGGATCTCCTTGGGCGCGCGCCAGGCGGCGCTGGGCACGGCCACGCGGGCGCCGTGCTCGGAGATGTCGCGGATCACGCAGTCGATCGACAGCCCCGCCAGGCCGTAGAACAGCCGGCCGCCCAGGGTGCAGGTCTTGCGCGCGGATCGCCGGCGGTCCGTACCGCCGCGTTTGATGGGAGCCATCATGGTCAGTTCAGCCATGGTCGAAGGCCTTGCACACTCTAGACGCGAAATTAGAAGCCAATTCGCCTTACGCGAGAGTTAAGGCAAAAGGCTAGTCCTATTCGGCCAGGTGTGGACCTATCCCTCGGTATCGGCGATCCAGATACAGCAGGGGCTCGCCCTCGGGCCGTACACGGACGGCCTGGACCTCGCAGAAGATCACCGAATGGGTGCCGCGCTCCAGCCGCTCGACCACACGGCAGTCGAAGGCGGCGATGGCGTCCTCCAGCACCGGCGCTCCGGTCTGCAGGGTCGACCAATGGCCGGCGGCGAAGCGCTGCTCGATCGGCAGCTCGCGGGTGGAGAACAGGGCGGCGATGTCCGTGTGCGACGCGCCCAGGGTGTTGACGCACAGCACCCGGTTGGCGCGGATGATCTCGTTCTGCCGGCTGGCCAGGTTCACGCACACGATCAGGGTGGGTGGATCGTCGGTGACGCTGCACACCGCCGAGGCCGTGAACCCGCCGCGCCCCGCCGGGCCGTCGGTGGTGACCACGTTCACAGCCGCCGCCAGGCGGGCCATGCCGTCGCGATAGCTGTCCTTGGTCACCATCCCGCCCCTTGTGGCACGTCCTCGGCCTCAGCCAGGAGAGATCATCTTCTCGGGCCGCACAATGGCGTCGAACTCCTCGTTCGTCACATAGCCCCCGCCGACCGCTTCCTCGCGGAGGGTGGTGCCGTTCTTGTGCGCGGTCTTGGCGATCTTGGCGGCGTCGTCGTAGCCGATCTTCGGGGCCAGGGCCGTGACCAGCATCAACGAGCGCTCGAGCCCGGCCTTGATGTTGTCCTCGCGCGGCTCGATGCCGACCACGCAGTTGTCGGTGAAGCTGACGGCGGCGTCGGCCAGCAGGCGCGTGGACTGCAGGAAGTTGTAGGCCATCACCGGGTTGTAGACGTTGAGCTCGAAGTGGCCCTGGCTGTCGGCGAAGGTCAGGGCGGCGTGGTTGCCGAACACCTGGACGCACACCTGCGTCATGGCCTCGCACTGGGTGGGGTTGACCTTGCCCGGCATGATCGAGGAGCCCGGCTCGTTCTCCGGCAGGGCCAGCTCGCCGAGGCCCGAGCGCGGGCCCGAGCCCAGCAGGCGGATGTCGTTGGCGATCTTGAACAGGCTGGCGGCCACGGTGTTGAGCGCGCCGTGGGTGAACACCATGGCGTCGTGCGCGGCCAGGGCCTCGAACTTGTTGGGGGCCGAGGTGAACGGCAGGCCGGTGATCTGGGCGATCTTGTCGGCCACCGTCTCGGCGAAGCCCACCGGGGCGTTGAGGCCCGTGCCCACCGCCGTGCCGCCCTGGGCCAGCTGCATCAGCATGGGCAGGGTCATCTCGATGCGGGCAAGGCCGTTCTCGATCTGCTGGGTATAGCCACTGAATTCCTGGCCCAGGGTCAGGGGCGTGGCGTCCTGGGTGTGGGTGCGGCCGATCTTGATGATGTGGGCCCAGGCGTGGGCCTTGTCGTTGAGCGCGTTGCGCAGCTTCTGCAGGGCCGGGATCAGGCGGTGGGTCACCTCCTCGGCCGCGGCCACGTGCATGGCCGTGGGATAGGTGTCGTTGGACGACTGGCTCATGTTGACGTGGTCGTTGGGGTGGACCGGCTTCTTGGAGCCCATCTCCCCGCCCATGATCTCGATGGCGCGGTTGGAGATCACCTCGTTGGCGTTCATGTTCGACTGGGTGCCCGAGCCGGTCTGCCACACCACCAGCGGGAAGTGGTCGTCGAGCTTGCCCTCGATCACCTCGTTGGCCGCCTGGACGATGGCGGCGCCGATCTTGGGGTCGAGGTGGCCGAGGGCCACATTGGTCTCGGCGGCGGCGCGCTTGATGATCCCCAGCGCCCGCACGATCGGCAGGGGCTGCTTCTCCCAGCCGATCTTGAAGTTGCCGAGCGACCGCTGGGCCTGGGCGCCCCAATATCGGTCGGCGGCGACCTCGATGGGTCCGAAGGTGTCGGTTTCGGTGCGCGTGCCGGCCATGGGGACTCTCCAGTTGTCGCGAGGGCGGTCTATCCTCCGCCGTGGCGCTTCGCAACGCCAACGCTGGGACAGGAGGGCCCGACCCATGATGGTGACGACCACCAACGATCTGCCGGGTTATCGAGTCGTCGAGGTGAAGGGGATGGTGCGCGGTGTGATCGTCCGCTCGCGCAGCGTGATCGGCAACATCGGGGCCGGCATCCAGTCGCTGTTCGGCGGCGACATCACCATCTACACCAAGCTGGCCGAGGACGCCCGCCAGCACGCCTACGACCGCATGGTCGACCATGCCCGCGAGGCCGGGGCCAACGCCGTGATCGCCATGCGCTACGACGCCAACGAGATCATGGAGGGCATCACCGAGGTGCTGGCCTACGGCACGGCGGTGTGGGTGGAGCCGAACGCCAAGTGATGCCCGGTGGTTTTGCGGACGACTCGGCCTGGACCGGCCGTGGCAAGGTGCGGGCGCGCGAGGACGCGGCGGGCCTGGTCATCGTGGTCGACGGCCTGACCAGCCAGGCCAAGTACTACAAGCCGCTGATCTACGAGTTCTTCCGCAAGGAGTGGCGCGGGTCCCGCCCGGCCTGGGGCGAGTACGCCGTCGAGATCCGCATGGACTATACCGGCGATCCGCCGTGGCTGGATCTCGACAACCTGGCCAAGGCGATCCTCGACGCGATCAAGGGCTACGCCTTCCACGACGACGCCCAGGTGGCCCGCCTGCTGGTGGAGCGCCACGCCGGCGAGCGCGAGCGCATCACCGTGACGGTGCGGGCGCTGGCGGGGGCGGCTCGGACGGGCGGCGCCTGACCAAATGGCCTAGGCCCTGGCCAGAAGTCGATACAACCAGAAGGAGAGAACTCCTTAACCGATTCGGTTTCCAATGATCCCGGCGCCGGCTGCGGGGACTGACCGATGAAGTTTTTCAATCATACGGCAGATAATCTGATCAAAGACCAGTTGTCGGAGCTGACGCGAAAGTTTCACGCCATTTCGCGATCGCAGGCCGTCATTGAGTTCCGCCTGGACGGAACGATCGTCGATGCCAACGAGAACTTCTGCAATGCCATGGGCTACAGCCCGTCGGAGATCGTCGGCCGCAAGCATGCGATGTTCGTCGACGCGCAATATGCGGCCAGCGAGGAATACGCCGCGTTCTGGCGCGCGCTGAACCGCGGGGAGTTCGCCGCCCAGAAGTTCCGCCGCCTGGCCAAGGGCGGGCGCGAGGTGTGGATCCAGGCTTCCTACAATCCCATCCTCGACCAGACCGGCCGGCCGATCGGGGTGATCAAGATCGCCACCGACATTACCGCGGCCGAGCAGGACCGCCTGGCCGCGGACGCGCGGCGCAGGACGCTGGAGGAGGACCAGGAGAAGGTGGTGCGCGCGGTCGCCGCGGCGCTCGACCGCCTGTCCAAGGGCGACCTCACCACCCAGATCGACGCCCGCTTCGAGGGGGGCTACGCCGAGATCCGCGACAACTTCAACGGGGCGGTCGCCAGCCTCCGGAGCACCTTCTCGTCGATCGCCGACTCCATGTCCGCCATGCTCGGCGGCTCCGAGGAGATCATGGTCGCGGTCAACAACATGGCGCGGCGCACCGAGCAGCAGGCCGCGACCCTGGAGGAGACCGCCGCCGCCCTGGACCAGATCACCGCCACGGTGCGCAGCACCGCCTCCGGCGCCGCCGAGGCTTCCCAGGCGGCCACCGGCGCCAAGGCGGAGGCCGAGCGCTCCGGCGACATCGTGCGCGAGGCGGTGCAGGCCATGCACGGCATCGAGGAAGGCTCGCGCAAGGTCACCGAGATCTTGGCGGTGATCGACGAGATCGCCTTCCAGACCAACCTCCTGGCCCTGAACGCCGGCGTCGAGGCGGCGCGGGCGGGCGACGCGGGCCGCGGCTTCGCGGTGGTGGCCCAGGAAGTGCGGGCCCTGGCCCAGCGCTCGGCCGAGGCCGCCCGCGAGATCAAGGGCCTGATCTCCTCCTCGCGCAACCAGGTCGACCTGGGCGTGCGCTCGGTGGGCGCCACCGGCCAGGCCCTGACCCAGCTGGTCGGCCTGGCGGTGCAGATCGACCACGTCATCTCCGACGTGGCCCGCTCGGCCCGGGAGCAGTCGACCGGCCTCGGCCAGGTCAACACGGCGGTCAACGACATGGACAAGGTCACCCAGCAGAACGCCGCCATGGTGGAGCAGACCACCGCCGCCGCGGCCCAGCTGCAGGCCCGCGCCAACGAACTCGACGCCGCCATCGGCCGCTTCAACCTGGGGCGCGGCGCCCAGCCGCCGCGGGCCCGCGAACCGGCCTCCGCGGTGCACCAGGCCCAGCGCCGGGTAGCCGCTTTCGCCGCCCGCGGCTGAGGCGAATCGGGGCGCCGAGGGAACCGGAAGCGGACGGAGCATTTCCTAAAGAGGGCGAAAACGGGTATCAGTCCGCCACCCCCCTATGTCCGCACCGCTGCCTCCCACCCCGATCTCCGCTCGCCGCGCCGACCTCGACTGGTTGCGCGTGGCGCTGTTCGCCGGCCTGATCTTCTACCACGAGGGCCTGCTCTACGAGCCGGGCCGACGGGTGGTGAGCGTCCTGCTCCTGGCCACCCACCCGTGGCGCATGAGCCTGTTGTTCCTGATCTCCGGCGCGGCCACCCGGTTCATGGCCGACCGCGCCTCGACCCTCAAGCTGACCGCGGACCGGTCCGTGCGCCTCCTGCTGCCGCTGGTGTTCGCCGCGGTGGTGCTGGTGCCGATCCAGGCCTACTTCGCCCTGGTCGAGGGCGCGGCCTACACCGGCGGCTATGTGGACTTCCTCAAGGACTACTTCGCCGACCCTACCGCGCGGCCCATCCCCGGCCAGCTGCCGGTCTACGGCCATCTGTGGTTCGTGTTCTACCTGTGGGCCTACACCATGGCCCTGTCGGCGGGGCTGGCGCTCAAGCCCGGCTGGTTCAGGCGCGGGCAGGCGCTGCTCGAGCGGCTCGGCGGCATGAACCTGCTGATCTGGCCCTACGCCGTGCTCTGCGTCCTGCGGCTGACGGCCTATCCGGCGTTCGGCATGACGCTGACCTTCTTCGACGACTGGTACAATCACCTGGTCTCGGCCGGCATGTTCGTGCTGGGCTTCCTGGCGGCCCGCTCCCCGGTGTTCTGGAGCCAGGTCGCCAAGGTCCGCTGGGCCGCCCTGGTCCTGGCCCTGGCCGGCTTCGCCCTCTACAGCGCCTTCGGCCTGCAGTACGCCGCCCAGCCCGAGATCGCCGAGCCGGCGCACCCCGGCATGGGCGTGTTCTACGAGATGGAGCGGTGGGGGGCGGTGGTGGCCGTGCTCGGCTTCGGCTACCGGCACCTGGCCCGCGCCCCGGCCTCGCCCGGCTACCTCAACGGCGGGGTGTTCACCTGGTACATCGTCCACGAGCCGGTGATGCTGGCCGCCTGGCACTGGCTGAAGCGGCTGCGCCTCAACGACGGCCTGGAGGCGGGGCTGGTGGCCGTGATCACCCTGTCGATCTGCCTCCTGGCCTACGAGGCCGCCCGTCGCGTCGGCTGGCTGGGCGTCGCGCTCGGCCAGCGACGCCTGGAGTGGGGGCGCCTGGGTTGGGCGCGACCGGAGTGGGCGCGGCTGGGCTGGCGGCGGGGGCGCCGTCCCGCGGCCCAGTCCCGTCCGGGAGGTGCGGAGCCGGAGCCTAGCGCCGCTTCGGCTTCCTGAAGCGCAGCATGAACTGGTCGGTCTTGCCGCGGACCGAGGGGTCGAAGACGTTGGCGGTCTTGGGGTCGGCGGGGTTGCGCAGGGCGTCGCTCTCGGCCTCCAGCACGAACCCGGCCTTGGTCAGCTGGTCCTTGACCACGCTCTCCTCGATGCGGTGCAGGGTGTTCATCTCGCCATAGCCGGTGCCGGACCGGCCCGCGTGGTCGACGATCACATAGACCCCGCCCGGCTTGAGGGCGTTGAAGATCGCCTTGTTGACCTTGGCCACGCCCGCCGGCCCGCCGCCGGCCGCGCCGTACTCGGGGTTGAACAGGTCGTGGTAGAACTGGGAGTTGAAGACGACGTCCAGCTTCTGGGCGGGCTTGAAGTCCTCCCAGGGCTGGGCGGCGATGCGGATATTGGGGAAGGCCGGGTTGGAGCCGAGGCTTTCCGAGCCGTTGCTCTTCTGGCGCACCACGCCGTAGACCACGCCCTTGGGCCCCACCACCTTGGCGAAGATGTGGGTGAAGTAGCCGCCGCCGGGGAACAGGTCGGCGACCCGGTCGCCGGGCTTGATTCCCGCGAACTCGACCACCTCGGCCGCCTTGCGCGCCTGGTCGCGCGCCCTCTCGTCGGGGGGGCGGGCCGGATCGGCGAGGGCTGCGGTGAGGGCCGGCGAGGGCGCCGCGCCGGCGGGAGCGGCCGCCAGGGCCGCGCTGGCGGCGAGCGCCAGCATCAGGGTTCGGAACGCACGCGCCATGACTTCCTCCGCCGTATCGGTTTTCGTGCGCCCCCCGCCACGCTGAAGGCCGGCGGATATGGTTTGACGCTACGCGCTTTCCTGTACGCCCTACCGCTACGCTACATGAGGGCGGGCCTGTACGCCCTATCGCTACGCTACATGAGGGCGTTTTGAGCGCCCTGCCGCTACGCTACCTGACGGCGGCTAGCTGCTCCAGGGCTGCAATGCGCCCCATAGCAGAAGCGTGGTCCCGAAACCCAGGAAGATCAGGGCGGTGAGGCTGAAGCGCAGCTTGCGCCCGGACGTCCAGGAGTCCACCCGTCGCCCGCCGCGCCACACGGCCGGCAGCATCAGCGCCTGGCCGAGGCTGCACAGGCTGGCCACCAGGGCGCTGGACGAGGCGATCGCCACGAACGGTCCCGGCCATTCGGAGAAGGCCACCGTGGGGTCGCGCAGGGCGCGCACGGCCCACCAGCCGAAGCCGCCCACGGCGATGAACCACAGGATCGCGGTGGCGGTCTGGATGGCGCTGGCGCGGCCCTGCACGTCGGTCTGGCGGAACTGAAGGCGGTCGCGGGTGAAGATGCCCACCAGGGTCGCGCCGGCCGCCAGCAGGGTGAGCAGGGCTCCGCCCAGGAGGATGCGCCGGCGTTGCCACCAGCGGATCCGCTCATAGGTGCGCGCGCCGGACGGGTCGAGCCAGCGCACTGCGACGCCGCCCATCATCTGCACGCCGCCGACGTGCTCCGAGGCCCCGACCTGGCGGAACTGGCCCGGCTGGCCGGTCGGGGCGAAGGCGTGGCCGCCCTCGCCGCCCATGACCATGAGCCGCCCGTCGGGGCTGACGTCCAGGCGCACCCGGTCGGTGAGCAGCGACACGAACTGCTCGAGCCCGCCGTAGCGGCGGTCCTCGTTCAGGTAGTCGCCGGCGTAGGCCGCCCGCTGGGCGTAGAGGTCGGGCGAGCCTTGCGGGGCGGGCGCGGGGACGGCGTAGAAGCGCCCGACGATCTCGCCCGGCAGGTCGTCCACCAGGCCGGCGCCGCTGTCGCTGTCGACCGAGATGAACACCCCGAGGTTCAGCGCCGGCACGGTGACCAGGTTGGAGCGGAAGTTCAGGGTCTGGCCCTCGTGGCCGAAGCTGTCGAAGCCGCCCGGCAGGGGGCGCTCCCAGAAGCCGGCCGCCCAGCCGGGGACGCCCGGCCCCGAGCGCAGGGTCACGGTGCGGAAGGCCTGGGCCGTGGCGGGGCCGTAGACGGTGGTCCCATCCAGGGTTCCGCCCGCCAGGATCAGCTGCATGAAGCGGGCCATGTCGCCCGCCGTGGACGAGGCCGAGCCGGCGGGGGCGATCTGGCTGACGAATTCGTAGGGCCGGGCGCGGTAGCCGGCCCCGGACCACACCAGGCCCTGGGCCGCGTCGGCGGCGAGCTCGGGGGCCATGGGCGCCGGCAGCGCGGCGCTGGCCGGGTAGGGCTCGCGGAAGGTGGTGTGGGTCAGGTTCAGCGGGCGGAGGACCTCCGTCTCGGCCGCGTCCATGAACGGCTTGCCCTCGACCTGGGCCACCGCGGCGCCGGCCAGGCCCGCGCCGTAGTTGGAGTATTCCGGCATGGCGCCGGGGACCCACACCCGGCGCGGCCGCTCCTGGCGCAGATAGGTGTCCAGGGCGCGCACGCGCTCGGGCCGGGTCTCGAACAGGCGGCCCAGGGTCTTGACCTCGAAGCCCGCCGAATGGGTCATCAGGTCGTGCAGCGTCACCTGGCGCGGGATGCCCTGGTCGCGCACCTGCAGCCGCTCGGGCAGGTAGAGGTTGACCGGAGAGTCGAGCTTCATGCGCCCGCGCTCGACCTCCTTCATCACCAGGGTCCAGGTGAACAGCTTGGAGATCGAGCCGATGCGGAACAGGGTGCGGTCCGGGTCCACCGCCCGCGCCGGGGCCACCCCCGCCAGGCCGTAGCCCTTCTTCAGCACCACCTGGCCGTCCTGCACCACCGCGACGGCGACGCCGCCGATGTGGCGGGCGGCCATGGCCTGCCGCACCGCCCCGTCGACCAGGGCCTCGAGCTCCGCGGGCGGGATCGGCGTCCCGGGCTCCAGCCGGGCCCTGGCCGGCGGCGCGGGGGGCGGCGGGGCGGCCGCCGGCGGCGCAGGTCGGATGGGCGCTTCGACGTCGGGCGGGGCGACGGCGTCGGCGGCCGGCGGCCGGACGGGGCGGACAACCGGGACGCGGGGGGCGGGCGCCGGCGCCGGAGCCGCCGGCTGGGCGCCCGCGGCCGGGGTGTCGGAGACGTCCTGGGCGCGCGGCCGGCCGGGGCCGGCCAGCAGCAGGCACGCCGCCAGGGTCAGGGTTGCGCCCCGCAGAACCACGCTCGACACCAGAACCCCCCCTTACTGGCTGAAGCTGTAGAACGGCAGCATCGGCCGCAGGCCCGCGCCGACGGCGATCTGCGGCTCGGAGGGGGGCGTCATCCCGGTGGACACCTCCTTCGCCGCCACGCACGCCTTGGCGGTGGTCGCCAGGGCCGCGAAGTCCGCGACCTTGGGGAAGGATTGCAGGATGCAGTCGTCGTAATAGGGGTAGCGGTCGCTCTCGCTGCAGCCGAACGAGGAGCGGTCGGGCCGGGCGGCGGTGAACACCGCGCGGTTGGAATCGGCCAGGGCGGGGATGAACACCCCCGAATAGCAGGCCGACAGGATCACCACCGTGGGCCGCCCGCCGCAGGCCTGGTCGACCATGCTGGACAGGGCGGCGGGGCTGAACAGGCGGTCGCCGACCAGGAGGCCCTGGGCGTTGCCGTGGCTGGAGAAATACACCAGGCAGCCGTCCTTGGCCTGCCGGGCCAGGGAGATCAGGGTGTTGTCGATCAGCACCGGGTCCGACGGCATCAGGCTCTCGCCCGGATAGTTCTGTGGCCGCACCGAGAACTGCTGGACGTTCTTCGGATCGAAGCCGGCCTTGACCAGGGCCTGGGCCACGTCGTGGCGGGCGTTGTCGAAGGCCTCGGTGGGCGCGCCGGAGTGGGCGTGGAAGTCGCCGGCCACCACCACCGCGGCCCAGCCGGCGAACTGGTTCGCGGCGGCGGCCGCCTGGATCGGCAAGGCCGCCGTCAGGAGGGCGGCGACCGCCCCCGCGATCCTGCCCTCGACGCCCATCACCTCGTCCTCGTCCTCATGTCCGATCCCCCGATCGCTGGTCCCCGGATCGCCAGTCGCCGATCTCCGGGCCGCTATTTTTTGCGGAACTGGTCGAGCGAGACGACCTTGGGGCCGTCGCCGCCGTCGTCCGGCCCGTCGCCGCGCGGCGCGGCCGGCTCCTCGGCCTTGGTCTTCTTCGCGCGGCTGGCGGGCAGCACCGCCGGCGCGTCCTCGGCCTCGAGCTCGACCGGCTCGGCCGCCTCGAACTGCAGCAGGAACTGCACGCTGGGATCGTAGAAGCGCGTCACCGCCGCATAGGGCACCGACAGCCGCTTGGGCTGGCCGCCGAACTTCAGGGTGACGGTGAAGAAGGTCTCGCCGGGCGCCAGGTCCTTGTACTGGTGCTGCAGGACGATGGTCATCTCGTCCGGATACTTGCCCAGCAGGTCCGGCGGCGCCGAGACGCCCGGGGCGTCGGTCTTGAAGGTGATGTAGAAGTGGTGCGCGCCGGGCAGGCCGGCGGGCGAGGCGGCGCGCTTCAGCGCCGCGCGGACCACGCCGCGCAAGGCGTCCTGGGCCATCGCCTCGTAGTGCATCAGGTCCTGGGGCTGGTCGTCCTGGGCCATGAAATTCCCGCTTCTTGGAAGGCGAACCTAGCGCCTCCCACGCACGGCGCAAAGACGGCGCCGCAGCAAAAAATTCGGCGGGGCGTCCAAGAGGATGCAGACGCTTCGCGGGACGCCTGAGCCTGGCAGGCCTTGGCGCCCAAACGCCCTCATGTAGGCGCTAGCCGATAGGGCAAAAAACAATGAAGTGGAGGGCTTCTGTTGCAAGGCGCCCTCCGGGCCCCGCCTAGCGCTGCTAAGACACTAGGAGTTTAAGGCGAGTTCACCAGCACCGCATTACGCGGCGACAGCGTACTCTTCAGCGAAGTTATCGTTCGCAGTTAGTTTAAGGCCCGGTACGCTGAGCCCACACGGGAGAAAGCTAACGTCTTTACACGTCTGTCGATACTGATCGGCCCCGCAGCTTCCGGGCGATAACCCGGGAAGATTTGGTGGAGCCGCCGGGAATCGCACCCGGGTCCAGCCCGCTTATTGCACGCGCGTTTATCTCCATAGTCAGGCGAACCTGACCCCTCGAATATAGGGGGGATTGGCTGGCGGTTCCACCCTTTGCGGATGATCAGTCCACCCCGCGGGTGATCGACAGCACGCCGGTGCGGCTGATCTCGATCAGGCCGAGCGGCTGCATCAGGCCGATGAACTTGTCGATCTTGGACGAGGCGCCGGTCAGCTCGAACACGAAGCTCTCGTGGGTGGTGTCGACCACCTTGGCGCGGAAGATGTCGGCCAGGCGCAGGGCCTCGGCGCGCTGCTCGCCGGCGCCCTTGACCTTCAGCAGGGCCAGCTCGCGCTCCAGGCCCAGGGGGTCGGAGGAGACGTCGTGCACGTCGCGGATCGACACCATGCGCTCCAGCTGCGCCCGGATCTGCTCCAGGATCAGGGGCGTGCCGGAGGTGACGATGGTGATGCGGGAGGCGTGGGTGGCCGGGTCGGTCTCGGCCACCGTCAGGCTCTCGATGTTGTAGCCCCGCGCCGAGAAGAGGCCGACGACCCGCGCGAGTACGCCCGGTTCGTTGTCGACCAGCACGGCGAAGGTGCGCTTCTCGGAGGCTTCGTTCAGGCGCGGGGGCATGGGGGGTCCTTTGTCTGCGCTATCGCCCTAGCGGGCTACTTGAGCGCGTGCGGGTGCGCAAGCGAGGGGGTTCTGGCGTTCGTATACGAACGCCAGAACGGCCGTCAGACCAGCATCTTGCCTTCGTCGTCGATGGCGGAGTCGAGGTCCGTGCCGTCGTCGCCGAGCAGCATCTCGTTGTGCGCCTTGCCCGAGGGGATCATCGGGAAGCAGTTCTCCGCCTTGGCCACGCGGCAGTCGAACAGCACCGGGTGCGGGCTGTCGATCATCTGCTGGATCTTGGCGTCGAGCTCGGCCGGGTCGTCGCAACGGATGCCCACCCCGCCCAGGGCCTCGGCCAGCTTGACGAAGTCCGGCAGGCTTTCCGAATAGGAGTGCGAGTAGCGCTCGCCGTGCAGCAGCTGCTGCCACTGGCGCACCATGCCCATCCACTCGTTGTTGAGGATGAAGATCTTGATCGGCAGGTTGAACTGCACCGCCGTCGAGAACTCCTGCATGGTCATCTGCACCGAGGCCTCGCCGGCGATGTCGATGACCAGGGCGTCCTTGTGCGCCATCTGAACGCCCACCGCCGCGGGCAGGCCGTAGCCCATGGTGCCCAGGCCCCCGGAGGTCATCCAGTGGTTGGGCTTCTCGAAGTGGTAGAACTGGGCGGCCCACATCTGATGCTGGCCGACCTCGGTGGTGATGTAGGTGTCGCGGTCCTTGGTCAGCTCGTACAGCCGCTCGATGGCGTACTGCGGTTTGATGACCTTGGGGTCCTTGCGGTAGGCGAAGCCCTTGCGCGCGCGCCACCGCTCGATGTCGCCCCACCAGTCGGTCTGGTCGGCCTTCTGGTAGCCGGCGGCCTTCCAGGCCGCGATCATGTCCTGCATCACGCGGCCAACGTCGCCGACGATGCCGATCTCGACCAGCACGTTCTTGTTGATCGACGAGGGGTCGATGTCGACGTGCACCTTCCGGCTGTTGGGCGCGAAGGCGTCCAGCCGCCCGGTGATGCGGTCGTCGAAGCGGGCCCCCAGGCACAGCATGACGTCGCAGTCGTGCATGGCGTTGTTGGCCTCGAAGCTGCCGTGCATGCCGAGCATGCCCAGCCACTGCGGGTCCGACGCGGGGAAGGCGCCCAGGCCCATCAGCGTCGAGGTCACCGGCGCGCCGGTCAGGTGGGCCAGGGCGCGCAGGGTCTCCGACGCCTCGGGTCCGGCGTTGATCACGCCGCCGCCGGTGTAGAGGATCGGCTTCTTGGCGCCGGCCAGCAGGGCCATGGCCTCCTTGATCTTGGCGGCGTCGCCGTCGATCCGCGGCTTGTAGGTGTGCAGCGGCTTGGCGTCTTCCGGGGCCATGTAGGGGCCGGGCAGGAACTGCACGTCCTTGGGGATGTCGATCACCACCGGGCCGGGGCGGCCGGAGGTGGCGATGTGGAAGGCCTCGTGGATCACCCGCGCCAGGTCCTCGACCCGCTTCACCAGGTAGTTGTGCTTGGTGCACGAGCGGGTGATGCCGACGGTGTCGGCCTCCTGGAAGGCGTCCGAGCCGATCAGGTGGGTGGCGACCTGGCCGGTGATGACGACCATCGGGATGGAGTCCATCAGGGCGTCGACGATGCCAGTGATGGCGTTGGTGGCCCCGGGGCCGGAGGTGACCAGGCACACGCCGCACTTGCCGGTGGAGCGGGCGTAGCCCTCGGCCGCGTGGGTGGCGCCCTGCTCGTGGCGCACCAGCACGTGATGCAGGCGCTCTTCATGGAAGAGCGCGTCGTAGATCGGAAGCACCGCCCCGCCGGGATAGCCGAAGATAGTGTCTACGCCCTGATCGACGAGGGCGCGCACGACGATCTCGGCGCCCGTCAGGGTCTGCGTCTTCGTTTCGGCTTCGGCGGTCTGGGTGCTCATGGGAGCGGTTCCTTGGGCGTAAGTCCCCAGAGAGGGAGACTGTGGGACGACTGGCTTTTAGCGTGAGGCTGGGTTTCAGGCATGAAAAAAGGCCCGCTAGGGGCCCTGGGCGTGCGACCGAACGCGGCGTGATCGTCAGATCACCCCGATACCGGCCGCACAGACTTTACGAGGATGGCGCGCACGCAAAATCCCTTCTAAAGAGGTAGCTGTGATGCCACGCGGGGCCGACAGGGTCAAGCGGACGGCCCGGCTCGATCTGCCGCACGGATCAAATTTACTGTGACGCTTGGGCGATACGCCCAATTCGTGTCAAATTAGCGGCGGCTTCATGCGGAGTATCCGCTGGGGAGGCTGGATTGAACACTCGCCTGGTACTGACCGTGGCCCTCGTGGGGGCGGCCCTCGGGGCCTGCACCACCACGACCAAGCTGGGCGCCGTCCTGGCCCCGCCGGAGCTCGCCCTGTCGCCGGACAGCCCCGTGGGCCATCCGGTGGACGAGTTGGTGGCCGCCAACGGCCCGCCCAGTCAGCAATGGGACATGCCCGACGGCCGCCGCGCCTTCCAGTGGCAGTCGTCGTCGATCTCGGCCACCATCGCCCCCGCGCGCAAGGGCGAGATCAAGGCCGCCGGCGTCAGCCAGACCACCTGCTTCTACACCCTCTACACCAAGCCCGACGCCAAGGGCGTGGTGAAGGTGGTGTCCGCCGACGAGCCCCGCCCCGGCTGCATGAAGCTGGCGATGAACGGTCAGGTGAAGTGACCCGATCCGCTCATCCCGGCGAATGCGGGGATGAGTGGCTTTGAGGGTGAGCGCTAAGCACTCCCCGCGAACCGCTCCGCATCCCCCTCGTCCCGTACCCGCGCCCACTCCGGCGTCTGGTTGCGGAACCAGGTGAGCTGGCGCTTGGCGTAGCGGCGGGTCTCCTGCTGGGCCAGGGCGACGGCTTGGGGCAGGGTGAGGTCGCCGGCCAGGTGGGCGGCCAGTTCGCGCACGCCGACCGCCTTCATCACCGGGGCCAGGGGATCGAGGCGGCGCGCCGTGAGGGCGCGCACCTCCTCCAGCGCCCCGGCGTCGATCATGGCTCCGAAGCGCGCGTCGCAGCGGGCGTAGAGCGCCTCGCGGTCCGGCTCCAGCACCACGGCGCGCCACTGGTCGGGCGCGAGCGGCGCGGCGGTGTCGGCCTGCCAGTCGGTGAGGGCTTTGCCGGTGGCCTCGGCCACCTCGTAGGCGCGCAGCAGGCGCTGGCGGTCGCCGGGGGCGATGCGGGCCGCCGCCGCCGGGTCGCGCGCCGCCACGGCCTGGCGGAAGGCGTCCTCGCCCAGGCGCTCCCAGGCCTCCGCCGCCGTCTGCCGCGCGGCCGCTGGTACGGGCGGGATCTCGGCCAGGCCCCGGGTCAGGGCGCGGAAGTAGAGGCCCGTGCCGCCGACCACGATCGCGCGGCGGCCGCGCGCGGCGATGCCGGCCAGGATCGGCAGGGCGGCCTCGAGCCAGCGGCCGACCGACCAGCCGTCCGCCCCGTCGGCCACGCCGAACAGGTGGTGCGGGGCTTTGGCCATCTCCGCCGCCGTCGGGCGGGCGCTCAGCACCTGCAGGTCGGCGTAGAGCTGCAGGGCGTCGGCGTTGACGATCTCGCCGTGGAGCCGCTCGGCCAGGCGCAGAGCCAGGGCCGACTTGCCGCTGGCGGTCGGGCCGGCGATCAGCAGGACGGGAGCGGCTTGATGGACGGTCACGGCCCTGGATAGTCGCGCTGAGGGCTTGAAGGGAAGGGGAGAGCCGTCTAACCCGCGCCCATGCATCTGGCCCTGACCCTCGTCGCCCCCGATCCCAAGACCATCTTCGCCGCCCAGGAGCGGGCCGAGAGCGCCCTTCAGCCACTGTCGGCCCAGGTCGCCGGCCGCCGCGTGCTCGGCCCCGGCGCCCTCGACATCGCCCTGGAGGTGTTCACCACCCTCGGCGCCGAGGAGGTCCTGACGGCGGCGCGGGCGGCGGTGAACGCGGCCCTGGCGCCGATGCCGGTCGACTTCGCCGTGCAGCCGGCCGAAGGCCGCCGCAAGGCGCTGTTCATCGCCGACATGGACTCCACCATCATCGGCTGCGAGTGCCTGGACGAGCTGGCCGACTTCGCCGGAGTGAAGGACGCGGTCGCCGCCATCACCGAGCGCGCCATGCGCGGGGAGATCGGCTTCGAGGGCGCCCTGCGCGAGCGCGTGGGCATGCTCAAGGGGCTGAACAACACCGCCCTGCAGCAGTGCTACGACGAGCGGGTCAAGCTGAACCCCGGCGCCTTCACCCTGGTGCAGACCCTGCGCCATCACGGCGTGCGCTGCGTGCTGGTGTCGGGCGGCTTCACCTTCTTCACCGGCCGGGTGGCCGCAGCGTGCGGCTTCCACGCCGACCGCGCCAACCGCTTCGTGGAGGAGGGCGACCATCTGGCCGGCGCCGTGCACGAGCCGATCCTCGGCCGCGAGGCCAAGCTCGCCGCCCTGCGCGAGGAAGCGGCGCGGCTTGGCGTCCAGCCCTCGTCGGCCATCGCCATCGGCGACGGGGCCAACGACCTGGCGATGATCGAGGAGGCGGGCCTTGGCGTCGCCTATCGCGCCAAGCCGGTGGTGGCGGCCCAGGCCGACTGCCGCGTCGACCACGCCGACCTCACCGCCCTGCTCTACTTCCAGGGGTACGCGGCCGAGGAGTTCGCCCAGCCGTTCGAGCTGACGGGGGACTGAAGCGCCTCAGGCGAAAGTGTGAGCGGTTTCGCCGCTCGAACGCGCTCTAATCCTACGATTCCGGCGTCAGACCGGCCGGCCGAGGCCCGCGACCGCGGCGGCGGAGCGTTGGACGAACTCGTCGCGCGAGTTCTCCGAGGGGTAGGGCTCGTCCGGAACCTCGACGCCGAGGAAGTCGCACAGCGGCGCCCAGCCTGCGCCCACCGGATAGATCAGCAGCCGCTCGGCCGGGATGGTCGCCTTCACCTCCGCCTCGTGGCGGTGGAAGTGGTCGATCATGAAGGCGCGGTCGTCCAGGCGGCCGTGGAGCTCGCCGAGGAAGGCGGCGGCGAACTCGGCCGCCGGGCCCTCGCTGAAGCGCTCGAGGTTGGCGGGCGAGAAGATGGTCGCCTGGGTGGACGCGAACCAGGCCTCGGCGTCGCGCGTGGTGTGCAGCACCTTGGCGTCCGGATAGCGGGCGACGATCTCGCGCCAGAACCGCACGGCGGGCCAGTCGACCACCGACCGGTAGCCCGCGAAGATCGCCTCCCAGTCCGGCGCGCCTTTCGAGGCCGCGATCCACAGCGGGATGGTCTCGCGGTGGGCGAACACCTCGACCATGTGATGGCACGGCCCGAAGCCGAGCCGGTTCAGCGCCGTCTGCATCGACTTGGTGCCCGTGCGCCCGAGCCCCGACCCGATCACCTGCAGCGTCATGGCGTTCCTCCTCCAGCGACCGGATCAGCGCGGCTTGTCGATCTCGCCGGCGAGCCAGCGGCGGCCGTGGGCGTAGAGGGCCTCGACCGTCTCGCCCTTAAGGCCCGGCATGTCGTCCTTCACCGGATAGCCGATCTGGGTCTGCAGATAGGCGAGGTGGCGGTAGCCCTCGGGGAACCGGGCCAGCAGGTCCGGGTCGAGCGACAGCTCGGCGGCCGGGTCGACCGGGTCCATGCGGTCCTTCTCGTAGATCGGCTGGCGCAGCACCAGGCCCCAGCGCCCATGCCCTGTCTTGTCTGGCCGCCGCTCGATGAAATCGTAGAAGCGGCCGGTGCAGACCACGTCGCACACCACCCCGTGCACCGGGGCGCGCTGGGAGATCGACATCTTGGTCTGGGCGATGGCGCGGTCGCCGTTCAGCTCGGCGCTGTGGGCGCCCTGGAAGTGCAGGATCGACACGCCCTTGGCCCAGCCCTCGACGGTCATCCGGATGAAGTGCTCGAAGGGCCCCTGCGTCCAGGTGGCCATCATCCAGCCGTCGTCGTGCCAGACCGAACGGAAGCGGTCCCAGTGGCCGGCGTCGCGCGACACCACCCAGTCGTCCACCAGGTCGCGGATCAGGAGACGGTCGGCCAGAGTGGCGGTTGGGAGCGCGGCGTCCATGGCGGCGTCCTGCTGTCTAGGGCTGTTGCCTCAGTCTTAGCGCGCCTTGCGCCGGCGGCGAAACAGGCGCCGGGTGGGCCGACGGCTTTGCCGGGGGCCTGGGCTTGGGCAGGGGCTTCGGCTTGGTCTTGTTCAGCTTGAGCAGCGACTGCACCAGGCCCGCCTTCTTCGGCGGCTTGGGCGTGGGCTTCTGCAGCACGATCTCGGCGGCCTGGGGCTTGGCCTCGATCGGCAGGGCGGCGGCCAGCTTCCGCAGCATCATGTCCTCGCCCTCGACGTCGAGCACGCCGGTATAGGGCAGCGCCGCCAGGGACGGGTCGGCGATGCGGATCGGGCGCGCGACGTAGCGGTTGAGGTCGGCGACCACCTCGGCCAGGGGGGCCTTGTCGTAGGCCAGGCGGTGGTTTTCCCAGGCGAAGGCGTTGGCCGCGTTGACCCTGCGCACCTTGGGCGGGTTCTGGCCGTCGATCCAGCTCACCTCCTCGCCGGCCTCGGCGTCGATCCCTTCGGTCGCCCGGCCCTCCGGATAGACCCGGACGTCGCCGCGGCGGACGGTCAGCACGGTGCGGGCCCCGTTCTGGCTGGTCTCGCGCAGGATGTTGATCTCGCCGCCGTCCGACTGGATCACCCGGTCGCCGCTGGAGATCAGGAACGGCCGGTCCTCGTTGTCGGCCATGGTGAAGGCGGCCTCGGCCTGGCCCACTGCGGCCCGGCGGTCGTCGTCCTCGTACACCACCCGCACCTGGGCGGCGCCGTTCAGCCGCAGCACCGACTTGTCGGACAGGACGACGCGGCGGATCTGGCCCTTGACGTTGTTGTAGACGGTCCACGCCGGCGGCGGCGGACGCAGCAGGTTCGGGCCCCACAGGCTGGCGACGATCAGCGCCATCAGCAGGGCCGGCAGCCACAGCCGGCCCCAGAACGCGCGCACGCGCTCGGTCGGCGTCGGGCCGTCAGGTCCAAGTGTCCCGGGCCTGGGTTTGTCCTGGTCCGCGCTCAACAGCGTCCTTTCGGGGGGCGCTCCAGCGCCGGCGAGGCCTGCTTCTCCCCTGCGCCGCGGCGCTTGCCAAGGGCGCCAGAAGTCGCGCCCTGAAATGCGATAAGGGACTTGGCGCGAGCGCCCAGCCCCAGTCGCGTTTCACACTCCGGATATGGCGCGGGTCGCGACCCGCGCGCCGTCAGATCAGATCGGCTGGCGTTTCGGGGCCAGGGCCGTGGGCTTCATGGCGCGGGCGCCTTCGCCGCCCTCCAGGCCGATCTGGTGGCGCGCGCAGACGTCGAGGTAGGCGATCAGGGCCGCGGTCAGGCCGCCCCGTTCCTGCAGGGCGGCGTTGGCCTTGAGGATGTCGACATCGTGCTGCACCGCCTCGGCCGTCAGGTCGACGTGGGCCCACGACCGGCCGGTGATCTGCTCCAGCCGCTCGCGCCCGCTGCGCAGGTGCCCGGTTTCGATCTTCCACGGCGCGGCCGGATAGGTCGCCGCGATCTTACGGAACTCCTCGACCGCTTCCTGAGGCAAGCGGCCGTCATCGGCTCCAATGGCGGCGACGATCCAACCCATAATAGAATTCGCTCCCAACTGCGCACACCTTACCGCTTGGCGAGCGACAAGGGCGGAAAAATGGCGCTAAGGCCTTATTCCTGTGGCTTTATTTTTTGGAGCGCGGACAAAACATCGTGTTGTTGCGGATGCCCCTCGGCCTCTTGCCAAGCCTGAATCGCCAATTCGAAGCCGCGCGCGTATTCGGCCCGGCTCATCACGCCCTTCTCCATCAGCACGCGGGCGAAGCCGTCGGCCAGGGCCAGCGCGGCCTGACCCAGGACGCCGGGGCGGACGGGAGCGAGTTCGGCGGTGACGGTTTCCATGACGCGCGGCCTCCGGATGCGGCAGACCCGCCGCGATCCATGGCTTAGGCGGCGCGGACGCACGGGGGAACCGGGAAAACCTGGGACGTGCTTCAGCAAAAGTGCGCCCCACCCGCGCTCAAGTCGCCGCCAGGCGACAGCGCAAAGATGACCCTACCCGCCGCCGGTCAGGCGGCTGAGGGCCGCCTGGTACTGGGCGATGCGGTCGGTCAGGTACTTGGGCGCCGCGCCGCTCGCCGAGGTCGGGTCGGCCGGCGCGGTGATCATGTCGCCATAGATGGTGCGCACGGTCGACAGCGCCAGCTGCAGGGCCGACTGGGCCTGCTTGACGTCGTTGGGCGTGCCGAGGTTGAGCCCGCCGGGCAGGGTCAGGGCGTAGTAGGCCTTGAGCTTGTTGGTCGCCGCGATGGCGCCGAGCTTCTGCGCGCCCGGGGCGGTGGCCTTGGCGGTGACGGCGTCGGTGGTCACCAGGGCCTCGGACATGCCGAGCGCGCCCAGGGCGTCGCGTCCCACGGGGCCGGCCTGCAGCTCGATCTGCATGCGGTCGTTGAGCGGCTTGATCTGGATCTGCGTGGCTCCCTGGGCGGTCAGGGTCTTGACGTCGACCTGGAAGCCCAGCGCCCGGCTGATCTTGGTGGCCAGGCTCTTGTAGGTGTCGTTGGCGGCGATGGTGATCAGCTTGGAGGCCCCGCCCTGGCCCGAGCGGATGTAGAACTGGTCGCCCGGCCGGGCCGAGGTGTTGGCCACGATCTGGTCGGAGGCCGAGAAGTCGACCTTGCCGCTCGGCAGGCCGAGCTTGTCGAGGGTCGAGGCGCCCTGGGCGCTGACGGCGATGCCGGTGGGCGCGGCCACGCCATTGCGGCCGGCGTACTGGCGGCTCCAGAGGGTCTGGCCGGTGGCCGGGTCGAGTTCGGCGATGAAGCCGTCCGAGGTCTGCACCACGTCCTTGCCCACGGTCTTGGCCCCGGTGGACACGGTCCCGGCCAGGTAGACCTTGCCGCCCGACACGGTGACGGCGCTGGCCGCCTGGTCGCTGGCGCCGCCGCCGACGTAGGCGAGGGTGTCGCCGGCGGCGGACTGCAGGTCGCCGGCGAGGCTGGCCACGAAGGCGGCCTTGTGGGTCCCGGCGTAGGCCTGGGTGACGGTCCCGGCGTCGAGGGCGCCGTTGTGGGTCGAGCCGGCGAGCACCACCGAGCCGTCGGCCTGCACCGCGATCCCGGCCACGTCGCCGCCCTGCAGGTCGCCGAGGTCGCGGGTGGTGGTCAGCGCCGGCTTGCCGGACGAGATGTCGTAGAGGCGCACCACGGCGTGGCCGTTCTCCACCCCGGCCACATAGAGGTTGGTCCCCGACACGGCCATGCCGGCGTTGCGGTCGACCCCGCTGGTGCCGAACTGGACGGAATTGACCACCTTGGGCGTGTAGGCGAAGGCGCCCGTGCCGTCGTAGAGCGGCTTCTTGGTGGCGCTGAAGGTCTGGATGTACTGGTCGGTGGAGCCCTGCGAGCCGCCGGCGGCGAAGATCGGGCCCTGGGTCTGGCCGGCGACATAGACCTCGCCGTTCGGGCCGAAGCCCACCGAGGCGGGCTGGTCGTCGGCGTTGGCGGCCCCGGCGCGCTGGGTCCACAGCTCCTGGCCGGCGCCGTCGAACACGGTGACCATGGTGTCGGTGGTCTTGGCGTCGATCTTGCCGTCGGTGGAGTCCAGCTTGCCCTGCACGCTGCCGGCCACCGCCACCTGCGAGCCGTCGGCCGAGACCGCCAGGGCCAGGCCCTGGGCCGCGCCCTCCGCCCCGAGGGTGCGGGTGAAGGCCAGGTTGCCGGCGGAGTCGTACTTCATCAGCACCACGTCCGAGGTCCCCTGCAGGGTCTGGCCGGCGATCGTGCCCTTGGCCGTGCCGAGCACATAGACCGAGCCGTCGGCCGCGGTGACGGTGGACTTGACCGCGCTGAGGTTGGCGTCGAGCGCGCGCTGGAAGCTGAGGCCGTCGCCCGGGGCCGAGGCGGTGGCGGCCGAGCCGCCGTCGAACTTGAGAAGCTGCTGCTGGGCGTCGGGGCTGACCCCGGCGGTCGAGCCGGAAGTCTGGGCGAGGTAGATGGCCGGGGTCGAGGCGGCCGGCGTCAGGGTCAGCTTCTCGACCGAGTTGCCCTTGATCTGCAGGGCGAAGGCGTCCGGCTGCTGGGTCAGCTTGACCGTGCTGGTCCCCACCTGGACGGTCGGGACCGTGCCCGGCGTGCGCTGCACGGCGAAGCGGGTCGAGACCCCGGCCGCGATCAGCTTGCCGTTCATGTAGTTGACCACATTGCCCATGGAGCGCGGCGTGGCGCCCATCTCCGTGAGGTCGAAGTCGACGGTCGAGGTCGTGCCGCCCTTCACCACCTGGGCCGAGAAGCGCACGTCGCCCTGGAAGGCGGGGACCTCGCCGTTGATCGCCCCGGTGTAGACCGTGCCGGTGGTGTAGGTGTCGGTCTCGGCCTTGGCCCCGATGGTGGTCTTCAGGCTCGAGGTGACCTTGCCCTGGACCACGTCGAAGCCGTCGAACGGCTGGTGTTCCAGGAAGCTCTGCAGCTCGGCCATGCCGCTCTGGAACGTCTTCTGGTAGCGGGCCTGGTCGAAGGCGCTGACGTTCTTGCCGGCGGCGAGGTCGGCCAGGCTGCTGAGCGCGGTCAGGCCCTGGTAGAGGCCGAACAGGCTCCTGTAGTTGGCGGCGCTGGCCCGGTTGGAGACCGGCGCGGTCAGGCGGGCGGCCTCGGTGTCGATGAACTTGCCGCCCACCAGCACTCCGCGCACCAGGTCGCTGATCGCGCTCGGCGAGGCGGTCTGGATCAGCTTCCAGGGGGGCAGGGGCGGGGTCGCGCTCCCGCCGCCGCCGGACGGGCCGATGGCCACGCCGCTGGTTCCGCTCCTGAGATTCAGGGCGGACGCCAGCAGGCTGGAGTCGATGGGGATCGGTGTAAGGCCCATGTAAGGTTGAGGATCGGCGGCAAACCCTACCCTGGCGTTAAATACTGTTGCTGAAAATGTCGGCGCTCGTCAGAGCCGGCCTAAGGCTCGCGCGTGCTAGGCTTTTGCATCGCAGCAGATCAAGTGCTACGGAGCCGGCCTCCCCACCGGCGCGCCCCGCCGCGCCGACACCCCAACGGTCGAAAGTCCCATGGACATTACCCGCATCCCCACGGGGGCGAATCCGCCCTACGACGTCAACGCCGTGATCGAGATTCCGCAAGGCGGCGAGCCGGTGAAATACGAGATGGACAAGGACTCGGGCGCGCTGTTCGTCGACCGCTTCCTGCACACCGCCATGTTCTACCCGGGCAACTACGGCTTCATCCCGCACACCCTGGCCGACGACGGCGATCCTTGCGACATCCTGGTGGTGGGGCCGACCCCGGTGGTGCCCGGCGCGGTGATCCGCTGCCGCCCGATCGGCGCCCTGCTGATGGAAGACGAGGCGGGCAAGGACGAGAAGATCCTGGCGGTGCCGGTGGACAAGCTGCACCCCTTCCACTCGGGCATCAGCTCCTGGCGCCAGCTGCCGGCGATCATGACCGAGCAGATCGCCCACTTCTTCCAGCACTACAAGGACCTGGAGAAGGGCAAGTCGACCCGCATCGTCGGCTGGGCCGATCCCGAGGAAGTCGCCGACCTGATCCGCAAGGGCATGGAGCGCGCGCAGGAAGCGGCCAAGCCCGCCCTGCTCGAACACAAGGCCAAGGCCTGAGGCTCTATTCGCGCTATCGCCTGGCGGCTGCTTGAGCGCTTTTGGTGCGCTATCGCCTGGCGGCTACTTGAGCGCGCTTTTGGTGCGCTACCGCCTGGCGGCTACTTGAGCGCGGGGGCCGTCCCCTACCAATTCCGGCTGTGCTACCCCATCTCCCGGCCAGGCTCTGGCCGGGAGATTTGCTATGAGCGACACCCTTTCGAAGACTGAGCGCCGCGTGGCCTGGACCGGCCGCGGCATGGCCGCCAGCGACGGCGCCGGCGTGAAGCTGACCCGGGTGATCGGCCAGCCGGCCCTCCCCGACCTCGATCCCTTCCTGATGCTCGACGAGTTCGGCTCGGACGATCCGCAGGCCTATATCGCCGGCTTCCCCGACCATCCGCACCGCGGCTTCGAGACGGTCACCTACATGCTGGCCGGGCGCATGCGGCACCGTGACAACAAGGGCAACGAGGGCCTGCTCACCGCCGGATCGGTGCAGTGGATGACCGCCGGGCGCGGCATCGTCCACTCCGAGATGCCCGAGCAGGAAGCCGGCCTCATGCAGGGCTTCCAGCTGTGGCTGAACCTGCCGGCCAGGGACAAGATGACCGCCCCCCGCTACCAGGACATCGCGCCCGAGCGCATCCCGACAGCCCAGCCGGGGCCGGGCGTGACCGCCAAGGTGATCGCGGGTGAAGTCGCCGGCGTGAAGGGGCCGGTCGAGGCCGGCGCCACCGAGCCGTTCTACGCCGACTTCCGCCTCGAGCCGGGCTCCAGCGTCAGCGTGGACCTGCCGTCCGGCCATAACGCCTTCGCCTATGTCTACGAGGGCGCGGCCGAGATCGGCGGACGGCCGGTGGAGCGCGGGACCATCGCCGTCCTGACGCCGGACGGCTCGGCCGCCCTGGCTTCGGACCATGGCGCGCGCCTGATCCTGGTGGCCGGCAAGCCCCTGCGCGAGCCGGTGGCCAAGTACGGGCCGTTCGTCATGAACACCGAAGGCGAGCTGCGTCAGGCGTTCCTCGACTTCCAGGCCGGAAAGTTCTGAGGGGCGGCCGCCCGGCGGTCGCGCAAAAGCACAAGGCCGGCCAGGAGCCCTGGCCGGCCTTGGATCTTCAGCAATAGCTCACTCAGCCCGGATGGTCCGGCCCGGTGTCGGCCGGTGTCAGGCCTTGCGCGGCGCGCGGGCCTTGGGAGCCGGCTTGGCCCCCTTGGCGGCCCCGCCGCGGCCCAGGCCCATGCTCTTGGCCAGGGCCGAACGCGAGGCGGCGTAGTTCGGCGCCACCATCGGATAGTCCTTCGGCAGGCCCCACTTGGCGCGATAGTCGTCGGGGCTCATGTTGTACTGCGTGCGCAGGTGGCGCTTGAGCGACTTGTACTTCTTGCCGTCTTCCAGGCTGATCAGATAGTCGGGGGTGATCGACTTCTTCAGCGGCACGGCCGGCTTCTGCGGCTCGGGCATCGGGGTGGCGGCGGCGCCGACTCCGGCGAGCGCGCGATAGATCGTCTGGATCACCGACGGGACGTCCGAAGCCTGAACAGTGTTATTGGAGACATAGGCGGCGGCAATGTCCGCCGTCAGGGTCAAGAGCTCGGTGTTGTCTTCCACTTCGGTCCTCCGCAGGGGTTGCGACCATCTAATACTGAAGTGTGCCGTAGCCAAGTATATATCTGCAAAAAAATGCGGAAAGTAGATTTTCCTATTTTGGCTACCTTGGCTCCGTTAGGGCGCGAAGTATCGGAATGCTGCAGCGCCCAACGCCTCTTCGCCGCTGTTGACCCCTCTCGGGCGAATCACTTTTGAACCGGAAGGCGAGCAAGTCGGCGGTGGTATCGCGCCAGAGCTTGATGACCTGCCACAAGTCGAAGCGTTGGCGTCGATCAGGTTGTGCTGTCGATCAAAATTCAGCCGAGAGTAGAAGTCTCAGGCTGCGCGGCCGCTGCGGCGTGACTTCCCGAACCTGCTGGAAGTTGAACGGGTTGCCGTAGGAGAAGGTGTTGCCGGTCTCGTTGGTCGGGTTGGACAGGAAGGTGGCCAGCCGCCAACGGCCAAAGGACACCTGGGCCGACAGCCGGCCGAGCACATAGCCGCCCATGGGGGCGACGATGTTGGGGTTGAAGGTCAGCTGGGAGCGGCCGACGTAGCGGGCGTCCGCCGACACCAGCCCCTGCATGCCGTAGGGCAGGGGAAAGCGGTATTCGGTGCGGCCGCCGGCCAACACGTCGGGCACGCCCGGCAGGTTGACCCCCGCGGTGAAGCCGGCGAAGGCCTGCTCCAGGACGGGCTGGTCGACCAGGACATTGGCCTGCAGGGTCCAGGCGGGCGTGATCCGCAGGGTGGCCTCGCTCTCGAAGCCGAGGTCGCGGCCATTGCCGGCATTGGCCGTGTAGGACAGGCCCGAGGTCAGGAATTGGTCGGTCTGGATGTTGTTCCAGACGTCGTAGAAGCCGGCGGCGCGCAGGCGCAGGCGCCCGCCGAGCAACGACAGCTTGGCCCCCGCCTCGAAATTCCACAGCTCGTCGCCGGCGAACTGGCGATGCACGCCCGGCTGTTTGGAGTCGGGCAGGAACACGGCGCCGAGCCTGCCGCCGGTGTTGAAGCCGGCCGGCCGGTGGCCTTCCTCGATCGAGACGTAGAGCAGCTGCTCGCTGGGCAGGCGGTAGCTCAGGGCCAGCTTGGGCGACACGCCGCTGGAGGTGACGGAGCCCTTGAACGGCCGCTGCTCGCCGGACTGCGGATCGGCGACCGTCGAATGGGTTCCCACCCGGGTGGAGAAGGCGCGCATCCCCACCGTCGCTCCCAGGGCGTCGGTGAACGACCAGGTGGCCTCGCCGTAGACCGCGCCCTCGGCCAGGTTGTCGCCGCGGTGTTCCTGGTAGAGCAGCTGGGCCGGCGCGCCGTTCATGCCGCCGGCGCGCACCAGGGAGTCGGTCTGCTCCTGGGTCACCGAGCCGAACACCCCGGCCAGCCACTGCAGCCGGCCCGAGCCCGGCGAGGTCCACACCGCGTCCTCCACCAGCATGTCGATCTTGCTGGGCTCGTCGTAGGAGCCCACGCCGGTGGCCGTGGAGTTGAACAGCGGCAGGGCGTTGGTGGCGTCCGAGCGGCTGGAGAAGTCGTGGCGCACCCAGGAGGTGGTGGAGCGGAACACGCCCCAGGAGCCGACCTTCTCGATCACCGCCTCGGCGTGGCCGAAATTGTTGTCCGACGCCTCGCGCACCAGGTTGGCGCGGTGCAGCCGGCCGAGCGACGGGCTGATGTACTGGGTGTCGTTGGAGTGGATCTCCTGGTAGGCGCCGCCGAGGGTGACGGTCAGGCTGGGCCCGAGCTCGCTGCGCAGATAGGCGCGCCCGCCGGTGCGCACGCTGCGGTCGATCTGGGCCTGGTGCAGGTTGATGTCGTCGATGTAGCCGCCTTCCACGTCCTGGTAGGCCATCGCCCGGATCGCCAGGCGGTCCTTGACCAGGGGGGCGTTGATCATGCCCTCGACCTGGTTGCTGAGCCCGCCGCCCTGGGTCTCGGCCAGGCCGCCGCGGAAGGAGCCGGCCACCTCGTCGAGCTCCGGCTTGCGCGGGACGATGCGGTAGATGCCGCTCATCGTGCCGCCGCCGTAGAGCGTGCCCTGGGGGCCACGCAGCACCTCCACCCGGTCCAGGTCGCCGATGTGCAGGTCCGGGTCGGGTGCGTTGTAGGTGATCGGCACGTCGTCGATGTAGACGCCCACGGTGGACTGGGTGCGGCCGGTGAAGGCGCCGTCCGACAGGCCGCGCAGCAGGATCTTGTTGCGGCCCGGTCCCAGGTTGGTGGTCGAGAAACTGGCCAGCTGGGAGGCGACGTCGTCGATGTCCACGGCGCCGGCGGTCTGCAGCGCCTCGCCGTCCAGGGCGCTGACGGCGTAGGGCAACTGATCGGCCACGGCGGCCCGTTTGGTGGCGTTCACCACCACCTCCTGCAGGGTCGGCATGGGCTCGGGCGGCGGCGGCTCGGGGGCGCGCGCCTCCGGGCCCGACGGCTGCGGTCCCGGCGGGGGGCGCTCGAGCGGCAGGATGCGGACGGTGTCGGAGGCGACGCGGCGGAAGCGGCAGTTGGAGCCCTCGAGCAGGCGCCTCAGCCCCTCGTCCACCGAATAGCGCCCGCTCAGGCCCTCGCTGCGGCCGCCGCAGGCCGACACCCCGCCGATCGACAGGTTGGACTGCACCGCGAAGTCGATCAGGGCCTCGGCGAGCGGCTTGGCCGGGATGTGGAAGGCGTAGGACGGTGCGGCCGCGAAGGCCGAGGGGGCGATCAGCAGCGCCGATCCCGCCGCGAAGGCGGGCCCGCACAGCCGCGCCGCGGCCCATGTCCGAACGCGCCGCCCGAGCAAGCCGTCGTCCTGTTCCTGTTATTGAGTGCTGTTTAGCTCGCTCAACAGGATGACGCCATCCTTACCGGAGGATGCGGCGACAGGCAGCAGCCCGGCCAGGCGCTGCACCATGGCGGACTGGTCGTCGATGGTCAGGACGCCGGTGAATCTGAGGTCGGCGGCCGGCCCGACCGCCTTGACCTTGTCCTCGCCGTAGCGGCCGAGGTCGGCCGCGACCTCGGACAGCGGGCGGTTGCGGTAGATCAGGCGGCCGCTGCGCCAGGAGAAGGCGTCGTCGGGGTTGGCCGCCATCACGTTGACTTCCTGGCTGCCTTCGCGGTGCTCGGCGCGGCTGCCGGGGCTCAGGGTCAGGCGGCGCTCGCTGTCGTCGGGCCGCTCCAGGGCGACCAGGCCCTCGCGCACGGTGACCGAGATCCTGCCGTCGCGGCGGACAGCGTCGAACTCGGTGCCGATGTCGCGCAGCACCCGGTCGCCCAGGTGCACCACGAACGGACGGTCGGGGTTGTGCGCCACCTGGAAGGCGGCTTCGCCGGAGGCGAGGGTCAGTTCGCGGCGGTCGCGCTGCATGATCACCGACAGGCGGGTGTCGGTGCTGAGGGCGACGCGGGTGCCGTCGGACAGGACGATGTCGCGGCGCTCGCCCTTGGCGGTGGCGTAGACCTGGGCCTTCGGCTCGGGGCGCGGGTGCAGGGCGGCGAAGGTCACCGCCACGGCGGCCACGGCCACGAGGCCGGCGCCCCACGCGGCGTTGCCGCCGCGGCGCGACGCGGCGCGGTCGGCCGGACGCACGGCGGGGAGCTCGCCCCGGTCGCCCAGGTCGCCCAGTTGCTCGGTCAGGGCGTCGGCCTGCAGGTCGACGGCCAGCGACAGCGCCAGCACGCGATCGTAGGCCGCGCGGCGCCGGTCATCGCCGCCGAGCCAGGCTTCGAACGCCAGCCAGTCCGCCTCGCCAGGCTGCCCGCCGAGGCGGGCCACCCAGTCGGCGGCCTGGTCGGTCAGGGCCTGGTCGGCCATGTGTTTGGTGTGGGCCATATCCCCCGGCGCGGCATTATACCGCCCTCTATGCATCTCCAAAGACGCCGCCGAGGCGGCGCCTCCCCCAATCCGATCCTTCTGCTCATGAACTATCTTCGTTCAGCTTCGCCAGCAGGCGCTGCAGGGCCGCGGAGATCTGCTTCTCCACCGTCTTGCGCGACACCCCCAGCGCCTGCGCCGTCTCCTCCTGCGTCAGGCCCTGCAGCTTGTGCAGCTCGAAGGCCCGCCGGGTTTTCGGCGGCAGCCCGCTGACGGCGTGGGCCAACGTGGCCAGGCGCTGGCGCGCGGCCACGTTCTGCTCGGCCGAGGGTTCGTCGGCCACCGCCTCGCCGTGGAGCTCCAGCCGCTGGGTCTGCGCCCAGGCGTCCTCCCGCGCCCCCGAACGGCGGTCGCTGCGCAGGCGGTCGAGCATCAGGTTGGAGGCCAGGCGATAGAGGTAGGCGGAGGGGTTCTCCACCGTTTCCGAGCCGTCCAGCGAGGCGACCCGCACATACAGGTCCTGCACCAGGTCCTCGGCCGCCGCCATCGACCTGAGCCGGGCGGCGAAGAAGCGGACAAGGTCGTCCCGCCTGGACAGATAGGCGTCCAGCAGGTCGTTCGGCCGTTCCGGTCCGCCCGCCCCGTCCATCTGCAGGTCCGGTCCTCCCCTTGATCCGGCCACGATAGGTCACCCCGGCGCGGTTTTTCCAGCCGTTCGAGGAGCAGGCGGCGCCGTTACCGGCCGATCCGGCGCGGCATTTGCGCACGGACGCCAGGGATTTCGCCTGTCAGGCGACAAAAAATATCGTGACCGCGCGGTGGTGTTGCAGCCCCGTCATCGCCCCTACATCAGGGCGGTCTATCGCTGGGGACGTCGGTAGGAGCGCCTCATGAACCGGATCATCTCGGTGCAGCCGTTTGGCGATGGCTGGTCGGTGCGCTCGGACGCCTTCGACAGCGAGATGATGTTCCTCAGCGGCGCCAAGGCCGAGGCCGCGGCTCGCCGGCTGGCGGACAAGCTGGTCAAGGGCGGCGAGAGCGCCGAGATCCGCATCTTCCTGCGCGACGGCCAGCTGGCCGGGCGCGTGGTCAGGCCCGGCGGCCGGATGGCCCTCGCCGGCTGAGTTCCGGCTGACGGAGCCCCGGCCGGCTGCGGCCGATCGTCCGGGGCCGGCGCTTTCTGATCGCCCCGAGGCAACCTAAATTCATATCTTGGCCTTTCGCCTGAATGGGTCTGCTGCTGGCTGGGCTGGAGATGTGAATGAGCCGCGCGTTTGTCCGTGAAGACGATCAGGTCCTGCCCGAGGCTCCGCCGGAGCTGAAGGTGTCGAACCTGCCCAACTGGGTCACGCCCAAGGGCCTGCAGATGATCGACGCCAAGCTCGAGGCGCTGGAGGCCGCCCTGGCGGCCGGGCCGGACGAGGCCGAGGAGGCCTGGATCCGCCGCGACCTGCGCTACTGGACGCACCAGCGCGCCGGCGCCCAGCTGGCCCCGGCCCTGCCCGAGGGCGCCGACGAGGTGGCCTTCGGCGCGCGGGTGACCTTCGTCCGCGGCGACGGGCCCGAGGAGACCGTCGACATCGTCGGCGAGGACGAGGCTGACCCGGCCGCCGGCAAGGTCAGCTGGACCTCGCCCCTGGCGCGGGTGCTGATGGGCGCCGAGGTCGGCGACGTGGTGGAGCTCGGCGACCGCACCCCGCCGGTCGAGATCGCGGTCCGCGCCATCGCGCCGGTTCCCTGATGGTCTAGAGCGGGTCGCGGGCGGAAAACCGGCTTCCACTTTTCCTCGACCCGCTCTACGCGAGCGCTTAGGGGGGCGGATGTGCTGATACCGATCGACGATCCGGCCGACCCGCGGGTCGCGCCGTTCCTGCAGGTGCGCGAGCGCGACCTCGTCGGCCGCCAGGGGCGCTTCGTGGCCGAGGGCGAGGTGGTGCTGGCGGCCGCGGCCGGACGGGGCCTGCTGGAGACCCTGCTGATCGACCGCAAGCGGGTGGACGGCCTGCGCGCCGTGCTGCAGCGCCTGCCGCCCGCGACGCCGGTCTACATCGCCTCGCAGGCGGTGCTCGACGCCGTGGTCGGCTTCCACATCCACCGGGGCATCCTGGCCATCGGCCGCCGGCCGGCCGAGCGCGGCGCGGCCGAGCTGCTGGTCGGCCTGCCGCAGCGGGCGGTGGTGCTGGCGCTGTTCGGCATCGGCAACCACGACAACATGGGCGGCCTGTTCCGCAACGCCGCCGCCTTCGGGGCCGGGGCGGTGCTGCTGGCGCAGGACTGCTGCGATCCGCTCTACCGCAAGGCGATCCGGGTGTCGGTGGGGGCCACGCTGACCGTGCCCTTCGCGCGGTTCGCGGCGGCGGAGGACCCGGTGGCCGTGCTGCAGGACGCCGGCTTCGAGCCCCTGGCGCTCAGCCCGGCCGGGCGGGAGCTGCTGGCCTCGGTCACGCCGCCGGCGCGGGCGGCGGTGCTGCTGGGCGCCGAGGGACCCGGGCTGCCGCCCGAGCTGATGGCCCGCACGCGGACCCTGCGCATCCCAATGAGCCCGGGCTGGGATTCGCTGAACGTGGCCGTGGCGGGGGCGATCGCCCTGCACCAGCTCGCCAGCTCAGGAAACCAGGCGGGGGCAAGGGCGGCGGGGCCCGGGTGTGAATCCCGGCCCGCCGCCCCCAAGCGCGACAGGACTGCGTAAGCTCAGAAGGTCAGGCTGGCGGTGCGCACGGCCTTGACGCGGGCCACCTGGGCCATGGCGTTCTGGTAGGTCTCCAGCAGGCAGGCGTTGTAATCGAGCACGGCCACATTGTGGCAGACCAGCTCGGCCGCCTTGGAGATCTCCACCTTGACGGTGGCTTCGGTCTTGCCGGCCAGGCTGACCTTGACGGTTTCGGCGCTCGCAGCGCCGGCGGCGGCGAGGAGGGCGGCGGTGAGAAGGAGAGTGCGGATCATTTCAGGAGTTCCCAATGAGTTGGTGAAACTCCTCCCTAGGAAGACGCCTCTGCTTGCGTGCGTCTTATGGACCGACTGTGACGGCGGCCGGCGCCGGGGCCAAGTGAAATCGCAATGACGAGTCAAGTTCGGGGCGGCCGACCGGTTTTCAGGCGCCGCCGTGTTGCGGCGCCGACATAATGAGCGGTGTGGCTTCGGCGCCATTGCGAAGCCCGGCATCTCGGGGCATCAGTCCGCCCACGCCACAATAGAGAGTGTGCGCGGGGCCGCCGGCCCCAAGGACAAGGGGGAAACCAATGGTGATGGTCGCCGATCAGCCGCCGGCCGTGGAGACCGTGGTGGTCAACGCCGCGCGCCTGCCCACCTCGCTGGCCGACGCCGCCTTCTCGATCGTCCAGATCGATCCCAACGCCCTGCAGACCCTGCCGCGCATCGACCGGGCGCTGGAGACCTCGCCGGGCCTGTCGCTGTTCCGCCGCGGCTCCTCGGCCGGGGCCAACCCCACCACCCAGGGCGTGTCGCTGCGCTCGATCGGGCCGACGGCCGCCGGCCGCGCCCTGGTGACCATCGACGGCGTGCCGCAGAACGACCCGTTCGGCAACTGGGTGATCTGGAGCAGCATTCCCACCGACGCCATCCGCCAGATCTCGATCGTGCGCGGCGCGGGCGCGGGCCCCTACGGCGCCGGGGCCCTGACCGGGGTGATCGCCATGGACCAGCGCTCGCAGGTCGACGGCGGCCACGTGACCCTCGGGGCCGAGGGCAGCGACCTCGGCGCCTGGAAGGGCTCGGCGTCGGCCTCCGGAACCGTCGGCGACAAGCTGCAGCTGTTCGCCGCCGGCCAGACCGAGCAGGGCGACAGCTGGACCCCCGTGCGCGAAGGCCGCGGCGCCGCCGACACCAAGCTGACGCTGAGGGACTCCAGCGGCACGGGCAAGGCGGTGATGGACCTCGGCTTCGCCGCCCTGACCGCCGAGGGCGGCGGCTACAAGGAATCGCGCGCCTCCGGCACCCGGTTCGCCCAGTCGTCCTCCAGCGGCGACGACGCGGCCGTGACCCTCGCCGCCCAGCCCGACGCCACCCACCTCGGCTGGCGGCTGCAGGGGTGGATGCGCCAGAGCAACCTCTACAACACCTCCGCGGCCATCTCGAACAACCGCAACACGGCCACCCTGTCCAACGCCCAGTACGCCACCCCGGCGATCGGCTACGGGGCCAACGCCGCCGTGCGCAAGCTGGCCGACTGGGGCAGCCTCGAGGCGGGGATGGACTTCCGCGCCACCGCCGGCCACGAAAGCGAGTACCTGACCTACGTCAACGGCGTGCCGACCAAGGGGCGCACGGCCGGCGGCGACACCCAGCAGATCGGCGGCTACGTCGAGGGCGCCTGGCGCTCGGGCCGCTGGCTGGTCACCGGCGGCATGCGCGTGGACCAGTGGCAGCAGACCAATGGCCGCCGTATCGAGACCGCCCTGGCCACCGGCGCGATCACCCTCAATCCGGCGATCGCCAACAAGTCCGGCGTCCTGCCCACCGCCCGCGGCGGCGTGCGCTACGACCTGGGTGAGGGCTACTACCTGCGCGCCGCCGGCTACGAGGGCTTCCGCGCCCCGAGCCTCAACGAGCTCTACCGGCCGTTCCGCGTGGCCAACAACCTCACCGAGGCCAACGAGAACCTGAAGCCCGAGAAGCTGTACGGCGCCGAGATCGCAGTCGGCCGCGACCTGGCGGCCTTCACCTGGAGCGCCACCGGCTTCGTCAATCAGCTGCGCGACCCGATCGCCAACGTCACCCTGGGCCAGGGCCCGGCGACCTTCCCCCGCGCCGGGTTCGTGCCGGCGGGCGGCCTCTATATCCAGCGCCAGAACCTCGATGCGATCAACGCCACGGGGGTGGAGGCCGAGGCGCAGTACAAGCCGACGCCGTCCCTGACGCTGCAGCTGGCCGGCGACTACACCGACGCCAAGGTGCAGGGCGGCGCGCTGTCGCCCCAGCTCACCGGCAAGCGCCCGGCCGAGACCCCGCGCCTGACCGCCACCGCCGCCGCCGAATGGACCGTGGTCAAGGACGTCGTGTTCAGCGCCAACGTGCGCTACGAGGACATCCGCTACGCCGACGACCAGAACACCCTGGTGCTGCCGCCGGGAGCCCTGGTGAGCCTGCGGCTCGACTGGCAGACCACGCCCAACTGGGGCCTGTTCCTGGGCGTGGACAACCTGGCCGACACCGCCCTGGCCACCGACCAGACCGCCGACCGCATCCACGTCTACGACGAGCCGCGGGTGTTCCGCTTCGGGTTCCGTTTCCGCGGCTGACGCCCTCTCATCCGTCATCCTGGGGACAAGCCCGGGGATGACGAGCGTGGGAGGCTGCGCGGGTTTGCCGCGCTGCCGCTTCGCTACTTGAGCGCGGTCACTCCGCTGCTTCGGCGCGCAGCGGGCCGTTGATCTTGCGGCAGAGGGCGAGGCTGGTGATGCCGTCCGAGCCGTACTGCACGTCGCGCACCCACACCTTGTCGCCGTAGACGGCGATCACCTGGTAGTAGGGGAAGGCGTTGGCGCCCGTGCGGACAAGGTCTCCGGTCAGGATCTGTTCGTCGAACTCGCGCTCGTGCGAGATGTCGAACACGTCCGAATAGCTGCTGCGCACCATTTACAAAACCCTTCTCGACGCGGCTGCGGGCTTTTACCTGAGGCTTCAATCCCGACGGTGAAGCAAAATCAGTGTTATCGAATGACGACCTGACTCAGCTTGACTGATGTTCTCGAAGATCTGACGTTTTTTCCTGACCACGATTATTGGTCGGCGGCAATGAACGGTTCTTGAACACGAAAGCTGGGGGCAGAATCAACCTGCGGACAAGACGCGGTGACCGTTTGTCGCGGCTGGTTCTCATGGGCGCCATCGGCCTAGCGGCCTGCTCGAGCGCGGGGGCGTAGGCGCTCGAGCAGCGAAGCGGTAGCGCATGCATCTGCGCTCGAGCAGCGAAGCGGTAGCGCATGCATCTGCGCTCGGCAGCGAAGCGGTAGCGCGTGAATCTGCGCTCGAGCAGCGAAGCGGTAGCGCATGCATCTGCGCTCGAGCAGCGAAGCGGTAGCGCATGCATCTGCGCTCGGGCAGCGAAGCGGTAGCGCGTGAATCTGCGCCCGAGCAGCGAAGCGGAGCGCACACAAAACTCTATCCCGCTTGAGGGCGAGGGGCGGGAGGCCTACATATGAGGGCGGCGGGTCATGCTGCGGCTCGCGTCGAAGGCTTCACATCCCGGGGACCTTAATCTCTCTCATTGGGAGCTGTGCCTTGCCCAGGTCGTGGCCTGGGCGAAACGGCGCCCACCTGGTCAGCCAGGTCCGAGGGGATTGAAACCGCCTTCACGGCTCTCGCGGCGCCGCCACCCTATCTTTTCCGCCCTGGGTGGCGGACAAGCCTCCCCATGACCGATCTTCTCCAGACCAAGGACGACCTGCGCCGGGCCATGCGCGCCCGCCGCCGCGACCTGGCCGCCCTCCACCCCGACGCCGCCGAGCGCGCCGCCGAGCACCTGCCGATCGAGACCCTGCCGCCGGTCCGCGTGGTGGCCGGCTACCATGCGCTGGGCGCCGAGCTCAGCCCCTGGCCGGTGCTGCGCCGGTTCGAGGCCGCCGGCGCCCGCATCGCCCTGCCGGTCGCGCCCGAGGCCAACGCGGCCCTGGTGTTCCGCGCCTTCCATCCCGGCCAGCCGCTTGAGCCCGACGCGGCCCGCATCCCGTCGCCGACGGCCGAGGCGGAGGCCCTGACCCCCGACCTCGTCATCGCCCCCCTGATCGCTTTCGACCGAGAGGGCTATCGCCTGGGCCAGGGCGGCGGCTACTACGACCGCACGCTCGCCGAGCCGGGACTGGCGGCCTTGAGGGCCGCCGGCCGTTTGTTCGTGATCGGGCTCGCCTACGCCGGGCAGGAGACGGGCCGGATCCCGCGCGACGCCCACGATCAGCCGCTGGACGCCATCCTGACGGAGTCCGGCTATCATCGAATCCGAAGGGACGATTGATGCGACTGGCATTCTTTGGCGACGTGGTGGGCCGTTCGGGCCGCGACGGCCTCACCGATCACCTGCCCGGCCTGCGGCGGCGGCTCGGCCTCGACTTCGTGGTGGTCAACGGCGAGAACGCCGCCTCCGGCTTCGGCATCACCGAGAACACCGCCAACGAGATCTTCGCCGCGGGCGCCGACTGCATCACCCTCGGCAACCACTCCTGGGACCAGAAGGAGGCGTTGACCTACATCGTGCGCGAGCCGCGCCTGATCCGGCCGCTGAACTATCCGGTGCTGTCCGACGCGCCCGGCCGCGGCGCCTGGCTCTACGAGGCGCCCGGCGGCCGGCGGGTGCTGGTCATCAACCTGCTGGGCCGGGTGCACATGGACTCGCTCGACGACCCCTTCGCCGCGGTCGACCGGGCGCTGGAGGACTGCCCCCTGGGCGTGGCCTGCGACGCGGCGATCGTCGACATGCACGCCGAGGCCACCTCCGAGAAGATGGCCATGGGCCACTTCTGCGACGGGCGCGCCAGCCTGGTGGTCGGCACCCACACCCACGTGCCCACCGCCGACTGCCAGCTGCTGACCGGCGGCACCGCCTACCAGACCGACGCGGGCGCCTGCGCCGACTACGACAGCGTGATCGGCAACCAGAAGGAGGAGCCGCTGCGCCGCTTCACCACCCGCATCTCGCAAGGCCGCTACCAGCCGGCCTCGGGCCCGGCCACGGTGTGCGGCGTGTTCGTGGAGACGGACGACCGCACGGGCCTGGCCCGGCGCGTCGAGCCGATCCGGGTTGGCGGGCGGCTCAGCCAGACGATTCCCGTGGTCGAGGCGGCCGTGACGGCCTAAAACATCGCCTGTCGCCAGAGTGAGTGTTGCGGCGGAGTCGGTGGGAACCATGCGCAAGATCCTGTTCATCGCCGCCGCCGTGGCGGGTCTTTCGGCTTCCGCGGCGGCCCAGGACCTGCGCCTGCCCGGCCAGGTCAACCTGTTCATCAGCCCCTGCGGCGAGCCGTTCGAAGCCCCCAAGGCCGACGCCTACCCGATCGTCGCCTGGTTCAACGGGGCCGACGCCAACCACGACGGCAAGCTCGACATCGACGAGATGCGCAACGACGCCGCCCGCTTCTTCAAGACGCTCGACCGCAACGGCGACGGGGTGATCGACAGCCAGGAAGTCAACTACTACGAGTACCGCGTGGCGCCCGAGATCCTCGCCCCGCCGACCGGGGCGCTGCAGACCGGCATCGTGCGCGTGGCGCTGCAGACCCCGGGCGACGTCGCGCCCGTGTCCCCCGAGGCCCCCGGCGAGAACGGCATCTACAAGGAGCAGCTCAACCCCAACCAGGGGGCGGTGTTCTACAGCCTGTTCCGCGAGCCCGAGCCGGTGCGCTCGGCCGACCGCAACTTCGACTACAAGATCACCCTGCAGGAGTTCCTGGCCCACTCCGACCGCCACTTCAAGGCGCTGGACGTGAACAAGCAGGGCTACCTGACCCTGGCCGACCTGCCGAAGACCGAGGCCGAACGCCAGGCCAAGGCGCACCGCTAGGCGGGTTCGAAATCCACGACGGAATCCCGCTTCGCGCCCCTTCTCCCTCCAGGGGAGAAGGGGCGCATGCGTCGCTCAAGGTTCAAGATCCTGTCACCCCCCGCCGTTAAGACCTTGGTCATCCGGCCAGGTGGGGGATGCCATGACAGACGCGGTGGTAATGGACGTCCTGGGCGCGGGCGCGGCCAAGCCCAGCCTCGACCAGAAGCACAGTCCGCTCGCCGGCATCCTCTTCTGCGCCGTGCTGGCGCTCGGCCTCGGCTACGGCCTGCACGGCCTGGTCGACGATATCCAGAACGCCAAGGAGACCCTCGCCGTCGGGGTGTTCGCCCTGCTCGGCCTGGCCCTGCTGATCGCGCTCGGCTTCGAGTTCGTCAACGGCTTCCACGACACCGCCAACGCCGTGGCCACGGTGATCTACACCCACTCCCTGCCGCCGGTGGCGGCGGTGGTGTGGTCGGGCCTGTGCAACCTGGTCGGGGTGATGACCTCGGCCGGCACGGTGGCCTACAGCATCATCACCCTGCTGCCCGTCGAGCTGATCCTGCAGGTCGGCTCCGGGGCCGGCTACGCCATGATCTTCGCCCTGCTGCTGGCGGCGATCATCTGGAACCTCGGCGCCTGGGCGTTCGGCATCCCCAACTCCTCGTCCCACGCCCTGATCGGCTCGGTGATGGGGGTGGGCCTGGCCAACCAGATGATGGCCCCCGCCGGCCAGGCGACCTCGGGGGTCGACTGGGGCCAGGCGCAGAACGTGTTCAACGCCCTGCTGTTCAGCCCGCTGATGGGCTTCGGCCTGGCGGCCATCGCCCTGCTGATCCTCAAGTTCGCGGTGCGCTCGCCGACGCTCTACGAAGAGCCCAAGACCGATGCCCCGCCGCCCTGGTGGATCCGCGGCCTGCTGGTGCTGACCTGCACCGGCGTGTCGTTCGCCCACGGCTCCAACGACGGCCAGAAGGGCATGGGCCTGATCATGCTGATCCTGATCGGCGCCGCGCCCACCGCCTACGCCCTGAACCGCACCATGCCCGCGAACACCACGCCGCACTTCATCGCGGCCGGCGCGGCGGCCAACAAGGTGTTCCTCGCCCATGCCGCCGGCCTGCCGGCCATCCCGGCCCAGCTGGCCCGCGACACCGTCGGCGCGGCCCTGCGCGACAAGACGCTGAACCGTCCGGAAGTGTTCGCCGGCCTCGCCGCCCTGAGCCAGGACATCGGCGTCCAGGTCAGGAGCTACGGCGCCGTGTCCCACATCCCGGCCGCCGCCACGCCCAACATGCGCAACGACATGTACCTGACCGCCGAAGCGGTCCGCCTGCTGCCCAAGCAGGGCGCCAAGTTCGCGGCCGACGAGGCCGCGGCGCTGAAGTCCTACAGCGGCGACCTGCAGGCCGGCACCCGCTTCATCCCCACCTGGGTGAAGGTGTGCGTGGCCATCGCGCTGGGCCTCGGGACCATGGTCGGCTGGAAGCGGATCGTGGTGACGGTCGGCGAGAAGATCGGCAAGACCCACCTGACCTACGCCCAGGGCGCCGCCGCCGAGCTGGTGGCCGCCGGCACCATCATGGCCGCCGACCGCTTCGGCCTGCCGGTGTCGACCACCCACATCCTGTCCTCGGGCGTGGCCGGAACCATGGCCGCCAACGGCTCGGGCCTGCAGTGGTCGACGGTGCGCAACATCGCCCTGGCCTGGGTCACCACCCTGCCGGCGGCGATGCTGCTGTCGGGCGGGCTGTACTTCATCCTGCGCCATCTGGTGCACTGAGGGGGCGAGGGCGCTCCTGACGGTCAAAAGGCGCTGGTTCGCGAGGGTCAGCGCCCTTTTTCCTTCGTCATCCTGGCGGGAGCGCTCGAAGAGCGCGGAGAGCCGGGACCCAGCAGCTCCTGCGTGCAAAGCTGTCGAACGCGCCTACGACGGTTTCCGACTTTGGCGGACGTTGGCAGGGTCCGCTTGTCGGTGGGCCTGCCGGCCCCCGCCCCATCCAATCCGCTCATCCCGGCGAATGCCGGGACCCAGATCGTAAGGCGCCGTCGGGATCAGGTTCGCCCTGCAGCCCGTCGTAGAGGTCCCGCCATGTCGGGTTTTCCTCCTCGATCAGCAGCAACTTCCAGCTGCGCCGCCACTCCTTGATCTGACGCTCGCGTCGGAAAGCGCCCGCCCGGGAAGCAAAGGTTTCGAACCAGACCAGTTGGTCGCAGCCATAGGTCTTGGTGAAGCCCGCCCGAGCCTTGCTCTTGTGTTCCCAGATGCGCTTGGCGAGGTTGTCCGTCGAGCCGATGTAGATGGTCCCGTTGCGGCCGCTCGCGACGATGTAGACGTAGAAGCTCATCCAGCCTCCGCGCCATATGATCTGGGTCCCGGCATTCGCCGGGATGAGCGGCTTTGGGGGTGAAGGCAGGATGTCCGGAACCGGGACGGGCGGCAATGACCGCTCCCCACACCCGTAGCTGACCTTGAGTGGACGCGTTCAGGGCGGAGCTGCTGGGGCCCGGCTCTGCGCGCTCTGCGAGCGCTCCGGCCGGGATGACGATGTTTGCGGGTTGTCGCCTACTCCCCCCGCACCCGCTCCCAGCCGACCGCGTGCACCCGCGCCGAGCCGATCGCGCCGACCAGCGGCGGCCGCGCGAACAGCCCGGCGAACGCCGCGTCGCGCACGCTCAGGCCCCCCGCATAGGCGCCGTAGGCCGGCAGCACCAGGCGGCGGCCGTCGGTGACGAAGCAGCGGCGGCGCACGCTGCGGCTCTGGCCGACCACGCGGGCGCAGGGGTGCAGGTGGCCGGCGACTTCGCCCGGCGCCTCGCCCGGCAGGGGCTCGTGGCGCAGGATCAGGCCGAGGATCTCCAGTTCGGCGCAGGTCTCGCCGGGCAGGTGGCCGGGCCCCTCCGGATCGTGGTTGCCCACCACCCAGGTCAGCACCCGGCCGCGGGCCAGGGCGTGCAGGCCCTCGGAGTCGCTGTCGCCGATGCGGCCGTGGGCGCGAACGTCGTGCAGGGTGTCGCCGAGCAGGACGATGCGCGCGGGGGCCAGCAGGGCGGCGTCGGCGGCCAGGCGGCGCAGGGTCTCGCGGGTGTCGTAGGGCGGCAGCAACTGGCCGCGGGCGGCGTAGGCCGAGCCCTTCTCCAGGTGCAGGTCGGCGCACACCAGGGTCCGCTCGGCCTGAAGCCACAGGGCCCCGGACGGCGTCAGCTCGACCCAGGCGCCCAGCACGGCCACGTGCAGCCGGCCCTCGTCGCCGCGGCGGAAGGGCAGGGGCGGGAAGGGCGCGGAGAGCGGCGCGTTCACGCCATCGCCTCCGCGATCAGCTCGTCCTCGGCCTCCTCCAGCACCCAGTCCTGGGAGGCGCCCGGCACCCGCTCCTGGCCGAGGCTCAGCAGCACCGGCACGGCGAACGGCGAGACGTGGTCGAGGGCGGCGTGGCGGATCTGGCCCCTGATGCGGGCGAGCATGTCGCCCACCCGCGCCACGTCGAGCAGGCCGCTGGCGGCGTCGGCCCGCGCGCAGCGGAGCAGCAGGTGGTCGGGCTGGTGGCGGCGCAGGACGTCGTACACGAGGTCGCTCGAAAAGGTCACTTGGCGGCCCGACTTCTCGTGGCCCGGGAAGCGGCGCTCGATCAGGCCCGCGATGAGGGCGCAGTTGCGGAAGCTGCGCTTCATCATGAAGCTGTCCTCCAGCCAGGCCTCGAGGTCGTCGCCGAGCATGTCCTCCTGGAAAAGCTCATCGAAATCAAGCGCGTCCATCGGCCGCGCGGACCAGACGGCGAGGGCGTAGTCGGAGGCCACGAAGCCGATCGGCCCGCAGCCCGCCCGCTCCAGCCGCCGCGTCAGGAGCATGGCGAGGGTGGTGTGGGCCAGCCTGCCCTCGAACGGATAGGCCAGCAGGAAATGGCGTTTGCCGCGGGGGAAGGTCTCCACCAGCATCTCGTCCATGGCCGGGATCAGCGAGCGCCACTTCTGCGCCTCCAGCCACTCGCGCACGTCGTCCGGCAGGCGCGCCCAGCTCTGCTCGTCGGCGATCATGCGCCGCACCCGGCGGGCGAGGTAGGTGGACAGGGCGAACTTGGAGCCGCCCCAGCTCGGCATCTTGGGCTCTGAGCCCGGGGCGGGGGTGACCAGCACGTCGATGCCCTCGATGCCGTGGAAGCGCCACACCTGGCCGCCGAAGATGAAGGTGTCGCCGATCTCCAGCTGCTCGATGTAGCCCTCCTCGACCTCGCCGATCTTGCGCCCGCCGCGGCGGCGGCCGGCCAGCAGGCGCACGTTCAGCACCGCCGGCCCGACGATGGCGCCGACGTTCATCCGGTGGCGGAGCGCGGTCATGGCGTCGCGCACCCTCCAGCGCCCGTCCTGGGTCTTCACGATGCGGCGGAAGCGGTCGTAGGTCTTCAGGGCGTAGCCGCCGGTGGAGACGAAATCGACGACCTGCTCGAAGTTCTCCCAGGAAAGGTCCGTATACGGAGCGGCGGCGCGGACCTCGTCATAGAGCTGCACGAGGTCGAACGGCTCGCCGCAGGCCACGCCCATCACGTGCTGGGCCAGCACGTCGAGCGCGCCGGTGCGGATCGGGTCGCCGTCCAGGGCGTTCTCGGCCACGGCCTCGCGCGCGGCCTGGCACTCCAGCATCTCGAAGCGGCTGGCCGGCACCAGCAGGGCGCGGGAGGGGGTGTCGAGCCGGTGGTTGGCGCGGCCGATGCGCTGCACCAGGCGCGCGGAGCCCTTGGGCGCGGCCAGCTGGATGACGATGTCCACCGCGCCCCAGTCGATGCCGAGGTCGAGCGTCGAGGTGCAGACCACGGCGCGCAGCTCGCCCCTCGCCATGGCCGCCTCGACCTTGCGCCTCTGCTCGGCCGACAGCGAGCCGTGGTGCAGGGCGATCGGCAGGCTCTCGTCGTTGATCTTCCACAGCTCCTGGAAGGCGAACTCGGCCTGCCAGCGGGTGTTGACGAACACCAGGGCCGTCCGGCTGGCCTTGATCACCTCGTAGACCTCGCGCATGGCGTGCTGGGCGGTGTGGCCGGCCCATGGCACCTTGCCCTCCGACAGCAGCACGTCGACCTCCGGGGGCGCCCCCGGATCGCCCTGCACCAGGGCCACCTCGCGAACGCCGCCGCCCAGCCATTGGCGGATCATGTCCGGGTCGTTGACCGTGGCCGAGAGGCCGACGAAGCGGGCCTCGGGGGCGAAGCGGCGCAGCCGCGCCAGGCCCAGCGCCAGCAGGTCGCCGCGCTTGGAGGCGTGCATGGCGTGGATCTCGTCGATCACCACGCAGCGCAGGTCCTCGAAGAACCGGCGCGAGCCCTCCCAGGCGCAGAACAGGGCGAGCTGCTCGGGCGTGGTCAGCAGGATGTCGGGCGGCTTCTCCTTCTGCCGCTGCTTCTTGGAGACGTTGGTGTCGCCGGTGCGGCTCTCCACCCGGATCGGCAGGCCCATCTCGGCGATCGGCTGCATCAGGTTGCGCGCCACGTCGACCGCCAGGGCCTTGAGCGGCGAGATGTAGAGGGTGTGGATGCCGGGCGGGGCGGGGTCGTTGCGCGGGGGGCGGTCGGCCAGGTCGATCAGGCTCGGCAGAAACCCCGCCAGGGTCTTGCCGCCGCCGGTGGGGGCGATCAGCAGCACGTCGCGGCCCGCGCGCGCCTGCTGCACCATCTCCAGCTGGTGCCGGCGGGGCGTCCAGCCGCGGCCGTGGAACCACGCCATGAAGCGCGGCGGCAGGAAGTCCACGTCCATCCTCGCCGGATCGGCCAGCACCGTCACCTCGTCGCCGTGTTGAGCCCGTACATGGGGATGGCCGACCGTCATAACATGTTCTGGTTATGTTTCGCGCGCAACTTCGGCGGTGATCGACGCGCGGGCGCCTGACCGAACAGGCGTGGGCGTTATAAGGAACGGTCTGAGCGGGGGATTCGAGATGAAGCCGGGCGACAAGGTGCTGCTGGATGGGATGGTCGCCATCGTGCTTTGCGACGCCGATGCCGGCGAATACTCTGCCGAGTATCCGGCGGCGGAATGGGAGGCCGTGCTGAAGACCGGCATCTTGGTCATGACGGCGGAAACGGGACTGACCCACTACCCTGACGCCAGTGAAGCTCGTCCAATTTCAAACTGAGACCGCCCGCCGATGCTAGGGTGAGCCGATGGACAAGGCGCGCACGGCCCTGGCGGGGATCACGGCGATGGCGGGGGTCGGCTCGGTCGCCCTGCAGCTGTGGCTGAACCTCACGCGCTACAATCCGGGCCACTCCCTCGCCTGGCGCGTCGTCGACTTCGCCAGCTACTTCACCAACACCACGGCGATCTTCGCCACCGCGGTGGTGATCGCCGGCCTCGTGCGGCCGGCCTCGCGCCTGGCCCGGCCGGGCACGATGGCGGCCATGGCGGTCTATCTGCTGGTGGTGGCCGCGACCTACCAGTGGCTGCTGCGCGGCGATCCGCACGGCCTCGCCTACCTGGCCAACCTCGGCGTGCACCAGGTGCTGCCGGCGCTGGTGATCCTGCTGTGGCTGCTGTTCACGCCCAAGGACGGCCTGAGCTGGCGCGCGCCGCTGGCCTGGCTGGCCTATCCCGCCCTCTACATCGCCTGGACCCTGGCCCGCGGCGCGGTGATCCACCGCTATCCCTACTTCTTCGCCGACTCCGACAAGCTGGGCTACCCGCGGGCGCTGCTCAACGGGGCCGGGTTCCTGGGGGCGTTCTGGCTGCTGGGCCTGGCGGCGGTGGGGTGGGGCCGGTTGGCGCGGACCCTCAATGTTCCGGTTTTGTCTCGACCGGAAACGGGTTAAATCCGAACGGTGAACGCCGTCTCCCCGAGTCTCGACCTGGCCGCCGCCGTGGTGGTCCTGCCCGGTCCCAAGTGCGCCATCGCCGACGGGGCCGGGGCGCGGGCCGTGCGACCGCCGGACGCGCGCGACCTGTTCGAGCAGGGCCGTTGCCTGGTCGCCCATGCGGGGCTGACCGCCCGCCGGCTCGGGCTCTCGACCCCGCCGCGCTCGCGCGACCTCCATGACGCGCTGGAGCTCTACGCCTTCGTCCGACCGGCGCGGTTCTGCGCCCCCTCCGCCGTCGGCCTGGCCCAGGCGCTCGGCCTGCCCGAGCCCAAGGCGGTGGCCGAGCAGGCGGCGGCGCTGCAGCAGGCCTGCGTCGTCCTGCTGGCCGAGCTGGCCGAGAGCCCCTGGCCGAGTCGCGAGGAATGCCTGGCCCTGGCCGAGACCCTGGGCCGCGCCGGCTGGGCCTGGGCCCCCCAGTGCATCGCCGCCCTGCGTTCGCGGCCGGTGCGCGACGCCTTCCGCGGCTCGGGCCTGGAGGTGTGGGGGCGCATCCCCGAGTGGGAGGACCAGGCGCCGCTGGGCGAGGCGGGCTCCAAGCCCATCGACCCCGAGGCCGCCGAGCGCCGGCTGGCGGAGCTGCTCGGCCGCGCGGGGCTCGACGAGGCGCGGCCGACGCAGAAGCAGTACGCCGCCGAGGCCGCCTTCGCCTTCCAGCCGCGCGAGCGCGAGGGCGAGCCGCGCATGATGCTGGCCGAGGCCGGCACCGGCGTCGGCAAGACCATGGCCTATCTGGCGCCCGCGTCCCTGTGGGCCGAGGCCAACGGCCCGGCGGTGTGGGTCTCGACCTACACCCGCGCCCTGCAGCGCCAGATCGAGCGCGAGAGCCACGCCGTCTATCCCGACCCGGCCATCCGCAAGTCCAAGGCGGTGGTGCGCAAGGGCCGCGAGAACTACCTGTGCCTTTTGAACCTGCAGGAAGCGGCCAACGCCGCCCAGCTCGACAACGGCGACCTGATCGGCGTCGCGCTCGCCGCCCGCTGGGCCCGCGCCACCCGCGACGGCGACATGACCGGCGGCGACTTCCCCGCCTGGCTGCCGAGCCTGTTCGCGGTGGGCGCGGGGGCCCAGGCCAGCCCCGCCAACCTGGTCGACCGGCGCGGCGAGTGCGTGCACGCCGGCTGCATCCACTACCGCGCCTGCTTCATCGAGAAGGCGGTGCGCGCCTCGCGCCGGGCCGACCTGGTCATCGCCAACCACGCCCTGGTCCTCACCCAGGCCGCCTTCGACGGCGCCCGCGCGGCGCGCGGGGCCAAGCAGGACGGCGAGAGCGCGCACCTGAAGCGCATCGTGTTCGACGAGGGCCACCACCTGTTCGACGCCGCCGACAGCGCCTTCTCCGCCGCCCTGTCGGGCCAGGAGGCCGCCGAGCTGCGCCGCTGGATCCGCGGGCCGGAGAGCCGCGGCCGGCGCGGGCGCGGGCTGGAGCAGCGGCTGATGGACCTGGTCGGCGGGCGCGAGGACGCCAAGGCGACCCTGCTGCAGGCCATCCGCGCCGCCGCCGCCCTGCCCGGCGACGGCTGGTCGGGGCGCATCGCCCCGCCGTCCGGCGAGGTCAATCCGATCGGGCCGATCGAGGCCTTCCTGGTGTCGGTGATGGAGCAGCTGCGCGCCCGCGCCGAGCCCTCCGACATGGGCCAGGAATGCGCCGCCCGGCCGGCCATCGACCTGGTGCGCGAGACCGCCCGCGACGCCGCCCGCGCCCTGGCCGAGATCGAGGCGCCGTTGCTCGCGCTCGCCCGCCATCTCGAGGACATCCTCGACCAGGACGCCGACGAGTTGCCGCCCAACGAGCGCGGCAGGATCGAGGGCGCTTTGCGCGGGCTCGATCGCCGCGCGCGCATGACCCTGCCGGCCTGGCGCTCGATGCTGCAGGCGATCGACGAGAACGCCGAGGACGACCCGGATTTCGTCGACTGGTTCGAGTCGACCTTCGCCTTCGGCCGGGTGGTCGACGCCGCCTACCGCCGCCACTGGGTCGATCCCACCGAGCCGCTCAACGCCGCGGTGCTGGCGCGGGCCCACGGGGTGCTGGTGACCAGCGCCACCCTGGCCGATCCGGTGCTCGACGACCCCTTCGCCCTCGCCGAGATGCGCACCGGCGCCGCCCGCCTGCCCGACCGGCCCAAGACCCTGAAGCTGGCCTCGCCGTTCGACTACGCCGCCAACGCCCGGGCCTATGTCGTCACCGACGTCGGCCGCGAGGACCCGCGCCAGGTGGCCTCGGCCATGCGCGAGCTGTTCCTGGCGGCCGGCGGCGGCGGGCTCGGCCTGTTCACCGCCATCCGGCGGCTGCGGTCAGTCTACGAACGCATCGCCGCGCCCCTGGCCGAGAAGGGCCTGCCGCTCTACGCCCAGCACATCGACCCGCTGGAGGTCGGGGCCCTGGTCGACATCTTCCGCGCCGAGGAGGACGCCTGCCTGCTCGGCACCGACGCCGTCAGGGACGGGGTCGACGTGCCCGGCCGCTCGTTGCGCCTGCTGGTGTTCGACCGCGTGCCCTGGCCGCGCCCGGACCTGCTGCACAAGGCCCGCCGCCAGCGCTTCGGCGGCAAGGGCTATGACGACTCGATCGCGAGGGCCCGCATCGCCCAGGCCTTCGGCCGCCTGATCCGCCGGGCCGACGACAAGGGCGTGTTCGTCATGCTCGACGCCGCCGCCCCCACGCGCCTGTTCTCCAGCCTGCCGGAAGGGGTGCAGCTGCAGCGGGTCGGATTGGTCGAGGCGATCGAGGCGACGGCGGCGTTTCTTGGGACGAAGCCGGAATAGAGCGCCGCCTTCCCCCTCGATGGGGGAAGGTTGGATGGGGGTGCTTCGCTACCCTTGCCGTGAAGGGCGCGGGAGGCGATATCGCCTCCAATGGACTCCCCGACGCCGAGTGCCCGCACCCCCACCCCACCCTCCCCCCTTGAGGGGGAGGGCGCTCTTCATCCTGAACCCGTCCGCCCAAGCCCCACCGAGCTCGACCTGTTCCTCGGCTTCCTGTCGGCCAGCGTGCGCGGGTTCGGCGGGGTGTTCGTGATGGGGCGGCGGATGCTGGTGGAGGAGCGCCAATGGCTGACCCCGGAGGAGTTCGTCGAGCTGCTCGGCGTCTGCCAGTTCCTGCCGGGGGCCAACATCGTCAACCTGTCGGTGGCGGTGGGCCAGAGGTTCCGCGGCTGGAAGGGCTCGCTCGCCGCCCTGGCCGGCATCCTCGGCATGCCCGCTGCGCTCAGCGTGGTGCTGGCGGCCCTGTTCCTGAAGTACGCCGCCATCCCCCAGGTGGCCCACGCCATGGGCGCGGTGGCGGCCGCGGCGGCGGGGCTGGTGATCGGGGCGGCGCTCAAGATGGCCGAGCCGATCTTCAGGAAGGACTGGGTGCTGGGCGTCCCGGTCGCGGTCATGACCCTCGGGCTGGCCGCCGTCCTGCGCTGGCCGCTGCCGGCCGTGCTGCTGACGATGGCGTTGACGGGTTCGGCGATTGCTTGGGTCAGGCGGACCAGATGAGCAACACGCCCTCACCGCTGGCCCAGGTCGCGCCGCAGTTCCTGCTCCTGTCGGTGCTGGCCATCGGCGGGGTCAACGCCGTGACGCCGGAGATCCAGCGCCAGGTGGTGGACCTGCGCCACTGGATGAGCGCGCGCGAGTTCTCCGAACTGTTCGCCGTGGCCCAGGCCACGCCCGGCCCCAACATGCTGATCGCCACCGTGGTCGGCTGGCGGGTGGCCGGGGTGCTGGGCGCGGTGGTGGCGACGCTGTGCATGTGCGGGCCGTCGAGCCTGATCGTCTATGTGGTCACGCGCGCCTGGGACCGCTTCAAGGGCCGGCCGTGGCGCCAGATCGTGCAGGACGGCATGGCCCCGGTGGTGGTCGGGCTGATCGCCTCCTCCGGCTGGATCCTGGCCAAGGGCGCCGACGCGGGCTGGAAGACGGCGGTCCTCACGGCGGGCGGCGCGCTCCTGGTCTGGCGCACCCGGCTCAACCCGCTCTGGGCGCTCGGCGTGGCTGCCGCGCTGGGGGTGGCGGGGGTGGTGTGAGGGAGCGGCGCACAATGCCCTCTCCACCGCTTCGCGGTCCCCCTCCCCCGCGAGCGGGGGAGGCCGCGCTCAGGCAGCGCGCAGCGCGGTAGCGCAAACAAAAAATCACTGAGGCGAAGCCTCAGTGATGATCCGGGTGGCAGTTGAAGGGCTGGCGCTCGATCTGGAAGGTGGCGTGGTCGACGCCGAACCGCTTGTCCATGTCGCCGCACAGCTTCTGCAGGAAGGCGTCGTTGTCGACCACCTCCGGCATGACCAGGTGGGCGGTCATGGCCGATGACGAGGCGCCCATCGACCAGACGTGCAGGTCGTGCACCTCCTCCACCCCCGGCTGGGCGCAGAGGAAGGCTCTGAGCTTGACCACGTCGACCGAGCGCGGCGCGGCGTCGAGCGCCATGTCGGCGGCCTCGCGCAACAGGTCGAAGGTGCCCCACAGGATCACCAGCACGATCAGCACCGAGGCCAGGGGGTCGATCCACTGGGCGCCGGTGAACATCACCAGCACCCCGGCCACGATCACGCCCACCGAGATCAGGGCGTCGGCGGCCATGTGCAGGAAGGCGGCGCGGACGTTGGCGTCGCCCTCGCGCCCGCGCATGAACATCAGGGCGGTGAGGCCGTTGACCACCACCCCGACGCCGGCGGTGACCATCACCAGGGTGGAGTTGACCGGCTCGGGCGCAAAGAAGCGGTGGAACGCCTCCCAGACGATGGCGCCGGAGGCGAACACCAGCAGCACCCCGTTGATCAGGGCGGCGAACACGGTGGCCTTGCCGAACCCGTAGGTGCGCCGCTGGCCCGGCGGTTTGGCCGCGAGCCACGCCGCGCCGCCGGCCAGGGCCAGGCCCAGCACGTCGGACATGTTGTGGCTGGCGTCGGCGAACAGGGCGGTGGAGTTGCCGAGGATGCCGGCCACCGCCTCGGCCACCACGATGGCCAGGTTCAGCACGATGCCGATCAGGTAGCGCTTGTCGCCGAGGTCGCCCGGGCCGTGGTGATGGTGGTGGCCGTGATGATGGCCATGGCCGTGGCCATGGTGGCCGTGGTCGCCGTCATGATCGTGGTCATGGTCGTCGTCATCATGGTCATGGTCGTCGTGATCATGGTCGTCATGATCGTGGTCGTGACCCTCATGATCGTGATCATGGTCGTCGTGGCCGCGCCCGTCGTGGCGGTGATCGTCGTGTCGGTGATCGTCGGGGGGCGCCATGGCCTGACTCTACGGTGACGGCTCGTCCGGAGAAACCGGAGCATGCCCATGATGACGGCCAAAGTCGGGCTCTGCGGTCTCCTGCCCGGCCTGAATGATGCCGCGGCGGATGGCGCGGGTGCGAGTGAACAGGGCCTGCAGCGCGTCCCCGTCGCCCATGCGGATGTGGCGCGACAGGGTGTGCAAGTCCTCCAGGAAGCGGCCGAGGATCTCGAGCACAGCGTCCTTGTTGGTCAGGAACACGTCGCGCCACATCACCGGGTCGGAGGCGGCGATGCGGGTGAAGTCGCGAAAGCCGCCGGCGGAATATTTCATCACCTCGGTCTGGGTGACCTTCTCCAGGTCGTCGGCGGTGCCGACGATGTTGTAGGCGATCAGGTGCGGCAGGTGGCTGGTGACGGCCAGCACCAGGTCGTGGTGCTGCTCGTCCATGGTGTCGACTTTGGCGCCCAGCGCTGTCCAGAACCTTACGAGGCGCTCGACGGCGGCCTGGTAGTCCGGCGACGGGTCGCTGGACGGGGTGAGGATGGTCCAGCGGTTGTCGAACAGCTCGGGAAAGCCGGAGTCCGGGCCGGAATGCTCGGTGCCGGCGATCGGGTGGCCGGGCACCACATGGACCGTCGCGGGGGCCGAGGCGCGCAGGGCCTGGCCGACCGCGCCCTTGACCGAGCCCACGTCGGTGATCGTGGCGCCGGGCTTGTAGCACTGGGCGGCGATCTCGGCGGCCGGGCCGATGGCGCGCACCGGGGTGGCGAACACCACGAGGTCGGCGTCCCTGACCGCTTCACAGAGGTCGGCGGTGACGCGGTCGCCGAGGCCGAGCTCCTCCACCCGCGTCCTGGCCGGGCCCTGCTCGGCGATGACGATGGTGTTCACGACGCCCGCCTGGCGCGCGGCGCGCACCAGCGAGCCGCCGATCAGGCCGCAGCCGATCACCGCGATGGTGTCGTAGATCGGCGTCGGCCCGGCCATGGGCCTCAGCCCTTCAGGAAGTCGGCGATGCCGTCGACCACCGCGCGATTGTGCTCTTCCAGCCCCACGGTGATGCGCAAGCAGTCCGGCAGGCCGTAGTTGGCCACGCCGCGCACGATGAGCCCGCGCGAGGCGAGGAAGGCCTCGGCCTCGGCGGCGGTCTTGCCCGGGGCCTTGGGGAAGGTGACCAGCACGAAGTTGGCGTGCGACGGGGTGACGTCGAGGCCGAGGCCGCCGAGCTGCTGGGTCAGCCAGGGCCGCCAGGTGTGCACCAGCGCCAGCGAGCGCTGCTGGAAGTCCTCGTCGGCCAGGGCCGCGACCGCCGCGGCGTGGCCGGGCAGGACCACGTTGAACGGCAGGCGGATGCGGTCGAGCGCCTCGACCACGGGCAGCGGCCCGTAGGCCCAGCCGACGCGGAGGGCGGCCAGGCCATGCAGCTTGGAGAAGGTGCGGGTGACCACCACGTTCTCGGCGGTGCGGGCCAGGTCGAGGCCGTCGGAGAACTCCGGGGCGTCGCAGAATTCGGCATAGGCCCCGTCGATCACCAGGATCACGTCGGGCGGCAGGCCGGCGTGCAGGCGGCGCACTTCGGCGTCCGGCAGGATGGTGCCGGTGGGGTTGGACGGATTGGCGAAGAACACCAGGCGCGTGCGCGCGTCGACCTGGGCCAGCATGTTGTCCACGTGGGTGGTCAGCTTGGGCTCGTCGGCGAAGCGGACCTCGGCCTGGCAGGCGCGGGCGCCGATGGCGTAGGCCGAGAAGCCGTACTGGCCCATGACGATGTTGTCGCCCGGCTCCAGATAGACCTGGTTGAGGATGGCGAAGATCTCGTCCGAGCCGCAGCCGAACACCAGCCGCTCGGGCTCCAGGCGGAAATGCCCGGCGATGGCGGCGCGCAGGGCGTTGTGGCGCGAGTCCGGATAGACGTTCAGCTGGGTCGCGGCCTCGTGGTAGGCGGCGACGGCGTGGGGGCTGGAGCCCAGCACGTTCTCGTTGGACGACAGCTTGACCGGGACGATCGTCGGATCGGCCAGCTTGGACTTGCCTGGCACATAGGCCTGGATGTCCAGGATGCCGGCCTTGGCTTCGGGCCGAGGCCGGGCGGGTTTCTGCGGCGCATTCATGGCTGCGCTCTTACACGTCGAAGGGCATCGATGCAGCCCCGATCACGCCCTTGAGTTCGCCGGGAGCCTGGACCAGCCGCTCGTCATGGCGCTGCACGAAGCCGGCCAGGGTGAACAGCTTGAGGCCGCCGGCGCTGGCCAGCATGTCGGCGGCGAAGCCGATCCGGCCGAGCTCTTCGATGATGTCGGGGGGGGATTTGGCGGAGTCGGTGACCCAGAAGGTCTCGTCGCGGCCGGACGGTTCGACCTCGACCTGGGCCACCGCCAGGGCGGTCGGCGGGCCCCAGCGGCGCAGGCAGGGCAGGGAGGCGAACACGTTGAGCTTGGGTTCGAGCAGCAGGCGGCCCCACCAAGGCGCGTCGGAGGCCAGGGCCAGGACGGCGACGCCGCCGGCGCTCTTGGCCGCCGACAGCGCGTCCTCCGGGCGCGGGGCGGGGCGGACGGCGACGCCGGCCCCGAAACGGATGCGGGTGAGCTCGATGGTGCGGTAGGGGTTCTTGCCGCCCCACAGGCTGATGTGGAACGGGCCCTGGCGGGCCAGGCTGTCGGCCATGATCTGTCGCCAGAGGGTGACCACCAGTTCGAACGACACCTGCGGCGCCTTGGCGAGCAGCAGCTTGCGCAGCAGCTGGGCCTCGCGCGCCGGGCGCAGGCCGAAGCCGGTGTCGCCGCTGGCCCGCTTGGCCTTGGCCACGGAGGCGGACAGGGCGGCGCGCTCGCCGACCAGGCGCAGCACCTGTTCGTCGATGGCGTCGATGCGCTCGCGGACCTCGTCCAGCGACGGCGGCGCGGCGGGCGCGGCTTCAGGCGTGGGCGACTGGCCCATCACTCAAGTTCCCCGACTAGAGAAGGCGCGGACCATAAACTTTGCCGCTGCCCATGCAACACCCTGCGCAACCCTCTGGTCCTCAACCGATCTTGAGGGCGGCCCCGACGGGGATGGGACCGATCGACGCGCGCCCGCCCTCGAAGCGCAGCGGCACCGGGCCGAGCAGGCCGAGCGCGCTGATCAGGGCGCTGTTCGGGCTCTGGCCGGTGTCGAGCTTCAGCGGCAGCTCGCCCTTCAGCCGCCCGTCGGGATCGACGCTGAGGGGCCCGCCCTGGCCCTGCAGGTTCAGGCCGCCGATGCCCAGGCGCGCGTCGGCCACGGTCAGCGAGCCGCCGGCCCCCCGCCAGGCCTGCAGGGCGCCCGGCCAGTTGGAGCCACGCAGCATCGAGCGGCGGGTCAGGCGGGAGTCCCACAGGAGGCTGAACGGCTTGCCCGCGGCCATCCTGGCGATGCCCGCGTCGGGCGTCAGCACCCCCCCGTCGAGCTTCACATAGAAGGCGGCCTGGTCGTTCGGGCCCGGCTGCAGGTCGAGCTCCAGCCTCTCGATGCTGGCGAACGCGGGCGGCGTCGCCCCCTGGGCGGGCGCCAGGCTCAGGCCATCGCCCTCGAAGGCCAGGCGCGGCTGGGCCGAGCCGAGGGCGGCGACGCTGGCGCGGATCGCCTTGCCGGACACCGCGACGTCGCCCTTGCCCGGGCGCGACAGCACCAGCCCGGCCGGCGCCGCCAGCACCCAGGTGTTGGGCGCATAGGCCATGGCCATGGCCTCCAGGCGGGTGGCGGAAATACCCCAGCCGGCGGTGTCGGCGAGCCTGGGCCCGATCAGGACGAGGCGGAGACGGAAGGGATAGCCGTCGACCTTCGCCGACGACCACTGGACCGTATAGCCCTGCTGGCGCAGCGCCTCGGCCTGCCTCGGCAGCTCACGCTCGAACCGCCACTTCTCCACCATCCAGAACCCGCTCCACGCGAGCACGGCGACGAGCAGCACCACATAGGGCCCGAACAGCCACACGCGGCTCGGCCTTTTGAGCGGGCTTTGGGGTTGTGGCGAAGCCGAAGGGTCGGGCATGTTCAGGGCCGTGAGAAATGAGGGGCGCAGTCATAGGCCTGACGGCCACAGGCAAACGCCGGACGGCCACTGGGTGTTCGGTTACGGCTCGCTGATGTGGCGGCCGGGCTTCGCCTTTGTAGAGCGTCAGCCCGCCATGCTCCATGGGCGGCGGCGCGCCTTCTGCATCTATTCGGTGCATCACCGGGGCACGCCCGAGCGCAAGGGGCTGGTGCTGGGCCTGGCGCCGGGCGGCGCGGTGCGCGGGGCCGCCTTCCGCGTGGCCGCGGCCGACTGGCCGTCCGTCTACGCCTACCTCAAGGAGCGCGAGCAGCCCACCGAGACCTATGTGGAGGCCGAGGTCGCCGTCCGCCTGGCCGACGGGCGGCGGGTGCCGGCGCTGGGCTTCCTGTCCGACGTGGCCCATCCGCAATGGGCGGGGCGCCTGGGCTTCGAGGACCAGGCGCGGCTGATCGCCGGCTCGCGCGGGCTGTCGGGCCGCAACATCGACTACCTGCGCGACCTGGTCGAGCACCTGCGCCACGACGGCGTGCGCGACCGCGGCATGGAGCGGCTGCTGGCGCGCGTGGAGCAGTTGGAAGGCGGGACTTCTTAATCGCGCCACCGCCTGCGGCTACTTCAGCGCCGCCTTACCCCTGCGGCGTGTGCCTGCGGGCGGCGGCGGGCGGCGGCGGCGGCGCGGGGCCGTTGAGCGGGGCCTGCAGGGTGCGGCCGGCCACGGCGGTGACCCGGCGCATGATCACCTTGGGGCCCGAGGCGTCGTTGACCTCGGCGATGATGAAGTAGGGGCCGGCCGGCAGCTTGTCGAACACGAAGGCCCCGGTGCCGTCGCAGCGGGCGGCGCGCACATAGCCGCGCATGGCCGGGTTGTCGTTGACGATGGTCTTGGCCCGCACCGCCTGCATCGGCAGCACGGCGTAGTCGTTGGAGCCGTAGAGGGCGTGGATGCGCTCGCTGGAATAGGGCGTGGCCGGGGTCAGGGCCACGGCGTTGCCGGCGCAGCTGGCGTCGTGCGCGGTCAGGCCCTGGATGCGCGCGGTGCCGGGGCGCACCGACCAGGCGAAATCGTCGGCCTTGAAGGGCGCGTTGATGATGATGCCCTGGGGCGCCGCAGCGCGAGGCGGCGGCGGGGGCGGCGGGGGCGGCAGCGGGCCGGCCGGGCCTTCGGGAGTCAATTCCGCGCAACCGGCGACCGCGAACAGGATCAGGGCGCTGAAGGCGGTCAGAAGGCCTGACCGGCGACCGGCTGTCATCACGAAAAGGCTCCTCAACACTAAAGGGGGCGGGACCAGGGGTTGGTTCCGCATTGGATCACGAATTTGACCGTGGTGTGGCCGGCCTAATACGCACAGCACAGCTTGAAGTTCCAGGAACAATGATCATCCTGTTCGGTTGAACGGCGATGTGGCCGCGGGGCGTTGTCCACCGAGCGGAAGGTCGATCATGGCTGGCTTCATCCGAACTCCCTCCGTCCAGCAGCAGCGGGCGCTGACGAGCGCGGAGGCCGCTCTTGTCCGTATCCAGAAATGCGCCCTGGCGGCCGAGGAGGAGCGGATCACGGCCTATGAGGCGGTGGAGCAGATCCTCGACGAACTGGCGATGCGCCCGGCGCTCGGCCGCGTGCGCAAGGCGCTCGGGCGCCCGCATTAGCCGAGAGTCGCCGCTGCGGCCGGCAACGCTTGAAATCCAATGGCTTAGGCTGTTGCGGGCCGGCTTTGCGGTCGGAACCCCACAGCGGAGCCGCCCGTTTTCCGCCGCACGAAGGCGCCGCACGGCGCCGTGCTGGAGAGTCGCTATGAACAGTCTGATCTATCTGGTGGGGCTTGTGGTCGTGGTGCTCGCCGTCCTGTCCTTCTTCGGCCTGCATTGATCCCGGCTCCGGAGGCGACCATGGCCGCAACGCTGGACGCATCGACGGGGATCGCCCCCGTTTCGCGGAGCTACATCCAATGGCCCGGCGTCTGGGCCGGGGCCTTCGTCGCCGCAGGGGTTTCGTTCCTGCTGCTGACCTTCGGCTCGGCGATCGGCCTGGCGGTCGCGCCGCTCGCGCCCACCTGGCGCACCGCCAGCGTCGCGTTCAGCCTGCTGTCGGGGCTGTGGATCCTGGCCGTGGCCATCGGGTCCGCGTCGGCGGGGGGCTATATCGCCGGGCGCACGCGCACGACCTGGCACGTCACCCACACCGACGAGGTCGAATTCCGGGACGGCGTGCACGGCCTGGTCGTCTGGGCCGTGGCCCTGACCCTGGGCGCGCTGTTGAGCACCCTGACGGGGGTCGTGCTGGCCACAGCGTCGATGAGTCCGCTGGGCGCCGCGCAGGGCGCCTCCGGCGGCCCTGTCGCCTATGAGGTCGACCGGCTGTTCCGCGGCGGACCCGCCCCCGTCGCGCCCACGCCCGCGGCGCGTGAACAGGCTTCGCGCGCCCTGCTGGCGGCGAGCGGCGGCGACGCCGGCTTCACATCGGACGATCGGACCGATCTGACGCGCCTGGTGTCCGACACGACCCGCCAAACGGCCGTGGACGCTCAGGCCCGGGTCGATCAGTCGATCGCCCTGGTCCGTCAGAAGCTGCGGGCGGCGCGCCATGCGGGGATCATCCTGGCGTTCATCACCGCCGCGGCGGCGGCGGCCTCGGCCGTGGCGGCCGCCCAGGCCGCGCGGGTCGGGGGACGGCAGCGGGACGAGGTCGGATAACCCCTCGACGTCTCCAATCCCGTCGCTTGGGATTGCCAGCCCGGACTCCGTTGGATTTACTGCCCCCGGACACTTCGCGCCCTGCAAGACGAAGTGACGGGGAGTCAGATGAGGATCACCGCGCCCCGCGCGTGCGCGCTCGCCGCCGCCGCGCTGCTGGCCACGGGCTTGGCTTTGGGCTCGGCGGCCCTGGCGGCGCCGCTGAGGCCGGCCGAGAGTCTGCCGGACTGGACCGGCGTCTGGCAGAACAAGGGCCCGCCCACCGACACCGACCTGTTCGACGGCGGCACGTCCGAGCCGCGCGGGTGCGCCGCCCTGAACCAGCCGTGCCGCTCGCATCCGCCCTACAGGCCCGAGTGGGAAGCCAAGTACCTGAAGAACCTGGCGATGGCCCGCGCGGCCACCCTGCCCGACCCGCTCACCCGCTGCATGCCCCGCGGCACGCCCGGCAACATGCGTTCGCCCGACACCATCGAGTTCGTGCCCCGGCCCGAGCGCACCTGGATCTTCATCGAGAACGGCAGCCAGGCCCGGCGCATCTACACCGACGGCCGCGGCCACCGCACCGGCAAGGACGCCTTCGACAACTGGACCGGCGATTCCGTCGGCCGCTGGGAGGGCGACATCCTGGTGGTCGAGACCGTGGGGGTGAAGGGCGAGATGATGATCGACCGCACCGGGGCGATCCTGTCGTCTCAGGCCAAGGTCTCCGAGCGCATCCGCCGACGCGACGCCGACACCATGGAGGACGTGTTCGTCATCGACGACCCGGTGGCCCTGACCGGGCCGTGGAAGGTCACGCGGCTCTACCGCAAGGTCAACGGGCCGATCTTCGACTACGCCTGCGCCGAGAACCCCAGGAACAAGATCGACGCGTCCGGGCGCACCCTGACGTTGGATACGCAAGGGCGGGTGATCGATGCGCGCTGACGCGGGGCGAGGAATTGTGGGAGCCGGTTTTCCGCCCGCGCCCCGCGCCACATCCAAATTCCTGATCCTCGCCGCGGCGGCAGTGGTCGCACTCGCCGGTTCTGGGGCGATGGCCCAAGGCTGGGCCGACCTGCCCGACTGGTCGGGCGACTGGGTGGTGGTGAAGGGCAAGGCCGCCGACCCGGCGCCGCCCTACAGGCCCGACTGGGCGCAGAAGGCCCGCGCCAACGCCGCCGCGCTGAAGGCCAGCCGGGCGGCCGATCCGTTCGCCACCTGCGGCCTGCCGGCCGGGGCCCCGCGCATGCTGTCGCTGCCGGGGGTGCACGAGTGGATCGTGCGTCCGGGCGAGGTGTGGCACGCGGTGGAGGACGGCAACACCGTCCAGCGCATCTATACCGACGGCCGCCAGCACCCCGCGGGCGACGACCTGTTCGCCACCTACACCGGCGACAATGTCGGCCGCTGGGAGGGCCAGGCGCTGGTGATCGACACCGTGGGCCTGCGGCCCGACACCTGGCTCGATGGCGCGGGCCGGCCGCACAGCGAGCAGACCCATGTCACCACCCGGGTGCGCAAGGCCGGCGCCGCGCTCGAGGCCGACATCGAGATCGACGATCCGGTCGCCTTCACCCGACCCTGGAAGATCGTGCGCCGCTACCGCCGCCTGCCGGCCGGCAGTTTCGTGCACGACTTCGCCTGCCACGTCATCCGCAGCGCCGCCGACGCCAAGGCGGCGGACTGAGGCAGGTTGAGGAAAGGTGGAAGCCGGCTTTCCGCCCGCAACCCGCTCGAATCCAGAGATTCGCGCCTAGGCCTGACCGTGCGGCCGGACCTGGTTGTTGGCCTGGCCCTGGGCAGGCGGCATGAAGAACAGGCGCGAGCCCAGCATCAGGACCTCCACGCCCGCGCAGTCGGGATATTTCTCGATCAAAGCCTTGGCCTGGCCCAATACGTCCGCCCCATGGGCGCAATGGGTGGTCTCGAGCGGCTCTTCGGACCGCGCAGCATGGACTTTGAACGTATAGATCATGGCGTGAAACTATAGGCTCGGCCATCGCCCAGGCCTCTGCGGGCGACGGTCGCGCGCGCAGGTGTCGCAGGCGGCGCCCCTTGTGAGGCGAGTGGTTCATGCGGACTGGCCGACCGGCGAGTCAGGGGGGCGTGGTCAGGGCGGCGAGTCGGGCGACCTCGGCCTCCAGTTCGGCGATGCGGGCGTCGCGCAGGGCGATCGCCCGCATCACCGCGTCCGCCTCGAAGCGTTGGGGGATGTGCTGCGGGCAGTTGGCGCTCCACGCCTCGATGTGGAACAGGATCGCCTGCTCGATGCGCGCCTTGTAGCCGGGCGTGGCCAGGCGGGCGTTCAGCGCCTCGTCGCCCTCGACCACCTCGGCGGTCCCCCACAGCTTGATCCGCCGACGGTTCATGTAGTCGATCAGGAACAGGAAGGCCTTGGGATTGTCCCGCAGGTTGCCCTGGGTCAGGTACTGGCGGTTGCCGCTGAAGTCGGCCAGGCCGAGGGTGCGCTCGTCCAGCACGCGCAGGAAGCCCGGCGGCCCGCCGCGGTGCTGGATGTAGGGCTGGCCGGATGCGTTGGCGGTGCCCAGGAAGATGCTCGTCTGGTCGGCGATGAAGGCGGCCAACTCGTCGTCGACGGTGGTGGACCAGCCGCCGTGGGCCTCCATCCGCGCATAGGCCTCGCGCGAGCCCTTGCGCGCCTGGATCGCCTTGACCGTGGGCGTGAAGGCGACATCGCTTGGGATTCCTGTTTGCCCTACCGCTTCGCTGCTTGAGGGCGTGTCGTCTCGTCCGAGCGCTCCGCTACTCGAGGGCGTGTCCATGCTACAGCCCCAGGTCCGAAAGCCCCGGATGGTCGTCCGGGCGGCGGCCGAGCGGCCAGTGGAACAGGCGGTCGGACTCGGCGATCGGCCGGTCGTTGATCGAGGCGTGGCGCACGGCCATCAGGCCCTCGCCGTCGAACTCCCAGTTCTCGTTGCCGTAGCTGCGGAACCAGTGGCCCGAGTCGTCGCGCCACTCGTAGGCGAAGCGCACGGCGATGCGGTTGGCCGTGAAGGCCCACACCTCCTTGATCAGGCGGTAGTCGAGCTCACGCACCCACTTGCGCGTCAGGAAGGCCTCGATCTCGGCCCGGCCGGTGACGAACTCGGCCCGGTTCCGCCAGCGGCTGTCCTCGGTATAGGCCTGGGCCACGCGGGCCGGCTCGCGGCTGTTCCAGGCGTCCTCGGCCAGGCGGGCCTTCTGGGCGGCGGCGGCGGCGTCGAACGGGGGCAGGGGCGGACGGCTCATGGACACTCCTCTAGGCGACGGTCTTGGCGCGCGGGCCGAACTGGCCGCGGTACTCGGCCGGCGTCATGCCGGTGGCCCGCTTGAACAGGCCGCGGAAGAAGGCGAGGTCGGCATAGCCCACGTCGTGGGCGACCGCCTGCACCGGCTTGAGCCCGCCCTCCAGCATGACCTTGGCCGCCTCGATGCGCAGGGCCTGCACATAGTCCGAGGGGCTGCGGCCGGTGGCGGCCTTGAAGTGGCGCATGAAGGTGCGTTCGCCAAGCCCCGCCATCCGCGCCAGGTCGCGCACGGACGTCTCGCGGTCGAGGTTGGCCTGGATGCGGCTCTCGGCCCGGCGGATGCGTTCGTCGTCGTGCGCCTTGGCCACCGGGGTCATGGCGTAGCCGGACTGGCTCATCCGCGGCATGGGCAGCAGCAGGGCCTTGGCGCACTGCACGGCGATCTCCCGGCCGCACAGCCGCTCGACCAGATACAGGCTGACGTCGATCGAGGCGTAGAGGCCGCCCGAGCAGATCACCCGCGAATCCTCGGTGACGAACAGCTCGGGCTTCCAGTTCACCTGGGGCCAGCGCTCGGTGAGCACCTCGCCCATGGCCCAGTGGGCGGTGGCGGTGCGTCCGTCCAGCAGGCCGGCCTCGGCGATGATGGCCGAGCCCATGCAGATGCCGGTGATCAGGGCGCCCTGGTCGTACTGTTTGCGCAGCCAGGGCAGCAGCACCGGTCCGGCCTCCGCCAGCCGGGCGTCGAGCTCCACCCCGGTGGTCGGCACGATGACGATGTCGGTGCGCTCGACCTCGGCCAGGGCGGCCTCCGGTGCGATGCGCAGGCCGCCGGGACTGGCCACCGGCCGCCCGTCGACCGTCACGGTGCGCACGCGGAACAGCGGCTGGGGCGGGCGGCCCTGCAGCTCGTGCCACAGGGCCCCGGCGGAGTGGAAGATCTCCACCGGGATCACCGCCGTGGACGCCAGGCCTCCGCCCAGGAGCACCACCGTGACGTCGTACATGGCCCGGTTCTCAGCCCGCCGACGTGGGGTCGAGGTTGCCCGACACCTCGCTGATCTTGTTGGCCGGGAAGCCGCTGATCTCGGCGTGCTTGCGGATCACGTCCTCGTTCTCGGCGCGGTAGATGCAGAAGGTCTTGTCGTTGGTCACATAGGAGGTGACCCACTGCACGTCCGGGCCGAGCTGGGCCAGGGCGGCGTTGGACGTGGCGGCGGCGCCCTTGGCCTGTTCGGCGGTCAGGGTGTGCACGCCGGGAATGTCGCGTTCGATGACGTAGGTCTTCATGTCTCAATCTCCTCCGGTTGAGCGGCTGGAAAGTGCCGTTTGAGCGCCTCGGACTGAAGATGGCGAAACCGACAATGTGCGGGGGTGAAGTGTACACCTCGGCGCCCCGTTAGGCGTCAGCCGAGAAAATTCCGCCTGGCCGGGAATAAGTGTCCGCCACGCCCCGTCTCGTTTGCAGCCACAGGCAAGAAGACGGGACACGACGATGAACCAACCTCTCGACCGGCGCCGTTTCCTGGCGTGCATGGGCTGGACCGGCACGGGCGTGCTCTGGACCGTGGCCGGGGGGCTCGCCTCCTCGGTCACGCTCGACCAGGCCCTGGGCGCCGCCGCGCCGAAAGCCAGGCCCTTCACCTTCCTGCAGATCTCCGACAGCCACATCGGCTTCAACAAGGACCCCAATCCCGACGCCCGCGTCACCTTCCGCGAGGCCGTGTCCAAGATCGCCGCCCTGCCGCAGAAGCCGGACTTCATCCTCCACACCGGCGACATCACCCAGCTCAGCAAGCCGTCCGAGTTCGACGACGCCGACCAGATCCTCAAGGAGGCCGGGCTCGAGGTGTTCCACGTCCCCGGCGAGCACGACATGCTCGACGACGGCCAGGGCAAGGCCTACCTCGACCGCTACGGCAAGGGCGCCCAAGGGACCGTCGTGGGCGACGGCTGGTACAGCTTCGACCATTCCGGCGTGCACTTCGTGGGCCTGATCAGCGTCAAGACCCTGAGGGCCGGCGGCATGGGCAGCCTCGGCGCCGACCAGCTCGACTGGCTGAAGCAGGACCTGGCCGGGCGGGCGTCGAGCCAGCCGATCGTCCTGTTCACGCACATGCCCATGTGGGTCGCCTACCAGCCGTGGGGCTGGGGCGTGGACGACGCGCCTGAGGCCATGGCCCTGCTCGCGCGGTTCGGCTCGGTGACGGTGCTCAACGGCCACATCCACCAGGTGCTGCAGAAGGTCGAGGGCCATGTGGCCTTCCACACCGCGCGCTCCACCGCCTTCCCCCAGCCGGCGCCGGGAACGGCTCCCGGACCCGGGCCGATGAAGGTTCCGGCCGAGACCCTGCGTTCGGTGCTCGGTGTACGGACGGTCAGCCTGACGCGGGTCCAATCGGCCCTGGCCGTGGTCGACACGCCGCTGGCCTGAGGAGCGCGCAGATGCACAAGAAGATCTGGATCGCCGTGTTCGTGTCGGTACTGGCGTTCGGCCCCGGCCTGGTGCGCGCCGACCCCTCCGCTGTCACCGTGAAGATCGACAACTTCGCCTTCGACGCCCAGACCGTCACCGTGCCCGCCGGCGCCACGGTGACCTGGGTCAACGACGACGACGCGCCGCACACGGTGGTGGCCGACGACGGCAAGAGCTTCCGCTCCAAGACGCTCGACACCGGTGACCGGTTCTCCTTCACCTTCCTGCACGCGGGGGCCTTCGGCTATTTCTGCTCGGTCCATCCGCACATGACCGGTAAGGTCGTGGTGAAGGCTTCCTGAGAGCCGACGCCCCGAAGATGACCGCCCGCGCCCTCCCGTTCCTCTCGCCGCTCGCCTTCGGCGTGTTCTCCCTCCCCAGCGGTCTCTTCGCCAAGGCCGTCGGAGCACGCCGGCGCGTGGCGAGCGGGGGCGCGGCGTGCGTCCAGCAGGCGGCCGAGCCTTCGTCGGGCGTCCCCCAAGGCCCGGCGGATGTCGAGCGCTTCCGCCGCCTGCTGCTGCCGCTCCAGGACGACGCCTACGGCTTCGCCCTGCACCTGTGCCGCGATGCCGCGACCGCCGAGGACCTGGCGCAGGAGGCCTATCTCAAGGCTTTCCGCAGCTTCGCCGGCTATCGCGGCGGCGAGCCCAAGGCCTGGCTCCTGGCCATCGTCCGCTCCTGCTTCCTCGACTGGGCGCGCGGCCGGAAGGCGTGGACGGCGATGGTCGATCCCCACGCCGAGACCGCGGCGGCCGAGCAGGCCCCGGCCGCCGATCCCACCGTCGAGGACCTGATGGTGCGCGACGCCGGGGTCGGCGAGCTGCGGGCCGCCATCGACGGCCTGCCCGAGCCGTTCAAGGAAACCCTGGTGCTGCGCGAGCTGCAGGAGATGAACTACCGGCAGATCGCCGAGATCACCGGCGCCCCGATCGGCACGGTGATGTCGCGCCTGGCCCGCGCCCGGGGCATGCTGATCGCGGCCCTGCGGCCTCAGGGCGCGGCGGCCAAGGGGACGCGGGCATGACCGCGCCCTGCGCCGACAAGGAGCCCATGCTCCACGCCCTGCTCGACGGCGAGCTCGACGCGGCCAACGCCTCGGCGCTGGAGACCCATCTGCAGGCCTGCCCCGCCTGCGCCCGGCGGCTGCAGACGCTGCGGACCCTGCACCAGCGCCTGGCCGACCTGCCGCCCACCCCGGCGCCGGCGGCGCTGAAGGCGCGCATCGCGGCGATGATCGGGGCGGAGGCGAACAAGGCCTCGCAACCCCCCGCGCGCGCGGCCCGGCCGGGGCTGCTGGCCGGCTGGCTGGCCGCCGGGGCCATGACGGCGCTGGCCGCCAGCCTGGTGGTGACGCCGATGGCCGTGGGTCCGTCCCTGCCGCAGCAGCTGGCCGACGCCCACGTGCGCTCGCTGCTGGCCGACCATCTGGTGGACGTGCCGACCTCGGATCGCCACGTGGTGCGGCCCTGGTTCGACGGCAAGATCGGCTTCGCCCCGCCCCCGGCGCCCGACCTCGAGGACCAGGGCTTCCCCCTGGTCGGCGGCCGGCTCGACGTGGCCGACGGCCGGCCGATCGCGGCGATCGTCTATCGGCGGCGGGCGCACGTGATCAACCTGTTCGTCCTGCCCGTCCGGGGCGGCCTGTCGCTGCCCCGGCTCGGCCCCGCGCCCGGCGGCTACGCCATGCTGCACTGGACCGACAAGGGCCTCGACTACTGGGCCGTGTCGGACGTGGAGCCGGACGAACTGAAGGGCTTCCGCGAAGCGTTCGAGAAGGCCGAGGGTTAGGAGCGCGGCGCGGTCCGCGCGGCGGCCACGGCGTAGCCGTGGACCCAGACGGAGCCGTCGCCCAGGGTCATGATCGGCCGGTAGTCGCGCGCCGTGTCGGCCCGCTGGATCTCGTCGGACCGGCTGTCGAGGACCACGAAGCCGTCGTCGACGCGCACCACCGCCAGGGCGTGGGCCTCCCGCGCGACCAGGTCCTGCGCCACGACCAGGTAGAGGTCGTCGACCGGGACCCCCGCCTCGCGCAGCAGCTCGAGCTTGGCGATGGCGTAGTCCTCGCAGTCCCCGCGACCGCGGGTCAGGGATTCTGTGGCGCTCGCCCAGTAGTCGCCGACGCCGTAGACCGCCTGGTCGCTGGCGAACTGGATGCGGCCGTTGACCCAGCCGTTGATCGCCCGGATGCGGTCCTCCGGGGCCTTGCCGCGGACCTGGTCGAGGATCGCGCGCCACGGGCCGGGCCGGCCGAGGTCCTCGTGCATCACCTGCCGCCAGCGCGCTTCCTGCGCCGCGTGGCCGGCGCTGATCGCGATCGAGCCGAACAGATCGGGCTGGGCGGGCAGCTGGCGACCGTGCGGCGTGTAGTGGAAGGGGGTGATCGTCGCGTGGGCGGCCTGGGGGGCCGCGCCCAGCGCCAGGACGACGGCCAGCCCGAGGACGGTTTCGGCGAGCCAGGGCAAGCGCCGGCGAAGGATGCGCGTCATGATTGCACTACTCCTGCTGCGGCAGCCGAGCTCGGGGGGTGGCTCGCCGTCATGCGGTTGGTCAGGAATGGATGGCGTGCGCGGCTTGAGGTTGCGGGACGCGAGGGTGTCTATGAATAGAGCCGCGAATGTCTTTCAAAAAAAGAAACAGGGAAATATAGTAATTAATGAATATTGGTGAAGCGCAATCGCTGTATTGCGAATGCAAAATGTTGGTTACCGGCTTCTGTTTGGAATTTCTTGTGCGTCAATAATTGCCTGGAGATTGTTAACCCTGGGTTGCGTCTGCGGCGGGTGGCGCATGTGTCGCGCGGCAGGCGGTCGCACCTGGATTTCGTCGAGCTTGAATGACGTTGGTCTTGCGGCCGGCGCACGCCTTGTGCGGCAAGGCTTTCAGGCGTCGCCGGACGCCCACGGCTTCGCGGCGGCCAGGCGTCGCTCTACACGCTCAGGTGTCAACGTGCCGCAGCGCCTGGAGTTCGGAGCCGTGGTGGCGGACCACGCCGTCCAGGCCGTCGACGATCCGGTCGCGCGCCGATGGCTCCAGGGCGCAGTCCGGCCGGCACAGCAGCGCGACCGCCGTCAGGTGCACGTGGAAGGACGCCGGCCGCCAGGGCTTGCCGCTCATCCACCCGTCGAGCAGCCGGCAGAAGCTGAGCGCCGCCCGGCCGGCGTGGGCCAGGTCGGCGACGCCGGCCAGTCCGACGATCTCGCTGCACAGGATGTAGAAGGGCCTCAGGTCGTCGGGGGCGGGCGGTTCCGGGAGGCGCACGGCCAACTCGGACATGCGCGCCACCGTCTGCCGCGCCTCGGCGAAGCAGGAGTCCCTGAGGTGCTCGAGCCGCGCCTCGACCTCCGCCTGGATCGCGCCGACGGTCTTGCCGCCGGGCAGGCGGGCCAGCTTGGCCAGGCGCGGGCGGACCCGACGCTTGAGGACGGCGATCACGACGCGGCCCTGGCCGGCGGGCTGCACATGAAATCGTCGATCTCGTCCTGCGAGAGGTTCGGACCGTCGGCCTCGTCCGCTGTCGCGTTGTCACCCGAGCGGCGGCCGGTCGCGCCCCGGGGCGGTCCCACGAACTGGAAGCGCCTGTCCGGGCCGGCGTAGCCGGGCAGCTCCACGAAGGTGCGCCTGTCGGCGCACACCCAGAAGATCCGCTCCAGGAGCACCAGGGGGCTGAGCGGCTTGGTCACCACGAAGTTGGCGCCGCAGTCGCGCGCCCTGGCCACCTGGCTGCGCGGGGTGTGGCCCGACAGGACGATGACCGGGCAAAAGCGGTTCGGCTCGGCGTCGCTGGCCCGCAGGCGACGGATGAAGTCGTAGGCCTGGCCGTCGACGTCAGCGTCGCAGACGATCAGATCCAGCGGCTCGCCGGACTGCGCGAACGCCAGGGCCTTGTCGACCTCGTGCCAGCGGACCGGCTGGCGCACGCCGTAGCCGTAGAACACCTGGGCCAGGAGATCCGTGCCGGGCTTGGGGACCTCCAGCAGCATGACCGTGGCCTGCTCGAGGTTGATACGGTCGTCCTTGTCGAGTTTGAACTCGGCGCCGGGCACGCAGGTGGATCTCCAACAGCGGCCCGAGACCTGGTCCTCAGGGACCGGGCCTATGGCGCCGGTCAGGCGCAGCCGCGAAGGCAATAAAGCCAAAACCGACTTAATCGTCGTTTAATGGCAAGCGCAGTCGACCGCGAGTACGGCCGCGAATCCTGGGTTATGCTTCGGCCTCGGCCCGAAATTCGCATAATTAACAGGCGAATAAACCAATTTGCCGCAGGCCGCGCGAGGTGGGGCGGCGGCAGCCCCTGTGATCCGATCACGGCGTGGTTAGCCGGCGTCGCCCCACACCTCGCGGGCGGTCTCGACCACCAGAGCCAGCTTGTCGACCTGCTGCTGCCAGCCGATGTCGTTGCCTTCCACCGTCGAGGAGAAACCGCACTGCGGACTGAGGCACAGCTGCTCGAGCGGGGCGAACCGGGAGGCCTCCTCGATGCGGCGCAGGAGCAGCTCGCGGGTCTCCAGGGCGGCGTGCTTGGTGGTGACGAGGCCCAGCACGATGCGCTTGTGGCCCCTGGGCAGGTAGCGCAGGGGCTCGAAGCCGCCCGAGCGGGCGTCGTCGAACTCCAGGAAGTAGCCGTCGACCTCCAGCTGGTTGAACAGGGCGTCGGCCACGTGGTCGTAGCTGCCCGAGGCCACCCACGACGAGCGGAAGTTGCCGCGGCACAGGTGGATGCAGACGGTCATGTCCGCGGGGCGGTTCGCCAGGGCGTCGTTCATGACGCGGATGTAGGTCAGGTGCTGGTCCTCGCCGTGGCCGCCGATCCGGTCGACGTAGGCGCGCTGGCTGGGGTCGTTGAGGTAGGCCAGCGAGGTGTCGTCGAGCTGCAGGTAGCTGCAGCCGAGGGCGTTCAGCCCGGCGATCTCCTGGCGGTAGACCCGGGCGAGGTCGGCCCAGAAGCCCTCGATGTCGGGATAGGCCGCCTTGTCGATGGCCGCATTGCCCCCGCGGTAGTGCATCATGCTGGGCGAGGGGATGGTCACCTTGGGCGCGCCGCGCCTCACCACCGACTTCAGGAAGCGGAAGTCCTCGCCGAAGATCACCTGCGGCAGCGACAGCGTCTCGGCGATGCGCAGGCCGGCCGGCGTCCAGCGGATGTCGCCCTTGGCGTTGTGGAACTCGACCTCGATGTTCTGCTTGACCTTGGTCACCCCGCCGATGGCGTAGAGGAAGTCCATGTGCCAGGTCGCCCGGCGGTATTCGCCGTCGGTGACGGCCAGCAGCCCCACCGCCTCCTGCATGCGCACGGCCTTGATCACCGCCTCGTCCTCGACGGCGCGCAGGCCCTGCGCGTCCAGCCGGCCCTCGGCGAAATCCGTGCGGGCCCGGTGCAGCTCGGGCGGGCGCAGGATGCTGCCCACATGGTCGGCGCGGAACGGTCGTTGGAGGGTGGGCGAAGGGTCGGGGCGGACCGTGTCTTCGACTTCGGGCAGGGCGCTCATGGACGTGACTCCAGCAGCCGCTATGGGACATATAAAGATATCTTTATGTGATTGCGTCAAGTCTGAAACCTTGCGAAGGCGCGGCGCAAGCCCTGCGCCGACGGGGTCGCGGGCGTTGAAATACGGCGGCGCGGTTCGGGGCTCAGCCTCCTGCCGTTCGATGAGGGTTGACGGCGGTATACAGCCAGGGGTTTCGTGGGCGGGAAGAGGCCGCTCAAGCGGCCCGGGCGCGATCCGCGCGGACAAGGTGGAGGAACTCTGGGATGAACAAGGTTCTCGCCGTTTCCATCGCCGCCCTGGCCGGCCTCGCCGGGCCGGCGCTCGCCCACCACTCGGGGTCGATGTTCGATCCCACCAAGACGGTGACGCTCGAGGGGACGGTGAAGGAGTTCCAGTACACCAACCCCCACTCCTGGCTGGAGATCATGGTGATCGGCGCCGACGGCAAGGCGGTGGAATGGGGCTTCGAGTCCGAGGGGCCCTCGACCCTGCTGCGGGCGGGCATCAAGGCCAAGAGCTTCATGCCGGGCGAGAAGGTCACGGTGGTCGGCCATCCGATGAAGGACGGGCGCACGGCCGGCTCGCTGATGAGCGTGACCAAGGCCGACGGGACCGTGCTCAGCCCGCGGGGCAAGCCGCAGCTGACCGGGGCGACCGAACCCGCCCCGCCCAAGGGCTGAACCCACAGGCATGCAACCCTTCACCTATGTCGGCGCGCCGGGCCGGGTGGTGTTCGGCTTCGGCGTCCTTGACCGCGTGCCCGGGGAAGTGGCGGCGCTCGGCTGCCGCCGGGCCCTGGTGCTGTCGACGCCGCAGCAGGCGGAGGCGGCGCGGGCGCTCGGCGAGCGCCTGGGCCCCCTGAGCGCCGGCGTGTTCTCGCAAGCGGCCATGCACACCCCGGTCGAGGTCACCGAACGGGCCCTGCAGGTGGTGCAGGGCAGCGGGGCCGACTGCACCGTGGCGCTCGGCGGCGGCTCGACCACCGGCCTCGGCAAGGCCATCGCCCTGCGCACCGACCTGCCGCAGATCGTGATCCCGACCACCTACGCCGGCTCGGAGGCCACGCCGATCCTCGGCGAGACCAGGGACGGGCTGAAGACCACCCAGAAGAGCCCCAAGATCCTGCCCGAGGTGATCGTCTACGACGTCGACCTGACCCTGACCCTGCCGCCGGCCCTGTCGGCCGCCTCGGGCATGAACGCCATCGCCCATGCGGTGGAGGGGCTCTACACCCAGGACGCCAACCCGATCACCTCGCTGATGGCGGAGGAAGGCGTCCGCGCCCTCGGCGCCGCCCTGCCGCAAATCGTACGCAATCCTTCCGATCGCGACGCGCGCTCGGACGCGCTCTACGGCGCCTGGCTGTGCGGCGTGGTGCTGGGCTCGGTGGGCATGGCCCTGCACCACAAGCTCTGCCATACCCTGGGCGGGACCTTCGACCTGCCCCACGCCGAGACCCACACCGTGGTCCTGCCCCACGCCGCCGCCTACAATGCCCCCGCCGCCCGCGAGGCCATGGCCCGCGTCGCCCGCGCGCTCGGCGTCGCCGACGCGCCCCGGGGCCTCTACGACCTGGCCGAGAGCCTCAGCGCGCCGCTGTCGCTGAAGGACATCGGCATGCCGCAGGGCGGGCTCGACCGCGCCGCCGACCTGGCCGTGGCCGACCCCTACTGGAACCCGCGCCCCGTCGAACGGGCGGCCATCCGCGCCCTGCTCGACGACGCCTATTGGGGCCGCCGTCCGGCCGCCACCTGAACGAGGCCCATGGACCCCCTCCGCACCGCCTACCTGTGTGACGCCGCGCGCACCCCGATCGGACGCTTCGGCGGGGCCCTGTCGCATGTGCGCGCCGACGACCTGGCGGCCCTGCCGATCAAGGCCCTGATGGCCCGCCTGCCGCAGCTCGACTGGGGCGCGCTCGACGAGGTGATCCTCGGGGCGGCCAACCAGTCGGGCGAGGACAACCGCAACATCGGGCGGATGGCGGCGCTGCTGGCCGGCCTTCCGGTCGCCACGCCGGGGACCACGGTCAACCGCCTGTGCGCCTCGGGCCTCGACGCCGTGGGCTCGGCCGCCCGCGCGATCCGCTCAGGCGAGCAGGACCTGGTGATCGCCGGCGGGGCGGAGTCGATGACCCGCGCCCCCTACGTCATGGGCAAGGCCGAGAGCGCCTTCGCCCGCAGCGCCCGGCTGGAGGACACCAGCCTCGGCTGGCGTTTCGTCAATCCGGCGATGAAGGCCCGCTACGGCGCCGAGACCATGCCCGAGACCGGCGAGAACGTGGCGCGGGACTTCCAGGTCTCGCGCCTCGACCAGGACGCCTTCGCCGCCCGGAGCCAGGCGCGCGCCGCGGCGGCCCAGGCGTCCGGCTTCTTCGCCGGGGAGATCGTGGCGGTGGAGGCGAACGACGCCAAGGGCAAGCCGTTCACCGTCGACCGCGACGAGCATCCGCGGCCGGACACGACGGTGGAGGTCCTGGCCGGCCTGAAGCCCCTGTTCCCGCCGGACGGCACGATCACCGCGGGCAACGCCGCGGGCCTCAACGACGGCGCGGCGGCCCTGATCCTGGCGTCGGAGGCGGCGGTGAAGCGCCATGGCCTCACCCCCCGCGCCCGCATCCTCGGCATGGCCTCGGCCGGCGTGGAGCCGCGCATCATGGGCGTCGGCCCGATCCCGGCGGTGCGCAAGCTCATGGCCCGGCTCGACCTGACCATCGGCGACTTCGACGTGATCGAGCTCAACGAGGCCTTCGCCAGCCAGGCCCTGGCGGTGCTGCGGGCCCTCGGCCTGCCCGACGACGCCGACCATGTGAACCCGCACGGCGGCGCCATCGCGCTGGGCCACCCCCTCGGCATGACCGGCGCGCGCCTGGCGCTCACGGCGGCGCACGCCCTGGAAATGCGCGGGGGAAAACGGGCGCTGGTGACCCTCTGCGTCGGCGTCGGCCAGGGCGTGGCGTTGGCGCTTGAGCGGGTCTAGGACCGAGCCCGGGGCCGGTCCGAAGGGGGTGGATTCGAGCAAACCGCAGCAAACCAGGTCAGGTCGTTGTGTCGCCCGATGTAGTTGGCTCCAACTCTTGCAACAGTTCCTCCGCTTCCACCGAACCCATCCGGACGATGAACTCGAGCTGCGCTCGTACCTCGCGGAGGTCCATCTGATGGCGATGTCGGCGAACGTGTTCAAGGACGGACTGAATAGTCTTCGCGTTGAGCCGCGCGAGCGCCGCCGCTTGTTCTTCGGCGGACATACGCTGTTGCGCCTGCCATTCATGCCAAATCGACGGGACTCCATCGAGCGCGTTGAGTACCCGCTTCGCACGGTTGCTCACATCCCCGTTTTTGGAGGCCGAAAGGGTATCGAGATCCCGGCGGAACGCCGGCGAGTCCAGTCGTTTCGCGAATGTGCAGTAGCGCCGAAACTCACGTCGCCAATCGCCGGTGACAGCTTTGAGAACAACCGCGCGAAGGCGGTCCATCTGCGGCTCATCCAATGGGACGCGGCCGAGCCATCGCAGGACGTCCGCCTTCAGGTACCCTGATCGGAAATAGTACGGATCGGCCTGCAGGAACTCGATGAGCCATTCGACACCGGCCGGGTCGCCGCGCTGAACCTGCTCGGCCGATTCCCAGAACTCAGCTGGCAGCGCGTCCCGGATCGCAGCCCAAAACGCCTCGACGGAGTGCTCCCATTTCGAGAACGACGGATCGGCGCGATCCCAGCCGACGCCAGCGACACGCTTTCTCGCGAGTGCGGCTTGGCCGAGGACCTTGCTTGCCTCCCGGGCGCGCGCAGCGCGTTCAGCGTATGGAAACCCCACGGACATCCGGCGCACCTTCGCACGCCAAGGTTGAACGTCCGCTAAGGCTTCGTGGGCTTAGGTGTAGTCCTGGCGCCTTCAATGGCCTGTCGATGCGACGTCACGACACGCTCGTGAGATGGACTCCTGCGTAAAGTCTTCCGCGCTCGTAAGAGCAGACATAACCTTTTGCACGCGATGTTTCCCACGAATAGCGTTTGTTTCCCTTCCCGGGGCACGGCTTGAACCACTCGCGCTTAAGCTGCACGTCCTTAAGCCCCGCCTGTCGCAAAGCGGCCATTGCATTTTGCCTATGGCGAGGTTCTTGGGTGACTTCATGCCAGATCGGGTACCCGATGTAGAATGCAGCGGCCATCGTGAGCGCGATGAGCAAGTCTTCCTTCTTAGTTCGCCTATCCATGGCGAAGGGGCGAGGGCGGCCACTGGCGAGGTCGCGAAGCGGATCTGACATGCTTCCACAGTGGCGCACGTCCTCAGGTGTTCACAATGGGTCACCTTCGACGTTGCAGCCTCAACGCTCAGATCGGACGCTGAAGGATCAACCGCCGCCCCCTGCCAAGACGTCATCCTGCCGTCGGCCGCCATCGGAGCGCCGATCGGCTCGGTAGCGGCCAGGCGACAGGCCGTGATGTCGATGGAACAACTTCGAAAACGCGCTCGCGGTCTCGTAGCCGACGCGGCCGGCGATCCGGGCAATCCCCTCGTCGCTCGTTTCGAGAAGAAACGCAGCCTCCGACATTCGGCGTTCGATCAGATAACGATACATGGGCTGACCAACGAGCTTGGTGAAGCGCGCCGAAAACGCCGAGCGGCCGAGCCCCACCCGCTGCCCGAGGTCGTCAAGGGTCCAGGGCCGATCCGGCTGGTCGTGGATCAACTGGAGCGCCGGGCCTATGTGCGGGTCCGCCATCGCCCCCAGCCATCCGCCCTGTCCGGGCGCAAGCGACTTGATCCAGCTTCGCAACACCTCGACGAAGAGCACTTCCGTCAGCCGTGAGAGCGCGACGCCTTGGCCGGGACGCCCGAGCGCAGACTCGCTCACCATGCGTTGCAGGATCGCCGCGAGCCATCCCGCGTCTTCCGCCGGCTTCAGAAGGAGGACGGGCGGAAGGAGTTCCAGCACGCCGCCGCGCGAAGGTCGCGCCACGGTGAAATTGCCGCAAATCATCGTCGAAAGCGGCTCCGCGCCGCTTCCGTGACGAACGACGCCAAGACGCCCGGGTAGTCGATCCAGGTCCACAAGCGGGAACGCCTTGGTGCTGCGGTCCGAATAGATCAAATGCGCCTCGCCGCGTGTCACGACCGCCAGGTCGCCCTCGGTCATGGGCAGTTCTCGTCCCGGCTCGAGCGCGAGGGTGGCGGAGCCACGGCTGAGATAGTGGAACAGGGCGTAGGGGCGCGCCGGCAAGGCCAGATTCCACGGATGACCGAGCTCGAAATGGAAGAGCAGGGTCCCGCCGAAGCGGACGCGATCAAGCACGTCGGTGAGGACATCCATCCTCACACGCTAATCCTGCGGACGGTCGGACACAATATTCGGACGATCGGGCTCTATCGTCTGGACCTCCCCCCGCATTAGGTCATGCCGCGGTCGATCGACGCGGGGCGCGGCGACCCTTTCGCCGACAGCGGATGGAAAAGCCGCCGCCTCGCCGAAACGACTGCCCGCTCTCCCGGACCCACGTCGTCCGACATCCTAAGGACCGATCAATGCGAACTATATTACTTTCGGCCGCCGCCGTGCTCATGGCCGGAGCAGCATCTGGCGCCTCGGCTCAATCGGCTCCTCTGCCCAAGGGGGCGGCTCACAATATCGTTCTCGTCCATGGCGCTTTCGTAGACCAGACGAGCTGGCAGCCTGTCGCCGACATCCTCTCGAAGAAGGGCTACAACGTAACGCTGGTCGAAAATCCGCTGACATCCTTGGCGGCGGACGTCGACGCCACCAAACAGGCGCTCGCCAAGCAGAAGGGCAAGACCGTTCTCGTCGGCCATTCCTGGGGCGGCGTGGTCATCACGCAAGCCGGCGACGATCCCAAGGTTTCGGCGCTCGTCTACGTCTCCGCGTTCGCCCCCGACGTCGGGGAATCTCTGGCGGCCCTGGCCAAGGGCGGTCCGCCCACGGAAGGCGGCGGCGCGATCCATCCGGACGCGAAGGGCAACCTCTACATCGATCCCAAGGTGTTTCCGTCGGCGGTCGCGGCTGACCTTCCTCCGAACATCGCCGAAGCCCTGGCGAACTCCCAGTTGCCGCTGAACCACACGGCGTTCGAGGCGCCGGTCGACAAGGCGGCCTGGCGCCACAAGCCGACGTTCTACGTGATCAGCACGAAGGACAAGGTCATCGCGCCCGAGGCCCAGAAGATGTTTGCGGCCAGGATGAAGGCCCAGACGACGGAGGTCGCCGGCAGCCATGCTTCCCTCGTCGTCCATGCGAAGGACGTCGCCGAGGTCATCGAGAAGGCCGCCCTCGCGAAGTGACGACAAGGCTCCCGGCGCCTCTGCGCCGGGAGCCCCACGCTCGCAGCGTCGCGCTGTTTGCCAGTCCACGACCATTTGCACCCGGGAATCCGGAGGATGACATGACCAACCTCGACACCGCCAGCCAGGACGCCGCCACCCTGGAGACGGCGCCCACCCGCTACGTTGAAGGAGGCGGAATCCGTTTCGCCTACCGCCGCCTCGGCCCGCGGGCAGGAACGCCGCTGGTTCTGCTGCAGCATTTCTCGGGCAACATCGATGCCTGGGACCCCGCCGTCGTGAATGCCCTGGCCGCTGACCGTCCGGTGATCGCTTTTGACAACGCCGGGGTCGGCCGCTCGACAGGCCAAACCCCCGACAACATCGAGGCGATGGCCGAAGACGCGGTCGCCTTCATCAATCTGCTCGGCCTGTCCGAAGTCGACCTGCTGGGCTTTTCCCTCGGCGGCTGCATCGCCCAACAGATCGCTGTCGAGTACGGACCGCTGGTCCGCAAGCTCATTCTCGTCGGCACGGCTCCGAAAGGCGGAGAGGAACACCTGTTGGCGGTTCTCCAGGATGCGTTTTCCCAGACTGACGCGCCGGACCCCCGCCTGCCCCTGTTCTTCACGAAGTCTTCCGCCAGCCAGTCGGCCGGCCGGGCGTTCCTGGAGAGGGCGAAGCGTCGTCAGGATGATCGGGACAGCGACAACGGCAGCGCGGTCACCGATCCGCAGGCCAAGGCGCTGATCACCTGGTGCGCCACCCCTGATCCCGAGCATGCCGTTCTGAACGACATCCGGCAGCCGGCCCTGGTGATCAGCGGCAGTCACGACACCATGCTGCCGGCGGACAACGCCTACGCGATGTTCAAGAACCTCAGCAACGCACAGCTGGTGCTCTATCCGGATTCCGGCCACGGAGCCCTGTTTCAGTACCCGGAGTTGTTCGTCAGCCACGTCCGGACATTCCTGGAAGCGTGACGGGCGCCCGTCTCGCCTGCTCTGGACCGGGGCAAGCTTGACAAATCGCTTTTCGAAGTTCATGATTTGTTCCGAAATGGACCGCGCCGCCGCCCTGGACGAGATCGCTGATCACGACGCTCCTGCGGATGGCGGCGGCGACGGCCCGCGCGAGCTGCAATTGCTGGACGAGCTGGCGGACTACGGCCGCGACATCGCCCGGGCGATCGCGCAGCGGGTGCAGGCGTCGGAGCCGGACCAGCCGGTCGCCGAATTGCAGGCCGCGGCCATGGCCTATGCGCGGGTGGCGCGCGCGGTGCGCCTGACCGTCATGCTGAAGGCCAAGCTGGCCGGGGCGCCGGCCGGCGACTTGGCCGGGACAGACGGGGCCGAAGCGGACGAGGGCGGGCAGGGCGGCGGCGACGCCGAGGAGGTCCGCAAGCTTCGGGTCGAACGCATCATCGAACGCGTGGCCAAGGCGCGCCATCCGGACGACGAGGACGCGGTCGACCGCCTGGTGAGCGAGGCCGGCGAACGCCTCGACGACGACGACCTCTACGGCGGGGTCCTGGAGCGGCCGATGAGCGAGCTGCTCGCCCTGATCTGCCGCGACCTGGGCCTCGAGCTCGACTGGACCGGCCTCGCCGGGGAGGCCTGGGCCCGGCAGGAGATCGCCGAAGGCCGGCCGGGCTGGCCCCTTGCCGGATGCTCGGCGCGAAGCGACGGAGGGGGCGTTCCGCCACCGCCGATCGAGCGGGCCGTCCGCCCCGACACGGGCTGAGGGCGGGCGATCGCGTCTAGCTCTTCGGCTTGGAGATCTCCGTCGGGTCCTTGTAGCCCTTCTCGCCGGGCAGCACGAAGTCCGAGCCGCCGTCGGCCTTGCGCACCACGTTGTTGTTCTCCTCGCACGACCACAGGTCGATGCGGCCCTGGGGCAGACTGTCCTTCTTGTAACCGCGGTGCACGGTCCACGGGCGGGTCAGGTCGACCGGGTCGTACATGGTCACGTCCACCTTGATGTGGGTGGGATCGACCTTCTGCATCACCTCGATGGTCTCGGCCTTGTCGCTGTAGCGCGGGCCGTTGCGGTGGTAGACGCCGGACTTCAGGTTGTTGGTCCAGATCACCAGCTTGGCCTTGTCGCCCGCGCCGATCCAGAAGCCGACCGAGTCGCCCTCCCACAGGGGTTGGGCCTCGTCGTCGGGGCGGTGGCCGCGGCCGTCGGTGTAGACGCGCCGCACCTCCGACTGCTGCTCGTTGATCAGCACCACCTCGCCGGGGGTCACGGCGAAGTCGCGCAGGAACCCTTCCGAGATCCAGCGCGGGAAGCCGGCGGGCAGGCAGTAGGAGAGGTTGTCCCACTCCTTGCCGTTCTCGGCGTCGGCCAGCGCCTTCTCGTAGAACGTCTGGTTGCCGGCGGAGAGCGGGCCATAGCGGGTGGCGTCGCGCGCCAGGCTCGGGTCCCAGTTGAAGGCCCCGCCGTCCAGCCCCCAGACCCCGCTCCAGTCCGGCAGTTGGGCCCCGGTCAGCCGCCCGCTTCCCGAGGCCTGCTTCCTCAAGGCCTCGTAGTGCGCCTTGGCGCTCTTGTAGGGCGAGGTCTCGCCCGGCCCCTCCTTGGTCGAGCCGCCGGGCGCATTGTAGGCGCCCCGCGCGCCCTTGGGCGTGAACGGCAGGTTGCCCCGGCCGGGCTCCTGGGCCTGGGGTGCGGCCACGGCGGCGAAGGCCAGGGCCGCCGCCAGGGCGACCCCGAGTCCCGTCATGCGGGGAACGACGCTCATGACTCCTCCTCGAGGACTGGGTCCGGCTGCGCCTGAAGGGCGCGCTGCAGGATGGCGCGGGCCTCGGCGATCTCGTCGTCGCCGACGATGTGGTCGCGGCCGGGGCAGGGCTTCAGGGTCACGTCGGCCCCCAGGCGCCGGAACGCCTCGGCGGTGGCCTCGGTCCTCGGCCAGGGGACGAACGCGTCCACGTCGCTGTTGCTGAGCAGGACGGGAGTCCCGTCCAGCCGGCCCGGCGCATCCCAGGCCGTGCCCTCCGGTCCGAACAGGCCGCCGGTGAAGGCGATCAGGCCGCCCCACCGCCGCGGGCTCTGGCGCACATACTCCAGGGCCACGCAGGCCCCCTGGGAAAAGCCGACGAAGGCGATCCGCGCGCGCGCGGCGCCCAGGGCTTCCAGCGTCCGCACCTCCCGCTCCACCCGCGCCAGCGACTGGTCCAGGCGCGGCCGGTTGATCTCCAGCGGGGCCAGGAAGCTCTCGGGGTACCAGCTGCCGCCGGGCGCCTGCAGCGCGCGCCAGGCCACCTGCGGCAGGCCGATGCGCTCGGCCAGGCCGATCATCTCCGCCGCCGTGCGGTCGCGGCCGTGGATCAGCACGGCGGACAGCGGCGCGCTCCCGGGATCGGCCCCGTGCGGGATCGCGGGCATGATCGACCTCGCGGCCCTAGAAGATGATCGGCTCGAGGTAGCCCATGATCTCGGCCCGGCGGTCGGCGAACACCGGCGGCACCTGGAAGGCCTTGCCCAGCTCGGCGTAGGCCTCGTCGACCAGGAAGCCCTGCGGCTTGGACACCGTGGCCTCGAACAGGGCCCCGCCCGGGGTGCGGACGTAGACGGAGTCGAAGTAGCCGCGGTCCTTGACCTCGGAGACGTCGGTGAAGCCGAGGCCCTCCAGGTGGAACTTGACCCACTTCTGCACGTCGAGGTTGTCGACCTCGAAGGCGCAGTGGTGCACCACGCCCTCGCCATAGGCCCAGCTGCCCTGGGGCAGGTCGGGCTCGACGTCGAAGTCGACGATGGTGCCCGAGCCGCCCTTGCCCACCTCGTAGCGGATCAGCCGGCCGTCGGTGCGCCGGGCGCCCCCGTTCCAGCCGTAGTGCATGAACTCCTCGGAGGTCTCCGCGTCGCGCACCGCCACGGTGACGCCGTGGGTGCCGCGGATGCCGTATTCGGCGGGGATCACGCCGTTGGAGTAGGGCTTGCGGTCGTCGTCGGCGATGCCGACCAGCTGGTAGCCGATGCCGCCGGGATGCTCGAACGACAGGGTCTTCTCGCCGAAGTGCTCGCCCGTCTTCGGCTTGTGGCCGTGGGCGGCGAGGTGCTGCGCCCAGAAGCCCAGGGAGGACTCCGGGACCGACAGCATCAGGGTCGAGATCTGGCCCGAGCCCTTGCGCGCCTTGCGCCCGGACTGGCGCATGGGGAAGCAGGTGATCAGGGTCGAGGCGTCGCCCAGGTCGTTCCCGTAGTACAGGTGGTGGATCGGCTCATCGCCGTCGTAGAGCGCGGTCTTCTTGACGCTCTTGAGGCCCAGCACCTTGGTGTGGAAGTCGTAGTCGTCCTGCGCCCCGCCCACGTTGAGCGTGATGTGGTGGTGCCGACGGATCTCTTTGTTGACGTTCATGGCGCGCTCCCTTGGTCGCGGCTCTTCGGCCGTCTTCCCGGGCACTTTAAGCGCGCTCTGGAGCCGCCGTCGTGCGGAAAGTGATGACCGGCAAGGATCGGGGTGGCGGCCTCAACGCCGGGCTTCAGCCCCCCGGTCTCAGCGCTTGGCCTTGGCGGCCGCGGCCGGGAGCTTGAACACACACAGCGTCACCCCGTCGGCCGGGATGTCGATCTCGGGCGTCAGGGGGCGCCAGGTCAGGTCGTGCGGATTGCCGCCGCCGGCGACCACGGCGACGTACTGCTGGCCGTGGGCGGTGTAGGTGATCGGCGTCGAACTCGGCGGGGCGTTCAGGCCCCAGCGCCACAGCACCTGGCCGGAACGAGCGTCGAGCGCGCGGAACTCGCGGTCGCGCGAGCCCTCGAACAGCACCCCGCCGGCGGTGGCCAGCAGGGATGCGGACTCCGCCGCCCGCTGCCGCCGCGTCCACAGCACCTTGCCGGTGAGGAGGTCGATCGCCTCGACCCGGCCGAACTTGCCGTCGGAATCGGGCGGCGCCTTCAACAGCCAGTCCATGTCCGAGCCCCCGGCGGCGGTCTGCTCGGGGCTGCGCGGCTTCCAGGTGAAGTCCATGCACGACTCCACCAGCGGGACGTAGAGCGTGTGGCTGGCGGTCTCGTAGGCGGTGGCCAGCCAGTTCTTGGCCCCGCCGCCGTGCGGGCACAGGCTCACGGTCTTGCCGGCGACCGGCTCGAACCGGGGGTCGATGATCTTGCGGCCGGTCTTGGGATCGATCGCCTGGACCAGGGTCTGCAGGCCGAGGTCGCGCGAGAACAGGTAATGGCCGTCGGTCCGGTCGATGGCGTCGAAGATGGCGATCTTGCCCCCGGTCACCGACAGCTTGCGCATGGCGCCGCCCGGCCCCGGCAGGTCGACCAGCACCCGCTCGAACGACCAGTCGTAGTCCCACACCTCGCGGTTGAAGTGCTGGTAGTGCCAGACCAGGCGGCCGGTGTCGGGATCGAGCGCCAGGGTGGAGTCGGTGTAGAGGCCGTCGTTGGACTCGCCCTTCTGCGCGTGCGGCAGCAGCAGGGTGCCGGCGTCGTAGGTCTGGGCCACGCCGACGTAGACCAGGTTCAGGTCGGGGTCGTAGCTGGCGGCGTTTCACACCGAGCCGCCGAACCGTTCCTCGACCGGCGCCCCGTTCCAGCTGTCGCCGCCGGGCTGGCCGGGGCGGGCGATGGTGTCGAAGCGCCAGGCCGGCGTGCCGGTCTTCGCATCGAGGCCGACGATCCAGCAGCCGCCTCTCACGCCGTTGCAGCTGGCGACGCCCTGGATCACCTTGCCATGGGCCACGATCGGCCCGCCCGAGAGCCGCGGCCCCGGCATCGAGGCCGGCACGATCTCCTGGTCCCACGCCACCTTGCCCGTCTTCATGTCCAGCGCCACCACGTGGCGGTCGGGCGTCGGGGCGATCACCAGGTTGTCCCACAGGGCGATGCTGCGAGCGGTGGACGACGAGGCCTGGGCCGTCGAGACGCCCCGGCGCACGTAGCGCCACAGCACCGCGCCGGTGGCCCCGTCCAGCGCCTCGATGCGCCCGCCGCTGGCGACGAACAGCACCCCGTCGTGGGCCACGGGCGTGACCTCGTTGGGGCTGTTGGCCAGCGACCAGGCGAAGGCGGGCGTCAGGGCGGCGGCGTTGGCGCGGCCGATCTGCGTCAGGGGACTGAAGCCCTGGCCGTCATAGGTGCGTCGCCACATCGGCCAGTCGCCCGGCGGCGGCGCGCGCATGGCCTGGTCGGTGAGCGGCGTGAGGCTGGCCAGGATGTCGGCGCGCGTCTTGGCTTCCGCCTGATAGGCGGCGTCGTGGTTGGTCACCGCGGCGAAGGGCGTGGCCTCCAGCGGGGCCTGGGCCCGCGAGGCGGAGGCCGCCGCGAGCGCCATGGCCGCCAGGCCCCAGCGGACCTTCGCCCAGTGCCTCGGGTTGGACCGGAAACCGACCATCGCAACCTCCCGTGGCGCCGCCTCTCGTTGGGCGGCTGCCTCGGCCAAGGCGTAGACGACCCCGGCCCGCCGCACAATCGCCGCGGGGACGCGGCGCCGCTGGGCCTCAGCCGAAGGTGTCGGCCAGGATCTGTTCCAGGCCCTCGGCGTCGACGGCGTCGAAGGCGGCCGGCTCGGTGGAGTCGACGTCGAACACCGCGATCAGACGGCCCTCGCCGTCGAACACCGGGACCACGATCTCGCTCCTCGACCGGCTGTCGCAGGCGATGTGGCCGGGGAAGGCGTCGACGTCCGGCACGACCTGGGTCTGGCGGGTGGCCGCGGCCGTGCCGCACACGCCCCGGCCGAAGGCGATGCGCAGGCAGCCCAACGTGCCCTGGTACGGACCGACCACCAGCTCGTCGCCCTTGGCCGGATCGACGACGTAGAACCCGGCCCAGAAGTAGTGGTCGAAAGCCTCGGCCAGCATGGCCGAGACCGTGGCCATGCGGGCGGTGCGGTCCGCCTCGCCCTCCAGCACGGCGGCGACCTGCAGCCGGACCTCGGCGTAGCGCGCGGCCCTGTCGGCCGGCAGGGTCTGCGCAGGGAAGCTCTCAGCCATGCCGGTCCTCAACCGCTCAGGGGTCCAGGGGATCGGCCGGATCGACCCGGAGGGACGCGGTCGACGGGATGAATTCGAGATCGGTTGGCGCCAGCCTCTCGCCAAGGGCCCCCGGCAGGTAACCGAGCTCCTTCAGGCAGCGTTCGCGGAACCCATCGCTCGAGATCGCCGAACTCTGGTCGACGTCGGTGACGATCAGCGCCGGCCGCCCGGCGGGCGCCCGCAGCCCGGCCAACAGGCGGGCCGCGTTGCGCAGGTTGGTCGTGGTGTGGCGCGCATAGGGATCGACCAGGATCGCCTCGCGCGGCACGCCGAACCGCTCGATCAGGGCGCGCCGCATCTCCAGCGCTTCGACGAAGCGGCTGTGGCGCGGATGGACGGCGGCGCCGGAGACCAGGATGTAGGGGGCCTGGCCGGCGAAATAGCGCTTCACCGCCATCTGGACCCTGAGCTTGCCGCCGGCGCTCAGGGGGGTGTCGAGGTCCTCGGGGCCGAGGCCCGGGACGATGATCGCCGTGTACGGATATTTGGCCCAGTCCAGGCGCGGCGCGCGCTGGGCCGCCTCGCGGTTTTCGGTGAGGGCCAAGGGCTCGAACGCCACCGCGTCCAACCGGTTCGCGCCGTCCACCAACGCCAGGGCCAGGGGCACGCTCGGATCGGCGCCAGGGAAGGCCGCCTGCAGCTCCTGGCCGAGCGCGACCGCCGCCGCGACCTCGGCCTTGAAGCGCGGGGTGCCCACGTCGCCCGGCCCGTCGATCTCCGGATAGCGCGGCGCCGCGCCCTGGCCGTAGACGCGCAGCACCTGGTTGAGCCCCTCCAGCTCCAGCCGGGCCGTGTCCTGGGCCGCGCCGGTCGCCAAACCGCCGAGTTGCTTCTTCTCGGCCTCGCTCCACACCGCCGCGCCGATGCGGCAGGCCGCGTCCGCGCCGCAGGCGTCCATGCGCTGGCGCCGCTGCAGCAGCAGGGCCCGCAGCGCCGGCGGCGCCGCGCGCAGGTCGAGCGCGTTCAGGGTCGGGAACAGCCGCTGGTTCAGGCGTTCGATCGTGGCGTCGCGGTCGCCCGCCGCCGCCGGCGCAGAGCCGGCGGCGGTCAGCGCCAAGGCGCACAGCAACAGCGAGGTCCGGGTCGAGGTCATGGTCGGTTTTTGCCCTATCACCACTTCAGGCCGATGATGAAGCGAACGTTGCGGCCCAGGACCGGGCGGCCGTACACCGCCACCGGCGTGCCCTGCCCCGACAGGCTGTCGGTGCGGGTGTTGCCCTCGGTCAGGCCGTGCGCGTCGAACAGGTTGTCGCCGACCACCTGAAGCTTCCAGTTTCCATGGGTCAGGATGACGCCGGCGCCGACGTCGTCATAGGCCGGCAGGGCCGTGGTGTTCAGCACGTCGACATAGCGCTGGCCCACGTACGAATAGCTGGCGTAGGCCTGCAGCGTGTTGTCGCCGCCGATGTGGGTCTCGTAGGTCGGCCGGACGGTGGCCAGGATCTTGGGCTCGCGCACGATCTGCTTGCCATGGATGGCGGCCGAACTGGCCCCGGTGACGCTCGAGAAGTTCTGGTACTCCGGGCTCGACACCGTCACCTGGCCGGCCACCGAGAACGGTTCGCCGATGTGCACCAGGCCGTCGGCCTCGATGCCCTTCTCGATGGCGGTGCCGACGAAGGCCACGTTGGCGTTGGCCCCGGTCTGCGGATTGAAGGCGGTGAACGAGGCGTTCAGCGGGTTCAGGTAGGAGTAGAAGCCCGTCAGGTAGAGGTAGTTGCGCCCGAACACCGTCTTCAGGCCGACTTCGTACTGGTCGGCGCTGCTGGTCGGCGTCGCCGCCAGCGGGTAGCTCAGGTAGACCTGGGACAGCGCCGGCGCCTGCAGCTGGGACACGCGGCCGTAGACGCCGAAGTGCGGGTCGAAGTCGTAGTTCAGCCCCACCGTCCAGTTGGTCGCGGTCGGACTGACGTTGATCCGGTTGATGGCGCCGGTGAAGCCCAGGGCGAAGGTCGAGGCCAGGGTGGCGCCGGGCAGCGGCTTGCTGGCCGTCGGCAGGTTGTAGCCGGTGTAGTTGTACCATTCGCGGCGCACGCCCGCGTCCAGCCGCAGCTTGTCGGTGATCGACCAGGTGTCGTTCAGGTAGAACGCGAACATCTTGGAGTCGATTTTGGCCTGGTTGAGCAGGGTGGTGTCGTGCAGGGCGCCATTGTTGGTCACCGAGCCGAGCACGCCGCCGGCCGGCGAATAGGCCAGCAGGTCCAGCATCTGCGGTTGGCCTTTGACCTGGGACAGGTAGTCTTGGAACACCTCCAGGCTGGTCATGCCCCAGAAGGCCGAATAGACCCCGGCCTTGACGTCGTGGGAGCCGAAGCCGGTGTTGAACTCCCGCGTCGCCGACAGGTCGTTGATCACCGAGTAGAAGTCGGATTCCTCGACGCGGTACTGCCCTTGCACCACCAGTCCGGAGTCGGCGTAGGGGTTGTAGAGGGTCGCGCCGCTGGTTCCGGCGATGGCGTAGCCGAGCGAGGCGACGTTCGGCCCGAACGCCTTCTTGGCGGCCGCCAGCTGGCCGGAGGCGAAGGTGTTGGCGTCGGCGGGATTGCTGGTGGAGTAGAAGGCGTCGAAGCTGAGGTGGCCCTTGGTCAGGCTCGACTTGAAGCTGACTGTCGTGCCCGAGAAATCCCCTTGGTACTGCACGCCGACGTTGCCGAAATTGATGTGGCGGCCGTTGGCCAGGTCGCGGGTCAGGGAGTGGATCGCGCCGCTGCCGTCCGTGTACTGGATATTCACGTTGCGCAGGGCCGGCGTGTTCATCGTGCCGTTGAAATAGTCGATATATTTGTCGAGCGACTGCGACGGGTTCAGCGGATTGTCGATCGGGATCGGCAGGTAGAAGACGTTGTGGTCGTCCAGGTACTGGGCGCTGACCTTGATCGATCCGTTGTCGAAGTCGTGCTTGATGTTGCCGCGGATCTGGCCGCCCCGGTCGGTGGGGAAGCCGTTGTTGCGCAGGCCGGAGTTGTAGCGGATGAAGCCGCCGACGGCGTAGTAGGTGTTGCTGTTGATCGGCCCCGACTGCAGGGCGTCCAGACGATAAAGGCCGCCGTCGCCGACGGTCAGCTGAGCGGCGCCGCGGGCGACCGGCCCGCCCGACACGGTGATGTTGTTGACGATGGCCGCGCCGGTGCTGGCGTAGATCGGCGAGGGGCCGCCCCGGACGATCTCGACGTGGTCGGTCATCAGGTCGAAGCGGTTCATCCCGTCGTTCGAGTTGAAGAAGATCCCGTCGGTCTCCTGGAACAGCGGCAGGCCGTCCTGCTGGGCGATCAGGTCCGTGCGATCGCCGGGCAGGCCGCGCACGCGGGTGACGTTCTGCACCTCGCCGCCGGTCGGCTCGATCTGGATTCCCGGTACGCTGCCCAGAAGTTCGGCGTAGTTCTTGGGCGCGATCTGCTCGATGGTGGCGGTGGTCAGGGTGTTGACGGCATAGGACACGTCGAAGCGGCGCTGGGGCCGCGCCGAGCCCGTCACGACGACGTCGGACACCTGGCTGGCGTCGGCGGCGGGCGCGGTCGCGCTGGCCGGCGTGGACGCGGCGGGGGCGGTTTGCGCATGGGCCACGAGCGGGGCCGCGGCGCTGCTCAGCATCAGGCCTGTCAGCAGTCTCGATAGTTTCCGGTTCATCGTGCGCCCCTCTGTCCTGCTCGAATTTTTCCTGCCGCTCAGCGGCCCGAATTGCGGGTTTGATAGGAATTAAGAAATACCAAAACAAGACATTTATTATGACAAATTTGTATCTATCAAGCCCATAACCTTCGTTGTGGTATCGATATTGGTATGCTACGTGAGGTTGATGACGCGTCGCTGGGCCGGCCGCGGTCCACCAGTTTGAACCGATCGGAAGAATCCGGTTTCGCTGGCGACTGCGCTCGTCGACCATCGAACCTCAGAGTCGCGGCGGGCGTCGGCGGTGGCGTCGGCCGGCGTCCCGACGCCTTACGGAGACCGGATTGAAGTGGCCGAATTCGCTGCATTGGTAGGACGTCTGGACCAGCAGGGCGGCGGCCCGCTCCATCACAAGATGAGCGAAGCGTTTCGGCGCGCGATCCTGCAAGGCCGGCTGCTGCCCAACCAGGCCCTGCCGGCGGAGCGGGAGATCGCCGAGAGCTACAGCCTGTCCCGGGTCACGGTGCGCAAAGCGCTCGACACGCTGGTCAAGGAAGGGCTGGTGCTGCGCCGGCAAGGCGCCGGCACGTTCGTGTCCGGCCTCGCGGCCCCGGCGCCCGAGCGCGTCGAAAAGAGCTTCGCCCGCCTCTCGTCCTTCAGCGAGGACATGCGGTCGCGCGGCCGCGTTCCCACCAGCAAGATGTTGCGATGCCAGGAAGGCGCGGTCACGCCCAAGGAGGCGATGACCCTGAACCTCGGTCCCGGCACGCCGGTCTACCGCTATCACCGCCTCCGCTTCGCCGACGGCCTGCCGATGGCGATCGAATATTCGACCATTCCCGCCTACTGCCTGCCGCGGCTGGAGGCGGTGACGGACTCTCTGTACGGCGCCCTGGCGGCGGCCGGCAGCAGTCCCGTGCGGGCCTTGCAGCGGCTACGCGCCATCCTGTTCAACCAGGAGCAGGCCGCCCTTCTCTCCGTGGCCGAAGGCGACCCCGGGCTGTTGATCGAGCGCAGCGCGTTCATGGAGAACGGCCGCGCGGTCGAGTTCACCCAGTCGTTCTACCGGGGCGACGCCTATGATTTCGTCGCCGAGCTGACCCAGGTCCCGGCGCCGGGCTTCGGGCCGTGAGCCGCCCGACGCCGGGTCCGCTGTCCAACCCCCCGCCGCACGGTTCGCGACTGTTCGCGGAGGCGGCGGAGGCGCCCGAGAGGGTCGCCGAGCAACTTCAGCGCAACCGGCCGGCGGTGCAGGCCCTGGCGGAGCGGTTGCGACGCGATCCGCCGTCGGTCGTGGTCACCCTGGGGCGCGGCAGCTCCGGCGCCGCCGCCACCTTCGCCCGCTACCTGATCGAGACCCGGCTGCAGGTCCTGACCTCGGCCGCCGCGCCCTCGGTCGGCTCGCTGTTTGGCGCGACCCTGGCCATGCAGGGGGCGCTGTGCCTGGCCGTGTCGCAGTCGGGCAGCAGCCCCGACCTGCTGGCGTCGGCCGAGGCGGCGCGCCGGGGCGGGGCCTATCTGGTGGTCATCGCCAACGACGAGGCCTCGCCGCTGGCGCAGATGGCCGACATCGTGCTGCCGATGCACGCGGGCCGTGAAACCAGCGTCGCGGCGACCAAGACCTTCATCACCTCCCTGTCGGCCATGTTGCAATTGGTGCTGCATTGGCATGGCGACGCCGACGGCATCGCCTCCCTGGAGATGCTGCCCGGACAGCTGCGGCGCGCCTGGGAGATGGACTGGTCGGCCGGCCGCCGCTGGCTGGCGGAGGCGCGCGGTCTGTATGTCGTCGGCCGCGGGCTCAACTTCGCGGCGGTGCAGGAGGCGGCCCTCAAGTTCAAGGAGACCTGCAACCTCCAGGCCGAGGCCTTCTCCAGCGCCGAGCTGCGCCATGGTCCCCTGACCCTGGCCCGGGACGGCTTTCCGGTGCTGGTGTTCGATCCCGGCGACGAGGCGCGGGCCGACGTCGAGGCCCTGGCCCGGCGCCTGCGCGACCAGGGCGCCTCGGTGATGCAGGCCGGCGGCGCGGACGGGGGCGCCCTGCCGCTGGCGCCCTGCGCCCCGCTGTTCACCCCGCTCGTCCAGATCCAGAGCTTCTACCGCATGATCGACGGCCTGGCCGCCGACCGGGGGCTCGACCCCGATCGTCCGGCTTATCTCTCCAAGGTGACCAATACCCGATGAGTCCATTCGCCATTTGCAACGCGCGCGTCCACACGGCGGCGGGCCTGCAATCCGGTGTCGCGGTGCAGATCGACGGCCGGCAGATCGTGGCGGTCTTGCCCGAGCGGGACTTGCCGCCGGGGATCGCGCGCGTCGACCTCGGCGGCCGGCTGCTGGCCCCGGGGTACATCGACGTGCAGGTCAACGGCGGCGCCGGGCGCATGTTCAACGACGCGCCGACTGTGGACACCCTCGCGGCCATGGGGCGCGACCACGCCCGGTTCGGCACCACCGGCTTCCTGCCCACTGTGATCACCGACCGGATCGAGGTCGTCGAGGCGGGGATGGCGGCCGTGAAGGCGGCGATCTCGGCCGGCGTGCCGGGGGTGCTCGGCATCCACGTCGAAGGACCGTTCCTCAATCCGGACTATGCCGGCATCCACGATGCGGCGCTGTTCCGGCCGCTCGACGAGGCCGCCTTCCGCCTGCTGACCACCGCGGACGCGGGCCGGGTCGTGGTCACCCTGGCGCCGGAGCGGGTCGACGCCAGCATGATCGACCGGCTGGTGCGCGCGGGCGTGCGGGTCTCGATCGGCCACAGCAGCGCCACCTACGCCCAGGCCATGGCCGCCTTCGCCGCCGGGGCGACCGGCGTCACTCACCTGTTCAACGCCATGTCGGCCCTGGCCAGCCGGGAGCCCGGCCTGGTCGGCGCGGCCCTGGAGAGCGAGGCCTACTGCGGCCTGATCGTCGACGGCCAGCACGTCGACCCGGCGGTCCTGCGGATCGCGCTGCGGGCCAAGCGCGATCGTCGCTTCATGCTGGTGACCGACGCCATGGCCAGCGTGGACGACCCCGCCTCGCGCTTCGTCTTCCAGAACCGGCCGATCCACGCCCAGGGCAACGCCTTCTACGACGACGATGGCCGCCTGGCCGGCTCGGCGTTGTCCATGAGCCGGGCGGTGCAGTGCGCGGTCGCCCTGCTCGGGCTGGATCCGGCGGAAGCCTGGACGATGGCCAGCGCCAATCCCGCCGCGTTCCTCGGCCTCGAGCAGAGCCATGGCGCGATCGCGGCCGGACGCCGGGCGGACTTCGTGGTGCTCGACGACCGGTTGGAAGTACGCCAGACCTGGATCGGCGGGCAGACGGTGTTCGACCGCGGGCCGGGCGCCGAGCCCCCAGACGAGGCCCCCCATGGCGGTTGACGTCGGCGCGCCGATGCGCGGGGTGGTCTTCCCTCTGGAAGACGTGCCCGATGCGGTGTTCGCGCAGAAGGTGCTCGGCGACGGCCTGGCCATCGAACCGCTCGACCCGCTGGTGCGGGCGCCGATCGCCGGCGCGGTGATCGGTCTCGCCCCGACCGGCCATTCGGTGACCCTGCGTCACCCGGACGGGGTGGAGCTGCTGGTCCACGTGGGAGTCGACACGGTCGGCCTGGCCGGGCAGGGCTTTCGGCCGCTGGTCGCCCTGGGCGCCGTGGTCGAGGCCGGCGCGCCCCTGATCGAGTGCGATCTGGCGGCGATCGCGGCGGCGCAAAGGTCGCCGATCACCGCCATCGTCGTCCTGGCGCCGGCGCAGCCGATCGTGAATCCGGCCGGCCCGGGCCCCATCGCAGCGGGCGAGCGGCTGTTCTCCGTCGCCCCCGCCGCGGGGGCGGAGGCGCAGGCCGCGGCCGAGCCGGCCGGCGACGCCGTCTGGCACGGGGTGGTCGAGCTGGCCGACGGCATCCACGCCCGTCCCGCCGCCCTGATCGCCCGGACGGCCGCCGCCTTCCGCTCGCGGATCGTCGTCGAGGTCGGCGGCGCCCGGGCCAACGCCGCCAGCGTCACCGCGCTGATGGCCCTCGGCGCCACGCGGGGTTCGCCCGTCGAAATCCGGGCGGAGGGCCCTGACGCGGCGGAGGCGGCGGCCGCCGTCGCCCAGAGTCTCAGCGGGGATCGGGGCCTCAGCGCTGAACAATCCCAAGCTTCCGCGGAACCGGCGGCGGTCGCCGGGCAGGCCCGCGCCGCCAGCGAATGCGCCGGCGTCCGCGCCAGTCCGGGCGTCGCCGCCGGCCCCGCCTTCGTCCTGCGCGACGCCGATCTCGCCGTCGATGGCCCGTCGGCGGGGGCCGACGCCGAGCGGGCCCGCCTGTCGCATGCCCTGCAGGCCTGCGCCGCGGCGATGGCCTCGACGCCCCTCACGGGCGAGGCCGCCGCGATCCAGGAGGCGCACCGGGCGCTGCTGGACGACCACGACCTGAGGTCCGCCGCCTTCGCCGCCATCGGCGGCGGCGCCAACGCCGGCCTCGCCTGGCGCCGGGCCTGCCGCGACCTGGCCGCCCGCCTCAGGGGCACGGGCGTCGCCCGCCTGGCCGAGCGCGAAGCCGACCTGCTCGACGTCGAGCGCCGCGTCGTCGCGCAGCTGTCGGGGGTCGATGCGCGGCCCGTCCTGCCGCCCAAGGACTGCATCGTGCTGGCCGACGAGCTGTTGCCGTCGACCGTCATCGCCTGGCCCACGGGCCTGGTGGCGGGCGTCTGCACGGCCAGGGGCGGGGCGACCTCGCACGCGGCGATCCTCGCCGCGAGCAAGGGCATCCCCATGGTGGTGCGGGCCGGCGAGCGGATCCTGACGGCCAGGGACGGCGACCTGGTCCTGCTCGACGCCGACCGCGGGGTCATCGACCTGGCGCCGACGCCGCAGGCGCTGGAGCATGCCGCCGGACAACGGCGGGCGCAGGCCGTCCAGCGCGCCCTGGCCCATGACCAGGCGCACGAGCCCTGCCGCCTGGCCGACGGTGTGCGCATCGAGGTGTTCGCCAACGTCGCCTCGGTGGAGGACGCCCGCGAGGCGGCCCGGCTGGGGGCGGAAGGCTGTGGCCTGCTGCGCTCCGAATTCCTGTTCTTCGACCGGCAGGCGCCGCCGGACGAGACCGAGCAGGCCGCCTTCTACGCCGAGGTCGCCGAGGCCCTGGCGCCGGGCCCGGTCATCTTCCGCACCCTCGACGCGGGCGCCGACAAACCGCTGGCCTATCTGCCCGGCCCGCCGGAGGACAATCCGGCCCTCGGCCTGCGCGGCGTCCGCCTGTCGCTGCAGCGCCCCGACCTCCTGGAAACCCAGTTGCGCGCCATGGTGCGCGCCGCGCCGGCCGAGCGGCTCCGGGTAATGCTGCCGATGGTGGTGGAGGCCGAGGAGGTGCTGGCGGTGCGCGGCCTGCTCGACCGGGTCGTGGCCGACATGAACATCGGCGCTCCCGTGCAGCTCGGCATCATGATCGAAACGCCCGCTGCGGCGGTGCTGGCCGACTCCCTCGCCCGCCACGTCGACTTCATGTCGGTGGGCAGCAACGACCTCACGCAATACGCCCTGGCCATGGACCGCGGCCACGCCGGCCTCGCCGCGCGGGCGGACGGCTTTCATCCCGCGGTGCTGCGCCTGATCCGGCAGGCGGCCCAGGGCGCGCAGGCGTCTGGCCGCTGGTTCGGCGTCTGCGGCGGCCTGGCCTCCGATCCGGCGGCCGCGCCGCTGCTGGTGGGGCTGGGCTGCCGCGAGCTGTCGGCGTCGCCCGGCGCCGTGCCGCTGATCAAGCACCGCCTGAGGCGCGTGTCCCTGGCGTCGTGCGAGGCCCTGGCGGCGCGCGCCCTCGCCGCCGAGAGCGCGGGGGCGGTGCGCGCCCTGGTCGAGCAGGAGCCTGGTGGATGAAGCCGTTCCTCCGTTTCGCCGAACGCCTGCAGCCGCTCGGGCGCGCGCTCATGCTGCCGATCGCCGTGCTGCCGGCGGCGGCGCTGTTCCTTAGGCTCGGGCAGCCCGACCTGCTGAACCTGCCGTTCGTCGCCGCGGCCGGCGGGGCGATCTTCGACCACCTGGGCCTGATCTTCGCCATCGGCGTCGGCGTCGGCCTGGCGCGCGAGAACCACGGCGCGGCCGGGCTGGCCGGGGCGATCGCCTACCTGGTGCTCACCGAGGGGGCCAAGGCGCTGATGGCCGCGCCGCCCGACGCGGTGAAAGGCGCCGGCGCGACCGCCGCCTTGGTCGCGGACGCCTACAAGGAGCAGCAGCTCGCCAAGCTTTCCGCCCCGGCCGGCATCCTGTGCGGCGTCGTCGCCGGGGTCCTCTACAACCGCCTGTCGAACGTCAAGCTGCCCGAATACCTCGCCTTCTTCGGCGGGCGGCGGTTCGTGCTGATCGCCGCGGGCTTTGCGGGCCTGGCCGGCGCGGCCCTGTTCGGGCTCGGCTATCCGGTCATCGGCGCGGCCACCGACCGGCTGAGCGTGTTCGTCGTCGACGCCGGCGACCCTGGCTTGTTCGTCTACGGATTTCTCAACCGGTTGATGCTGATCACCGGCCTGCACCACATCCTCAACAACATCGCCTGGTTCGTCGTCGGCGACTATCACGGCGTCACCGGCGACCTGAAGCGGTACTTCGCCGGCGATCCGACCGCCGGCGCCTTCATGAGCGGGTTCTTCCCGGTGATGGTGTTCGGCCTGCCGGCCGCCTGTCTGGCCATGTACCGGCGCGCGCGGCCCGAGCGGCGCAAGCAGCTCGGCGGCATGTTCCTGTCCCTGGCCCTGACCTCGGCCCTGACCGGCGTCACCGAGCCGATCGAGTACAGCTTCCTGTTCGCCGCGCCGCTGCTCTACCTGGTGCACGCGGTGCTCACCGGCCTGGCCATGGTGGCCGCCCACGTCCTCGGCCTGCGGCTGGGGTTCGGCTTCTCCGCGGGGCTGATCGACTTCGTCCTGAACCTGCGGCTGTCGTCCCGTCCCTGGCTTCTGCTGCCCCTCGGCGCGGCCTATTTCGCCATCTACTACGCCACCTTCTCCTGGTGCATCGGCCGGTTCGACCTGCTGACCCCGGGGCGGGAGAAGACCGGCGCGGCGCCCGATCCGGCGGCGGACGGCGACGCCTCGGCGGCCGCCTTCGTGCGGGCGTTGGGCGGGGCGGACAATCTGCTCGACGTGGCCGCCTGCACCACGCGGCTGCGGCTGAAGGTGGCCGACCGGACCCTGGTCGACGAGGCCGCGCTGCGCGCGCGCGGGGCCAAGGCGGTGCTCCCGGTGGGGGATCGCGGGCTGCAGGTGGTGCTCGGCCCCGATGCGGACCGCGTCGCCGGCGAGATCCAGGCCGAGCTCAGGCGGAGCGATCAGGCGCAGCCGGTCCGGCCGCTCCCCGTGGCGGCGGATGCGGGGCCGGTCGGGCGGGACCTGGCCCCGGACCTGAGCGCCGAGGTGCTGGCGGCCCTCGGCGGGGCGGACAACGTCCACCTCTACGCCCGCCTCGGCCGGCGCCGCTGCGTGACGCTGGACAATCCGGCGAAAGTCGACGAGCAGGCCCTGGAACAGCGCGCGCCGGGCTGCTGGAATCGCATCGGCCCGCACGACCTGCACATCGTGGTGTGAGGCGAGGAGAGGAGTTTCGGACGGATGCCGCTGGGAACCCCCCTCCCGCCCGGGAACGACCCGCTCCTGCGCGCCCGGATGCGGGCCCATGATCTTTTCCCCACGCGGATATGGCAGGCCAGGCTCAAGGACCGGCTGCCGCCGCTGGAGGGCCTGGTCGCCGCCGCCCTGGCCATGCGCGAGGCGCAGCCGGAGCCGGCCGGCCGCACCAACCGGCAAGGCTGGAACAGCAGCGACATGGCGGTGCTCGCTCGGCCCGAGTTCTCCGCCATCGATCGGCTGGTCCGCGAGGCCGTCGGCCTCGCCCTGGGCGAGATGGGCGAGGGCGGGCGTCCCTACCGCCTGCAGTCCTGGGTCAATCTCCACGACAAGGGCGGTTTCAACTTCCTGCACGTGCACGAGGGCGCCTATCTGTCGGGCTGCTTCTACCTGCGCGTGCCGCCCGGCTCGGGCAGCCTGATGTTTCGCGATCCCCGCCCGGGGGTGGTCCACGGCTCCGTCAAGGGCGCGGTGGCCAATGGCTATCGCGACATCGGCCTGAAGCCCGAGGACGGCCTGCTGGTGCTGTTTCCGTGCTGGCTCGAGCATTTCGTCGAGCCCCACGCCGGCGAGGAGTCCAGGATCGTGATCGCCTTCAACGCCGAGCCGCCCGGTTAGGCGAGTCTCCCAAGGCGGGCGGTCGACCGGGGCCTCAGGCCACGTCCCGGCCCCGCCGGACATCGGCGATGACGACGCGGTCCCGGCCGGCCCGCTTGGCCCGCAGGAGGGCGGCGTCGGCCGTCTCCACCAGCTGGCTGGGGGCGCAGATGTCCGGCGTGCTCGCCACGCCCATGGAGACGGTCACGGGCCCCAGGGTGCGGCCGTTGTGCTGCACCTCGAGCGCCCTGATGGCCGCCCGGATCTCCTCGACTCGCGCCCGCGCCTGGGTCGCGGCGAGGTCCGGCATCAGCAGGAGGAATTCCTCGCCGCCGAAGCGGAAGGCCAACAGGTCCTCGCGGGTCGACCGGTTGAGGAGTTCGCCCACCGCGCGCAGGACGGCGTCGCCGGCGTCGTGCCCGAAATCGTCGTTGAACCGCTTGAAGTGGTCCACGTCGAGCATGGCGCAGCTGAGCGGGGCGTCCTTGCTCTCGGCGCGCGCCAGTTGCAGGGCCAGCACCCGGTCCAGCTGCCGGCGGTTGGCCAGGCCCGTCAACGGGTCGGCCATGGCCATGGTCTGGAGGGCTTCGCGCAGCCGAAGGTTGGCGATGGCCAGCGCGACGTTCTCGCCCAGCATGGTCAGGTAGACTTCCGCGGTCGCCCCTTCGCCCACGCGGTCCGCCCGCAGCTCCAGATAGAGCAGGCCGAGGGTCTCGCGCTGCGCGATCAGCGGCAGGCAGATGGTGTCGATATCGGCCGGCCGATCACGGTGCAGGTGGTCGCACGGCACGTCGGTGTGCGGTCCGGCGGGCCGATGCGGCACGCCTCGCCGCAAACCCCAGCAGGCCAGGGGTGAGAACTCCGGGCGCGAATGGAGCGGCTGCGACCAGGCGCAGGCCTCGGCCATGACCTGGCGACGTTCGTCGAGAAGGTAGAGCCGCCCGGCGTAGGTCGGCGCGATCTCGGGGATGAACCGGGTGATGACGCCCTTGAGGTCGTCGAGGGTGTCGCTGGCCTGCATGCGCTGGGTCATGCGGGCCAGGAGGTCGCGCAGCCGGCGGTCGACGTCCCGCTCCTGCTCGAGGCGCTGCCGTTCGAGACCGTTCTCGCGGAAGATGCGGATGGCCTGCGCCATGTCGCCGATCTCGTCGATCTGGTCCAGCTGCGGCGGCACGGCGGCGTAGTCCTGGGCCGCGAGGCGCGTGACCACGTCGCTCAGCTTGACGACCGGCTGCAGCACCCGCTTGCGGAAGACGAAGTAGAGCACGCAGAGGAAGAGGAAGGCCGTCACCCCCAAGACCCCCTCGGACAGGCTCTTCCACAGGCGCGCCACCCGCGTGGCCTCGGCGATGTCCGCGGCGGTCCGCTGATCCAGGCGGTATTCGAACTTCTCGAACAGGCTGTCCGCTCGATCGAGCTCCGCCTCGTACTGCGGACCGAAGAGGACGGCCAGCGCCTGGGCGCCGTCGCCTCGCTTGCGCGCCGCGATGGCCGCCTGCTGCTCGTCCTGCAGTTCGTCCATGACGATGATGCCGTCCTTCAACGCCGCCAGTTCGTCGGCCGCCGCGCCGCGATCGCGCGCCTTGCGCAGCCGACCCTCGACGGCGGCCAGGCGCGAGCGTTCCCGCTCGTAGATGGCCAGGTCCGCGGGACTGCCGCTGATCGCGTATTGCCGGGCGTATCCGCTCAGGCGCTGCTCGTCATCGACCGTGCTCGAGGCCATCTGATCGAGCGCATACCGCTGCGCGACGGCGGCGCGCTCCTGTTCCTGGGCGTCGGAGGCGAGCAGCATGGCGCCGCCGGACACGAGGGCGAGGCCGACCGTGACGCCATAGGCCCAATTGGTGATGGTCGCTAAACGCATGCCGACAGTGTCGGCGCGCACCCTTCGCCCCTGGTTAACAGGGTGTAGCGTTCCCCGAGGCAAATCGCCGCTTCGCGCAAACAACCCGGCTGCGGGCGCGAACGACATTGCGATGGCGCGTGCCCAGGGTCGGACTCGAACCGACACGCCTCGCGGCGGGGGATTTTGAGTCCCCTGCGTCTACCATTTCGCCACCTGGGCCACGCGTAGTGGCCTGTAGCAAGCCCTTGAATGGGTCACAAGCGGAACCCCGCTCCATAGCCGCGGGGCCACGCGAGCGCAGCCTGGTTGCGCGCCCTGCGTGTCGACGGCGCCCGCGAAGCCTGCTAGGCGCTGCCTGGGATCCCCGATCGGAGCTTGCATGCTGCGTCCCCTCTACGACTGGGCCATGCGGATGGCCGCCGGCCGCCACGCCCTGTCGGCCATGGCGGGGACGGCGGTGCTGGAGGCGACCTTCCCGTTCGTGCCGCCCGACGTGATCCTGGGGCCGATGGTGCTGGCGCGGCGCGACCGGGCCTGGTTCTACGCGGCGGTGTGCACGGTGTGCTCGGTGCTGGGCGGCTGCATCGGCTACGCCTTCGGCTACTTCGCCTCCGACGCGGCGGTGGGCCTGCTGTCGATGACCGGACGCGCGGGGGCGCTGCAGGACTTCCAGGCCACCTTCGCCAGGATCGGCCTTCTGGTGATCCTGATCAAAGGGGTGGTGCCGATCATCCCCTACATGCTGGTGACCCTGGCGTCAGGCCTGGCCCACTTCAGCCTGCCGGTGTTCATCGGGGCGTCGATCGTGATCCGCGGCGGCCGCTTCTTCCTGGTGGCCGCCCTGCTGCAGCACCCGCACGCCAAGGCCTTCGTCGACAAGTACCTGACCTGGCTGGTGGTGGCCGTCCTCGGGCTGCTGGTCCTGGCGCTGGTGGCCCTGCACTTCCTGGAAAAACACGCGGGCTGACGCCCGACCATTCGGAGGCTATCAGTCGTCCATGCGCTCCCAATCGCCCACCCACCTGGCGAAGTCCCTGCTCGACCACTGGCCGCTGACGGCGGCCTGCGCCTCGGCGGCGATGCTGGCGGCCGCCCACGCCTTCGAGACCTTCGGCGGCCTGGCGCCCTGCCACCTGTGCTTCTACCAGCGCGACGTCTACTGGGCGGCGCTGAGCGTCGGGGTGGCCGGCTTCCTGCTCGGCTACATGCGGCTGGCGTGGGCGCGGCGCGCGGCCGACGCCCTCCTGGCCCTGATCTTCCTCGCGGGCATGGGCATCGCCGCCTACCACGCGGGCGTGGAGTGGAAGTGGTGGCCGGGGCCGGCGTCGTGCACCGGCGGCGGGGCGGTCAACCCCGGCCAGCTGGCGGCCTTCCTGAACGGGGCCAAGCTCAACGTGCCGCAGTGCGACCAGGCGGCCTGGCGCATGTTCGGCATCTCCATGGCCGGCTACAACGCCGTCATCTCGCTCGGCCTGGCCGTGGCGTCGCTGCTGGCCGTGCGCGAGGAGCGCAACCATGGCTGAGGGCCGCAGGGCGCCGCTGCGGCCGGGACGCGGGGCGGCGCGGTCGCGTCTGGCGGAGATCCTGCGGGTCGACCACGCCGGCGAACTGGCGGCCGTGCACATCTACCGCGGCCAGCAGGCGGTGTTCGCCGCGGCCAGGGACAAGGCGGCCCTCGGCGAGACCTTCGCCGACCTGCGCGAGCAGGAGGCCCAGCACCTTCGGGCCTTCGACGCTCTCCTGGCCGAACGCGGCGTGCGGCCGAGCCTGCTGACGCCCCTGTGGCGCGCCGCCGCCTTCGCGCTGGGCGCCGGCACGGCCCTCATGGGCGACAAGGCGGCCCACGCCTGCACCGACGCGGTGGAAGAGGTGATCGGCGAGCACTACGCCGGCCAGATCGACGAGCTGAGGGACCGCGAACCCGAGTTGGCCGGGCGGCTGTCGGCGTTCCGCGAGGACGAGCTCAAGCACCAGGCCGAGGCGGTGCGCCAAGGTGCGCGCGAGGCCCAGGGCTATGGCCCGCTGTCGGCCCTGATCAAGGCCGGTTGCCGGGCCGCGATCCGCACCGCCGAGAAGATTTGAGCCGACAAGTCGCGCGGATGGGTGTTCGATCGCCCGTCATGAGTTGCGCGACATGACCCCCGCGACCGACCGTTGGCTGAAGCCGCTCGCCTATCTCGCCGGCGCCGCCCTGGCCGGCTGGATGCTGTGGTTCGCGCTGCACCCGCGCTACGCCTTCCACGTCGACCGCATCAACAAGGACTTCGGCCTGTGGAGCCTGAGGTTCCTGTTCGCCTGCCTGCTGATCTCGCCGGTCAGCCGCTGGACGCGCCAGGCGTGGCTGCGGCGCTGGCGCCGGCCGCTGGGCCTTTTGGCCTTCGCGTTCGCTCTGCTGCACACGGTGCACTTCCTGCTGTGGGGCAAGGTCTGGCCGGACCGCCTGGGCCTGTTGCTGCAGCGCCCCTACCTAGTCATCGGCCTCGTGGCCCTGGCGCTGCTCACGCCCCTGGCCCTGACGTCCAACGACGCGGCGGTGCGCTGGACCACGCCGCGGCTCTGGCGGCGGCTGCACCTGCTGGCCTATCCGGCCGCGGCCCTGTCGGTGGTCCACGAGGTGATGGCCTACGGCCCGCTGAAGGGCGAGGCCGGGCTCTACTGCGCGCTCACCGTGGTGTTGGTCGGGGCCAGGCTGGCGCGTATGGCCAGGGAGGCGGGGCGGCGGCGCGGTCCGGACCGCGCAACCCCCGTGGCGGCCGAGTAGGCGAAACCTTGACCTGAAAGCGGCGTTCTCCAAAGGCGGGGGAAGTCAGTTCAGAGGTAAGGCCATGCTCCGTTTCCTGCTTCTCGCCGCCGTGCCCGTGGTCCTCGCGGTCCCCGAGGCCCACGCCCAGTCGGGCGGGCCGAGCGCACGCACCACCCGGTTCATCGCCAAGACCGCGGCCACCGACGCCTTCGAACAGGACGCCGGCAACCTCGCCCAGAAGCGCAGCGACAACGCCGACGTGAAGGCGTTCGGCGCCATGATGGTCAAGGACCACACCGATACGACCGCCAAGCTGCTGGCGGTGCTGGACAAGGACCGCCTGCCCAAGCCGAGCAGGAACGCCAATCCCGATCCCAACCAGGCCAAGCAGCTCACCGACCTGGTCCATGCGCCCAAGGGCCAGTTCGACAGGGCCTACGCCCACAGCCAGGTGGTGGCCCACCAGCAGGCCCTGGCCCTGATGCAGGAATACGCCGCCAACGGCGACAACCCCGACCTCAAGAAGCTCGCCGCCGACACCGAGCCGGTGGTCCAGCATCACCTCGACATGGCGCAGAAGCTCGAGACCCAGTTCGGCGGGCCGCCCAAGTCGCTCGGCCGCAAGGAAGACTGACGCGCGGCCCCTAGAGCGCGCCTTGGTGTGCTCTGGACTCCAAGGTTGGAGCGCCCTCGGCCGCAAAGCCGGCGGCCGCTTCCGCCGACCGTGCTCGCGCGGCGACTTCGCCGATCACCAGCAGCACCGGCCCGGCGGGCGCCGCGGCCTCGATCACCTCGCCCAGCCGGTTCAGCGAAGCGCTCATCAGCCGCGCGGCCGGCGAGCCGGCGTTCTCCACGGCTACGGCCGGGGTCTCGGGATCGCGGCCGAGCGCGATCAGGCCCTGAGCGATCGCGCCGGCGCTGTCACGGCCCATGTAGACGGCGAGGGTGGCCTCGCGGTCGGCGGCGGCCTCGGCCCAGCCGGAGGTGTCGAGCGTGCCGTCGTGGATGCGCGCGGTGAGCAGCAGCAGGCGGCGGGCCTCGCCCCGGTGGGTCAGGGGGAAGCCGAACTGGGCGGCGGCGGCGCTGGCGGCGGTGACGCCCGGCACGACCTCCACGGCGACGCCGCGGGCCTCCAGATAATCCTGCTCCTCGCCGGAGCGGCCGAACACCGACGGGTCGCCGCCCTTCAGCCGCACCACCTTCACGCCCTTCAGCGCCAGCCGCGCCATCAGGGCGTTGATCTCGCCCTGCTTCATGCTGGGCCCGCCGGCGCGCTTGCCGGTCAGGATGCGCAGGCAGCGGCGCGGGGCGAGGTCCAGGATCTCCGGCCCGACCAGGGCGTCGTAGAGCAGGGCCTCGGCGCCTTCGATGGCCTTCAGGGCGCGGACCGTCAGCAGGTCGGCCGAGGCGGGGCCGGCGCCCACCAGCATCACCTTGGGCGGCTCAGGCTGCATCCTTGGTCGTCTCCCTGCGGTTGGCGGCGGCGATCAGCCGGGCGATCTCGGGGCGGCAGGAGCCGCAGTTGGTCCCGGCCCCGGTGGCGGCGCCGATGGCGTCGACGGTTTCGGCGCCCCCGGCGACGGCGGCCTCGATCCTGCGCGCGCCGACCTTCAGGCAGGCGCAGACCATAGGGCCGGCGTCGGCCATCGGCGCGGCCGGCCGGCCGGCGAGCAGGGTCATGCGGTCGGCGGCCGTGAGCTCGGCCTGGGCGAACAGCCCCGCCAGCCAGTCGCGCGGCGGCAGGCGGCCGGAGACGGAGAGGAACAGCACCTGCTCCAGCCGCCCATGCCTCAGGAGGGCCCGGCGCACCGCGCCCGTGGCCGGGTCCTCCAGGCTCAGCGCCTCGACCCCCGGGGACACAGGGAAGGCGGTGAGGAAGGCGGCCCGCTCGCGGTGGTCGCCGCGGCCGGCGAATTCGTGCAAATGGCCGGCGTCCTGCGGCGTGCGCCGCCAGACGAGATCCAGCGCGGGCGGACGCTGCACGGCCGTGCGGGTGATCAGGAAGCCGCGCCAGGTCTCGCGATAGGCGGACAGGCGGGCCGGGGCGTGCTTGAACTCCGGCTGGCCCGACACCGGGTCGACATGCGGTCCGATCAGCGGATTGGCGCGGCCGGAGGGGGCGAAGGCGTCGGTCCAGTGCATGGGCACGAACAGCGAGCCCCGGCGCTGGCGGTCGGTGACCTTGGCCACGGCGACGGCCTCGCCATAGGGCGTGCGCACCCGCGCCAGGGCGCCGTCGACGATCCCGAGCGGCTCGGCGTCGTGCGGATGCACCTCGACGAAGGGCTCGGCGGCGTGGCGGCAGAGGTCGGCGGCCAATCCCGTCCGCGTCATCGTATGCCAGTGATCGCGCACGCGGCCGGTGTTGAGCGAGAAGGGGAAGCCGCCGCCGGCCGGTTCGGCCGGGCCCTTGGCCTCGAGCGGCGCCATGCGCGCCTTGCCGTCGGGGGTCTGGAAGCGCCCGTCGGTGAACAGGCGTTCGGTTCCGCCCTCCGGCGTCACCGGCCATTGCACCGGCTCGAGCGTCTCGTACTGGTCCGGGGTGATCCCGGCCAGCGGGCCGAGGTCGAGGTTGCGCGTCCCGCGGTTCTCGTAGGCGGTCAGGCGGGCCCATTCGCGGAACACCTGGGCGGGGCTCCGCCAGCCGAAGGCCTCGGAGAAGCCCATGGCGGCGGCGACGTCGGCGATGATCCGCCAGTCGGCGCGGGCCTGGCCGGGCGCGGCGAACAGCGGGCGCTGGCGCGAGATGCGGCGCTCGGAATTGGTGACCGTGCCGTCCTTCTCGCCCCACGCCAGGGCCGGCAGCTTCACGTGGGCGTAGGGCAGGGTGTCGTTGGACGCCATGCAGTCGGACACCACCACCAGCGGGCACTTGCCGAGCGCGTCGCGCACGCGGGAGGCGTGGGGCAGGCTGACCGCCGGGTTGGTGGCCATGATCCACAGGGCCTTGATCTTGCCGGAGCGGACGGCCTCGAACATGTCCACGGCCTTCAGCCCCGGCGCCTCGGCGAGGCGGTCGGCGCCCCAGAAGCGGGCGACGCGGGCGCGGGCCTCGGGGTCGAAGTCCATGTGGCCGGCCAGGGTGTTGGCCATGCCGCCGGTCTCGCGCCCGCCCATGGCGTTGGGCTGGCCGGTGATCGAGAAAGGGCAGGCGCCGGGCTTGCCGATGCGGCCGGTGGCCAGGTGGGCGTTGATGATCGCCGCGCCCTTGGCCACGCCCTGGGCCGACTGGTTGGCGCCCATGGAGAACAGGCTGACGGTGCGGTCCGTTTCGGCGAACCAGCGGTAGAAGGTCTCCAGGTCGGCGGGCTCGACGCCGCAGTCGGCGGCCACCGCCGCGATCGACTGGTCGGCGCGGCCGAGCGCCTGCTCGGCCTCCTCGAAACCCGAGACGTGGGCGGCGACATAGGCGCGGTCGACGGCGCCGCGGCGGACAAGGTCGGCCAGCAGGCCGTTCCACAGGCGCACGTCGCTCTGAGGCGCGATCGGCAGGTGCAGGTCCGCGCTCTCGGCGGTGTCGGTGCGGCGGGGGTCGATGACCACCTGCTTCTGGCCGCGCTGCTTGGCGGCCTCCATGCGGCGGAACAGGACCGGGTGGGTGAAGGCGGCGTTGTGGCCGGAGAAGACGACCAGGTCGGCCAGCTCCAGGTCGTCGTAGCAGCCGGGCACCAGGTCGGCGCCGAAGGCCTGCTTGTGCGCCGCCACCGCCGACGCCATGCACAGGCGCGAGTTGGTGTCGATGTTGCCCGAGCCGATGAACCCCTTCATCAGCTTGTTGGCGGCGTAGTAGTCCTCGGTCAGCAACTGACCGGAGACGTAGAAGGCCACCGAGTCCGGGCCGTGCTCGGCGATGGCCTTGCGGAAGCCGCCCGCCACGTGCTGGATGGCCGCGGTCCAGTCGACCGTCCGTTTACCGATCATCGGCTCCAGAAGCCGGCCTTCCAGGCCCACGGTGGCGCCGAGCGCCGTGCCCTTGGAGCAGAGCCGGCCGGCGTTGGCCGGGTGGGCGACGTCGCCGCCGACCACCAGGTCCCGTCCATGGTTCGGACTCGGGGCGCGCGCGCTCACCCCGCAGCCCACCCCGCAATAGGGGCAGGTCGTGCGCACGGCCGGCGGAAAGGCCGAGCCGTCCGCCATGGGCTACGCCCTCCTCTTGGAGCAGGCTCTCATCGCAAAACCGCTCACGCCTTTGCCGAGCATGCTCAGGCCGCCCGCTTCTTGGAGGCGAGCAGGATGCGTCCGCCCTCGACGCGCAGGGGGATCACCGGGGTGCAGCCCTTGCCCTTGTCCGCGCCCATCGGCTCGCCGGACGACAGGTCGATGTTCCAGTTGTGCAGGGGGCAGGCCACGGCGTGGCCGTGGACGATGCCCTGGCTGAGCGGGCCGCCCTTGTGCGGGCACTGGTCGCGCAGGGCGAACACCTTGCCGTCGCCGGTGCGGAACACGGCGATGTCGCCTTCCGGGGTCGGCACCCGGCGGGCGCCGCGCAGCGGGATGTCGGTGACGGCGCCGACGTCGGTCCAGGCGTTGAAGTCGGTCATCGCGTTCATGCCGGTTCGAACTCCATGCGACGGCTCATCGGGGTGAATTCCTCGCTCTCGCGCCCCGCCACGCGCTGGGCCCAGGGGTCGATGCGGAAGAAGCGCTGGGAGAAGGCGAAGCGGTCGTAGAGGGCGCGGCGCTGCTCGGGGTCCTCGATCTTGGCGCGGATGCCGTCGAGGCCGACCCGGTCCATCCACTTGTAGATGCGCTCCAGGTAGAAGCCCTCCTCGCGGTAGAGCTGCATCACCGCGCAAATGGCCCACACGGCCTCGTTCTCGCTGGCCACCTTGGTCAGGATCTCGGTGCCCTTGATGTGCAAGCCGGCCGCGCCGCCGAGGTGGATCTCGTAGCCGCTGTCGACGCAGATCACGCCGATGTCCTTGCAGGTCGCCTCGGCGCAGTTGCGCGGGCAGCCCGACACGGCCAGCTTGACCTTGGCCGGGCTCCACGAGCCCCACATGAACTTCTCCAGACGCACGCCCAGGCCCGTGGAGTCCTGGGTGCCGAAGCGGCACCACTCCGAGCCGACGCAGGTCTTCACGGTGCGCAGACCCTTGGCGTAGGCGTGGCCGGAGACCATGCCGGCGGCGTTGAGGTCGGACCACACCTTGGGCAGGTCGTCCTTCTTGACGCCGAGCAGGTCGATGCGCTGGCCGCCGGTGACCTTGACCGTGGGGATGTCGAACTTGTCGACCACGTCGGCGATGGCGCGCAGCTCGGCGGCTGACGTGACCCCGCCCCACATGCGCGGCACCACCGAGTAGGTGCCGTCCTTCTGGATGTTGGCGTGGACCCGCTCGTTGATGAAGCGGCTCTGCTTGTCGTCGCGGTAGTCGCCGGGCCAGGCGCAGATCAGGTAGTAGTTCAGCGCCGGGCGGCAGGAGGCGCAGCCGTCGGGCGTGGTCCACTCCAGGGCCTGCATCACCGCCGGCATCGACTTCAGCTGTTCGGCGACGATCCGCTGGCGGACGACGGCGTGGCCGTGGTGCGTGCACTTGCAGACCGGCTTGGGCCCCTCGTGGGCCTTGAAGCCGTCGCCGAGGGTCAGCTTCAGCACCTGCTCGACCAGGGGCGTGCACGAGCCGCACGAGGCCGAGGCCTTGGTCACGGCGCGCACGTCGTCCAGAGTGGTGAGGCCCTGGCCGGTGATCGCCTGGGTGATCTGCCCCTTGCACACGCCGTTGCAGCCGCAGATCTCGGCGGTGTCCGCCATGGCTGCAACGGCCGAATTAGGGTCCAGGCCCGACAGGCCCTCCGTCACCGCCTGGCCGAACACCAGGGTCTCGCGGATGTCGGACACGTCGCGGCCCGACTTCATCAGGTCGAAGTACCAGTTGCCGTCGACCGCATCGCCGAACAGCACCGCCCCGGCGACCTTGCCGTCCTCCAGCACCAGGCGCTTGTAGACCCCGCGCCCGGCGTCGCGGAACACGATGTCCTCGCAGCCCTCGCCGCCGGAAAAGCGGCCGGCGGAGAACACGTCGACGCCCGACACCTTCAGCCGTGTGGACAGCACCGAGCCCTGGTAGGCGCCCTCGCCGTCGGTCAGGACCTCGGCCAGGGTGCGGCACATGTCCCAGATGGGGGCGACCAGACCGTAGGCGATGCCGCGGTGCTCGGCGCATTCGCCGACCGCGAAGATCGACGGGTCGGAGGTGCGCATCTGGTCGTCGACCACCACGCCGCGGTTGACCTGCAGGCCGGCGGTGCGGGCGAGCGCGCCGTTGGGGCGGATGCCGACGGCCATCACCAGGATGTCGCACGGCAGCACGCGGCCGTCCTTGAGGCGCAGGCCGCAGACCTTGCCGTCCTCGCCGAGGATCTCCTCGGAGTGGGCGCCGAGCACGGTCTGGACGCCCTTCTGCTTGAGGGCCTCGGTCAGGAGGTAGCCGGCGCTCTCGTCGAGCTGGCGCTCCATCAGCACTTCCATCAGGTGCACGACGGTGGCGTCCATGCCGCGCTTGGCCAGGCCATAGGCGGCTTCCAGGCCGAGCAGTCCGCCGCCGATCACCACCGCCTTGCCGCCGTCCTTCTCGGCCGCCGCCACCATGGCGTCGACGTCGTCGAGGTCGCGGAAGGTGACCACGCCCTTGAGGTCGGCGCCCGGCAGGGGCAGGCGCACCGGGTCCGAGCCATTGGCCAGGATCAGCACGTCGTAGGGGACCTCGAGCCCGCCCTCGGCCCGCACCACCTTGGCGGCGGGATCGACGGCGGTGACCGCGCGGCCGGCGTGCAGGGTGATGCCGTTGCCCGAGTACCAGGCCTCGTCGTTGATGACGATGTCGTCGAAGGTCTTCTCGCCCGCCAGCACCGGCGACAGCATGATGCGGTTGTAGTTGACCCGCGGCTCGGCGCCGAAGATGGCGATCTCGTAGCGGTTGGGGGCCCGCTTGAGGATCTCCTCGACCGCCCGGCACCCGGCCATGCCGTTGCCGACGACGACCAGCCTCTGTTTCGTCACGCCGCCATCCCTCATACCCACGTCTTTCATGCTTGCGCCTCGGCCAGCTTGCCGTCGCCGATTTGGGCGCCGCCGCGAAGCGACCAGGCGTTCCAGCGCTTGCGCACCGCGCTCACCCCCAGGAGGGCGACGAAGGCCAGGCCGGCGAAGATCAGAAGGCCGGCCTGGTAGCTGCCGGTCAGCTGCTTGGAGACGCCGAGGCTGGAGGCCAGGTAGAAGCCGCCGACGCCGCCGGCCATGCCGACCAGGCCGGTGATCAGGCCCATCTCGCCGCCGAACCGTTGCGGGGCGAGCTGGAACACCGCGCCGTTGCCCATGCCCAGCGCCAGCATGCCGAGGATGAACACCGCCGCGGCCAGGTAGACGCCCGGCAGGTTCATCGACACGAGGCCGAGGGCCACGGCGGCGACGGCGAACACCACCGTCAGGGTCTGCACCCCGCCGAAGCGGTCGGCCAGGAAGCCGCCGAACGGCCGGACCATCGAGCCGGAGAACACGCAGGCGGCGGTGACGAAGCCGGCGGTGACGCTGGAGAGGCCGTATTCGCTGTGGAAGTAGATCGGCAGGGAGGAGCTGAGGCCGACGAAGCCGCCGAAGGTGACGCTGTAGAGCGCCATCAGGCCCCAGCAGTCGCCCTGGCTCAGCACCTTGAGATAGCCGGAGGCGGTCTTGGGGGCGGGGCGGTTGGGGCTGTCCTTGGCGAACACGACGAACACCGTGAAGGCCACCAGCAGCGGCAGGATCGCCATGCCGATGACGTTGGTCCAGCCCCAGGTCTTGGCCAGGGTCGGGGCGAACAGCGAGGCCAGCACCGTGCCGGAGTTGCCGGCCCCGGCGATGCCCAAGGCCAGGCCCTGGTGCTCCTTGGGATACCAGGACGAGGCCATCGGCAGGGCGATGGCGAAGGAGGCGCCGGCGACTCCGAGCACCGTGGCCAGCACCAGGGTCTGGCCGAAGTTGTGGACGCCCAGGCGCCAGGCGGCGAACAGGCCGCCGATCACGATCATCTGGCTGATGATGCCGGTGCGCTTGGGACCGAAGCGGTCGACGAACACGCCGTTCACCACCCGCAGGAAGGCGCCGGCCAGGGACGGGGTGGCGACCATCAGGCCCTTCTGCGCGGCGTCCAGGTGCAGGTCGGCGCCGATCAGCACCGCCAGCGGCCCCAGCAGCACCCACACCATGAAGCTGATGTCGAAGTACAGGAACGTGGAGAACAGGGTGGGCGTGTGGCCCGATTTCAGCATCGCCTTCAGCGACATGCGAATCCTCCAAAACAAAAGACGCCCGCCAGGGATGCGCTCCCCAGACGGACGTCGTTGTCCTCGTATCGGTCCCGGCGACCTTGCCGGGCTGGCCTCTCGGCCGGGTCGCGCGGCATCGTTGCCTCGCGTGTTCGATTTCAGGATGGCCGGGGCCCGAAGGGGCGGCCAGCCAGATGGCCCAAGGGGGCCTGCATTTCTATTGCGCTGCACAAAAGCCAGGCAGGGCGCCCGCGTGGCAGGCGCCCTTTTGATCGGTCAAGCGGCGTTCAGGCTGGGCGAGCGCCGGGCGTAGAGGAATTCCAGCACCGCCGCGCGGGCCTTCAGGTACTCGGGATCGCCCACCAGTTCGAGGCGCTTGCGGGGCCGCGGCAGGTTCACGTCGAGCACCTGGCCGATGGTGGCGGCCGGGCCGTTGGTCATCATCACGATGCGGTCGGACAGCAGGGCCGCCTCGTCCACGTCGTGGGTGATCATCAGCACGGTGTTGCTGAGCTTGGCGTGGATCTCCATCACGCTGTCCTGCAGGTGAGCGCGGGTCAGGGCGTCGAGCGCGCCGAACGGCTCGTCGAGCAGCAGCACCTTGGGCTCCATGGCCAGGGCGCGGGCGATGCCCACGCGCTGCTTCATACCGCCGGAGATCTCGTGCGGCTTCTTGTGGCGGGCATGGGCCATCTGCACGAGGTCGAGGTTGTGCAGCACCCAGGCGTCGCGCTCGGCCCCGCTCTTTGCGGAGGCTTTCCGAGAACCGCCGAACACCTTGTCGACGCCCAGGCGCACGTTCTCGTAGACGGTCAGCCAGGGCAGCAGGCTGTGGTTCTGGAACACCACGGCGCGGTCCGGCCCCGGCGAGTCGACCGCCTGCCGGTCGAGGATCACCGCCCCCGTGGTCACCGGCAGCAGGCCGGCCACCACGTTGAGCAGGGTGGACTTGCCGCAGCCGGAATGGCCGATGATCGAGACGAACTCGCCCTTCTCGATCTTCAGGTCGATGCCGCGCAACACCTCGGACGAGCGCCCGAAGGTGACGCCGACGGCTTCGATGGACAGATAGCTCTTGGACATGGCGCGCCTCCTAGCTTGCCGAGACGCCGCGCGAGACCAGCCGGCCGAGGAAGGCGATGAACCGGTCGAGCACGAAGCCCACCAGCCCCACCCAGATCAGGGCCACCACGATGTCGGTGATGCGCGAGGCGTTGTATTGGTCCCAGATGAAGAAGCCGATGCCGACGCCGCCGAGCAGCATCTCGGAGGCGACGATGGCCAGCCACGACATGCCGACCCCGATGCGCAGGCCGGTGAAGATGTAGGGCGTGGCCGCCGGCAGGAAGATCTTCCAGACGAATTCCGGCGGCGACAGGCGCAGGACCCGGCCGACGTTGACGTAGTCCTGCGGGATGTTGCGCACGCCGACCGCGGTGTTGATCAGGATCGGCCACACCGAGGTGATGAAGATCACGAACAGGGCCGAGGGCTGGGCCTGGCGGAAGATGGCGAGGGAGATCGGCAGCCAGGCGAGCGGCGGCACGGTGCGCAGCACCTGGAAGATCGGGTCGAGCCCCCGGTGGGCCCAGCGGCTGGCGCCGACCAGCAGGCCAAGGCTCACGCCCGCCACCGCCGACAGCGAGAAGCCGATCGCCACCCGCTCCAGGCTGGTGAGCACGTGCCAGAACAGGCCCTGGTCGACGCCGCCGTTCTTGAAGAACGGGTGCAGGATCAGCTGGTGCGACTGCGTCCAGATCGCCCACGGGCTCGGGAAGCCTTCCGGGTGACCGGCGGTCACCAGCTGCCAGACCCCCAGCACCAGGGCCAGGGTGATCAGCGGCGGCAGGACGGCGCCCGCGACGGCGCGGGCCCGCGCGGCGATGCGGACCTTCAGCCCCAGGCCCAGACTTCGGCCCTGGCGCGGCAGGGGCAGGGGCAGGACCGAGGCGGGCTCCGCCGGCGGCGGGATGACCGCTTCCGGCGCGAACTTGGGGGCGGGCAGGCTCATGCGGGCCTCCTCAGCTCAGCTTCTTGATCGCTTGGGCGGCCAGCCAGGCGTCGGGCTTGGCCGGATCGAACACCTTGCCGTCGAAGAACTTCTCGGGCCCGCGGCTGTCGGACGACGGCCCCTTGACCCCGTGCATGGCCGCGGCGGCGCGCCAGATGTCGGACCGGTTGACCTTGGCGATCAGGGCCTTGGCGTCGGTCGACTGGGGCAGCACGCCCCAGCGGATGTCCTCGGTGAGGAACCACAGGTCGTGCGACTTGAAGGGGAAGGAGGCGTTGTCCTGCCAGAACTTCATGATGTGCGGCGAGGCCTTGGCCACCCGGCCGTCGCCGTAGTCGATGTCGCCCAGCAGGCGGGGCTGGATGTCGCCCAGCGGCACGTTGATGTACTGGCGGCCCGACACCACCTCGCACATGGCCGGACGGTTGCCCATCTGGTCGCACCACATCTGGGCTTCCTGGACAGCGGCGGTCAGGGCCTTGGCGGCGTTGGGGTTCTTGTCGACCCAGTCGGCGCGCATGCCGAGCGCCTTCTCCGGATGGTTCATCCAGAGCTCGGAGGTCAGGCAGGCGGTGTAGCCGATCTTCTGGTCGACGGTCTGGCCGTTCCACGGCTCGCCGACGCAGAAGGCGTCCTGGGTGCCGGTCTTCATGTTGGCGACCATCTGTGCGGGCGGGATCACGATCACCGAACAGTCGGTGTCCGGATTGATGCCGCCGGCCGCCAGCCAGTAGCGAATCCACAGGTCGTGGGTGCCGCCGCGGAAGGTCATGGCGATCTTGGCGACGTTGTTGGAGGCCTTGAGCTGGGCGAACTTGGCCTTGGCCCCGCCGCTCTGCACGCCCACCTTCACCGCCTTGAGGTCGTTGCCCACCGAGATCCCCTGTCCGTTCAGGTTCAGACGGGCCAGGATGTACATGGGCAGGGGCTTGCCGCCGGTCGCCTGGCCGGTGGCGAGCAGGTAGGGCAGGGGGCTGAGGATGTGCGAGCCGTCGATGCCGCCGCCGGCCGAGCCCAGCACCAGGTTGTCGCGGACGCCCGCCCAGGAGGCCTGCTTGAGCACCTCCACGTCGGGCATGCCGTACTTGGCGAACAGGCCCTTCTCCTTGGCGATGATCAGGGGCGAGGAGTCGGTCAGGGCGATGAAGCCGAGCTTGGCCTTGGTGGTCTCGGGGCCGGCGGGCGCGGCGTACGCGCCGCCGGGCAGCAGCGCCTTGGCCGCGGCCAGGGTCAGGGCGGCGCCGAGCACGCGGCGCCGGGAAGGATGGGTCGGGAGGGTCATCGAGCGATCTCCGGCGGGGTCAGAGCTTGTATTCGAAGCCGATCCAGACCTTGGTCCGGCTCGGCGGGGGCGCGGCCGTGCCGATGGGCACGGCGCCGTTGCGCTGGAAGTCGGCGACCTTGACGAGGCCGGTCAGCTGCTTGGTGAAGGAGGCGGTGGCCAGGAAATCGACCTCGTGGGCCAGGGCCGCGCCGGTCTTGTAGTCGTGGAAGTCGTGGTAGATCGCCGTCAGCTCGGGGGCGAAGACGTACCTGGCCTTGATCGGCGGCCGCCAGGCGAGGCTGCCGCTGAGGTCCTTGAACCCATCGACGAAGCTCTTGTTGCCGCCCGGCGCGGCCCAGGCGTCGGCCCAGCCGTTGAAGCCGTGGGTGGTGGCGAGCGGGGTGGTGAAGCCGCGCACGCCGTTGCCCTCGAGCACCTCGTAGTCGGCCTTGCCGGTGAGCATCTTCCAGCTCGCCGCCAGGTTCACGTCGTAATAGGGCAGGCTGAACTTGGCCGTCGCGCCCGGATGGTACTCGTGCTGCTCGGCGTAGGTCGCGCCGTAGGTCAACTGCAGCGGGCCGAGCGGCGCCTTGCCGGTGATGCGGCCGCCCTCGGTGATCGAGTTGTTGATCACGCTGTTGGAGAAGTCGAGGGCATAGACGAAGCCTTCGAGCCGCAGCTGCGGGGCCGGTGCATAGGCGAGGTTCAGCAGGTGGCTGTCGGACTTCCAGTTGGTGGACGGACCGAGTACGCGGTTGATGCGGTCGAGGTAGACGTAGGCGCCGCTGAACCCCTTGATCGCGAACTCGGCGCGGGCGGCGTCGAAGGTCTGTTCGTTCTGCCGCCAGCCGACGTTGCCGATGAAGCGCTGGTCGTCGATCAGGATGCGTTGCCGGCCGATCGTGGCGGTGAATTCCTTCACCGGGGTCCAGGCCAGCTGCAGGCGGTTGAGCTCGGTCTCGTCGGGGTCGTTGACCACCGGGTAGCGGGCCTTGGCCGCGCCGTTCAGCGGCGGGGTGGCCACGCCCGGAGGATTGACCGCATAGTTCATCGGGCCGAGGTGGCTGACGTTCTGGAATTCCAGCAGGGCCTTCACGCCGTTCCAGGCGCCGGTCTCCCAGCCGAGCTGGGTGCGGACGGTGTAGGCGTCGGCGTCATCCTTCAGCGTCGCGGTCTTGGTCTGGTCGACGTGCTCCCAACGCCCCCGGACGTCCAACAGCAGATGGCCCGACGTGATCGCCGCCGTGATCGAGTCCGGCCCTTGCGGCGGCGCCGCGGCCTGCGCCGACGCGTGACCCGCCATGGCCAGGACCGTCGCCCCCGCGGACGCCGCCAAGACCTTCGAATGTCCCCACTTCATTCACGCTCCCTGGCCTTCGGCCAAAAAAAAAGACGCCCGGGCGGAGGAGAGAGCCTCCGCTCGGACGTCATCGTCCCTTCGTGAATCCCGGCGTCGCCGCCGGGCCGGCCTCTCGGCCTCACGCGGAACGCCATTGTCCCGCGACGGGACAAACCTTCAGGTCGCGGAGGGAGAGGCCAAGGAAACCCGCGCAAACCATCGCTGCGCGGCAAAAACGCCTAAGGTCTGGGCGGTTTCCTTGTGCGGTGCAGCATGAAAACGCCTATTGCACAGGCGCCGGACGTCGCCGGAGGGGGAAGGACGCGAGGTAGTCGTCGAAGCGCGCCGGGTCGAAGGCGCGGCCGTCGAACATCGGCTGCAGGGGCTCGGCGTCGAGCTGCGGCCCGCGGGCCGGGGCGCCCACGGCCTCGGCGGCCTGGAGGTAGAGGTCCGGGCGATAGACCTGCTCGGCGACCCGCCGCACCTCGACCGTCTCGTCGATCTGGCCCCAGCGGCGCATCTGGCTGAGCAGCCACAGGGCGTGGGCGCGCCGTGGATAGCCGGCGTCCTCGCCGTGGAACTGGAGGACGAAGCTCTCGGGCTCGACCAGGGCGCGGCGCAGGGCGGCGACGGGGGCGTCGACATAGGCCGGGCGCGACAGCATCTCGGCGAGCGGCTCGCGGTTGCCGGGCTCGTCGGCCCAGACCGCCGCGCGGATCAGGGCGCGCAGCAGGGCCTGCACGGCGCCGGGGTCGCGTTCGGCGAAGGCGGCGGGCAGGCCCAGCACCTTGTCCGGCGCCCCGCGCCACAGGCGCGAACCCTGGGCCCAGATCTCGCCGGCGCCGGCCGCCTCGGTCACCGCGCCCCACGGCGCGCCGACGCAGAAGCCGTCGACCTCGCCCGCCAGCATCCGCGCCGCCATGCGCGGCGGCGGCACCACGGTCAGGCGCACGTCGCGGTCCGGATCGATGCCGGCGTCGGCCAGCCAGTAGCGCAGCAGGTAGGCGTGGATCGAGAAGGGGAACACCACGGCGAAGGTCAGGGGCCGCTCGCCGGCCGCCGCGCGCCGGTCGATCAGGCGCTTGAGGGCGTGGGCCGTGCGGGGCGCGCCGGCGGGAGCCTCGTCGCCGCCGAGCGCGCGCACCTGTTCGGCCAGCGGCCTGGACAGGGTGATGCTGGAGCCGTTGGCGTTCAACGACAGCGGGGCGATCACCGCCCCGGTCAGCGCCATGGGGGCCAGCATGTGGGCGCCGTCCAGCGCGCCGGAGGCGACCTTGTCGCGGATGTTGGCCCAGGACGCTTCGCGCGACAGGATCACGTCGAGCCCTTCGGCCTCGAACAACCCGCGTTCCTTGGCGACGACCAGAGGGGCGCAGTCGGTAAGGGCAATGAAGCCGAGCTTGAGGCTCATGATCCGCCTTTCAATACATTGGCGTAGGCGATGAGGTCGGCGGCCACCGCCCCCAGCGGGCGGCCGGAGTCCATCGCCAGCTTGCGCAGCAACTGGTAGGCGGCCTCTTCGTCGAGGCCCCGCTCCTTCATGAGGAGGCCCTTGGCCCGGTCGATGGTCTTGCGCGCGGCGAGGTCGGCCTGGGCCTTGGCCAGGTCGCCGCGCAGCTTCTGCATCAGCTGGAAGCGGGTGAGGGCGACCTCGAGCACCGGCCGCACGCGCTTGGCGGCCAGGCCGTCGACCACATAGGCCGCCACCCCCGCCTCGACCGCCGCCTCGGCCAGTCCCGGGGCCGAGCGGTCGACGAACATGACCACCGGGCGCGGGTTGTGCGCGGTCTGCTCGCGCAGGCTCTCCAGGGTGTCGCGGTCTGGGCTGTCGCAGGCGATGACGATCACGTCGAAGCCGTCGACGGCCGACTCCACCTCCTCGAACGAGGGCGCGCTGCGAACCTCGAGGGGCTTCACGCCGGCCAAGCCTTCGGCGACCAGGGCGGCGCGCGCTTTATCGGGATCGATGACGAGGACACGCATGGACTGCCCATGCTCTGGGCATGTTTCCGCTGCGGTGCAACATAAATAGACGGAGGCGCGGTCGCCTGGCGTCGGTCGCCCAAGTCTTGCGCACCCGAAGCCCAATGCGCAGGCGCCGGAACCGCCGCAACCAGCCGCCGTTGCTCGCAGATGGTCGTGCAACAGGCTCTGGCGTTTGGAATCCTCGCCGTCGCGGTCGTCCTGTTCGCTTCGGGCCGGCTCCGCTACGACCTGGTCGCCGTCGGGGCCCTGCTGGCCGGCGTCCTCGTCGGCGTGGTGCCGGCCAAGGAGGCGTTCAGCGGCTTCACCAGCGACGTGGTGGTGATCATCGCCGCGGCCCTGGTGGTCAGCGCCGCGGTGGCCCGCTCGGGCGCGGTGGAGACGGTGCTGCGGCCCCTGCTCGGGCGGCTGAAGTCGGCGCGCAGCCAGGTGCCCGTGCTCGCGGCGGTGACGGCCGTGCTGTCGATGGGCACCAAGAACGTCGGGGCCCTGGCCATCGTCATGCCCGCCGCCCTGCAACTGGCGCGCAAGACCGGCGCCTCGCCGTCCTCGCTGCTGATGCCGATGTCGTTCCTGTCGCTGCTGGGCGGCCTGGTCACCCTGGTCGGCACCTCGACCAACATCATCGTCAGCCAGGTGCGCCAGGAGACCGCGGGCAAGCCGTTCGCCATGTTCGACTTCGCCCCGGTGGGGCTGGGCCTGACCGCGATGGGCCTGATCCTGGTGAGCGTCGCCTGGCCTCTGCTGCCGCGCAACCGCCAGGGCCAGGCCAGCCTCGGCGAGGCCGTGGCCGACGCGCCCTACGCCACCGAGGTCACCGTCACCAGCGAGGCGGCCAAGGCCTTCCCCACGGTGCAGGACCTGAAGCTGGCGGACGAGGGCGTCAAGCTGACGGCCATCGCCGCGGGCGGCGAGAAGCACGAGGCCCCCTTGCCGGACGCCGCCCTGCACGCCGGCGACGTGCTGATCCTGGAGGCCGAGCCCGAGGCGCTGGACCGGGTGCTGGCGCGTGTGCCGCTGAAGGGCGCGCGCGCGGGCCGCGAGGTGGAGAAGGGCGAGGCCACCGAGGAGATGCGCTCGGTGGAGGCGGTGGTGCAGCGCAACTCCGTGCTGCGCGGCCAGTCGGCCCAGCGGCTGGCGCTGAAGGAACAGTACGGGGTGAACCTGCTGGCCGTCGGCCGCGGCGGCGAGCGCATCACCCAGCGCCTGCGCGACATTACCCTGCGCCCCGGCGACATCCTGGTGCTGCAGGCGGGCGAGCGGGCCCTGCCCAACATCCTGAGGAGCCTGGGCGTGCTGCCCCTGGCCGAGCGCGAGGTGCGGATGGGCGGGGTGCGGCGGCGGGTCACCCCGGTGCTGATCCTGGCGGTGGCCATGCTGCTGGTGGCGCTGAACCTGCTGCCGATCGCCATCGCCTTCTTCGGCGCGGCGGTGCTGATGGTGGCGAGCGGAGCGCTGTCGATGCGCGACGCCTACGAGTCGCTGGACGGCCAGGTGCTGGTGCTGATCGGGGCCCTGACGCCGATCAGCGAGGCGGTGCGGCGCACCGGCGGCGCCGACCTGATCGCCGGCGGCCTGGCCCAGGCCCTGCACGGGGTCTCGCCGATGCTGGCGCTGGGCGCGCTGATGGTGGTGTCGATGGCCTGCTCGCCGTTCCTGCACAATGCGCCGACGGTGCTGGTGCTGGGCCCGATCGGGGTGCTGACCGCCCAGCGCCTGCACCTCAATCCAGACCCGTTCCTGATGGCGGTGGCCACCGGCGCCGGCTGCGACTTCCTCACCCCCATCGGCCACCAGTGCAACACCCTGGTCGCCGGCCCGGGCGGCTATCGCTTCTCCGACTACTGGCGGCTGGGCGCGCCGCTGTCGGTGATGGTGCTCCTGGCCGGGCCGCCCCTGATCGCCTGGGTCTGGCCGCTGGCGGTGCGATAGGCCGCGTTGCGGGCGCCCACTTGGCTTGGCCCTAGGAACTGGCCGAACCGGGAGTTGTTGCTGAAGGGCTTCAACAACCGTGCAGGAGAGCCCCATGGCCGCCACCCATCAAACGACCAGCAAGTCCACCAAGCCGCGCCGGACCCGCCGGACCGGCCGGCGCGACCCCCTGGCCATCACCCTGCTGAAGAAGGACCACCGCGAGGTCGACGCGATGTTCGACGAGTACGAGCAGCTCGAGGACGAGGCCGACAAGCTGGCCCTGTTCCAGGAGATCGCCCTGGCCTTGAAGGTGCATACCCGGATCGAGGAGGAGATCTTCTATCCCGCCGAACGCGGCGAGGTGGAGGACGACCTGCTCGACGAGGCCCAGGTCGAGCACGATGGGGCCAAGAAGCTGATCGCCGAGATCGAGGGCATGCAGCCGTCCGAGCCGTTGTACGACGCCAAGGTCAAGGTGCTCGGCGAGTACATCAAGCACCACGTGAAGGAAGAGGAGCAGCCCGGCGGCGTGTTCGCCCAGGCCAAGCGCGGCGACGAGGACCTGGAGGCCATGGGCAAGCGCCTCAAGGCGCGCAAGGAAGAGCTGATGTCGTCGATGGGCGGCCGCAACCTGTCCTGATCCCCCCAAAGGCCAAGATATCCGCCCGAACCGGGGGCGCCGGCGTCCAGGCGTCGGCGTCCTCGGGACCGCCTCCGTCCCGATCTTTCCGCCCCGCTGACATTGACAAGCAACATGGGGGTGGAATTGTGGGGTCAAGAAAGTCTGGAGGAAGCGGTCATGAAGGATCTGCTCAAGGTGGGATGCTGCGGCTTGGCCCTCGCGTTCGCGGTGGGCGTCGCCGTCGACGGGCACAGGGCGCAGGCGCAGGAGAGCTCGCAGCCGACCCGCAAGGTGAAGACCCTGTTCGACGATCCCGATCCCACCCTGGCCCTGACGCCGGGCAACAACCGCCCGCGCCCCGCCAAGCCGGGCTCCGCCGCGCCCAACCCCGATCCCAAGAACTTCGAGGGCGTGTGGTGGCTGCAGGGCTACCAGTACCTGCTGGGGCCGGAGGTCGGCGTTCCCGCGCCGCTCAAGCCGCAATACATCGAGCTGCTCAAGCGCCGCATCCGCGCCAAGAACGCCGGCAAGCCGGAGACCGACACCTCGACCGCGTGCTTCCCCCACGGCATGCCGCGCCTGATGGAAAGCCCCTATCCGATCGAGATCGTGCAGACCCCGGGCCGCGTCACCTTCCTGCACGAAGTGGCCCACGAGGTGCGCCGCATCTATCTCGACCAGAAGCACCCGGCCAACCTGAAGGACACCTTCCTCGGCCACTCGGTGGGCCATTGGGAGGGCGACACCCTGGTGGTCGACACCATCGGCATCAACGACAAGTCGTTCATCGACGACGAGGGCGAGGCCCATTCCAACAAGGAGCACCTCACCGAGCGCTACCGCAAGATCAATGGCGGCCGCCAGATCGAGCTGACCATGACCGTCGACGATCCGGTGACGCTGGAGCACCCCTACAGCTACAAGCGCGTCTACGAATGGCGCCCGGACGTGCGCCCGTCCGAGTACATCTGCGAGGAGAACAACCGCAACGCCCCGGTGAACGGGGTGACGGTCGCCCGTTAGCGGCTCAGCCGCCGCCGGCCTGCCGGAAGGCCCGCTCGGCCTTGTCGACGGCTCGTTTGGCTTCGGCGGCTTCCTCGGCGTAGTCGGCCGCCTCGCGCGCCTGCCGCGCGTCGAACCGGGCGCGATCCTCGTTCAGGCGCTTCAGGGCGTCGCGATGGCGGGCCTCGACCGCGGCGAGCTCGGCCTCGGCCCGGTCGAGCGGCCGGCGGTCGGGCTTGGGCTTCGGCGGCGCAGCGGCCTTCCCCTTGGGCTTGGGCTTGGGCTTGGCGGCGGACCCCAGCGCGGTCCTGGGGATGGCGGCGCTCCAGTCGGTAGAGCCGGTCGCGGGAACGAAGGGATCGGACGAGCCCTTGGGCCGCCGCAGCGGGGTGAGCGGCTCTGCGCGGGCGGCCGCCATGGCCTCGGGATCGACCGCATCGCCGGCCTCGTCCTGGGCGAACAGGTCCTGGCGCACGCCGAAGGCCTCCAGGGCCTCCCTGCGGTTGGCGGCGGCCACGATCCAGTCGTGCAGGCCGTCGATCTCGGCCCAGTAGACCTTGAGCTGGCGTCCCTTGGCCTTGGTCTTGGCCTTGGCCGCCATGTCAGCCGTCCATCCGTTCGAGCATCATGGCGAGGCCGACCTCCAGGGACGCGGCTCCATGGCCGGACAACGCAGCGTTGAAGGCCTGGGTTTCGCCCCGGGGGACTTTGGCGCGAAGGGGGGCAGCGCCGCCTTGCCCAGCGGCCCAAACAAAAGGGGCGGACCCGAAGGCCCGCCCCGATCGCTGCGCTTGCGTCGCTGAGGACTAGAAGCGGTAGTTCATCTGCACGCCGATGATGCGCGGCGTCATCTTGTTGCCGGTGAAGCGGAAGTCGGTGGTGCCTTGTGTCTTGTTGATCCACTCTTGCGAGTTGAACAGGTTCTTCACGTAGCCGGCGATTTCCAGGTCCTTGTAGTAGACGCCGACCCGGGCGTTCATCAGGTGGGTTTCGTTGCCGTTGATCCAGTTCGGCACATAGCTGGTGGCGGGGTTGCCGAAGGCCACGGTGCCCGAGGTGGTCTGGCGCTGATACTTGCCGGTGTAGGCGTAGTCGACCCGGCCGTAGGCCGGGAAGTCCATCACCTTGGTGTCGTACTGCAGGCCGACGTTGGCGGTCCAGTCCGGCACGCCGAGGCTGTCGCCCTTGTTCACCAGCACCACCGGCGGCTTGCCGTCGGAGCGCGGCGGGCCGTAGGAGGTCTTGGAGTAGACCGCCTTGTCGTAGGCCACGTTGGCGTTCAGGGTGAAGCCCATCGCGCGGCCGGTGATCTGCAGTTCGCCGCCGTCCGACGTGGCCGTGGCCGCGTTGGCGATGTACGAGAAGGCGCAGGTCGGCAGGCTCTCGACGAACTGCACGTTCTCCCAGTCGATGTGGAACGCCGCCGCATTGACCTGCATCTGGCCGTTGAACAGGCGGAACTTGCCGCCCGCTTCGGTCGACTTCACGTAGTCACGCAGATAGACGCCCGGCGACTGGGTCAGGCCCTGGGCCGCGAGGTCGGCGGCGCACATCACCGGCGGCACGAACGGGTTGATGCCGCCCGGACGGTAGCCTTCGGCGTAGGTCGCATAGAGCATGTCGCTCGGCGTCAGCTGGTAGCTGATGCCGAACTTCGGCGTGACCGGGTTCTCCGGCAGTTTGTTGTAGGTGTACTGGTAGGGGCACCCGGCCTTGGCGAAGGGCAGTTGCTGGGCCGTGGACGCGGCGTCCTTCAGGGACTTCGGGCAGGCGGCGTAGTTCACCGGGAACGCCGAGGTCGAGTTCGGGTCGGTGACGATGCCTCCCGGGTTGGCGCCCTGGTTGGCGCTCGACGCGGTCACGGCGCCATTCGCCGGGTTGATCGTCGGGCTGAAGCCGTTGCCGGTGCCGTAGAAGCCAGCGGGCGCGGAGGCCACGGTGCCGCCGTACTGCTGGGTGAACAGCTGAGTGTAGCGCACCGCCCGCACGCCGGCTTCGATCTTCAGCTTGCTGGTCACCGCGAAGGTGACGTCGGCGAAGCCGGACAGCTCGTCCTCGGTGATGTCGATGTTACGCGTCGACACGTCGAGGAAAGGGTTGCCCGGGGTTTGCAGGACCGGCGCGGCGCCGATGCCCTGCAGCCACTGCTCCGGAACGCCCAGCACCTGGTAGGTGAGCTGCGGCTCGTTCCAGCTCGAGCCCACGTTGACGTGGTTGTGCTCGTGCTCGATGAAGCCGCCGGCGACGAACTGCAGCCGCCACGACGGATCGGTGGACTGGATCCGGAACTCCTGCGTCGTCTGCCCACGGCGGTTGTTGTAGAAGTAGTAGCCGAAGCTGTCGGGCGGGCCGAGGATCGGCGTGCCGCCGACGCCGCCGGCCACGGTGGTCTGCTGGATGTAGGCCGGAGACAGGGTGCAGACCGGCTGGCCGTTCACCGTGCCGGTCGGGATGAGCGGCGTCTCCAGGCCCGGGCCCGAAGGACAGGGCTGGTTGGTGTAGAGCTGGGGCTGCTTGGTGATCGCCTGGGCCGGAACGCCCAGCGGCAGCGGACGCACGCCGGCCTGGGTGAACTGGTCGCCCGAGGTGCGGTCGTCCATGTAGGCGGTGATCGACTTGACGGTGATCTTGTCGTTCCAGTTGTAGTCCAGGGTGATGCTGGGCGTGGTGAAGATCGTGCGCCGCGGCGAGTTCACATACTGGACGTTGGTGGCGGACAGGTAGCGGCCGGTGGTGTTGCCGTTGCCGTCGCCGAGCCAGGTCTGGGCCGGCACGGTGAAGCCGGGGATCACGGCGGCCGGGAACGAGAAGGCCACGCCGTTGACGCCGGTGCCGTTGCTCGCGGTGGTGCCGGAGGCCAGGCTGATGGTCCGGGTGGGGACCGTGATCGACGGCGCCTGGGTCTGCACGCTGTTGGAGTCGTTGATGAAGTTCGACTGGTGGAACACCGACACCGTCGCCTTGAAGTTCGGCGTCACCTGCCACAGCAGGGCGCCGCGCAGCGAGTAGTCGGAGCCCCAGTTCACGTTCGAGGCGAACTGGTGGCCGTCCCAGATGGAGAAGCGGTCGACCCAGCCGGGGCTGTCGGTGCGGAAGCCGGCGATGCGGAAGCCGACCTTGTCCTGGATGATCGGACCGCCGAGGGCCAGGCCCTCTTCATTGCCCATGCCGCCGCCGGCCATGGTCGACCAGCCGATACGGGCCGAGCCGGAATAGGTGGTCAGGCTGGGCGAGGGCATGATGAAGCGCAGGGTGCCGCCTTCGGAGGAGCCGCCGTACAGGGTGCCCTGCGGGCCGCGCAGCACTTCCACGCGGTCCAGGTCATAGAGCAGCGGGACGGGCGAGCCGGAGCCGGTGAGCAGGCCGTTGGCGTTGCGCTTCATCATCGGCTGGTCGTCGATGTAGACGCCGGTGGTCGGGGCCGAGCCCGAGGTGCCGGAGATGGCGTTGCCGCCGATGCCGCGCAGGGTCAGGTTCGGGTTGTTCTCACCGCCGGACACCCGGTAGGTGAAGCCCGGCACCTGCTGCGACAGGTCCTGGACGTTGCGGATGCCCTGCTGGTCCAGGTTCTTCTGGGTGACGGCCGACACCGACAGGGCGACCTTGTTGACCGTCGAGGTCTGGCGGGTCGCGGTGACGACCACTTCTTCGATGGCTTGGCTGTTGGGTGCGGCGGCCGCCCGGCCTTGAGCGAAGGCGGCGGAGGCCAGACCGGCAGCGGTCATGGCCGTCGAGACGAGCAGAATGGCACGAAGCTTCGTGTTGGGCATAATTCCCCCCAATTGATGTTGTCATTCATTGGACCTGCCGACCCATTTTTGGGCGTCCAGGCCTGAGGCGTAGTTGGTGTTGGATGTGGCCTGGGATGGCGTCCAGGCGGGAAATCTCGACTCTCGGGCGCGCCTCCTGTTGACTGAACAACTCAACAAACGACCCGTCACGACTGCGCGGAGCGCTTGCGACGTGCGAGGCTGTCAGTTTGGATGCAAGGTAATGCGGTCACCTATGCTTATTTCCGCTGGACATATGACGATCCAGGTAGAGCCGGCGAACGTTGCTCTCGTTACGGCCTGCGGCGGCGGGGGGCGGGTCGGTCCAAGATATCGCCGTTTTGCCTAAGGATTCGCCCCTGGCGGGCGTCAGAAATCACCCTCTTCCGTAGGTGCGGCGGCCGCCGGCGCGGGCGCCCGGCGCTCGCGGGGCGCCGGCGCGCGGGGCGAATTTCCGTGTCATTGATGCGTCGGCGCCACACCGTTCGGGGCCGGATCGGCCCGCCCGCCCGGCGCAGGCCCCGGACTTGCCCGATTGCACCTTCTTCCTGGCGCTGTTAGGCCGTCAGCCAAGACCGCGGGCGCGCCCGCGCAAACGTCTCAGACGCCGGAGGAATCCCATGGCCCGTATCGTGGGCATGATCGCCACTTCCCACACCCCCACCATCGGCTTCGCGCTCGACGGCAAGAAGCAGGAAGACCCGGTCTGGAAGCCGATCTTCGAGGCCTATGAGCCGATCAAGGCCTGGCTGAAGGAGAAGCAGCCGGACGTCCTGTTCCTGATCTACAACGACCACGTCACCTCCTTCTTCTTCGACCACTACTCGGCCTTCGTGCTGGGCGTGGGCGAGGAGTGGAAGGTCGCCGACGAGGGCGGCGGCTACCGCAGGCTGCCGCCGGTCAAGGGCCACAGCGCCCTGGCCCGCCACATCGGCAAGTCGCTGGTGACCGACGAGTTCGACATGTCGTTCTTCCAGGGCCGCGGGCTGGACCACGGCTGCTTCTCGCCGCTGTCGGTCCTGCTCGACCACGACGAGAACGGCTGGCCCCTGCCGATCATCCCGCTGCAGTGCGGGGTGCTGCAGTTCCCGGTGCCGAGCGCGGCCCGCTTCTACAAGCTGGGACAGGCGATCCGCGACGCCGTCGAGAGCTATCCGGAAGACCTGAAGGTGGCCGTCGTCGCCACCGGCGGCCTGTCGCACCAGGTGCACGGCGAACGCTGCGGTTTCAACAATCCGCCGTGGGACGCCGAGTTCATGAAGATGCTGGAGAACGACCCGGTCGCCCTCACCCGCATGACCCACGCCGAGCACGCCACCCTGGGCGGCATGGAGAGCTCCGAGATCGTCATGTGGCTGCTGGCCCGCGGCGCCCTCTCGGCCAACGTCAAGAAGGTCCACGAGAGCTACTACCTGCCCTCGATGACCGCCATCGCCACCATGGTGTTCGAGAACCAGGACACGCCGATGCCGGCCAAGGTGGCCGAGGCGCACCGGGCGCGGATGGGCGAGCAACTGGCCGGGATCGAGAAGCTGGAGGGCACCTATCCCTTCGACCTCGACCGCAGCGTGAAGTACTACCGCATCAACAGCTTCCTGCACGACCTGGTCATCCCCGAGCACCGCCAGGCGTTCCTGGCCGACCCCGAGGCCCTGTTCGAGAAGTTCGGCCTGACCGACGAGGAGCGCGACCTGGTCCGCCGGCGCGACTGGCAGGGGCTGATCCGCTACGGCGCGATCTTCTTCGTGCTGGAGAAGCTGGCGGCCGTGGTCGGCGTGCCCAACCCGGCGGTCTACGCGGCCTTCCGCGGCATGTCGCTGGACGACTTCCTGAAGACCCGCAACACCCAGGTGGTCTATTCCGTGGGCGGCAACGAGGCCCAGGGCAAGATCGAGGCCGGCGAGAAGAAGCCGGAGCCGGCGGAGTAGCGGGCGGCGCGCGCCTCTACTTCATCGAGTTGATGAAACTCGCTCCTTCCCCCTCGATGGGGGAAGGCCAGGATGGGGGTGCTTCAGCGCGGCGTCAGAAGAGGCAATGGAGGCGCTACAGCCTCCCGAGCCCCTTCCCTCAACCGACTGCCCGCACCCCCACCCAACCCTCCCCCATCGAAGGGGAGGGCGAGTCTCCGCATGATTTTGACGAAGGGCCGGTCGCGCCGGCGCCTAAGCCGTCAGCGCCCGCTTGATGGCCGCGATCTTGGCCTCCGCCTCGGCATCCTCCTCTGCCGGATCGGAGTCGGCGGTGATGCCGCCGCCGGCGCGGGTCTCGAAGGTCCAGCCGTCTTCGTCTTCCTCGAAGGCCAGTGTGCGGATCAGCACGCTGGAATCGAAGGCGCCGTCGAAGCCGGCCCAGAACAGCGAGCCGCAATAGGGCCCGCGCGGGCTCTCGTGGCGGGCGATCTCGCGCATCGCCTGGATCTTGGGCGCGCCGGTGATCGAGCCCGCTGGAAAGGCGGCGGCAAAGAGATCGAGCGCGCCCTGGCCGGGCTTCAAGGCGCCGGTCACCGTCGACACCAGGTGATGCACGTTGGCGTAGGTCTCGAGCGCGCAGAAGGCCTCGACCTTGACCGTGCCCGGGCGGCAGGCGCGCGCCAGGTCGTTGCGCATCAGGTCCACGATCATCAGGTTCTCGGCCCGGTCCTTGGGGCTGGCGAGCAGCTCCTCGGCCAGCAGGCTGTCCTCCTCCGGCGTCCGGCCGCGCGGACGCGTGCCCTTGATCGGACGGGTCTGGGCCTGGCCCTCGGCGGTCACCTCGATGAAGCGCTCGGGCGAATTCGACACCACCGCCCGCCCCGGATCACGGGAAGACTTGGGCAGGCGCAGGTAGCCGGCGAACGGGGCCGGGCTTTCGCGGGCCAGGCGGGCGAGCACGTCGAAGGGGGTCGCGCCGGGCGCCAGCCGCCCGGCCCACGGGCGGGCGATGTTGGCCTGGAACAGGTCGCCCCGGCCGATGGCGGCCACCACGGCGCTGACCGCGGCCTGGTGCGCCTGGCCGGGGATCACGGCGTGGAAGTCCTGGGCATGGGCGACGGCGGGCGGCGGGCCGTTGGCGCGCAGGCGCTCCAGGGCCTGGCCGGCGCGGGCGCGGGCTTCGGCTTCCGTGGCGCCCCGGCCGATCGCCCAGACCCGCTTCAGGTGATGGTCGAAGGCCAGCAGCTTGTCATAGACCGCGCCCGCCAGATCCGGCCAGCCCGAGCGCGGCTGCGGCATGGCCGGCTCCTGGGCCGCGCCCCATTCGTAGCAGGCCAGGCCCGCGGCGCCGCCCTGGAACGGCGGATGGTCGGAGACGGTGGCCTCCAGGGGCTCGGGGTCGGGCATGGCGGCGCGCCAGGCGTCGAGGCTGGCGAAGGTCCTCTGGGGATTCCAGCCGAGGTAGGACCAGCGGCCGCGCGCCGAGCCGTCCGAGATCAGGCCGAGGGCGTAGGGCTCGTCGGCGAAGGAGGCCAGCACGACCAGCGGATCGCGCCAGGCCGCCGATTCCAGAACCCTGGCGGCGGTCACCGTCCGTGGGCCCGCTCGGCCGAGGCGATGGTGTTTTCGAGAAGCATGGTCACGGTCATGGGCCCAACGCCGCCGGGGACGGGCGTTATATAGGAAGCCTTCTGGCGCACGCCCTCGAAATCGACGTCGCCGGTGATGCGGCCGTCCGGCAGGCGGTTGATGCCGACGTCGATCACCACGGCGCCGGTCTTGACCATCTGCGGCACGATCAGGTTCGGGCGGCCGGCGGCGACGATCAGGATGTCGGCGATGATGGTGTACTGGGCCAGGTCGCGGGTCTTGGCGTGGCAGATCGAGACGGTGGCGTCCTTGGCCATCAGCATCAGGCCCATGGGCTTGCCGACGATGTTGCTGGCGCCCACCACGACCACGTTCTGGCCCTCGATGGGGATGTCCTCGCTCTCCAGCAGCTTCATCACGCCGTAGGGCGTGGCCGGCGGGAAGGCCGTGCCGCCCACCACCAGGCCGCCGACATTGTAGAGGTGGAAGCCGTCGGCGTCCTTGTCGGCGTCGACCGCCTCCAGCACGCGGCGGGTGTCAATGTGCCGGGGCAGGGGCAGCTGCACCAGCAGGCCGTGGACCTGGTCGTCGGCGTTGAGCCGTTCGATCAGGGCGACGAGGTCCTGGGTGGTGACGTCCGCCGGCAGGCGGTGGCTGAAGGAGCGGATGCCGACCGCCTCGCAGGCCCGGATCTTGTTGCGCACATAGACGGCGGAGGCGGGATCCTCGCCGACCAGCACCACCGCCAGGCCCGGCGGGGCGCCGTGCGCCTCGACTAGGGCCTCGACGCGGGCCTTCAGGCCGGTCCGCAAGGTCGCCGCGACGGCCTTGCCGTCGATGATGCGCGCGGACACGGCCCCACTCCTCGCTGGGCTCTTAGCGGAAGATCACCGTGCGCAGGCCGTTCAGCAGGACCCGGCGCTCGGCGTGCCACTTGACCGCGCGGGCCAGAACCACCGCCTCGACGTCGCGGCCGGCGACCACGAAGTCCTCGGCGCTCTGGCCGTGGGTCACGCGCTGCACGTCCTGCTCGATGATCGGCCCTTCGTCCAGGTCGTCGGTGACGTAGTGGCCGGTGGCGCCGATCAGCTTCACGCCGCGGGCGTGGGCCCGGTGGTAGGGCAGGGCGCCCTTGAAGCTCGGCAGGAAGGAGTGGTGGATGTTGATCACCCGGCCCGGCCAGCGGGCGCAGAACTCGGCCGACAGCACCTGCATGTAGCGAGCCAGCACGATCAGCTCGGCGCCGCGGCTCTCGGCCAGGGCCTGCAGCTGGGCTTCCTGCTGCGGCTTGGTTTCGGCGGTGACCGGCAGGTAGTCGAACGGCAGGCCGGCCGAGCCGACCAGGCCCTCGAAGTCCTTGTGGTTGGACACCACGCCGACGATGTCGATCGGCAGGGCGCCGATGCGATGGCGGAAGATCAGGTCGTTCAGGCAGTGGCCCAGGCGCGACACCAGCACCAGGGTCTTCACCTTGTGCGCAGCGTCGTAGAAGTGGGCGTCGATCTCGTAGCGCTGGGCGACCGGGGCGAAGGCCTTCCGCAGGCCCTCGAGCGTCGCGCCGTTCTGCGGCTGGAACGCGTTGCGCAGGAAGAAGCGCCCGTTCTCCAGGTCGGAGTACTGGCCGCTTTCGATGATGTTGCAGTCGTTGGCGACGAGGAAGGCGGCCACGTCGGCGACCACGCCGATATGGTCCGGGCACGACATCGTCAGCACGTAGGTCGGCGCGTCGTGGCCGGCCTTGGCTTGGGCGGATTTAGGCTGGGTCAGGACGTCAGTGGCCATTGGGGTTCCCGAAGGAAAACAGAGCTGGAAAGATCGGAGGGGACGGACGGAGCGCGTCAGGCGAAAATGTAGGCGGTTTCGCCGCTCGAACGCGCTCCCATCCTAGAAGGAGCCTGGTTGGCTCAGAAGCTGAGCCAACCAGGTGGCGCCCGTCCCCTCCTTGCTTAGGCGGTCGGCCTTAGGCGTGGCGGGTGCGCCAGCCAGCGGCGTAGTGCTCGCGGGCCACGGCCGAGTAGGGCACCGAGGCGACGCGGACACGGACTTCCTTCTGCTTGTGGCGCTCGACGGTCGGCTTGGAGGTGCCGCCGTTCTCTTCGCCCCAGACCAGGGTCAGGATTTCGTTGTCCTGGATGGAGCCGTCGATCACGGCCAGCGACAGCTGGGCGCGCTCGTTCCAGGAGTAGCCGGTGAACATGGACATGCCGACCACCTTGCCGTCCTTGTAGACGGCGTCGGCCGAGGTCGAGGAGTAGTTGGCCAGCGGCATGTCGAGGAACTTGTAGGGCAATTCGCCGGGGTTCAACATCGAGCGCCAGATGTCGCCCACGTCGTCGGCGTTCCACTCCAGGGTCACCTTGCGGCGCTGGGGCTGGGTCGACATTTCCTTGACCGCGTCGGCGCCGATGAAGTCGTGGTCGAACTTCACGAACGGGCCGTACCCGAGGTCGTAGGGGTTGGTGTAGTAGTCTTCGATGTTGTCGGAGACCAGCGAGCCGCCGATCGAGCCGGAGGCTTCATAGGAGTCCGCCGGCAGCCACTCGCGGTAGGCCTTCAGCTTCTCGCCGGTGTAGATGGCGGGCAGCGGCGAGGGAATCCAGCCGGATTCCATGGTGTTGGCCGGGTAGGCGCGCGAGCCGACTTCCAGCAGGCCGAATTCCTTGCCGGCCTCGACGATGATCTGACGGATCTCGTCCTTGTACTCGTAGGGCCCCCAGATCTCGACGCCCGGCGCGCCGGCCATGCCGTGACGCAGGGTGCGCACCTTGTGCGGGCCGATGTTCATGTAGCCCATGTGGAAGAACTTCAGCTCGGACATGGACGAGCCGTTCAGCTTGGCCATCACCTCGGCCGCCTTCGGGCCCTGGATCTGGTAGCGGTAGTGGGTGCGGAACACCGCCTTGCCGTTCGGACGCGAGGGCGAACGGTCGTCGCGGGTCACCTTCAGGTTCTTCCAGCCGCCGGTCTCGGCTTGGAACTGCATCCAGTTCACGGTCGGGGCGCGGCCCACGAAGTTGAACTCCTGTTCCGCATGGCGGAACAGGATGCCGTCGCCGATCACGTGGCCGTAGGGCGAGGTCGGCACCATCTGCTTGGCGCGGTCGACCGGGAAGTTCTCGAACGAGTTGATCGTCAGGTACTTCAGGTAGTCGAAGGCGTCCGGGCCCTCGACCAGCATTTCCGCCATGTGGTGCGATTGGTCGAACAGCACGGCGGCCTCGCGCCAGGCCTGCATTTCGCTGCGGAAGTTCGAGTATTCGGCGGGAACGACCGGATAGATGTAGGCGCCCAGCTGCGAGTTGCGCAGATGCTTAACGGTGTTGCCCGCCTGTTGCAGGACTTCTTCGAGATTTCTCGGGCTCATGTGACGCTGTACCTCCTGGAGTGCGTTCGGGTGTTTAGGAAACGGCCTGGGCCTGGAACTGCTTGGCCCAGTTGGCCGACTTGGCCAGGCTGCCGAAGGTGAAGAAGTGGATGCCGGACATGCCGAGGCTCGGATCGGCGGCCTGGGCCTCGCCCACGCCGCGGATGACGTCTTCCGGGGTCTCGCCGGTGAGGGTGTTCAGCGCCAGGCCGGCGCGGCCCTTGAGCACCCGCAGCGAATTGCCGATGCCGCAGATCAGGGCGTATTTCATCAAGAGGCCGCGGTCGGCCGGGCCGGCGACGCCGACGCGGAACGGGGCCTTGACGCCCTCGGCGCGGATCTTCTTGGCGAAGCCGACGATCGGCTCGGCCTCGAACACGAACTGGCTGACCAGGGTCACGTCCAGGCCGTCGCGGGCGGCGATGGCCAGCTTGTCGGCGCGGGCCTTGTCGAGCACGGCTTCGGCGATCTTGGGGTGGCCCTCGGGATAGCAGCCGATGCGGATGGTCTTGATCCCGCGCTTCTGGATCAGGCCGGTCTCGAGGATCTGCAGGCTGGAGTTGAGGCTGCCCGCGGGGGTGTCGCGGTCGCCGCCCAGGACCAGGCAGCGCTCCATGCCGGCTTCCGCCACCAGGCGGCCGAGCAGGGTGTCGAGGTCCTTCTCGCTCTCGATGTTGCGGGCCACCACGTGCGGCACGGGGGTCAGGCCGTCCTGACGCAGGCGGGCGCAGGCGGCGACCACGTCGTCGACCTTGTCGTTGGGCAGGGCGGCGATGAAGACCTCGGTGCCAGGAGCCAGCACCTCCTTCGCCAGATCCAGGGATTTCCTGTCGCGAGCGGTCAGTTCGACCGAATAGTTCTTCAAGATGCCGGACATGCTCACGGTGGCGTCACTCTTCGTCGTCGTTATGTCAAAGTCAGCCAGAGATCGGGGCTGAACAGCCGTACCGCATATACGTCACGTATTGGCGCATATACAAGGTGAGCCGATCTCCTGGTGCATTGGGATTGCCCCAATTCTTGTGTTTCCTCCGGGCCTCGCCAAAAAAAATGGCGCAATACCTGCGCCGGCGGAGGCCTGTTGACGCGCGGAAATTAGCACCGCGGGCGAGGGGCCAGCTATGCTAGTTTTCATCGGAGATATGCCGGAAGCGGAAGTTGTATACAAGCGCTTTCGCGTTCACGAGACCGGCGCCAGCCGCCCCTCCGCGGGCGCGGCTTGCATCCAGGCGAAGAGGGCCTCGGCGACCGCCTCGGGCTGTTCGACCGGCGACATGTGGCCGGCCTCCTCGATCACCGACAGGCGGGCCTCGGGGATCAGGGCGGCCATCTCCTCGTGCTGGGCGAGCGGGCTCCAGGCGTCCTGACGGCCGACGATCACCGCCGTGGGGCAGGGGATCTGCGACAGCCCCCGGTGGGCGTTCGGCCGGGTGAGCAGGGCCCCGATCTGGCGCTGGAACAGGCGCGGGGTGGCGCGCTCCACCATGGCGGTCAGGCGGTCCATGAGGGCGGCGTCGCGGACCCGGTGGGGGCCGAGCATCGGCGGCAGCCAGTGGCGGGCCAGGGCGGCCATGCCGTCCTCGAGCGCGATGCGGATCAGCCGGCTGCGCCCCTCGGCCTCGCCGGGGCGGGCCGGATGGAAGCCGGTGTCGAGCAGGGCCAGGCGCTCCAGGCGATCGGGGGCGCGGGCGGCGATCTCCAGGGCCACCCGGCCGCCCATGGAATGGCCGGCCAGGGAGAAGCGCCTGGGCGCGTGGGCCAGCACCTGGGCCGCCATGGCCTCGATCGAGGGCTGGTCGAGGAAGCCGGGGCAGACGAGGTCGTGGGCCGGCGCCAGGCGGGCGATCGGGCCGCGCCAGACCTCCTCGTCGCAGAGCAGGCCGGACAGCAGCACCACGGTGGAACGCTGGGTCAACGGTGGACTCCCGGGCCCAAGGAAGGACGCAATCTAAGAGCCGCCGAGACGGCTGTCCTATAGGTTTCCCGGCCGCCGCTATGCCCGGCGGTCTCCAATGCCCTAGATCGCGCTTTCGGCGCGGTCCTCCATGGCGATCGCCTCGGTATAGGCCCGCAGCATGTCGATCAGGGCCACGGCGGCGGGCGGCAGTTCGCGGTCCTGGCGGTAGATGATGCCGGCCGGGCGCGAGGGCGCGGGGATCGGCAGGGGCGCGACCTTGATCGAGCCGCGCAGCAGGTCGGCGGCCAGGGTCAGGCGGGGCATGATGCCGACGAACTCGCCCGACAGCACCAGCTCGCGGATGAAGCCCAGCGAGGACGAGCGCACCGGGGCGGCGAGATCGATGTCCATCTGGCCCAGCAACTGGTCGATCTCGCGGCCGAGCTTGGAGGCCACGGTGGGCAGGACCAGCTTGGACTTCGACAGCCGCTCCACCGTCGGCCCGGGGCCGCTGAAGATCTTGTGCGCGGGCTGGGCGACCACCGAGATCGGCTCGTGGTAGAGGGGCTCGCGGCGCAGGCCGTCGGGCGCGGCCGGCTCGTACAGGCGGCCGACGATCAGGTCGAGGCGGCCGGCCATCAGGTCGGGGATCAGGTCCTCGCTGAGGCCCTGGGACACCATCACCTGCAGCTCGGGGCGCCGTTCGGACAGGCGCGCCACCACGCCGGGCATCACCCCGACCGCCGCCACCGGCAGCACCCCGACATTGACCACGATGCTGTTGTCCCGCGTCAGGCGGTCGAGGGTCTCGTCGAGCTGCTTGAGCTCCTGCAGGATGTTCTTGGCGGTGTGGGTCAGGGCCTCGCCGAAGGCCGTTTCGCGCACGCCCTTGGCGTGGCGCTCATAGAGGCGGAAGCCCAGGATCTCCTCGATCTCATGGATACTGCGGGTGAGCGCGGGCTGGGCCAGGCTGAGGGCGGCGGAGGCCCGCAGCAAACTGGAATGTTGGCTGACCGCCTCTATTATACGGAAATGGCGAAGCTTGAGCCTCTGATCGAGGTAACGATTCATCCATTTCGCCTATACATCGAAACTCTCAAGATCGCGCAGAGGTGACAAGGTGTATCCGGGTCGGCCGGAAAGCATGTCTGGGCGCCCGGCGTTGTCAAGACGGTATAGCGAAATGCGGAAAAGCGATAGGACGCCCCTTCGATCGCCACAGTAGGCTTTTCCCGAAGCTGGACGACGCGCCCCGAGCGCCGGATTCGGCCGCGAAGAACAGAGAAGTCGGATGGGGAGAAGCGCGACCGGGGAGACCGCGTCTAGAGCGCGTCGGATGCGGCCGTTTGGCTCGGGCGCAGGCGCGTCGCCGAGCGATCGGGCGCAAGCTATGTATTCCCAGGATATCAAAGCCGGCCTGCGCCGGCTCGCGAAGTATTTATGCGCGTGAGGGCCGATATCGGGGCGCGGCGCGTGAGCCGGAATCTGGAGCGGGCGCCGGCGTTGCGGCGGCCCGGCGGGCGGGGGACGAGGTGAGGCGATCGACACCGCCGGCGGCCGAGAGGCTGGCGGCCTTGATGACCCGGAGGGCGGGCGTCGGCCCCTGGCCGGAAGCGGGGGAAATCGCGGACGGGTCCGGCCGCGAGGGGCCGGCCGTGAGTCCCGGCGCCGGGACCAAGATCTCGGCGCGCCTCGGCTCCCTGTCGGTGCGGCTGGTGGCCACCGCCTCGGCCACCTGGCTCCGCGTCGGTCTGGGCTCGGTGGAGGCGCGGGTGCTGCTGGCGCTGGGCTCCGGCCCGCAGACCTCCTCGCAGGTCGGCAAGCTGATCGGGGTGGACCGGGCGGCGGTGTGCCGGGCGGTGTCCTCGCTGCTGGAGCGCGACCTGGTGCTCAAGCTCGACGGGCGGGCCCGCAGCGTGCGCCTGACCTCCGAGGGCGAGGCCATGATCGAGAGCATCAACCGGGTGACCGCCGAGCGCGAGCGGCGCCTGCTGGCCGGCTTTTCCGACGAGGAGGTGGCCGCCCTGCTTGGCATCCTCGGGCGGCTGATGCTCAACGTCCCGGCCCTGACCGAGCTCGCCGAATCCCGCGTGTTCGAAGCCCTGCGCGACTAGGGCGCGTTTCCTCCCCCAATCGTCATCCTCGGGCCTGTCCCGAGCCCCGTGAACGCCGCCCTTCGGCTTGTAAGGGCGGTGATAGCTGCCTGTGCGAGGATGTTGGAATCGACGCGCGATTATCGGCCAAATTGGGCCGGTGTGGTGCGAATGCAATAGTCGATAGATTTCTAAATAATCGCTGTTCAGGCAGCCTGGACGCTTGCGATCAGGGCGCCATAGGGTCGCTCCCCGAACCAAAGCCCGACTACAGGGCGTGCGAATAACGTATGGGAGTGAGACGTATGGTGTCCGTAGCAGGATTGCGTGGCGTGCTTTTGGCCGGGACCGCCCTCGGCGTCGTCGCCCTGCCCGGCCTCGCCTTCGCCCAGACCGGGACCAGCAATTCCAAGGCGCTCGAAGAGGTGGTCGTCACCGCGACGCGCCAGACCTCGACGGTGAACAAGGTCGCCCTGTCGGTGTCGGCCGTGACCCAGAAGAACCTGGACCAGCAGGGCATCCGCTCGGTGCAGGACCTGTCGACGCAGGTGCCGGGCTTCACCTTCCGCGTGTCGGGCGGCGACAACAACCCGAACCTGACCCTGCGCGGCATCGGCGGCAACGCCATCGCCGGCACCTCCGGCTCGGCCCCAACCACCGGCGTCTACATCGACGACATCCCGCTGATGAAGCGCAACGTGAACAGCCTGGAGACCGGCTCGGGCTCGCCGATGCCGTTGCTCTACGACCTCGACCGCATCGAGGTGCTGCGCGGCCCGCAGGGCACGCTGTACGGCGGCTCGTCGGAAGGCGGCACCCTGCGCTTCATCACCCCGAATCCCAGCCTGACCACCTATTCCGGTTCGGCCCGCCTCGGCGTCTCGACCATGCAGGGTGGCGGCTTCGGCAATGAAGAGGGCCTGGCGCTGGGCGGACCGATCGTCCAGGACAAGCTCGGCTTCCGTATCTCCGGCTTCCGCCAGGACCGCCCGGGCTGGGTCAACACCTACTCCGAGTGGGACGGCCACCAGACCGCGTCGCAGATCAACAAGGGCAACGACTATTCGCTGCGCGCCAGCCTGCTCTGGCAGATCACGCCGAGCTTCAAGGCGACGGTGTCGGTGTTCCACCAGATGAACTACGACCAGGACACCTCGACGGTCCGCACCACCTCGCCGGCCGTCAACGTCCCGCTGAGGACCTTCGCCAACTGCAGCTACGTCGGCGCCACCGCCGCGCAGATCGCCCCCGGCGGGCTCTATGCCGGCTGCACCGCCAGCGGCGTGAACGGGGCCTCGTTCTCGTTCCCGGCCACGGTGTTCGGCGGCTACACCGTCCCGGCCCAGATGTGGCTGAACAACGCGGCCCGCAACGGCTCGGTCAACGGCCTCTACCTCACGCCGACCAACGTGCAGTACCAGCCCTCGCCGCGCCGGACGATCTTCACGGTGCCGAGCGTGACCCTGGACTACAACTGGAACGACAAGCTCGACTTCAAGTCGATCACCGCCTACGACTCCGACCGCACCGGCGGCTACACCTTCACCGGCGCCCTCGGCATGCGCACCACCGTGCTGCCGAACTACCCCAATCAGCCCTGCCCCTCGGGCGTCGGCCTGGTCACGCCGATCCAGGTCGCCCCCAGCGCCTGCGCCATCGCCCCGCAGTTCCTGCAACTGGCGGCCAACGGCGCGGTCTCCACCGCCGCCAACCCCCTGCCCACGATCCAGGGCCCGGCCAATGCGTTCGGCTACTTCCTGTTCAACAACCGCCGCGGCCAGGTCACCCAGGAGTTCCGGGTGGCCACCACCGACCCGTCGTGGAAGCTGCAGTTCGTCGGCGGCGCCTACATCGCCAGCAACAACAACCACGTGAACAACGGCTCGAACTGGAACGAGAACGTCCTCGCCATCCAGATGCGCGGCGTGGGCGAGTCGTTCTTCGCCGGGGGCAGCCTGCCGACGGCCAACATGCTGACGCCGGGCAACGTGGTCGACGACGTCGCCACCCGCAACATCGACATCCGCGAGAACGAGCAGTCGGCGTTCGGCGAGGTCAGCTACAACTTCACCAGCAAGTTCAAGCTGACCGCCGGCGTCCGCGTCACCAACTACTCCCAGCAGTTCACCCAGATCTACGGCGGCATCATCTCCGGGCCGCCGAACGGCCTGGTCAACGGGGCGCCGACGCCGTACTTCCTGGGCGGCTCGGCCTCGGGCCAGACCATCACCGTCAATGGCGTGACCTCGCCGTTCGAGACCAATCCGACCTCCACGACGCCGTTCCCCAACAACTACGCCGCCTGCCCCGGCTCGATCGCGGCCGGGGCGGCCAACCCGCGGGCCTACGCCGCCGCAGGCTGCCCGTACCAGTACACCAACATCACCCTGCACGAGCATCCGATCACGCCCAAGATCGGCGGCTCCTACCAGCTCACGCCGGGTGACCTGATCTACGCGACCTACTCGGAGGGCCAGCGCCCCGGCGGCGTCAACCCGCCGGTGCCGGGCGTGCAATGTGCGTCGGACTTCGCCAACCTCGGCGTCGGTCAGGTGCCGCTGACCTACCAGCACGACACGGTCAAGAGCACCGAGGTGGGCGGCAAGTTCCGCCTGTTCGACGGCCAGGCCCAGGTCAACGCCTCGGCGTTCCATATCGACTGGGACAACGTGCAGTTCGTGGTGCCGCTGCCGATCTGCGCCTTCTCGTTCATCGCCAACGCCGCCACCGCCTCGTCGGACGGCGCCGAAGTGCAGATCACCGGCCGCTTCCTGGGCTTCACGGTCAACGGCAACGTCGGCTACGACAACGCCCGCTACACCTCGACCGTGCTGGGGCCCAAGCCCGCCGTGGCCGGCGTGAAGCAGTCGATCCTGGCCAACAAGGGCGACAACCTCGGCGTGCCTGATTGGACGGCGAACATCGGCGTCCAGTACGACACCCGCGTCATGGACTTCCCGGCCTACGCCCGCATGGACTACGCCTACACCGGCAAGTACATGCGCGCGACCAGCGCCGGCACGTCGAGCTTCATCCCCGCCAATACGCCGAACTACATCAACGGCAACGAGACCCATATCGCCAATGCGCGGGTCGGGATCTACTACAAGGATCTCGAAATCGCCGGCTACGTGAAGAACCTGTTCGACTCGCGCGAGTGGATCAACCTGAACCAGGGCAGCGGCACGTACTACTTCACCGGCAACACGGTGCTGCCGCGGACCATCGGCGTGCAGATGAACTACCGGTTCTAGGTTCTACCAAGACCTCCGACTGGGGCCCGGCGAAAGCCGGGCCTTTTTTTCTTTGCCTCACCAGACGCGGACGCGGGCCTTGGGATCGAGGTAGAGCTTCTGGCCGGGCGCCACGGCGAAGGCGGCGTACCAGGGATCGAGGTTGCGCACCGTCTGGGCGCGTAGGGCGCTCGGCGCATGGCCGTTGGTCAGGATCTGCTGGCGCAGGGCCGGCTCGCGCGACTTGGAGCGCCAGGCCTGGGCGAAGGCCACAAAGAACTGCTGGTCTCCGCTCATGCCGTCCACCTGGGGCGCCGGCTTGCCCCCGAGCGAGGTCTTCCAGGCGTCGTAGGCGGCCGACAGGCCGGCCAGGTCTGCGATGTTCTCCGACAGGGTCTGCTCGCCGCGCACACACAGGTCCGGGAACGGACAGTAGGCGTCGTACTGCCTGGCCAGGGCCTTGCCCGAGGCGTCGAAGTGGGCGAAGTCGGCCTTGGTCCACCAGTCGCGCATGCGGCCCTTGCTGTCGAACTCGGCGCCGTTGTTGTCGAAGCTGTGGCTGATCTCGTGGCCGATGATGGCCCCGACCGAGCCGTAGTTGGCGGCGGAGGGCGCCTTGGGGTCGAAGTGCGGCGGCTGCAGCTCGGCGGCCGGGAAGTTCAGGGCGTTGAGCACCGGCAGATTCACGGCGTTGACCGTCTGCGGCGTCATCACCCATTCGCGCCGGTCCACCGGCTTGGCCAGCCAGCCGATCTTGATCTTGGAGTCGAACAGCTCGGCGCGGTGGGCGTTGCCCAGCGCGTCCTTCGGCGAAATCACCAGGCGGGAATAGTCGCGCCACTTGTCGGGGTAGCCGACCCCGACGATCAGGGCGTCGACCTTGGCGTGGGCTTCTCTCTTGGTGGCCGGGGCCATCCAGGCGAGCGCGTCGATGCGGCGGTCGAAGGCGGCCTTGATGTTGGTCACCATCTGCTGCACCGCCGCCTTGTCGGCGGGCGGGAAGTACTTCGCCGCGTAGAGCTTGCCGACGGCCTCGCCGAGCGCGCCGTTGGTCGAGGCCACCGCCCGCTTCCAGCGCGGCAGCATCTGCGACGTGCCCGACAGGGTGCGGCCGTAGAAGTCGAAGCGCTCGTCGACGAAGGCCTTGGGCAGGAGGTTCGACCAGCGGTCGATCAGGTGGAAGGCCAGAAGGGCCTTCCACGTCTCCAGCGGCTGGGAGCGGACCAGGGCCGCTTCGCCGACGATGGCCGAGGGCGTCCAGATCACGAACGACTGCTGGCTCGCGGGCAGGCCGGCGGCGGCGAGGAAGGTGGTCCAGTCGAGGCCGGGGGCCTTGGCGGCGAAGTCGGCGCGCCGCCAGTGGTTGTTGCCCTTCACCGGGTCCTCGATGTCCACGGTGGGGGCGTGGGCGCGGGCGATGGCGGTCTCCAGCGCCAGGATCGACGCCGCCTTGGCCTGGGCGTCCTTGACGCCGGCCAGGGTCAGCACCTTGGCGGCGTGGGCCTGGAACTTGGCGCGGATGTCCTTCATCCGCGCACTGTCCTGCAGGTAGTAGTCGCGGTTGGGCAGGCTGAGGCCGCCCTGCACCACGAACGGCGCGTAGCGGGTCGGCTGGTCGAGGTCGGCGGCGATCCACAGGCCCAGGAGGTTGGGCGTGGAGTTGAAGTTGCTGTTGTTCAGCATGTCCACGTCGACCCGCACCGTGGAGCCGAGGTAGGCGGACAGGGCCTTGGGGCCGTCGATGGCGGCGATCCTGGCCAGCTCGGCCTTCAGCGGCGTCAGGCCCTTCGCCTCGATGCCGGCCTCGTCCATGTAGGCGGCGTAGTAGTCGGCCGCCTTGCGCCCTTCGGCGGCCTTGCCGGCGCCTGGGGCTGCGCCGGCGGCCTGGATCAGGTCGGCCACGCGCTTGTCGGTGAGGTCGGCCAGTTCGTTGTTCGAGCCCCAGCTGGCGCGGTCCGGCGGGATCTCGGTCTTTCGGGCCCAGGTCCCGTTGGCGAAAGCGAAGAAGTCGTCGCCGGGCTTCACCGAGCGGTCCATGCCGGCCTGGTCCACTCCGCCGGCGGCCGGCGATTGCGCGCTGGTGAGGACCGGGGCCAGGCCGACGACGGCCAGGGCGGCTACGGTCAGGAGGGGGCGGAGAAGCAGGCGACGAGGAGGCACGGGACACGCTCCGCAAGCTGGCGAGCGGGCGAGCCTAAGCCCTCGGGGGCCCGGGCGACAATCCCGGCGTCAGAGGGCCTGCAGCACGATCACCTCGTAGGTGTACAGATCGCGGCCGCGCAGCACGGTGACGTGCTGGCCCGGGGCGAAGCGCTCCTCGCCGAAGCGGAAGCCCGATTCCTCGGTCTCGCCGAAGTCGAAGCGCCAGTCGCGGTCGGGCCCCGGCCGCATCAGGCCGCGGACGATGCCGCCGTCGGGGGCCATGCGCGACACTCGGCAGTAGCCCGGATGGCGGCGCGCCTCCGCCTCCAGGATGCGGCCGTCGGGTCCCAGCGGCAGCAGCAGGGTGTAGCGGTCCTGGGCGGAACCCGGCGCCTGGTCGGGCTCGCGCGCCAGGTCGAGGTGCACTACCTGGAAGTGCTCGGGGATGTCGCGATCGGCCGGGCTCATGACGCCTCAAGGCCCTACACTGAAGGCTATACTGTGGCGGCGGGGCGGGCGGATTGACGCAGTCCATGGCCCCGGTCGCATGGCGGGTGCTTAGGGTCTAAACTCCCCGCTCACAGGAGACCCGCGTCATGGCCACGCCGACCTATCGGAGCCATCAAGCGCCGGAATTCCCGTTCTGGCCGTTCGCCTGCCTGTCGCTCTACACCCGGGTGGCGCGCGACCTCGGCAGCTGCGCCGAGGCGGTCGCCCGCAGCAACGACGCCATGGACGCCGTGCGCGCCGAGACCGAGTTCGGCGCCAAGGTATTCGCCGACCTGGCGAGGGGCTACTACAACCTGGCCCTCGCGCCGTGGACCGTCATGGCCGCGGCGGTGGCCGAGGAGATGCAGGCGGCCAGTGCGCCGCAGGTCGCGGCGACCGCTCCGCTCAGAAGGCCGCGTGGCCGCCCGCACCGAGGCCCGGCGCGGCCGTCGGCTGGGCCGGCGGCGCGCCGTGGCGGGTGAGGTTCTGGACCACGGCCGGCACGGCCGACAGGGCCATGGCGGCCAGTAGAAACCCGATCAGGACCAGGCCCGATCCGGCGAGGTCGACGATGTGGCGGTGAATCCGGATGCGCATCGGCAAAGCTCCAGCTTCACGGTATCAACGCGCGAGACGCACGATAGACGCCGACTTCGCTCACGCCTTTCGCAGGTCACCGCGTTCCCGGAGCTTGAGATGGGGATGCGGGCCGCCGATGTCACGGCCGCGGTCAGGCGGTGTAGGCGACAGCGCGAACACGATTCCGCGCTCAGGTAGCCGGAGGCGATGGCGCGATGAAAAACTCCTCACATGCGGTGGTCGCGCACGCAGACGTTCTCCTTGAGCTCGTAGCCGGGCTTCTTCACCAGGGTGAAGGCGGTGCTCCAGGGGCGGGAGTAGGTGTCGGGATCGGTGATGGTGACCACGCCGTCGATCCGGTCCGGGCGCGCGAGGGTGTAGCGCTCCTGCACCTTCAGCTTCTCGCCGTGCGGCAGGCCGGAATAGTCGAGCCAGGTCTTGTCGTTGAGGCCGACGGTGTCGACCACGAGGGTCTTGCCCTCCCAGTGGCCCACCGAATAGCCGAGCCACTGCGGATCGAGGTCGGGGCCTTCCTTGGGCAGGGCCCGCTTGAGGTCGACGATGCGGAAGGTGTGGTTGGTCTCGTAGACCAGGTCCACGCGGTCCTTCTCCTCGGCGATCAGCACCGGGTAGGGGGCGTACACCAGGCGCGGCACGCCCTGCATCCAGCATTTGGACACCGGGTCGCTCGTCGGGTCGGCCTTCAGCGCCGCCTGGCGCTTGGCGTACTCGGCCCTGGCAGCGGGCAGCAACGGCGGGTCCTTGCCATCGGTGGTCTTCAGCGTGCGGATCGGGCTCGGCATGGCCCAGACGCCGGACAGGTCCGGCGCGCCGGGGGCGGGCCGCTCGGCGGCGGGCACCTCGGCCCAAGGGTCGGCAGCCAGGGCGACGCCGCCGGCCACGGCCGTGGCGGCAAGGGCGAGCAGGAGGGTCTTCATCGGTCTCGCCCTCACTTGGCCGTCACGACGCCGTTGGCGTCCGGCACGTTGCGGTTGTTCTCTTCACAGGAATATTCGGTGAGGCCGGCGGTCCAGAAGTTGGCCTGCAGGTCGCCGCGGAAGGCGAACTTGCGCGTCACCGAGAACGGCTTGGTGAAGTGGTCCGGGTCGTCGACGGTGATCACGTCGACCAGGTCGGTGTAGCCCTGCGGCGTCTTCTGCTTGGAGAACCGCTCGGTGATCTTGGCCCGCGGCCCGTGCGAGGTGTGCATGTCGAGCCGGGTCTGGTCGTTGAGGTGGGTGGTCTCGACCACCAGGGTGTCGCCGTCCCAGCGGCCCACCGAATAACCGAGGAAGCTCATCGGCGTGTCCTTCGGCGGGGCGGTCTTGTCCATGTAGATCACGCGCACGTTGTGGCCGACCTCGTGCAGCATCAGGATCTTGCCCGGCTGGTGCACGAAGCGGATCGGATAGGGGGCCATGGTCAGGCGCGGCACGCCGTGCGGGAAGCACTGGGTGGAGGCGTCGGTGATCACCGCGCCCGCCTTCTCCGCGTCGATCATGCGCTGGGTCGACCTGGCCTCGGCGGGCGTGAAGGGCGGATTGGAGCCGTCGTCCTGCTTCAGGTCGATCTTCGGATTGGGCACTTCCCAGATGCCGGTGAAGTCCTTGGGATCCGAGGGCGGGGCCGTGGGCTCCCAGGCCTTGCGTCGCTGGATCTGGCGGTCGGCGCCGGCGCCGAGATCGGGCCGGCCGGGGTTCTGCGCCCCCAGTTCCTGGGCGGCCACGCTCGTGGCCAGGCCGGCGGCGATCGCCGCCAAGACGAAGGACCGTCTCATCCTCACCTCCCGTCCGGCGTCGTGGCGGTTCGCCCGCGCCGGTGTTTATTCTTGCTGCGCTACCTCGCGGCTGCTCGAGCGCGGCTTTCTTGGCCGCGCCATCGCGTGGCGGCGCGAGCGCTGTCGTCCGTGCTACCGGACGATGTACTGATCTTATAGGCGATGCTTGCGCGTGCAACTGCGCGCGGACGGACGGAGAAGGCGATGGCCAGGCGGTGGACCCGACACCGGGAGACCCATTTCGTGGACCGGGTGGGCTGGCTGCGCGCCGCCGTGCTCGGCGCCAACGACGGCATCCTGTCGGTGGCCAGCCTGATCACCGGCGTGGCCTCGGCGCAGGGGGACCGCAAGGCCGTGCTGGTGGCCGGGGTGGCCGGCTGGCTGGCCGGGGCCATGTCGATGGCGGCGGGGGAATATGTCTCGGTCAGCTCCCAGGCCGACGCGGAGAAGGCCGATCTGGCCCGCGAGCGGGAAGAGCTCGAGGTCATGCCCGAGGCCGAGCTCGACGAACTGACCCACATCTACGTCAAGCGCGGGCTCGAGCCCGCGCTCGCCCGCCAGGTGGCCGAGCAACTGACCCACAACGACGCGCTGGAGGCCCATGCCCGCGACGAGCTGGGCATCTCCGAGGCGACCCAGGCCCGGCCGGTCCAGGCCGCCTTCGCCTCGGCGACGAGCTTCTCCGTGGGATCGGCCATGCCCTTGCTGGTCGTGCTGCTGGCCCCGACCGCCTGGCTGACGCCCGCGGTGATCGCGACTTCGCTCCTGTTCCTGGGCGCGCTCGGCGCGGTCGGCGCGCGCACGGGCGGCGCCGACGCCCTGCGGGCGACCGTGCGGGTGCTGCTGTGGGGCGCGGCGGCCATGGTGACGACCGCCGCCGTGGGGCGCCTGTTCGGCGTGGTCACCGGCTAGGGCGCGTCAGGCGAAAGTGCAGGCGGCTTCGCCGCTCGAACGCGCTCTAACTCTTGAATTCTGGAGCACGATTCAGCGGCTAGATGAGTCCACCTAGCCCCATCCTGCTCTAAGCGGCGTCCTGCAGGATGCCGACGAACACCACGCCGCCGAGGCCGATCCAGACGACGGCCGCGAGGGCCAGCAGGGCGTAGATCACCACGCGTTCGGCGTAACGGCTGGATTCGCTCACGTCGGTCACCTCCAGGGTCAATCGACCCCGCGGCCGAGGTCGTCGTAGTAGCCGCCGAGGACGGCGGGCTCGTCGAGGCGCCGGTCGGATTTGGCCGCCCGCCGGCGGGTCGCGCCGGGCTTGGCGGGTCGGGGCGGCGGGTCCCACGGCGCGCGCGAGGCGCGGCGGGGACGGTCGGTGTGAATCCTGGTCTCGATGTTGACGTCGGGGTCCATGATGGCCTCCCATTTTCGTGACCAACCAGGGGAAGGCGGCCGGCGTTCCCCGCCACGACCGATTTTACATCACGACGTGACCTGTTTACCGCCTCCGCAAGGCCTGGCCGCCCCTCCCTGGACGTGCAAAGGCCCTCCCGTCGCCGGAAGGGCCAATGCGGCGGAGGGGAACCCGTTCGCTATGGGGAAAGAACGGACACCGCGCACGTCAAATTGGCCCAGCCGACTTACGCTGCACTTACGTCAACCGCTGCTGCACAAGACCGCAAGCCCGGCGTAAGGTCGGATCGCTAAGCACCGCTAAATACTGCCGGAAGCTTGGCGGAATGAACGGTGGCGCGATGCGGCTCTTGCTGGTGGAGGACAATGCCGACCTGGCCGAATTGCTGTTGCAGGCCCTGGCCCGGCACGGCTTCACGGCGGACGTGATGCCCACGGCGGGCGACGCGGAAGAGGCCGTCTCCAGCGCCCACTACGCCGCCATGATCCTGGATCTCGGCCTGCCGGACGAGGACGGCCTGCTGCTGCTGAAGCGGCTGCGCAAGCAGGGGGTGCAGATGCCGGTGCTGGCCCTGACCGCGCGGGGCAGCGTGACCGACAGGGTCGACGGCCTCCGGGCCGGGGCCGACGACTATCTGGTGAAGCCGTTCGCGGTGGAGGAGCTGGCCGCCCGCCTGCAGGCCCTGATGCGCCGGCCCGGCGACCTGCTCGGCGAGCAGCTCACTGTGGGCGACGTCAGCCTCGACCTGCAGTCGCGCCAGGTGCTGGTGGACGGCAAGCCCGAGCCCTTCTCCGCGCGCGAGGTCGATCTGCTCGAGATCCTCATGCGCCGCGCCGGGCGGGTGGTGCAGAAGGCGTTCGTCGAGGACCACCTGTTCGGCCTCAACGCCCCGGCGGGCTCCAACGCCGTCGAGGTGGCGGTCCACCGCCTGCGCCGGCGGCTGCAGGGCCTGGGGGCGCGGGCCACGGTGCACACGGTCAAGGGGGTCGGCTACTTCATCGCCGAGACCAAGGCCTAGAATTTTGTTCGCGCTATCGCCTTCGGCTACTTGAGCGCCGACATGGAGGCCGCGATACGAATTCCTGAAGCAAGCGCCCTACGGGATCAGGAATGGCCGTGAACTTCCGCTCCGCCTTCTCCCAGATCGTCTGGCTGCAAGTGCTGGCGGTGGCGGCCACCTCGCTGGTCATGCCGATCGCCATCTATGTGTTCCTCGAGCGGACGGTGGCGGACTACCAGGTGAAGATGCTGGGCGAGCGGGCCCAGGTGCTGCTCAAGGCCATGACGCCCGGGCCGCAGGGGCGCGTGATGCTGCCGTCCAGCCTGACCGAGCCCTACGCCCAGGAGATCAGCGGGTTCGCCTTCAGCATCAGCGACGGCGGCGGGCGCCTGCTGATCTCGTCCGCCACCGACCGGCTGGCCCTCGCCCCGCTGCCGGCGACGCGGGCCTCGCAGATGTTCCGGCGCAAGACGGGCAAGGGGGCGTACGTCGGGGTCAGCGTGCCGGAGGACTTCCACGGCCAGCCGATCTGGATCCAGGTGGAGCAGAACCAGGACAATCCGGACGTGGTGCTGGACGACGTGCTGGCCCGCTTCCTGCCGGCGGTGATCGGGCTCAGCGTGGGCGTGCTCCTGTTCCTGCTGCTGGCCGACATCTTCATCGTGCGCCGCGCGCTCGGGCCGATCGTGGCCGCCTCGGGCCTGGCCGGGGTGATCTCGCCGACCCGCATGGACCTGAGGCTGCCGACCAAGCGCATGCCGAGCGAGATCCTGCCCCTGGTGGAGGCGGTCAACCTGGCCTTCGACCGACTGGAGCACGGCTTCCGCGCCCAGCGCGACCTGACCGCCGACGTCGCCCACGAGCTGCGCACGCCCCTGGCGGTGCTGCGCCTGCGGGCCGAGTCCCTGGCCGAGGCCCAGTTGCGGGCGCGCATCCTGGCCGACATCGACGTCATGACCCGGCTGGTCGACCAGCTGCTGTCGGTGGCCGAACTGGAGATGGTGATCATCGCCATGGACGAGACGGCCGACCTGCACCTGGCCTGCCTGGAGGTGGTCGAGCACCTGGCCCCCCTGGCGGTGAAGCAAGGCAAGGCGATCGAGCTCGAGGGGTCCGAGGGGCCCGTGTGGGTGCACGGGCGGCCGGAGATGCTGTTCCAGGCGGTGCGCAACCTGGTCGAGAACGCCATCCGCCATTCCCCGACCGGCGGGGCCGTGACCGTGGCGGTGGAGGAGGATGGCGTCGCGCGGGTGCTGGACCGCGGCCCGGGCGTGCCGGCGGAGCTGAAGGACCGCCTGTTCGAGCGCTTCTGGCGGGCGCGGCGCAAGGAGCGGTCGGCGGTGGGGGCCGGGGCGGGCCTGGGCCTGTCGATCGTCGCCCAGATCGCCGAGCAGCACGGCGGGCGGGTGTCGGTCGGGGACCGGCCCGGCGGCGGGGCGGTGTTCAGCCTGGTCCTGCGCCCCGCGCCGCGCGGCGCGGTCGTGGGCTGAGCGGTATACAAGGGGATTGACGCCGCCTCCGCGAGGCCGTCGAATTCAGCCATAAAAAACGGGGGGAGGCGGCTTTGTCGTCGAGGCGGACCATCCTGGCGGGCTGCGCGGCCCTGGCCGTCGGCCTTGCCGGCGCCCTGGCCGGCGCCACGGGCGCCCTGGCGCAGACCCTGGTCATCACCAACGCCCGCATCATCGACGGGACGGGCAAGGTCATCGAACGCGGGGCGGTGGCGGTCAGGGACGGCCGCATCGTCTCGGTCACCTGCGGCGAGGCCCCCAAGGGGGCGGCGGGGACGCGGATCGACGCCCGCGGCATGACCGTGATGGCGGCCTTCATCGACGCCCACCGGCACCTGTTCCAGGGCGCCCCCGACGCCTGGCTGAAGGACCAGGCCGCGCCCTACATGAAGAGCTTCCTGGGCGCCGGCTTCACCACCGTCTTCTCGATGGGCGACGACCCCAAGATCCTGGAGCTGAAGCGGCGGCTCAACGCCGGCGAGATCGCCGGCCCCACCCTCTATTCGGCCCTGATCGTGCCGCTGTCGCAGGGCTTCCCGCAGCCGGCCTATCCGGCGCCGCCGAGCCCCTACGCCGACCCCGGCCGCAACGACCCGGCGCGCCCGCCGAACCGCCCGGTCAAGCCCTTGCCGGCGATCCCGGACGAGCAGACTCGCGCCACGATCCGCGCGGCCAGGCAGGCCGGCTACGACGCGATCAAGACCATCCTGGTCACCACCCCCGGCGGGCCGGAGACCCACACCCTGAACGTGATCGTCGACGAGGCGCACAAGCAGGGCTTCCGCGTGTTCACCCACGCCACGGCGGTGGACGACGCGATCACCGCGGTGAACGCCCACGTCGACGTGCTGGCCCACACCCCGCACATCGGCCACCTGGAGGAGGAGACGGCGGCCAAGGACCGCATCCTGGCCGAGCACATCCCGATGGTCTCGACGCTGGGCGTGTTCATCCCCCACTTCGACGACCAGAACCGCTCGCTCTACCGCGACGGCGGGCCCTTCCCCATGCCGCGCCCGCTGGAGAGCGGCGGCCAGGGGCCGGTCAACGCCCGCATCCTGTGGGACGGCGGCCAGGTCTACGCCTACGGCACCGACACCCAGTGGGACCCGGGGGTCACGCTGGGCGACGAACTGCGGGCCCTCAACCTGGTCTTCTCGCCCCGCGACATCGTCAAGATCATGGGCCCCAACAGCGCCGCCGCCATCGGCAAAAGCCAGGACCTCGGCACGCTCGAGCCCGGCAAGATCGCCGACATCGTGCTGATCGACGGCGATCCCCTGGCCGACGTGTTCGCCCTCACCCGGGTGATGGTGACCATCAAGGACGGCAAGGTGGTGGCCGACAAGCGCACGAGGCGGTAGCGGCGCCCCTGAGCGGGAACCGGCGCGCGCCGCGCCGGTTGATCGACGGGAAAAGGAGGCCGCCATGAACTATCGGTTCGTACACTTGAATTCGCGCGGCGGAGCGCTGCGCGGCGAAGATTGGGAATGCGCTTCAGATGTCGCGGCGATCGAACGCGCCGCCCGCGAGACCCGCTCCTTCGGCGCGGAGCTGTGGCGCGGCGACCGCCGCCTCAGCGTGCTCGCCGGGCCCCTGAGCGCAGGCAGAAAGGGGGGCGCCGAAGCCTCTCCGGCGAAGGCCGAGCCCAAGCACTAGGCTCAATCGCCACTCAACGGACGCCACGGTCGACAACGAAAGACCTCTCCTTCCCCTCGATGGGGGAAGGCCGGGATGGGGGTGCTTCGATACGGTGTCAGGAGAGACAATGGAGGCGGTACAGCCTCTCGCGCTCTTCCGGAAACCGACTGCCGGCACCCCACCCAACCCTCCCCCATCGAGGGGGAGGGCGATCGTTGTTCTGCATGCGATGGTGGGAACTGTTGGCGCCGGAGCGCCGTCACTTCAACGCGTCGAGCACGTCCTGCGGGATGTCGCCTTCCGGCGGCTTGTCCCAACCTTTCTCGAAGGCCTTCTCCCACACCTGGGCCCAGGGGCGGCCGTAGTAGTCGATGAAGTCCGGGTCGGCGCTGGTCAGCTGCTTGGGATGGCCGTTCACGTTCTTGATGTTGCCCAGGCACTCGATGAAGCTGAACCGCGCCTTGGGATCGTCGGCCTGGGCCAGGCGGCGGAAGCGGTCGTGCAGGATCAGCGGCTGGGCGAACGCCTCGTTATCGTAGAACACCACCTCCTCGTCGATGCCGAGGAAGTGGCCGCTGGCGTCCTTCCACGGCTTGAACACCTCCACGGCCTGCATCTTGTTCGAGAACTCGAACATGGTGTGCTGGGTCCAGCCCTGGACGTTGGCGGTCCAGGCCACCAGGCTCTCGCCGTCCCAGAAGCCGACGGTCTCGCCGTACCACTGCGGCACCTTCTGTACGTGCTCGCGGCCGATCAGCACCTCGCGCACGAAGTTGTCGGCGATGCCCGAGAGGAAGGTCAGCTTGGCCGGGGTCACCGACAGTTCGAAGTTGGTCCCGCGCGACGGCCACGCCCACCAGCGGATGAAGCCCTCGGGATAGCAGAAGGTGGCGGTCCACTGGTGCGAGTTGTTGACCCCCTCGTGGTACAGCATCTGCACGTAGCGCTTCTGGTACTCGGGGGTCAGCAGCGAAACGATGGTCGAGGGCTGGTTGATCCCGCCCCACAGCCAGCGCTCGCTGACGCCGACCCACGGTTCGCCGCCGCGCCGCCGGTCGGGACCCTGGTAGCCGGGGGTGTCGGTGGCGCCGGCGCCCGCGTCGCCGACGGCGGTCCGCTCACGGTCGTAGAATCCGTCCCAGTCCGGCGTGGTGGCCTTGGTGTACCGGGTCGGGCCGCCGTGCGCCTTGGCCTGGGCCAGCAGGGCCTCGTAGTGCTGCTGGGCGGTCTTGTAGGGATAGGGGCTGACGATCTTCTCCCGCGGGAAGTGATCGACGCAGTCGGGACCCCACGACGCGGTGGTCGGCGGCTTGGTCCCGATGCGGCCGGTCTCCCACAGCGACTCCACGATCTGGCGCGGGGTGTTGCAGCGGTAGTAGCGCGGGTCGCCCCACAGCGCCTTGTCCTTGTAGAAGTTCTTGGAGGTGAACATGTCCACCGCCAGGGGCTTCACCCCCGCGGGCGGGCCCTGGAACGGCGGGATCTTGGCGGTGGGCAGGGGGCCGGCCGCGACGCCGGCGGCCTGGGCCGCCGCCTGGCTGCCGGGCTGCGGGGCGGCGCCCTGGGCGGGCGCCGTCGCCGGCGCCGCCACGATCGCCAGGGCGGCCAGGACAGCCGGCAGGCGCAGACAGGACTCGAGGCTCATCTGGATGTTCACTCCCTGGGGCCTCTTATGGCTTTGTTCTGAGGCGGCGCCCGGCCGGAGGCTCGCCCGGACGGGCTTTCCCCGTCAACCGTCCAGCCCGGGGTGGTCACGGGATGATCCCGCCCTCCTCCTTGGCCGCCTGATGCGCCCGCCGGTCGTTGGGGTACCAGTAGTGCAGGTGGCAGCTCTCGCAGGCCTTGTCGATGCCGCTGATGGCGACGAACAGGGCCTTGGAATCCCTGGCCTCGGCCGCCGTCATGGCGACCTTGGCGGCGTCGCGCAGGCGCCCGGCGCGCACGGCGAAATCGGGCCACTCGGCCCGGATCAGCCGCTCGATCTGCTCGGGCTGGTTCTCCACCGCCGGGTTGCGCGAGCGCTCCTCCGGGCGCGCCGCCTTGCGCCCGGGCGTGGCGATCAGGTCCGGCGCGTCGATCAGCACCTGGATCTGGCGGCGCACCGCCGCCCACTGCCTGGGCGTGCGCGGCGCCTTGTGGTGGATGCCCTTGGCGTCGGCGGTGGTGACCACGGACTCGAACAGGAAGTCGCCGGCCGGATCGACCCGCGAATCCATGATGTCCTTGATGGTCAGGGCGGCGGTGCTCTCGGACTTGACCGCCGGCGCCTTGGCCGGGGCCTTCGCCTGAGGCGACGCGGCCAGCCCAAGGCTCCCGGCCGCCAGGGCCGCCCACCCCCCGGCGATGACTCCGGCCGTGGCCCCGGTCCGGGTCATTTGCCGTGATCCTTCAGGCCCTTGGCCAGCAGGGGGATGGAATAGACCGTGGCGGCGGTCTGCTGCGGCCCCACGCGGATCGGCTGGCCCTGGGCGTCGTCGGCGCCCGAGCCGGCCATGAACAGGGTCCTGCGGTCGGGTCCGGCGATGGTGATCGAGATCACCGCCCTGGGCGTCGGGATCAGGCCGAGGTACTGGCCGGCCCTGTCGAACACCTGAACGCCGGGGCCCGAGCTGACGTAGAGCCGGCCCTGGGTGTCCACGGCCAGGCCGTCGCCGAAGCCGCCGGCCTGCAGGACGGCGAAGTCGCGCCGGTTGGCCAGCTTGCCCGGCCCCTTGACGTCGAAGGCGACGATGACCCCGCCGTTGGTGACGTAGAGCGTCTTGCCGTCCGGGCTGAGGTCGAGCCCGTTGCTGTTGAGGTTGTCGGCCGCCGTGGTCACGCCCTTGGGCGAGGCGTAGTAGAGGCAGACGGCGGTGAACCAGGCGCCGCCGCGGCTGTCGGCGATCAGGTCGTTGGGCCGTTCCGCCGCCGCCCCGCCGGCCCAGGCCTGGCCGATCACCTGCTGGGTGGGCGTCAGGAGCCGGATCGCATTCATGATCTGGTCCTTGTCGGCCTTGGTCGAGCCCGGCCGCTCGGTGCGGTGGGCGCCGTAGAGGCGGCCCTGGCGGTCGACCGAGACCGAGCCGACGCCCTTGGCGTCGGCCACCGCCACCGAGGTCTTGCCGTCGGGCGTCAGGCGCAGGACCGTGTCGTAGTCCTCCTGGGCCATCAGCACATTGCCGTCCTTGTCGGGGATCAGGCCATCGGCGCTGTTGCCGGCCTGCTGCCAGATCTTCGTCCAGCCCTGGCCGCCGGCGATCACCCCGGCGATGGCGGTGACCGGCAGGTCGCGGCGCGGTGGGGCGGGCGGGGCGCCGGCCGGCGGCTGGGCCGGCGGCGTGCAGGCCGGCGCCTTGCCGAGCGCCGCAGCCGGCGGGGTCGGCTGGGCCGAGGCCGGGCCGAGCAGCAGCGCCCCCATGCAAACGCCCGACGCCATCACCCTCATGGCCCTGCGCATCTCTCGCCCCTTGCGCCCAGTTGCCCAAGATCCCTACGAAACGATCGGCGGCGCTCCCTACTTGGCCGGCGCCGGCGCGGCCGGCGGGGCGTCCGAAGCCCCGCCCGTGAGGAAGTCGTCGAAATTGGCGGCGGCCGGCGGCGGGGCCTGTTCCCTGGCCTGCACGCCGGTGGTGGTGAAGCCGATGACCCGCCCGGCGAACACCACCGCGACCCACAGCGCCAGCGACAGGGCCGCGGCCGCCTTGCCGATCGGCGGCGCGGCCCGGTGGTCCCAGCGGTCCATGGTCCGCGCGGCGGTGAGGTGGAAGGTCAGCATGTTGATCCCCGCCGCCGCCAGCAGGCAGAGCTTGACCAGGAAGGCGGCGTTGTGGGCGTAGACCCGGGCGTTGGTGGTGAACATGGCGACGCCGGTGAGGGCCGCCACGGCGAAGGCCGCCCAGGTCCACACCAGCACCTCCGAGGACACCCGTTCGGCCGAGCGCGCCCGGGACGCCAGGCCCAGCAGGCGCAGGTCGACCACGGTGATCGTGCCCAGCATCAAGCCGAGCCCGATGACGTGCGCCGCCTCCAGCGAGGGGAACAGGTAGGCCGAGTTGCGGATGGTGGTGGCCAGGCCGCTGTCCTCGAGCGATTTCAGCCAGGGCGTGAGGTCCATGGCTAGGCCTTCGCGCCGGGGAAGACATGGCCCCAGACCGTGTCGTAGGCGATGAACCGGCCGAGGAAGATGATCGCCGCCCAGATCAGCAGGGTTGCGAGCGCCGCCAGCTTGACCTCCGGCCGGGCGAGCAGCGCGCCCTCCCACCGCCGGTCATGGCGGCGCACCGAGCGCTGGAAGGCCAAGGCGAGCGTCGCGACCAGGGCCACCAGCGCCATCTTCAGCCAGAACGACACGGTGTCGAATTCGCGCGGCGGCTCGGCCAGCACCAGCAGGGCGCCGGTCGCCAGCAGCACCCACAGGGCGCCGGTCAGCCACGGTCCGTAGCGGCGCTGGGTCTGCAGCAGGGTCTGGTCGGCGCCGAGCCAGCCGGTCACCCGCATCACCAGCATGAAGGCCGAGCCCACCGCCGTGGCGATGCCGATGATGTGCACCGATTGCAGGGTCGGGATCATCCACGCGCCGTGGCTGCGGATGAACACGCTGGGCGCGGTTGCGTAGAGCCACGTGGCGAAGCTGTGCACGGCGGGCGGCCGTCAGAACGCCTTGGCGCCCAGCAGCTGGTTGCCCGAAACCGTGTCGCAGGTCTTGCCCGGCGCCGGCGGCGTCTTCCACGGGCAGACCGCCAGCGCGCTGGCGCCGGCCTTGGAGCCGAAGTTCGAACCGTCGCGCATCGGATTGACCTTCACGCTGATGATGGTGCCGGCCTTCATGCTGTCGGCCGTGATGCCCTGCTCGGCCACGGCGGCGGCGCCCATCATCTCGACGCCGTAGGGCACCGGCTTGCCGTCCTTGCCCTTCTCCAGATGCCCGTCCGCCCCGACCAGGTAGAAGTGCAGCTCGGCGTGATTGGCCTGGGCCACGAACTGGTACATGACCCCGGTCATGGTCACCGTCTTCGTCTGGTCGTACATGGCGAAGGAGTGGTGGGCGAGCGCGGGGCCGGCGAGCGCGCAGGCGGCGACGCCGGACGCCAGCAGAAGCTTCATGGACTTGAACGTCACGTCGACCTTCTCCCTGAAACGGCGGATCAGTTGACCTGTCTCGCGCTTGTGGGGCGGATGTTAGTGCATGGCGGTTTCTGGCGCTATGGTCCGTGTATACACGGGACGCGGGGGAGGGACCGCCATGCGCCAGGACCGCCTGAAGAGCGCGGCGCTCGCCGTCGCCCTGGCCGCGCTGGCCGGCGCGCCGGGCGCCTCGCTCGCGCAGCCGGCGCCGAGGCCGACATCGACGGCCGCTCCGTCCCCGCCGCCGCGCCCCTTCGTCCAGATCAAGGGCGACCTGTGGCGCGCGGGCGCCGGCAACAACTGGTGGAGCCTGATCTACGACACCCCGGACGGCCTGCTGATCGTCGATCCGCTGAACCCCGAGTTCGCCGCCTGGCTCAAGGGTGAGCTGGCGCGCCGTTTCCCCGGCAAGAAGGTGCGCTGGATCGTCTACAGCCACACCCACTGGGACCACGCCGCGGGCGCGGCGGCCTTCGCCGAGGACCGGCCGCACATCGTCGCCCAGGAGCGGGCCCTGGCCAACATGGACGGGCGCTGGCCGCACATGCCCGGCGCCATGACCGACCGCGACAACGACGGCTTCCTCGAGAACGAGGAGATGGTGCTCCCGACCCTGGAGCATCCGGGCGTCTGCGGCATGGGCCGGGGCAGCTTCGAGGCGATCGACAAGGCCGGCAAGGGGCGGCTCAGCGGGGCGGACTGGTGGGCGGCCACGGGGGTGGTGAAGCCCGACATCGTCTATTCCCAGCGCATGACCATCCTGCTCGGCGGCCGGCGCATCGAGCTGGTGTTCCCGGGTCTCAACCATGCCGACGACGGCACGGTGCTGTATTTTCCGGCCGAACGGGTGGCGTTCTCCGCCGACTTCCCCGCCGACGCCCTGGTCACCACCTCGATGCGGTCGATGCCGTCGAGCTGCGGGGTGTTCGACCAGCATCCCCTGGCGGAATGGATCAAGTCCTACCGCGCCATCGAGGCCCTCGACTTCGACATCCTGGCCCAGGGGCACGGCGCGGTGACCTTCACCAAGGCCGACGTGACCGAGGGGCGGCAGTTCTTCGAGGCCCTGCGCGACGCGGTGTCCAGGGCCCTGGCCGAGGGCCAGTCGCTGGAGGAGGCCAAGCGCACGGTGCTGCTGCCGCAGTACCGGCACTGGGCCTACTACGACATGCTGCGGCCGCTCGACGTCGAGGCCGCCTACCTCAACCTGAAGACCTACCGGTGAGGGGCGCCATGACGCTCAAGGCGGTGCTCGCCTTCGCCGCCCTCGCGCCGGCCGCCGCCGCGCAGACGCCCCCGCCGCCGCCGACGCCCGAACAGGTCAAGGCCTGCGTGCAGCAGATGGACCTGAAGCGGCAGTGGACCTTCGACTGGCAGACCATCGCGGTCGGCCAGGCCCGCCACCCGCAGAACGCCTACGAGCGGGCCGGGCTCGGCGGCGACGCCGACTACGGCTATCCGGTGCACGTGGTCTATGTGTTCAACGGCAAGACGACCATCGACGGCGACTACTGGATGACCCACGACGCCCAGAACCGCTGGTGGATCGCCGCGCTCTGCCGGCCGGGGGGCTGATCAGGCGTTGTTGATCGCGTTGTTGGGCGTGTGGTCGCCGCCGAGCCAGCGCTTCAGTTCGCTGTGGGCGTCCAGCTTGCGCTTGGCGTTGAGCTTGGGCGCGATGTCGGCGTCGAGAGTGAACTCCACGATCAAGCCGTTGGGATCGGTGACATAGAGCGAGTGGCAGTAGCCGTGCTCCAGCTCGTAGGTGGCGGGCGGCTGGATGCCGGCGTCGGCCACCCGCTGCTTCAGGCCCTCCAGTTCCGCGGCGTCCACGTTGAGCGCGATATGGTGGAAGGGCGAGGCCGGCATCTGCGGCCCGAACTCGGCCTGGTCGGCGGGGTCGGCGAACTGGAAGAAGGCCAGGGCGCTGCCGTCCTTCAGGGCGAAGAAGCAATGGGCGTAGGTGCGCTCCTTGCCGAACAGCACGTCCTTCTCGCACCAGGTGGCCACCAGCGGCAGGCCGATGATGTCCTCGTAGAAGGCGCGGGTCTGCTCCAGGTTCTTGGCGACGTAGGCGTTGTGGTGCAGGCGGCTGGCGGGCGGGGCGGCGGTGGCGGTCATCGGTGTTTCTCCCTGGCGTCTTTTTTAGCAGATGAGGGGCGGCGCGGACATCGAGGGGCGCGAATTGTATACCGTGGCCCGCCATGACGGCGCGGCCGGCCGGGCCTGTCAAGGGAGCGGCGACAGCCCCGCGGCGTAGCGCTTCCAGTTCTGCACGTAGTGGGCCGCGCTGTCGGCCAGCATCGCCAGCTGCGCCTCCGACAACTGGCGCAGCACCCGCCCAGGGGCGCCGACCACCAGGGAATTGTCGGGGATCGCCTTGCCCTCGGGGATCAGGGCCTTGGCCCCGATCAGGCAGTTCCGTCCGATGCGGGCGCCGTTCAGCACCACCGCGCCGATGCCGACCAGGGCGTTGTCGCCGATGGTGCAGCCGTGGAGCATCGCCAGGTGGCCCACGGTGACGCCCTTGCCGATCACCAGCGGCGTGCCGGCGTCGGTGTGCAGCACGCAGCCGTCCTGCACATTCGAGTCCTCGCCCACCACGATCGGCTCGTTGTCGCCGCGCAGGGTGGCGCCGAACCAGACCGAGGCGTTGCGCTTCAGCACCACGCGGCCGATCACCGCGGCGTTGGGGGCGATCCAGTAGTCGCCCTCGGCCGGCAGGTCGGGACGGGCGTCTCCCAGGCTATAGACCGGCATGGGGGTCTTCCATTCTCTTGCGCTACCGGGCTGGCGCCCTGCTTGAGCGCGATGTCAGTCCGCGCGGTCGCGGTTCATGTGGGCCAGGCTGTGCAGGCAGGCCAGGAACTGGATGGAGTCGGCGTCGCCGAGCGCCGCGCGGATGCGGGCCTGGTGGCCGCGGTGCGCCTCCTCGGCCTGCTCCAGCAGCGCCCGACCGGCCGGGGCCAGGGTCAGGGCGTAGGAGCGCCGGTCGCCGGGCACCACCTTGCGTACGATCAGCTTCTTCTTGCGCAGGTCCTCGACCATGCCGACCAGATTGGGGCCCTTGATGCCGAGCTCGCGGCCGATGTCCTGCTGCTTGAGGCCCGGATTGGCGGCGATCACCCGGAGGGCGGAGAAGTCGCTGGGCCTGAGGCCGAACGGACTCAGGGTCTCGATCACGTCCTTGAACACGGCCAGCTGGGCCAGCCGCAGCATGAAGCCGATCTCGTCCTCGACCCCGTGCATGTCGAGGGCGGGGGCGCCGGCGCGGGCCTCTCGCGCGGCAGGGCCTCTGGTTCTCTGACTCATACGATCCGGGACGGCTTCGATTGTGCTGTGGCCTCGACCATCAATAGCACGGCGCCCCGAGCGGGCGGCAACGGTCTTCGGCGCCCGATGGCCGGGATCGGATGAAATCTCCGCGGGTCGAGAGGGCAAATTCGTATGGACCATAACGAAAAAATTCTGATAGATTATAAGTATCGCCGGGGCCGGGAGCCCGCGGCGCGGCGGGGACGGCGGGTCATCCGGGCGTTTCCGGCAATCGAGTCCGAGTCCCGAGCAGGCGCGTAGACGCCTGAAGAACAAGCTTAATCACTGGGCGGGAAAGGAAGCGCGTGATGCGCAGCAGGATCGGCGCCTTGGGTCTGGCGGTCGGCGTCAGCGTAGCAGCGGTGACGGCCGGAATTCTTGCGGCCTGCGCCCACGACAAGGGCGGGCAGGTGGCCGACGCCGGCCAGGCGATCCCCGACCGGCCGGACTGGAACTGGGACGTGCGCCCGATCCTGTCGACCAACTGCTTCTCGTGCCACGGCCAGGGCACCCAGAAGGCGGGCCTGCGCCTCGACATCCAGAAGGCCGCCTTCGACCCGATCCCCGAGGACAAGGCCAAGCGGGCCATCGTGCCCGGCGCCCCCGGCCGCAGCGAGCTGTGGCGCCGCATCACCTCGACCGATTCAGACGTGCGCATGCCGCCGCGGGAGTCGCACAAGACCCTGTCGGCGCGCGACCTGGCGGTCATCGAGAAGTGGATCAAGCAGGGGGCGCACTACAAGCAGCACTGGGCCTACATCACCCCCACGATCGTCCAGCCCGAGCGCACCAGGTGGGACGCTCAGGCGGTCAACCCGATCGACCGCTACGTCTATGCGCGCCTGGCCAAGGAAGGCCTGTCGCCGGCGCCCGAAGCCGACCGCGAGACCCTGATCAACCGCGTCACCCTCGATCTCACGGGCCTGCCGCCGACGCTGCAGCAGGTCGACGCCTTCGTCGCCGACAAGGACCCGAACGCCTACGAAAAGCTGGTCGACAGGCTGCTCAATTCGACGGAGTACGCCGAGCGCCAGGCCAACATCTGGCTCGACGTCGCCCGCTACGCCGACACCCGCGGGGGGCTCAACGACGGCGAGCGGCCGATCTCCTTCCCCTATCGCGACTGGGTGATCTCGGCCTTCCAGCGCAACATGCCCTACGACAAGTTCGCCACCTGGCAGCTGGCCGGCGACAAGCTGAACGGCGGCCATCCCACCCGCGAGCAATTGCTGGCCAGCGCCTTCCTCAAGGAAGGGCGGCAGGACTCCGAGGGCGGCTCGATCGACGAGGAGTTCCGCGTCAACTACGTGCAGGAGCGGGCCGAGCTGATCGGCAAGGACTTCCTCGGCCTGACCGTCGGCTGCGCCAAGTGCCACAACCACAAGTACGACGTGATCGCCCAGGCCGACTACTATGCGATGTCGGGCTTCTTCAACCAGATGGACGAGCGGGGCAACGGCTCGGGCTCGCGCGGCACGCCGCAGGGCCCCTACATCCTGTGGCCCACCGCCCAGCAGACCCAGCGGCTGGACGCGGCCCACGCCGCGACCGTGGCCAAGGAGGCCGCCTACCAGGCCGCCCTGCGCACCGCTCAGGCCAAGGCGCAAGCGGCGGCCGCCCAGGTCGGCGAGGCCCAGCGCGCCGCGGTGGTCAAGGCGGCGATCGACGCCGACACCCAGGCCTATTACCCGTTCGACGACGGCTACAAGGCCTCGTTCGAGCCGCTGATGATCGACGAGCAGCCGCAGTTCGCCGGGGTGCACCCCAAGAACCCCGATGATCCCGAGGAGAAGAAGATCCTCGCGATGACGCGGGCCGACGCCATCACCTACCTGCAGAAGAAGATCCTGGCCGATGTCAGGGCGGGCAAGCCGGTCCCGACGATGAGCGAGCCCGACCCCGGCCAGCTGGCCTTCGCCGGCGCCCTGCCGCCGAAGGCGGAGCTCAAGCCTGCGGCCGGCGCCAAGCCTGCCGCGCCCGGCCTGCAGAAGGCCGCGCTTGCGGGCGCCGCCGCCGGCAAGCCCGCCGCCAAGGGCCCGGCCGCGCCGGCCCGCGGACGCCGCGCCGGCATGCTGGCCGACATCGAGGCGATGAAGGCCGATCCCGGCCTGCCGCGCCTGGCCTCGCACGAGGCCGACTGGGCGCTCGAGCAGCTGATCGCCTCGGGCTACACCGACGAGCGCCTCGGCAACACCGTGCGCATCCCCCGCCGCCAGCTGAAGCCCGGCCTGAAGGAAGACCAGCTGCTGTGGACCCGGTCGGGGATCGACGGCGGCGCGCCCGGCTTCCTCAACAACGTCAAGTTCGTGCCCGGCGCCCGCGGCATGGGCGTGCAGCTGCACGACTCGGTGGTGGCGGCGGCCAAGGGCGTGGGCATGTTCGAGCGCACCCAGCCCTACAGCCTCGATTTCTGGGTCAAGCTGCGCAAGGGCAAGCCCTACGTCGACTCCACCCGTCCCGAGGGCCCGGCCGCGGACGTGCTCTACAATTCCGGCGGGGTGAACGGCCAGGGCTACGAGATCGGCCTGGTCGACGGCCGGTTCGACTACGCCATCACCCACAGCGCGCCCTACGAGCAGCTCAAGATCCAGACCGCCGATCCGATCCCGACCGGCCGCTGGGTGCATGTGACCACCACCTATGACGGCGGCTCCCGCGCCGCCGGGATGCGTTTCTATATCGACGGCAAGGCGGCGCGGACCATCACCCAGCACGACCGCCTGACCATGACGGCCATGCCGGGCGGCGGCGACAGCCTGTTCGGCGGCTACTTCGGCCTGGCCTCGGGCACCAATTTCAACCGGCCCGAGCTGGTCGACGGGGCCCTGGACGAGCTGCGGGTGGTCACCCGGGCCCTGACGCCGCTGGAGGTGTCCTACCTGCAGGATCCCAAGCTGGTGGGCGCGGTCCCGGCCGATCAGGCCGAGGCCGAGATCGCGGCGGTGCAGGCGCAGAAGGACCCGGCGGTGCAGGCCGCCTGGCAGGACCTGACCCAGGCGCGGCTCGGCGAGCAGCGGGCCAAGAGCCCGATCTACAAGCTGATGGTGGCCGGCGACCAGCCGCTCTACCGCAAGACCTATGTGCTCGACCGCGGCGTCTACAATTCCTACCTGCAGGAGGTGAAGCCGCAGGGCATCCCCCGCGTCTTCCCCTGGAGCGACAAGCTCCCGCGCGACCGCCTGGGCCTGGCCGAATGGCTGTTCGACCCCAAGCACCCGCTGACCTCGCGGGTGTTCGTCAACCGCCTGTGGCAGGGCCATTTCGGCAACGGCATCGTGCAGACGGTGGACGACTTCGGCACCCAGGGGACCAACCCGACCCATCCGGAGCTGCTCGACTGGCTGGCCGTGGAGTTCGTCCGCTCGGGCTGGGACATCAGGCACATGCACAAGCTGATGGTGATGTCCGCCACCTACCGGCAGGATTCCAACATCACCCGCGTGGACCTGGAGAAGGACCCCCGCAACTTCCTGCTCGAGCGCGGGCCGCGCTTCCGGATGCCGGCGGAGATCCTGCGCGACAACGCCCTGGTGGCTTCGGGCCTGCTGCTGAAGCACGTCGGCGGCGACGCGGTGTTCCCCTATGCCCCCGACGCCATCTGGGACGGGGTGGCCACCGGCGAGGTGGTCTATCCCACCAATGTGCCGGACGACCAGATGCACCGGCGCTCGATGTACACCTTCGTCAAGCGCAACGCCCCGGTCGCCAACCTCGTGCCGTTCGACATGCCGGACCGCTACAACGCCTCGGTGATCCGGCCCATTTCCAACACCCCGCTGCAGGGGCTGGTGATGCTCAACGACACCCAGTTCATGGAGGCCTACCGCAAGATCGCCGAGCGGGTGATCAAGTCGTCGGCCAGCGAGGACGAACAGCTCGCCACCCTGTGGCGGCTGGCGGTGCGGCGCAGGCCCTTCGCCACCGAACTGGTCTCGGGCCGCCGCTTCCTGGCGGTGGAGCAGGCGCGGATGCGGGCCCATCCGGACGAGGCCAAGCAGCTGATGGCGATCGGCGTGGCCCCGGCCGACCCCGGCCTCGACCCGCTGAAGGTCGCCGCCATGACCGTCGTGACCGCCGGGGTGATGAACACCCCCGACGCCTACACCCTGCGCTGAGGAGGCCGTGATGGAACGCGAAGACCTGGCGAACCTGACTCGCCGCTCGATCCTCGGGACCTCCATGGGCCTGGGCGCCGTCGCCGCGGCCGAGCTGCTCGGCGGCGGCCCATCCCTGGCCGCCGCGGCCGGCGCGCCCTCCGGCGGCGAGGCCGGGCCCGATATGGGCAAGCTGACCACCGGCCAGTTCCCCGCCCGCGCCAAGCGGGTGGTCGACATCCACATGAAGGGGGCGGTCTCCCAGGTCGACACTTTCGACTACAAGCCGACCGTCATCAAACTGCACGGCTCCGAGATCCCGGCCTCGGTGAAGGGCACGGCCAAGGTCTCGGCCATGTCCAACGCCCAGTCGTCGTTCCAGGTGATGGGGCCGATCGCGCCCTACCGGCAGTACGGCCAGTGCGGCCGCTGGGTGTCGGACCTGATGCCCCACACCGGGGCCATCGCCGACGACCTGTGCTTCATCCACTCGATCTGGACGCCCCAGGTCAACCACGACCCCGCCGACATCCTGCTGCACACCGGCTTCCAGCTGGCCGGGCGGCCGTCGGGCGGGGCCTGGGTCAACTATGCTCTGGGGACGGACAATTCCAACCTGCCGGCCTTCATCGTCATGAAGAGCCAGTTCCAGTCGGCCGGCGTGGGCGCCACCCAGGCCACCTGGTCGGCCGGCTTCCTGCCGTCCAACCACCAGGGCGTGGAGTTCCGCTCGGGCAACTCGCCGGTGCTCTACGTCGAGAACCCCCACGGCATGGACCGCTCCGAGCGGCGCGGCCAGATGGACTTCATCGACGAGGTCGCCCGCGCCCAGTACCAGGTCACCGGCGACCCGGAGATCCTGTCCAAGATCGCCCAGTACGAGATGGCCTACCGCATGCAGGACTCGGTGCCGGAAGTCACCGACCTGTCGGACGAGCCGCAGTACATCCTCGACATGTACGGGCCCCAGGTGCACATCCCCGGCACCTTCGCCCGCAACTGCCTGCTCACCCGCCGGCTGATCGAGCGCGGGGTCAAGTACATCAACCTGATCCAGGTCGGCTGGGACCATCACGTGGCCATCGCGCGCCGCCACCCGGGCGACTGCTGGGCGGTGGACCAGCCCTCGGCGGCCCTGGTGCAGGACCTCAAGCAGCGGGGCCTGCTCGACGACACCCTGGTCACCTTCAAGGGCGAGTTCGGGCGCACGGTCTATTCCCAGGGCCAGGGCGGCATCACGGCCAACTCCGGGCGCGATCACCACGGCGGCAACTTCACCATGTGGATGGCCGGCGGCGGGGTGAAGCCGGGCACGGCCTACGGCAAGACCGACGACTTCTCCTACAACGTGGTCGAGAACCCGGTGGAGGTGCACGACCTCAACGCCACCATGCTCTACCTGCTGGGCATCGACCACAAGCAGCTCACCTTCCACTACCAGGGCCGCGACTTCCGCCTCACCGACACCGCCGGCAAGGTGGTGCAGGGGGTGCTGGCGTAGCGAGGGGCGGCCTGCCGGATCAGTCGGCGGCGGGCAGCAGTTCGACGATGCGGAACTGCTCGCACCAGAGGTCCATGTCCTCGGCGAAGTGGCCTTCGCGCTCGAAGAAGGCCTGGTGCGCGCGTCGCCAGTGGCGGAGGGACAGATCGCCCTCGCCCTCCTGGCGCGCCCAGCGCTCGTCCACGTCGCAGAACCGCCGGAGCTCCAGGGACGTGGTCTCCACGATGGCGCGGCCGCGCCCCGCGCTGTCGCAGAGCAGCGCGCGCTTGCCGACGTGGGTGAGCTCGCCCCACCGCGCGGCCCAGCAGGTGGCGGTCTTGCGGCCGGCCAGGGTCAGGGCGAGCAGGGCGTCGGCTTCGCCCGGCTCGCCGCCGAAGTCGGTCCTGTCCAGTCCGTCCATCCTGTCGCCCCGGCGTCGCTCAGCGGTCGCGGGGACCTATAGCGGACCGGCGGGCAAAGGTCAGTTGACGGCCGCCGGCTCGAGCCCGCTCCAGGGCGCGAGCCCGTCGTCGTCGGGGACGTGATCACCCATGGCCCGCGCCCAGGCGGCGAAGCTGCGCGGCTCGGCCTGCCGCAAGCGCCCCGCCACCCGCCGCACGAGGTCACGCAGGTGGGCCTCGTCCACGCCGTCCCGGCGCATCACCACGCGCACAATCGGGTCGGCCAGCATCTCGTCCAGGCTCAGTTCGGTCTCGGGTTGCATGGCGCTCCTCCACCGGCCCCAGGCCGACGCATTCCCGCACAGGCCGGCACGAACTGCAATCGCGGCCGTCTTCACGTTTTGTGGCAGGCGGTCCAGCACCCAGTCGCCTGTCCGCCCGGCGACCGTCGAGGTTATTTGGTTTGACGGGCTTCGGGTCGGCGAGGATTATCAGCCTGCGCTTCACTCCCGCATTAGGCGAACACCATGCGTCCTCTCCTGGCCTTCGGACCCATCCTGATCGCGGTGATGGCCTCGGCGGCCGTGGCCCAGCCGGCCGGCCCGCCCAAGCCGCAATATTCGGTCGAGGACGTGCAGCGCGCCCTGGGCGTGGCGCCGGCTCCGGCGGCGGGCCAGCCGCAGGCGCAGGGCGACTGCGAGGCCGGCCTCGTGCCGGACGCCGACGGCAACTGCATCCCGTCCAAGGGCAACACGCGCGGCTTCTCCCTGCCCTCCAAGGGCGCGGCGGCGCGGGCGGCGCCAGGCTCGAATTCGGGCGCGAGCTCCGCCTCCGGGGCCCGGGCTACGGCGTCGGCCCAGGCCGCGCCTTCCGCGCCCAAGCGCCCCTACGACCTGATGCTGACTTTCGCCAACAACTCGACCGCCCTGACGCCCCAGGCCATGGCCAACGCCAATGTGTTCGCCGAGGCGCTGCAGACCCCGGCGTTGTCCGGCGTGCGGTTCGAGATCGCCGGCCACACCAACAAGGTCGGCTCGCGCGAGTCCAACCAGGAGCTGTCGAAGAACCGCGCCGCCGCGGTGGTGGCCTATCTGCAGGCGCACGGCGTGCCGGCGGACCGGCTGCAGCCCGCGGCCTACGGCTTCGACCGCCCGCTCAACACGGCCGATCCCAAGGCGGCGGAGAACCGCCGCGTCGAGGCGCGCCGCCTGAACTAGGGCGTTCGCGCAAAGCCGTCTGAGCCCAGCTCGGCCGCCATCCGGGCCAGGACCGCCTGCCAGGACTCGCCGCTTCCCCGGCGGAACAGCCGCATCGACGGGTACCAGACGGTGTCGCCGCGGTTCTGGAGCCAGCGCCAGTCCGGGTTCGCCCCCAGCATCACCCACACCGGCCGGCCGAGGGCCCCGGCGAGGTGGCCGGCGGCGGTGTCGCAGCAGACGATCAGGTCCAGGCTCTGCATGATCGCCGCGGTGTCGGCGAAGTCGCCCGCCTCGAACGCCTCGCCGAGGTCCAGCAGATGGTCCAGGCCCCGTTCGGCGGCCGTCAGCTCCTTCTGCAGGCTGATCAGGGGGGCGCCGCAGGCCTCGGCCAGCGGTCTCAGCGCCGCGGCGGGCAACGAACGGCCGACGTTCACCCGCGAGCGCAGGGATCCCCGCCACACCGCCCCGATCCGCGGCCGGCCCTGCGGCAGGCGCTGCGCCCAGCGCTGCACGAGGTCGGGATCGGCGCGGAGGTAGGGCGCGGGCGCCGGCGCGTCCGCGGCGGCGGGGCCGAACAGGGCCGGCAGGCTGAACATCGGCGCCCAGGCGTCGTGCGGCGGCGCGGGCCCGCTCTGCGGCGCGGTCTCGTCAGCCGGCCGGCCGGCGCTCAGCAGGCGGACCAGGGGCGGCGGGACCCACAGCACGACCTTGCCGACGCGCGCGCGGACCTCGGCGGCGTAGCGCGCCATCTGCAAGGTGTCGCCGAACCCCTGCTCGGCCACCAGCAGGACGGTCGCATCGGGCAGGGTCTCGCCGCGCCAGCGCGGGGCGATCAGGGCGCGGGTCCAGCCCAGGGCTTCGGGGACCTCGAGGCGGGCCTCCCAATCGCGCCACCCGGCCGCCAGGTCGCCGGTCCTCAGGCGGGCGAACGCGCGCGTACAGCGGGCCGCGGCGTCGCCCGGCCGCAGCTCGAGCACCCGGTCCGCCGCCGCCCTCGCCTCGGCCAGCCGGCCGAGGCCGTAGAGCGCCACGGCGAGAGCGGCGTGGATGCGGGGATCGTACGGATCGAACTCCGCCGCCCGGCGCAGCACGGCGAGCGCGGCGCGGTAGCGGCCGGTCCGCTCCAGGACGTGGCCGAGCCCGATCAGCGCCGCCGGCGAGGCGGGGGCCAGCCGGGCCAGGCGCAGGCGCGGCGCGATCGCGGCGCGCAGCCGCCCGTCCGCTTCCAGCGCCGTCGCCAGGGCGCCGAGGGCATTGGCGTCGTCCGGGGCCAGGACCACGGCAGCCTGGAGCTCGACGACCGCTTCGGCGGTGCGGCCGATCTGGTGCAGGGCGATGCCGAGGTTCAGGCGGCCGTGGGCGAAGCCGGGCTGCAGCCGCACCGCCCGGCGCAGCGCCGACGCCGCCTGGGCCCAGTCGCCCATCTGCAGCAAGGCGGTGCCGGCATTGTAGATCTCGTCCGCGCCGGAGTTGCCGCCGAAGGCGAGCGCCTCCAGGCTCCGCAGCCGCGCCTGGCGGTCCTCCGGCGCGGCGGACGCGATCCGCGCCCCTTGCCGGCCCCCCGGCTCAGCGGACCTGGACAGTCGAGACGGCGCGGTCATTGGGCGTGATCAGCAGGGGTGGGAAGCTGACGTAGGCGTCGAGCTGGTCGTAGGCGGCGTTCATCGCCAGGTCGACGCCGGTGTTGGGGAACGGCTTTCTGAACGGCGCAAAGCGGACGCTGAGCTCGCGGATCGGGATGCAGTATTCGATCAGGCGGCGCGCGCCGCGCGGAGTGACGGTGTAGCCGGGGCTGCCGAACGCCCGGCGCAGGCGCAGGAGCAGGGGATCGAGCGGCGCCGCCCGCCAGGCCTCGACCGAGCGACGCAGCGCCGCCGGGTCGAAGGTGGAGGCGAACGGCAGATCGGGCGCCAGGTCCGCCTGCAGCACGGAGTCGAGGTTCCAGCCCCAGAGAACCAGGTCGAACTGGTCGGAGGAGGTCCTGCACAGCGACTCCAGGTGCGCCGGGAAGTCCGGATGGAAGACGGCGTCGTCCTCGCAGATCGTCATCGGCGCGCTCGACGCCAGGCAGGCGCGCCACAGGGCCAGGTGCGACAGGGCGCAGCCCAGGGCGCCGTCGCTGTAGAGGGCCGGGTCGGCGAGCAGGCCGGCGCGCACCAGCTCGGCGCGGTCGAGCGCACGCCCGTCCACGGCCCGCGCCCGCTCGAAGGCGACGACTCCGCGGTTGCGGTCCTGGAAGGCGGTCCAGCGCTCGGGCGTGCGGTTGAGGCTGATGACCCGCACGGGTCCCATGATCAGAAGCGCGCGGCCCCGGCCGGCTCGAGCGCCGCCTTCTGCTCGGGCGCCGCGGTCTGCAGGCCCGGCATGGGCCGTCGCCCGTCGCCGACGATGGTGAACGCCGCCCAGTAGTAGGGGTGCGAGAGCCGGGCCGTCTGCTGCATCGACCGCTGCGCCTGCTGCAGGGCCTGGGCCTGGCTGGCGGCGCGCGATCCGAACATGTCGGTCATCAGCTTGACCGTCGCCTCGGAGTCGACGCCCCAGTGCGAGACCACCAGGCCGCGCGCCCCGGCGTAGATCATCGCCCGCGCCAGGCCGCCCAGGGCCTCGCCGCCGCCGGTCAGGCCGGTCTCGGTGGAGTCCGTGGCGCCGGCGCCGCCGGTGTTGCAGGCCGACAGCACCACGAGGTCGGCGTCGAGCTTGAGCTGCAGGATCTGCGAGGTCAGCAGCATGGCGTCGCTGTCGGCCCCGCCGAGCGAGGTGAGCAGCGCCGGCTCGGGCAGGCAGGCGTCGGGCTGGGGCAGTAGCGCATGGGTGGCGAAGTACACCACCCGGTACTGGTCGAGGTCCTGCCGCGCCCGCACCTCGGAGTCGCTGAACGCCGCGCCGGTGACCACGGACTGGGGCCCGGCATTGAGGGTGCGGGCGATGTTGGCCACCTCCTGAGCCGTCTCCGGCAACGGCGGCGCGTTGAGCAGGGCCTGCCGCGTGAGGCCGCACACGCTCTCGACCGTGGCCGAGCGCTGGCCGCCGCGGGTGACCACCTCCGCATAGGCCTGCTCGCCGCTCCTGGGCAGCTGCGGATTGCCGAAGGCCAGCAGGGGGCGCGACGCCTTGGAGGCGGCGACCTTGCGCGAGTCCAGGAAGCTCTGGGCCGAGAGGGTCAGCGAGGAATCGAGCTTGGCGCCGAGCCACGCGACGCCCTGGTAGTTGGCCCCCCGCCGGATCTGGTTGGCCGTGGCCGCGTCGGCCGGGGCCGTGGCGAAGGTGGCGACGGGCAGGGAGATGAGCGCGCCGTCGGGCTCGTAGATCAGGTGCTTCACCCCGGCCAGCTGGCCTTCGGCGGGGCCGAACAGGGTGTGGTAGAGGTCGTAGGAGGCCGCCACGTCGAACGGCGGCGGGCCGCTGGCCGAGTCCATCGGCGCGCGCAGATGCTTGACCGCGGCGTCGATCTTGGACCGGCTGAGGTCCACGCCATAGGCGTTGGCCGCCCCGGCCGTGACCACCACGACATAGGTCTTGTCGCGCAGGCCGAGCACCTTCAGGTAGGCCTCGTCCGGGCCGAGCGCCTTCTGCAGGTCGTCCATCGAGGCGGCGTGGCTGACCAGCTGCAGGTAGCGCGGATTGGCCTGCAGCAGGCTGACCTGCAGCTCCTCGTACTTCTTCTGCTGAGCGGCGAGGTCCGCGTCGGCCGCCGCCCGCGCGTCGCCGCCGTAGGCGTTGCTGATCTGCAGGGTGGCGATCCGCGACTCCGCCATGCGCAGGGCGCGCTGGGTGTCGTCCATGGCCCGGATCAGGCCGCTGGAGGTCGGGTCGTTGGTCGCCACCCGCAGGGCGAGGCGGTTGACCGTCTCGGCGGTGGCGCGGCTGACCACGGTCTCGGCGGCGTCGAAGAAGCGGGCCACGGCGTCGCGCGCATGGGCGGGGTCGGCGGCGGCGCGGGCCAGCAGCAGGTCGAAATAGCCCTGCGACAGGTCGGCCGAGGCCCCGACGTAGCCGCGCTGGCTGCGGAACAGGGCGAAGGCCTTGCCGTAGCTGTCCAGGGCCGCGTCGGCGTCGCCGCGGGCCTGCTGGGCGCGGGCCAGCTCGATCAGCAGGCCGGCCTCGGCGCTGGTGCCGGCATGGCGGGTGCGCAGGATCTTGAGGGCGCTCTGGTCGAGCCGCACCGCCTCGTCGGCATTGCCCTGCGCCAGGGCCACCCCGGCCAGGTCGGCCTGGACCCGCGCCGACAGGCTGACGTTGAGCGCGCCCACGCCGTCGCGGGCCGAGAGGCGGCGCCAGGCGTCGTCGAGCGCCGTCTTGGCCCCCGGGTAATCGTCCTGGGCCGCGCGCGAGGAGCCGATCACCTCCAGGGCCTGGACATCCTCGACCAGCAGCACGGACTGCGGGTCGATGGCCTGTCCGCCGAGCACGTCCTGGGCGCCGACGCGGGTGTTCAGTTCGCTGGCCAGTTGGGCGGTGATGCGGACGACCCCGCCGGCATTGGCCGCGGTCGGGCTCGCCGCGGTGCGGGTGGCGGTGCGGGCGCTGGTGCGCGCCTCGAGCGCCTGCTGGGCCAGGGTGACCGCCTTGGCGAAGTCCTGCTGGTTGCGCGCGTGCAGGGCCCGGTAGTTGAGCGCCCGGGCCCGCAGCAGGGCGTCGTCGGCAGTCGCCACATAGGGCTCGGCCTGGGCGAACAGGGCGTCGGCCTCGGCGAAGCGGCGGCTGTTGGACACGTTGAGCGCCAGGTTGAGCAGGGCCTCGGCCCGCTCGCGGGCCGGGGCGTTGCGCGACTCCGCCTCGGTGACCAGGGCGCGGAAGTCGTTCTCGGCGTCGCTGAAGCGCCACTCGTTGTTCTGCACATAGCCGCGAGTCTTGAGGCGCGTGGGGTCCTGCAGGGCGGCGGCCTGGGCGGCGGCGAGCCCCTGCAGCGGACCGCCGAAGTCGGCGGCGATCTCCTGGCTGGCGACCGAGGTCTGCGCCGCCAGGGGCGCGGGCGGCGCCTTCGCCCCGGCGACCACGCCGACCGCCGCCTGCAGCACGTCCGCCAGGTCGTTGAAGCCCTCGGCGGCGGCGAGCCGCGCCTTGCCCGAGGCGCCGGTGTAGACGATGTACGGCTGCTTCGACGCGCCGAAGCCGCAGATCTGCTGGGCGCCGGACTTCAGGCCCGAAATCTCGTGGGCGGCCGGCGCGGCGCAGCTGGCCCGGGCGGCCAGCTGCTGCCGCCAGCTGGTCTCGGCGGCCTCCTGCGGCAGCAGGTAGAGCTTGCCGAGCTGGGTCTCCCACCCCTGGCAGCGCACGTTCCAGACGCGCGCGCCGCGGAAGCGGTTGAGGTCGTCGTCGTAGTTGCGCACCGCCTCGCAGACGGCGCCGCTGAGCTGGCTGCGCCCCAGCGGGAAGACCTCGGCCGCGGGCTGGGCGGCGGCGCCCAGCGCCGAGCCGCTCGCCAGGGCGGCCAGCAGAAGCGTGGAGGCGAGTTTCATTGGCCGGGCTCCTTCCGCTTGCGCGAGAGTTCTTCGTTGCCGGTTCCGATGGCCACGTCCGGGGTGCGCCAGGATTCCTCGTTGCCCACCCCGGTGACGATCAGTTCGCTGTCCTGCCGCGAGGTCCGGCTGTCGCCGATGGCCGAGCGCACCGGCTGGCCGCGGCCGCCGCCGCCCTCGGAGGCGCCCCCGGCGTCCTCTGCGGTCGACAGGAGGATCAGCTCCGACTGCCCGCTCGGGGCCGCCGCCGCGTTGGCCTGGGTGACCCTCGCCAGAAGCCCCTGCACCTGCTGCAGCTGGGTCGAGACGTTGATGGGCTGGCCGCAAGCGCTGCCCAAGGCGATCAGGCAGCCGTTGAACCGGTCGGCGGCGGTCGGGCTGGGCAGGACGGTGATGCCGCCGCCGCCCGCGGCGGTCAGCTGATTGTACAGCACCCCGGTTCGGCCGACGTAGGCGCCGTAGAGATCGGTAATCTTGGGCGGGTCGATGGTCAGCACGGTGGTGAAGGCCGGACCCTGCAGGGCGTTGGTCAGGTAGAGGCCCATGAACCGCCCGGCGACGGGCGAGGTGTTCTGCCCCACCACCTTGCCGCCGCCGCTGATGGCCAGGCGGCCGGCGGTCAGGAACACGTGGCCGAGTTCGCCGGACGTGGCCCCGGCCCCGGCCGGCTGCTGGGCGTAGATGTTGATCGCGCCGGCCGGCGCGGCCGCGATCAGGGACTGGAACCGGGCCGAGCCGAGCACCACGTCGTTGGTCGCGTAGAGGCCGACGTCGCCGAACGCCCGCACGCCGGTGTAGACGACGCCGTCCGCGGAATTGGACACGCCGATCGAGCCGCTGACGCCGATGCTGCCCGGCCGCCAGTTGGCGTCGGTGGCCGAGCCGAGGGTGAAGCTGCCGCCGCTGGTGGTGGGCGCGACCTGGCCGGTCACCTGGACCGCATGCGTCGCATCCGCATAGAGCGACACGCTCGCGGTCTTGGCCGGGTCGATGTCGAGCGCGCCCACCACGACGTTGCCGAGCGCCCCGGCCAGCGAGGGATCGCCGGCGTAGAAGCTCAACTGGCCTGCGCGCAGCTTGGCGAAGTCGGCGTTGCTCAAGGTGAGCCCCGGTCCGGCGCTGGCGCCGCCATCGCCCAGCGTCAGGCCGCCTAGGCGCGAGTCGATCTCCAGCGCGCCCGTGGCCGTGACGCCCGCGCCGAGGGCCAGGGCCTCGGCGCCGATGCGAGCCGATCCGGCGGTCAGGCTGGCCAGGGTCAGCGCCCCGTCGATGCCGAGGGTCGCCGCGCCCGGCGCCGTCAGGACGCCGAGCTGCGCGTCGGCGGCGCTCGCGCCGACGCGGGTCGTGCGCACCACCAGGTTGCGGCCGGCCGTGACCTGGTCGATGGCCACGCCCTGGCGCACGTCGACCTGGGCGTCGCGTCCGGCGCTGAGCACCACGCTGGTGGCGCCGGTGACCGAGCCTGAGCCCTGGCCGAGGTTCACGTCGCCCGTGGCGCCCGCCGCGGTCAGGGTCAGGGCGTGCGCCCCGCCGCCGGTGAAGCTGGCGGAGCCGAGCGTCGCGCTGCCGGCGCTGGCGGCCAGGGCGATGTCCCGCGCGCCGCTGGCGGCGCCGGCCGAGACCGAGGTCCCATGGACGACCACCTGGCCCGTCGACGAGGCGATGCTGGCGAGCTGCACGGCGCCGGTTCCGGAGACGGCGGCGTCGAGGTTGGCCTTGACGGCGCCGGTGGTGACCGAAGAGCCGCTCACGCTGGCCGTGCCGTTCGTCGCGGTGATATCGCCGACCGCCACGGCGCCGCCGGCGCCCAGCGTGAGGGTGTTGGCCGCCGTGAGGGGGCCGGTCCCGCTGGCGCCGCCCGTGGCCGAGAGGATCAGGTCGTGGCCGGCGGTGATCGCCGACGGACCCAGCGCCAGGGCGCCGGCGTTGGCGGTCAGGGTGACGTCCAGCGGACCGCTGGCGCCGCCGACGGCGACGGAGCCGCCGGTGACGGTCACCTGGCCGGTCGAGGAGGCGATGCTGGCCAGCTGCACCGCGCCGGTCCCGATGACGGCGGCGTCGAGGTTGGCCTGGACCGCGCCGGCGGTGATGCCGGCCCCCGTCAGGGAGACGGTCTGGTGGGTGGACTTCACGGCGCCCAGGCTCAACGGACCGACCCCGGTCACGGTGACCTTGTCGGGGTCGCCCGCGGCAGAGGCGTTGGCGGCGATGTCGCCGGCCGTGACGCCGCTGTTGAGCGACAGGAGGGTGACGCTGGCGTCCGCGGCGGACCCTGTCGCCGAGGTGGCGATGGCGCCGGTCTGCACCGCGTCGTGGCCCTCGACGAACACCGCGGCGGTCGCGCCCGAGGCGGCGATGTCGCCGGTCATGGCCTGGCCGGCGTCGGCCAGGACGTTGACCCCGCCGGCGCCGCCGGCGCCCGTGGCCGAGGTGGTGATCGCGCCGGTCTGGGCGTTCACCTGGCCCTGCACCGATACCGACGCGTTGGTGTCGGCCGTGGCGCTGATGCCGTTGGCGGCGACGCTGCCGCTGCTGGACCTCAGGACGACGTCGCCATCGCCGCCGGCGCCCGTGGCCGAGGTGGCGATGGCGCCGGTCTGCAGGTTCGTGACCGCTTCCACGTCGACCTGGCCGTAGGCGTCGGCCGCCGTGCGGATGTCGCCCGTTGTGACGGCTCCGGTATAGGCGTTGACGTGGACGCTGGCGTCCCCGGCGTTGGTCGCCGAGGCGGCGATGTTCCCGGTGCTCACGTCGCCGCCGGCGGTCACCTGGACCCATCCCTGCGGTCCGCCGGACGCGGTGCGGATGTCGCCCGTGGTGATGGTGGCCGGCGCGCCGGTGTCGAGGAAGAAGCCGCCCTCGCCGTCGGACACGGAGTTGCCGCTCTCGGATTGGACCAGCACGTGCGCGTCGCTGTCGGTGTCCGTCGACGACGTGGCGATGGCGCCCGTCCGCACGTCCGTGTAGCCCAGCACCTGCACTGCGCCATAGCTCGCGGCGGCGGTGGTGATGTTCCCGGTCGTGATGGCGTCGCTGTAGGACCGGAGGTAGACGTCGGCGTCGCCGCCCGGCGCGCTGGTGGAGATGGCGCCGGTGCTGATGGCGCCGTTGATCTCGATGTCCACCCACGCGCGCGGGGGCAGCTGGGGATCCTCGATCGGGTTCGTGGCCGAGGTGGTGATCGCCCCGGTGCTGACGGTCTGGCCGTACAGGCTCACCGCGGCGTTGGTGTCCGCGGTCGTGTGGATGTTGCCGGTCGAGACGACGCCGCTTTGCGAGTTGATGTAGAGGTCCGCATCGCCGGCCGCGCCGGGCGCCGAGGTGGTGATCGCGCCGGTCTGGATGTCCGCCGAGGCGGTCATGTAGATCGCCGCGTTCCGGCTGTCGGAGGTGGTGATGTCGCCGGTGCGGATGCCGGCGTCCGCTGTCATGTACACCGACCCGTTGGTCCCGCCGGCCGTGGTGATGGCCCCGGTCTGGATGCCGCCGCCGCCGGTCTCCACGTCCACCGATCCGTTCACGTCGCCGGTCGCGCTCAGGGCGCCGGTGGTGATGGCGCCGTTGCCGTGGACATACACGCCCGCGCTGCCGCCCACGTCGGTCTCCCGCGCGGCGAGGGCGCCGGTGCTGATGTCGAGGTTGGCCGAGACCTGCACGTCGCCGTTGTAACCGGCCGAGGCGGTGATGGCCCCCGTGGTCGTGGCGCCCTGGCTGGAGAAGATGTTGACGGACCCGTTGGCGCCCGCGCCGGGCGCCGAGGCGACGACGTCGCCGATCTGGACGTCGCCGCTGCTCTGGATGGTCACCGATCCGTCCGCGTTCGGCGCGGGGGTGCTGGTGGTGATCGCGCCCGCGGTCAGGCCGCCGACGTCCGCCCGGACGAAGCCGCCCGTCGACGGCAGCGCGCCGGTCTGGAAGGCCACCGGCGCGGCAGGGAGGCCGCTGGACGACGAGGTGATCGGGGTGGTGGCGAGAGTGGTGGATCCGGAGACCGGGTCCGTCCCCAGGGTCTCGCTCTCGCCGGACAGCAGCACGATCTCGCCCTGGCCGTTCACGGCGCTGCGGGTAGCGGTGATGGCCCCCGGCGCCTTGACCACGGCGTTGACCACGGTCGGCACGCTGACCGCGACGATGTGCACGGAGGCCGCGTTGGAGGTTCCCTCCAGGTTCATCGCCTGCTGCAGCGGCGAGCCGTCGGCGGGGTCGGAGACGAGGAAGCTGACGAGGTCGAGGTCGCCGCTGGTCTGGGCGCCCAGCGTCAGCTCGAAGCTGTTGGTCGCGCCGTAGAGGATGCGCGAGTTGGGGGCGCTGATCTGCGCCTTGGTCCCCAGGGTGTTGTCGACCTGGGTGTTCACGAACGGCGCGATGAAGGCGAGCAGGCCGCCGTGGGTGCCGTCGCCCGCGCTGATCTGGGCCCCCGCCGCGACCGTAACGCCAACTGGGCCGCCCGGCGGCGTGAAGCTGATCGGATAGAAGGTGTCGGTCCCGCTCGTGGACGTGAACGGGTAGAAGCTGCCGTTCGGGCCCTCGAACAGGAAATCGAAGTTGGTGTTGCTGGGGTCGAGGAAGTTGTGGGTCCCGGCCAGGGAGGGCGTGGCGGTGGTGGCCAGCAGGCCGCCGACCGACACCTGCGCATTGGCGCCGAACAGGACCCCGTTGGGCGACACCAGCCACACCGTCCCGCCCGTCGCGCCGCCGGCCGTCAGCACCGAGGTCAGGGTCCCGTCGACCGTGATCTGGCTCGGCACGCGGTTGAGCACGATCCAGTCACGCCCGCCCATGTTGTACTGGACCTTCTCGCCCTGGGCGATGGCGTAGCTGGTCCAGTCGACGACGGTGCGGGCCGCGCTGGGGGTGATGTCCAGCTCGGAGACGCCGTTCGGCGTGATCGCCACCGCCGGGGGCGGCGACGGCAGGGAGGGGATCGCGCCACCCTGCGGCAGGGCGAGGGCCAGGCCGGGGGCGAGCGCGCCCGCCAGGCCCGCGAGGGCGCCGGTCAGGGCGGTGCGCACGAACAGGTCGTGAGCGAATCGCTGGCGGTTGCGGCGCTGATTCAGGGCCCACATCTTGCGGTCTCCCGTCATCTCAAGGTCGTGGTCAGGTTGAACAGCAGTCGCGCCGGCTGTTTGACCACGGCGGTCTCCGGCTGGTTCAGCGGCCAGGCGTAGGCGATGTCGACGTTGACGCGGCGGAGCAGGCGCATCTGCATGCCGAGCCCGCTGGACTCGATGCGCGCGTCACGCTGGGTCAGGTCCTGGCGGTGGGCGTAGCCGTAGTCGAAGAAGGCGTAGGGGACGAGCACGGCCTGGGGATGCGCCGCGATCGGTCCGTAGCGCAGCGCCACCTCGCCGCCGGCGCCGGAGTCGCCGCCGAGCACGCCCGGGTCGTAGCCGCGGCCGACCGTGAGGTTGCCGAAGGTGATCTGCTCGTAGGGCAGCAGCCGCTCGGCCGAATACTGCGCCACCACCTGGGCCGACAGGATGAAGCGGTCCACCAGGGGGGCCTGGGCGCTGGCGGCGCCGCGCACGACCCAGGCGTCCGGGCTCGCGCCCACCCGGCTCAGCGCCAGGGAGTCGCGCGGGCTGGCGCCCAGGCCGTCGACGCCCTTGCGCAGCTGGATCGACCCCGTCAGCGACAGCGGCCGGCCCGCCAGGCTGGTCTGCTGGTTGCCGTCGGCGCGCAGATAGAGCACGCGCAGCCGGTCGCTGGCCAGGTTGGCGCCGGCGACGTCCGTGAACTGATCGACCGCGTCGATGCCGCCGGCGACGTTGAGGTTGCGCCGGCGCATGCGGATGATCGGGAAGCCCAGCTCGGCTTCCGTGACATAGGACTTGCTGACGAGGCGCAGCGCCTCGAGGTCGCCGCCGGGGCGCGCATCGCCATAGGCGAAGGACAGCCGCCCCACCAGCCCGTCGCCGCCGATCCGGGCCTCCTCGGCCGCCTGGAACACCAGCTGCTGGTCGTTGGCCAGGGAGTGGTAGAAGACCAGCTCGGACTTGTCGCCGAACGCGGTCAGGCTGTTCAGGTCGCCCCGCAGCATGCCGCCCCATTGGCCCAGGTCCTTGGCCCCGAGGTTTTGCACGTTGGCCAGGGCGTCCCAGGCCTGGCGCTCGACGCGGACGTCGAAGTCGATGGCCCCGCGCTCGCCGTTCGACGAGGGCCCGACCGCCGCGTGCAGCGTCACTCCGGGCACGTCCGCGGCCAGCAGCAGGTAGCGCTCGGCCTTGCGCATGTCGAAGGGCGACATGCCGCGCAGGTGGTCGAGATAGCGTTCGACGGCGGCCTGCGCCGGCCCCGCGTCGCCGCGGACGCGCACATTGACCACGTGCGCCTGGATGATCTCCAGGGTCAGCTGGCCGTTGGCGATGGTCTGCTCGGGAATGTCGACCCGCGCCAGGATCCCGCGGTCGAACAGGGCGCGGGTGACCGCATCGCGCACGTCGCAGATGGCGGCCACCGGAATGCGCTTGCCCAGCTTGTCACGATAGGCCGAGGCGAGATCGGCCTCCTTGGCGGCGGTCAGGCCCTTGAAGGCGACCGACTTCAGCTCGAACTCGTCGGTCGAGCTGCGCAGAGGGCAGGGGCCGGTGGTTTCGGGGGCGAACAGCTCGCGCGACGACGGCGCGGCGGGCGCCGCCCGGCCGGCCGGATTCAGCTCTTCGCGCGTCTGCGGCGCCGCCGGCGCCCGCTGCGCGGCGGCCTGGCCAGCCAAAGCCAGCGACTCCATCGCCGCCAACGCAACGATGAGTCGAATAGAGTTTCGCCGCCCCACCGATGCCCCCCGTGCGCCGCAGCGTCACCTTGGAGCAGCCCAAGCGGGGCGTAAACAGAAAATTTAGGAAAGTCTTGGCTTGGCGCCGCTCTGCGCAATCTCATCTGGATGTCAAGCGTGCGACGACACATTTGTTTCATGAATCGCAAGATGATGGCGTGGTCTCCCCAAGATCTTGGCGGAATATGGGCGAAATCTTGTCAAACAAGCTCGACTGGTCTGTGCGCGCAACGAAGCCGGGCGAGCTCTACTTGGCGAGCGCAGTCTAGCTAGAGAGACGCGTAGGGCGGGACGAACAACCGGCCGGGGGTCTCCAGGTCGCGCTTGATCGCCTGGACGAAGGCGGCCGCGTCGTGGCCGTCGACGATCCGGTGATCGAAGGCGCTCGACAGGTTCATCATCTTGCGCACCACCACATGGCCGGCCACGACCACCGGCCGCTCCACCAGCCGGTTGGGGGCCAGGATCGCCACCTCAGGCATGTTGATGATCGGCGTGGCCGACACCCCGCCGAGCGGGCCGAGGCTGGTCAGGGTGATGGTCGAGCCCGACAGCTCCTCGCGCTTGGCCGTGCCGGCCTTGGCCGCCTCGGCGACCCGCTGCAGCTCGCGCGCGCAGTCCCACAGGTCGCGGGCCTCGGCGTGGCGCACCACCGGCGCCATCAGGCCTGAGGGCGTATGGGCGGCGACGCCGATGTGCACGGCGTCGTGGCGTCTGAGGACGTCGGCCTCGTGGTCGTAGCGGGCGTTGACCACGGGGAAGGCGCGCACCGCCCGCACCACCGCCAGCATCAGGAACGGCAGCAGGGTCAGGTGGGGCCGGCCGGGCGTGGGGTCGCCGTTGAGCGACTGGCGCAGGCGCTCGAGCTCGGTCAGGTCGAGCTCCTCGACATAGCCGAAGTGGGGGATGGTGCGCTTGGACTCCTGCATGCGCTCGGCGATCTGCCGGCGCAGGCCGATGATGCGGATCTCCTCCACCCCGTCGGCGGGCGCGGCGCGGGGCGCGCCAGCCCGCCGGCGCAGGTGACGGTCGAGATCGGCTGGGGTGACGCGCCCGTCGGGACCGCTGCCCTCGACCTCTTCCAGCGCCACGCCGGCCGCGGCGGCCTTGGCCCGGGTCGCGGGGGCGGCCAAGGCGGTGGGATGAGCGGGGGGATGATCAGCAGGCGGAGGAGGAGGCGTTGCGGCGGCCGGAGCCTGCGGCGGCGGGGTTGCCGGCGCTTTGGCCGGCGCCTCCGCCTCGGCCGCGGCCTCATCGGTCTCGAACTCGGCCAGGGCCGCGCCCACGGCCAGCATCTGACCGACCTCGCCATGGGTGGCGACCACCCGGCCGGCGACCGGAGAGGTCATCTCGACCGTGGCCTTGTCGGTCAGCACGTCGGCCAGGGGCTGGTCCTCGGCGATCAGGTCGCCGACCTTGGCGTGCCAGGCCGCGATCTCGGCCTCGGCCACGCCTTCGCCGATGTCCGGCAGGCGGAAGACGTAGCGGGCCATGTCTAGCCTCCAGAACCAGAAGTTCGCCAGCAGATGAGATCGAACGCAGGGCGAACTTCTGGTTCGATAAGGAGGCTAGAACACAAGAATAGTTCTAGTGTGGCTTGTGATTCAGAAATTCGCATTGCGGGCTCCATCAACGGTGGGCGACTTTCTGAATCGCCACACTAGTCCTCCATGACCTTTTTCAGGGCGGCGGCCACACGGGCCGGCCCGGGGAAGTAGTCCCACTCGAAGGCGTGGGGGTAGGGCGTGTCGAAGCCGGCCACACGCAGGATCGGCGCCTTCAGGTGGTAGAAGCAGCGCTCCTGGATCTGGGCGCTGAGCTCGGCGCCGAAGCCGGAGAAGCGGGTCGCCTCGTGCACGATCACGCAGCGGCCGGTGCGCTTGACCGAGGCCGTCAGCGTCTCGACGTCGAGCGGCACGATGCTGCGCAGGTCGATCACCTCGGCGTCGATGCCGCAGTCCTCCACCGCCGCCAGCACCACGTGGACCATGGTGCCGTAGGCGACCACGGTGGCCGCCGCGCCGGGCCGCACCACCGCGGCCGAGCCCAGGGGGATGGAATAGTGGCCCTCGGGCACCTCGCCGGCCGGGTGCTTGGACCAGGGGATCAGGGGCTGGTCGTGGCGGCCGTCGAACGGGCCGTTGTAGAGGCGCTTGGGCTCCAGGAAGATCACCGGGTCGTTGGCCTCGATCGAGGCGATCAAGAGGCCCTTGGCGTCATAGGGCGTCGACGGGATCACCGTCTTCAGGCCCGAGACGTGGGCGAACAGGGCCTCGGGGCTCTGGCTGTGGGTCTGGCCGCCGAAGATGCCGCCGCCGTAGGGCGTGCGCACGGTGATCGGCGCCCAGAACTCTCCGCCCGAGCGGTAGCGCAGCCGCGCCGCCTCGGACACCAGCTGGTCGTAGGCCGGCAGGATGTAGTCGGCGAACTGGATCTCCGGCACGGGGCGCAGGCCATAGGCGCCCATGCCGATGGCCGCGGCGATGATGCCGCCCTCGGTCAGGGGGGTGTCGAAGCAGCGCCTGAGGCCGTGCTTCTTCTGCAGCCCCTCGGTGACCCGGAACACCCCGCCGAAGTAGCCCACGTCCTCGCCGAAGGTCAGCACGTCCGGATCGCGGGCCATCATCACGTCGAGCGCCGAGTTCAGCGCCTGGACCATGTTCATGACCGCCATCTCAGAGCCCCAGCTCCTTGCGCTGTTCGGCGAGGCGCCAGTCCTCGACCTCGAACACGTCCTCGAACATGCGCCGCACGTCGGGCTTGGACTGGCCGAGGGCGCCGACCGCCTCGCCCTGCTTGACCGCGTCATTGACCGTGGCGGCGGCTTCCGCCTTGAGCTGCTCGTGGCGCTCGGGCGACCACTCGCCGATGACGGTCAAATGCCGCGCCAGGCGTTCGACGGGATCGCCCAGCGGCCAGCACTCGGCCTCGTCGGCGGGGCGGTAGCGGGTGGGGTCGTCGCTGGTGGAGTGGCCCGCGGCCCGGTAGGTGAAGAACTCGATGAGGGTGGCGCCCAGGTTGCGCCGCGCCCGCTCGGCCGCCCAGCGGATGGCGGCGGTCACCGCCAGGTAGTCGTTGCCGTCGACCCTCAGGCCCGGCACGCCGTAGGCGATGGCCTTGGCGGCGAAGGTGGTCTGCTCGCCGCCGGCGATGCCCGAGAAGCTGGAGATGGCCCACTGGTTGTTGGTCACCGCCAGGATCACCGGCACGTGGAAGACCCCGGCGAAGGTCAGCGCCTCATGGAAGTCGCCCTCCGCCGTCGAGCCCTCGCCGATGAAGCCGATGGCGATCTTGCTGTCGCCCTTGTAGGCCGAGGCCATGGCCCAGCCGACCGCGTGGCCGAACCGCGGGCCGACGTTGCCCGACAGGGAGTAGAAGCCGTAGGCGCGCGCCGAATAGAGGATCGGCAGCTGGCGACCGCCCAGCGGGTCCTTGGCGTTGGAGAACACCTGGTTGACCATGTCGGTCAGGGGATAGTCCCGGGCGATCAGCCAGCCGGCCATGCGGTAGGTGGGAAAGCACATGTCGTCGCGCGCCATGGCCAGGGCGCAGGCGCAGGCGACGGCCTCCTCGCCGGCGGACTTCAGGAAGAACGAGGTCTTGCCCTGGCGGTGGGCGCGGAACAGGCGGTCGTCGAACGCGCGGGTCAGCACCATGGCGCGGAGGCCGGCCCGGAGTTCGTCCGCCGTCATCCGCGGGTCCCAGGGGCCGGCGGCGCGGCCCTCCTCGTCCAGCACCCGCACCAGGCCATAGGGCAGGTCGCGCATGTCGGGTTCGGGCGCGTCCGGCGCCGGCCGGCGGGTGGCCCCGGCGGGCGGGATGTCGAGATAGGAGAAGTCGACCTTGTCGCCCGGCCGGAAGTGCGGCTCGGGGATGTGCAGTCTCAGCGGTTGGACGTCGTCGGCCATCAGACGCTCTCGAAAGCTTTGCCCGAAGATGGTGCCGCAGGGCCGATGGTGTTTTCTTGCATTTCTCTTGGCGCCCGGCCTTCTCCCCGCAATTTTTTCCTCGGTTTCCCGTCTATTTCGCTTGGATTTTGTCCCGCAGTGCAGCATCGGCGGCGAGAATGCGGCGGGCCTGGGCCAGATGCGGCGCATCGAGCATCCGTCCGTCCATCGCCAGCACGCCGGCGCCGGGCTCGGCCTCGAACAGGGCGACGACCCGGCGCGCCGCCTCGACCGCCTCGACGGAGGGGGTGAAGGCGCGGTTGATCGGCTCGACCTGCGCCGGATGGATCGCCAGCATGCCGGAAAAGCCCTCGCGCCGGCCCTGGGCGGCGTAGGCCTCGAGCCCCGCCAGATCCTTCAGGTCCGGGTACACGGTCTCGATCGCCGGAACGCCCGCGGCGGCCGCCCCGGCCAGGCACAGGGCCCGGGCCAGCCGACAGAGGTCGGTGTAGCCGCCGTCCGGCGTGCGGTTGGTCTCGGCCCCGACGGCGGTCGACAGGTCCTCGGCGCCCCAGGTCAGGCCGGCGAGCCGGGCGGACGGGGCGTGGGCGTAGGAGCCCAGGGCGAACAGGGCCCCGGGGGTCTCGGTGGCGATGGGCAGGATGCGGGTGCGTCTGAACCGGTCGCCGGTCTCCAGGCCGTCGAGCCAGGCGCCGAGCGCCGCCACGTCGGCCGCCGAGGCGCACTTGGGCAGGACCACGCCGTCGGGCGCGCCCGGCATGACCGCGGCGAGGTCGGGGTCGGCCAGGCCGCTGGGCAGGGGATTGACGCGCACCCAGACCTCGCCGTTGCGCGGGCCGTTCAGCGTCTCCAGGGCCAGGGCGCGGGCCTGCGCCTTGCGCGCGGGCGCCACCGAATCCTCCAGGTCGAGGATCACGGCGTCTGCGCCGCTGGAGCCGATCCTGGCCAGCTTGCGCGGATCGTCGGCGGGGACGAACAGCCAGGAGCGCGGGGTCATGGCCCGGCTCCGCGCAGCAGGGCGCTGCGGCGGCCCTGGCACACCAGGTCGTTGTTCTGGTTGTAGGCCCGGTGCCCGAACACCACGATGCCGGCGCCCGGGCGCGAGCGGCTGGCGCGGGTCTCGATCACCGTGGTCTCGAACCTCAGGGTGTCGCCGACGAACACCGGCGCCGGCATGGTCACCGCGTCGTAGCCCAGGTTGGCGATCAGGGTGCCGAGCGTGGTGTCGCCCACCGAGACCCCGACCATCAGCGAGAAGGTGAAGAGGCCGTTGACGACGATGCGGCCGAACTCGGTGTCCTTGGCGTATTCGGCGTCCAGGTGCAGGGGCTGCGGATTGTGGGTGAGGGTGGTGAGCAGGAGATTGTCGGTCTCGGTCACCGTGCGGCGCAGGTCGTGGCGGATCACCTCGCCCGGCTGGAACGCCTCCCAGGTCCGCCCGGCCATCACTCGTCTCCCTTCGTGACCACGGCCACCACGACGCCCTCGTCCACCTGCTCGCCGGCCTGCACGCGGACCTGCTGCACCACCCCGTCGAACGGCGCGGCCAGGCCGTGCTCGGTCTTCATCGCCTCGACCACCACCAGGATCTGGCCGCGCACGACGGCCTGGCCCGGCTTCACCGGCGTGGCCGCGATCACGCCCGGCAGCGGCGCGCGCACCATGCCGTCGGCCTGGACGGCCGCATCGTCCTCCACCACGGCGCGGGCCGGCGCGAAACGCCAGGCCTGCCCGTCGACGAAGGCCACCACGCCATCCCGCGAGACGAGGGTGCGGACGGCGCCCGCGGCGGCCGCCTGATCGAGCGCGACCCGGCGGCGCTCGTCGCCGCACTGCAGGTCGATCTCCAGCACCGGCCGGCCATTGGCGCGGAAGCCTTCGAGCCGGCTCCACGGGTCCGGCGAGGCGCCGCGGCCGGCCTGGTAGAGCGCCTGCGCGGCCGCCTGCCAGGCTTGCGCCGGCGGCTCCTCGGACCCCGCCAGCGCGGCCATGTGGCGGGCGATGAAGCCGGTGTCGACGCGGGCCTGCAGATAGTCCGGATCGCTCAGGGCGCGGGCGAGGAAGGCGGCGTTGGTCTTCACCGGCCACACCTCCACCGCCCGGCACGCCTCGGCCAGCCGCGCGGCGGCCTGCTCGCGCGTCGGGGCGTGGGCGATCAGCTTGGCGATCATCGGGTCGTAGAACGGCGAGATCTCGCCGCCTTGCGCCACGCCGGTCTCGACCCGCACGCGGCCCTCGGGCAGGACGAAATGCTCCAGCGGGCCGATCGACGGGCGGAAGTCCGCCGCCGGGTCCTCGGCGTAGAGGCGCGCCTCGATCGCCGCCCCGTCCAGGCGGATCTGGTCCTGGGTGAGCGGCAGCGGCTCGCCGGCGGCGACGCGGAACTGCCATTCCACGAGGTCGAGGCCGGTGATCATCTCGGTGACCGCGTGCTCGACCTGCAGGCGGGTGTTCATCTCCATGAACCAGATGCGGTCGGGGCGCAGGCCCTGCGAGGCGTCGGCGATGAACTCGACGGTGCCGGCGCCGCGATAGCCCACCGCCTTGGCCGCGCGCACGGCGGCGTCGCACACCGCCGCCCGCGTCGCGGCGTCGAGGCCCGGCGCCGGCGCCTCCTCGATCACCTTCTGGTGGCGGCGCTGCAGGGAGCAGTCGCGCTCGAAGAGGTGCACGGCGTCGCCCCGGGAGTCGGCGAACACCTGCACCTCGATGTGGCGCGGGGTGGAGACGAAGGTCTCCAGCAGCACCCGGTCGTCGCCGAAGCTGCTCTTGGCCTCGCGCCGGCACGAGGCGAGGGCCTCCAGGAAATCCTCCCCCCGCCAGACCTCGCGCATGCCCTTGCCGCCGCCGCCGGCCACGGCCTTGATCAGCACGGGATAGCCGATCTTGTCCGCCTCGGCCTTGAGGCGCGCGTCGTCCTGGTCCTCGCCGAGGTAGCCGGGCGTCACCGGCACGCCGGCGGCCGACATCAGCGCCTTGGCCGCGTCCTTGGCCCCCATCGCCCGGATCGCCGCGGGCGGCGGGCCGATCCAGATCAGGCCCGCGGCCGACACCTGTTCGGCGAAGGCGGCGTTCTCCGACAGGAAGCCGTAGCCGGGGTGGATCGCCTCGGCGCCCGAGGCCCTGGCCGCCTCAAGGATGCGGTCGCCGCGCAGGTAGCTGTCGCGCGCCGGGCCCGGCCCGATGGCGATGGCCTGGTCGGCCAGGCGCACGTGCGGCGAAGAGGCGTCGGCGTCGGAATGGACGGCCACGGTGCGGATGCCCAGGCGCCGCGCGGTGCGGATCACCCGTACGGCGATCTCGCCGCGGTTGGCGATCAGCACGCTCCGGATCGGCCCAGATTTGGCCGGAATGCCCTCGCCCATCGCGCTCACATCCTGAACACGCCGAAGCGCGCTCGCTCGGGGATCGGGGCGTTGAGGGCGGCGGAGAGGGCCAGGCCCAGCACGTCGCGGGTCTGGGCCGGGTCGATGACGCCGTCGTCCCACAGGCGCGCGGTGGCGTAGTAGGGGCTGCCCTCGGCCTCGAAGCGCTCGCGGAGCGGGGCCTTGAACGCCGCTTCCTCCTCGGCGGGCCAGGCCTCGCCCTTGGCCTCGAGGGCGTCGCGCCGGACGGTGGCCAACACGCTCGCCGCCTGCTCGCCGCCCATCACGCTGATGCGGCTGTTGGGCCAGGTGAACAGGAAGCGCGGGGAATAGGCTCTACCGGCCATGCCGTAGTTGCCGGCGCCGAAGCTGCCGCCGATCAGCACGGTGAACTTGGGGACCTGGGCGGTGGCCACCGCCGTCACCAGCTTGGCCCCGTCCTTGGCGATGCCGCCGGCCTCGTACTTCCCGCCGACCATGAAGCCGGCGATGTTCTGCAGGAACACCAGGGGGATGCGGCGCTGGCAGGCCAGCTCGATGAAGTGCGCGCCCTTGAGCGCGCTCTCGGAGAACAGGATGCCGTTGTTGGCCAGGATGGCCACCGGCATGCCCCAGATCCGTGCGAAGCCGCACGCCAGCGACGGGCCGTAGAGGGCCTTGAACTCGTCGAACTCGGAGGCATCGACCAGGCGGGCGATCACCTCGTGCACGTCGTAGGGCGCGCGCACGTCCGGCGGGATGACGCCATAGAGCTCGGCCGGGTCGTAGGCCGGCGGGCGCGGCTCGGCCAGGTCGAGGCCCGTGGTCTTGCGCCCGTTGAGCCGGCCGACGATGGAGCGGACGATCTCCAGGGCGTGCTCGTCGCTCACCGCCACATGGTCGACCACCCCGCTCCGGCGGGCGTGCAGGTCCGCGCCGCCCAGGTCCTCGGCCGAGATCACCTCGCCGGTGGCGGCCTTCACCAGCGGCGGGCCGGCCAGGAAGATGGTGCCCTGGCCGCGCACGATCACCGTCTCGTCGCTCATCGCCGGGACATAGGCCCCGCCGGCGGTGCACGAGCCCATCACGCAGGCGATCTGCGGGATGCCCTCGGCCGACATCCGCGCCTGATTGAAGAAGATGCGGCCGAAGTGGTCGCGGTCGGGGAACACCTCGGCCTGGAACGGCAGGTTGGCCCCGCCCGAGTCGACCAGGTAGACGCACGGCAGGCGGTTCTCCAGCGCGATCTCCTGGCCGCGCAGGTGCTTCTTCACCGTCATCGGGAAGTAGGCGCCGCCCTTGGTGGTCGAGTCGTTGGCCACGATCATCACCTCGCGGCCCGTCACCCGGCCGATCCCGGCGATGGCCCCGGCGCCCGGGGCCTCGCCGTCGTACATGCCGTCCGCCGCCAGGGCGCCGACCTCCAGGAACGGCGAGCCCGGGTCGAGCAGCCGCTCGACCCGGTCGCGCGGCAAAAGCTTGCCCCGCGCCACATGCCGCTCGCGCGCCTTCTCCGATCCCCCGCGGGCGGCGGCGGCGACCTTGGTCCTCAGCTCGTCGACCAGGGCCCGGTTGTGGGCGGCGTTGGCCTGGAAGATGTCGGACTGTGGGTCGACGGCGCTGACCAGGGTCCTCATAGGCCGATCAGCTCCCGCCCCATCAGGAACCGGCGGATCTCGTTGGTGCCGGCGCCGATGTCGTAGAGCTTGGCGTCGCGCAGGTAGCGCTCGACCGGGAAGTCCTTGAGGTAGCCGGCGCCGCCCAGGGCCTGGATCGACTGCAGCGCCGTCTGCACCGCGTTCTCGCTGGCCAGGAGGATGGCGCCGGCGGCGTCGTGGCGCGCGGTCTTGCCCGCGTCGCAGGCCTTCGCCACGGCGTAGACGTAGGCCCGAGCCGAATTGAGGGCCAGGTACATGTCGGCGACCTTGGCCTGGATCAGCTGGAAGGCGCCGATCGGCTGGCCGAACTGCCGGCGCTCGCGGACATAGGGCAGCACCACGTCCAGGCACGCCTGCATGATGCCGAGCGGCCCGCCGGCCAGCACGGCGCGCTCGTAGTCGAGCCCGCTCATCAGCACCCTGGCGCCCGCGCCGGTCTCGCCCAGCACGTTGTCGGCCGGGACCTCGCAGTCCTGGAACACCAGCTCGCCGGTGTCCGACCCGCGCATGCCCATCTTGTCGAGCTTCTGGGCGCAGCGGTAGCCGGCGAAGCCGCGCTCGATCAGGAAGGCGGTGATCCCCCTGGAGCCGGCCGCCGGCTCGGTCTTGGCGTAGACCACCAGCACGTCCGCCTCGGGCCCGTTGGTGATCCAGAACTTGGTCCCGTTCAGCACATAGGCGTCGTTGCCGCGCCGCTCGGCGCGCAGCGTCATGGACATGACGTCCGAGCCGGCGCCGGCCTCGCTCATGGCCAGGGCCCCGACGTGCTCGCCGGAGATCAGCTTCGGCAGGTAGCGCTGCTTCTGCTCGGGCGAGCCCCAGCGGCGGATCTGGTTGACGCACAGGTTGGAGTGGGCGCCGTAGCTGAGCCCGATCGAGGCGGAGGCGCGCGACACCTCCTCCATGGCCACCACATGCTCGAGGTAGCCGAGCCCGAGGCCGCCGAACGCCTCCTCCACCGTGACGCCGTGCAGCCCGAGCGCGCCCATCTGCGGCCACAGCTCGCGCGGGAAGCGGTTGCTGGCGTCGACCTCGGCGGCCAGGGGCGCGATGCGCTCGGCGGCGAACCGCTGGGTGGCGTCGCGGATGGCGTCGGCGTTCTCGCCCAGCAGGAAATCCATCGCCGGCGCGGCGGTTGGCATGTCCAGCCCTTTCACGCGTTTCCTCCCGTTCAGCTTAGACCCGTGGCGACGGACGGAAAGAGCGAAAGCGCCTCATGCCCCGTTAGCGAAGCCGGATCGGCCGAGGTTCCCCGCGGATTCCCGTTCGGCGTCCGGCTGCCGCCGCCGGTCCGGCCGGACTCGCCCTGGCGACCGGACACTGATAGTTATGCTCCATGACTGAACGGCGATCCGTCCTACTGTGACTGAACGCGGATAATGTTCACTGTCTGTTCAGGTGTAACCAGTCTTCGTAAGTAACCGATCGATTGGTGTCCCGTTACGGACTCGTTGCCGCTTTTTGCATACACAAAGAATCAGTCTACCTAGCCGACCATAAAGAACTCGACGGCTAAGACCGTTGATGAATCCGGCAGGAGATCCCTGCCGGCAATAGGGAAGGCTGGCTATATGCTAAAAATATACATGGGAGAAGTGTGTCTATATTCTGGTGAATGGCCGAATGGGGCCGCCGATAGCGGCCCGAGGCGGCTGCTCAACGGCGTCAGTCTGGCGACGCTCTCGGCGATGCTGCTGCTTCCGGCGGGCGCGGCCTTCGCTCAGGCGGCGCCGCCGGCGGCGGCCCCCAAGACCTCCGAAGTCCAGGAAGTGGTGGTTACCGGGTCGCGCATCGCCCGGCGGGACTACACCTCCAACAGCCCCATCGTGACGGTGAACTCGCAGGCGCTGATGAGTCAGGCCGACCTGCAGATCCAGAGCACCCTGAACAAGCTGCCGCAATTCACGGCGGACCAGAACCTGATGGGCCGGGACAACACCGGCGACACCCAGCCGACGCCGACCCACTCGGTCGGCATCAGCACCCTCAGCCTGCGCGGCCTCGGCCCCAACCGGAACCTGGTGCTGATCGACGGCCAGCGCGGCGCGCCCGTGAACGGCGAGCTGGTGGTCGACCTGAACACCATTCCCACGGCGATGATCGACCACGTCGAGACCATCACCGGCGGCGCCTCGGCCGTGTACGGCGCCGACGCGATCGGCGGCGTGGTCAACTTCATCATGAAGAAGAACTTCCAGGGCCTGGACCTGGACCTGCAGGAGGGGGTCAACCAGCACGGCGGCGACGGCAAGCAGTTCAGCGCCAGCGCGGTGATGGGGACCAACTTCGGCGACAACCGCGGCAACGTGACGGTCGCCCTCGAGCGCTTCACCCAGGACCCCTCGTGGGAGAAGAACCGGCCCTACGTCGTGAAGGGCTGGAGCGACCCGACGGTCTCTCCCGTCAACGGCTTCCCAATGGGCCAGAACTATTCGGCCAACGGCCAGGGCATCCCCCAGTCGCTGATCAACGCGATGTTCCCGGGCACCACGCCGACCTCGTTGCCCGCCAACTCCAACTTCTGGTTCGCCGGCAATTCGCTCTACTCGGGCGTCGCCGGCTACGGCGTGGTCGCCCCAGGCGGCGTCCCCTTCGACCCGTATCAGCCCAACGGGACGAGCTACGCCTATCAGAACGTCATCAACCCCTCGACCCACCAGGTCGTGCAGCTGATCAAGAACAACGAGACGGTCGGCTACGTCCAGGCGCCGCTCGACCGCTGGTCGATGTTCGCCAACGGGCACTACGACATCAACGACTGGGTCACGGCCGAATTCCAGGCCAACTTCGCCCAGACCCATACCGAAACCTTGCTGACCCAGTACCCGCCGTCGATCATCACGGGCTGGTCCACCAACATCCCCTATAATCAGGCGACGGACGACCCGGCCTCACCAGGCTTCATCGCGGCCGGCCAGCCCGGCGCGCAGCATCCGGTGTCGGCGCCGTTCGCCCAGCTGCTCAACGCCCGCACCGGCATCGGCGCCGCGACCACCACGCCCTGGCAGCTGCTCTGGCTGGGCAACATCAACAACCAGTTGCCGCCGCGCGGCACCACCGACCAGAACACCGTGTTCCAGATCCGGGCCGGCCTGAAGGGGCGGCTGCCGAAGTTCAACTGGACCTGGGAGGTGACCGGCTCGCACAGCGAGTCCGAGGAATATTCCGTCGCCCGCGGCGACTATTCCATGAGCCGCTACCAGGCGCTGATGTCGGCGCCCAACTACGGTATCGGCACCTTCCAGGGCAACTACTTCCAGCCCAACGGCTCGTACTTCCAGTCGCCGGTCCCGGCCGCCTTGACCGGTCTCCCCGGCCAAGCCGCCAACCCGGGCCTGATCACCAGCCCCAACGCCGGCTTCGGCGCGGCCACGGTGAAGTGCACCTCGGGCTTCTACAACGCCATCTTCAACGGCGCCTCGCCGTCGGCCGACTGCCTGGCCGCGATCAGCGCGCCGATCCAGAGCATGAACTTCACCAAGCAGGACCTGGTCGAATTCAACGCCTCCGGCGACCTGTTCAACCTGCCGGCGGGAACAGTGAAGGGCTCGATCGGCGCGGACTACCGGCGCGACTCCCTGGTGTTCAATCCGGACATCCTGTCGAGCAACCAGTCCTTCACCGACCAGGTGATCGGGGTCTACCCCGTGGCCTATTCCAACGTCTCGCAGGACGCCAAGGAAGTGTACGGCGAACTGTCGATCCCGCTGTTGGGCGACCGGCCATTCCTCAAGAACTTCACCCTCAACCCGGGGGCGCGCTTCTCGAGCTACGACACCTCCCAGGGCGGCTGGACCTACAAGATCCTGGGCGACTACCAGGTCAACGACTGGGTCCGCCTGCGCGGCGGCTACAACCTCGCGGTCCGCACGCCGAACCTCGGGGAGCTGTACGAGGGCCTGACCGAACAGTTCGGCCAGGGCACCGACTATGGCGACCCCTGCTCGCTGCTGTCCCAGGCGCCGTTCGGCGCCGGCGGGGCCGCGGTGGCCCAGGGGCAGACTGCGGCCACTGCCGTCGCCAACAAGGGCGGCCTCGCCGGCGCCCAGAACGCCCTGGCGATCTGCAAGGCCCTGATGACCCCGGCCGCGCAGCAGTACTTCTACAACACGCCCGGGGTGTCCCAGCCGGCGCCCGGCCCGACCTCGTACGGATGGCACAACGTCCAGGGCAACCCCAACCTGCTGCCCGAGACGGCCAAGACCTTCACGGCCGGCCTCGTGCTCCGGTCGCCGTTCCAGAACCCGCTGGTCAGCCGGATGAACCTGTCGATCGACTACTACAAGATCCACATCGACGACGCGATCGAGTTCGCCTCGGTGGACTACGTCTATCAGCAGTGCCTCAATCAGCCCGCCGCGACCGCCCTCAACTCGATCTACTGCCAGGCGATTCAGCGCTCACCGCAGTTCGGCGGCCAGCTCCTCACCGGCACGCCGGCGGCGAACCTGGCGACCATCGACACCAGCGGCGTGGACCTGCAGTTCGACTGGACGTTCCGCTTGGCCGATCTGAAGGCGAACCTGCCCGGCGCCTTCTCGCTCAGCCTGGTGGGCAGCTTCCTCGGCAACTACGACACCACCTCCGCCCCCGGCCAGCCGGTGCAGCGGTGGTACGGCACGCTCGGGCCGACGCTGACCGGGACCAATGGCGGCGCCTACGCCTACAAGCTGAACACCACCTTCGGCTATCTGATCGGGCCCGCGCAGTTCAATCTGAACTGGCGGCATCTGCCCCAGATCAACGCTGCCTCCGCGGTCGCGCCCGGCAACGTCACCCTGCCGACCAAGGCCTATGACATCTTCGATCTGAACGCCAACTTCACGCTGCCGCACGGGCTTCAGCTGCGCGCCGGCATCCAGAACCTGTTCGACGCCGATCCGCCCACCACCGGCGCCACCAGCGCCATCTACGTCAACGGCCTGCAGCAGACCGTGGCGTCGAGCGGCCAAGGCGTCACCAACCCGAGCTTCTACGACGTGCTCGGCCGGCGCTTCTACGTCGGCCTGAAAGCCCGCTTCTAGCCGCGGTTCAAGTTCCCCGACTGGGGCAGGCCTGCGGGCCTGCCCCTCTTTTTTTGCCCGCTCGAGGGGTCACGGCAGGAAGTCGAGCGGCAGCTCGGTGGTGTCCTTGTACTGGTGCAGGACGATGTTGGTGCGCGCCGTGGCGATCTCCGCCGATCGCAGCAGCTTGCCGGTGAGGAAGCTGTTGTAGCTGTCGAGGTCGCGGGTGCAGACGCGCAGCACGAAGTCCGCCTCGCCGGTGGTGGAGGCGCATTCCAGGATCTCGGGGCTCGACCGCACCAGCTTCTGGAAGGCCTCGATCCGCTCCGGGTCGTGCGAGCGCAGGGTGATCAGCACATAGGCCGAGACGCCGAGGTTGAGGTGTTCGTGGCTGAGCAGGGCCACCGTCCGGGCGATGTAGCCCTCGGCCTTGAGCCGCTGCAGGCGGCGCGAACACTGCGAGGGCGACAGGTTCACCCGCTCGGAAAGCTCGGCGGGGCCGAGGTCGCCTTGGACCTGGAGTTCGGCCAGGATGCGGCGGTCGAAGCTGTCGAGCGGGCGGGCGGCGGTCATCCGCCTGTTCTAGGCCGGAATCGCCAAAGCCCAAATCATCGGCCAAATCATCGGACTGCCCGATCGCCAAGCTCACGCGTGGGCCGCCGGCCGCCGGCGTGGGCCGTGGCCGCGGTTGATCACGCGGTCGGACGGGTCGAGGGCGTGGGGCTCGAGGTCCGGCAAGCCGGCCAGGCTGTCGATCACCGGCCCCAGCGGGCGCTCCACGGCCCGCAGCAGGTCCTCGAAGCGGTCGAGGACGAAATAGGTCTCCTGGAAGTCGTCGATGCGGTAGCGGGTGCGCAGCACGCGCCCGAGGTCGAAGGCGATGCGGTTGGGCGAGGGATCGGTCACCGCGAACACCGTCTCGGCCGAGGACGACAGGATGCCCGAGCCGAACGCCTTCAGGCCCTCGGCCGTCCGTTCCAGGCCGAACTCCACCACGTACCAGTAGAGCCGCGCCAGGCGCTTGGCCCCGGCCTCGTCCAGCTCCAGGCCCCGCTGGCCATAGGCCTGCATGCCGTCGGCGAAGGCCGGCTCGAACAGCATGGGGACGTGGCCGTAGAAGTCGTGGAAGACGTCCGGCTCGACGATGTAGTCGAGCTCGTGCTCCTCGCGCAGCCAGCGCGTGACCGGGAAGCGGCGCCCGGCCAGGTGGCCGAAGAACACGCCGTCCGGAATCAGGCCCGGCACGGCCACGAGCCGCCAGCCGGTCGCCGCCTGCAGGGCCTCGCTCACGGCGTCCAGCCGCGGAATGCCGCCCGAGGCGTCCATGCCGTGCAGGGCGTGCAGGAACACCGCGGAGGCGTGGGCGGCGGTGACCTCGGCCTGGCGGGCGTAGAGCCGGCGCCAGCGGTCGTGTTCGGCGGGGGTGTAGCGCTCCCAGTCCTGGGGCACGGTGTAGTCCGCGGCGGCGGCGGCATACTCGCCCCGGAGCCCGCTAACTGGCGGGGGAGCAGGCTCCGGGGCGATGTCCCAACGGGTGGGCATGGCGCGAGTGTCGCGCAGCCGTCATGCATTGGGCGTGCGTTTTGAGGCGCCTCAGGGCCGCCCGATGCACGAATTGCGCGCGGACTGGCCCGTCAGACGAGCTCCACCGCCATGGCGGTCGCTTCGCCGCCGCCGATGCACAGGCTGGCGACGCCCCGCTTCAGGTTCCGCGCCCTCAGCGCCGCGATCAGGGTGACGATCACCCGCGCGCCCGAGGCGCCCAGGGGGTGGCCGAGGGCGCAGGCGCCGCCGTTCACATTGACCGCCGCGTGGGGGATCGCCAGCTCCTTCATCGCCGCCATGGGCACCACCGCGAAGGCCTCGTTGATCTCCCAGAGGTCGACGTCGGAGGCCCGCCAGCCGGCCTTCTCCAGCACCTTGCGGATGGCGAAGATCGGGGCGGTGGCGAACAGGGCGGGCGCGTGGGCGTGGGCGGCGTGGGCGACGATGCGGGCGTCGGCCGTCCAGCCCCGGTCCTCGGCGAGGGCGCGGCGGGTGATCACCATGGCCGCCGCGCCGTCGGAGATCGAGGCGGCGTTGGCGGCGGTGATCGTGCCGTCGGGGGCGAAGGCCGGCTTGAGCCTGGGGATCTTGGCCGGATCGGCGCGGAGCGGCTGCTCGTCGGCGTCGATGGTCTGGACGCCCGACCGCGTGCTCACCTCGAGGGCCGTGATCTCGCGGGCGAAGGCGCCGGAGCGCGTGGCCCCTTGCGCCCGCTCCAGGCTGGCGATGGCGTAGGCGTCCTGGTCGGCGCGGCTGAACTGGTAGCGCCGGGCGATGTCCTCGCCGAACGAGCCCATCAGCCGGCCGGTCTCGTAGGCGTCCTCCAGGCCGTCGAGGTACAGGCTGTCCTTGACCACGTCGTGGCCGATCCGGGCGCCCGAGCGGTGCTTGGCCAGCAGGTAGGGGGCGTTGGTCATGCTCTCCATGCCCCCGGCGACGATCACCTCGGCCGTGCCGACGCGCACGGCGTCGTGGGCCAGGATCGCCGCCTGCATGCCCGAGCCGCACACCTTGTTGACGGTCGAGGCCTGGACGTGCTCGCCGAGGCCGGCGGTCATCCCCACCTGCCGCGCCGGCGCCTGGCCCAATCCGGCGGGCAGGACGCAGCCCATGAAGATCTGCTCGACCTCGGCCGGGTCGACCTTCGAGCGCTCCAGCGTCGCCGTCACCGCCGCGGCGCCGAGCTGCACGGCGCTGAGGCTCGCCAGGCTGCCCTGGAACGATCCCAGCGGCGTGCGGGCGCCCTCCAGGATCACGATGTCGTCCTTGGGATCCATCGCCGTTCCTTTCCGTCAGAGCAGGCGGGCGATGACCATGCGCTGGATGTCGGAGGTGCCCTCGTAGATCTGGCACGCCCGCACGTCGCGGTAGATCCTCGCCACGCCGAAATCCTCGAGATAGCCGTAGCCGCCCAGCGTCTGCAGGGCGCCGGAGCACACCTGTTCCGCCGTCTCCGACGCCACCAGCTTGGCCATGGAGGCCTCGGCCATGCAGGGCCGGCCGGCGTCCTTCAGCGACGCCGCGTGCAGCACCAGCTGCCGGGCCGCCTCCAGTTTCGCGGCCAGGTCGGCCAGGCGGAAGCCGACCGCCTGGTGCTCGATGATCGGCTTGCCGAAGGTGCGCCGCTCCTTGGCGTAGGCGACGGCGATGTCGAGCGCCGCCTGGGCCATGCCGACGCTCTGGGCGCCGATGCCGATGCGGCCAGCCTCCAAGTTGGCCAGAGCGATGCCGTAGCCCTGGCCGGGCTCGCCGAGCACCAGGGCGTCTTCCACATAGAGGTCGTCCAGGGCCAGGGCGCAGGTGTCCGACGCCTTCTGCCCGAGCTTGTGCTCGACCCTGGCCACGGTCAGCCCCGGCGCGCCGGCGGGGGCCAGGAAGGCGGTGACGCCGCGCTTGCCGGCGGCGGGGTCGGTCACGGCGAACACGATGGTCAGGCCGGCGATCCTGGCCGAACTGATGAACTGCTTGGAGCCGTTGAGGCGCCAGCCGCCGTCGGCGCGCACGGCGCGGGACGTGATCGCGCCGGCGTCCGAGCCGGCGCCGCTCTCGGTCAGGGCGAAGGCGCCGATCAGCGCGCCGGCGCACAGCCCGGGCAGGAACCGGCGCTTCTGCTCGTCCGAGCCGCGCCCCAGGACGGCGGCGACCACCGGGGCGTTGTGCACGCTGACGATGGTCGAGAGCCCGCCGTCCGCCGCCGCCAGCTCCATCAGGGCCAGGGCGTAGGACACATGGTCGGCCTCGGCCCCGCCCCACTCGGCCGGCGCGGTCATGCCGAACAGGCCGAGCTCGGCCAGCTCCTCGAAGACGTGCCGGGGGTAGGCGCCGAGCACTTCCCACTCGTGCGCGTGCGGGCGGACCCTGGCCTGCGCCCAGCGGCGGACCGTGCCCTGGATCTCGACCTGCAACTCGCTGAGCACCATGCGCCGGCCTCCAGGCCCCAGACTCAGGTCCAACAGTTCAAGTTTGTGTCGCGACGGCCTCCGGCAAGAGGCTGCCGACGATGGAGGCGTCGAGCGCCTCGTAGTCGGCGTAGCCGATCGTCGCGTAGAGCTCGGCGCGGGTCTGCATGCGCGGCAGCAGGGCCTCGGCGCTGCCCTTGGCCTTCAGCTCGGCGTAGAGCCCCTCCACCGCCTTGGCGGCGATGCGCAGGCTGGTCACCGGCCAGATCACCATCTTGTAGCCGAACGAGGCGAATTCCTCGGCCGTGAAGTGCGGCGTGCGGCCGAACTCGGTCATGTTGGCCAGCAGGGGCGCATCGACCCGCCGGGCGAACTCGCGGAACATCTCGGCGGTGGTCAGGGCCTCGGGGAAGATCGCGTCGGCCCCGGCCTCCAGGTAGAGCTTGGCCCGCGCCACCGCCCCGTCCATGCCCTCGCTGGCGGCCGCGTCGGTGCGGGCGACGATCACGAGGTCGCGGCGGGCGCGGCGGGCGGCGTGGACCTTGGCCGCCATGTCGTGGGCGTCGGCCAGCTTCTTGTCGTTCAGGTGCCCGCACTTCTTGGGCAGCAGCTGGTCCTCCAGGTGCACGGCTCCGGCGCCGGCGTCCTCGAAGGTGCGCACCATGTGCATGACGTTGAGGGCCTCGCCATAGCCGGTGTCCCCGTCCACCAGCACCGGCAGGCCCGAGGCCCGCGCCACCTGGCGGACGAAGAAGGCGACCTCGTCCACGGTGATGATGCCGAGGTCCGGCAGGCCCATCGAGGCGGTCATGGCCGCGCCGGACAGGTAGCAGGCCTCGAACCCGGCGGCCTTGGCCTGCTGGCTCGCCAGGCCGTTGTGCGTCCCCGGAAGTTGCAGGATGCCGGGCCGCTGCAGCAGGTCGCGGAAGCGGCGGCCGGCGCTCTCGGTCGGCAGGTCGTCGGCGAGGAGATAGGGCATCGGGTCCTCCTAGAGGGCGTAGAGGTCGACGTAGTCGGACACCGGCATGGCTTCCAGCGCCGCCTGGTCGAGCGAGACGGCCAGGATCTGCTTCTGGCGCTTGTCGGGGAACACGCGGGCCAGGTTGGTGCGGAACTTGGCTTCCAGCAGCGGGATGCCGTCGGCCCGGCGGCGCTTGTGGCCGATCGGGTATTCGACCACCAGCTCGGGCAGGGCGGTCCCGTCGGTGAACGCCACCGTCAGGGCGTTGGCGATCGAGCGCTTGTCGGGGTCGAGGTAGTCCCGGGTGAACTGCGGGTCCTCGACGCACACGATCTTGTCGCGCAGCACGTCGATGCGGGGATCGGAGGCGACGTCGTCCTCGTAGTCCGCTGCGGTCAGGCGGCCGAAGATCAGGGGCACGGCGACCATGTACTGGATGCAGTGGTCGCGGTCGGCCGGATTGTCGAGCGGGCCCCGCTTGTCGATGATGCGGATCGCCGCCTCGTGCGTGCGGATGGTGATCCTGGCGATGTCCGAGACGCCCTTGCCGACCGCCTGCAACTGCTCGTGCAGGGCCATGGCCGCCTCGACGGCGGTCTGGCTGTGGAACTCGGCCGGGAAGCTGATCTTGAAGAGGATCTGCTCCATCACATAGCTGGCGTAGGGCCGCTGGAACTCGAACGGCTGGCCCTTGAACAGCACGTCGTAGAAGCCCCACACCGGGGCGGTGAGGGCCGACGGGTAGCCCATCTCGCCGGTCCGGGCGATCAGGGCCAGGCGGACGCCGCGGCTGGTGGCGTCGCCGGCCGCCCAGCTCTTGCGCGAGCCGGTGTTAGGCGAGTGGCGGTAGGTGCGCAAGCTCTGGCCGTCGATCCAGGCGTTGGACACGGCGTTGATGATCTCGTCGCGCGTCAGGCCCAGCATCTGCGCCACCACGGCGGTGGTCGCCACCTTGACCAGCACCACATGGTCCAGGCCCACGCGGTTGAAGCTGTTCTCGAGCGCGATCACGCCCTGGATCTCGTGCGCCTTGATCATGGCGGTGAGCACGTCGCGCATGGTCAGGGGCGGCTTGCCGGCCGCCACGGCGGTGCGGCTCAGCCAGTCGGCCACGGCCAGGATGCCGCCGAGGTTGTCGGACGGATGGCCCCATTCGGCCGCCAGCCAGGTGTCGTTGAAGTCCAGCCAGCGGATCATGGCGCCGATGTCGAAGGCGGCCTTCACCGGATCGAGCTGGTAGGGCGTGCCGGGCACCTTGGCGCCATTGGGGACCACCGTGCCGGGGACGATCGGCCCCAGCATCTTGGTGCAGGCGGGATAGCCGAGCGCCTCCAGCCCGCAGCCCAGGGTGTCGATCAGGCAGTTGCGGGCGGTGTCGTAGGCGAGGCCGCTGGTGACCTCGTAGGTCAGGACGTAGTCGGCGATGTCCGCCAGCACCTTATCGGGCGCGGGGCGGGCGTTACTGATCGGCGCGGACATGCTTTTAGGGGCGCTCGCTGAGGGGAATGAAGGGACGTTCCTCCGGCCCGATATAGGCGGCCGAGGGGCGGATGATCTTGTTGCTCTGGCGCTGCTCGATGACGTGGGCGCTCCAGCCCGAGGTGCGCGAGATGGCGAAGACGGGGGTGAACAGGGCGGTGGGCACGCCCATCAGGTGGTAGCTGACAGCGCTGAACCAGTCGAGGTTGGGGAACATCCGCTTGGCGTCCCACATCACGCTCTCCAGCCGCTCGGCGATGTCGAACAGGGCCATGTCGCCGGCCTCCTGCGACAGCTCGCGGGCGACCTCCTTGATCACCCGGTTGCGCGGGTCGGCGATGGTGTAGACCGGGTGGCCGAAGCCGATGATCACCTCGTGCGCCTCCACCCGCCGGCGGATGTCGGCCTCGGCCTCGTCCGGCGAGGCGTAGCGCGACTGGATCTCGTAGGCGACCTCGTTGGCCCCGCCATGCTTGGGCCCGCGCAGGGCGCCGATCCCGCCGGTGATCGCCGAGTACATGTCCGAGCCGGTGCCGGCGATGACCCGGCAGGCGAAGGTCGAGGCGTTGAACTCGTGCTCGGCGTAGAGGATCAGCGAGGTGTGCATGGCCCGCACCCACGAGGCGGGCGGCGGCTTGCCGTGCAGCAGGTGCAGGAAGTGGCCGCCGATCGTCTCGTCGTCGGTCTCCGTCTCGACCCGTCGTCCGGACCGCGAGAAATGCAGCCAATACAGCAGCATCGAGCCCATCGAGGCCATCAGCCGGTCGGCGATGGCGCGGGCGCCGTCGGCCGCGTGGCCGGCCGCCTCGGGCTCCAGGCAGCCCAGCGCCGAGACGCCGGTGCGCAGCACGTCCATCGGATGGGTGGCGGCGGGCAGGGCCTCCAGCACCGTCCTCAGCGGCGCGGGCAGACTGCGCAAGGACTTCAGCCTGGTCTTGTAGGCCGCCAGTTCGGCCGCGTTGGGCAGCCGCTCGTGCACCAGCAGGTAGGCGATCTCCTCGAACTCGGCCCGGTCGGCGAAGTCGAGGATGTCGTAGCCCCGGTAGTGCAGGTCGTTGCCGGTGCGCCCGACCGTGCAGAGCGCCGTCTCGCCGGCCACGGTCCCCGACAGGGCGACCGACTTCTTTGGCTTGAAACCCGGGGCTTCGGTCATGCCGCACCCTCTGTGAACGAGGCGGCCAGCATCCACCGTCGCCGGCGCCGCGTCCAATGGATTGCAGCCCAGGATCGGTCGGGGCGCCTTGCCCGGCGGGTCGGGTTGCTTTTCTGTGCCCACGCGGCGACTAGCACAGCGCAGCACAAACCTCGCCTCGCCCGATTCCGGGGCGGCGAAGGGGGGAACGCATGGGTATCGGGCTGAGTCATCCGGTCGAGGGCGCCGCGCCGGCGCGCCGCAAGCGCGGCGGGATGCTGTACCTGCAGGTGATCGTGGCGATCGCCGCGGGCGCGGCCCTCGGCCACTTCTTCCCTTCGATCGCCGTCACCCTGAAGCCGCTCGGCGACCTGTTCGTCAAGCTGGTGAAGCTGATCATCCCGCCGGTGATCTTCCTGACCATCTCCACCGGCATCGCCGGCATGGGCGGGCTCGGGACCCTGGGCAAGGTGGCGCTGAAGGCCCTGGCCTACTTCCTGGTGGTCTCGACCCTGGCCCTGATCGTCGGCATGGCCGCGGCCAACCTGCTGCACCCGGGCGCCGGCATGAACATCGACCCGCGCTCGCTGCACGGCGACGCGATCAAGGACTATGTGGCCAAGGCCCACGACGTGTCGGTGAGCGGCTTCCTTACCGGACTCGTGCCCGACTCCCTGGCCGGCGCCTTCGTCGAGGGCAACATCCTGCAGGTGCTGCTGATCGCCATCCTGTTCGGCGTCGGCTTCTCCCTGGCCGGCGCGCGCGCCCGGCCGATCGTGGTGGTGCTGGAGAGCCTGTGCCAGGGCGTGTTCAAGGTGGTCGACATCCTGATGCGCCTGGCCCCGATCGGGGCGTTCGGAGCCATGGCCTTCACCATCGGCAAGTTCGGCGTCGCCGCCCTGCTCAACCTGGCCGGCCTGGTGGCCACGATCTACGCCACCTCCCTGTTCTTCATCCTGGTGGTGCTGGGCGTGCTCTGCGCCCTTTCCGGCTTCTCGGTGTTCCGCCTGATCGCCTACATCAAGGGCGAGATCCTGCTGGTGCTGGGCACCAGCTCCTCGGAGTCGGCCCTGCCGAGCCTGATGGAGAAGCTGGAGGCGGCCGGCTGCGCGCGCCCGGTGGTCGGGCTGGTGGTGCCGATCGGCTATTCCTTCAACCTCTGCGGCACCAACATCTACATGTCGCTGGCCGCCCTGTTCATCGCCCAGGCGACCAACACCCACCTGACCCTGGCCGACCAGATGCTGCTGCTGGGCGTGGCCATGCTCAGCTCCAAGGGCGCGGCGGGGGTCACCGGCGCCGGCTTCATCACCCTGGCGGCGACCCTGTCGGTGGTGCCCTCGGTGCCGATCGCCGGCATGGCCCTGATCCTCGGCGTCGACCGCTTCCTGTCGGAGTGCCGCGCCGTCACCAACATCATCGGCAACGCCGTGGCCACGGTGGTGGTCAGCCGCTGGCAGAACGCCATCGACCTGGAGCGCCTGCGCCTGGCGCTCGGCGGCCGGCTGCCCGACCCGCCGCCGGCGCCGGTCCCCGCCGAGCTGGAAGAAGCCCTGGTCCGCGAGGCCAACTGACCGCGACAGCTAGGGCTCGCGAGATGACGCCCGGACCCCACCCTGATCCCGCGGCTTGTTTCAGCAAGGCCAAGGTTAGGCGCCCCGCCCAGCCTGTCGGGCGCGCGCCGCTACGCTTCCAGTTCGATGTCCCAGTACAGGTAGTCGAGCCAGCTTTCGTGCAGGTGGCCCGGCGGGAAGCGGCGGCCGTTGTCCTGCAGCTCGTAGGCCGAGGGGCGGACCGGGCTCTTGCGCGGGTGCATGTGCGCCTCGCGGGGGGTGCGGCCGCCCTTGGTCAGGTTGCAGGGGGCGCAGGCGGTGACGATGTTCTCCCAGGTGGTGCGGCCGCCGCGCGAGCGGGGGATCACATGGTCGAAGGTCAGTTCGTCGGGCGAGCCGCAGTACTGGCAGGCGAAGGCGTCGCGCAGGAACAGGTTGAACCGGGTGAAGGCCGGCGGGCGGTCCTGCGGCACGTAGCTCTTCAGCGAGACCACGCTCGGCAGCTGCATCTCGAAGGACGGGGAGTGGACCACCTGGTCGTAGGTGGCGATCACGTCCACGCGGTCGAGGAACACGGCCTTGATCACCTCCTGCCACGGCCACAGCGACAGGGGGTAGTAGGACAACGGACGATAGTCGGCGTTGAGCACAAGGGCGGGCGAGCCGGAGGGCGGGCGCTTAAGCACCTGCATGGCTGGACCTCCCGCATGCGACCGCGTCAAGGCGGATCAGGGGGTAAGCGGTAGGACTGAAGACACGCCTCCTTCCGTACGCTGGCTCAGGCTTCGACGAATCGTCGCCTGCCTGAGACGTTCGATCCAATGGATGGATTCCGCAACACCTGCATGACGGCTGGCGCGCCGGATTTGAGGTTCGCCAGCCCTCGGGATCGGGCGCGAGACGAACTTCAAATCCGACATGCGCGCCAGAATCGTGAACCCATCGCGTGGCTTGAAGATTCCGAAATTCGCTCTCCATCTGCCATCGAGTGGCGGCGAATTTCGGAATCGCCACGCGCCCGGTTCGGCTATGTATGTGGCGATGACCGCCGCGACTTTCACCACCCGCTTCGCGCCTTCGCCGACCGGCTGGCTGCACAAGGGCCACGCCTTCTCGGCCCTGACCGCGTTTGCGGCCGCCCAGGCCGAGGGCGGACGGTTCATCCTCCGTATCGAGGACATCGACGCCACGCGCGTGCGGCCGGAATATGACGCGGCCATCCTGGAGGACCTCCACTGGCTGGGCCTTCAGTGGGAGGAGCCGGTGCGACGGCAGTCCGAACACATGGCCGACTACCAGGCGGCGCTGGACCAGCTGCGCGCGGTGGGCCTCGTCTACCGTTGCTTCCGCACCCGCAAGGAGGTGCTCGACGAGATCGCCCGCGCCCCGCACGGCCCGGGGGAGGGCCCCGAGCATCAGGTGTTCCGCGGCGCGCCCCTGCCGGCGGCCGAGGAGGCCCGGCGGCTTCAGGCCGGGGAGCCGTTCGCCTGGCGGCTGTCGCTGGACGCGGCGGGCGAGGCCCTGGGCGAGGACGGCTGGGACAGTCTGTGGTTCCGCGAGGACGGGCGCGGGCCGAACGGCGAGCAGGGCCTGATCCAGGCCCGGCCCGAACTCGCCGGCGACGTGGTGCTGGCGCGCAAGGACGTGGGCGTGGCCTATCACCTGGCGGTGGTGGTCGACGACGCCCTGCAGGGGATCACCCACGTGATCCGCGGCCACGACCTCTACGAGGCCTCGCACATCCAGCGCCTGCTGCAGGCCCTGCTCGGCCTGCCGACGCCGGACTACCGCCACCACGGCCTGCTGCTGGGCGACGACGGCCGGCGCCTGGCCAAGCGCGATCACGCCGAGACCCTGCGCGAGATCCGCGCGCGCGGGGTGAGCCCCGCCGAGTTGCGCCACGAACTCGGCTTCGGCTGACCGACCTACTGGGGCGCTTCGGTGCGGTAGCGGAGCGTCGCCTCGCCCTCGGCGGCCACTTTCAATGACCACACGGCGAACGCGCCGTCGCGAGTGTGGGGGCGGCTTTCGCCGAGGAACTTGACATCGGCCTGCGGCAGTCGCACCTCGACCTCGGCCGGCCGGGACCCGGCGTTGTGCAGCACCACCGAGACCTCGGACCGCTCGAACGTGCGGCCGGCCCGCTCGGGATAGGACAGGCTGCCCTGGATCGCTTCCATGGTCACGACAGTCGAGGCGCCGAGCTCCAGCCGCACAAGCTGGCCGACCGGCGTGTCCTTCACGCTGCTCTGCCCGGCGAGCGACAAGCCGCCATTCCCCTTGGGTTCGAACACCGTCACGCCGCCGCCCGGCAGGGGTTTGCCCAGCCCCTCGGCGGCCTTGTTCTGCAGCCGCACGAGCACGGTCGCGGCCTGCGTCCCCGGATCGACGCTGTAGGCGCGCCGGACGGTGAAGGCGTCGACCCGCTGGTAGCGCACCGACGCCTGCTCGAGGAAGGCGACCTGCTTGGTCTGGTTGGCGGCGACGGTGGTCGGCTCGGGCAGGGTGTAGAGCTTGTAGTCGCCGAGGTTGCTGACCTCGGCGACGCGCGTGGCGGTGACCACCACTTCCTCCAGGCCCCCGGCCGCCATGCGGGCCATGGCCATCGGCGCGGGCGGCGCAGCCGCCACGTCCGAATAGGTCGCCATGCGCGGAAACGGCGTCGGCCAGCAGTTGCGCACGGCGGCGGCCGGCTCGGCCCTGACCGGTTCGTCGTCGCCCGCGCGGGCGAGGCGGCCGGCGACCACCTGGGTGGGGGCGTCGCCGAAGGTCGTGCCGCTGACGTTGGACAGGGTCAGCCAGCCGTGCAGGTCGAGGGTGCGGCCGTCGGCGGCCAGCCGGGCGACATAGTCGGCCTTCCACCGGAGGCCGGTGGCCAGGTAGGTCAGCCGGATCAGATGGCGGCCGGCGCTCTGCGTCTCCACCTCCATCGACAGGGTGGGCGTGGCCGTGAGCCCCGGCGGGGCCTGGTCGAACACCAGCCTCTCCGGCAGGTCGCTGCAGCCCAGGGCCTCGGCCGAGCCGTCGGCGTGCTGCAGCACGATGCCGTAGGGGCCGGAGCGCACGGTGACCGCGACCTCGCTGGCCTGGCCGGTCTTGGGATTGGTGCGCACCAGGCGGGCGGGCGCGCCGATCGCCTTCTCGATCAGGGTCCCGGGGCTCAGCAGGTCGAAGTCGTAGTTGCGCTCGACCAGCCGCCCATCCAGGCCCTCGACGGCCGCGGTCTGGGCCACCATGCCGTCGGCCACGCCGCGGAAGCTGATCCGGGTGCGGCCCGCGGGCAGGTCCACCGTGCGCACCTCGCTGACCACGGCCAGGCCCGGATCGTCGCCGAACGCGTCACCGTCCTCGCCGTCGTCGCCGAACGGGCGGACCTGGGGCGGATGGTCCTGGTAGAGCACCACGGCCACCCGGTCCGGCCTCTCGGAGACGACCTGGGCCGCGGCGACCTGCGCAGCCGCCGGCCGAGCCGCCAGGCCGGCGGCCAGGAGGGCGATCAGGGCGACGAGGGCGCGCACGTCAGCGGCTCTCTTCCTCGATTTCGAAGGTCAGCTTGGTCTCGCCCTCGGCGGGGACGGGCACGTCCCACTGCAGTTCGTCGGCATTGGCCCGCCGGCTCTTGAGCGACTCGTTCAGGACCTTGAGGTTGGGGGCGTAGGCGAGCTGGCGCAGCTGCACGGTGACCGGCTCGGCCTTGGCGTTGGCGACCACATAGGACATGGCGTAGCGCCAGCGCCGCCGGTCGACCTGGGTGCGCGACTCCAGGGTCGGCTTGACGGTGATGTCGAAGGCCTCGCCGGTGCGCAGCGACAGGTCCGACCCTTGCGGCGTGTGGCCGATGGCGCTCTCGCCGATCAGCTTCAGGGCCCCGTCGGACCCACGCATGTAGATGCGCACGGTCCCGGCCGGCAGGGGCGCGGCCAGGCCGCTTGCCCGCGAGTTGGAGAACTGCAGCACGGCGTCGGCGTGGGCCGGGGTGGTCAGCGAGCCGAAGCCGTTGGCCCGGTACAGGTAGACGCGCTGGGCGGGGACCTTGTCGGCCTCGATGAAGCCGACCTGCTTCTGCTGGTTGGCGGCGATCGTGGTGCGCTCCTTGAGTGGATAGAGGTAGGTGTCGCCGACCTGCTGGGTGTTGGTCGGCGCCTCGGTCCCGCCGCGCGTCACGCCGCGGATCGGCGTCGGTCGGGGGATGCCGCCGAGCTGCGGGGAGCCGGCCACCAGGTCGGTCTTGACGTCGGCGAAGGTGGTCGAGGTCAGGTTGATCAGGGTGATCCAGCCCTGGAAGTCCAGGCGCGAGGCCTTCTCGTCGAACACGGCGACGTAGTCGGCCCGCCAGTCGAGACCGCGGGTGAGGTAGGTCAGCGTCGCGTCGCGCCGGCCGGCCCGGGCGGAGTCGACCGTGACCGACAGGGTCGGGCGCGCGCGCAGGTTCTGCGGCACGCCGTCGAAGATCACGCGGGTGGGCGCGCCGTCGTCGCGCAGCACCTCGATGCGGTTGCCGATCTTGAGCACCACGCCGTCGTTGGCGGCCAGGACGGTGGCGGTCTCGGTCACCTGCTGGCCGTTGCCGGGGTTGGTGCGCACGATCTGCACCTGCTTGCCGACCGCCTTCTCCATCAGCTTGGCGGGGGTCAGCAGGTCGAAGTCGAAGTTCTGCTCGACGATGCCGAGGTCCGGCGCGGCCAGGGACACCGACGAGGGGGTGATCTGGTTCGAGACCTCGCGCAGCTCGATCCGCTGCCGACCGGCCGGCAGGTCGAGGCTGCGCACGTCCTGCACCAGGGCCTCGCCGCCGTTGTAGATGGTGATCGACAGCCGCTGGTGGTCGGGCCCCGGCTCGCCGGGGGCGGGGGGCGAAAGGTCGGGCGCCGGCGGGGCCGGGCTGGCCCTGGAAACCTTCGACGGCTCGGCCGCCCCGGCCGCCCCCGCGACGCTCATCGCCGCCAGCAGACACAACCAGCGCATGCGACACCTCCCGACCTGCACGACCGTCTCATGCAGGGGATACGCTGTCGAGGCGACGTGGGGGTTAAGCCGGGGCGCAAAAATCAGGCGTGGCGGCGGTCCTCAGCCCTTGGCCAGCACCGCGTCCATCACCTTCTTCGCCTCGGGCGTCGACCAGTCTGCGCCGCCGGACAGGCGCGCCTGCTCCTTGCCGGCCTTGTCGTAGATCACCGTGGTGGGGATGCCGTCGGGGCGGGGCGTGAGGCCGAACACCACCCGGTATTCGGGGTCGTTGTAGAACTGCAGGCCGCCGTGGCCCTTCAGGAACTCGCGGGCCGCCGCCCCGTCCTGCAGGCGGTCGACGCTGATCGCCACCACCTTCACGCCCTTGTCGGCGTAGTCCTTGGACATCTTGGCGAGGGAGGGCATCTCCTCCTTGCACGGGCCGCACCAGGTGGCCCAGAAGTTGACCACCACCACCTGGCCCTTGAGGTCGGCCAGCTTCATCGGCTTGCCGTCCGGACCGGTGAAGGCGATGTCGGGCTCCGACGCCGGCTGGGCCGGGGTCACCAGCTTGGCCATGGGGCCGGTCGCCAGGCTTTTCAGGTCCGCTGCGGGCTTGGAGCAGCCGGAGACCATGACGTATAGAACCGCCGCCACGGCAAAGGCCCCGGTCCCGACTAGGGAGGCGAGGCCCTTGTTCCTATCTTTCGCTTGTCCTTTACCCGGCACTGCTGGACCTATCCTCATATGACCGACGCCTCCGATCCCAACGACCCCTCCGCGCCCGAGCGCCCGGACGTGGGCGCGTCTTCCGGCCAGAGCATGTGGGGCGGCCGCTTCTCCGCCAAGCCGGCCGAGCTGATGCAGGCGATCAACGTCTCCATCGGTTTCGACCGCCGGCTGGCGCCGCAGGACCTGAAGGGGTCCCGTGCGCACGCCGCGATGTTGACCAAGGCGGGCGTGATTTCAAGCGCCGATGGCGAGAAGATCCAGGACGGCCTGCAGCGCATCGAGACCGAGATGGCCTGCGGCGCCTTTCCGTTCCGCGAGGAATACGAAGACATCCACATGAACGTGGAGGCGCGGCTGAAGGAGCTGATCGGCGAGCCGGCCGGCCGGCTGCACACCGCGCGCTCGCGCAACGACCAGGTGGCGCTCGACTTCCGCCTGTGGGTGCGCGACGCCTGCGACCGGTCGGTGGCGGAGATCCAGGCCCTGCAGCGCGCGCTGGTGACCAAGGCCGAGGCCCACGCCGACGCCCTGATGCCCGGCTTCACCCACCTGCAGCCGGCCCAGCCGGTGACCTTCGGCCACCACCTGATGGCCTATGTCGAGATGTTCGCCCGCGACGCCTCGCGCTTCGCCGGCGCCCGGGCGCGGATGAACGAGTGCCCGCTGGGGGCCGCGGCCCTGGCCGGCTCGCCGTTCCCCATCGACCGCCACATGACCGCCGAGGCCCTCGGCTTCGACCGCCCCACCGCCAATTCGCTGGACAGCGTGTCCTCGCGCGATTTCGCCCTGGATGCGCTGTCGGCGGCGTCGATCTGCGCCACCCACCTCTCTCGTATCGCCGAAGAGATCGTGCTGTGGATGACGCCGCAGTTCGGCTTCATCCGCCTGACCGACGCCTTCACCACCGGCTCGTCGATCATGCCGCAGAAGCGCAATCCCGACGCGGCCGAGCTGGTGCGCGCCAAGATCGGCCGCATCCTCGGCTCCCTGGTCAGCCTGACCACGGTGATGAAGGGCCTGCCGCTGGCCTATTCCAAGGACATGCAGGAGGACAAGCAGCCGGTGTTCGAGGCGTTCGACGCCCTGTCGCTGTCGCTGGCCGCCATGACCGGCATGGTGCTGGACCTCGAGCCCAACCGCGAGCGCATGGCGGCGGCGGCCGGCGCCGGCTTCTCCACCGCCACCGACCTCGCCGACTGGCTGGTGCGCACCCTCAACCTGCCGTTCCGCGAGGCCCACCACGTCACCGGCTCGGCGGTGAAGCGCGCCGAGGCCCTCGGCGTCGACCTGCCGAACCTGCCGCTCGCCGAGCTGCAGGCCCTGCATCCGGGCATCACGGCCGACGTTTACGAGGTGTTGTCGCCCGCCGCCTCGGCCGCCAGCCGCACCAGTTACGGCGGAACCGCGCCCACGGCGGTCCGCGCCCAGATCCAGCGCTGGAAGGAGCGCCTGTCATGATCCCCCGTCACCTGATCCGCGTCGGCCTAGCCGGCGCCCTGGGCCTGATCGCCCTGGACATGGCCGCCTGCGGCAAGCAGGGCGAGCTCGACCGTCCCGGCCCGATCTTCGGCCAGCAACAGCACCGTTCGACCGCGCGCCTCGAGCGCGAGGCCGCCGCCCGCGCCCGGGGCGAGGCCAACCGCAACTCCGGGGCCACGTCCCAGACCAACGGCGACTACAGCCTGCCGTCCGACGGGGCCAAGGATCCGGCCCTGCAGCCCTATCGCTCCAATCCGCCTCCGGGGGCGCCGAACCAGTTCGGCGGCGCCGGGGCCGGCGGCGGCGTGATCCCCGATCCGTTCAACGACCCGAACCGCTCGCCCAGGTGAACGTCCCCAGATGAACTTTTTCGAGGTCAAGGGCGGCGAGCTCTGGTGTGAGGACGTCCCCCTGCGCAAGATCGCCGACGAGGTGGGCACGCCGGTCTATGTCTATTCGACGGCGACGCTGGAGCGGCACTACACCGTGTTCCGCGACGCCTTCGCCCCGCGCAAGGTGCTGGTCGCCTATGCGGTGAAGGCCAATTCCAACCTGTCGGTGCTGCGCACCCTGGGCAAGCTGGGGGCCGGGGCCGACACCGTGTCGGAAGGCGAGATCCGCCGGGCCCTGGCGGCGGGCGTGCAGCCCTCGCGCATCGTGTTCTCGGGCGTGGGCAAGAGCCGGCGCGAGCTGGCTTTCGCCGTCGAGGTCGGAGTGTCCGAGATCAACGTGGAGTCCGAGCCCGAGCTCGACAGCCTGATCGAGGTGGCCGAGCTGCTCGACGCCCGGCCCAAGATCACCTTCCGCGTCAACCCCGACGTGGAGGCCGGCGGCCACGCCAAGATCTCCACCGGCAAGGCCGAGAACAAGTTCGGCGTGTCGTTCTCCGAGGCCGAGCGTCTGTACGCCAAGGCGGCCACGAGCCCCCACGTCGATCCGATCGGGGTGGCCTGCCACATCGGCAGCCAGATCGATGATCTCGGCCCCATGGCCAAGGCCTTCGGCAAGATGCGCGGCCTGGTCGAGCGCCTGCGCGGGCGCGGGCTGAAGGTCGAGCGGCTGGACCTCGGCGGCGGCCTCGGCGCCCCCTATTTCGACCAGCCCGACCCGCCCTCGCCGGCCGACTTCGCCGCGGTGGTCGAAGAGGTGCTCGAAGGACTGGACATCGAGCTGGTGTTCGAGCCGGGCCGGGTGATCGCGGCCAACGCCGGCATCCTGCTGTCGCGGGTGATCCATGTGCACGAGCGGCCGGAAGGGCGCCGCTTCCTGGTGGTGGACGGGGCCATGAACGACCTTGTGCGGCCGGCCATGTACGACGCCTTCCACGACATCCGCCCGGTCAGCGTCCCGCGCCCCGGCGCGAACCTCTCGGCCTACGACGTGGTCGGCCCGATCTGCGAGACCGGCGACACCTTCTGCCGCGAGCGCGCCCTGCCGCCGCTCGGCGCCGGCGACCTCGTGGCCTTCATGACCGCGGGGGCCTACGGCGCCAGCATGTCGAGCGAGTACAACACCCGGCCGCTCGTGCCCGAGGTGCTGGTGGCCGGCGACCAGTATGCGGTGGTGCGGCCGCGCCCGACCTACGAGGAGATGCTGGCGCGCGAGCCGCTCGCGCCCTGGCTCTGAGCATGAGCCGGCCGGCGGCGCCGATCCTGGCCGTCGTCGGCTCGATGGTCTCGATCCAGGTCGGCGCCGCCCTGGCGCAGCACCTGTTCCCGCGGGTCGGCGCCCCCGGGACCACGGCGCTGCGCGTCGGCCTGGCCGCCCTGATCCTGCTCGTGATCCGCCGACCCTCGCTGAAGCGGCTGGACGGCAGGGACCTGCGGGCGCTCGGGCTCTACGGCGCCTCGCTCGGGCTGATGAACCTCTGCTTCTACCTGGCCCTGCGCACCATCCCGCTGGGGGTGGCCGTGGCGGTGGAGTTCATCGGGCCCCTGGTGGTCGCCGCCGCCTCGCACCGCACCCGGCTGGACATTCTGTGGCTGGCCCTGGCGGCCGGCGGCCTGCTGCTGCTGGCGCCGCTCGGTGGTGAGGCGCTCGACCCCGTCGGCCTGCTGCTGGCGCTCGGCGCGGGGGTGTTCTGGGGGCTCTACATCCTGTTCGGCCAGGCGGCCGGCCGGATCGGCGAGGGCGCCGCCTCGGCGCTGGGCATGACCGTGGCGGCCCTGGTCGTGATCCCGTTCGGCGCGGCCTCGGCCGGCGCCCGGCTGCTCGAGCCGGCGCTGCTGCCGCTCGGCCTGACCGTGGCGGTGCTGTCGAGCGCCTTGCCCTACAGCCTCGAGATGTTCGCCCTGACCCGCCTGCCGCGCGCCACCTTCGGCACCCTGATGAGCCTGGAGCCGGCGATCGGCGCCCTGTCCGGCTTCCTCCTGCTCGGCCAGCACCTGTCCCTGCGCCAGGGCGGCGCCATCGCCGCCATCATCGGAGCCTCGTCCGGCGCGGCCCTCAGCCTGATCGCGGCCAAGCCGAAGGTCCCGCCCCTGGCGTAGCCGGGAACCGCGCTCTACCGTTCCGCAGGCCCGATGCCTCGGAGGCGCCCATGGACCCCGTCATCACCGATCTGCTCGACCGCTACGAAGGCGGGACGCTGTCGCGGCGCGAGCTGGTGGCGGGCCTGTCCGCCCTGGCGGCCGCCGCCGTCGCCGCCCCGGCTTCGGCCCAGCCGGCTCCGCCGGCCCTGCAGCCGACCGGCATCGACCACGTCTCGATCCTGGTCACCGACCTGCGGCGCTCGGCCAGCTTCTACAACCGGGTGTTCGGCCTGGTGACCAACGGCGAGGACGCGGCCAACAAGATCCTGCGCCTCGGGCCCAAACCCGCTCCCGGCGAGCGCGGCCGGGTGATCGTGTCCCTGCGCCAGCAGCCGCCGTCCGGCACGGTCGACCACTGGGCCTTCCGCCTCGACCGGTTCAGCCCCGGGGCGGTCACCCCGGCGCTGAAGGCCCACGGCCTGCAGCCGCAGCAGAACCTCGAGTACGGCTTCTACGTGAAGGACCCGGACGGGGTGGTGGTGCAGATGGTGTGACCCCTGGGGCCCTCCCCCTCGAGGGGGGAGGGTTGGGTGGGGGTGCGGGCAGTCCATTGAAGGAAGAGCCCGGGAGGTGGCGGCGCCTCCATTGTCGTTCCTGAGACGCCCTGCAAGCACCCCCATCCCGACCTTCCCCCATCGAGGGGGAAGGAGGCGCTCTTCGGGTTTCAGTCCATCGCCCCGATGTGCGGCAGGCCGCGCCAGGCGCCGGCGGAGTCCATGCCGTAGCCGACGAGGTAGCGGGCCGGGGCTTCCCAGGCGACGAAGTCGGGCTCGAACAGTCGGTCCTCCGGCCAGGGCTTCCTGGCGAACACCGCCGACAGCACCTGGGTCGCGCCCCCCGCCTCCAGGTGCCGGCGGGCCTCGCGCAGCGACAGGCCGGAGTCGAACACGTCGTCGATCACCAGCACCGGACGGCCGACCACCGGCCGCTGCAGGTCCGCGCGCACCTCGCAGCGTCCGCTGGAGGCCTGGGAGTCGCCGTAGGAGGCCAGCCACAGGGCGTCGAACCTCAGCCGCCGGCCGCGGCGGGCCAGCGCCCGGGTCAGGTCGGCGGCGAACCACAGGCCCCCGGTCAGCAGCACCACCGCCACGGTGTCGTCGCTCACCGCCGGCGCGATCCGCTCGGCCAGGGCCTCGACGCGCTCGGCGATCGCCTCGGCGCCCAGCAGCAGCGTCGGGTCGGGGGATATCGGCTCGGGGGACATCGGATCGCCCATCCCTATTTCCCGCCCGGCAGGGCCAGGGTCACCTCGACGTCGACCGCGCCCGGCGGCGGGTCGGACACCTGCAGCTGGAAGCGGCGCGCCTCGCCGACCTTGAGCGCCACCGGCGGCGCCGTCTCGATCACCCGCTGGGCCAGGGGCTTGCCGGCCTTGTCGAGGATGCTGACGCGGAAGGCGGGGGCGGGCCGGGGGGCGGGCGAGGCGTTGGTCAGCACCCCCGTCACCATCAGCGAGGGGCGGCCCTGGACCACCGTGTGGGCGGCCTTGACCTTGTCGATCAGCAGGCCCGAGGCGTTCACCGGCATGCCGATGGCGGCGTAGGCCGTCGCCGTGCCCGGCCACCACTTGACCACCTGGATGCGGAAGATGATCCCGAGCGCCACGCACAGGGCGATGGCCGCCACCACCCCGGCCAGCACCGCGGCGGTGATCACCGCCTGCTGCTTCTGCCGGCGCTCGGCCTCCGCCTTCTTCTGCCGCAGGATCTCGGCCCGGCGCTGGGCGGCGGCGGCGAACTCCTCCTCCGGATCGGGACCGGGGGGCGGCTCGGGCGCCGGTTCGAAATGGTAGGCGGGCGCGACCCGCTCCGGTTCGGGCTCGGGCTCGGGCTCCGCAAGGCCGTCGGCGCGCCACACGGTCCCGCAGGCGGTGCACTTCACCGCACGGCCGGCCCGCCCGACCTGCGCGTCAGGCAGGAAATAGCGGGTGGCGCACTGGGGGCAGGTCAGTATCATGGCTGTCGAATCGGGACGTCCCTGCTCTCCTGACCTGCACGTCGCCGATTTCCGCCCTCATGTCCAGAAAGCCCCGTCACAGCTCCTCGGTCCCCGATGCGGACAACGCCCGCGCCGAACCCGAGCCCGTCCTGCGCTTCGCCGGCGTCGGCCTGCGTTATGGGCGCGGCGAGGAGGTGCTGCGCGAGGTGTCGTTCGCGCTCGACGCCGGCTCGTTCCACTTCCTTACCGGGCCCTCCGGAGCGGGCAAGAGCAGCCTCCTGAAGCTGATCTACCGCGCCGAGCGGCCCTCGCGCGGCCTGGTCACCCTGTTCGGCCAGGACCTCGCGGTGCTGCCGCGCCGCCAGCTGCCGCTGCTGCGCCGGCGCATCGGGGTGGTGTTCCAGGAGTTCCGCCTGCTGGAGCACCTGTCGGCCTTCGACAACGCCGCCCTGCCCCTGCGCCTGGCCGGCCGGGCGCCGAAGAGCTACCGCGACGACGTGGCCGAGATGCTCGCCTGGGTCGGGCTGGGCTCCAAGCTGCACGCCATGCCGGCCACCCTGTCGGGCGGGGAGAAGCAGCGCCTGGCCATCGCCCGCGCGGTGATGGGCCAGCCCGACATCCTGCTGGCCGACGAGCCCACCGGCAATGTCGACCACGACATGGGCCTGCGCATCCTGCGCCTGTTCGTCGAGCTCAACCGCCTGGGGACCACGGTGCTGATCGCCAGCCACGACCAGGACCTGGTGGCGCGCTCGGGCATGCCGGAGCTGCGCCTCGACCAGGGCCGCCTGATCGCCGGAGCGGCCGCGTGACTCGGGACGACAACGCCGCCGCCTTCCTCAAGGGCTGGACGCCCGGATCGCTGATGCCGCGTGGCGACGCGCGCGACGGCGGGCTGGTGTTCGTCATCGCCGTGCTGTGCTTCTTCGCCTGCCTCGCCGCGGTCGCCGCTCTCGCCGCCGACCGCGCGGCCACCGGCTGGACCGCCCAGCTCAGGGACTCCGCCACCGTGCTGGTGCGGCCCCGGGGCGGGGAGAGCGCCGACGCCGCCGCGGCGCGGGCGGCCGAGGCCCTGGCCGACGTCCGGGGCGTGAGCGAGGCGCGGGCGCTCGAGCGGGAAAAGGCCGCCGCCCTGCTGGAGCCCTGGCTCGGCAAGGGCGTGATCGCCGACGACCTGCCGGTGCCGCGCCTGGTGACCCTGGACCTCGACCCGGCCGCGCCGCCGAGCGCCGGGGCGCTGCAGAAGGCGCTGGACGCCAAGGACATCGACGCCACGGTCGACGACCACAGCCTGTGGATCAAGGACATCGTCCGCGCCGGCGCCTGGGCGCGAGGCGCCGCCATCGCCGTGTTCGCCCTGACCGCCCTGGCCGCCGCCGCGGTGATCGCCTTCGCCGCCCGGGCGGTGCTGGCCACCCGCCGCGAGATCGTCGAGGTGCTGCACGTGGCCGGGGCCAGGGACGGCTTCATCGCCGGCCTGCTCGCCGAGCGGTTCGGCGCCATGGCCTTCGTCGCCGGCGTCGCCGGCGCGCTCTTCGCCGCGGGGGCGGGGGCGGGGGCGCGGCTGCTGGGCGGCGGGATGGGCCTGACGCCGGTGCTGCCGGTGGCCTGGGTCGACCTGGCCGCCCTGATCCCCTGTCCGTTCCTGGCGGCGGCGGTGGCGGCGCTCGCGGCGCGCGCGGCGGCCATGCGCCTGCTCAAGGCGGCGCAATGAGGAGCCCCTCCTCATGAGAAGTCTGGTGGCCCTGATGGTGGTGGTCATGCTGTGGGGCGTGGGCCTGTTCGCCTTCGCCTCGCGGGTGGCGCACGCCACCCCCGCCGCCGACCCCGGCCGCGCCCAGGGCATCGTCGCCCTGACCGGGGGCTCCAACCGCCGCCTGCAGGCGGGCATGGCCCTGCTGCAGGCCGGACGCGGCCGGCGGCTGCTGATCTCGGGCGTCAACCGCCGGGTCACCCGCGAGGAGGTGCGCCGGGCCGCCCGCGCCGTGGCCGGGCCGCTCTACGAATGCTGCGTGGACCTCGGCTTCGAGGCCATCGACACCCTGGGCAACGCCCGCGAAACCGCCGAATGGGCCCGGGCCCGGGGCTACGACCGCCTGATCCTGGTGACCGCCGACTACCACATGCCGCGCGCCCTGCTGGAGCTGCGCGGGGCCATGCCGGGCGTGAAGCTGACCCCCTATCCGGTGGTCACCGAGGACGTCGACGCGCGCGCCTGGTGGAAGACGCCCCAGGGCCTGAAGCTGATGGTGATGGAGTACGACAAGTACCTGGTGATCCTGGCGCGCGAGGCCGTCTTGCGCCTGGGCCCCAAGTCCGGGCATGAAGCCGCCGCCGCCCAATCCGGGGGGCCGGGGGCTGAGGGTCAGGGGTCTGGGGGAGCTTGATGCGGCCGAGGTCGATCCTCTACGGGCTGTGGTACTACGGCGTGACGGTGACGCTGGCGGTCCTCTACATTCCGCTGCTGGCCCTGCCGCGCACCTGCCTCCGGGCCGGCATCCGCCTGTGGGCCAGGCTGCTGATCTGGGGCATGCGGGTGCTCGGCGGCGTCCGGCTGGAGGTGCGCGGGCTCGAGCGCCTGCCTCGGGGGGTGCCGGTGCTGCTGGCGGCCAAGCACCAGAGCATGTTCGACGTCGTCCCGGCCTTCGCCTACATGCCCGACGCCCTGTTCGTGATGAAGCGCGAGCTGATGCGCATCCCGGTGTTCGGCTGGCACAACCGCAAGCATGGCTCCATCGTGGTCGACCGCCAGGGCCATTCCCAGGCCATGCGCAAGATGATCGCCGACGCCCGCGACCGGTTCAAGGAGCCGCGCCAGTTGCTGATCTTCCCCGAGGGCACGCGCCGGCCGCCGGGCGCCCCGCCGGACTACAAGCCCGGCGTGGCGGGCCTCTATCGCGATCTCGACGTGGCCTGCGTGCCGGTGGCCACCAACACCGGCGCCCACATCTCGACCTCGGGCGTGGCCAGGTCGCCGGGCGTGGTGGTCTACGAGGTGCTGGAGCCGATCCCGGCGGGGCTGAAGCGCGCCGACTTCATGCGCATCTTGCAGGATCGCATCGAGACGGCGTCGACCGCCCTGCTGACCCGGTCCGACTGAGGCGGCCCTACCGGAGGCTGCCGCGCAGCATCAGCGGGTCCCCGGGCAGGGGCTGGGCCTGAAGGGCGGTCTGCAGCGGGACCTGCACCGGCGCCTGCGGGCCGGACCGGACCCAGGCCGGTCTCACGTTCGGCTCGGCGACGGGGACCGGAGGCCTGGACGAAAAAGCCTGCGCCAGCCTGGGGACGGCGCCGCCCGGCAGGTCGGCGCGGGCCAGCTGCGCCTCGCGGGACGCGGCCGCGCAGTCGCGGGCCGCCGCCTTCAGCCGGTCCAGCCCCTGGCTGCGGCGGCCGGCGGCCAGGTCGTCCTGGCCCAGGAACAGCTCGGCCTCGCACAGCTGCGCCGCCCTAACCTTGCTCTCTTGGGCCTTGCTCTCTTGGGCCTTGCCCTCGCCGGCCTTGGCCAGGGCCGCGGCGGCGTCGATCTTGCCGGTCATGGCGTCGAGCAGGGGGCCGGGCCAGGCCGCGCGATCGGCGCGCTCGGCGTTGACCTCCAGCTCCATGGCGTCGGGCGCGCTTTCCTTGTTCCGCGCGTAGTGCAGCCACAGCACGTTGTAGGGGTCGTTCGGCTTCAGCCTGACCGCCTGCCGCAGGTCGGCGGCCGCCGCCCCGGCCTTGCCCAGGATCAGGTTGAGCCGCCCGCGGGCCTGGTAGCCGGCGGGATCGCGCGGACTGCGCTGGATCAGGGCGTCGTAGTCGGCGAGGGCCTCGGCGTAGCGCCCGATCGCCGCGTTGGCGCCGGCGCCGCGCGCGCCTTCGCCGGGGGCGCTCTCGCCGGCGTGGGCCGCCGGGGTCGTCGCCAGGGCAAGGGCGAACGCGGCGACGCCGACCTCGATGTATGGGCCAGTCTTCATCGCATCGTCTCACTCAGCTCCCCCGGGGATCAACATAGGCCCCGGGTGTTAAGCGGGCGTTGACTCCGGCCGATGATGAGAACAAAGTAGGAACCTGAGACGTTCCCCGCCCATGACCCTGCCCGCCGACAGCACCGTCCTGCCAAACCCGGCAGTCCTGCCCGCCCCCGAACCGTTCGAGGAGGCGGCGGCCGCCCATCCTCAGGACCTCGCCGCCACCCTGGCCTTCGCCCTGTCGCGCGCCATCGAGGCGGCGGAAGGGCGGGGCGACGGCCGGCCGGTGGCCCTGGTGTCGACGCCGCTGTTCGACCACGAGCGCGGCCGCCTGTTCGGCTGGGGCGCGCGCGGCCTGGGGCTGGACCCCGCCCGCCTGCTGCTGATCCGCGCCCGGCGCGAGCCGGAGGCCGTGTGGGCCTTCGAGGAGGCGCTGAAGTCCGGCGCCGCGGCGGCGGTGATCGGGGCCCTGGACCGGCCGGCCTTCGTCGCCACCCGCCGCCTCGACTTCGCCGCCCGCGCCGGCCAGGCCTGCGGCTTCGTGCTGCGCACGGCGCCGGCCGGCGACCTCTCGGCCGCACGCCTGCGCTGGCGCGTCGCCGCCGGGCCCTCGGCCCCCCACCCCTTCGACCCCCGCGCCCCCGGGGCCGCGCGCCTGAATGCCGAACTGGTGCGCAGCCGCGACGGCAAGAGCGGGCGTTTTGTTCTGGAGCAGGATGATGAGACGGGTCGTTTCCGTCTGGCTGCCGGACTGGCCGATCACGGTCTGGCGCCGCAGCCGCACGCGCTCCGCGTCGCCTAGCGCAGACCCGGAATCGTCGGACTTTGGGCCGGGCGTCCTGGAGGATGCGGAGCGGCCCTTCGTCCTGGTCGACCGCACCGGCCGGGGCGTGGTGCTGCACGCCGTCGACGCCGTCGCCCGCCGCCGCTTCGGCCTCCGGCCCGGCCAGTCGCACGCCGACGCCCGCGCCATCGCCCCGGGCCTGGTCAGCGCCACGGCCGAGCCGGAAGAGGAACGCCGGGCGCTGAAGGCCCTGGCCCTGTGGTTCGAGCGCTTCTCGCCGCTCGTGGCCGTGGACCTCGGCCAGCCCGAACGGGAGGGCCTGCTGCTCGACATGACCGGCGGTGCCCACCTGTTCGGCGGCGAGGCTTCGCTGTTGGAGGAGATCCTGCGCCGGCTGAAGGCGGCGGACATTCCGGCCTCGGTCGCCATCGCCGACACTCCCGGCGCCGCCTTCGCCCTGGCGCGGTGGGCGACGTCCAGCGACCACCCCGCCGTCATCGCCCCGCCCGGCCGGACGCGCGAGGCCCTGGCCGACCTGCCGGTCGAGGCCCTGCGCCTTGACGACGCCGCCGTGCGCCTGCTCGCCCGCTTCGGCCTGCAGCGGATCGGCGACCTCTACGGCCTGCCGCGCTCCGGCCTGGCGCGCCGGTTCCGGGGCGAAGACGGCCTGGCCCTGGTCCGCCGCCTCGACCAGGCCCTCGGCGCCGAAGCCGAGCCGCTCAAGCCCGAGCGGCCGGCCGCCGACTACCGCGTATGGCAGGCCTTCGCCGAGCCGCTGCTGGAGGCCGAGGGCGTGGCCTTCGCCCTGCCGGCCTTGGCGCAGGCCCTGTGCGCCCAGCTGGAGCAGGACGGGCAGGGCGCGCGCACCGTGGCGCTCGACGCCTTCCGCACCGACGGCCGCGTGGTGCGCCTGTCGGCCGGCCTGTCCGCCCCCTCGCGCACGCCGGCGCACCTGCTGCGGCTGCTCAAGGAGAGGGGGATCGAGACCCTCGATCTCGGCTTCGGCGCCGACGCCCTGATGCTCTGCGCCCTCGTCGCCGAACCCCTGGCCGGCCGCCAGACCGAGCTCGAAGGCGACCCGCGGCCGCAGGGCGCCGACGCTCTCGCCGGCCTGATCGACCGCCTGCAGGCCAAGCTCGGCGAGGGCGCGGTGACGCGGCCGCAGGGCGTGGAGAGCCATCTGCCCGAGCGCAGCGAGCGCCGCGTTGCGGCCGGCCCCAGGCCGCCGCCGCCCGCCGCCCCGCCGCCGCGGCCGCGCCCGCTGCTGCTGTTCGACCCGCCCGAGCCGGTCGAGGCCCTGGCCGAACTGCCCGACGCCGCCCCCTCGCGCTTCACCTGGCGGCGCGTGGCCCACCGCGTGGCCAAGGCGCAAGGCCCCGAACGCCTCGCCCCCGAATGGTGGCGCCCGGAATCATCCTCTGGGTCATCCTCCGGCCCGCGCCAGGGCGCCCGCACCCGCGACTACTACGCCGTCGAGGACGACGCCGGCCGCCGCTACTGGCTGTTCCGCGAGGGCCTGTACGACCGGATCGAAGGCGAGGACGACCGCCTGCCCCAGTGGTGGATCCAGGGGGCGTGGGGGTGAAGCGGTTCGACAAGACGCTGCATGCTTCAGGCGCAGTCAAAAGAGCCCGTCGTCTTCGCGACTCGATGACGTTTGCCGAAAAGGCGCTTTCCAGGGCGCTGCGGAAGACGGATCTGCATGTCCGTCGCCAAGCGCCTATTGGCCGCTACGTCGTCGACTTTGCCATTCATGACGCTGGCCTCGTCATCGAAGTTGATGGCGGTTGGCACGACTTGCCAGACGCTCAGTTGCGCGATCTCGAACGGGACGCCTGGCTAGAGTCACAAGGTTACAGGGTCCTGCGCTTCAGCAATCAACAGGTGCTGGACGATCTGGACAGCGTGATCGACCCCATCCCTACCCTTCCCCCTCGATGGGGGAAGGGTAGGGATGGGGGTGCTTCCGCCGTCCTTTCCGGTTTCGCGCATGAGGCGGCGCCGCCTCCTGTTCTCGATCTTCAGCCGACTGCCCGCACCCCCACCCAACCCTCCCCCATCGAGGGGGAGGGCGCCCTCCATCCTGAACCCTCGGCGTCCCGCCCATGAAAGCGCCCCGCCCCCCGCCATACTTCGCCGAGCTCGACTGCCGGACGCACTACAGCTTCCTGGAGGGCGCCTCGCGGCCGGGCGAGCTGGTGATGCAGGCCAAGGCGCTGGGGCTTCAGGCCATCGGCGTGGCCGATCGCAACAGCCTGGCCGGCATCGTGCGCGCCTGGGACGAGGGCAAGACCCAGCACCTGCCCGTCCTCACCGGCGCGCGGCTGCAGTTCACCCCTGATTCTCGTGAGGGCGGCGCCGAGCTGATCGTCTATCCGCGCGACCGGGCGGCCTACGGCCGCCTGTGCCGCCTGCTGTCGATCGGCAAGGCCGAGATCGACCGGGACACCGCCGTCATCCGCAAGGCCGGGGAGCGAGGTTTCAAGCCGATCGGCAAGGGCGAATGCCAGCTCGCCTTCCCCCAGGCGGTGGCGCTGGGCGAAGGCCTGGTGGCCCTGGTCCCCGCGCCGGCCGCGCCGGACGCGGCGTTCGAGGAGCGGCTGCTCGCCTGGCGCCGGGCCTGGCCCGACCGGCTCTATCTCCTGGTTTCGCCGCTTTACCGCGGAGACGACCGGGCGCGGTTCAATCGGTTGTCGCAGATCGCCGAGCGCGCCGGCGCGCCGATGGTCGCCAGCAACGGCGTGCTCTACCACAGCTTCGAACGGCGCCGGCTGCAGGACGTGCTGACCTGCGTGCGCCACGGCGCGACCATCGACGCGGCCGGCTGCCGGCTGGAGGCCAACGCCGAGCGTCACCTGAAGACCCCGGCGGAGATGGCGCGGCTGTTCAAGGGCCACGAGGACGCCCTTGAGCGCACCCGCGAGATCGTCGAGGCCTGCGCCTTCCGCCTGGACGCCCTCAAGTACCAGTACCCCGACGAGCCGATCCCGCCCGGCAAGACGGCGACGGGCCACCTGCGCGACCTCACCATGGCCGGCGCCCGACGGGTGTGGGGCCGCAAGGTTCCGACCAAGGTCGTGCAGACCCTGCGCAAGGAACTGAGGCTGATCCGCCGGGTGAAGTACGAGCACTACTTCCTGACCGTGCACGACATCGTCGCCTGGGCCCGCCGCCAGGGCATCCTCTGCCAGGGGCGCGGCTCGGCGGCCAATTCGGTGGTCTGCTTCTGCCTGGGCATCACCTCGGTGGACCCGACCCAGCAGGACGTGCTGTTCGAGCGCTTCATCTCCGAGGAGCGCTCCGAGCCGCCCGACATCGACGTCGATTTCGAACATGCACGGCGCGAGGAGGTGATCCAGTACGTCTACGCGCGCTATGGGCGTCACCGGGCCGCCATCTGCGCCACCCAGATCTGCTACCGCCCGCGCTCGGCGATCCGCGACGTGGGCAAGGCCCTGGGCCTGACCGAGGACGTGACCGCCGCCCTGGCCGGCACCGTCTGGGGCTCCTGGGGCGAGGGCCTGGCCGAGGACCACGTCAGGCGCACGGGCCTGGACGGCGACAGTCCCCGGCTGAAGCTGGCGCTGGAGCTGACCCAGGAGCTGATCGGCTTTCCCCGCCACCTGTCGCAGCACGTGGGCGGCTTCGTCCTGACCCAGGCGCCCCTGGTGGAGACCGTGCCCGTGGGCAACGCCGCCATGCCCGACCGCACCTTCATCGAGTGGGACAAGGACGACATCGACGCCCTGGGCATCATGAAGGTGGATGTCCTGGCGCTCGGCATGCTGACCGCCATCAGCAAGAGCTTCGCCCTGGTCCACCAGCACTATGGCGAGCACTGGAACGGCGAGCCCCTGACCCTCCAGAACCTGCCGAAGGAGGATGAGCGAGTCTACGACATGCTGTGCAAGGCGGACTCGGTGGGGACCTTCCAGGTGGAGAGCCGGGCGCAGATGGCCATGCTGCCGCGCCTGCAGCCGCGCGAGTTCTACGATCTGGTGGTGGAGGTGGCGATCGTGCGCCCGGGGCCGATCCAGGGCGGCATGGTCCATCCCTATCTGAAGGCCCGCAAGGAAAAGCGCGAGGCCGAGGCGCGCGGCGAGGACTATGTCATCGACTTCCCCAAGCCGGCGCCCCGCTACGACCCGGACGAGCTGAAGAACGTGCTGGGCAAGACCCTGGGCGTGCCCCTGTTCCAGGAACACGCCATGAAGATCGCCATGGTCGCGGCCGAGTTCACCGGCGACCAGGCCAACGGCCTGCGCCGCGCCATGGCCACCTTCCGCCACATGGGCACCATCCATCAGTACGAGGAGATGATGGTCGGCGGCATGATCCGGCGCGGCTACGATGCGGACTTCGCCCAGCGCTGCTTCGACCAGATCAAGGGCTTCGGCGAGTACGGCTTTCCCGAGAGCCACGCGGCGGCCTTCGCCCAGCTGGTCTATGTCTCGGCCTGGCTCAAGTGCTTCTACCCGGAGGTGTTCTGCGCGGCCCTGCTCAACAGCCAGCCGATGGGATTCTACGCCCCGGCCCAGCTGGTGCGCGACGCCCGCGAGCACGGGGTGGTGGTGCTGACCCCCGATATCGGGGCCAGCGACTGGGACTGCACCCTGGAAGCGTCGCCCGCCGATCTGTCGCCGAGCCTGCATCCGGTTCCCACGGCGCCGTTCCGCACGCCGTCCTGGCCGGGCCCCGACGCCTTTCCCGGCGATCCGCGCAAGGCGCTGCGCCTGGGTCTGCGCCGCATCGACGGCTTCCGCGAGGAGTGGGCCAACCAGGTCATGGCCGCCCGCGCCGAGCGGCCGTTCGCCTCCATCGACGACCTGCGCACCCGCGCCGGCCTGCCCGCCGCCGCGCTCGACGCCCTGGCCGCCGCCGACGCCCTGGGGTCGCTGAAGCTGTCGCGCCGCGAGGGGCTGTGGGCCGCCAAGGGCCTGCCGCGCGCCGCGCCCGCCCCCCTGTTCGCCGCCGCCGGCCTCGACGAGGCGGACGGCCAGGCCCCCGAGTCCCTGCCGCGGCCGGACCCGTCGCAGGAGGTGGTCAACGACTACGAGACCCTGCGCCTGTCGCTCAAGGGCCATCCGGTGGGCTTCCTGCGCGATCGGCTGGCGGCGCGCGGCGCGGTGACGGCCAAGGCCTATGGCGCGATGAAGGACGGCCGGCGCGTGAGCGTGGCCGGGGTGGTGCTGGTGCGCCAGCGGCCGGGCAAGGGCAACGTCTGCTTCATCACCCTGGAGGACGAGACCGGCATCGTGAACGTGGTCCTGTGGCAGGATCGCTTCCAGGCCTTCCGCCCGGTGGTGATGGGGGCGCGGCTGATGCTGGTGAAGGGCGTGGTGCAGCAGGCCGAGGGCGTCGTGCACCTGATCGGCGAGCACCTGGAGGACCTCACCGCGGAGCTGACCCTGCTGTCGGACCCCGGCCTGTCGCAGTCCGCGCTCGAGCAGGCGTCAGCCGGTAGCGCGAAGAAGAACAACCGCTTCCTGCTGCCTGCCGACGCGGCCAAGAGCTCGCCCGATCCGCGCGAGAAGCCGCAGGAGCGGCCCCAGGAACGTCCCCAGGAGCGGCCCAAGGCCGTGCGCTGGCGCCACCCGCGCAACGTGCGGGTGCTGCAGAAGTCGCGGGACTTCCACTAGGTCCAATTAGAACCAGCTGGCGTCCCAACCGCCGACCGGACTGCGACGCAGCACGTCGACCACGGTGTTCATGCTGTGCTCGGTGAGCGGGTTGGCCGAGGTCCCCGGAATGCGCAGCACCTCGCCGTAATGCAGGCCGATCTGGCTGACCGCGTCGTGGCGCAGGCAGACGTTGAGCCCATGCGCCTCGTTGAAGGCGGCGCGCACGTCGCGCATGGCCTGCATCGGGTGGCGGAAGGCGCTCGCCACCATGCCCGCGGTGCGCACCGCCGACATGGTCAGGGTGGCGCTGAGGATGTTGCGCGAGGCCACCACCGCCACGCCGGGCGCGTTGAAGGTGACGAACTTCAGCCGCCGCCGGTTGCCCACCACCTGGGCGATGGCCCCGCCCAGGGAATGGCCGCAGACATAGACGTTGGGCAGGTGCTGGTAGTCGAAGGCGTAGTCCTCGGCGTCGGAGAAGTAGGTCGAGTTCATGCCCGTGCCGAGCTTGAGGTCGGCCACCACGTCCATCCCCTGGGCGGTGCCGCGGAACGCCAGCACGGTGATGCCGTCGTTGACGAAGGTCGCCGCCTGGAAGCCGTTGAGGCGGGTGGCCGCGCGCCGGGCGATGCAGGTCCAGCCCGGAACCACCGGCGCGGTCTCGTAGACCGCATTGGCCATCAGGCCCATCTGGAGCACCGTCGGCATGCCGTCCCTCCCTGGCAATTCGCGTGAGAGTAAAATGGCGGAGGGTTTGCGACAGGCGCAACCGCAAAGCTGGACCGGGCTCTGGGCGCACCCCATCTTGCAGCCATGGCCGTCCGTCTGACCGTCCTCGCCCTGCTCGCGGCCGCCGCCGCGCCCGCGCTGACGGCCCGCGCCCAGACGCCGGGACCGACGCCCGGCCAGATCGTCAGCCAGACCCAGGCCAACCTGAACCGGTTCCAGATGCAGCTGCAGGCCAGTCAGCTGCAGCAGCTCCAGCGGCAGAACACCTTCGCCCTGCAGCAGCCCGATCCGGCGGCCCAGGCCCGGGCCATGGTCCGCCAGCGCGACATCCAGCAGCAGATCGACCAGAACATGGCCCTGCAGCAGCAGGCGCTGTCGCCCCGCTCCGACCCCACGGACGTGGGCGCCCGCCTGCGCCAGTACGACGCCCAGATCCAGCAGCTGCAGAACCAGCCGGCGCCTCTCCCCACGCCCGTTCGCTGACCGCAACGGACAGGCCTCACGGACGTTGGCTTGCTGCTGGTCCGCGGAGGCTCCCATGCGTCTGGACGATCTCAGGGAAAGCGAAAACGTCGAGGACCGCCGCGGCGGCGGCTTCGGCCGGCCGTTGATGATCGGCGGCGGCGGGCTCGGCATCGTCGGGCTGGTGATCGCCCTCCTGCTCGGCGTCAATCCGGCCGAGCTGCTGGGCGAGGGGCCCGACACCGTCCAGCCGCCGGCGGCGTCCCAGGGCGGCTTCCAGCCCCCGGCGCGGCCGGACGATCCGCTGGTTCATTTCTCGGCCAAGATCCTCGGCTCGACCGAGGACGTCTGGGGCCAGGAGTTCCAGAAGCGCGGCCTGCAGTACCAGCCGGCGGTGTTCGTGCCCTACGACCAGGCGACCCAGACCGGCTGCGGCGGCGGCCAGGCCGCCATGGGCCCGTTCTACTGTCCCGCCGATCACCGGCTGTACATCGACCTCACCTTCTTCCGCGAGCTGTCCGACCGGTTCGGCGCGCCGGGCCAGTTCGCCGAGGCCTATGTGATCGCCCACGAGGTCGGCCACCACGTCCAGACCCTGCTCGGCCAGACCGACCAGGCCGACCAGTTGGCGCGGCGGTTCGGCCGCCAGGGCGCGGCCGGCGTCTCGGTGCGGGTCGAGCTCCAGGCCGACTGCTACGCCGGGGTCTGGGCCAGCCGCGCCAACGCCACCCAGCACATCCTAGAGCAGGGCGACGTCGAGCAGGGCCTGGCCGCCGCCAATGCGGTGGGCGACGACACCCTGCAGCGGCAGACCCAGGGCCGGGTCGTGCCCGACAGCTTCACCCACGGCTCCTCGGCCCAGCGCGTGCGCTGGTTCCGCCGGGGCCTCGACCAGGGCCGCCTGGAGGCCTGCGACACCTTCGGGACGGAAACCCTCTAGCGCCGGCTGATCAGGTCGGCGACCACGTCCATGATCAGGCCGGTCTCGGTGCGCACCAGATAGGCGTTGCCGTCGACGATCACCCAGCGGCTGCCGTAGGGCGGCGGGGGCAGGCGATAGCGCACCGGCTCCACATAGTAGGTCGGGGCGATGTAGGTGCGCGGCAGGTACTGGCCCTTGCCATACAGCTTCTTGGCCTGCCCCGGCGGCAGGCCGCCCTTCTTGGCGAGGCCGGGGGGGCCGCCGCCGTCTTCCTTCTTGGCCTGGCCCGGAGGCCCGCCGTCGTGCTTGGCCAGGGCCGGGCCGGCGCCGAGGGCCGCGACGGCGGCGGCGGCGGCGACGGCGACAATCCATCCGTCAAAACGCTTCATCCTGCTCTCCCTCAGTCTTATCGACGCAACCGCAACCCAATCGAATGCGAGCCGCCTTGCCGGTCAATGGCGGGCTGCCGGTCATCGTACAAGTAATGCTCAGCCGAGCTTGCTCGCTCCACGGGACGGGAGCTTGCGCGCACCGGCGCGCAGAAGCGGGGCGAACTAGCGCTTTTTCAGGCGTGACCCGGGCGCAGACACGGACGGCCCGAATTGCAGAGGGACGGCGGGCTTGGCCTTCACCCGGTCGGTCGGAGGCGGTTCGATGTCGGTCGGGGTGGGCTTGTCGGCCATGGTGGGCTCCTGGGGCGGAGGGGGCGGCGTCAGGCTGCGTTGGCGGGCGCCGCCGCGGGCGTCTCGATATTGGCCACCTCCAGCGTCGCCAGGTGGCTTTCGAGAATTCCGATGATGTCGCCATCGACGGTTTGGTCGAATTTGCGGGCGAACAGGTTGGGACTCGCGATCAGGGCGGCTGCGTCAGCTGAGACAAAGGTTCGTGGGCGGAGTTTGATGTCCCCGTCCGGCACCCAATCGATCATGCGCAGATCGTCGTTGACGATCTCGCCATGGGCCGCGGTGTTCATCATCACCGTCTGGAAGAACCCTTCATCGGCGATGAAGGTGTTCCGGTAGAAGGCCTTGAACCGGTCGGCCTGGGCATTGCGGCAGACAAACTCGCAAAAGCCCCGGCTGACGATCATCCACTGGTTGCCGATGTAGGGCGTCGCGCCACGTAGAAAGCGGCGGGAGATGACCGTGCGGACGATCCTGTTCTTCAGTTCGACGACGTATTTGCCGACGCGCGGCATCGTGTCGGGACGAACCCGCCGCTGATCCAGGACCTTGATGAACTCCCGTCCCGGATTGAGCGCGAGACGGGTCATGATGTCGGCCTGGGACTTCAGCGGAAAGTCCTGGCCGCTGAGGTTGATGAAATGGGTCCATTTCGCACTCATCCGGAGCAGGCGCTCCATGCCGCGAAGCTCGGCGTCGACCAGGCTGTAGCCGCCCCATAGAGCCTTCTTGCCCTCCAGCACCTCGGCATTGGCGTAAGGCGCGATGAAGGCGCGGATGTCGCCGTCCAACGCCGGGCCGGCGTTCTTGTCGACATGGACCAGATAGTGGTTGCGGCGGTCGTAGATGGCTTTGAACAGGCGCTTGAACTGCTCGGGGTACCGGTGAACCAGGATCAGATAGGCGATCATGCGCGCGCGCCGCGACGAGTTTTCATGAGCGGATCCTTTCAGGATCGCATCGGGCAGCAATCAGCGCCTTGCTGACCAAGCCATGTATTCAGGAAAAATAATTTGAGCCGAAATCGAAACCTGGCGCCAAACAGAATAGATCTGGCGAAATATTATGTTGAAACGAGTTCCTATTTTTGCTTGAGCATCATCAATGATTTTGACGCTCTAAATAGGCGTTTTCTGCATATATGGCTCAGGTTGATTTGACAAGTGGGCGAGAGGCGGAATTGATGCTGAGGTCCGGGTCTGACCCAACGGTCGAGGGGCCTCGGGGCGAAGCCGGGACTCGCCCGACGATCCGCGCCCGGGCGGTCCGCGCCCCGTCGTGAGTTCGGTTCGCGATGCCTGAGCGCCCTGCGCCATTGCGCCAGCTTTCCTGTCCCTTTATCCTGCCGCCTTCGTTCTCCGGGGTGTCCCGCCACAGGGACTGAGAGGCCGCGCTGATGGAGCGGCGACCCGCTGAACCTGATCCGGGTCATGCCGGCGAAGGGATGGGAACTGGGCGCGTCTCCTCGGCTTTGCGCCCCTTTCGTCTTTTTCCGCCATGCGCCGGATCCCCGAACTGTGGAGGACCCGAGCCGTGAACATTCAAACCCCGATTTCGAAAGTCGCCACCGGCGAACGTCCCGGCTCGCGCAAGGTCTACCAGAACGGGGTCCGCTGGCCGGACATCCGCGTGCCGTTCCGCGAGGTGGCCGTGCATCCCACCGCCGGCGAGCCGCCGGTGACCATCTACGACCCGTCCGGCCCCTACACCGATCCTGCCGCCGAGATCGACATCCACAAGGGCCTGGACCGCACCCGCGAGCCGTGGGTGGTGTCGCGCGGCGACGTCGAGATCGTGCAGACCCCGCGCCTGGTGAAGCCCGAGGACAACGGCTTCGCCCAGGGCGTGCACCTGGCCCCCGAGTTCAAGGCCGAGCGCCGCGTCTACCGCGCCAAGCCGGGCGCCGCCGTGACCCAGCTGGAATACGCCCGCAAGGGCATCGTCACCCCCGAGATGGAATACGTCGCCATCCGCGAGAACCTGCGCCGCCAGGAGAACGACCCGTTCATCCGCGACGGCGAGAGCTTCGGCGCCGAGATTCCCGACTTCGTCACGCCCGAGTTCGTGCGCGACGAGGTGGCCCGCGGCCGCGCCATCATCCCGGCCAACATCAACCACACCGAACTGGAGCCGATGGCGATCGGCCGCAACTTCCTGGTCAAGATCAACGCCAACATCGGCAACTCCGCCGTGCTGTCGTCGGTCGCCGACGAGGTCGAGAAGATGGTGTGGGCGATCCGCTGGGGCGCCGACACGGTGATGGACCTGTCCACCGGCCGCAACATCCACAACATCCGCGACTGGATCATCCGCAACAGCCCGGTGCCGATCGGCACCGTGCCGATCTACCAGGCGCTGGAGAAGGTCAACGGCGTGGCCGAGGACCTCAACTGGGAGGTGTTCCGCGACACCCTGATCGAGCAGGCCGAGCAGGGGGTGGACTACTTCACCATCCACGCCGGCGTGCGGCTGCCGTACATCCCGCTGACCGCCAAGCGGGTGACCGGCATCGTCTCGCGCGGCGGCTCGATCATGGCCAAGTGGTGCCTGGCCCACCACAAGGAGAACTTCCTCTACGACCACTTCGAAGACATCTGCGAGATCATGCGCGCCTACGACGTGTCGTTCTCGCTGGGCGACGGCCTGCGTCCCGGCTCGATCGCCGACGCCAACGACGAGGCCCAGTTCTCCGAGCTGCGCACCCTGGGCGAGCTGACCAAGGTGGCGTGGAAGCACGGCGTGCAGGTGATGATCGAGGGCCCCGGCCACGTGCCGATGCACAAGATCAAGGCCAACATGGACGAGCAGCTCAAGCACTGCCACGAGGCCCCGTTCTACACCCTCGGGCCGCTGACCACCGACGTGGCCCCCGGCTACGACCACATCACCAGCGCCATCGGCGCGGCCATGATCGGCTGGTTCGGCACGGCCATGCTCTGCTACGTCACGCCCAAGGAGCACCTCGGCCTGCCCGACCGCGAGGACGTCAAGCAGGGCGTCATCGCCTACAAGATCGCCGCCCACGCCGCCGACCTGGCCAAGGGCCATCCCACCGCCCGGGCCTGGGACGACGCCTTGTCGCGGGCGCGCTTCGAGTTCCGCTGGGAAGACCAGTTCAACCTCGGCTTCGACCCGGAGACGGCGCGCGACTACCACGACGAGACCCTGCCCAAGGAGGCGCACAAGACCGCGCACTTCTGCTCCATGTGCGGCCCCAAATTCTGCTCGATGAAGATCAGCCAGGAGATCCGCGAGGAGGCCAGCAAGCAGAACCATGTGGAGGTCGCCGCGGACGTCGAAGCGGGCATGGCGGAGATGTCGCAGAAGTTCCGCGACAAGGGCTCGGAGATCTATCTGACCCAGTCCGACAGCTAGGTCATGGGGCGCGGCGTCAAGGCATAAGGCCGAGACGTCGCTCTTCATCACAAGAAAAACTCGTGTGACCGCGCGGCGTTTCTAAGCAATAAAAGCGTCACAAAAGTATAACAATCGTCCGATAGGCGCCCTTAACTTCAAGTTATTCCCTCGCCGGTAAATCCGCACGGCGAGGGGGCCGCATGTCTCAACTGCTCAGTTTGGCTGAACCGGTCGAGCCGGTGCTGGCGACGACGTCCGGCGCCGCCGTCTACCAGCGTTTCGAGCGCGAGCCCGACGTCCTGGCCCTGGCGGTGGTCGATTCCGCCGGGCGGCCGGTGGGCATCGTCGAGCGCAACACCTTCTTCGTGCGCATGGCCGCCGAATACGGCCGCGCCCTCTACGCCCAACGCCCGATCTCGCTGCTGATGAACGCCGAGCCCCTGGTGGTGGAGGGCGACGTCGGCCTGATGGTGTTCACCCGCGAGGTCCTGGCCGAGCGGCCGTCCGAGCTGATGCAGGGCTTCATCGTGGTCGACGAGGGCCGCTACGCCGGCATCGGCAGCGCCCTTTCCCTGCTCCAGGCCACCAGCCGGGCCAACCGCGACCACGCCCTGGAGATGACCAAGCTGGCCGAGACGCTGAAGGCGGCCGAGGCCCGGGCCCAGGCGGCGCTCAGCGCCAAGTCCAAGTTCCTGGCGGTGATGAGCCACGAGATCCGCACGCCGCTGAACGGGGTGCTGACGGTGGCCGACATCCTCGGGCGGCGGCTGGCCCAGGCGGAGCTGAAGCCCTACGTCCAGACCATCCTGGATTCCGGCCAGACCCTGCTGCGCCTGCTGACCGACGCGCTCGACTTTTCCCGCGCCGACGCCGGCCACCTGGAGCTGCAGCAGGAGCCGTTCTGCGTCTCCGCCCTGCTCGGCGACGTCGCCGGCCTGTGGACCGCGCCGGCGGCCGAGAAGGCGCTGGAGTTCGACGTCGCCTACGAGGGCCCGCCGGACCTGTGGGCCCTCGGCGACGAGGTGCGCGTGAAGCAGGTGTTCAACAACCTGATCGGCAACGCCCTGAAGTTCACCGACCGCGGCGCGGTGCGGGTGCGCCTGGTGGCCGAGCGCGACGACCTCTATGTGCGGATGCGCGCCGAGGTGGCCGACAGCGGCCCGGGCGTCGACGACCACCGGCTGCCGCACATCTTCCACCCGTTCGTGCAGGAGGACGCCGGCCGCGCCAAGGGCGGCGCGGGCCTGGGACTGGCCATCTGCCGCGAGCTGGTGGAGCGGATGGACGGACAGATTCGCGCCTCGCGCACCCATGGCGGCGGCCTGACCGTGTCGTTCGACACCACCTCGTTCCACGTCGCCTGCGGCGGCGAGGCCTGCTGCACGGCCGACGAGCCGGACGCCGCCGGCGAACCCGACGCCCCGCCGCTGCGGCCCCTGCACGTGCTGATCGCCGACGACAACGCCACCAACCGCATGGTCGCCGAGACCCTGTGCTCGATGTTCGCCTGCACCAGCCAGAGCGTGGCCGACGGGGTCGAGGCGGTGGACGCCATGCGCGCGGGCGCCTTCGACCTGATCCTCATGGACATCAAGATGCCGCGCATGGACGGGCTGGAGGCCACCCGCCGCATCCGCACCCTGGGCGGCCCGGCCGCGGCGGCGCCGATCGTGGCCCTGACCGCCAACGCCGATCCGTGGGACGCGGCCGAGTACCTGCAGGCGGGAATGGACGCGGTGGTGGAGAAGCCGATCAAGCCCGCCGCCCTGCTGGCCGCCATGAGCGCGGCCCTGGAGACCCGGGCGGCCCTGGCCGGAGAGCTGTTGGCCGGGGCTGCGTAGGCCCCCTTCCCATCCGGCTCCCGAAGCGCCAAATGAAGGAGCTGGAGTCAGGGACGAGTCGGATGGCCGAAGCTTTTGAAGAATGGAGCGTGGCCCAGCAGCTCCAGCCCAAGGCCGAGGATTTCCCCTTCGACCTCGACTGGACCCTGTCGTCGACCGTGGCCCTGCGGGCCCTGGTCCCGCCCGACGCGTTCACCGCCCAGATCCTCGGCACCCTGCGCATCGGCCATGGCGCCGTCATCGGCCAGGACCTGGTGGCGACCATCGGCTACCTGGTCACCGAGGCCGAGCAGGTGTGGCTGCAGACCGGCGCCGGCAAGGTGGTGGCCGCCCATCCCCTGGGCGTCGACATGGCCACAGGCTTCGGCCTGGTCAAGGCGCTCGGGCCCCTCGACGTCCCCGCCCTGGAGATCGGCGATTCCCGTCAGGTGCTGGTGGGCGACAAGGTGATCGTCGGCGGCGGCGGGCGCGTCAGCCGCTCGGTCGCCGCGCGCCTGGTCGGGCGCGAGGAGTTCGCCGGCTACTGGGAATATGTGCTGGACGAGGCCCTGTTCACCGCCCCGTCCCACCCGATGTGGAGCGGCGCGCCCGTGATCGGACCCACCGGCAAGCTGGTCGGCATCGGCTCGCTGCAGATGCAGCAGCAGCTGCCCGGCGGCAAGGTGGCGCCGCTCAACATGAGCGTGCCGATCGACCTGCTGCCGCCGATCCTGCCGGCCCTGATGGCGGGCGGCCACGACCTGCCGCGGCGGCCCTGGCTCGGCCTGCTGTCCGAGGAGATCAGCGGCCGGGTGGTGATCGTCGGCGCCACCAAGAACGGCCCGGCCGACCGCGCCGACCTCGGCGAGGGCGACATCGTGCTGGCGGTGGCCGGCGAGGAGGTCACCAGCCTGGCCGAGTTCTACCACGCCGTCTGGGCGCTCGGCCCGCCGGGCGTGACCGTGCCCTTGACCCTGGCGCGCGAGGGCGACGTGTTCCAGGTCGAGGTCAAGTCCAAGGACCGCGCCAGCTTCCTCAAGAAACCCCGGATGCACTGAGCGCCGGCGGTGGACAGCCTGCTGCAGGGCCTGCCGACGGGCGCCGAAGCCGCCGAACGCTTCGAGGATCTGCTGGTCCGCCCCGGCGTGCGGCTCGAGCGCATCGTCTCTACCGGCCAGGCGACCCCGCTTGGCGCGTGGCTGGACCAGGCCGCCGACGAATGGGTGCTGCTGGTCGCCGGCCGCGCCGGCCTGACGCTGGAGGGCGAGGCGCCGCTCACCCTCGTCCCCGGCGACCATTTGCTGATCCCCGCCCATCGCCGCCACCGGGTGGACTGGACCGACACGCCCACGGTCTGGCTGGCGCTGCATCTGGATGCGGCTTGAGGGCGCCGAGGCCGGGATGAGGATTTCGAACGAGGGGGCGCTGGGTCAGCAGCGGCTCTGGCTCGGGTCGGTCAACACACGAATGCAGGGGCTCTTGGCCGGCGCCGGGGGCGGTGGCGGCGCCGCGGTGGCCGCCGTCTCGGGCTTTCCCGTACGCGTCGCCGACGAGCCCGCGCGCGGACGCGTCGCCGACCCCGGCTCCGATCCCGTCCTGGCCCGGCTGGCCATGCGCCGGGTCAGGAAGGCGCGGGCCGACCGATTGTCATCCACGACCCGCGACCGGAGCTTGCGACAGTCGGCAGGATCGTCCGGGCCGGTTCGGCTCGAGCTGACGATGTCGTCATAAGCCCCTGCCAGTTGCTCCCGCTTGGCCTGCGGCAAGGGCGCCAGATACCGCTTCAGCAGAGCCCGGTTGTCGGTCGCGCGCAGTCGGCATCCGGTCGTCCAGCCGTCGCGAAACGCCATGCGCAGGACGGAGTCGAACTCCGTCTTCGCCCCTTCTCCGCAGAGGGCGCTGACCGGCGCGTCCGCTTCGCCCGCCCTGATGCAATCCCATCTGGTGAAGACGCCGCCGCCGGCGCTGTAGACCGCCGCGGGGGCATAGTGGCTCCAGCCGCCGGCCTGGTCGAAAGCCTCGCGCGGGCCGGACGGCGGCCGCGTGTCCCCGGGCAGGAAGAAGCCCACTTCGGTGCAGCGGCGGGTGCAAAGCCGCCTCGCGGCGTCGCGATAGACCGAGCCATCCATGGCGAAGGCCGTTTCGACCTCGACAAACGGAACCGCCCCGTCGTCCAGGCTCCCCACCTCGCGCCAGTGAGCGCCCGAGCTCGCCGCGTCACACGCCGCGAGCCGGCCGAGCGCCGCGATCCACAGGACCGAACTTTTCATCGAGCGTCCCTCCCGCCTCCATACTCGACGGTGCTACGCCCCGGCCCCGTGCGGCCGGAGGGGATGACGCACGACTCTGTTCGGAATTCCCGAGACCGCGAAACCCCCATCCTTGCGATGGCCGGGCGCTGCGATGCCGGCCCCGGATGGCCGGCAGGGGCGGGGCGGGGACATTGCCCGCGCGCGCCGACCCGGGGCGGGAAAATGTCGATGGCGTGGGCAGTCGTCGCGCGGGGCCGCGGAGGGTCTGGCCATGGCATTGACCGGCAGTCGGGACGGATGACCACATTCGCCCGCAAATCCAGAGGGGCGGGCCATGGATATCGAACATCGGATCGGGACGCTCGAACGGCGACAGCGCCGTGTCGTCATTGCGCTGTGCCTCGCGGTGGTCGCCCTGGCCAGCCTCGCCGGCTATCAGGCAACGGCGATCCGTGCGTTGCAGACGGCCACGTCCCTGCGCCTGAAAGAGCTCCGCATCGCCGACGACAAGGGCGTCGATCGTGTGATCATCAGCGGGCGCCTGCCCAACCTCATCTACGAAGGCAAGCCCGTGCCAGGCCCGCCGCGCGCCATGGCCGGCATGCTGATCTATGATGGCAGCGGCGCCGAGCGGGGCGGCTACGGCACCGCGGACGGTTACGCCAATGCCCTGCTCACGCTCGACTCCAAAGACGCTCAGGAATTTCTCCTGCTCGCCGAGCCCGGCGGAGGCGCGCTGTTCCGTGAATGGCAGGGCGACAATTCGGTCACGCTCGCCGCGGACGACAAGCCGTCGCTCACGCTCAAGGCCGGCAAGGACGTGGTCTTCGCGATGCCTCAGGGCAATGAGTGGGTGACCAAGACCCTTCATTGAGGGGCCGTTCTACCGGGAGCAGGGGCCCCTCCCGGCGTCCGACATGGGTGGGGGCCCCCTAACATCCGCTGAGGCTAGAGGTCAGGCTATGCCTCGACGTCCGTGATGGGTGGGAAGGGGACCTTTGACCCTGCCCCTTCTCGGTCATTCGGCTAAAATGCGACGGATGACGGATGACGGATGACGGATGACGGAAGCTGGAGGCCCGCGATCCTGGCGGAAACCCACCCACACTTGGCCATTTTATTCTTCGCCGTTGTGGTGGCGGCCTTCCTTTTCGGTCTCCGGCTCCTGGGCGTAGTGATCGGCATTGGCGGTCATGTCGTTCGCCGATCTGACAACCCGCAAGCGTTTGATCTCGGCCTGATGGGCGTTGGATTTTTCAGCGCGATGCTCATCGTTCTGATGGCTTTTGCCCAATGCGCTCGAGGCAACTCCGACGCCGCCACCAAGGCTTACCTAAAGCGGCTGGCTGATGGTGCCGCTGCGGCCAAGACCAGCCAACAGCAAGCGCTGCCGAAGTCCGAATAGGGTGGCGACCGGACATTGGCTCGCCTCCCGCAAGACGGCGCCATTGCATCACGTATTGGGTTTCAGCTTCGGTAGCTTTTCGGCGTCGCATTTAGGGAGGGGCATCTCTCCTGTTCCTCCAGCCACCTTGAGCGTAATGCCGACCCACTCACCATGATATTCGCCATCGGGTTCGTCCCAGGCCATGCCACGCACCGAGGCTGGGATCGATTGGTCCAGAGCAGCATTGCCGGACGGCGCGACCACAACAGCGTCGGCAATGTGATGTGGATCGCCAACCCAGCGAATACAGACACCGACTGTTCCGCGCAGCGAAGGACCGACATTTTCTGGCCTGATCGGCTGACCCACGGCGGCTCCGGCCACCAGCAGGACGCCGACTGCCCCGATGCTAGGCGCTAGTCTCATGTTGCTAGCTTCGCACTGCTGGTCAGCGTCTGGGAAGGGTGGCGAGCGGACGTTGGCCTGCCTCCACAAAGCCGACCTCCGTGACGTCGGACGACAGTTCTGACGACCTCCTGTAAGGTCGCTGTAAAACATGACCGCCGTGATTGGCTGGCGCGCTGCCAGGGGATGTCCGATGCAATCGAAGGCTGGTTCGGTCCTCTGTTTCATACTGCTTGGACTCCCGCTGGCAACTTCGGCGAAGCAACCCCCAATCCAATTGAAGTCCGGGTTGTGGCGAGGGGCGGTTCAGACCGTTGAGGGGAAGACCGTAGAGCAAGCCGAAATTTGCCTTGGCAATTCTATAGTCATTCCAGAAGATTTCCTCGGCCGGGATCGCGCCATGGGAGGTCCCTGCAAGGTCCTCGATCGAGACGCGTCTGGAGGTGACGTCAGCCAAACCGCGGAATGTGTTTCGTTCGGCCACAAGCTGCGAACTGAAATGAAGGCGAGGGTGGCGCTGACGCATTGGGAAGGCGTCTTCAAGTCAGAACAAGACGGCAAGCCTATGCCGCCTATCCATCACGACTGGAACTGGACCGGCGCCTGCCGGCCCGGAATGAAGATCGGCCAGTTGGTTCAGCCACGTCGCTGAACCGCGAACGGACATTCCCAACGGCCGTCAGGGGTCGCCAGCGCCTGTAAGCCTGCTTCCCAGAAGCCGACCTCCGTGCCGACAGTTCGGGGTGGTTAGGGGACATTTCACTTTGTGCGTGAAGTGGACATTCACCTCGCTCAGCTAGGACAGGCTCATGTCCCCGGCCGCACCGCCACCCGCCCGTCTATATGTTTTGACAGCGCGCCAATCACGGCGCGCTGTCATCTTTAGACGCGGCCCCGCTAAGCAAACGCTCGTCCTGGCCTGGAACCTCGCCGACGATAGGATCGCCCATGGCCAGTGGTTGAAGGGGCGCATCTACGAGCGCCGCTCCGATCTGTCACCGGACGGCGATCTGCTGGCGTGCTACGTCGCTAACAACCGCCCGCCCCTCTATTCCTGGGTAGCGATCTCTCGCCCGCCCTATCTTACGGCTCTCGCGCTTTGGCCCGGTCAGGGGATGTGGGGCGGCGGACTTTTTGGAGACGACTGGAGGACACTCCGGCTCAACTATCTTTCGCTCAGCCAACCACTGACGCCCACCGACCAAGAGCGTCCAACGAGCTTGAAGGTGTCGTTGATTACCCCTCTGGTCGATGAGGAAGCCCTTGTCTCGCTTCGCTTGGAGCGGGATGGCTGGATCATCAGGACTGAAGGGAAGCGCATCCGGATGAAGCGGGGATCGCCGTTTCAGACGCGGTTCGACCCGCCGGCGATCCGCGACAAGGCCATCGGAGCGGGAGGTTTTAAACTTCGGGTCGCGCTTCATGGGACCGGCGAGACGAATGGATCGCCGTATGTCGAGACCAGCCAAATCCTGGATCACCAGGACCACCTAGTCCTCGATTTGGGCAGGATCGATTGGTCGGACATCGATCACAACGGAGACGTCCTCTACGCAGCCCACGGTTGCCTCTATCGACTTCGCAACCAGGAGATCGGGAGCGAGCCTGGGCGCGCCGCTCCCAGCATGATAGCCGACTTGAACGGGTTGGATTTTGAAAGCGTGGTCGCACCAGAGTGGGCAAGACACTGGCCGTAGACCAGGCCTGTCAGCAGACCTTCCCAACCTCCGCCAAGGGTCGCAAACGGTCAGCCAAATCGCGTCCGCGAATGCCAGGATTCCGAAGCGGTCGAGAGTCCGCCGATGGCGGGCCTCTGCCGTTGGTTGAAGGCCGCCAGAGGTTGGTTAGCAGCCCATGGGCCGGATCGAGGGCGTGCGGCCTCCCGGGTGACGGCTAGCCGCGGTTGGTGCCGTCTTCGCGCTCGGACAGGGCGTTGTGCTCGTCGAGCGCCGAAATCGGCTGCTGCTCATCCGCCGTCAGCACGATCGTCGGAAACGCGTCGTCTTGAGCCGGGCCGGTGGGCTTGCGGACGGGTTCGGGCCCGCCGCGGTTGGTCCCGTCTTCGCGCTCGGACAGGGCATCGCGTTCGCTGATCGCCGAGCTGGGCTGCGCTTCATCGGCCGCGAAGGCCGGTCCGAGAGGCTGGCCGGTCGGCGCTTGGCCGTTGACGTCGGGGGTGTCGGCTTTGGGATCCGCGGTCATGGGGACGTCCTCTGCGCTCCACTGGGCTGGCGAAGAAGACTACCACATCCGCCGGCCCCGAACCCATCTGGCTGGCGCCCGGAAGCGGACCGTCGAACATCTCGCACGGGTCGACGCCGGCCTTCCGACGGCGCCGAAACCCACCAGCCCGAGCTTGACAAATCGCTCGCCATCGTTCATGCTTTGTTCCGAAATGTCCAGCCCGGCCGCCACCCTTTCCGAGATCGATCAGGCCGGCGCGCAACGGCTCGCCGAGCGCCAGGTCGCGCTGCTCGGCCGGCTGGCCGAGGCGGGGCTGGAGATCGCCCTGGCGCTGGAGGCCCAGGCCAGGGGCGGCGAGGCCGTCGTCCAGGGCGACGTGGCCATGGCCTACAACCGCGTGGCCCGCGCGGTCCGCCACACCGTCATGCTGCAGGCCAGGCTGATCGAGGCCCGCGAGGACCAGGACCTACGCCAGGCCGGCCGCAGGTCGGCGGCCAGGGCGGGCGCCGCCGGCCTCCTGCGCGAGCTGATCGAGGACGACTGCGCCGGCGATGTGGAGCGCGCCGAACGGCTCGGGGCCGAGGCCGCCGAGCGCCTGCGGGCGGAAGACTTCGGCGACCTCCTGGCGCGTCCGTTCGCCGAGGCGGTGGCCGCCATCTGCCGGGACCTCGGGCTCTCGCCCGACTGGCTGCGCCTGGCCGAGGACTGTTTCGCCGCCGAGGCGGCGTTCGGCGCCCCTGTGGGCGAGGCCCCGGCGGGACCGGAGCCCGCCGGCCCGATGCGGGTGCTCTGGCTTGACGATGCGGCGCCTGGCCGGGACAGCTCCTGAGCTTTGCCCCCTGTGGCCGGCTGGACCCGCGCCGGCGCCGCGCCCTATATCGCGCCCCATGAGACGTTTCCGCGAGCTCGCCGCCGCCGACCCCGCTCCCCTGGCCGGCTGGCTAGTCGGGGTGCTGGTGCGCGCGCCGGGCGACAAGGATCCCGCGCGCCACTACTGGGCCGTGGCCGTCGCCGACCGGGCCAAGGCCGAGTGGGCCGCCGCCGACCGCGCCATGCTGATCGGCGACATCGCCTCCTCGCCCTGGCGCGGGACCGAGCCGGTCGAGGCGATCAAGGCCCTGACGCCCCACGCCTTCGACTGGAGCGGCCTGAAGGCCGGCGAGGTGCGCGCGCTCGGGACCAAGCAGCCGCGGCGGTGGCTGAGCGCCTAGGTCGGATCGATCGATTTCGACGCCTGCAACGACACCGCCATGTGCAGGATAACCATCGCCCTCCCCCTCGATGGGGGAGGGCTGGGTGGGGGTGGGGGTGGCGGCAGTCGGCTTGCGGATGTGGCGTGGGAGGCTGTGCCGCCTCCATTGCCTTTCCTCGCCCTGCCGCCACCCCCATCCCGGCCTTCCCCCACCGAGGGCGAAGGAGGCGCTTTTCCGGCCGGACGTCGCGCCTGCTCCCTGCCGCGCCCTAGCCCTCATCCTTGCCGTAGTACAGCACGCCGATCTCGATCGGGGCGCGGCCCATGTTGCGCCGGCGGCGGTTGGTGTCGCGGAAGGAATAGACGCAGCCGCAGTATTCCTGCTGGTAGAACTCCTCGCGCTTGGAGATCTCGACCATGCGGTCGGCGCCGCCGCCCTTGCGCCAGTTGTAGTCCCAGTAGGTCAGGCCCTCGTAGGGCGCCGCGGCGCGTTTGCCCGAGGCGTTGATCTGGTTCATGTCCTTCCATCGGCTGATGCCGAGGGACGAGGTCATCACCTTGAAGCCGTGCTCGTGGGCGTAGAGCGCGGTGCGCTCGAAGCGCATGTCGAAGCACATGGTGCAGCGGGCGCCCTTCTCCGGCTCCCACTCCATGCCCTTGGCCCGGGCGAACCAGTTGTCGGTGTCGTAGTCGCAGTCGACGAACGGCACGCCGTGCTTCTCGGCGAAGCGGATGTTCTCGTCCTTGCGCAACAGGTACTCGCGCTCGGGGTGGATGTTGGGGTTGTAGAAGAAGATCGTGTAGTCGACGCCGGAGGCCAGCATGGCCTCCATCACCTCGCCCGAGCAGGGCGCGCAGCAGCTGTGCAGCAGCACCCGCTTCTCCCCGCCGGGCGGGACCAGGACCGGACGTTCAAACGGTTCTTCGGCAAGCTCGCTCATCGGGGCGGGTCTACCACATCCGCCCCGATCGCCGAACCGTGGCTAGCCGGGATATTTCGCCGCCGTGTAGGTGATCTCGCCGCCCTTGGGCACCAGCACCTGGTGCGGCTGGCCGACGGGGACGTAGATCGCGTCGCCGGGGGCCAGGTCGAACACCTCGCCGCCGGTGATGGTCCCGCCGCGGAACTCGCCGGGCGCGGTCTGGCGCTGGGCGCTGACCTTGCCGCCGACCTTGATCTTGGCGCGGCCGGAGCGGACCACGATCTCGTCGGCCAGCTTGGTGTGGACCTCGACCTCGCCGTCGGCGGTGCGGTGGGCGATCATCATCACGTGGTCCGGGGAGCCGGTGGGCACCTTGGCGCTGCCGAGGCCGTCCTTGGTCTTGGCCACCATGGCGTCCAGCGCCTTGGCGCCGACGAAGATCGGCTTGTTCGCCTGCTGCGCGGCGGCCGCGCCGCCGAGGGCCAGGGCCGCGCCGAGCCCGAACGCCAGCTTCCACATCGTCATGGGTTCCTCCCCCGGGCCGCATTTCAGCCCCTTTGCCGATCCTAGCGCGTCTGCTGACGTGAGAAAGCACCGGACTCGTCCTATATCGGCCCCATGACCGACGAGACCGTCATCTCCCCAAATCACGACCAACCTGGAGGATCGGGGCTGCAGGGGATGGCCCTGATCCAGGACGAGGTGAAGCGCCTGCCGGACGCGCCGGGGGTCTACCGCATGCTGGGCGAGGGCGGCGAGGCGCTCTACGTCGGCAAGGCCAAGTCGCTGAAGAAGCGCGTGACCCACTACGCCCAGGGCCGCTTCCACACCCAGCGCATCGCCCACATGGTGCACCTGACCCGGGCGATGGAGTTCACCACCACCCGTACCGAGACCGAGGCCCTGCTGCTGGAGAGCAATCTCATCAAGCGGCTGAAGCCCCGCTTCAACGTGGTGCTGCGCGACGACAAGTCGTTCGCCGAGATCCTGATCCGCCGCGATCATCCCGCGCCGCAGATCCGCAAGCACCGCGGGGCGCACTCGATCCCCGGCGACTACTTCGGCCCGTTCGCCTCGACCTGGGCGGTGAACCGCACGGTCAACATCCTGCAGAAGGCGTTCCTGCTGCGCTCGTGCTCGGACAGCGTCTACGAGACCCGCACGCGGCCCTGCATGCTGCACCAGATCAAGCGCTGCTCGGCGCCCTGCACCGGCCTGATCTCCGAGGACGGCTACCGCGAGCTGGTCGAGGAGGCGCACGCCTTCATGCGCGGCAAGAGCCGGGCGGTGATGAAGCGGCTGTCCGACGAGATGGGCGCCGCGGCCGAGGACATGGAGTTCGAGATCGCCGCGCGCCTGCGCGACCGCATCCGCGCCCTGTCGGCCATCTCCATGGAGCAGGGCATCAACCCCGAGACGGTGGACGAGGCCGACGTGTTCGCCCTGCACGCCGAGGGCGGCCAGGCCTGCGTCCAGGTGTTCTTCTTCCGCGCCGGCCAGAACTGGGGCAACCGCGCCTACTTCCCGCGGGTCGACAAGGCCGACAGCGACGAGGACATCATCGATTCCTTCCTCGGCCAGTTCTACGAGGACAAGCCGATCCCCCGGCTGATCCTGCTGTCGCACGAGGCGCCCAACGCCGAACTGATCGCCGAGGCCTTCTGCCTGAAGGCCGGCCACCGGGTCGAGATCGCCCGCCCGCAGCGCGGCGAGAAGCGACGCCTGGTCGAGCACGCCCTGACCAACGCCCGCGAGGCGCTCGGCCGCAAGATGGCCGAGAGCTCGGCCCAGTCGAAGATCCTGGCGGCGGTTTGCGAAGCCTTCGGCATGGAGGCCAGTCCCGAGCGCATCGAGGTCTACGACAACAGCCACATCATGGGCGCCAACGCCGTCGGCGGCATGATCGTGGCCGGGCCCGAGGGCTTCCAGAAGAACCAGTACCGCAAGTTCAACATTCGCTCCCAGGACCTCACGCCCGGCGACGACTACGGCATGATGCGCGAGGTGCTGACCCGCCGCTTCGGCCGGCTGGTCAAGGAGGAGGAGGCCGGCGAGACCCCCGTGCGGCCCGACCTCGTCTTGATCGACGGCGGCGCCGGCCAGCTGCAGGCGGCCATGGACGTCATGGCCGACCTCGGGGTCGACGACATCGCCGTGGTCGGGGTCGCCAAGGGTCCGGACCGCGACGCGGGGCTGGAGCGGTTCTTCATGCCGGGCAAGGAGCCGTTCATGCTCGAGCCCAAGAGCCCGGCGCTCTACTACCTGCAGCGCCTGCGCGACGAGGCCCACCGCTTCGCCATCGGCAGCCACCGCGTGCGCCGCACGATGGAGATGCGCAAGAACCCGCTCGACGAGATCGAGGGCGTCGGGCCCGGCCGCAAGAAGGCCCTGCTGCACGCCTTCGGCTCGGCCAAGGGGGTGTCCAAGGCGGCGGTGGCGGACCTCGCGAAGGTCGAGGGCGTCTCGGCGCAACTGGCCCAGAGGATCTACGATTTCTTCCACAGGTCGTGACCGCGGGCGCCCGTGGTAGTGTCGGCCGGCAACTGAGTCCGGACCCCGCCGGACCGGAAGGGAGACCATGAAGCACATCCCCAACTACCTCACCGCGGGCCGGATCCTGGGCGGCGTGCTGATGTTCCTGTTCCTGGCCGCGGCGGCGGGCGGGGTGCCCTTCGTCAGCGAGAGCCTGACCCCCGACACCCAGTTCGACCTGGAGCGCTGGGCCCTGATCCTGTTCGTGCTGTCCTGCATCACCGACTTCTTCGACGGCTGGCTGGCGCGCAAGCTGAACGCCACCTCGACCTGGGGCGTGATCCTCGACCCGATCGGCGACAAGATCCTGATCTGCGGCGCGATCCTCGGCCTGGCGGCGCTCGGGCCTCAGCCGCAGGCGGCCATCCCCTTCGCCGTGATCCTGTTCCGCGAGTTCGCCGTCAGCGCCCTGCGCGAAGGCGCGGCGCCCAAGGGGATCAAGATCCCGGTGACCATGCTGGCCAAGTGGAAGACCACCCTGCAGATGGTGGCCATCTTCGCCGAGCTGCTGGTCGGCTCCTGGGCCGCCTGGGGCCTGCCGGCCGAGCCCGAGATCCAGGGCGCCGCCACCAACGTCGCCCACCTCCTGCTGTGGATCGCCGCGGCGATCACCTTCTGGACGGGCGCGGAGTACTGGCACAAGGCGCACGTGGCCATCGGCGACGACTGAGGCCCGCGCAGCGGCCGCTCCGGGCGCCTGTTCGGCGGGCAATCCGCGGCCGCGCAAGGGATTGTCACGCCAGCGCGCTATGCCCGGGCCGCCCGCCGGAGCCTCCTGCACAAGGTCGCGCCTGAAGGAGGCCCGCAATGACGGAAGCGACTTTGGCCGCCATCCCCATCACCGGACGCCGGTTGACCCTGCCGCCGGGACCGATCTTCCACCTGCACCGGGCCGACCCGCGCTATGAGCTGGGCGCCTTCCGCCCCTGGGCCGGCTACAAGGACTTCGGCGCCGAGGCGGCGACCGGCGGCCTCGCCCTGTTCCAGCATGTGCTGAGCTTCGGCCCGACCGAGCAGGGCGGGCGCACCGGGGTGCACTGCCACCTGGCCCAGGTCCATATCGTCGTGCCGACATCGGGGCGGGCCCTGTTCTCCTACGACGGGGTGGTCACCGAGGCGGCGCCGGGCTCGGTGATCGTGCAGCACGGCGGCACGGTGCACGACCAGTTCCGCTATTCCTATGCCCCCGCCTGGCCTGAGGAAAACGCCCGCACCCCGCTGTCGGTGGACCCGGCGCCGGCGGACGCGCCGCTCGCATCGTTCGGCTTCCTGGAGCTGTTCCTCCCGGCCACCATGGCCCATGTGGAGATCGTGCCGCCCACGGCCGTTACCGACGCCGACCAGCGCACCGCCTGGCGCCACCCCTATCACGCCGAGGGCGCCCGCTTCGCCGTCCAGACGGCGGGGGACGCGGACGCGGGCTACCGGCCCGTGAAGGGCCAGCCAGGACTTGAGGCGCGCGACGGCGGCACATGGCGGGCCTCGGGCGCCCTCGTGGCGACCTGGATCGTGCGGCCGGCGTCGGACGCCTCTGCGGGCGCGGCGCCGATCGCGCTCGCGGTCGCCGGCGAGGAGAGGGGGCTGGAGCTTCTGTTCGTGGTCTCCGGTTCGACCAAGGTCCGGCGCGGCGACGGCCAGACGGTGGCGCTGGCCGCCGGCGACTGCCTGACCGCCAGCCGGGGCTTCGTCGGCCCGCCGTTCGACCTCTCGCCGGACCTGCGCCTGCTCCGCTTCTTCATCTCCGAGCGGGCCCAGCAGCTGCGCCAGCGCACGCCGGAAGAGATCGCGGCCGTCCAGGCGCTGGGGCCCGGCATCATCACCGGACGGGAAGTCAGGCCCGAAGGCGACACGCGGCCGGTGAACTTCCTGCAGGAGCGGTGACGGGCGGGTTTTCTATTTCGGCGGCAGGGTGCGGACGAAGGCCAGGGCTTCGGTCAACAACCTCGCCCGCACGGAGTCGTCGGCCGTGGCGTCGGGATCGGCGCGGACCCAGCCGTCCATCTTGCGTGCGCCCATCTGCATCTCGCCGACCCCCGGCACGGCCAGCGCCCAGGCCGCGTTGCCCTTGCCGAGCCGCGCCAGCAGGCCGTCCTGGCGGCAGGCGCACAAGAGGTTGCCGTCCAGCATCCACGCCAGGCCGCCGAACATCGCGGTCTCGCGAAGCCCGTCCATCGGGCCGAGCTCCTCGCGGATCTGCTCCTCCAGGCCAAAGTCGCGCGCCATGTCCGGCGCCTAGGACAGCGGCTCGGCCGGGGGCGGCGCCGGCGTTTCGGGCAGGGGGATGAATTCCTGGTTGTCGTGCGGGGGCAGGGGGAAGCGGCCGGCCTTCCAGTCGTCCTTGGCCTGCTCGATGCGGTCCATGGAGTGGGACACCAGGTTCCACCAGATGAAGCGCGGGCCGATCGGCTCGCCGCCGAGCAGGACCAGGGTCGAGGCCTGCAGCGCGGTGATCCGGGGATCGGAGCCCGGGGTGAAGACGATCATCTGCCCCTGGCCGAACGTCTGGCCCTCCACGTCGACCTTGCCGCGCGCGACGAACGCCGCCCGCTCCTTGTGCTCGGACGGCAGGCCGCCGGTCACGCCCGGCTGCATCTCCCAGTGCACGTAGAACATCGGCGAATGGGTCTTGACGTTGGCCGAGGCGCCATAGGCCGAGCCGGCGATCAGCCGGCCCCACAGGCCGCCGTATTCATAGGTCGGCAGGTCTTCCGGGCCATGGTGGAAGAAGGCCGGCTCGTCCTCCTCGTTCTCCACCGGCAGGGCCACCCAGGCCTGCATGCCGTGCATCGACTGGCCGCTCTGGCGCAGGGGCAGCTCGGTGCGCTCGGAGTGGACGATGCCGCGCCCGGCGGTCATCCAGTTGACCTCGCCCGGCCGGATCGCCTGCTCGTAGCCCAGGCTGTCCTGGTGGAAGATCTGGCCGTCGAACAGATAGGTGACGGTCGACAGGCCGATGTGCGGGTGCGGGCGCACGTCGATGCCCTGGCCCGAGGCGAACTGGGCCGGGCCGATGTGGTCGAGGAACACGAACGGCCCCACCATCCGCTTCTTGGCGAAGGGCAGCACCCGGCCGACCTCGAAGCCGCCGAGGTCCTTCCTGTGGGAGTCGATCACCAGCTCGATCATCGGTAACCTCATCTTTTTTTGCCCTATCGCCTGACGGCTACTCGAGGGCGGATTGGGCGGGAACCTGGACTTTGCGGCCGCGCTATCCTCACCTTCGCGGCGCGGGACGCAACAGGGCATAAGCGGGCTGGATGACATCTTCACCTGAATTCGATTTCGACGCCGCCGTGGTCGGGGCCGGGGCGGTGGGCCTGGCCTGCGGCTACCACCTGGCGCTGGCCGGCAAACAGGTGGTGGTGCTGGAGAGGGAGCGGCTGATCGGCCAGGGCATCTCCTCGCGCAATTCCGAGGTGATCCACGGCGGGCTGTACTATTCCACCGGCTCGCTGAAGGCCGAGCTGTGCGTGCGCGGGCGCCGGCTGCTCTATCCGTTCCTGGAAGCCCACGGCGTGGCCTTCGACAAGTGCGGCAAGATCGTCGTGGCGACCAGCGAGGCGGAGGTCGCGCGGGTGGAGGCGGTCGCCAGGCAGGCGGAGATCAACGGCGTCGAAGGCCTGCGGCTGCTGTCGGCCGAGGGGGTCCATGCGCTGGAGCCGCAGGCGCACGCCCTCATGGGGCTGCTGTCGCCCGAGACGGGGATCTTCGACACCCACGGCTACATGCTGGCGCTGGAGGGCGAGATCGAGGCCCGCGGCGGGGCGGTGGTCGCCCCCGCGCCATTCGAGGGCGCCGAGCCCCTGCCGACGGGCGGGTTCAAGGTCCGGACCGGTGGCGAGGAGCCCGCCGAACTGACGGTCCGCCAGCTGGTGAACGCCGCCGGCCTCGGCGCCCAGGAGGCGGCCGGGCGCATCCAGGGTTATCCCACGAGCGAAATACCGAAGCTGCACTACGGCAAGGGCGTGTACTTCGCGCTCAAGGGCAAGGCGCCGTTCCACAGGCTGGTCTATCCGCCGCCGATCACCGGGGCGCTGGGCGTGCACTACAAGCGCGACATGGGCGGCCGGGCGCACTTCGGGCCCGACCTGGAATTCGTCGACAGCCTGAACTACGACGTCGACCCGTCGCGGGCGAACGGCTTCTACGACTACGTGCGGCGCTTCTGGCCAGCCCTGCCTGACGGCGCCCTGGTCCCGGACTACGCCGGCATCCGGCCCAAGCTGCACGGGCCGGGCGAGCCCCAGCCCGACTTCCGCATCGACGGCGCCGAACGCCACGGCCTGGGGGGCCTGGTCAGCCTGTTCGGCATCGAGAGTCCGGGCCTGACCTCGTCCCTCGCCATCGGTGAGAAGGTGGCGGCGCTGTTGGCGGAACCCTAGCCGCTCACAGGCGCTCCCCCGACGTCGTTCGAGGAGGCGCGCCCATGGCCCACGAAACCTTCCATGTCCCGGTCGAGAAGCTCTCGGATCACACCAAGTCGATGCACTACGCCCTCTCGTCCCTGATGGAGGAGCTGGAGGCGGTGGACTGGTACTATCAGCGCGCCGACGACACCGCCGACGGGGAGTTGAGGGCGGTGCTGCTGCACAACGCCCACGAGGAGATCGAGCACGCCTGCATGGTGCTGGAGTGGCTGCGCCGGAACGACCGGGAGTTCGACGAGAAGCTGCGCGAATACCTGTTCCAGCCCGGCTCCATCGTCGGCCGCGAGCATGCCGTCGAGGGCAAGAGCGGCGGCGAGGACTAGGGGCGCGACAAGGCTCAGGTCAGGCGCGCCAGCGCCTCGGCCGGCTTCAGCCGGTCCAGGTGGATGCCCCACCAGACGGCGAAGAACAACAGGGGCCAGCGGTGCTCGGCCAGGCGCTCGTCGCGGAACACCCCCTTCACCGCCGCAGCGTCGCAGAACCGGCGCACGCCCTCGACCTCGGCGATGCGCGGCCCGATCAGGCTGGCGCGCGGCGCGATCCAGGTCTCCACCGGGGTGGTGAAGCCGGCCTTGCGGCCGAACGGGTCGGCGCCCGGACAATGGCGCTGCAGCCAGCGGCGCAGGATCCACTTGCCCATCCGCCCGCGCACCTTGAACTTGTCCGGCAGGAAGAAGGCGAAGCGGGCCACCTCCGGGTCGAGGAACGGCGTGCGGCCCTCCACGCCGTGGGCCATCAGGCAGCGGTCGAGCTTGAGCAGCAGGTCGCCCGGCAGCCAGCCGGCGATGTCGCGGGCCTGGGCCTGCTGCAGGGGATCGAGGGCGCCGAGCGCCGGGCTCAAGGCGGTGCGCGGGTCGGTGGCCTGGCGCCAGCGCTCCACCGCCAGGGCGCCGTGGTCGTGCAGGTACGGCGTGGCCGGGCGCGGGCCGGACTCGCGGCCGCCGAACAGGGGCGGGCGCAGGGCCCGGCGGTAGCGGCCGTAGCCGGCGAACAGCTCGTCGCCGCCCTCGCCGGTCAGCACCACCTTGAGCACGCCCTTGGCCGCCTCGGCCAGCTTGTAGGTGGGCAGGGTGGCGTAGTCGGTGGTGGGCTCGTCGAGCGCCCAGGCCACCTCGGGCAGCACCCGCCAGAAGTCTTCCTCGCCGAAGGTCACCTCGCGCCAGTCGAGGTTCAGGGCCCGGGCCACCTTCTCGGCCGCGCCGCGCTCGTCGCGGACGCCGGTCTTGCCGGACGGGGCCGCGAAGCCGCAGGTGAAGGCGGTCACCGGCCGCGCGTTCAGCCGCGCCATCATGCAGGCGATCACCGCCGAATCGATGCCGCCGGACAGGAACAGGCCGTAGGGCACGTCCGAGCGCTGGTGCACCGTGACGCTGTCCTCCAGCACCTTGTCGAGCGCGGACAAAAGGCCCGCCTCGTCGCGCGGGACCGGATCGGGCTTGCCGAGGGGCGAGCGCGTGCGCTTGGGCGCCGGGCGGCCATAGACCACCTCGCAGATCTCGCCGGGCTTCAGCCGCCTCACGCCGCGGAACACGGTGTTGCGGCCGAGCGAATAGTTGAAGGTCAGCAGTTCCTGGATCGGCTCGGACTCCACCTGCACCTGCTTCATCTCGCGCAGCAGGGCGCGCGGCTCGGAGGCGAACTGCAACAGGCCCTCGGCCTGGCGCCAGTAGAGCGGCTTGATGCCGAACGGGTCGCGCACCAGCCACACCCGTCCGTCGTGGCCGATCAGGCAGAAGGCGTACATGCCGCGCAGCTTGTCGAAGACCTTCTCGCCCATCCGGGCGTAGAGGTGCAGCAGGGGCTCGAAGTCCGAGCCGGTCTGCAGCTTGTCCTTCAGGCCGTATTCCTCGGCCAGCTCCTTGTAGTTGTAGATCTCGCCGTTGCCGATCACGGTGCAGCCGGCCGCGTGCAGCGGCTGCCAGCCGCCCTCCAGGTCGATGATCGACAGGCGGGCGTGGGCCACGGCGCCCTTCACCCGGTCGGTCTCCACCGCCTCGGTGCGGATGCCGTCAGGCCCCCGGTGGGCCAGGGTTTCGATCATCTCCCGGGCGGCGGCCGCAGAGCCCCCGCCGATCAAGCCGACCACCCCACACATCATCCCACTCCATACGGCTCGAGCAGCTCGCGCCACTGCGCGACGACGCGGCCCGCCGAAAACTCGTCCCGCACACGCTCAGCCCCCGCTTCGGCCAGGCGCTGGCGCAGGCCGGGGTTGAGGATCAGGCGCCGGGCCGCCAGCGCCAAGGCGTGAACGTCGTTGATCGGCACGAGGATGCCATCCTGTTCGGGCCGGATCAGGGCGGCCGGACCGTCGCTCATCGCCGCCACCACCGGCAGGCCGTGGGCCCAGGCCTGGATGATCACATTGCCGAGCGGCTCGAAGCGCGAGGGGAACAGGCAGGCGTCGGCGGTGCGGTAGAGGCTGGCGGCGTCGTCGCGCCAGCCGAGGAAGCGCACGCGGTCCGTCACGCCCGTCTGGTCCGCCAGGGCCTTGAGCTCGGCCTCCAGCGGGCCGGAGCCGGCGATCCACAGATAGGCGCCGGGCAGCTCGGCCAGGGCCCGGATCGAGATGTCGTGGGCCTTGGACGCATGCAGCCGGCCCATGGACAGAAGCAGGGGGGCGTCCGCCGGGGTGCCGAGCGAGGCCCGGTCGACCGGTTCGCCCGGGCCCGGCTCGGCGAAGTTGGGGATGTAGCTCACCTTGGACGCCGGCCAGCCGCGGCGCACGATCCAGCGCTCGATGTCGCGGGTGTTGGCCACCAGGTGGTCGAAGCCGCGGTAGTATTTCAGGCCGTAGTAGCCGCCGAGCCGGCCGATCCGGCCCCACGGCCCGCGCGGCGTGTGCCGGGCGGCCCGGTTCATCCAGGCGATCAGGGCGCCGGCGCCTTCCTTGCGGGCGAATCGCTTGACGCGGCCGGCGGTCAAGAGATCGAGCGGGCCGCCGAACCCGGCCTCGATCAGGGGGACCCCGAGGCCCCGGATGCGCTGGCCGCGACCGGCGTGAGGCCTGATCGCGCAAGCCTGGGGAACGCCTTGCGCCTGCAAGGACTCGGTGAGGGCCAGGAAATAGGTTTCCGCCCCCCCGTCCTTGGCCGAACCCAGTAACTGAACCGCTTTCATGGCCGCGAACCTAGCGGCTCACGCGGCTTCTCCCAACCCGCTTGAAGAACGAGATCGCTGCCCCTATAACCGCGCCCTCGCCGAGCGCGCTTGGCTGGGTAGCTCAGATGGTTAGAGCGGTGGATTCATAACCCACAGGTCGGCGGTTCGATCCCGCCCCCAGCTACCAGGCGTTTCACAGGCTTGGCGTTTCCGCACCCAGCATTGAGGTCGTCCTCTCGACGTCAGTCGCCGCCATGCTCGCCGCCTGAGGATTTCGAGCGGGCGCTCCTAGGTGAGATAGGCGTGGACGATCGCCACCAAGGCGTTGGAGCACCGTCATAGGGCGGTCCTGTTCGAGGGCCGTCGCCGGCCGCTGAGGCTGACCCCGGTCGGGCGCGACCTGTTCGCCCTCACGCACCGGATGTTCGCCACCTCCGAGGAGATCGACGAGCTGCTCGGCGACACGGTGGGCGGGGCCGCCCTTTCGATCCGCATCGGCGCGGACTCGCCCATCTATGCGGTGCGCCTGGCCCGGGCGGTGCTGTCGGCCCATCCCGAGGCGGCGGTGGAGGTGCGCATCGACAACGGCCGCGAGGCGCTCGGCCGCCTGCAGGACGCCCAGGTCGACGTGGCCATCCTCTCGGACCCGCCGATGGACGGCCAGTTCTTCTACGAGCCGCTGTTCGCCGACTATCTGGCCGTGGCCGTGCCGGCCGGCCATCCCCTGGCCGGGGGCCGAGGTATTCCCGCTGGAGGCGCTGGCGCGTGAGCGCCTGCTGATGCGCGAGCCCGTCTCCAAGACCCGCGCGGCGATCGAGACCCTGCTGGCCGCCGCCGAGGTCAGCCCCGAGCGGGTGGTCGAGCTGCACGGCCGCGAAGCGATGCGCGAGGCCATCGCGCTCGGCATGGGCGTGAGCCTGTTCTTCTCGGCCGAGTCCCCGCCAGATCCTCGGATCGTCTGCCTGCGGTCGCGCCGCCTGGGTTAGCCTCGAAAAACACGGCGGACTTGTCGGGGCGCGCCGTTTCCGGCCGTCGTTGGGAGGCCGGGCCCTGTTGGCCGGCGGTCGGAACAGAGGAGGCGGTGATGTCACAGGTGCGGGTGGGGGGCTTTTCGATTTCGCTCGACGGCTTCGGCGCCGGACCGGAGCAGAGCCTGGAGCATCCGCTCGGTCGGGGCGGGCGGGCGCTGCACCAGTGGATGTTCGGCACGCGCTTCTTCCAGACGATGATCGGTCGGGATGGGGGCTCCGACGGCGTCGATCAGGCCTATGCGCACCGGGCGATGAGCGGGTTCGGCGCCTTCATCCTCGGCCGCAACATGTTCGGCCCTGTCCGCGGCCCGTGGCCGGACGAGAGCTGGACGGGCTGGTGGGGCGCCAATCCGCCCTATCATGCGCCGACCTTCGTGCTGACCCACCATCCGCGCGATCCGATCGAGATGGAGGGCGGCACGACCTTCATCTTCGTGACCGGGGGGATCGAGGCGGCGCTCGAGCAGGCCAGGGCCGCGGCCGGCGACCTCGACGTCAAGATCGGCGGCGGCGTCGAGACGGTGCGCCAGTATCTGCGCGCCGGCCTGATCGACGAGCTGCACTTCGCCCTGTCGCCGGTCGTGCTCGGGCAGGGCGAGGCGATATTCGCCGGCATCGACCTGCCGGCGCTCGGCTTCCGCGTCACCGAGCACCAGGCCAGCGAGCTCGCCACCCACGTCGTCCTCGCCCGGTAGGCGCCGCCCGCTCGATCGCCGCGTTTGTCGAAGTGTATCGGTGGCTGCCGCTCTCCTATTCCATGTGGTTAGTGACGAGGGGGCTGCCGCGCCTGCGGCCAACTGAAAAAGAGCGCATGACTTTCGATCGTCGTCATCTGGGCGTGCTCGGCCTGAGCTTCCTGCTGATCGGGTCGGCGGCCTACGGCCAAGGGTTTCCCGGCGGCGGCGGCGGTGGTGGCGGTCGAGGAGGGGGCGGCCGCGGCGGCGGTCGCGGCGGCGGTGGCGGCGGTCGCGGCTCGTCGTCGGGAGATCGCCCGCCGCCCCCGCCCGACACCAAGCTGGTCGCCGCGAACCAGATCGACATCGTGGGGGTCGTGAAGGAGATCGGCCCCGACGACCGCATCACCATCGACTACGAAGAGGCCCCGGCCCTGGACCTGCCGGCCGGTTCCCGATCGTTCGTCGTCGCCAAGACCAGCCTGCTGAAGGGGGTTTCGGTGGGCGAACATGTCCGCTTCCGGCTCGATAGCCAGCAGGTCAGCATCTTGGCGCCCTTCGACGGCGACCGCAGCCAGCTCTCCGACGGGACCGACACGCGCGGCGCCGGCGGCAGGGGGCGGTCAGGCGGATTCGGACGCGGTTCTGGCCCTTGATCCGGGGCTCCGCCTCAGTGGACCTGGGCCCCCCGGGGCGGAAGGCGTGACGCCGGGTGTCAGCAGGTGGCGACGTAGGCGTGGGTGCGCACGCAGGTGGCGAGGCCGTTGACGGCCGCGGCCGCCGGGCTGGCCAGCAGGTTGGCGAAGGCCGCGACGGCGACGCCCGCGGCGGCGATGATCAAGGCGCACTCCGCCGCCGAAACGCCGCTCTCGTCGTTCAGATAGGCAAAGATCTTCGACATGTCGGCTCCGGTTAAAATTGTCTTAACTCGCGATGCCGGTCGTTTCTCACGGCTTGTTCCGAATGTAAACTAACGTAACTGGTTAACAGGGGAAGATTTATGTTAAGGAAAACCAGGCGGTAAATCCTGACTCGCCATTAACAATATTTATTAATGGACGGCGGATGCTGTAAATTGTTTCGGGCATTTTGTCTGACGGGGCGACTGCTGCGCTTGAGGTGTCGGGGCCGGCGCCGACGCTCGGCGGAACCTTCAAAGCGGAGCCGAACCCGGCCCCGCCTGAGGAGTTCGTTGCTGACCCGACGCCTTCCTCCCCCGCGACGGGTTCAACTGCCCCGCTGGCCTGCGCCGGCGGGGCTTTTTCGAGACGATCGCCATCTTGCCGCCTCCGGATCGCCATCGGTTTCCGCGAGTTGTCGGGCGTCCGGAGTGTCGATGGGATGAGCCCGTTGCCCGATGAAGGAACCGAACGGCGGCCTGCGGCGCCCACGCCCCCCGCGGCCCCGAGGCTGCTGGCGCTTCCGGGCCGCGCGCGCCGGCCCGGCCCGCCGCCCGTGCTGGACGCCGAGTTCAGGGTCGTTCCGGCCCCGTGGGGCCTGTGGCGGCGATGGCGGGAGAGCTGGTGGGCGCTCGGTCCCTATCTGGCGTACTGCGCGGCGCTGTGGGGCCTGGCCGCGCTGGTCGGCTGGCTGATCGAGCGCGGCCGGGTCGGCTGAGCGGGGCCGTCGGTCAGTAGTTGGTGCCCGACTGCACGAAGCTGGTCGCGAACTGCCCGTTGTAGGTGGGCACGAAGGGGATCACGATCTGGTAGTTGTAGGTGGCTGTCGCCGTGGACAGCTGCAGGCCGGCGCTCGGGGTGGTCTTGTTCAGAGTGACGGTGACGTTCTGGGCGGCCAGGGGCGTGACCGCCGATTTCACCAGGGTCTGGAAGTCGGTCTGGCTCATGGCCGGGTTCAGCACCAGGGCGCGGGCGCTGTTGTGCAGGGCGTAGCGCACCGAGCTGGCGCAATACATGGCCCAGGCCACCTGGAAGAAGCCGATGATGAAGCACAGGAACACCGGGCCCAGCATGGCGAACTCCAGCGCCGCGCCGCCATGCCGGTCGCCGAGGAATCGCCGCCCGACCGCCTGACTCGTTGCGACCTGGGTCTTCCTAGCGGACACGGATGTTCTCCGACTCCGACAGGGCCGCCGGGTGCAGGCCGTTCCACTGGGTCGTGGCGGTCATGGTGAGATGGATCTCGGTCGCCTGCTGGGTGGCCGGGCAGATCGACGCGCAGTCCGCGCCGGCGCCCGCGCAGGTGCAGGCCCTCACGATGGTCATCTTGGCGTCGGCGGGCGTGTTGGGCCAGCCGCTCAGGCCGATCGACTGGCCGGTTCCGTCGTCGGTTCCGCCGCCCATGTAGTAGTGGGCGCTGGCGTTGATCGCCGCGTGCATGTCCTGCTTGCGGTTGATCAGCTGCCAGGTGTCGAAGCCATAGATCGTCAGGCCCGCCAGGATCGGGGCGATGATGGCGAACTCGATGGCCGAGGTGCCGTCGCGCCCTCTCAGGAAGTCGCGCAGGAATTTCATGCCTACTCCACGAAGCGCACGGCCTGGTAGGCCAGCAAATTCTTGACGATGCCGATGCAATTGGCCGCCAGGTGGGTGTGGCCGTTCCAGACGACGGTGTCGGCCACCACCTGGGTGCAGCCGTTGGCCCCGGCGAAGTTGCCGATGTAGTTCACGCTCTGCTTGGGAAAGTAGATCGCCCCGGTCATGGTCGAGTCGGCCGTGCCGTTGAGCGTTTCGGTGATGCTGCTGCACGTCGTGCAAGTGCGGTCGCCCATGAACAGCAGGCCGGTATAGTCGCCGCTGGTGGGCGCGCTCAGGTTGACCGTGGCGTTGCCGTTCATCTGCACGCTGGCCGAGCCCGCCATGTAGAAGGTCACGTTGTTGCCGTTGACGTTGGCGTTGGCGTTCACCTTCAGGTCGCCGCCGGAGATGTAGTAGGGGGCCGGGGTCACCCCGTCCGCCAGCTTGCCCGTCAGGACCATGTTGCTCTGCAGCGTCAGGCCGTTGCAGTAGTTTCCGGCGGGGACGCTGGGGCCGCTGGGGGTGCTCGACAGGCACGGACCCACCGGGGTTGGCGCTGCCACGGCGCCGTAGGGATCGGCCACCGGCGGGGCCTGGGTGATCGGGCTCGAGCACACCGTCTCGGAAACGCCGGCGGTCAGGCTGACGCCGCCCACGGAGATGATGCAGTCGGTCGACAGCACCGACGAGCCCTGGGACACCACCGCGCTGGACGACACCGAGTTGGCCATCAGGCTGCAGCCGGTCAGGCTCACGCTGGCGCTGCCGGAGATCAGGATGGCGCTCGAGGCAAGCTTGCTCAGCGCCAGGACGCAGGCGTTGGAGGCGTTCTGCACGGTGGTGACCGCGCGGGTGTGCTCGATCAGGGGCGTGTTGACGAAGAGCGAGCTGAAGAACCGCGGCACGTTCTGCGCGATCAGCACCTCGATCGCCTGGTTGGTCTGGTGCGTGCCGGAGGTCGGCGGCCAGTTGACGGTGAGCGCGCCCTGGCTGGAGTCGAAGCCGCTCGCCTTGGCGGCGGCGAGGGCCTCGGCGGTGAAGGAGTCCTGGGTGGCGCCGGCGCGCATGCCCACGGCGGCGGCGTAGGCGGCGGCGTCGGCCGCGCCCTGCAGTTCGAGGCGGCGGTGGTACCAGACGCCGACCTCGGTCGCCAGGCCGGCGCCGCCGATCGCCATCGGCATCAGCAGCGCGAACAGCAGGGCGACATTGCCCTTACGGCAGCCCAGCCAGTTGGCGAGGGAGCCCAGGGCGCGGCGAACCGTGGAGAGCGGAGAATAGGCCATGCCCTGATCTTGGCCCAACTGTCGTAAAGACCAGGTCAAGAGGCGTGTTAAATAGAGGGTAAACCACGTTGCCGGGCGAAAACCGATCGGAGATCTGTCTCGAGCGCGTCGGGCGAAAGTGTGAGCGGGTTCGCCGCTGAATCGGGCCCTAGGCGGCCGCGATGTGGCCGCCTTCGTCGGCGCCGACGCGGGCCTCGGCCAGGGCGACATTGATGGCCTGCAGCAGGCGGTCCGGCTTGATCGGCTTCTCCACCACGCAGCACATGCCCGCGGCCAGGTAGCTGCGGGCGTCTTCCGGATCGACATTGGCGGTCAGGGCCACGATCGGCGTCATGGCCTCGGGCCCCTCCAGAGAGCGGATCGCCCGGGCGGCGGCGATGCCGTCCATGCGCGGCATCTTGATGTCCATCAGGATCAGGTCGAAGCGCCCGGAGCGCGCGGCCTCCACGGCCTCGAGGCCGTCCTCGGCCGTCTCGGACGTGCACTCGAACATCTCGCACAGGGCCTCGGCGACCATGCGGTTGGTGGCGTTGTCGTCGACCACGAGCACGTGGGCGGCGCCGGAGGTGGGCCGCTCCTCGACCTCCTGGGCGGGCTCCTCGGCCGCCTCGACGGTCAGCTGGAACAGCATGGTCGCGCCCTGGCCGGCGTTGATCTCGGCCCGCAGCGAGCCGTTCATGCTGGCCAGCACGCCGCGCGCCAGCGACAGGGGCAGGCTCAGGCCCTCGCCGGTCGTGTCCGCCTCGAAGGCCTGGGCCAGCTTGGCGGCGAGTTCGGCCCCGGTGTCGCGCACGCGCCCTTCCAGGCGCACCCGGCCCTCGTCCACCCGCGCGCGCAGGCCGACCTCGATGGAGCCGCGGCGGGTGTAGCGCAGGGCGTTGTCGACCAGGCTGTCGAACACCTGGGTCAGGCGGTCGGCGTCGATCAGGGCCGACAGGTCCGGGTCGCCGTCGTAGGAGATCAGCAGGCCGACGCCGTTGTCCTCGGCGCGGGCCACCCAGCGCGACTGCACCTTGTCGATCAGGGCGCGCAGCGGCTGCGGCTTCACGTTCAGGTCGAGCCGGCCCTGGCGCGAGCGCATCAGGTCGTTGGTGTCGCCGGCCAGGCGCATCAGGGCCTCGCCGGTGGCGCGGATGCTGCAGACCTGGGCCATGGCGTCCGGGCCGAGCGGCTGGCGATCGAGGCGGTCGGTCATCGCCATCAGCCCGCGGATCTGGATGCGGCATTCCGCCTCCAGGGCGCCGTAGAGCCGCTGGACCTCGGCGGCCACGGCCTCGTCGAAGGCGGCGGCGCGGGCGGCCTTGGTCTCCGGGGCCAGCAGGGCGTGGAGCAGGGCGGGCAGGGTGCACACGCCGAGGCAGGCCTCGCCATCCATGACGATGAAGGCTTCGGGGCGCTCCGTGTGGGCGAGCACCAGGTCGATCGCCTCGTGCACGGTCAGATTGCGGTCGAGCATCAGGGGCGCGCGGCGCATCAGCGAGCCGACCCGGCGGGTGGGCTGGCCGTCGCCGGCGGCCCGGGCCACGGCGGCGCGCTCGACGAGTCCGGTCACCGTTCCGTCGGCACCGATCACGGGAAAGGCGCAGGCGTCGGGCCGCTGGGCGAAGCATTCCGCCACGACCCCGGCGCCCGTGTCGGCTGCGAACAGCGGCGTGCGGTCAGTAAGACTCTCGATGAACGGCATCAGGCCCACGGAACACTGCTTGAGCGGGCAGCATCCCTCATCAGTTTTGAGGAGACGTTAAGCGCTTCGCGATTTGGTGCGACAAATGGGCACAACTGAAGGTGGTCAGCAGGTTTCGGACCGCGCCCAGGCGACGTACTGCGGGTTGCAGTGCGCGGAGTCTAGCGGCAGGGCCAGGATACAGGGCGTGTCGTAGGGGCTATACCTAAGTATGAGCGCCTGAAGTCTGTCGGCCGCGGCGGCGGTGGTCTTGAGCAGCATCGGGGTTTCCGCCTCCGCCTGCACCTCGCCATCCCAGCGGTAGATCGAGCGCATCGGCGCCAGGACGTTGGCGCAGGCCGCGAGCTTCTCTTCCACCGCCGCCCGTCCGCAGGCCTCGGCCGTTTCAGTGTCGGGCCAGGTGGTGTAGAGGATCAGCAACTCATCCATTTCCGGCCTCCGCAGGCGAGGGCGCGACCGCGCCCGGCCCGGCGGCCCGGGCCCTAGGACCCAAGCTTGCATGTCGGAGCATAGGCCGCCAGACGAGGCGGCGCTGGTTCTGTTCTCGGGCGGTCAGGATTCCACGGTCTGCCTGGCCTGGGCGCTCGACCGCTACGGCTGGGTCGAGACGGTCGGGTTCGACTATGGCCAACGCCATGGGGTGGAGATGGCGGCGCGCGACAAGGTGCGCGCGCGGCTGATCGAGCGCTTCCCGCACTGGGCCGCCCGGCTCGGGCCCGACCACCGGCTCGACCTTCGCGGCTTCGGCGCCGTCGCCGAGTCCGCCCTGACCGCCCACCGCGCCATCGAGATGACCGAGCGGGGCCTGCCGTCCACCTTCGTGCCCGGCCGCAACCTGGTGTTCTTCGTCTACGCCGCCGCCCTGGCCGACCGGCGCGGCCTGCCCAAGCTGGTGGGCGGCATGTGCGAGACCGACTACTCCGGCTATCCCGACTGCCGGCGCGAGACCCTGGACGCCATGCAGGCCGCGCTCAATCTCGGCATGGACCGGAGCTTCGCCATCGAGACGCCGCTGATGTGGCTTACCAAGGCCCAGACCTGGTCCCTGGCCAAGACGCTCGGCGGCGAACCGCTGGTCGAGCTGATCCTGGAGGAGACCCACACCTGCTACCTCGGCGAGCGCGGCCTGCGTCACGCCTGGGGCTACGGCTGCGGGACCTGCCCGGCCTGCGAGCTGCGCCAGGGCGGCTTCGAGGACTGGACCGCCGAGGGCCGGCCGGCGCTGGAGCCGGCCATCGGGAGCGCGCCATGACCTATTCCGTCAAGGAGATGTTCCTCACCCTGCAGGGCGAGGGCGGTCAGGCCGGGCGGGCGGCGGTGTTCTGCCGCTTTGCCGGCTGCAATCTCTGGTCCGGGCGCGAGGAGGACCGCGCGGAGGCGCCCTGCGATTTCTGCGACACCGATTTCGTCGGCGTGGACGGGGAGGGCGGCGGCAAGTTCGCCACGGCCGAGGCCCTGGCCGCGGCGATCGCTCAAAAGTGGATCGGCGGGGAGCGTAATCGCCTGGTGGTCTTCACCGGCGGCGAGCCCCTGTTGCAGCTCGACGGCCCGTTGATCAACGCCATGCATCACCAGGGCTTCGAGATCGCGGTGGAGACCAACGGCACCATCGGCGCGCCCGACGGGATCGACTGGATCTGCGTCAGCCCCAAGGGCCATCAGTCCCTGGCCCAGCGCTCGGGGCAGGAACTGAAGCTGGTGTTTCCCCAGCCGGGGGTCGATCCGGCCCGCTTCGAGGACCTGGATTTCGCGCGTTTCTTCCTGCAGCCGATGGACGGGCCGGAGCGCGAGGCCAACACCCGCGCCGCCATAGCCTATTGCCTTGCACACCCGCGCTGGCGTTTAAGCGTGCAAACCCACAAATACGTCGGGATCGCTTAGGGGCATCGCCCGCGACGGGCGGCCAAGTTTCGAGATGACTGAACCGGTATTCGAGATCACCAAGGCGGCCAGCTTCGACGCCGCCCACTCCCTGGAGGCGGGGCCGACCGACGGCCGCTACCGCCGCCTGCACGGCCACTCGTTCCGCGTGGAGGCCTCGGTCAAGGGCGCCCAACAGGGCCCCGGCTGGGTCGCCGACCTCGGTGCGCTCGACCAGGCGCTGAAGACCCTCGCCGGCGAGCTCGACCACGGCTTCCTCAACGAGAAGCCGGGATTGTCGAGCCCGACGCTGGAGAACCTCTGCCTGTTCTTCGCCGAGCGCCTGAAGGGCGAGTTCCCCGGCCTGTCGCGCGTGGTGGTGTCGCGCCCCACCATCGGCGAGAGCGCCAGCCTGACGCTCTGAGCGCGTCAGGTTACAGGTAGGCCAGCCAGCGGCCGACCACCGTCGCCGACGTCCACAGGCCGAGCGAGGCCGCGGCCATGGCGCGCGCCAGGGCCGGCGGCTCGGCGCCGTCGTCGAAGTCCCCGAAGCGACGGCGGAAGAGGAAGGCGTTGGCGGCGCCCAGGGCGATCAGCGCGAGCTTGGCCTGGAACAGCGGCGAGCGGATGAAGGGGCCTGCGTCGGCGCAGAACAGCAGGGCGCCGCTGACGGCCAGGAGCCCGAGGCCAGCGATGGCCGCCGGCGTCAGGTAGCGCGACAGCGCGGCGAGCGGCACCGCGCGCCCGAGGCCGAGCACCCGGGCGTCGACCACCCCGATGCCGCCGACCAGCAGCACCACGCCCAGCAGGTGGACGGTGTTGACCGCCGGATAGAGCCCGCGAGTCCCGCGCATGGCCGCGCCCACGGGGGAGGCCTCCAGTTGCTGGGCCAGGGTCAGGACGGCATGCGCCAGGCCGTCCACGTCAGCGGAGATTGGTGGTCTTGCCGCCGATGGTGATGTCGTTGGCCTTCACCTCGTAGCGCGTCTTGTCGAGGTTGCGGTGGCCGTTGATCTTCACCGTGTCGCCGACCTTGAGCGCCGCCTCGCTCACGCCGCGCGAGCCCAGGCGCTCGGTGGGGGCCAGGGTGATGGTCCACTTCTGGCCGTGGTCCATCAGGTCGATCTCGGCATGGGGGTCGCGGTAGCGGACGGCCTGGATCTGGCCTTCCAGGGTGGTGACGTGGGCGTTGTCCTGGCCCGACCAGCCGTGATGGGCGACCGCCGGCAAGGGGGCCAGCAGGGCCGCGGCAAACGCCAGCTTGAACCACGAGGTCATGAGCGAACTCCTGTTCCGAGGGTTCCCCGACGCGGGTGAAACTACCACACGCCGGGGATGGCCGCATCGGAATGGACCGTTACGCCACGTCGACCAGAACCACCTCGGCGTCGGACAGGGCGGTGATGGTCAGCTCCCCGATCTCGGTGGCCGCCAGGCCGTCGCGGGCGGGCACGCGCACACCGTTGACCTCGACCTCGCCGACCGCCGGCACGAGATAGGCGTGGCGGTGCTCGCCGAGGGCGTAGGTGACGCTCTCGCCGGCCTTCAGCGTCGCGCCCGCCACCCGCGCCTTGGCCCGGATCGGCAGGGCGTCGGCGTCGCCGAGGCCGGAAGCGAGGGTTACGAAGCGGCCCGAGCGGTCGCCCTTGGGGAACGGCTTGGCGCCCCACGCGGGCTCGCCGCCGACCTGGTCCGGCATGATCCAGATCTGGAAGATGCGGGTAGGGTCCTTCTCGAGATTGTACTCGGCGTGGCGGATGCCCGAGCCGGCCGACATCACCTGCACGTCGCCGGCCTCGGTGCGGCCCTCGTTGCCCAGGCTGTCGCGGTGGGTGATCGCCCCGTCGCGCACATAGGTGATGATCTCCATGTTGGCGTGCGGGTGGGGCGGGAAGCCCTCGCCCGGAGCGATCTCGTCGTCGTTCCACACACGCAGCCGCCCCCAGCCCATGCGCTTGGGGTCGTGGTACTCGCCGAAGGAGAAATGGTGGGTGGTGTCCAGCCAGCCGAAGTCGAAACGGCCGAGGCTGTCCTTGGAGCGCAGCTCGATCATGGGATGTCCCTCCTGTTCGGGAGGGATATGGGAAGCGCCTGCGAAATTCGCAACAGTATCTGTTGCGGTTAGCGCCTCTCCGCCCCGCCCGGCTTGAACGCCCCGCCGCCGGTCTGGGCGCGGTGCATCAACATGGCGTCGGCCAGCACCAGGGCGGCCATGGCCTCGACCACGGGCGCGGCGCGCAGGGCCACGCAGGGATCGTGGCGGCCCTTGGTCAGCACCTCGATCGGCTCGCCCCGCTGGTTGATCGACTGGCGCGGGGTGAGGATCGAGGACGTGGGCTTGAAGGCCACCCGCGCCGTCACCGGCTGGCCGGTGGAGATGCCGCCGAGGATGCCGCCAGCGTGGTTCGACAGGAACATCACCTCGCCGTCGTTGTCGACGCGCATCTCGTCGGCGTTCTCCTCGCCCGACAGGGACGCCGAGGCGAAGCCCGCGCCGATCTCCACGCCCTTGGCGGCGTTGATCGACATCATCGCGGCCGCCAGCTCCGCGTCCAGCTTGGCGTAGATCGGCGCGCCCCAGCCGGCCGGTACGCCGGCGCATTCCAGCTCGACGACCGCGCCCACCGAGGAGCCGCGCTTGCGGATCTCCGACAGGTACTCCTCCCACACCGGGACCGTGCCGGGATCGGGGCACCAGAACGGGTTCTGGGTGGTCTGGTCCCAGTCCCAGGCGCTGCGCTCGATCTTGATTCCGCCCACCTGCACCAGGGCCGCGCGGATGGTCACGTCGGGGCCGAGGATCTTGCGCGCCACCGCGCCCGCCGCCACCCGCGCCGCCGTCTCGCGCGCCGAGGAACGGCCGCCGCCGCGGTAGTCGCGCACGCCGTACTTGGCGAAATAGGTGTAGTCGGCATGGCCTGGGCGGAACGCCTCGGCGATCTCGGAATAGTCCTTGGACCGCTGGTCCATGTTCTCGATCATCAGCGAGATCGGCGTGCCGGTGGTCACCTGGCCGCCGAGGGACTGGCGCGTGGCGTCGTCCTCGAACACGCCCGACAGGATCCGGACCTGGTCCGGCTCCTGGCGCTGGGTGACGAACCTGCTGGTGCCCGGCTTGCGCTTGTCCAGCCACACCTGGATGTCGTCCGCCGTCAGCGGGATGCCCGGCGGACAGCCGTCGACGACGCAGCCGAGCGCCGGGCCGTGGCTCTCGCCCCAGGTGGTCACGCGCAGGAGATGGCCGAAGCTGTTGTGGGACATGATCAGGGCCGTTTAGAGCAAAGCCCGCCTACACAAAAGCCGGCCGAACGAAAAGCCGACGAAAGCGCCAACGCAAAAGGCCGCCCCATCGGACGGCCTCGTAACGCGATGACGGTCGCCGGCCGGCGACGTCGGAACCGGAAATCAGCAGGCGGAGCCCTTGCTGATGCACGAAGCGGCGCTGTTGATCGCGGTCGAGATCGACTGGCCGAGGAAGATGGCCGCGGCCGCGACGGCGGCGCCGACGATGGCCAGGATCAGCGCGTATTCGGCGGCCGAGGCGCCGCCTTGTTCAGTGAAGTACGCGGACAGTTTCGACATTGGGAACCCCCCGTTAAAATTGCGTACGTCGAGGTGACGTTGCCGGCTGTGTCTCACAAAATGACTGAAAAGTAAACCAACAATTGGGGTTAATTACCTAATAATAGGTATTAATGAGATTTAACGAATCAATATCATTAGGTAACGGGAAATCTCATCCCCAGATGTGAGTACAAAAACCACCGGACGCAGAGCGCTCCGGGGAATGCATTACTCGGCCGCCCAGACTGCGGCGAAGCGCGCCAGCAGCGACTTGGCCGGGCGCTCGTTCAGGCTGTCGTCGGCTTCGAAGCGGAGGAGCAGGTGGCCGCGCTCGCGCCCGCCGCGGGCCGGCAGGCCTTCGCCCGGCGCCCGGTAGAGGCCGCGCGCGGCCGAGGTGCGCGACACCCAGAACTTGCGCGGGCCGAGCGGGGTGTCGAGCTCCACGCGCCCGCCCTCCTTGAGGAATTCGCGGCTGACGCCCACGGTGAGCCAGAGGTCCCCGTCCTTGAGCTCGGCCTTCGGCAGGTTCTCGACCTCGATGGTCAGGCGATGCTCGCCCTCGGCGCCGAAGCGCACCGTGTCGCCGGTCTGCAGCCCCGAGGGCAGGCGCACGCGGACCTTCTGGCCGCTCCTCAGCCGCACCAGGCGCTCGGCCCCGCGGAACGCCTCGACGATCGAGATCTTCAGGGGCGGCGTCGGCCCGGGAGGCGCGGCTTCAGGACCGCCGGGTTCGGGCGCGGGCTTGGCGTGGGCTTGGGCCTCCGGCCGCCGGGGCGCCTCGGGCCGGGGCGCGTGCGGCTCGGGCCGGGCAGGGTGTTCGCGGGGGGATCGGGGGTCCTCGCGGCGCGACGCGGCGGCGGCGGGGTCCCGGGTCTTGAGGAAGCGGTAGGCCTCGATCACCAGCCGCATCCGCTCGGAGTCCCCGCCGCGGTCGGGGTGGGCGGCCTTGGCCTCGCGCTGGAAGGCCGCGCGCCAGGCCGACGGCGGCGCGTCCGGCGCCAGCTTCAATAAGGCGCGCGCGTGATATTCCGAGCGGATCTCGGCGCCGGGGCTCATCCGGCCCACTAGCGCTTGTTATGGTCAATGCCGGGTAAACGCCCCATCTCGACCCTGTCCTCCCTCGACCTTCGTCGTCTCGGTCTACTCTGTCTTCTCTGGCCCTCGCCGCTATAACGACGTCATGACGCGCGACGATCCCCTGATCCCTCCGACGCCGAGCGAGGAGGACTATCTGAAGCGGCCGCTGCAGCCGCACGAGGATATCCCGGCAACGCTTGATCCCATCGCCCTGTTCCGCGTGTGGCTGGCCGAGGCCGACCAGGCCGAGCCCAACGACCCCAACGCCATGGCCCTGGCCACGGTCGACGAGCACGGCCTGCCGGACGTGCGCATGGTGCTGCTGAAGGAAGTCGATCACGCCGGCTTCGTGTTCTACACCAACCTGGACAGCGCCAAGGGGCAGGAACTCGCCGCCCGGCCCAAGGCGGCCCTGCTGTTCCACTGGAAGTCCCTGCGCCGCCAGGTGCGCGTGCGCGGCCCGGTCGAGCCGGTGAGCGAGGCCGAGGCCGACGCCTATTTCGCCACCCGCGCCCGCCACAGCCAGATCGGCGCCTGGGCCTCCGATCAGTCGCGCCCGATGGAGGGCCGCTTCACGCTGGAGAAGCGGGTGGCCGAGTTCGGGCTGAAGTTCGGCTTTTCGCCGGTGCCGCGCCCGCCCCACTGGTCCGGTTTCCGCGTCCTGCCGCAGGAGATCGAGTTCTGGCGCGACCGGCCGTTCCGCCTGCACGAGCGGCGGCGCTATGTCCTCGCCGGCGAGGGCTGGACGGCGCGGGCCCTGTTCCCGTGACGGCTGACGTCCCGTCCGATCCGGACCTCGACACGGTCATGGCCTGGCTGCGGGCCCAGGCGGACCGGGTGATCGAGACCCACATCGCCGCCGTGTTCCTGATCGGCGAGCGCGCCTACAAGCTGAAGAAGGCGGTCGACCTCGGCTTCCTCGACTTCTCGACGCGCGAAAAGCGCAGGTGGGCGATCCGTCGCGAGCTCGAGCTCAACCGCCGCACCGCCCCGGACGTCTACCTCGCGGTGGCCGAGGTGGTGCGCCGGCCGGACGGCCAGCTGGCCCTGGACGACGGGGCGAAGGCAGGCGCGGGCGAGGCGCTGGAGTGCGTGCTGGTGATGCGCCGCTTCGATCCGGAGGCGGTGCTGTCCAATGCGCCCGAGCGGGTGCAGGGCGATTTCGCCGAGACGCTCGGCCGCCAGGTCGCCGACCTGCACGCCGCCGCCGAGACCCGGCCCAGCGGGGCCGGGGGCCTGGGCTATGTGATCGGCTCCAACGCCGACCACCTGCGCCAGCTGGCGCCCACGCTGGGGGCCGAGCGGGTCGAGGCCCTGCTCGCGGCGACCGACGCCGAGTTCGAGCGCCGCCGCGCCCTGCTCGACGCCCGCGGGGCGGCCCGCCAGATCCGCCGCTGCCACGGCGACCTGCATCTGGGCAACATCCTCGAGGAGCACGGCCGGGCGGTGCTGTTCGACTGCATCGAGTTCAACGACGCCTTGAGCGAGATCGACGTCCTCTACGACATCGCCTTCCTGCTGATGGACCTCTGCTTCCGTCGCCAGCACGGCGGCGCCAGCCGGGTGCTGAACGGCTACCTCGACCAGGCGGGGCGCGGCTTCGGCGAGACCATGCTGGAGGGGCTGGCCGTGCTGCCGCTGTTCATGGCGGTGCGCGCCGCCGTGCGGGCCCACGTCAGCGCCCACAACGGCGACCCCGAGGCCGCCCGCGCCTATGTCGAGGCGTCGCTGCGCCACCTGACCTGGCCCCGGCCCGAGCTGCGCGCCGTCGGCGGCCTCTCCGGCTCGGGCAAGTCGACCTTCGCCCGGAGGTTGGCGCCGGACCTCGGCGCCCCGCCCGGCGCGGTGGTCCTGCGCTCGGACGAGGTGCGCAAGCGCCTATGGGGCCGCGCCCCGGCCGAGGCCCTGCCGCCGGAGGCCTACGCCGAGGGTCAGTCCGAGCGGGTGTACGCGACCCTGATGCGGGAGGCTGGCCTGATCCTCAAGGCCGAGCGCCCGGTGATCCTCGACGCGGTGTTCCTCAAGCCCGCCGAGCGGGCGGCGGCGGAGGCGGCCGCGACGGCGGCGGGCGTCCCCTTCGCGGGCGTCTGGCTCGACGTCCCGCCCGAGGTCATGCGCCAGCGCCTGGCCGGCCGCAGCGGCGACGCCTCCGACGCCGACGCGGGCGTGCTGGAGCAGCAGCTGACGCGCGATCCGGGCGTGATCGGGTGGGCGCGCTGGCCGGCCTAGTCAGGTTTGTGCCGGCCGTGTTTCCAAACGGCCGGCCGAGGCCGTGATGTTGAAATGTGATTGCATGGACGCCAAGAAGCGCCCGGATCGCCGCCGAATTCGGCGTAATGGCGCCGAGTGATGCTCCAACATTTCAAATATCCCCGCGGGGCCGCAATCGGTCCTGATCTGGCGAGTACACGAAACATCGAAGACATCACCGGTCCAAGTTGACATGTCATATCGATCTTGTCCGCGGCCCATCCGGGCGCGGCAAGAGAAGGAACTTCGATATGACTGCGCATCGTGCATCCAAGGCCCGCGTCGCCGCCCATCTGCTGGAGACCGTGGCCGACAGCGCCCTGTTCCTCGGCATCCCCTTCGTCGCCGCCTTCATGGCCCTGGCCCTGATCCACCTGGGCTGATGCGGTCGCCGTCCGGGGCGTTTCAGTCCTTCAGGATTCAGTCCTTCAGGGCGAACACGCTTTCCAGGCCCGGACGCCCGTCGCTCACGACATCGCCCTTGCGCACCAGGTGCAGCAGGTGGGCGAGCACCGACGAGGCCGCGGCGTTCCTCAGGCGCTGGTCGAGCCCCACATAGACCTCGGCCACCAGGGACCAGATGGTGGCGGGCCCGCGGGCCAGCACGGCCAGGAGGGCGTCCTCGCGGCGCAGGCGGTGGTTCAGATAGGCGTTCAGGAACGGCTCGGGATCGGTGATCGGCGGGCCGTGGGTCGGCCACAGGGTCCTGAAGTCGCCGGCCATCACCTTGCCGAGGCTGGCATAATAGGCGGTCATGTCGCCGTCGGGCGGGGTGATCACCGTGGTCGACCAGCCCATCACATGGTCGCCCGTGAACAGGGCCCGCTCTTCCTCCAGCGCAAAGCAGATGTGGTTCGAGGTGTGGCCGGGCGTGGCCAGGGCGCGCAGCGTCCAGTCCGGCCCTTCGATGCGCTCGCCGTCGCGCATCACCCGGTCCGGCCGGTAGTGGCGGTCGACGCCTTCCTCCACGCCTTGGGGCGGCGCCTGGCGGCCCGGATGCGGTTCGCCGCCGAGGATCGGGGCTCCGGCATGTTCGGCGAAGCGGGCGGCCAAGGGGGCGTGGTCGGCGTGATCGTGGGTGACGAGGACGACCTTGACCGTCTCGCCCGCCACCGCGGCCCTCAGCGCCTCGAGGTGCTCGTCCAGCATCGGGCCGGGGTCGATCACCGCCACCTCGCCCGTCCCCACGATGTAGGTTCCGGTGCCGTGGAAGGTGAAGGGGCCTGGATTCTTGGCGATCACGCGCCGGATGCGCGGCGACACCTGGTCGACGCGGCCGTATTCGAACGCCATCTGGCGGACGAAGGGGATCATGGGCGGGGTTTTAGCTCAGGCGGCGAGACATGCCAGTCGCAATGCCGGCATCTACCTAAGCAACCCGGACAGGTCGTAGCCGGCGTCGGCGGCCAGGCCGACCAATTCCTGCGGCGGCCGCGCGCCGGCGATGGCCTCGCCGATCGCCCAGGTGGTGATCGAGCGGGTGCCCGAGCGGCACCAGGCCAAGACCGGGCCCTGGGTCTCGGCCAGCAGCCGATGCTCTTGATCCACCTGCTCGCGCGTCGGGCCGCCGCGCACGGGGATGTGGGCGTAGGCGAGGCCGGCGGCCTTGGCCGCGGCCTCCAGCTCGGCGCTGGTCGGCTGGCCGGGCGCCTCGCCGTCGGGCCGGTTGTTGATCACGAGCACGAAGCCCTCGGCCTTGGCCCGCGCCAGGTCGGCAAGCTCGATCTGGGGCGCCACGGAGAAGTCGTCCGTCACCTTGCGGAACTCGGTCATCGCTCAACCCCGATCCATGTGGTCGCAGCTTGCTTAGCGGGCCGCCGTAGCGTTTGACAACACCGGGGGCGGGTGAAACTTTCCAAGCTGCTTGCGCCGGGACGCCTCCCGGTTCGGCGGCAAGCTGGACGTCTTGATGCTGCGCTTCCTGTTCCGCCGCCTGTTGATCGCCATCCCCACCCTGTTCGTGGTGGTCACCCTGGCCTTCTTCATGATGCGCGCCGCCCCCGGCAGCCCCTTCGTCAACGAGCGCCGCCTGTCGCCCGAGGTCGAGCGCAACGTCATGGCCAAGTACGGCATGGACCGGCCCCTGCCGGTGCAATATGCCAGCTACGTGGGCGGGGTGCTGCGCGGCGATTTCGGGCCGTCGCTGAAGTACAAGGACAAGACCGTCCTGCGCATCATCTCCGACGGCTTCCCGCACAGCCTGCTGATCGGGGCGCTGGCCATGAGCCTGGGCGCCCTCGTCGGGGTGAGCCTGGGCGTGATCGCGGCCCTGCGCCAGAACCGCCCGGCCGACTACGCCGCCATGGGGGTGGCGGTGCTGGGCGTGTGCATCCCCACCTTCGTCACCGCGCCCCTCTTGGTGCTGGTGTTCGCCGCCTGGCTGGGCGTGCTGCCCACCGCCGGCTGGCCCGCCGCCACCCAGCCCTGGACCACCGCCTGGCGCTACCTGGTGCTGCCGGTGGTGGTGCTGAGCCTGCCGCAGATCGCCATCATCTCGCGCCTGACCCGCGCCGGCATGATCGAGGTGATGCGCTCCAACTATGTCCGCACCGCCCGCGCCAAGGGCTTGCCCGAGCGCTCGGTGGTGCTGCGCCACGCCCTGCGCGGGGCGATCCTGCCCCTGGTCAGCTATCTCGGCCCGGCCACCGCGGGGGTGATCACCGGCTCGCTGGTGGTGGAGCAGATCTTCCAGCTGCCCGGCATCGGCCGCGCCTTCGTCATCAGCGCCCTGCAGCGCGACTACACGGTGGTGATGGGGGTGGTGATCCTATACGCCGGCCTGATCCTCTTGCTGAACCTGGCGGCCGACGTGCTCTACGCCATGCTCGACCCGCGCGTGAGGCTGAGTTGAGCAGCGTCCTCGCCCCCGGGTCGCAAAGAGGCGCGCAGGCCATGCAGAGCGCGGCGTTGAAGGGCCGCAGCCTGTGGGACGACGCGCGCCGGCGGCTGCTGCACAATAAGGCGGCGGTGGCCAGCATGGCGGTGCTGGCGGTGCTGGTGCTGCTGGCCGTGTTCGGCCCGGCCCTGGTCCCCTATCGCTTCGACGCCATCAACAAGAACGACGTCTGGGCCGAGCCGCTGCAGGCCGGCCACCTGCTGGGCGCCGACTCGCTTGGCCGCGACCTTCTGGCGCGCCTGCTGATGGGCCTGCGCGTGTCGCTCGCCGTGGGGGTGGTGGCGACCTTCGTGTCCCTGGTCATCGGGGTGCTGTGGGGCTCGGTGGCCGGCTACCTCGGCGGGCGGGTCGACGAGGTGATGATGCGCATCGTCGACGTGCTCTACTCGCTGCCGTTCATCTTCTTCGTGATCCTGCTGATGGTCACCTTCGGCCGCAACTTCATCCTGATGTTCGTGGCCATCGGCGCGGTGGAGTGGCTGACCATGGCCCGCATCGTGCGCGGCCAGACCCTCAGCCTGAAACAGCGCGAGTTCATCGAGGCGGCGCGCGCGGCGGGCCTGCAGCCGCGGGCGATCCTGCTGCGCCACATCGTGCCCAACCTGCTCGGCCCCGTGGTGGTCTACGTGACCCTGACCATCCCCGGCGTGATCCTGGCCGAGAGCTTCCTGTCGTTCCTCGGCCTCGGCGTGCAGGAGCCGATGACCAGCCTCGGCTCGCTGATCTCCAAGGGCGCCCAGGACATGGAGCTGGCCCCCTGGTTGCTGGTCTTCCCCTCCCTCGTCATGGTCGTGACCCTGATGGCCTTCAACTTCATCGGCGACGGCCTGCGCGACGCCATCGACCCGAAGGATCGGTGATGCGGAAGGCGTTGCTCACGGCGGTGGCGTTCGGAGTCCTGGGACTGGCGGGCTGCGACGAGGGCGGCGGGCGGGCGCCATGCCCGGCCGGCAAGCTGTGCTTCGAATACGGCAACTCGGTCGATCCCCAGAGCATCGACCCGCCGCTGTCGTCCCTGGTCCAGGAGGACCACATCCTGGGCGACCTGTTCACCGGCCTGACCCAGTACGACGCCAAGTCGATCCCGGTCGCCGGCCTCGCCACCCGCTGGGAGACCTCGCCGGACGGCCTGACCTGGACCTTCCACCTGCGCCATTCGAAGTGGTCCGACGGAAAGGACCTGACGGCGGAGGACTTCGTCTATACCGCGCGCCGGGCGATGGACCCCAAGACCGCGTCCGAATACGCCAACCTGCTCTATGTGCTGAAGAACGGCGAGGCGGTGAACAACGGCAAGGCCCCGCTGACCGCCCTGGGCGTCGAGGCGCCGGACCCCTACACCGTGCGCTTCCAGCTGGCGCACCCCGCGCCCTACTTCCTCTACATCACCACTCATCAGATCCTGTACCCGACGCCCGAGCACGTGGTGGAGAAGTGGGGCAACCGCTGGACCGAGCCCCAGCACTGGGTGTCGAACGGTCCCTACAAGATGACCTACTTCAAGCTGGGCGACCGGCTGCAGGCGGTGAAGAACCCCTATTTCTACGACGCCGCCTCGGTGTGCATCGACCAGATCAACTACTACCCGACCACCGACTCCATCTCGGCCGAACGGCGGGTGAAGCGCGGCGAGCTCGACTTCAACGACGATATCCAGTCCAACCGCATCGCCTTCCTGCGCCGACCGAACCAGATGCCGGCCCATGTGCGCACCAACACCTGGCTCGGCACCACCTACCTGGCGTTCAACGGCAAGCGCGTGCCGGCCCTGCGCGACGTGCGGGTGCGCCAGGCCCTGGCCATGGCCATCGACCGCGACTTCATCACCCAGAAGCTGATGCGCGGCGGCCAGGCCGACGCCTGGACCATGGTGCCGCCGGGCACGGCCAACTATCCCGGCGGAGCCGCGCCGCATTGGGCGACCTGGCCCCTGGCCCGGCGCCAAGCCGAGGCGCGGCGGCTGCTGGCGGCGGCCGGCTACGGGCCGGGCCATCCGCTGAAGTTCGCCATCACCATGCGCAACAGCAACGACCCGTTGCTGATCTATCCGGCGATCCAGGCTGACCTGAAGGACGTGGGCGTGCAGGCGACCCTGGAGCCCGAGGAAGGCCAGATCGCCTATGCCGACTACCGCGCGCGCAATTTCGAGGTCGCCGACGCCGCCTGGATCGCCGACTACAACGACCCGATGACCTTCCTCACCCTGCTGAGGTCCACCACCGGCCAGCAGAACTACAGCGACTACGCCAATCCCGCCTACGACGCCCTGCTCGGCAAGGCCGACCGGGAGACCGACATCGCCAAGCGCGGCGAGTACCTGAGGCAGGCCGAGCACATCGCCATGGAGGACGCGACCGTCGCGCCCATCTACCACTACGTCTCCAAGAACCTGGTCAGCCCGCGCCTGACCGGTTGGGTCCCCAACATCGCCGACTGGCACCGCACCCGGTACGTGTGCATGGCCGGCCACAAGGCGCCGGCCGACATCAACCCGCCCTAGGTCCGATCGGGATCAGCGGATCGGGGTCGGCGCCAGGACCAGGGCGCCGCGGCTGCGCAGGTCGGCGGCGTGGATCTCGCCCATCGCGGCCTGCACCCGCGTATCGCTGAGCACGCCGCCGATCAGGGCCAGGGTGCGGACGGAGTCATCGCTCACGCCGAGCAGCTTGCCGATCACGCCCAGGGTCGAGCTGCGCCCGACGAAGGTCTTGAGCCGCACCGGCTTGCCGGCGATGCCGGCCAGGGCCTTGGCCTTGTCGACTGCGTCGTAGAAGCCGCCCACCTGGTCCACCAGGCCGAGCTGCTGCGCCTGCTCGCCGGTCCACACCCGGCCCTTGGCGATCTGCTGCACCCGCTCGACCGACAGGTGGCGGCCGTCGGCCACCCGGGCGATGAAGCCGCCGTAGACGTCGTCCACCGACTTGGCGAAGGCCGCCTGCTGCTTGGCGTCGAGCGTCGAGCCCATGCCGTAGGCCGCGGCGAAGTCGCCGCCCACGCCCACCTGGCGCACGTCCACCCCGAACTTGGCCAGGGCCTCGCCCACCGCGAACTTGCCGCCGTAGACGCCGATCGAGCCGGTCAGGGTGGTGGGCTGGGCGACGATGGCGTTGGCCTGGGACGAGATCCAATATCCGCCGGACGCCCCATAGGTGCCCATCGACACCACCACCGGCTTGCCCATGGCCCGGGCCGCGCGCACGGCGCCCAGGATCTGTTCGGAGGCGGTGTCGCCGCCGCCGGGCGAGGACACGCGGAACACGATGGCCTTCACCGCCTTGTCGCGGGCGGCCTTGTAGAGGGCCTCGGACACGTCGTCCGAGCGGATGTCGTTCTGCCGCGAGAACAGGTCGCCGCCGCCCGTGCCGGTGGTGATGTCGCCCTCGCCGCCGACGACCGCCACCACCGGATCGCCGACGCCGGATTCCGGCTGGCCCCGGAGGCCCTGCCGGTAGTCGTCGAAGTCCACCAGCTTGGCCCCCGGGCCGGCCGCCCGCAGGGCCGTGTCCTGGGCGTCGCGCACCTGGCCGAGCTTGTCGACCAGCCCCTTGGCCTGGGCCTCGTCGGCGTTGTAGGGGCCGGCCTCGACGGCGGTCTGCAGGGCCTTCTCCGACATCTTGCGGTCGGCGGCCACCGCCTTCAGCGCCGTGTGGTAGATCGAGCCCATCCACGACAGCTCGCTCTCGCGGTGCGCCGCCGTGAAGTCGTCGTAGAGCAGCGGATTGACGGCGTTCTTGTATTCGTAGCGCTGCTGGAACTGGGGCTTGATGTCCCATTTGTCGAAGAAGCGCTTGAGGAACACCTCCTCGCTGGCCAGGCCGGTCACCTGGAACGGCGCGCCCGGCTGCATCCACAGCTCGTCGCCCGAGGCGCCCAGCATGTAGGTCGAGGTGATCACGCCGGAGGCGTAGAGGCCCTGGCTGTGCACGAAGATCTTCTTGCCGGCCCCGCGGAAGTGCTTGAACGCCCCGGCGAGCTCGTCGGCCGCCGCCGGCGACATGCCCTGCTCGGGCAGGCGCACGAACAGCGCCTTGACCTTCTGGTCGGACTCGGCCCGGCGCAGCGTCTGCTCGACGGACATCACCGACGGCCCGCCCTGCCGCAGCGAGGCCAGCGGGCCCTGCGGATCCTGGTCGGGCAGGGGGCCGCGCAGGTCGAGGCTGACCACCGCCACCTCCGGCGTCGCCGCCGGGCGGGCGGCGCTCACCAGCATCGCCACCACCAGCAGCGGCAGGCCGACGAAGAACAGCAGAAGCCCGACGAAGACGCCGGCCACCGTGATCACGAATTGCTTCATCCAGGATTGTCCTACCGCGCCCACTGGCGCCCGCGCAATCTAGGCGCGCGGAGGCGTCGGCGGAAGGGACCGGTCGGTCAAACGCCGTCCGCGCGGGAGATCACGGCCGGCCGCCCGCGGACCAGGCTCCGCCCCAGCATCGCCGTCAGGGCCCGCCGCACCGGCGCTTCGTAGATCGACGGCAGCACCATCGCCAGGGCCAGCGCCGGGACGAGGAGGCCGAGGTAGACGAGGATCGACTGATCCCACGGGCTGGCGAGGAGCCCGGCGCCCAGGAAGATCAGGGGCATGTGGATGGCGTAGAGCGGGTAGGAGAGGCGGCCGAGGAGCATACTCGCCTTCGCCATCAGACCTGCCGATCGCGCCACGGCGCCGAGCATGACCAGCAGGGGGGACAGGACGAACACCGCCGCCAGGTGCAGGGCGGTCTGCGCCGTCGGCGATGCCTGCGGCGCGGCGAGCAGGGCCAGGACCAGCAGATAGACGATCCATGACGGCGCCGCCGGCACGCGCCGGGCCCAGATGGGCCGGGTCCGCTGCAGCAGCACGCCGAGGAAGAAGGAGAAGACGACCCGCCCCAGGTCGAAGGGAACGCCCTCGTGCGAGACGCCGAACTTCACCCCCTGGTAGCGCAGGACGCCCGCGGCGGCGACCGCCCCGCCCGCGGCGATGAGGGCGATCAGCGCCCGCCGCCCCTGCAGCAGGGCGAAGGCCAGGGCGAACAGCAGGTTGGCGACCAGTTCGTAGAACAGGGTCCACTCCGGCGGGTTGGCCGGGAACATCTGGCGCGACAGCCCCGGCGGGCAGGGCAGGATCAGGAGGTTGAAGCCCGTGCAGGCCAGGCGCCCGCCGACGCCGAGCGCTAGGTCCTTGCCGGGGACGGGGACGACCAGGGCCTGCAGCAGCCCCACGAGGACGCCCAGCATCATGATCGGCCACAGGCGGATGATCCGGCCGGCCATGAACCGCCCCGTCCCCAGGCCCGCGGCCAGCCGGGGGCCATAGGCGTGGGCGATCACGAAGCCGCTCAACAGGTAGAAGATGTCGACCGCCAGCAGGCCGTTGTGGAACAGCGCCGGGCTGCGGATCGGCGGGAAGTGATGCAGCACCACCGCCAGGGCCGCCACCCCGCGCATGCCGTCCAGCGCCAGGTAGGAATGCCGGTGCGGCTCGGTCATCGGATCATGGGAAACCGCGAGGCATGCTCCCCCTCCCGCGGGGTGGGTGCCGCGCCCCCGCCCGCCGGTTCAACCGGCAAGTCTCTCTTGCGCGAACCGTGTTTCGAGTCCCAAATCGATACATCCGTAGGCTGAGGGAAAACCGGCCGTGACGCAGCTCGCTGTCATCCAACAAGGCGGGGCCTGGGCCGTGCTGAAGAACGGCTCCCCCATCGAACAAGGCTTGCGTCGGTCGGACGCCATAGCGCTGGCGGAGAAGCTGTCCTTCGACGCCGAGGAGAGCGGCGCCGTCGAGCTGCTGGTGCAGGACTACACGGGCGAGCTGAAGGCCACCTATTCCGGCGGCGACTGAGCGCGCCGGCTCGGAGCGCGGTTCAGGCGTCGGCCCAGATGGCGCGAGCGCACGGAATCCGGGCGTTTCGAGGGGGCGGGAAAGATGGTCGGAGTAGCAGGATTCGAACCTGCGACCCCCGCCTCCCGAAGACGGTGCTCTACCAGACTGAGCTATACTCCGACGTGAGGCGGGCCTTATAGAGCAGCGACCCCACCCCCGCAAGCGATGGTGAGACAGGAATTTTCGTCGCGTCCGGACTGTAAAAAGAAGCGCGATCCGGCCGTTGCAATGCTCCGGACCATGCGCTATCTCCACCGCCTCCGCGGGCCAGGGCGCTCCCTGAGCCGCGGCGTCCCGTTGGGGGATGGTGTAATGGTAACACTGCGGTTTTTGGTACCGTCATTCTAGGTTCGAGTCCTAGTCCCCCAGCCAATCTCCTCCCGAGAGATCAATCGGCCAGCCGGCCATCGGACTCTGCGCAGGCCCTGCGGGTTCAGAGGGCGCGAACGTCGACATCGACCTCCATCGCCGCCAGGTCATCGGGCGCGCCGGCGTAGCTGCCGACCACCGGCATGATCTGGGCGTTGCATCTGCCGACCGCGACGGTGACCAAGCCGCCGGCGCCGACGCGGGCATGGGTCGGATCGAACGCGATCCATCCGGCGCCAGGCAGATAGACCTCGGCCCAGGCGTGCGTCGTGTCGGTCTGCAGGCTGGGCGTCTCGGGGTCGAAGGCATAGCCGGACGCGGCGCGGGCTCCGAAGCCGAGGTGGCGCGCCGCTTCGATGAACAGCGCCGCCATGTCGCGGCAGGACCCGCTGGCCATCGCCAGGGTTTCCGCCCCGGTCTGCACGCCCTCTTCGTCCCGCGGCCGGTAGGCCACGCTGGCGAGGACGCCGGCGTTCAGGTCCTTCAGGAGCGACAGGGTGTCCGTCGGCCGGCTCCGGATGAAGCCCTGCGCCCACAGCCTGACGGAGGAGCCGTTGTCCGGCCGCGCGCGCAGGGCGCCCAGGTCGATCAGCTCGTCCGCGGAATGTTCGAAGGGGAAGGTCTGCGCCCTCGGCGGGATCTGGAACACCGGCCAGAGGTCGACCGCAGCCTCGACCAGGATGTCGCTGGTGATCTCGAGTTCGCGGGCCCGCTCGCCGAATCGCGCCGTCGCCACCGGGTTGCCGAACACGTCCTGGGCCCAGGACACGTCGGCCGACGGACTGCAGCGGAGGGCATGCTGCAGCACCTGGACATCCGAACCGCCGCGCGGCCGGAGCATCAAGCGATGCGGATTGAACTCGACCTCCCGGAGGTAACGATAGGTCGTGGTGTGGATGATCCTCAGGCGCATTCCCGGTTTCAGTGCGCCGCGGCCGCCGAAGAGTGTTCCCGGCCGGTCATGTCCGCGCCTTCCGGGCCTCGCCGGGCCAGGCGAGGCGGTGTTCGCGGATCACCGCCTTCAGCAGGATCGCGCGCCGGAAGCTCAAGCCGGCCGTCCGGCCTTCCTCGCGCGCGCCCTCGACCACGCGCCCTCGGTGACGGGCGCCGAGGGCCCAGGTTTCGGCGCGCACTTCGGCGGGCGTGATCCACAGGGCCGCCAGCCGCCCCCAGACCCCGATCAGCGGCATCGGGTCGGCTTCCACGCTGGGGCGAGGGGCGAGGGCGGAGCGCGCGACAGGACTACGGACATGACGTTCTTTCCGTCTTCGGGCTTCAGCCGTGGCGAGCCCGGGACTAGGCCTCATATGGGGTGCGCGCCGCCAATAGCTCGCCGGCTTCGTGAGAAATCGAGCCGGACGGGACGTCCGATGATGGATGGCGGGCCGAGGCCCGATAGGCGGGGCCGCGTCGACAATTCGCGCCGGGGCCCGTCAAACATGGTATCCTGCAGCCGATCACGATGGCCGATCGGCCGTCAATCCAGGTAGAGGCGCGCTGCGCCGCCCCGGATTCGATCCTGAAAGCGCTCGCCATGAGCACCCTAGCTGAACGTATCGACCATGCCGCGGACCCGGGATACTGGGCCGTCGAAATCCGCCTCGACGACGCGGCCGGACAGGGCAAGCGCTACCTGTGCCACGCGGAGAACAACCGGAAGGCCTTCGGCATCGCCGTGCGCATCGCGGGCGCGGTCAACGACTTCCGGGGCTTCAGCTATTTCTGGATCGACGAAGACCGGCTGGTCGCGACCGAGCCGGAACTGCCGACGATGGGCGCCTATGGAGAGGTCTCCGACGTCCAGGAATGGGGCCGACTGATGGACGCCCATCGCGCGTCGGAGGAGGCGCTCGCCAGGAGACAGGCCGATGCATCCGCTTGAACCGGTCCAGCTGAGCCAGACCTTTCGCGTCACGCTGCGCACGGGCGTGTGGAACGTGAGCCGCGACGGCGTGTTCTTCGGAGACTACATGACCCGGGGCAACGCCATCCGCGCGGCCTACGCGGGCGCCCGCATCGAAGAGGGCCGCGGACGCCTGGCCCAGGTCTTCGAACCTCCGGGCGCGGTCGCCCTTCCCCATCACGAACCCCATTTCGGTGCGTGAGGGGCGGCGGGGCCGAGCCGGCTCGAACGCCGGGAGCATGGCGGTGATCGCCGCCGAGGAGGTCGAAGTGTCCCCCAACGACAGCCCCGAGACGCCGCGGCGGCGGCCTAGCGACGTCGAGGATGCGATGGCCGCCAATGCCCGGTCCCGCGATCACCAAGGCAAGGCCGAAGACAAGGCCCGCCGCGAGCATCACCGGAGCATGACCGGCGACGACGAGGGGGACCAGCCCCGCGGCCAGCCAGGGCGCTCCCCCGGCCGGACCGGCCGAGGGGAGGCCGGCAAGGCGGTTCGCGGCTCGGTCCCCCCGGAGGCCCGGTCGATCAGCGACGCTCGTCAGGACTCCTCGGACGAGGACCGCGCGGCCGACGAAGGCATGGGCGAGCCGCGGACTCCGCCGCGCGGCTCCAGTTCCCGCCCCTAGGCTCGGGCCCCAAAGCAACGATTGTGCGCTGCAGCATGTCGCGATGTGCTAAAATGGTTCCAACGTAGATCATCGTCTGGCTAGCTGCCCCGCGGTCTTTGCGACGGGCCGGCCCGGTTCTCCTCCGGAGAGCCGCCGGCTCCGGGAAAGGGACGCCAATGGCCGCCCCAGAATCTACATCTCTCAGCCTCACGCAATCTGCCCCCCTCGACCTCAACCACGCTCTCGGTTTCGCCCTGGTGGCGTCTTCGGTGGCGCCGCTGCTGCTGATGACGGCCGACCGCACGGTCCTGGCCGCCAGCACCTCGTTCCTGATCACGTTCCAATTGGAGCGGGACGGCGTCCTCGGCCGGCCGATCGAGGCGGTCGGGGAGGGGGAATGGGACGTCCCCCAGTTGCTGTCCCTGCTGAGCGCCACCGCCTCGGGCGACGCCCGGATCGACGCCTATGAAATGGACCTCGTCAGGCCGGCGAAGGCCGCTCGACGCCTGAGCCTCAATGCGCAAAGGCTCGATTACGCCAGCGCCGCCGGGGACGACGGGTTGCTGGTCTTGACCGTCTGCGACGTCACCGATGTCCGCCTGCGCGAGCAAGTGAAGGACAGCCTCGCGCGCGACAATGTCATCCTGCTCCAGGAAGTCCGTCACCGGGTGGCCAACAGCCTGCAGATCATCGCCAGCGTGCTCATGCTGAACGCCCGCCGGGTGACCTCGGAGGAGGCGCGCGGGCACCTGCGCGATGCCCACCAGCGGGTGATCGCCATCGCCGAACTGGAGCGGCAGCTCGCAGTCTCCAGCTTCGAGGAGGTCGACCTCCAGAGCTACTTCGGCAAGCTCTGCGACACGCTGCGCGCCTCGATGATCTCTCCCGGCGACCACATCACCTTGAAGGTCACCGGCGACACCGCATCAGTCGCGCCCAACGTGTCGATCAGCCTGGGCCTGATCGTGACCGAACTGGTGATCAACGCCCTGAAGCACGCGTTTCCCGATCGCAGGGGCGTCATCGTGGTGGATTACCGATCCGGTGAAGCCCGCTGGACCTTGTCGGTCGCCGACGACGGAGTCGGAATGAATACCCATCCGACGCCTCCGCGCCCCGGCCTCGGGGCCACGATCGTCGAGGCGCTCGCCCGCCAGCTCGGCGCCCGGGTCGAAACCACCGACGCGCACCCGGGCGCGAAGGTTTCGATCGTGCTCGCCGCCTGACGACGCGGCGGGGGGCCGTCTACAATTCGCGCTCGGGCCTGGTTCCGGACCAGAGGTCGACGGCCTCCCCATCGTCTTCGACATGCGGCGCCTCGTGGCGATCCCGCCTCGGAATCGCCGCGAGAAGCTTGGCGTTGCGGATCCTGGTGCGCGCCGCCCACCGGGCGCTGGCCCGGGTCAGGGCCAGGCCGCTGGCGGGGGCGCCCAGACCTTCGGTGATGGTCCAGACCCATAGCAGGCCGAAGCGCCGTGACAGGGTGTAACCGGTCAGACTCATGGCAACCTCGGGCATATAGCGGCCGAGACTGTTGGATTGTTCCCGGCGCGCCGCCTGCTTTGAGTAACGTTTCTTGGTCAGTTCGCCGACCGAGGAAGCGCCGCGATCCGGCGCCCTCGCCCGCGTCGCGAAAGCCCTGCCGCCACCCACAAACCGCCATGGTTAGGCCGCGTCCGGGGGGCCATATCTGATCCAGAGGAATTGCCCATGGACAGATATCGCCGGCTCGCCAAGCTTCTCGCCTATTCCGCCCTGGGGCCGATCACCGGCCCGCTGGTCGCCGGCGTCGTGCGCAGCTGGCGGGGCCACAGGCCGGTTCTGGCCGCGCTCTATGTCGCCGCGATCCCCAGCTCGCTCTGGCTGCTGACCCTGGTCGCGGCGGCGGTCGTCCCGCACTGACCTGCGTCGCCGCCGGGCGCTCGAAGCGCGCGGCGAAGCGGACGCCGCCTCCAACCCAACAGGCCCAGGCAGCGTCCGCCCCGCGCCGCAGCCCCCTTTGGCGCGTCTCGACCATAAGGCCTCAGCGTCATCGTCCGGTTTAGAGGGATGGTTAGGAAACGCTTGCGCTCGGCCGGCCCGAAGCCGGCCGCAGCTCGGCCTCAGGCGGCGATGGCGCTGGGGTCGCCGAGGGTCTCGAGCAGGGTTTCGAGGGCGCCCGGGGACAGGTCACGCGCGAACTCGGTGTGGCACTTGCCCATGAAGGCGCCGCGCGGAGTCACGTCGAATCCCAGGGCCGCCGCGGTGGCCTGGACCGCGCCGAGATCGTCGGACTCGCAGTGACTGATGTGGATGGTCACCTTCATGGTGGGCCTCTCCTCGCTGATTTGACTCATCAACGCGGGAGGTAGCCGACAGGTTCGTTGCGGCGCAACATAAACCGACCGTGATCGCGCCTATTCGGCGGCTTGCTGGTGACGGCGCTCGGCCTGCCGGGCCGGTCGGATTTCCTGCGCCGCGAGCCGCAGGATCAGGGTTTCGCCGGGCAGGGCGTCCTTGAGCACCGGGCTCAGCACGGCGGTGGCGACGGTGAGCAGGCGTCCGGCGGTCGGGCCGGGCGTGCGCGGCGGGAAGGTCGAGTGCTCGGCGAGGCGCAGGCCGTTCCCGGGGAGCATGCCGGTCCAGGTCTCGAGCAGGAGCGGCTGCACGTGGGTGGGATCGCTGCCGTTGCGGGGCTCGAAGTGGGCGAAACGGCCCGTCAGGGCGAACTTCAGCCGCTGCGCCAGGGACTGGATGTTCGGCGTGGTGATCAGGGCGACCCCGCCCGGCGCCAGATGCCGGCCGATCAGGGCCAGCAGGTTGCCGGGGTTGTAGAGGTGCTCGATCACCTCGATGCAGGTGATCAGGCCGAACTGCCGGCCGAGGTCCAGGGTCGGGTCGCCGAGGTCGGCGGCGATGATGCCGGAGGTCAGGTCGTCGTCGTCCCGCAAGGGCTCGACATAGCCCTCGATGCCGACGCAGTCCTCGAAGCCTTCGCTCCTCAGCCGCTTGAGCCAGGCGCCGGTGCCGGCGCCCAGGTCCAGGACGCCGCCCGTGCGGGGCAGGTCGGCGATCCCGGCGAACAGGAATTCATGCAGGCCGCCCGGCGTCCGCTCCCAGCCGAACTGTGACCGCCGAGGGGCCCCGCCGTGCTCGGGGCCTGGGTGTGTCGAAGCCAAGGGAAAGCGCCTCCATCCGTCAGAGTGCAAAACACGACGGCGGACGAAGTGGTTGCCCTAGCTGGGCATTAAAGTTGCTCCCGGAGGGACGGCGGCTTCAGCTCCAGAACCGCTTCGAGGCGATCGCCGCCCCGTCGGCCAGCGACTTCAGCTTGGCGTAGGCGACCAGGGGGTCGACGCCGCCCGAGCCCACATGGATCGAGAAGCCGCAGTCCACCGCCGCCGCCACGTTGTCGCGTCCCACCAGGTGGGCGTAGCGGCCGATGCGCTCGGCCACCACCTCGGGGTGCTCGATGTAGTTGGATTGGCATTCGATCACGCCGGGGGCCAGCACCTTGCCCTCCGGCAGCTTGACCGTCTCGAACAGGTGGTACTCGTGGGCGTGGCGCGGGTTGGCGGCCTCGAACAGCACCGTTCGCGGCTTGGCGGTCCAGACGAGGTCGACGATGTCCTGGAACGGCACGTCGAAATGGTGCGGGCCCGGGTAGTTGCCCCAGCAGACGTGCATGCGCAGCTGCTCGGCCGGGATGTTCGCCACCGCCCGGTTCAGGGCCTCGATGTTGAGCTCCATCTCCCGGCGGAAGCCCTGCAGGTCGAGGGCGGCGAACTGGGTGTGGCGGCCCATGGCCAGGTCCGGGCAGTCGATCTGCAGGGTGATGCCGGCCTCGGCGATCGCCTCGTATTCGTGGCGCAGGCCCTCGGCCAGGGCGAACACATAGTCCTCGCGCGTCGGATAGTAGTCGTTGCGGAAGAAGAAGGCGGTCACGCCGGGCGAGGCGGCGCTCATGAACGGCCGGGCGCCGGGATGGCTGGCCAGGGCCGCCTTGAGGTTGGCGGCGTCGGTGCGCACGGCCTCCATGTCCTTGACGGTGATCGGGCCGTTGCAGGCGGGGGTCTTGCGGTGCTTGCGGCCGGGGTCGGCGAACACCTTGGACTTGGTCCCGGGGAAGTCCTCGATGTCCTGGAAGGCGAAGCTGTTGCCCGTGCCGCCGAAGCCGTTGAGGCGGTCCTTGATGTAGGTGGCGTAGCTGGGCTTGGACATCTCGCCGTCGTTGACGATGTCGACGCCGGCCTGCACCTGCCGGTCGACCACCTCCTGCACGGCGGTCCTGACGCGGGCGTCGATGGCGCTGGCCACCAGCGGCAGGCCGTCCTCGCGCGCCCACATCAGCTCCATCAGGTCCTCGGCCCGCGGGAGGCTGCCGATGTGGGTGGTCAGGAAACGCCCTTGTCCGTAGCTCATGCTCACCTCCCTGGCCGGCGCCTTTTCAGCGCCTGGCGCGGGCCAGCCTACATGGGCCCGGGGGCTCCGCAATGGGCCTCGGCGATGCGGAAGGGCGTCAGTCCGGCGGGCTCTGGTCGCCGCCGTTCAGCGGCAGCTGCATGAACACCACGTCCAGCCACTGGCCGGCCTTGAAGCCCACCGCCGGCAGGGTGCCGCAGAAGGCGAAGCCGAGGGCGCGGTGCAGGGCGATCGAGCCCTCGTTCTGGGAGTCGCCGATCACCGCCACGATCCGGCGCAGGCCCAGGGTTTCGCAGGCGTCGATCACCGCCGCCAGCACCGCCCGGCCGTAGCCCTTGCCGCGCTCTCCGTCGGCCACATAGACGCTGTCCTCCACCGTGTAGCGGTAGGCCGAACGCCGGTGGTAGGGGGCGGCGTAGCCGTAGGCGACGATGCGCCTGAGTTTCTCGTCGTCCTCGTCATCCTCCTCGACCACCAGCCAGGGGAAGCCCGCGTCCAGCACCCCCTTCATGCGCGCGGCGATGTCGCTGGGCGAGGGCGGCGCCTCCTCGAAGGTGCCGGCGCCGTGGAGCACGTGATGGCCGTAGATGGCGGCGATGGCGAAGGCGTCGTCGAGGGTGGCCGGACGGACGATCATGCCTGCTCCCACCCGAGCTCGACGGCCCAGACGGCGAAGGCGTAGTCGAGCGCGATCTCCTTGAGGAAGTCGAAGCGGCCCGAGGCGCCGCCATGGCCGGCCTCCATGTTGATCTTCAGCAGCACCGGCTGGCCGCCGGTGGTGCAGCGGCGGACCTTGGCCGCCCACTTGGCCGGCTCCCAGTAGGTGACGCGCGGGTCCGACAGGCCGCCGGTGGCCAGGATCGCCGGATAGGGCAGGGGCTCGACGTTGTCGTAGGGGCTGTAGGAGGCGATGTAGTCGTAGGCCACGGGATCCTCGAGCGGATTGCCCCACTCGGGCCACTCCGGCGGGGTCAGGGGCAGGTCGGTGTCGCTCATGGTGTTGAGCACGTCGACGAAGGGCACCGCGGCGATGATCCCGGCCCAGAGGTCGGGCCGCAGGTTGGCCACCGCGCCCATCAGCATGCCGCCCGCCGAGCCGCCGTAGGCCACGATGCGCCCGGCCTTGCCGTAGCCTTCCTCGACCAGGTGTTCGGCGCAGGCGATGAAGTCGGTGAAGCTGTTCTTCTTCCGGTCCTTGCGCCCGTCGAGGAACCAGCCCCAGCCCTTCTCCGAGCCGCCGCGGATATGGGCGGTGGCCCAGATCCAGCCGCGGTCGACCAGCGACAGGTTGCGGATCGAGAAGGCGGGCTCCATGGCCGCGCCGTAGGAGCCGTAGCCGTAGAGCAGCAGGGGCGCGGAGCCGTCGAGCGGCGTGTCCTTCTTCATCAGCACGGTGATCGGCACGAGCTGGCCGTCGCGGGCGCGGGCGTTGAGGCGGCGGGTGACGTAGGCGGCCGGATCGTGGCCGGACGGGATCTCCTGGGTCTTGAGCAGGGTCCGCTCGCGCGTGGCCATGTCGTAGTCGAACCACTGGCGCGGCGTGGTCGGCGACTGGTAGACGAAGCGCATCACCGTCGTGTCGTACTCGTAGCCGCCCTCCAGGCTCAGGGCGTAGGCCTCTTCGTCGACGGCGATGGCGTGCTCGGCGCCGTCGCGCGCGCGGATCACGATGCGGTTGTTGGCCTCCACCCGCTCCAGCCGCACGAGGTGGCCGCGGTAGGCGTGGAAGCCGGCGATGAGGCGGCCGGCCTTGTGGGGAACGAGATCGCGCCAGGTGGCGCGGGCCGGCTCGGCGGCCTCGGTCTCCACCAGCTTGAAGTCGATGGCGCCGTCTGCGTTGGTGCGGATCACGAAGCGGCCGGCCCCGTCGTCTCCCGGCCAGTGATCCACCTCGTAGCGCAGCCCTTCGGTGCGCGGCTCGACCACCTTGGGCTCGGTCGTGGGGTCCGAGGCCGGGATCAGGCGCGCCTCGCTGGTCTCCTGGTTGCCGAGGCCGAGCACCACATAGGCGCGCGAGGAGGTCAGGCTCACGCCCATGAAGAAGCCGTCGTCGGGCTCGTCATAGACCAGCACGTCGTCGGCCGGACCGCCGCGCGCCGGGCGGCGGTAGAGGCGCGCGGGCCGCCCCTCGGCGTCGCGCCAGATCCAGAACAGCCACTGGGAGCACGGCGAGAACACGAAGTCGCCGGTCGAGCTCTCCACCGGCCGCGGCAGGATCTCCCCGGTCACCAGGTCCTTGACGTAGACCCGGTAGACCTCCGAGCCCTGCTCGTCGACCGCGAAGGCGTAGAGGGCGTGGTCGGGGCTGTGCTCGGCCGCGCCCACCTGGAAGAAGGCCTTGCCCTTGGCCATGGCGTCGGCGTCGAGCAGCACTTCCTCGCCGCTGCCCTGGCCGCCCTGGGAGGAGTCCCGCGGCCGGCGGGCGTAGACCGGATGCTGGGCGCCCTGTTCGTAGCGGATGTAGTAGGCGAAGGCGCCGTCCGGGGCCGGGACGCTGGAGTCGTCCTCCTTGATGCGCCCCTTCATCTCGCCGAACATCTGCGCCTGCAGGGCCTCGGTGGGGGCCAGCATGGTCTTGACGTAGGCGTTCTCGGCCTCGAGGTAGGCCTTGACGTCGGGCTTGATCATCGCCGGGTCGCGCAGCACCTCGCGCCAGTTGTCGTCCTTCATCCAGGCATAGTCGTCGGTCCGCGTGCGGCCGAGCTGCTCGTGGCGGACGGGGACGATCTTGGCGACGGGCGGGACGGGACTGGGCATCGGAAGCTCGCTCTGTTCGACGGGCTGTATCTGAGGCCGGATCGGCGCTCGGGCAAGCTCGGGCCGATGCGGGAGCGGGCTTTCGGCCGCGCCCGCCTTGGGCCACAACAGCAGTGGCCGAGCCGGAGCCTAGCATGCCCTTCGACTTCACCACCGCCATGATCCAGGCGACCTCGCCGGTGTCGAGCGCGCCCGGCGGCCCGGCGGTGACCGGCACCGGCGTGCTGGTGTCCGACCCCGCGCCGGACGGGACCCCGCGGGTGGTGCTGGTCACCGCCCGCCACGTGCTGGCCAACATCCCGGGCGGCCAGGTCTGGGTCGGCCTGCACCTGAAGAACCCCGACGGGAGCTGGCGGCTCGAATGGCGCGCCGAGCCGTCGTCGGACCAGGGCCGGCCCCTGTGGACCCAGCATCCGACCTACGACGTGGCGGTGTTGCCGGTGGCCGTGCCGCCCGAGGCCGCCGAGGCGGCCATACCCGCGTCCTGGTTCGCCGATGGGGACACCCTGGCGCGCGAGGACGTCGAGGCCGGCGATCCGGTGGAGGTGCTGGGCTACCCGGCCGGCTACGCGGGGGACAGCCGCGGCTTCCCGATCCTTCGGCTCGGCCACCTGGCGTCCTATCCTCTGACGCCCGCCAGCGAGGCGACCTTCCTGGTCGACTTCCCAGTGGTCTCGGGCAATTCCGGCGGGCCGGTGTTCACCAGCCGGCGCATCGGCAAGCGGCCGGTCCTGGTCGGGGCGGAGGGGCCCCAGCCCGACGAGTTCATCGCCGGCATCGTCGCCCAGCAGATCGTGCCCGGCGGCAAGTCGATCGAACTGGGCCTGGCGGTGCACTCGCTCTACGTCCGCCAGACCCTGGAACTGCTCGACCGGCCTATCGCCCAGCCGGCCTCACTTGCGCCCTCAACTAAACCGGCGCCTGCACCTTGAGTTTTCGCGACCCATTCTCAGGGAAAGCTTGAGTCGAATCCCTCAATGGGACCAATCGTCGCCTTGATCGCGGTTGTATTGCTTCCGATGCCTATTATGGCATCCTCCTCTCAGGACGCACGATAAGAGGCGTCCAGGAGGAAGCATTATGATGGAACGTGTTTTGAGTTGGGCCTTGGGCTTGACCCTTGCGGTCCTTTTGCTTGTGGTCGTCTTCCTGCAGATGTCGGGGCCGACGCCCAATCCGATCTTCGGCCTGATCGCCGCCCGCTCCCACGTCGCCCTGTTCGAACCCTGGGGTCGTTATCTGGTGGTTCTCGTCGAAGTGATCGCCCTGGCCGGCGTGGTCTATCCCAGGACCCGCTCCAAGGGCGCGCTGCTGGCTCTGGTGGTCGCGCTCGGCGCCATCGTCCTGCATCTGAGCCCCTGGCTGGGCATCCAGTTGCCCCAGGGCGCCGCCATGTCCCAGGCCCTGGCCCAGGGCAAGTCCGCCGCCGACATCGCCGCCATGAACCTGCCGACCGACAAGGGCGGCCTGTTCCTGCTATGCCTGGCCATCGCGGTCCTGGCGGCTGGCACGATGTTCGTCGAACAGGCCAAGGTGCGGGCTCTCAGCATGAAGAAGGCCAAGAAGCCGATCGGAGCCTTCGCCTGATCTGAGTCGGCCGCGCTTCCCTGTTGCGGGCGGGTTCCGAGGGGATCCGCTCGCAATGGATTCCACGAATGGCTGCGCATGCCTCGCAATAGGTAGGCTGGGGCCGGCGGGATTCCTCCCGCCATCAAGCTTTTTGGCGGACACACGGCTTTTTTATTGTCCTGGACTGTTGTCGCCTTTGGCGAACATGGCTATGCAGCCCACGGTTGCAAGTTATTGCCTAGACTTCAGGACAGGGCCGAGATGGAAGAGAGAGCCGAAATCATCGAAATGACGGCGGACATCGTCTCCGCCTACGTGGGCAACAACGAGGTCGGCGCGACCGACCTTCCGACGCTGATTCACGCGGTTCACAGCGCCCTCAAGGGCGTGTCCACGGCGGTCGAGCCGGTCGAGGCGGCGCCGAAGGAGCCGGCCGTGCCGGTGAAGCGCTCGGTGACCCCCGAGTTCCTCGTCTGCCTCGAGGACGGGCGCAAGTTCAAGTCGCTCAAGCGCCACCTGCGCACCAAGTACAACATGAGCCCCGAGGACTATCGGGCCAAGTGGGGCCTGCCCAAGGACTACCCGATGGTGGCCCCCAACTACGCCAAGGCCCGTTCGGACCTGGCCAAGCAGATGGGCCTCGGCCAGGGCGGCCGGCAGGCGGCCCGCAAGCGCTGAGACTCGTTCCTCTACTTGGTCAAGACGCCCGCCGACTCGCTCGGCGGGCGTTTTGATTCGGGGCGGCGGCCGGGTGACTCGGCTCGACTCGAATCTGCGGAGTCGCCTGCGACTGATTGACTCTGCTTAAGATTTTATGACTCGGGCCACCGAATTTCACTTGCCGCCGATTCGCTTCTTAAGGAATAGTGAATCAACGTGATTCCAAGGGGTTGAAGCGGAATCCGGAGAGGGGCGATGCAGGTCGGAACGCCGGTGAGCGCAGTGCGGGCGCATGAGGAGATGTTCGCCTACTGGGCCTCGCGGCGCCAGGGCGGGCAGCTGCCTGGCCGCTCCGCGATCCACCCCCAGCACTTCAAGCGGCACCTGCCCACCGTCAGCCTGATCGATGTCGTGGCCGAGCCGCGCGACTACCGCCTGCGCCTGGCCGGGACCGGCCTCTACAGCGTCTATGGCCGGGAGATCACCGGCCGCACCCTGGAAGACGTCTACGCCGCGCCGGCCTCCGCCTACTGGCGCACCGAGCTGGACAAGATCGTCGAGAGCCGCCGGCCGGGCGTGGGCGTGCACAATCTCGCCTGGCGCGGGGCCGCCCACCTGTCGATCCTGTGGCTCCGCATGCCGCTGGCGTCCAACGGCCAGGACGTCGACATGATCCTCGGCTACGACGTGGTGGTCGGCCAGATGGCCGAGTCCGCCTCGGGAATCCGCGCGGCCTAGCCATGGCCTTCGCCGCGCCGCGGCCGGAGCCTGCATGAGCGAAGACCCCGATAGCCAAGGCTCCGGCGCAGGGCAGGTCGCCGAACTCGCGGCCCTGGGCCGCAAGCTCCTGGATCAGGGGCGGGTCGCGGAGGCGGAGAGCCTGTTTCAGGGCCTGCGCAGGGTGGTTCCCCGCGATTTCGAGGTCAACAAGCACCTGGGGATCGCCCTGGCCACGCGCCGCGCCTGGGCCGCCGCCCGGGCGCCTCTGGCGGAGGCGGCCGCCCTCGATGATCGCGACCCCGTCGTGTTCAACGTGCTCAGCGCCTGCGCCTTCGAGACCGGCGACTACGAAGAGGCCCTGGCCGCCGCCGACCGGGCGCTGGCCCTGCAGCGGGCCTACCCGGAGGCCCTCAACAATCGCGGCAATGCGCTGCTCCGGCTGGACCGGCCGGCCGAGGCGGCGGAGGCCTTGATCGCGGCGATCAGGCTGATGCCGCGCGACGCGGAGGCCCGCCTGAACCTGGCCAACGCCCTGGACGCCCTGGATCGGCTGCCCGCGGCGCTCGCCAGCGCCGATCACGCCCTCGCCCTCGACCCGCGCCTCGTGCCGGCCCACGTCAACCGCGGCAACATCCTGCAGAGGCTGGGCCGCCACCGCGAGGCGCTGCAGGCCTATGACCTGGCCGCCGCCCTCGATCCGCAGAACCTCGACGCCCACTGGAACCGCGCCGTGTGCCAGCTCCTGCTCGGCGACTACGAGGCGGGCTGGGCCGGCTACGAGTGGCGGTGGCGGCTCGAGGTGCGCAAGGCCGAGGCGCGGCGCTTCGCCCAGCCGCGGTGGCTCGGCCGGGAGAGCCTGGAGGGGCGCACCATCCTGCTGCACAGCGAGCAGGGGTTCGGCGACGTGATCCAGTTCGTCCGCTATGCGCCCAAGGTGGCGGCGCGGGGCGGGCGGGTGGTGTTCGAGGCGTTTCCCGCGCTCCTGTCCCTCATGGCCGGCCTGGAAGGCGCCGCCGAAGTCGTCCGGCGCGGCGACCCGCTGCCGCCGTTCGACCTGCACTGCCCCCTGCTGAGCCTGCCCCTGGCGCTGGGGGAGGCCGAGCCCCTGGCCATGGCGGGTCCCTATCTGGCGGCCGATCCGGCGCGGGCGCGCGCCTGGGCCGACCGCCTGGGCCCCCGGCGCGGCCTGAGGGTCGGACTGGTGGCGAGCGGCAGCCGGACCCACGGCAAGGACGCCCTGCGCAGCATCCCGATCGAGACCCTGGCGGCCGGCCTGCCGGCCGGGCCCGACTATCACCTGCTGCAGAAGGATGTGCGCGACGCCGACCGGACCGCCCTGGCCGCCCGGGGGAACATCGCTGTCTGGGACGCGGCGCTGGGCGACTTCGCCGACACCGCCGCCCTCTGCCAGCAGATGGACCTGGTGGTCAGCGTCGACACCAGCGTGGCCCATCTCGCCGGGGCCCTCGGAACGCCGGTCTGGGTGCTGCTGCCGATCGAGCCGGATTGGCGCTGGGGCCTGGAGCGCGAGACCACGCCCTGGTACCCGCAGATGCGGCTCTATCGCCAGACGATCCTGCGGGACTGGAGCGATCCGCTGGACCGGGTCGCGCGCGACCTGGCGTCTCTGTCCTAGGCGGCCGCCTTCACCGTCGCGGCGTCGCGGCGGATGCGCTCGATCATCGAGAACAGCCCATTGGAGCGCTGGGTCGACAGCGCGCCCTTGAGCCCCAGGCGGTCGAACGCCGCGCGGAAGTCGAACGCCAGGATGTCGTCCGGCGTGCGGCCGGAATAGAGGCTGATGACGATGGCGATCAGGCCGCGCACGATGTGGGCGTCGCTGTCGCCGTGGAAGATCAGGGTCCCGTCGGCCCCGCGCGAGACCACCAGCCACACCTGGCTGGCGCAGCCGCGCACCTTGTTGGCCTCCGACCGCTCGGCCTCGGTCAGGTCGTCGAGCTCGCGGCCGAGGTCGATGACGTAGCGGTAGCGCTCTTCCCAGTCGTCGCCGAAGGCGTCGAATTCCTCGACGAGCGCGTCGAGCTCTTCGGTGATGGTGCGAGACATACCCTGCACTTAAGAGGGCCGAGGCCGGTTGGCAACGGCTTGATCCGTCGAGTCGGCGCGCCGATCAGGCGGCGGGGACGGTGACGATGGCGGTGAAGCCCTGGCCGCGGTCGGTGCGGATGTCGAGGTCGCCGCCCATGGCGCGGCTGTAGAGCAGGGCGATCGGCAGGCCGAGCCCCACGCCCTCCGGCCCGCGGCCATGGGACGGGCCCTTCTCGAACGGCCGCAGCAGACGCGCCGCCTCGACGGCGTCCACCCCGGGGCCCCGGTCCTCGACCTCGATGGTCACGACCTGACCGGCGCGGCGGGCGCGCACCGTCACCACGTCGCCCTCGGGGGCGTGGGCGATGGCGTTGTGCAGCAGGTTGGCGAGCACGATCTTCAGGGCACGGGGGTCGGCGTTGACCCAGGGCATGTTCTGCAGGTCCTCGGCGGCGGCGCTCACGTTCAGGGCGCGGGCCTCCTGGCGCAGGCTCAGCAGCACCTCCTCGACCAGGCTCTCCAGCGGCTCGGCGTGGATGTCGAGGTCGGCCGCCTGGCTCTCCAGCCGCACGATCTCGACGATCTGGTTGACCATCTTCAGCATCTTGATCCCGGAGTCGCCGATGATCGTGGCGTACTCCAGGTACTCCCGTCCGAGCGGGCCGCAGGGCTGCTGCCGCAGCACCTCCGAGAAGCCGATGATCGAGTTGAGCGGCGTGCGCAGCTCGTGGCTGATCATGCGCAGGAACGACCGCTTGGCCTCTTCGTCGAGGCCGCGCGGCGAGGGCAGGGGCGTCTGTTCGAGATCCGAGGCAGCCAGGGGCTGGGACATGGGCTCAGACATGGGGCGGGGGGTCCGTGAACTACGGCTCACCACATTGCGCCCGTCCGCTTACCATTGTGTTAGTCCTGGGTGAGGCAATCGAACTGCGGTTGTCCCCAGTCCGTCCCCGGACCTTTGTGGTAAAAAAGTTCGGCTCGCTGGAGCCAAGACCCGCTCGGCGCTAAAGTCCGAGTCCCTGAACCTGACCGCCGGACCCCTTGGCTCGACCTTCGCCCTCCCGCTCCATCGCGATCGACGCCTCCGCCGCCGGCGAGCGCCGCCTGGCGGCCGCCGGGGCGGCGGTGTGGCTGGGCGTGCTGGCGGTGGTGGGCCTGGGCATTGCGTTCGGCCTCGGGCCGCTCAGCGGCGCGCTGATCTCGGCCTTCGCCGTGATGGGCATCCCCGCGTTGGTCACCGCCCTGGTGCTCGGCGGCTCGGCCGATGGCCCCAATCGCCGGGCGTTCCTGCTGGTGGCGTGGGCCGTGGCCGGCGCCGCAGCCTGCGGCCTGGCCGGCGGGCTCTCGGGACCGCTCACGCCCTGGTGCCTGGCCCCGGTGGCCGCGGCCACGGCGCTCGGGCGCCGGCGGCTGATGGCCGAGGCGGCCGCCCTGGCGGTGTTCGGCGGCGCCCTGGCCGCCCTGGCCCAGGCGGCGGGGCTCGAGCCGCCCGCCCCGCCCGAGCCCCTGCGCCTGGTGCTCAGCCTGTTCGCCCTGGGCTCGCTCGGCCTCGCCCTGGCCGCGGGCCTCGCCCGGTTCGGCCGCCGCAGCGGCGTGCCGGAGGACGCCCGCTCGGACCTCGAGGACCTGCTGCTCAGCCAGCCCCACCTGATCGTGTCCCTGACCGACGAGGGCCAGGTGCTGCGCGCCTACGGCGCCCCGCCCCACGGCCTCACCGAGGCCATGCTGCTCAAGGGCCTCGGCGGCATCGTCGCCCCGTCCGAGCTGCAGGCCCTGGCCGACGCCATGGACAGCGCCTCGCGCAGCGGCCAGAGCGAGCTGGTGTGCGCCTTCGTCGGCGACCCGCAGCGCTTCATCGGCCTCAGTCTGCGCGCCACGCGCGACGGCCGGCTGTTCGCGGCGGTGCGCGACGCCACGGCGCAGAAGGCGCAGGAGGCCAAGCTCGTCGAGGCCAAGGCGGCCGCCGAAGCGCTCAACAGCGGCAAGTCGCGCTTCCTGGCCAATATGAGCCACGAGCTGCGCACCCCGCTCAACACCATCATGGGCTTCTCCGACATCATGAAGGCGCGGCTGTTCGGCCCGCTGCCGGCCAAGTACGGGGAATACGCCGACCTGATCCACGACGCCGGCCGCCACCTGCTGGACCTGATCAACGACGTGCTCGACGTGTCCAAGATCGAGGCCGAGCGGTTCCAGCTGCAGCTCGAACAGCTCGACGCCCGCGACCCACTGTCGGCCGCCCTGCGGCTGATGCGGGTGCAGGCCGACGAGGCGGGGCTGTCGCTGCGCGCGTCCCTGCCGCCCGACCCGGTCGACATCGCCGCCGACCCGCGCGCCCTCAAGCAGATCGCCCTGAACCTGCTGTCCAACGCCCTGAAGTTCACGCCCCGCGGCGGCCTGGTCACCATGACGCTCCAGGCCCCGGGCGAGACCCTGGAGCTGACGGTGGCCGACACCGGCGTCGGCATCGCGCCCGAGGATCTTCAGCGCCTCGGCCGCCCCTTCGAGCAGGCGGGCGACACCAAGCAGCGGGCCAAGGGCACCGGCCTCGGCCTGTCCCTGGTGCGCGGCCTGGCCGAGCTGCACGGCGGCGAGATGGTGATCGAGAGCCGGCTCGGCGAAGGCACCTCGGTGACCGTGCGCCTGCCCGGCGTCGTCCACCCGCCCGCCGAAGCCGCCGAGCGGCCGACCGCCCAGGTGATCGCCTTCAACGGCGGGCGCTGAGGAACGCCACGGCGGCGTCGAAGTCGCCGACCTCCAGGAACGCCGTGCGCACCACCTCGCCCTGGGTCGAGGGGTAGAGGATCTCCACGCTGACCGCCTCGCGCGGGTCGAGGCCCTCCAGGGCCTGGCGCGCGGCGGAGGGGAAGCGGAAGGCCACGGCCCTGGCTGCGCCTTTCGGCCGCAGGGCCGGATCGGCCGGCGCGCGGGCGTCGGCCAGGATCACCTTGGCGGCGGCCCTGAGGGGCGCGCGGGCGGCGAGGGAAGCGGAGCCGTCGGCCGGCAGGATCGGCGCAGGCAGGCGCGCGGAGTCGCGCACCAGCAACCGGGCGGCGTAGGGACTGGCCCCGTCGCCCGGGGCCACGGCCAGCGTCACGGCTTCCGCGCCGCCCTGTCCGGCCACGCCGAACACCACCTTGTCCTCGCCGGCCCAGGCGTCCTGCGCCAGGCGCCAGGCGGCGCTCTGCTGCGGCATGATCCGGTCGGCCCGCCAGGCCCCGACCCGGCCGGGGAAGGCCATCCGCTCCAGGCCGCTGTAGGCGCGGAAGGCGTCGCGCGCGGTCGCCGCGGCCTTTTGCAGGCGCGGGGCGGCGCAATCCATGCGCTCCACCTGGGCGCGGGCGTCGGCGGCGCCGCGGTCGAGCGCCTCGGCCGCGTAGCCGGCGCGGAGGGAGGCGGTGCGGGCCTGGGCGGCGCCGGCGGCCAGGGCGGCCGAGGTCTCGGCGTCGAACAGGCGGCAGCGGGCGCCGGCGGCGGTCATGGCCACGCGCTCGCGGTAGAGGTCGAAGGGGGTCTGGGTCATCGCCGGGCGGACGTCCAGCGTCAGGGTCGCGGCCCCGGCCAGCACCGTCAGGGCCTTGCCGGCCTTTGCCCAAGGCGCCGGGCGAGGGCGCATCCAAGAAATCATCCGAACCCCGTTCTGAGGGTCCCCGGCGAAAGACATCCGGAGACAGACGGCCCGTTCTGAGGCCGCCGCGAGATTGACAAGCGGACGTGGACCCTACAGCGCTTAGGTTTCCCGACCGTTTAGCGGAGGAACGCCATGCTGCTGTCCACCGACGTCTGGGTCGGCGCCCTGATCCGCCGGGCCGAACTGGGCGGCGCCTTCGCCGTCGTCGTGCGCAAGGGCGACCCGCGCGCGGGCGCGGTGCTGGTCAAGACCTTCAACCGCCTGGACGGGACCACGGCGATCTACGCCGAGGCGTTCTCGGGCGATGGCGAGCGGGTATGGATGCAGCCCACCGCCAGCCACGCGGAGCCCGACCTCGACCGCTACATCGAGCGCGCGGTGCGCGTGGATCCCGACCTGTGGGTGGTCGAGATCGAGGACAAGCAGGGCCGCCACTTCCTGACCGAGGCCGTCGAGGATCGTTAACCGCGTTCCATAACCGGAGTGCAACGGGTGCTGGGGCAGGATGAGCATGTTGCCCGGGGCCTTGCCCAAAAGCGGCGCTGCTATGCCGTAGAACGCGGATTGGTCATGTATTTTCTGCTGAACGACACCGTCCTGAACCTGCACGGCGACGACCTCGCCCCCGCCGCCCTGGCGCGGCGCTTCGGTTCGGTCGGGTTCGACTATGTGCAGATGCTGGGCCAGGAGCTCTTCGCCGAGCACCCCCTGCTGCAGCGCGACCGGCCCGAGCGCGCGATAAAGCTGGCGGCCCTGATCAACGCCAAGCAGCCGTCCATCAACGCGGCCCTGTTCGTCGCCCCGGCGCGCGGCTGCCGGCCCGACCAGGTGGGCGTGCGCTTCGCCTCCCTCGACCTGCCGACCCTGGCCAACCTGCAGCGGGCCTCGGCCACCGGCGCGCTCGACGCGGTGACCGCCGACCGCGAGGTCTGGCGCCGGCTCGCGGCCTAATGCTTCAGAGATAGGCCCTGAGCACGAAGGCGACGTCGCGGGACCCGCCGCCGCCCCGCAGCTTCAGCTCGACGCGCGTGCCGGGCCTTCCGCCCACGGCGTCCAGGGCCTGCCGCAGACCGCCTGCGCCCTCGACCACGTCGCCTACGCGCACGCCGGCCTCGGCGGCGGGGCTGCCGGCTCCCACATCGCTCACCACCACCTCGTCGGCCGCCGCGTCCAGCCACAGGCCGGAACAGTTGTAGGGCGGCGTCGTGGGCTCCAGGGCGTTACGCTTGACCCATAGCCGCGCCGGCCGCCTCTGCGCCTTGAGGTTCAGCGTCCGGATGAAGGGCAGGCCGAGCGTCGGATGGCCGCGCGTGTCGCCCGTCCCCCGCACCGCGATCAGCGGCGCCGCGAACGCCGCCCCGCCGATGGTGAGCGTCTTGGCCCGGGTCAGTCGGCCGACACTCTTGTCCGGGCCGTCGATGCGGAGCCCGCGCCAGGGCGCGTAGGGCGCGCCCGCCGCGGTCAGGCCGAGCCGCACGCCGACGTCGTGGTCGATCGACAGGGGCATGGGCTCGCCGGTGTCGAGCAGGGCCCGCATCTTCACGCCGTCGAGCACGACCTCGCTGAACATGCGCAGGGACAGGCCGTTGCCGGGCTCCTGGAACTGGGTGTCGAGCGGCGTGTAGTCCGGCCTCGCCGGCGCGCCCTGCGGGTAGACGCGCCATTGGCCGGCCTCGAAGTCGAGCTCGCTGTCGAGGCTGGTCAGCAGGCCCGCGGCGATCAGGCCTTCGCCCCCGAGGTTGCCGTCTTGCAGGCCGAAGAAGCCGACGTTCCGCTGGCGCACGCCGCCGCCGAGCACCAGGTCCCGCACCGCGTAGACCGGGTGCAGCTTGTCCTGGTTCAGGCGGATGGCCCCGCTGGCCCTGAGGCCCAGCTCCCGCGCCAGGGCCTCGCGGATGCCGGTGTAGACGGAGCCGGTGTCGATGACGAAGGGGAAGGGACCCCGGCCGTTCAGCTCGGCCTGGATCAGCACGCGCTGTCCGACCAGGCCGATCGCCGCCACCGCCGGCTGCTGGGCGCGGGCGCCGCGCGGCAGGAAGGCCAGGCCCAGGGCGCCGGCGGCCAACTGACGTCTATTGAACAAGGGGCGCCCTCGGCACGGGTACAACAGCCACGCTAGCGCCGCCGGATGACGGTCCCGTGTCGGGCCTGGATCAGGCGTCCATGATCGCCAGGGCCTTGGCGATGGCCGCGGTGGGGTCCTCGCCGGGGGCCAGGCGCCATTCGTGGCAGACGTAGCCCTGGAAGTTCAGGTCGGCGATGGTCTGGGCGACCTGGTGGAAGTTCACCTCCTGCCGCTCGTCGATCTGCTTGCGCTGGGGCACGCCGGCCACGTGGATGTGGGCGATGTGCCGGATGTCGCGCTTGAGCCTGTAGGTGATGTCGCCGTCCATGACCTGCAGGTGGTAGATGTCGCACAGCAGCTTGATGGCCGGGTGATCGACCCGCTCGGCCACCTCGATCCCCCAGTCCCAGTGGCCGAACACCATGTCCTTGCGGGCGAGATCGGCGTCGTCGCCGCGCCGGTCGTTGACGTTCTCGATGGCCAGGGTCACGCCGCGCTTCTCCAGCTCCGGCGCCAGGCGCTTGCAGAACTCCACGCAGTTGTCGGCGGCGGTCTTGTAGTCCATGCCGCGCCTCTGCCCGGCGCTGAGGCCCATGATGCGGACGTTGTTCTTCTGCATCAGCTCGGCCTGGTCGGCGATGCCCTTGAAGGTCGCGTCCCAGATCTCCGGATGGATCAGGCCGCCGAGGTAGTCGGTCTTGCCGGGGCCGACCATCAGCGGATCGAGGCCGTACTTGCGCAGGGTCGGCCAGTCCTTGTCGGGGATCACGTCGAAGCCCTTGGCCCCCAGGCGCTGGGCGATCTGGCACTCCTGGTCGAAGGTGAGCTTGGCGTCGGCGCCGAAGTTGACCTTCCACAGCCCCTGCTTGATGCGGCCCTTGAGCTTGGCCTTGGGCTGGGCGAGCGCAGGCGCTGCGGCCAGATGCGCCGCCGTCAGGGCCGTCGCGCCGGCGATGGCCCCCAGGAATTGTCTGCGCTCCATGAGCGTCCTCCCACGCAAGAACTCGGCGCTCGTGCTTGATCCCCGCGGCGCCGTCGCCGGCACGTTAAGGCGCCGCCATGATCTGGCAAGGCTGGACGGCAAGCCGTTCGTCGGGGCAGATGTATCGCCAAGGATACGACTGGGAGGACGGACTTCATGATCGGCATTCGGATCGGGCTCATGGCCGCGGCCCTGGCGCTGGGCGCCGGCGCGGCCCACGCGCAGGACATCGCGGTGAACGACACCCGCGTCTTCCCCGAGAGCATCACCTCGACCAAGGCCGGCGACGTGATCTTCGGCAGCATGGGCAAGGGCGGCGTCTACCGCGCCAAGGCCGGCTCCAACACCGCCGAGCTGTGGATCGACCCCAAGGTCTCGGGCATCACCTTCATGGCCGGGGTGTTCGCCGACGACGCCACGGGCACCCTCTACGCCTGCTCGGGCATGGGCGGCGCGCCGCCGGAACAGGCCGCGCAGAAGTCGGCGGTGCGGGCCTTCGACCTGAAGACCGGCGCGGCCAAGGCCAGCTACCCGATGCCCTACGGCGCCAAGTCGTTCTGCAACGACTTCGCCGTGGACAAGGCCGGCAACCTCTACGTCGCCGACACCGTCGGCGGGGCGATCCACCGGCTGAAGAAGGACGGGACGGCGCTGGAGGAATGGATCAGGGACGCCAAGCTGGCGGGCGCCGACGGCATCGCCATCGGCGGCGACGGCAACGTCTATGTGAACAGCTTCTTCTCCTCCAAGCTGTTCCGCGTGGCCGTGGACAAGGACGGCAAGGCCGGCGCGGTCACCGAGCTGACGCCGTCGATGAAGATGGACAAGACCGACGGCCTGCGCTCGCTCGGCGGCATGCGCTTCCTGCAGGCCGAGGGCGGCACGGGCCGCATCGACCTGGTGACCATCTCCGGCGACCAGGCGACCATCAAGCCGATCAAGGAAAACGAGCCGGGCCTCACCGCCATGACCGTCGCCCGCGGCAAGGTGTGGGCGCTGAACGCCAAGCTGAACTACATGAACGACAAGACCCTGAAGGACCAGGATCCGGGGCCGTTCAAGGCGGAGGCGGTGGACCTGCCGAAGTAGCGGGCGGGTTGAGCCTCAGCTGAGGCCGCAAGCAAAACCCCCTCCTTCCCCTCGACGGGGGAAGGCCGGGATGGGGGTGCTTGGATACGGTGTCAGGATCGACGATGGAGGCGGTACAGCCTTCCGCGCCTCGCCGGATATCGACTGCGCGCACCCCCACCCAACCGTCCTGGCATTCGTATACGAATGCTAGGACCCCATCGAGGGGGAGGGCGATTGTTTTGCAGGCGAGCACAGAGTGAGCTCACCCGCCCCTCAGATCAGCGCCTCGATCTGGTCGAGCGTCTTGGCGAACTTGTCGACCAGGGCGCGGTAGGGGGCGGGCGTGGTCATGTCGAGGCCGGCCTTCTTGAGCACGTCCACCGGATAGTCCGAGCCGCCGGCCTTCAGCACCCCGAGGTAGTTGTTGCGCGCCTTGGCCCCGCCCTTGGGGACCTGTTCGGCGAAGTAGGCCGAGGCGGCGATCGAGGTGGCGTACTGGTAGACGTAGAAGTCGTAGTAGAAGTGCGGGATGTAGGCCCACTCGGCGGCCACCACCGGGTCGATGATGACCTTGGGCCCGTGGTATTTCTTGAGCAGGTCCATGTACATGGCGTTGAGGCCCTCGCCCGAGAGGGCCCCGCCCTTCTCCACGGTCTCGTGGATCTGCAGCTCGAACTCGGCGAACATGGCCTGGCGGAAGAAGGTGCCGCGGAACTGCTCGAGCAGCTGGCCGAGGTAGAACACCTTCTCGTCGCGCGTCTTGGCCCCGGCCAGCATGTGCGCCGCCAGCAGCTGCTCGTTCATGGTCGAGGCGATCTCGGCGGTGAAGATCGGATAGCCCGCCGTCTCGTAGGCCTGGGCCTTGTTGGCCAGCACGGTGTGCATGGCGTGGCCCCACTCGTGGGCGAAGGTGGACAGGCTCTCGTAGTTGTCGGTCAGGTTGAGCAGCAGGAACGGGTGCACGTCGTAGGCGTCGCCGTTCATGTAGGCGCCCGACACCTTGTTCTTGCGCGGGCGGTAGTCGGCCCAGGGCGAGGCGGTGGCCTTGGCCAGGGTGTCGACATAGTCCGGGCCGAGCGGCGCCACCGCCTCCAGCGTCAGGCGGCGGATGTCGGCCAGGCTGTACTTGAGGTTCGAGCGCACCAGCGGCGGGTAGATGTCGTAGTAGTGCATGTCCGGCAGGCCGAGCAGCTTGCGGCGCACCTCGAAATAGCGGTGGAGCTGGGGCAGGCCGCGGTTGGTCTCCTCCACCAGGGTGCGGTAGACGCCCACGGGCACGTTGCCGGCGTCCGACAGGGCGCCCTCAAGGGCGCTGGCGTGCTTGTGCGCCTTGGCCACGAAGATGTTGCTCTGCACCTGGGTCGACAGGGCCGTGGCCAGCGAGCTCTTGAACGCGCCGTAGGCCCCGAAGAAGCTGTCGAACACCAGCTTGCGGTCGTCGCGGTTGGGCGCCTCGCGGGCGGCGGTGTAGGCGGCGTCGTCCAGCCGCACCTTGCCGGTGGTGAGCATGACCTCGGGCCACGGCAGGTCGGAATTGACCAGCTGGGTGCGGATCTGCTGGGCGCCGGCCAGCGGCGTGGCGGCCGCCGCGATCACCCCCTCGCCCTCGGCCGACAGGGTGTAGGGGGCCTTTCGCAGGATGTCCTTCAGCTCGAAGGCGAACGCGGCCAGGCCCTTGTCGGCCTTCTGGAACGCCGCGACCTTGTCGGCCCCGATGGCCAGCACCTCGGGCTGCACATAGGCGACGGCCTCGCTGAACTGGCCGTAGAGGGCGATGGCCAGCTGGCGGCGCTCCTGGGCGGCGGCGGCCGAGGTGTCGCTGTCGGCGATCAGGCCGGCGTAGACGTTGAGCCGGGCCACCCGCTTCTGGGTGTCCGACATGGCCCGCAGCGCCGTCTTGAGGGTGGCCGCGTCTGTCCCGAGCTTGCCCTTGTAGCCCGCCAGCGTCGGCAGGTCCTTCAGCACCGCGTCGCGCTCGGCGGTCCAGGCGGTGGCCGTCGGATAGAGCTCGGTCAGGACCCAGGTCTCGGGCGGCGCGGCGGTCGCGGCGGTCTGCGCCCCGGCGGTCGGGGCGGCGGCGCTGACGGCCAGGGCTCCGGCGGTGGTCAGGAGGTCGCGGCGGTTGAGATCCATGGAGCGTCTCCGGCAAGCTGAACAGCCGGGACGCTAGACCGCCGAAGGGCCCACGCCAATCGCTCGCATTTGCCACCGGCGCCCCATCGCGCTATCGCCCGCGGCATGAGCACCCTCAACCCCGCCGCCGAGGCCGCCCGCCGGCGCACCTTCGCCATCATCTCCCACCCGGACGCGGGCAAGACCACCCTGACCGAGCACCTGCTGCTGGCCGGCGGGGCGATCCGCGCGGCCGGCGCCGTGCGGGCGCGGGGCGAGAACCGGCGCACCCGCTCGGACTGGATGAAGATCGAGCGCGAGCGCGGCATCTCGGTCTCGGCCAGCGTGATGTCGTTCGAGCACGAGGGACTGATGTTCAACCTGCTCGACACCCCCGGCCACGAGGACTTCTCGGAAGACACCTACCGCACCCTGACGGCTGCCGACGCGGCGGTGATGGTGCTGGACGCGGCCAAGGGCATCGAGCCGCAGACGCTCAAGCTGTTCGAGGTCTGCCGCCTGCGCGACATCCCCATCGTCACCTTCATCAACAAGATGGACCGCGAGGCGCTCGATCCCATCGAGCTGCTCGACGAGATCGCCTCCAAGCTGGCGCTCGACCCCGCGCCGCTCTACTGGCCGGCCGGCTCGGGCAACCGCTTCAAGGGCATGGTCGACGTGCGCGAGCAGCGCTTCCTGCCCTATGCCCGCAAGGGCTCGGACGAGGCCGAGGGCCATCCGGCGGCCGTCGGGGTGAGGTCAAACGCCATCGTCCAGTACCTCGACCCCGAGGAGTTGGCCGAGGCCCAAGAGGGCGCCGAGCTGGTGCTGGAAGCCTCCAAGCCGTTCGACGTGACCGCGTTCCTGGAAGGGCACATGACGCCGGTGCTGTTCGGCTCGGCCCTGCGCCACTTCGGCGTCGACCAGCTGCTCGAGACCCTGGGCGCCTACGCCCCGCCGCCGCGCCCGATCGCCGCCGAGAAGAACGGCCAGCCGACCCACGTGGCCCCGGGCGAGAGCGAGGTCACCGGCTTCGTGTTCAAGGTCCAGGCCAACATGGACCCCAACCACCGCGACCGCATCGCCATGCTGCGGCTGACCTCGGGCAAGTTCCAGCGCGGCATGAAGCTGAAGGTGCAGAACACGGCCCGCCAGCTGTCGGTCAATTCGCCGATCATGTTCATGGCCGCCGAGCGCGAGCTGGCCGAGGAGGCCTTCGCCGGCGACGTCATCGGCATCCCCAACCACGGGGTGCTGCGGGTGGGCGACAGCCTGTCGGAGAGCGGGACCCTGCGCTTCGCCGGCCTGCCCAACTTCGCCCCCGAGATCCTGCGCCGGGTGCGGGTCAAGGATCCGCTCAAGGCCAAGCACCTGAAGAAGGCGCTGGAGGGCCTGGCCGAGGAGGGGGTCACCCAGCTGTTTCGCCCGACGCTGGGCGCGGACTTCATCGTCGGCGCCGTGGGCCAGCTGCAGTTCGAGGTAATGGCCGACCGGCTGCAGAACGAATACCAGCTCGACTGCGTGTTCGAGCAGAGCCCCTACGGCGAGGCCCGCTGGCTGACCGGGGCCAAGGCGGACATCGAGGACTTCGTGTCCAAGCACCGCACGTCGATCGCCGAGGACATCGACGCACAGCCCGTCTACCTCGCCAAGAGCGCCTGGGACATCAACTACGCCGCCGAGCGCTATCCGAAGGTGGCCTTCCACCGGGCCAAGGAGCGGGGGTAGGGGGGCGCGGCGGTCCCCTTCTCCCTCGAGGGGAGACGGGCAGGGATGAGGGTGTTCGCGCTGAGTTAGAACGGCAAACCCTCGAGGCGGCGGCGCCTCCCGAGCTCCTCGCTTCGGAGTCGCGCACTCACCCTCACCCAACCCTCTCCCCTTGAGGGAGAGGGCTTGTGCGTTCCGGTCGGCGGTTCAGGTGACCTTCGGCGCCAGCACCACCTGTCCTGTCTCCAGCAGCGACTTGAGGTTGGACAGGATTTTCGGCCAGCCGCCGCCCACCGCGCCGATGAACTTGGCGTTCTCGCGCTCCATGGTGTGGCTGACGGTCAGCTTCACGGCCTCGCCGGTCGGCTCCAGCTCCATGGTGCACATCGACCAGCCCTCGGCCTTGAGCTCCTCGCTCCATTCGTTGCGCCACTTGATGACCAGCAGGCGCTCGGGCTCGAAGTCGACGATCTCGCCGCTGTCGGCCACGCGGCCATCGGGGAACACCAGCTTCCAGGCGCCGCCCTTGCGCCACTCGGCTTCGGCGGTGGCGCCGAGCCAGTACTGCGACATGAACTCCGGGGTGGTCAGGGCCCGCCACAGCTCTCTGGGCGTGGTGCGGATGTAGGTCACGTAGATGAAGGTGCTGTCGGTCATGGAAGGCTCCTTTGGATCGGCCAGGCGGCGCCGTCCGCCGTCCGCGAAGACGGCGCCGGGGCCGGTGGGGTTGGGGTGGAAAAGGGGCGTCCGGTCAGGTCCCCGGCTCGCCCTCCAGCGCCCGCTTGAGGTCGGCGAGGGCCTCGATGCGGCGCCGGTCGAACTTGCCCATCCAGCGGTCGGCGATCTCCTGGATCGGCGCCGGGTTGAGGAAATGCAGCTTCTCGCGGCCCTGCTTGAGGCTGGCGACCAGATTGGCCTCCTCCAGCAGGGTCAGGTGCTTGGTCACCGCCTGTCGGCTCATGTCCAATCCCTCGCACAGTTCGGACAGGGTCTGCCCGTTGCGGTCATGCAGCCGGTCGAGGAGCTGGCGCCGACTGGGGTCGGCCAAGGCCTTGAACACGGCGTCGTCGTTCATGGCCTCAATATGCAACCAAAAAGTTGCATGTCAAGCGGCGCGCGCTCAAGCAGCGAAGCGATAGCGCAGAGGAGCAGCGTTCAAGCAGCGAAGCGATAGCGCCGACAAGAAGCCTTCAGGCGACGGCGCGCTCCAGCTCGGCGGTCAGCACGCGTTCTTCGGGATCGTCGATCGGCCTGAACAGCCGCTCGCAGAACCAGAAACCGGAAGCGGGACTGGCCCCGTCGACCATCACCCCGCCGCAGCCGCGGCCGGGGTGCACCCGGCAATGTTCCAGAGCCTCGTCCACGGCCACGCAGCGATAGGTGGAGCCCACCACCAGGACCGAGTCCGGACCGGTGGGGCCGACGCATTGGAGCCAGACGCCTGGTTGCAGCGTGCTCATCGCGCCTCCCGAAGGGATTCACAGAGACCCTATTGCGCGCCGAGTCCCTGAAGAGGGGAAGCGCTGCGACGCCGCACGGTTCCGGTCGCGTCCCGCTGCCCACGAAGTTGACAGTCCCCAACTTTTTCCGTCCGCTTCGGCGTCGCCTTTGCACTTGAGGCGTTATGGCCCTGACGCCGTCCCATCCTGGGGCGCCAGCGGGCCGGAGCGGCTGGGATGTTCGAGGAGCTGAAGCGCCTGTTCGCCACCGACGCGCCCCCACCGCGCGATGGCCTGACAGGCGGCGACGCTTCGCTGCTGGACGTGCTCGACCTCGGCCTGCTGCGCAGCGAGGCGCGGGCCGCCGACATCGCCGCCGGCCGCATCAGCGCCAAGGATCCCAATCAGAGGCGCCTGGAGGCCGCCCGGGTGTGGCGCGAGCTCGCCCGCCGCACCGGCGATCCGGTGGCCCTGCGCAACGCCGCGCTCGGCGCCGAGAAGGCGGTGCAGGGCTTCAAGAGCGAGGGCCGCACCCGGGCCTGGGCCGCCGCCCGCTGCGAACAGGCCATGAGCGCGATGCTGGGGGCCGAGCTCTATGGCGACGAGGGGCTGAACGCCGCCGCCGAGATCGCCCTCAACGACGCCGCGGCCGCCGCGCCCACCGGCGCCTGCGCCGCCATCGCCGCCGGCCAGCTGGCCCGGCTGAGGGCCCAGACCCTGTTCCGCGAAGGCGGCTACGAGGCGGTCAAGCTCGCCGCCTCCGCCTTCGACGCCCCGATCGCCGCCCTGGCCACGCACCTGCGCAGCAAGGCGGTGAGCAAGGCCCTGCTGGCCGACCTGCGCTGCCAGAGGGCCGAGCTGATGATGTCGGCCGCCGCCCGGCTGCAGGACTCGCGCCTCTACGCCCAGGCCATCGGCGAGCTCGACAAGCTGGCCGGCCGGCTCGACGCCGCCTACGAGCCCCTGGCCCGGGCCCGCGCCCTGGCCTTGGCCGCCTCCGCCCGCGTCGGCCTCGGCCGCATCCTCGGCCGCATCGAGGAGGTGGCGGAAGGGGTGGAGATGCTGGTGGCCGCCATCGACGCGGTCACCCCGGAGCACAGCCCGCTCGACTGGGCGCGGCTGCAGTACGCCCTGGCCCACGCCCTGCAGGCGCTGGGCGAGGGTTCGGAGACCGATCGCGCCTTCGAACACGCCCTGAGCTGCTACCAGCGCGCCCTGTGGGTGATCCGCGACCAGCCGGCCCTGGCCCTGCGCGCCGTCCTGTCCCAGGACCAGGCGCGCTGCCTCGCCCGGCGGGCCGAGCTGTCGGCCGAGCCCGAGCTCCTCGACGAGGCCATCCTGTTCCTGGTGCAGGACCTGCAGCTGATGCAGCCGCGCCGCGACCCGGTGGGCTGGGCCATCGCCCAGGTCAACCTGGCCCAGCTCTACGTCGCCCGGCTCGAGCTGCACGGCGGGCGCAAGGATCGCGCGGCGGCCGCCCTGGCCCTGTCGAGCGCCATCGAGGTGTTCGGCGAGCACGGCCTGCGCTCGCTGATCGACCACGCCACCGACGCCCTGTCGGCGCTGGAAATGGGACCCTCGGCCTAGCGGGTTGAGGAAAGGTGGAAGCCGGCTTTCCGCCCGCAATCCGCTCTCATTCCAAGATTCTGGAGCACGGTTCAGCGATCGGGCGATTCGGCCCGATCCCATCGTGCTCTAGCGGCCGCGCCAGCGCGTCAGGGCCCAGGCCTGCAGCGCCTGGAAGGCGGCGTGCACCAGGGCCCCCATCAGGCCCAGGATCAGGATCGCGGCGAACACCTTGGCCGTCTGCAGGCGGTTGGCGGCCTCCAGGATGCGCCACGCCAGGCCCTGGGCGCCGCCCGAGCCGGACACGAACTCGGCCACCACCGCCCCGATCACCGCCAGGCCGGCGGCGACCTTGTGGCCCTCCAGCAGGAACGGCGCCGCCGACGGCAGGCGCAGGCTGAGCAGCTTGCGCCAGCGGCTGGCGCCATAGAGGTCGAACAGGCGCTCGAGATCCGGATCGATCGCGTTGAGCCCGGTCAGGGCGCCCGAGAAGATCGGGAAGAAGGCGACCACGGCGGCCAGGCCCATCACCGCCCGCTCGGGGTGGTCGAGCCCCGCCCAGATGTTGACCTGGGGCGCGATGGCGACGATCGGCGTCACCTGCAGCACCACCGCCACCGGCCGCACCGCCTTCTCGACCAGGGGGCTCGGCGCGATCAGCAGCGCCACCAGGGTGGCCGCCGCGCTGGCGAACACCAGGGCCCCCAGCGCCATCTTCAGGGTGTTCCAGGCCGAAGCGGCCAGGACCGGCGCGTTGGCCGCCAGGGCCGCGAGGATCTGGCTCGGCGCCGGCAGCAGGTAGGGCGGCACCTTCAGCGCGCGTACGGCCAGCTCCCAGGCGCCCAGCAGCACGGCCACGAACAGCAGCGGCGCCAGCAGGTCCAGCGCCCGCTTCATGCGGCCATCGCCCGCGCCAGGGACGCCGAGACCGCCTCGACCAGGCCGCGGTAGAGGGCGGTGGTGCGGAAGCCCTCGGGCCGGGGCAGGGGGGCGTCGACCAGCGTCTCGCTGCTCAGCCGGCCGGGGCCGCGGGTCATGACGATCACGCGGGAGGCCATGTAGACGGCCTCCTCCACATTGTGGGTCACGAACACGATGGTCGGCCGCTCCTCGTCCCACAGGCGGTGGATGTCGGCGGCCAGGTCGCGGCGGGTGATCTCGTCGAGGGCGGCGAACGGCTCGTCCAGCAGCAGCAGCCGCGGGTGGGTGACCAGGGCCCGGGCCAGGGACACGCGCATCGCCATGCCGCCGGACAGCTGGGCCGGCTTGGCCTTGTCGTGGGCCGCCAGGCCGACCCGTTCGAGCTGGGTGGCCACCGCCGCGTCCCGGGTCTTCGGATCGGCGCCGGTGAGCAGCAGCGGCAGGCCCACGTTGGCGGCGACGGTCGCCCAGGGCATCAGGGTCGGCGACTGGAACACCACCGAGGCCTCGCCCCGGCCGGTCAGCCGCTCGACCGTCCCCCGGGTGGGCTGCTCCAGCCCGGCCAGCAGGCGCAGCGCCGTGCTCTTGCCGCAGCCGGACGGGCCGACCAGGGCCACGATCTCGCCGGGCTCCAGCGTCAGGCTGAACGGGCCGAGCGCCTTGCGGGCGCCATAGGCGACCTCGACCTGGTCGAGCGCGCCGGCCATCAGGGCGCGGGGGTCACGAACTGGAGGCTGTAGCCGGCCTTGTAGTCCATGGTCTTGGGATAGACCTTGGCGTCGGCGCCGACCTGGAACGCCTCGGCCCAGCGCTTGTCGCTCATGGTTCCGATCCCGGCGGTCTTGGCGTCGCCGCCGTCGACCAGCCCGGCCTGGCGCATCTTGTCCCGCGCCTGGTCGAGCACGTCCTGGGTCATGTCGGGGTTGTCCTTCAGGATCAGGGCGTCGGCGGGTTTGGGGTCGCCGTAGAGGTAGTCGTGCCAGCCCTTGGCCGAGGCCTCGACGAAGGCCTTCACCGCCGCGGGGTTGGACGCGATCAGCTTGTCGGTGGCCAGGGCCATTGCGGCGTAGCCGGGATAGCCGGCGTCAGCCAGGAGGAACACCTTGGGCTCGACGCCCCCTTCCTTCTTCAGGGTGTAGGGCTCGGAGGTGATGTAGCCCTCCTGGATGGCGCGCTTGTCGGCCAGGAAGGTGGCGTTGCTGTGAGTGTATTTGCGCACTTGGTCGTCGGTGAAGCCGAACTTCGCCTTCAGCCACGGCCAGAAAGCGGTCACCGAAGCGTCGGAGATCAGGATCGGCCGGCCCTTCATGTCGGCGAAGCCCGAGACCTTGTCCTCGGGGTGGGCCATTAGCACCTGGGGGTCTTTCTGCATGAAGGCGGCCACCGCCTTCACCGGCGCCTTCTCGGCCGCCAGGTTCAGCACGATGAAGCTGTTGGAGCCCATGCCCATGTCGACCGCGCCCGAGGCCAGCAGCTGGGGCACGTTCACAGCCGGACCGCCCTGGACGATGGTCACGTCCAGCCCGGCCTTCTTGTACTCGCCTTCGGCCAGCGCCTCGTAGAAGCCGCCGTGCTCGGCCTGGGCGTGCCAGTCGGTGGCGAAGCGGATCGGGGTCGAGGCCGGGGACGCGCTCTGCGAAGAGGCGCTCTGGGCCGTCTTGTCCGGCGAGCAGGCCGCCAGCGCCGCCGCCGCCATGAGGGCCGTGGTCAGCCCGCCCCAAAGCCCGTTCCGATACGCCATTCCGCCCCCCTTTCGAGCAGGCCGCGACGTTAGGGCAGGCAGGAGCGGCTGTCGAACGGTGACGCGTCAAAGATCACGGTGATGGGCGGAACCGGAGGGGTCAGGAACGGTTCAGCACCCGTCCGGAGGTCCCCAGATGCAGTCGTCGCCGTCGTTCGCTTCAGTCATGACCCGCCCGCGCCAGGGCAAGCGCCGGAAGCCGGCGGACCTGATCCTCGGCGTGTTCACCGACGGGATCGGCTGGAAGGTCTATTCCCAGTTCGACGCGGCCGATGCCTATCCGACCCGTGGCGACGCCCTGGCCGCCGCCGAGACCCGCGCCTTCGCCGCCGCCAAGGCGGGCCGCAAGGTCGAGCTGTTCGTCGAGGACGAGGACGGCGCGCTCGGCCAAGCCCGCCTCGACTGACCCGCCTCGACCGACTCGCCTCGACTGACCTCCTGGATCAGCGGCCGTAGTAGCCGCCCTGATTGGCCGGGTAGCCCTGCTGCTGCGGATAGTAGGGCTGCTGGCCATAGCTCGGGGCGTATGCCGAGCGGGGCTGGGCGTAGGGCTGCGGCGCATAGCCCTGCTGCGCATAGGCCTGGGGATAGGGCTGCGGCGCGTACTGCGGCTGGGCATAGGGCTGCTGCTGGTACGGCTGGGGCTGGTACTGCGGCTGCTGATAGCCCTGCGGCGGATAGGCGGGCTGCTGCTGGTAGGCCTGGGGCGGGGCGTAGTCGTTCTGCGCGGCGCTGTAGGGCTGCGGCGGAGGCTGCAGCTGCGGCTGCGCATAGGCGGGGGCCGGCGCCTGGGCATACTGGCGGGGCGCCGGAGCCGGCGTGGTAGGCGGCCCGGGCGGCCGCGGCGCAGCGGCCAGGGCCGGAGCCAGGGGCGCCGCGGCGATGTCGTCATCCTCGCGCGCGACGCCGCTGGGCGCGGGCTTGCCGTAGGCAGCCGCCTGCTCGGGGCCGATCGCATCGGCCTCCTGCAGCTTGGGCGCGGGGACGGTCTCCAGCCCCGGTCCGCCTCCGGCCGCGTTGGCGATGCATTTGCCGGTGTCCGACACCGCGTGGCGGCCGGCGCAGTAGGCGTCCTCGTAGTTCGGGCCGGCCACGGCCAGGCACTGGTTGAGGTTCAGCTTGGCCATCTTCAGGCAATCGGCGGCCGAGGCGTCGTGCAACAGGGTCTCGTACTGCGCCTCCATGCCGTCGCCGGTGCGGCCGAGGATGGCCAGGGCCGCGAGCGCCAGCCCGCGCACCACGTCCGGCGCGGGTGCCACGGCGGCGGCGTCGGCGCCCTGGGCCGTCGGATTCTGGGGAGCGGCCACCAGGCTGTCGAGCAGCTTGGCCTTGGAGGGCGTGGTGGCGAAGCGCATCTGGCCGGCCGAGGTCTTGGCCCCGTCGAGCACGCCTTGCGGATCGGCCACGGGCGACTTGGACCAGGCCTGGCCCTGGATGTCGTAGGCGGCCTTGGTCACCGCCTTGCCGGCGGCCATCAGGGCCTCGCCCTGGGCCTTCAGCACCCCGGCGGCGTCGGCCGCCGCGGCGTCGGCCCCGCGCACCTGCATGATCCGCGCCGGATCGGCCGAAAGGCCGTCGGCGAAGGCCGGGTTCTGGATGGCGCGCACGCCGTCGACGAACGCTTGGTTGCGCAGGGCGATCAGGGCCGCATAGGCGACGATGCCCTCCTCCAGCTGGCGCGGGTGGTAGGCCGCGCCGAGCCTGACCGCGCGGTTCACGGCGGCGGCGCCGGTGAAGGCCGGGTCGATGCCGCCGGCGCGGCGCACATAGTTCTCGTAGGCGCTGGCGGCGTCGGTCACGCGCCGACCGAGTGCGGTGAAGAAGGCGCTTTCCTGGGGAGTCAGGTCGGCCGCGGGCGGCGCCTTGGCCTCGGTCAGGACCCTGACCGGCGCCGGCTCGCCTTTGGCCGCCGGCGCATCGGCCTTGTCCGGGGCGGGGGCCTGCACGATCTTGACCGTCGTCGTCGAAGCGTCGGCCTTGGGCCCTGGGAGCTCGGCCGCCGACGCGTCGTCCTCGTCGAGTGGAACGGCATGTTCAGGGGCTTCGCGCACGGCAATTTCGGCGTGGACTTGGAAGGCCAAGCCAACGAGCAGAGCGGCTGCGGCGCCGCCGTAGATCAGCGATTTCATGACTCCGCCCCTTCGACGGGTGTCCTTAGGCCAGCGAATACAGTCAATTACTCGCCAACCGCACGGATCGGTCAGCGTATACTGATCGAATAATGGTAAGCGTGCCCCTGGAACCCGAACAGTGAATTTTTCTTACTGCACAGCTAAACGCAACTGCGCGTTCAGGAGGCCATCTCTATTCTGAACAACGGATGAATTGCGGCCGTCAGGTGGCCGACATGAGGAGGAATTTTGACCGTTTGAGATCACAGGATAGTGAGCGCAAATATTCGCGGTCAGTCCGCCGCGGCGGCGGCTCCGCGCGCGCCGGCCAGGCCGCCGAACGCCCCGACCGCGACCACGAGGCCGAACAGGGCGGCCCACATCATCACCGTGGTCATCGGCAGGGCCGTGCCGTTGGCCATCAGCGCCACCAGCCCCGAGCCGACCGCCGCCGAGCCCCATTGCAGAAGGCTGAGCAGCGACGAGGCCGTGCCGGCCACCGGCCCGTGGTTGTGCAGGGCGGTCACCGTCGCCGGGCCGCCGACCAGGCCGAAGGAGGCGAGGAACAGGAACAGCGGGCCGATCAGCACCGCCACCCCCACGTGCCCGGTGGCGGCGCAGGCGAACAGGATCACCGCATTGACCGCCTGCAGGGCGCTGCCGGCCATGATCAGGCGCCGGGCCTGGAAACGGCGCATCAGGTTCGGCGCGAACTGCGCCAGGGAGATGAAGCCGATGGCGTTGGAGGCGTAGATGGCGCCGTAGAGGCTGGGCGGGGTGTGGTCGATCTTGATGAACACGAACGACGAGTCGGCGATGTAGGCCGAGAAGGCCAGCTGCATGAAGGCGATCACCGCCACGGCGCCGATGAAGGTGCGGTCCCGGATCAGGCGGCCGTAGATGCCCAGCACCTTGGACACATGGGTCACGGTGCGGTGGACCGGGTCGCGGGTTTCGGGGATCAGCGCCAAGAGGCCGCTGGCCAGGAGGCCGTAGGCGGCGGCGAACCAGAAGATGAAGCGCCAGGACACCACGGTGATCAGGGCCGAGCCCAGCACGGGCGACAGGATCGGGCTGAGGCCCAGGACCATGACGCGCAGGGCCAGCAGCCGCGCCGCCTCATGGCCGGTGTAGCGGTCGCGGATGGTGGCGGCGCTGATGGCGATGGCCGAGCCTGAGCCCAGGCCCTGCAGGAACCGGCCGACGATCAGCACCGACGGCGTCGTGGCCAGGGAGCAGGCGACCGACGCCAGCACGAACAGCATCATCCCGCCCAGGAGCGGCGGCTGGCGGCCGAAGCGGTCCGACAGCGGGCCGTAGAACGGCTGGCCGAGCATGAGGCCCAGGAAGAAGGTGGTCATGCTCCATTCGGCCTGGCCCTGGGTCGCGTGCAGGTCTCGCGCGATCATCGGCAGGGCCGGCAGGTACATGTCGATCGCCATGGGTCCGGCGGCGCTGAGCGCGCCCAGGACGAGGGCGAAACGGGCCATGGTGCGGTCCAACGGCGTTCCCCCGGGGCGGCACGCGCCCCTCTCCACAGAAAAATTCGTCTCCGGACTATAGGCGGCGCCTTGTAATTTCAAGGCGATGCGGCTTTACGCCGGTTCTCCAGAGCACAAGTTCACCTTTTCGCCTCTAGTTTGAGGTTACAGGACGGACAGAGGCGGCTAGGCTGCCAACTGCGATTCCGCCTATTGGGAGAAACACTATGGCCGAAACGAAAAAGCCGAACGCCCTGCAGCAGCCTCTGCAACCCTCCGCCGAACTGGCGGCAGTGGTGGGCTCCGGCAAGCTCGCCCGCGGCGAAGTGGTCTCGAAGATCTGGGACTACATCAAGAAGAACAACCTGCAGAACCCCGCCAACAAGCGCGAGATCCTCGCGGACGCCAAGCTCAAGCCGGTGTTCGACGGCAAGGACAAGGTCAGCATGTTCGAGATGAACAAGCACCTCGCCAAGCATCTGAAGTAGCCGGCGCCGACACGGCGGATAGTGCGGGCGCCGGCCGCAGGCCGGGCGCCCCCAGTCCGCCACGCCCAGTTCATCGCGCTCAGCGAAACGAGGCCCCGCTCGCCAGCGGGGCCTTTGCTTTGTCGGGATGCTAAGCCTGGCTTACTTTTTCTTCCCGGCCTTGGCCGCGACGTGCGGCTTGGCCGCCTGCACCTCGATCTCCACCAGCTGGCCGGCGCCGACCAGGGAGGCCACCTGGCTGGTGACCCGCGCGGGCTTGTTGGGCTGGTCGGCCGTGCCGAACTTGGTGCTGTAGGCGGCCATCATGCCGGCGAAGTCCATCTTGCCGCCCATGTCCGGGTCGCCGACCATATAGACCCGCATCTGCACCACGTCGGCGAAGCTGAAGCCGTGGGCCTTGAGCTCGTCCTCCAGGCGCTGCAGCACGCCCATGGTCTGGGTCTTGGTGTCGCCGAACGAGGCCTTGGTCCCCTTGGGCGCGGCCTGATCGACCACCGGCGGCGTCATGCCCGAGACATAGAGGGTGTCGTAGCCGGCGGGGACGAACACCGAGGAGGCGATCGCCGCCTTGGCGCCGCCGTTGTGCTCGACCTTGGTCTGGGCTTGGGCCGAAACGGCGCCCAGCAAGGCGACGGCCAAGGCGGCGGTGAGAACTTTCAAGGACATGGAGGCTCCTGACGCTGGGTAGGGACAACGGAGCCACTGTCGGGATCGGCTGGCGGGCGCCCACGGCAAAGCCGCCGCCCGCGCCATTCTTCGCGCGATTGCCGGAAATCTAGGCGAGGGCCTTGCGCATCCGCCGCAGGGGGACCTGCGGGCCCGCCCGGGTCGGCGCAGCGAAGGCCTCGACCACCGCGTAGCCGCAGGCGCGATAGAGCGGCTCGCCCGCCAGGGTGGCCGCCAGTTCGCAGGCGGTGAAGCCCTCGGCCCCCGCCGCCGCCTCGCAGGCCTGCAGGATCGCCCGGCCCACGCCCCGCCTCTGCCAACCCGGTCGGGTGTACATGGCCCGCACCCGCGCCGGCTCGCGATCGGGATCGAGCAGGGCGGCGTCGCGGCCCGCGGAATGGTCCCCGCCGAACAGGGTCGCCCGCCGGCTCCAGCCGCCGCAGCCGACCGCCACGTCGTCCTCCTCGACCACGAAATAGGTGCCGTCGGCGATCAACTGGGTGTCCAGGCCCATCACCTCGCGCGAGGCTTCGATCTCGTCCGGCGACAGGAAGGGCTTCTGCAGCTCGTCAATGGCCGCCTGCATCAGCTCGCGCAGCACCGGGATGTCGTCCCGGGCGGCGGGGCGGATGGCGAAGCGGGGCCTCTGGGCCTCGGCGGCCAGGGCGTCGGGGTGCTCTTCGGTCCAGGGGCCGGCGCTCATGCGATCTTCCACTCGGCCCCGCCCATGCGGCGCCGCCCGACGCCTTGGTTCATGTCCGCCCTCCGCACGATCATCCCGGAGAGGATGGGGAGGCGGCGCCGGCGTGGCCGGCGGCTTTCGGACGCGCTGTGTCCGCCCCCAGGGGCTCGGTGACCAGGGGGTAGAGCGAGGCGACCAGCAGGGCCGCCATGGTCCAGTTGAAGGCCTTCAGGTGGCCGGGCTTCTTGAACCAGCGGCGGATGCCCGAGCCGAACCCGGTCCAGGTCAGGGCGCAGGGCACGTTGATGATCATGTAGGCGACGGCGATGATCGCCACGTCGACGACGAAGTGGTCGTGCTCGGCGTAGGTTCCCACGGCGCCGAGGGCCATCACCCAGGCCTTGGGATTGATCCACTGGAAGGCGACGGCGCCCAGGAACGACATCGGCTTCTCGCCGGTCACCGCGACGCCCGGACCCTTGGCGGTGACCATGCGCCAGGCAATGTAGAGGATGTACGCCGCCGCGCCCCAGCGCAGCACGGCGAACAGCAGGGGCGAGGCCTTCAGCACCTGGGCGAGGCCCAGGCCCACCGCCAGGGTCATGGCGCCGAAGCCCAGCACCACCCCGGACATGTGCGGGACGGTGCGCCTCAGGCCGAACACCGCGCCCGAGGCCATCATCATCAGGTTGTTGGGCCCCGGGGTGATCGAGGACACGGCGGCGAACACCAGGAAGCCGGCGAACAGGGCGGGGGACATCACGGCGGCGTCGCCCTCACGCCGCCGGGCTGCAGCCGGGGTGCGGCTTGCGCACGCGCTCGCTCGAGGCGGGGTCCTTCAGCAGCTTGACGGCCGGACGGACCGGGCGCGGCGCGAAATTGCCGCCGCAGTTGGGGCACACCCCGCCGAGCGGCCCATCGACGCAGTCGGCGCAGAAGGTGCATTCGTAGGTGCAGATGCGGGCCAGCGGGCTGTCGGGCGGCAGGTCGCGGTCGCAGCATTCGCAGTTGGGTCTCAGCGCAAGCATGGGGACTCCTGGGCGCCTCTGAACTGAACCATTGTCGGGCCAAAGAAAAGGGCCCCCGGCCGAAGCCGGGAGCCCTGATCGGAAGCGCCGTCCGCTTGAGCGGCGGTCAGGACTCCGTGGCCGGCACGGCCGCGGCGATGGTGGCCCCCTTGGGCGGCATGTGCTTGCGGATCATGGCCAGGCACAGGAGGCTGAGGAACATGGTCACCCCGAAGCCGGCGAAGAAGCCGTGGGGGCCGGCGGCGTGCAGCAGGTAGACGCCGACCAGGGGGCTGACGATCGAGCCGATCCGGCCGAAGCCCACCGCCCAGCCCACGCCCGCGCCGCGCATCTCGGTCGGATAGACGAAGGCCGCCAGGGCGTACATCGTCGTCTGCACGGCGTTGATGAAGCCGCCCTGGAAGAACAGGGCCGCCAGCAGGCTCGTGGCGCTCTGGGTCGGGTCCAGCGGGATGAAGTATAGCCAGACCGAGGCGGCGATGGCGCCGGCGGCCAGGACGATCAGCGACGCCTTGGAGCCGAAGGTGTTGAAGCAGGCCGCGCCGCCGAGGGCCGCGATGATGCCGCCGACGTTGAACCACATCAGGCCGGTGCCGGTCATCGGACCGGGATAGTGCGCCTCGCCGAGGATCGCCGGCAGCCAGTTGATGACGCCGTAGACGCTGAGCAGGGTGAAGAACATCGCGCCCCACAGGCCGATGGTGTCCTGCAGGTATTCCTTGGAGAACAGGGTGCCCACGCCGACCTTGATCTTGGCCGGCTTGTCGAGGCTGTCGACGGCCGGCAGGTTCGGGTCGATGGGGTTGCCGAACTTGGCCATCAGCTTGACCAGGTCGGCCTTGCGCTCTTCGCGCACCGCCAGGTAGCGGGGCGATTCCGGCAGCAGGAAGAACATCAGCACGGCGATGGCGAGCGGCACGAGGCCGGCCATGAAATAGAGGTTCTGCCAGTGTTCGGCCGGCACGCCCGAGGCCAGGAAGCCGCCCAGGGTGCCGCCGATCGGGATGCCGACGATGCCCGAGGTGACCGCCATCGGGCGGTAGCGCTGGGGCGTCAGCTCGGCCAGAAGGGCCGCGGCGTTGGGCATGCAGCCGCCCAGGCCCATGCCGCCGACGAAGCGCAGCACCGTCATGACCGGGATGTTGGCGATCAGGGCGATCAGCACGGTGGGGATGGCGAACAGCAGGACGCAGCCCATCAGGGTCGGGCGCCGGCCGGCCTTGTCGCCGACTATGCCGAACAGGATGGTGCCGATCATCATGCCGGCGTAGCCCATGATGGAGACGATGGTGAAATCGTCACGGCTCACGTGCCACATCTTCACCAGCATCGGGATCGAGGCCGGCAGCGCCTGGTTGGCGAAGCCGTCGAGGATGATGGCCAGGGCCGCGATGAACACCGCGGCGATCTGGTAGGGGGACCACGCCCCCGCGTCGATCGTACGGCTGATGTCGGTGACGCCGCCAGGAGCGGCTGCAGAACGGGCCAATTCGTCCCCCTATAAGATGCTTTTTGCTTGCGCCACTTGGCTTTGGCTCACGGGCCGCCGCCGTTGGCCGGTATTGATGGCGCCATCGCGCGCGTTTGGCGAGGGCGGATTGCGCCGCCGCCGTCAGAATGTGACTCGTCAACCCCGCCGGCGGGGGCCGGTGGCGCGCGGTCCTGCGCGGGGTCAGGCCTTGGCCAGCGCCGCCGCGGCCGCGGCGAAGTCGGAGTCCGTGCGCGAGCTGCGGCCGATCCACCAGGCGCAGAGGCCGGCCAGCGCCATCAGCGGGGCCATCACCTCCAGCACCTGGGTCGGGCCGAGGCCCGCGCCGAGCATGGCCCCGGCCAGCAGCGGGCCGGTGGCCGAGCCGATCCGCCCGACGGCCAGGGCGAAGCCGACGCCGGTGCCGCGCACATAGGTCGGGTAGATCCCCGGCGACAGGGCGTACATGATCGCCTGCGAACCCGAGACGGTCAGGCCGACCAGGCCCGCCACAGCCAGGGACAGGGGCATCTGGGCCGGGGCCGCGGCCAGGATCACCAGCGCGACGATGCCCGAGCCGAACACGCCGATGATGCTGGCCGAGCGCAGGGACGGCCGGTCGATCAGCATGCCCGCGACGATCGCGCCGAGGACCGACAGGAGGTTGTAGGCCATCTGCGCCAGGGACGCGTCGGGCCCCGGCAGGCCCTTGGCCTTGAGCAGCGACGGCAGCCAGCTGAGCAGGATGTACTGGGTGATCAGCGCCGACAGGAAGCACAGCCACATCACCCCGGTCTGGGCCGCGCGGCCCTCGCCGAACAGGGCCAGGGCGGTGGACGGCTTGTCGGCCTTGTTGGCCAGCGGCTTGAGGTTGGGCACCAGGGCGATGATGCAGGGCACCGCGATCAGCGGCACGGCCGCGCCCAGGTAGTAGATGTTGCGCCACAGTTCGGGATGCGCGGGATTGGCCCAGCTGAAGGCGGCGAAGCTCACCGTGGCGCCGCCGATCGGCATCGCCGAGTAGAGCACGCCCACCGCCGTGTTGCGCCGCTCGGGGCTGACGTTCTCCACCGCGATGGCGATCATGTTGGCGTAGCAGCCGCCGAGCCCGAGGCCGGTCAGGAAGCGCATCCACAGCAGCATGTTGGCGTCGGTCGAAAACACGGTCAGGGCCGAGAACAGGCCGAACAGCGCCACCGACCAGACCAGCACCCACTTGCGGCCGACCAGATCCGACAGGCGCCCGCCGATCATCGCGCCGAAGAACAGGCCGAAGGTGCTCATCGAGGCGAACAGGCCCTTGGTGCCGATGAAGCCGCCCCAGAAGCCCTCGCCCGTGGTCAGGTGGAACAGCGGCGCCAGCACCGGCATGGTCACGCCGGGCGCCTGCAGGTCGATGCCCTCGCCGAACGAGGCCAGGCAGCACGCCGCCACTACCCAGGCCCCGCGGCTCGCTCCAGCGCTCGACGCCATATTGGTTTCCTCCGAGAAGTATTTTTCCCGAGTTCGGGCCAAACCGGGTCCAAAGGCAACCGAAATCTTACCCGATCCCGGTTGGCCTCGCTCGGCCGCCGCGCGCCAACGCGATCCGCGGATGAGGCTGCAGTAGTCGCCGCGGTGGAAGTGCGGATCCTTGTCCGCCAGCACGTCCGCGTTGACGTTGCCGAAGGTGGTCTCCGGCTTGTCCCTGACCGTCGTAGAAGGCCTGGATGAGATCCTCCTCGAAATCCGACGAGCGGGGATAGGCGCGCGTGACGGCGTCCCGCTGGGGCGCCGGGAATTCGTCGTAGCCGATCCCGACCACGTCCATCACCACGCCTGTCGTGACGAGGGTGATGACCGGATGCAGGTGGCCTCCGCGCGCGGTCAGCCTACGCAGGCGACGGCTCTCGCGCTTAGATAGGCTGGGAAGTCGGTGTAACCCATCTCGCCGTGGCGGGTGTAGTAGGTCGACCGGTCCGCCGCGGCCACAGGCCAGCCGTGGGCCACACGTTCGGCGAGGTTATGGGCCTGCCGAAGGCGATCTGGTCCACCAGGCCGGTGTCGAGCGCCGCCTGGGCGTCGGCGCGGCTGGTCAAGCCGCCGCACCAGATGATGGCGCCGGGAAACGCCGCCCGAACCCTGGCCAGCAGAGCATGGCCGAGGTGGTGCGCCCCTGATCGAACAGGGCGCCCATCACGCCCACGAGCTCGACGAGGCCCACAGGCTGTTGCCGTGCGAAGTCGTCGTTCGGGATCGTCCCGCCTGAGCGTTCGCGCCCGCCCCGCTACCGGCCGCCGTAGCCGCCGATGACCGGCAGGACCTCGCCGGTGATGTAGCTGGACAGCTGGGGCGAGGCGAGGAACACGAACGCGGGGGCGATCTCCTCGGGCTGGGCCGGGCGGCCCATGGGGCTGTCGGCGCCGAACCGCTCGACCGCCTCGGCCTCCTTGTCGGAGGGGTTCAGCGGGGTCCACACCGGGCCCGGCGCCACGCAGTTCACCCGGATGCCCTTGCCGATCAGGTTCGAGCCGAGCGAGCGGGTGAAGGCGTGGATGGCGCCCTTGGTGGCCGAGTAGTCGAGCAGGTCTCTGTTGCCCATGATGCCGGTGACCGAGCCGCAGTTGACGATCGCCGAGCCCGGCTCCATGTGCGACGCCGCCGCCTGGGCCATGTGGAAGTAGCCGTAGAGGTTGGTCTTCACCGTGGCGTCGAAGTGCTCCTCGGTCAGGTCCTCGAAGTCGTGGTCGTGCACCTGGAAGGCGGCGTTGTTGACCAGGACGTCGATCCGGCCGAACCCGGCCAGCACCTGCTCGACGGCGGCGAAGCAGAACTCGCGGTCGCGCACGTCGCCGCGGATCAGCAGGCACTTGCGGCCCTCCCGCTCCACGACGCGCCGGGTGTCCTCGGCGTCCTGGTCCGACGACAGGTAGACGATGGCGACGTCGGCCCCCTCGCGGGCGAACAGCACCGCCACGGAGCGGCCGATGCCGGAGTCGCCGCCGGTGATGATGGCCACCTTGTCCTGCAGCTTGCCCGAGCCCTGGTAGTAGGGCGCGTCGTACATCGGCTGCGGCGCCAGTTCGGCCTCGAGGCCGGGCTTCTCCTGGTGCTGCCTGGGGAACGGCGGCTCCGGATAGCGGCGGGCGCCGGCCTGCATGGCGCCCTGCTGTTTGGGCTTGAACGACTTGTCTTCCTCGGCGCGGCGCTCGGCGGCCTCGACCTGGTCCTGGATGCGGCGCTGCCAGCGGGCGGCGGCGTCGCCTTGGGAAGGGGTTTCGTCGGACATGGAAGGGTCTCCCGATCGGGATGGATGAGGTCTTGCCAGGAAAACGGGCGGGCGCGGGCCGGGTTCGCAGGCCTGATCGACGATCAGGTTCGGCGGCTAATCGACAGCCGTGCGGAATTGCTGTTCAGATCGCCGCCGCAAACCACCAAGCCCTTTGGGACAAGACCTTTCGGGGGAGACCTATGAAGCGACTTCTGACCGCCGCCGTGATCGGCGCGGGCCTGCTGGCCGCGGCGCCCGGCGCCTTCGCCGCGGAATATGCGGTGATCAAGCTGGACAAGACCGTCGATGCGCCGATCGACCAGGTGTGGGCCAAGGTGGGCGGCTTCTGCGCCATCCAGGACTGGCTGAAGCAGCTGACGCCGTGCGTGCTGGTGGGCGACGGCGGGGTGGGCAGCCAGCGCAAGCTCGGGCCCAAGGCGTTCATCGAGGTGAACGTGGCGACCACCAAGTACAGCTACACCTACGCCCAGCCGGACAACAAGATCCTCTACCACGGCACCCTGTCGGCCGAGCCGATCGACAAGGGCCACACCAAGCTGATGTACACCCTGATCTGGGACGACGAGCCCGACGGCGACCAGGCCGCCAAGGACAAGGACCGGGCCCAGCGCACCGCCAGCTTCACCACGGCGCTGAACAACATGAAGGCCCTGTCGGAAGGGAAGTAAGGCTCGCGATCGCGACCTCCCTCGTGAGCCGCGGCGAACGGGGGAGGCGGCATTTTTTGTTGCCGCTCCGACATCGAGCGGCGTTATGCTCCACCCCTCAGTGCCATGGCGTTCGGGCCGGCGAAGTGGGCGGATCGATCCCTCGTTTCGCCCTCTGCAAAGGTGGCGTGCGATGGATACCCAGACCCCTCCGGGCGCCGGCGTCGCGCCTGATCCCGACAAGCTCAACGCCTTCCTCGGCAAGATGGTGGGCGACATGGGGGCGGCCATATCGGCGGCCCTGGTGGTGCTCGGCGACCACCTCGGCCTGTACAAGGCGCTGCAGACGCACAGCCCGGCCGACTCCGTGGACCTCGCCCGCGCCACCGGCCTCAACGAGCGGCTGATCCGCGAGTGGCTGGCCGCCCAGGCGGCCGCCGAGTACGTCACTTATGACGCCGCGACCGGCAAGTTCTCGCTCTCGCCCGAGCAGGCCATGGTGTTCGCCGACGAGGACAGTCCGGCGTTCATGGCCGGCGGCTTCGAGATGCTGTCGGCGGCGTTCAAGGACGAGCCCAAGGTGATGAAGGCCTTCCAGTCGGGCCTGGGCCTGGGCTGGCACGAGCACGACGTCTGCCTGTTCCGCGCCACCGAGCGGTTCTTCCGTCCCGGCTACAACGCCAACCTGGTGTCGAACTGGATCCCGGCGCTGGACGGGCTGGAAGAGCGGCTCAAGGCCGGCGCCCGGGTCGCCGACGTGGGCTGCGGCCACGGCGCCTCCACCGTGCTGATGGCCCAGGCCTACCCGGCCTCGCGCTTCACCGGCTTCGACTACCACGGCCCCTCGATCGAGCGCGCCGGCAAGGCGGCGGCCGAGGCGGGAGTGACCGACCGGGCCGGCTTCCAGGTCGCCTCGGCCCAGGACTACCCGGGCGAGGACTTCGACCTCGTGTGCATCTTCGACGCCCTGCACGACATGGGCGATCCGGTGGGCGCCGCCGAGCACATCCGCCGCAGCCTGAAGCCGGACGGAACCTGGCTCCTGGTCGAGCCCTTCGCCCACGACAACCTGGCCGACAACCTGAACCCGGTGGGGCGGATGTTCTACTCCGCCTCGACCATGATCTGCACCCCGGCCTCCCAGAGCCAGGACGTGGGTCTGGCGCTCGGCGCCCAGGCCGGCGAGGCGCGCCTGCGCAAGGTGGCCGAGGCGGCCGGCTTCAGCCGCTTCCGCCGGGCGACCGAGACGCCGTTCAACCTGGTGTTCGAGGTGCGGCCTTAGGGGCCAGGTCGCAGAGCCTAATCCACCACCCGCACCGCGCCCTTGTCGGCGCTGGCGGCGAAGTGGGCGTAGGCCTTGAGCGCCGTCGACACCTTGCGCGGACGCGCTTCCGCCGGCCGCCAGCCCACCTTGTTGCGCTCGGTCCAGCGGTGCTCGAGGGTGATGTCGTCCACGCGCAGGTGGATGGTGCGGTTCGGGATGTCGATCTCGATCACGTCGCCGTCTTCCACCAGGCCGATGGTCCCGCCCTGGGCCGCCTCGGGCGAGACGTGGCCGATGGAGAGCCCAGAGGTTCCTCCTGAAAAACGTCCGTCGGTGATCAGGGCGCAGGCCTTCCCCAGGCCCTTCGACTTCAGGTAGCTGGTCGGGTAGAGCATCTCCTGCATGCCCGGCCCGCCCTTGGGGCCCTCGTAGCGGATCACCACCACGTCGCCGGCCACCACCTTGCCGCCGAGGATCGCGCTGACCGCGTCCTCCTGGCTCTCGTAGACCTTGGCCGGACCGATGAAGGTCAGGTTCGAGTCGTCGACGCCCGCGGTCTTCACGATGCAGCCGTCGATGGCCAGGTTGCCGGAGAGCACCGCCAGGCCGCCGTCGTGCGAGAACGGGGTCTTGGCCGAGCGGATCACGCCCTTTTCGCGGTCGAGATCGAGCTCGTCCCAGCGGCGCGATTGACTGAAGGCCACCTGAGTCGGCACCCCGCCCGGAGCGGCCATGTAGAACTCGCGCACGCTCTCGGAATTGGTGCGGGCGATGTCCCAGCGGCCGAGCGCCTCGCCCATGCTGGCGCTGTGCACGGTGGGGCAGTCGGCGTGGATCAGGCCGGCGCGGTCGAGTTCGCCGAGGATGGCCATGACGCCGCCCGCGCGGTGCACGTCCTCCATGTGCACGTCGCTCTTGGCCGGCGCGACCTTGCACAGGCACGGGGTGGAGCGCGACAGGCGGTCGATGTCGGCCATGGTGAAGTCGACCCCGCCCTCGTAGGCGGCGGCCAGCAGGTGCAGCACGGTGTTGGACGAGCCGCCCATGGCGATGTCGAGCCGCATGGCGTTCTCGAAGGCCCTGAAGCTGGCGACGTTGCGCGGCAGGACGCTCTCGTCCTCCTGGTCGTAATACCGATGGGCGAGGTCCACCGCGAGGCGGCCGGCCTCCAGGAACAGGCGCTCGCGGTCGGCGTGGGTGGCCAGGGTCGAGCCGTTGCCGGGCAAGGAGAGGCCGAGCGCCTCGGTCAGGCAGTTCATCGAGTTGGCGGTGAACATGCCCGAGCACGAGCCGCAGGTCGGGCAGGCCGAGCGTTCGATGGTCTTGACGTCCTCGTCGCTCACCGTGTCGTCGGCGGCGGCGACCATGGCGTCGATCAGGTCCAGCGCCACTTCCTTGCCCTTCAGCACCACCTTGCCGGCCTCCATCGGCCCGCCGGAGACGAACACCGCGGGGATGTTGAGGCGCATGGCGGCCATCAGCATGCCGGGGGTGATCTTGTCGCAGTTGGAGATGCACACCATGGCGTCGGCGCAGTGGGCGTTGACCATGTATTCGACGCTGTCGGCGATCAGCTCGCGCGAGGGCAGGCTGTAGAGCATGCCGTCGTGGCCCATGGCGATGCCGTCGTCCACGGCGATGGTGTCGAACTCCTTGGCCACGCCGCCGGCGCGCTCGATCTCGCGAGCAACCAACTGGCCGAGGTCCTTCAGGTGCACGTGCCCCGGCACGAACTGGGTGAAGGAGTTGACCACGGCGATGATCGGCTTGCCGAAGTCGGAGTCCTTCATGCCTGTGGCGCGCCACAGGCCGCGCGCGCCGGCCATGTTGCGGCCGTGGGTGGAGGTGCGGGAGCGGTAAGCCGGCATCAGGGACCCTTTCAGATGGGGACCGCACATAGTGCGCTCTTCGCCGGCCGTCTACACGCCCCACGTCTCCTTATCTGGGCGCGCGCTAGAGCGGCGACCACTCCGGCCGGTCGTCGAACGGGGCGAACAGGGCGTCGAGCCTCGCCTCCGTCACGTCCTCCAGCCGTCCTGGGGTCCAGCGCGGCGCATTGTCCTTGTCGACCACCACGGCCCGCACGCCCTCCTGGAAGTCCGGCGAGGCGATGATGCGGCAGGCCAGGCGGTATTCCAGGGCGATCTCGTCGGCGAAGGACGGCTTTTCCCGCGCCTGGCGCAGCTCGCGCAGGGCGACCTTCATCGAGGTCGGCGACTTGGCGGCGAGGATGGTCGCCTGTTCCTGCGCCCAGGACGAGCCGGCCTTCAGCGCCGCCACGATGTCTTCCACCGTGGCGTGCTCGAAATAGCCGTCGAGCGCCTTCTGCTTGCCGGCCAGCGGGGCGGGGCCAGGATCGGAGGAGAAGCGGGCGAGGGTCTTGGCCGCCCCGTCCGGCGCGACGACCAGCAGGGCCTTGAGCGCCTCGACCTTGCCGCTCTCCACATGGTGGGTGCAGAGGTTCAGGTGCAGGCAGTCGGCGGCCTTCAGCTGGGCGCCGGCCAGGGCCATCCAGGTTCCCATCTCGCCGGGCAGGCGCGACAGCACCCAGCCCATGCCGACGTCGGGGAACAGGCCGATGCCGGTCTCGGGCATGGCGAACAGGGTGCGCTCGGTGGCGACGCGGTATCGGGCGTAGACCGACAGCCCCACCCCGCCGCCCATGGTGACGCCGTCCATCACCGCACAGATCGGCTTGGGATAGGCCTGCAGCAGCGCGTTCATCCGGTATTCGGCGAGGAAGAAGGCGGCGCCGGCGTCCGGATCGCTGCGCCCGGCCTCGGCCATCATGCGGATGTCGCCCCCGGCGCAGAAGCCACGCTCGCCGGCATGGTCGATCAGCACCAGCTCCACCGCCGGATCCTCGCGCCAGGCCAGGAGCGCGGCGCTCAGCGCCAGGCACATGGGCGTGGTCAGCGAATGCAGCGCCTTTGGCCGGTTCAGCGTCAGCCGGCCGACCCGGCCTTCGACGCGGGCGATGATCTCGGGGACGGCGGAGAGGGTCATCGCATCGTCGGCATGATGAACCCGCCGCCCTCGGCGCCGTCCTCGGGCCAGCGGGCGGTGACGGTCTTGACCTTGGTGTAGAAGCGCACGCCGTCCATGCCGTGCTGGTTGGCGTCGCCGAAGGCCGAGCGCTTCCAGCCGCCGAAGCTGTAGTAGGCCAGGGGCACGGGGATCGGGATGTTGATCCCGACCATGCCCGCCTGGACCTTGCTGGCGAACTCGCGGGCGGCGCGACCCGAGCGGGTGAAGATCGAGACGCCATTGCCGTAGGCGTGGCGCGAGGGCAGGGCGATGGCCTCCTCCAGCGTGTCGGCGCGCACGATCTGCAGCACCGGGCCGAAGATCTCGTCCTGGTAGGTCTTCATCTGCGGCGTCACGCGGTCGAACAGGGTCGGGCCGCTGAAGAAGCCGCCCTCGTGGCCCTGCAGGGCGAAGCCGCGCCCGTCGCGCACGAGCTCGGCGCCCTCGTCGACGCCCATCTGGATATAGCCCTCGACCTTGGCCCGGTGCGCCGCGCTGACCAGCGGCCCGTATTGGGCGTCCGGATCGGTGGAGACGCCCACCTTCAGGCTCTCGATCTCGGCCAGCAGCCGCTCGCGCAGGGCCTCGGCGGTCCGCTGGCCCACCGGCACGGCCACCGGCATGGCCATGCAGCGTTCGCCGGCCGAGCCGTAGGCGGCGCCGATGATGTCCTTGGTCGCCTGGTCGAGGTCGGCGTCGGGCAGGACGATCCCGTGGTTCTTGGCCCCGCCCATGGCCTGCACCCGCTTCCCGTTGGCGGCGGCGCGGGCGTAGACGGCGTGGGCCACGTCGGAGGAGCCGACGAAGCTGATGGCGGCGACGTCGGGATGGTCGATCAGGGCAAGGGTGGCGGCCTTGTCGCCATGCACCACCTGCAGCACGCCCGCCGGGGCGCCCGCCTCCAGCATCAGCTCGGCCAGGCGCACGGGCACCGAGGGGGCCTTCTCCGAGGGCTTGAGGATGAAGGCGTTGCCGGTGGCGATGGCCGGGGCGAGCATCCACAGGGGGATCATGGCCGGGAAGTTGAACGGGGTGATCCCGGCCGCAATCCCGACCGGCTGGCGCAGGGACCAGACGTCGATGCCGGGGCCCGCTCCCTCGGTGAACTCGCCCTTGATCAGGTGCGGCAGGCCGCAGCAGAACTCGACCACCTCCAGCCCGCGCTGGATGTCGCCGCGGCTGTCGGCCAGCACCTTGCCGTGTTCGGAGGACAGGACCTCGGCCAGCTCCCGCATATTCGCCTCGAGCAGGCGCTTGAAGTCGAACAGCACTCGCGCCCGCCGCTGCGGATTGGTCGCCGCCCAGCCGGGCTGCGTCCTCAGCGCCGCCTGCACCGCCGTATCGACCTCGCCCGCCGCGGCCAGGGCGACGCGCGCCTGGACCTGGCCGGTGTTGGGATCGAACACCTCTCCGAATCGGCCCGAGGTTCCGGCCGCCGCCCGGCCGTCGATGAAGTGAGCGATGTCCCGCATGCCGTGTCCTCCGGCCCCTTCTTCGACGACAAATCGCGCGCGGTCCATGCCGGACGCCGCCGGATTCGTCCGCGCCTTGTCATCAATGGGCAACAATGGGAGCGGAAAGGGTGCGTTCGCCGTTCACAGGCTCGAGATGCACTCGGCGCATGCCGGGTTCGGCATTGCGCGCATGAAGGGTCTAGAATGGCTTCCAAGGGTGGAGTTGCTTTGACAACTCCGCCATGCAGCGTGTCTATAGGCCGCCGCAGCGAGGGCTCTCCTCCCCGGTAGAGACGGTTCGCCCGTCGCCCCGCCGCGCGCCCAGGAGTTGGTCGATGAACGGCATTGTCCGCATCGCTTTGCAGCGACCCCTGACGTTCATCGTCATGGCGGTGCTGATTCTGATCTTCGGCACGATCTCGGCCCTGACCACCCCGGCCGACATCTTCCCGGACATCAAGGTGCCGTCGATCGCCGTGGCCTGGCAGTACACGGGCCTGTCCGCCGACGACATGGGCGGGCGCGTGATGATGCCCTTCGAGCGCATGGTCTCGACCCTGGTCAGCGACGTGGAGCACATGGAGTCGACCTCCATCGCCGGCATCGGCGTGGAGCGCATCTTCTTCCAGCCGAACGTCGACATCCGCACCGCCACCGCCCAGGTCACCGCCGGCTCGCAGACCATCGTCAAGAACATGCCGGCCGGCATGACGCCGCCGATCATGATCAACTACAGCGCTTCGACGGTGCCGATCCTGCAGCTGGCGCTGGGCTCCAAGACCCTCAGCGAAGGCCAGATCTTCGACTACGCCAACAGCAACATCCGCCCCGCCCTGGCCAATGTGCAGGGCGTCTCGGCCCCCAACCCCTACGGCGGCAAGCAGCGCCAGGTGCAGGTCGACCTCGACCCGATCGCGCTCCAGTCCAAGGGCCTGTCGGCCCAGGACGTGCAGAACGCCATCGCCGCCCAGAGCCAGCAGACCCCCGCCGGCACGGCCAAGATCGGCAGCTATCAGTACACCATCGACCTCAACAACACCCCCGTGGCGGTGGACGAGCTGAACAACCTGCCGGTGAAGGTGGTCAACGGCGCCACGGTCTACATCCGCGACGTGGCCCACGTGCGCGACGGCTACGCCAACCAGACCAATGTGGTGCACGTGGACGGCCGCCGCGCGGTGCTGACCACGATCTACAAGGGCGGCTCGACCTCGACCATCTCGATCGTCGACGGCATCAAGGCCGCCCTGCCGCACATCCGCCAGCTGGTGCCGCCCAGCCTCTCCATCGAGCCGATCAATGACCAGTCCCTGTTCGTGAAGGCGGCGCTGCAGGGCGTGATCCGCGAGGGCGCCCTGGCCGCGGCCCTCACCAGCCTGATGATCCTGCTGTTCCTCGGCTCCTGGCGCTCGACGGTGATCATCGCCCTGTCGATCCCGCTGGCGGTGCTGGCGGCGATCTTCATGCTGTCGGCCACCGGCCAGACGCTGAACATCATGACCCTCGGCGGCCTGGCCCTGGCCGTCGGCATCCTGGTGGACGACGCCACCGTCACCATCGAGAACATCAACTGGCACCTCGAGCACGGCAAGGAGGTCAAGACCGCCATCCTCGACGGCGCGCGCCAGATCGTGGCCCCGGCGTTCGTGTCCCTGCTGTGCATCTGCGTGGTGTTCGTGCCGATGTTCGCCCTGAAGGGCGTGGCCGGCTACCTGTTCGTGCCCATGGCCCTGTCGGTGATCTTCTCGATGGTGGCCTCGTTCATCCTGTCGCGCACCTTCGTGCCGACCATGGCCATGTACCTGCTGAAGAAGCACGACCTGGACCATGAGCACGGGCCCCGGCCCACCCGCAATCCGTTCGTCAAGATCCAGCGCCTCTTCGAGGGCGGCTTCAACGGCGCGCGCGAGGGCTACCGCAACCTGCTGGCCCTCACGATGGTGCACCGCAAGCTGTTCGTCACCGGCCTGATCGGGGCGGTGCTGCTGTCGTTCGGCCTGGCGCCGTTCCTGGGCTCGAACTTCTTCCCGTCGGTCGACGCCGGCCAGATCATCATGCACGTGCGCGCCCCGGTCGGCATGCGCATCGAGGAGACCTCCGACGTGTTCGCCCGCGTCGAGGCCGAGGTGCGCAAGGTGATCCCGCCGCAGTACGTCAAGACCATCGTCGACAACATCGGCGTGCCGAACAGCTCGATCAACCTGATCTACAACAACTCCGGCGTGATCGGGCCCTCGGACGGCGACATCTACATCACCCTCAACCGCGAGGGGGCCAAGCCGACCGCCGACTATGTGCGCGCCCTGCGCGAGACCCTGCCGCGCAAGTTCCCCAGCTCGACCTTCTCGTTCCTGCCGGCCGACATCGTCAGCCAGATCCTCAACTTCGGCTCGCCCGCGCCACTCGACATCCAGATCGCCGGCCCGAACCGCGACGCCAACGAGGCCCTGGCGCTGAAGATGATGCGCGACATCGCCGCCGTGCACGGGACCGCGGACGTGCGCCTGCAGCAGTCGTCGCACAATCCGCAACTGCGGGTCGACGTGGACCGCTCCCGCATCGGCCAGATCGGCCTTTCGGAACGGGACGTGACCTCGGCGCTCGGCACCACCCTGGCCGGCTCCGGGCAGCAGGCGCCGCTGTACTGGCTGAACCCGGTCAACGGCGTGGTCTATCCGATCGTGGTCCAGGCGCCGGAGTACCGCATCGGCTCGATGTCGGACTTGGCCAACGTGCCGGTCACCGGCGCCGGCGGGCGCGGCGGCATGCAGGTGCTGGGCGCGCTCGGCTCGATCAGCCGCGGAGAGGGCAATGTGGTGAACACCCACTACAACATCGCCCCGGCCTTCGACATCTACGCGGCGGTGCAGGGGCGCGACCTCGGCGGCGTGGCGCGCGACGTGCAGAAGGTGCTCGACCGCTACCAGAGCCAGTTGCCGCGCGGCTCGACCCTGGTCATGCGCGGCCAGATCGACACCATGAACACCGCCTTCCAGGGCCTGTTCATCGGCATCCTCGGCGCCATCGTGCTGATCTACCTGATCATCGTGGTGAACTTCCAAAGCTGGCTCGACCCGTTCGTGATCATCACCGCCCTGCCGGCGGCCCTGGCCGGCATCGTCTGGACCCTGTTCGCCACCGGCACGACCCTGTCGGTGCCGGCCCTGACCGGGGCGATCATGTGCATGGGCGTGGCGACCGCCAACTCGATCCTGGTGGTGGCCTTCGCCCGCGAACGCCTGGCCGAGCACGGCGATCCCGTGCTGGCCGCCGTCGAGGCCGGCTTCACCCGCTTCCGCCCGGTGCTGATGACGGCGCTGGCCATGGTCATCGGCATGCTGCCCATGGCCCTGGCGCTGGGCGAGGGCGGCGAGCAGAACGCCCCGCTCGGCCGCGCGGTGATCGGCGGCCTGATCTTCGCCACCGGCGCCACCCTGTTCTTCGTTCCTGTCGTCTTCAGTCTCGTTCACGGGCGCAAGCACGCCGTTCCCGCCTCGGAAGAGGACCAGGGCCCGGCCGAGCCTTACGCCGGAGAAGCCGCCTATGCCGCCCAATAGTTCCGAGGTCCTCAGTTACCGGGCCCCGCGCAATCTGAAACTGATCGGCCTCGGCGCCCTGGCGGTCGGCGCCGCGGTGGTGATCGTCGGCGTGATCAGCCGCGTGCACGCCGACCAGGGCGAGCGCACCTGGAACAAGGACCAGCAGGTCCCCACCGTGAGCCTGGTGGAGGCCAAGATCGACGCCGCGCCCGCCTCCCTGACCCTGCCGGCCCAGCTGCAGGCCTACGAGAACGCCGGCATCCGCCCGCGCGTGTCCGGCTACCTCAAGGACTGGAAGGTCGACATCGGCTCGCCGGTGCGGAAGGGCCAGCTCCTCGCCGAGATCGACACCCCCGACCTCGACCAGCAGCTCGCCCAGGCCCGCGCCGACCTGGCCACCGCCAGGGCCAACCAGGTCCTGTCGCAGAGCACCGAAGTCCGCTGGAAGAACCTCCTGGCCAAGGACGCCGTCTCGCAGCAGGAGTACGACGAGAAGGCCGGCGACCTGGCCGCCAAGACCTCGGTGGTCAAGGCGCAGGAAGCCAATGTCTCGCGTCTGATGGCGACCTCGGCCTTCAAGCGCATCGTCGCTCCCTTCGACGGGGTGGTCACCACCCGCTCCACCGACATCGGCCAGCTGGTCACCGCCGGCAGCGCCGCCGAGCAGCCGCTGTTCACCGTGTCCCAGGTCGACAAGCTGCGGGTCTATGTCCAGGTGCCGCAGAGCTACGTGGCCCAGATCCACGCCGGCATGACCGCCAAGCTGATCGCGCCCGAGCGGCCGAACGAGAGCTTCACCGCCACGGTCGTGGCCGACGCCCAGGCGATCCAGGCCCAGACCGGCACCCTGCTGGTGCAGATGCAGATCGACAACCGGTCGGGCAAGCTCAAGTCGGGCGGCTACGTCCAGGCGGTCATGGCCCTGTCCGCGACGGCCAAGGTGGCGCGCATCCCCGCCAGCGCCCTGATCAACGACGAACACGGGGTGCACGTGGCCATGATCGGCGCCGACGGCAAGGTGACCATGAAGCCGGTGACCGTGGCCCGCGACCTGGGCCAGTCGATCGACATCTCGGCCGGCGTCGTCCCGGGCGACAAGGTGATCGACAGCCCGCCGGAAGACCTGAACGCGGGCGACGAGGTCCGTGTCGCCGGCCAGCAGGCCCCCGCCGCCGCGTCCGGGAAGGGCAATGGGTAAATCCGCCGGTCTATCCGCCCTGGCGGCGGCCCTCGTTTTGGGGGGCTGCTCCCTCGCGCCCGCCTACGCCCCTCCCGCCGTCGAGACCCCGGCCGCCTTCAAGGAAGCCGGGCCGACGACTTCGCCCGAGGCTTCGCTGCGGCGCGACTGGTGGGCGGTCTATGGAGACCCCGTCCTCGACGGGCTCGAGGCCGACCTGGCCAAGGCCAACAACACCCTGGCCTCGGCCGCGGCCCGCTACGACCAGGCGCGGGCGCTCGCCGCCCAGGCCGGCGCCGGACTGATCCCCGAGGTCGACGCGACCGGGGCGCTGCAGGCCAACCGCCAGTCCCGCAACAAGCCGCTGCGCTCGGGCGGCTCGGGCCCCAACCAGTACGACAACCGGCAGCTCGGCCTGGCGCTCGGCTACGAGCTCGACCTATGGGGCCGCATCCGCAACCTGGCCGAGGCCGGCCGGAACCAGGCCCAGGCTTCGGCCGCCGACCTGCGCGGGGTGGAGCTGAGCCTGCAGGCCGAGCTGGCCAACGACTACATGGCCCTGCGCGGCGCCGACGCCCAGCTGCGCCTGCTGAACGACACCGTGACGGCCTACAGCCGCGCCTATGACCTGACCCGCACCCGCCACCAGGGCGGCGCCGCCTCGGGCCTCGACGAGGGTCGCGCCGAGACCCAGCTGCGCACCGCGCGCGCCGAAATCCCCGACGTGAAGGCCCAGCGCGCCCTCTACGAGCACGCCATCGCCGTGCTCACCGGCCGGCCCGCCTCGGCTTTCTCGATCCCCATCGCCGACGCCGCGCCGGCTCCGCCCCGCACGCCGGTGACCGCCCCCTCCGCCCTGCTGCGCCGACGGCCCGACGTGGCGGCGGCCGAGCGCCGCGCGGCGGCGGCCAACGCCCAGATCGGGGTGGCCAAGGCGGCCTATTTCCCGACGGTCACGCTGGGGTTGAGCGGAGGGTACCAGGACGCCGGCGGCATCAACCTGCTGCAGGCGCCCAACAGCTACTGGACGCTAGGCCCCAGCTTCGTCGGCCCGCTGTTCGACGGCGGCCGGCGCAAGGCTCAGGTGCGCGCCACCGAGGCCCAGTTCGCCCAGGCCGCCGCCGACTACCGCCAGACGGTGCTGGGCGCCTTCCAGAACGTGGAGGACCAGCTGGCGCTCAACAATCAGCTCGCCGACGAGGCAGACGAGCAGGCCCTGGCGGTCAGCGCGGCGCGGAGGACCCAGGACCTGGCCCTGACCCGCTACCAGCTGGGCGCCGCCGACTTCCTCGAGGTGGTCACCGCCCAGGCCGCGGCCCTGCAGCTGGAAGAGTCGGCCCTCACGGTGCAGACCCGCCGGCTGCAGGCCAGCGTCAACCTGGTGCGCGCGCTCGGCGGCGGCTGGAGCCGGGACGAGCTGCCCCGGCTCTGAGGCGTCCGGCCGTCAGGCGAAGACGGCCGGGGGCCAGGTGTCGGCCGGCTCGGCCGCGCGATAGCGCTGGGCGGGCGTGGCCAGGGACAGGTTCGGCAGCATGGCCGTGCGGGCCGCCTCGAAGGCCTGCCATTGGCCCTCGTCGGGCAGGGCGGGGATGGTGATCAGTTCCTGACGGTCGAAGCCGACCAGGGCGGCGTCCACCAGGTCGTTGACGTCCATCACCCATTCCTTGGGGAAGGCGTCGAGCGAGGTCCCGGCCCGCTCCCAGATCTCGGTGCGGGTGGCGCCGGGCAGCACCGCCTGCAGGTAGATCCCCTGGGGCCCCAGCTCCTGCTGCAGGGCGCGGGTGAGCATCAGCACATAGGCCTTGGTCGCGTTGTAGACCGGCATGCCGATCTCGTGGACCAGGCCGAGAATCGAGGCGATGTTGATGATCGCGCCCTTGCCGCGCGCGACGAAGGCGGGGGTGACCGCCGCGGTCAGCCGGGTGAGCGCCAGGACGTTGAGGTCGACGATCGTCTGGTGCCGATCCGCGTCGTGATCGGCGAAGCCGCCGTGGACGGCCGCGCCGGCGTTGTTGACCAGAAGGGTGATGGCGGGGTCCGAGGCCAGGCGCTGCTCGACGCGGGCCAGCTCCGCCTTGTCGGTGAGATCGGCCTTCAGCACCTCCACCTTGATCTTCGCCGTGGCCCTCAGGCGTTCGGCCAGGGCTTCCAGGCGCACCGCGTCGCGGGCGACGAGGATCAGGTCGTGGCCGCGGCGGGCGAGGCGGTCGGCGTAGGTGGCGCCGATGCCGGTCGAGGCGCCGGTGATCAGGGCAGTTCCCAGGGCGGTTTGGGCGGACGAGGACATGGCGGGCTCCTTTTTCATGATCATCATCATGTATGTGCATTCATGATCGTCATCATGTATCATGTCAACCGTCATCTATCGGGAGTGACCCAATGCGGGTTTCGCGTGAGCAGTTTCTGGAGAACCGGGAGAAGATCCTCGAGGCGGCGTCGCGCCTGTTCCGCGAGCGCGGCTTCGACGAGGTGGGCGTGGCCGAGGTGATGAAGGAGGCCGGCCTGACCCACGGCGGGTTCTACGGCCACTTCAAGTCGAAGGACGACCTGATCGCCCAGGCGACGGGCGGGGCCGCGCGGCCGTTCATCGAGGAATGGGAGCAACTGGTCGAGACCGAGGGGCCGAGGGCGCTGGAGGCCATCGCCCGGCGCTACCTGGGCGAGGCACACCTGCACGCGCCGGGCGCGGGCTGCCAGATCGCCGCCCTGGGGCCGGAGATCGCCCGCCGCAATCCGCAGGACCGCGCCGGGGTGACCGAAGGGGTCAAGCGCATCGCGGCCGTGCTCGAGAAGGCCGCGCCCGGCAAGACCGCGGCCGAGCGGCGTCGGCGCGCGCTGGCGGCCTACGCCAGCTGGGTCGGCGCCGTGGTCCTGGCCCGGATCAGCGACGACGAGGCCTTCTCCAGGGAAGTGCGCGAGGCGGTGGCGGAAGGCGGCTGACGCGCGGAGTCTTCGAGTGGGAACGGGGGGCGGGCGGAAATCCGCTTTCCACTTTTCCCCGCCCCCTTCCGCGTATTACAGTCGTCAAAACGGGGAAACGACCATGCGCGCCTTCGACCGGCTGACCGCGGCGCTCGCCGCTCTTTGCGTCCTTGCTCTGCCGGCGGCGGCCCAGGCGCCGGCGCCGGCGCCGCCGGCCGGACCGCCGTTCGAGCTGAAGCAGGTGGGCCCGGGGGTCTATGCCGCGATCGGCGGGCCCATGGCCGGGTCCAACGCCGGCTTCGTCGTCGGCGACGACGGGGTGCTGGTGGTCGACAGCTTCTTCTTCCCCGCGGCGGCCCAGGCCCTGTTGGCGACGATCCGTCAGACCACCGACAAGCCGATCCGCTACGTGGTCAACACCCACTATCACATCGACCATGTGTCGGGAGACGCGGTGTTCAAGGCGGCGGGCGCCACCATCATCGCCCACAGGAACGTGCCGGGCTGGATCCACAGTGAGAACCTGCACCTGTTCGGCGCCAACCTGACCCCGGCGATCAAGACCCAGATCGACCAGCTGATCGGGCCCGACCGCACGATCGACAAGGAGACGGTGATCACGCTCGGCAAGCGGCGCATCGAGATCCGGCCGATGTCGGGCCACACCGGCGGCGACCTGGTGGTGGGGGTGCCCGACGCCCACGTGATCTTCACCGGCGACCTGGTCTGGAACCACACGGGCCCCACCACCATCGACGGCCGCATCGGCCCGTGGACGAACGAGGTGACCCAGCTGGAGATGCTCAGGAACGAGGTCTATGTGCCCGGCCACGGCGACGTGGCCAAGACCAAGGACCTCGATGACCTGCGCCGCCTGTTCGCCGACCTCATGCGCCTGACCGCCGAGGCGAGGGCCTCGGGGCTGAGCGGCGATGCGCTGGTCAAGGCGACCGCGCCCAAGCTCGTGGCCCTGCACGCCGACTGGCCGAGGATCGCCGGCAACGCGCCCCATCTCGTCGCCGAGATGGATCAGGAGCTGGCGGGGACCAAGCGCGTGCCGGTGCCGGTGAAGTAGTTTCAGCGCATCTCCTTCCCCCTCGATGGGGGAAGGTCGGGATGGGGGTGCTTGGATACGGCGTTAGGAGAGGCAATGGAGGCGGTACAGCCTCACGCGCCCTCTCATGAAGCCGACTGCCCGCACCCCCACCCAACCCTCCCCCATCGAGGGGGAGGGCGGCGCTAGGTTTCTCACCCCCGCGGCACGTGCAGCGACATCAGGATCAGTTCGCCCTTGATGTCGCTGTACTGGTGCGGCGAGCCCTCCGGCACGATCAGGAAGTCGCCCTTGGACACGGTGCGGCTCTGGCCGCCGTCGATCCCCGAACCCTGCAGGTTGGCGGGGTTCTGGCGCTTCTCGTCCTTCAGCTTGCCGCCGGTGGTCAGCGTGCCCGAGCCCTCGATCACATAGAACAGCTCGGCCTCCTTCTCGTGCACCGCCGCCGGGCCGGTGGCGGTGCGGTATTCGAGGGCGGCGCGGTAGGGGGCCAGCGACAGGATCGGCTGGGTGATGGTCGGCTCGGCCTTGTGCACCTGGCGGGCGTGGGCGATCAGCCGCTGCACCTCGTCGGAGGAGGTGAAGGTCTTGGCCGTGGCCACGGCGGCCACTTCCTGAACCTGGCCGCCCGTGGCCGGCACTTGGACGATCCGCCCCGAGGTCTGGGCCAGGGCGGGGCCGGCGAGGGCGAGGGCGACGGCGCCGGCGGTGAAGGTCTTGAGCACCTGGAATCTCCCCTCAACGATAGAAATTGCCGGACGGCACGTGCACCAGGGCCTTGGCCTCGTCGAAGGTCACGCCCGTGGGGTCCTGGCCGTCCATCACCGCCTTGATGTCGCGCTCCAGCATGCGCCGCTGCATGACGATGCCGCGGTCGGAGGTGACCAGGTGCTCCTCGGAGTGCAGCGAGATCTCGCCCTGGCCGGCCTGGGCCTCGTAGTCGCCCGGGCGGTCCTGGCGCTCGGCGACGGTCATCTGGCTCCACGGCTTCTGCTGCGCCAGGCCCGAGCCGTCCATGATGTTCACGCCGGGCAGGGTGCGCATGACCATCAGGAAGCGGGTGTGGGTGTCGTCCACCGGCACCGACCAGCTCATCATGTCCGAGCGGCCGGGGGTGAGCAGGATCGAGGGCACGCTCATGGCGTTGGGCGCCATCCAGGTGGAGATTCGGTCCATCTCCCGGCCGTCGTCCATCTTGCGATAGGCCTTGTAGATCACGCCCTCCTCGATCGGCTGGAAGTCGACCTTGGGCATGATGGCGAACTCGCGCACGAACTGAGTGCCGCTGAACGTCGTGTGCAGGACCTGCACGTGGAAGGGGTCCATGACGTTGTCGTTCATGTGCAGCCAGCTGTAGTTGACGATCTCCGGCCCGTTCAGGTCGCCGTGGGCGTTGATCGCCGTGTCGCTGGTCCAGTAGACCTCGCCGTCTTCCAAGGGCTCCAGGCAGTCGAAGCGGGGCAGCACCGGCATCTTGTCCGGCGGGCCCATGTAGGCCCACACCAGGCCGTACTGCTCGCGCACCGGATACCAGGGCTGGCGGGCGGCGTCCTTGCGCAGGCCGCCCTGCGGCTCGCACGGCTGCTCCAGGCAGTTGCCCTCCACGTCGAACTTCCAGCCGTGGTAGCAGCAGCGGATGCCGTCGGGCTCCACGTGGCCCCAGAACAGGCTGGCGCCGCGGTGCATGCAGCGCGGGTAGAGCAGGCCCGGCCGGCCGTTTCCGTCGCGGAAGGCGATCAGGTCCTCGCCGAGGATGCGCACCTCGCGCGGGCGGCTGGTGAAGTTTTCCGAGCGGAGCACCGGTTGCCAGAAGCGGCGCATGTATTCGCCGCACGGCGTGCCCGGCCCGACCTCGGCCAGGAGGGCGTTGTAGTGCGGCCGCTGGCGGCCGTAGGCGGTGCCCTGCAAGCGCGAGGGAGCGTGGGAAGCGTCGTCCATTGGCGATCTCTCCTGGCCGCGTCTCTCCCCCGGGGGTGCGGCGCCGGCTCTGACGGCCGGTCGCGGGCGGCATTGTTGGCGCCGCTCCGATGACCTGACAACCGGAGTCCGTCGGTGACCGACCCTCGCTCGTCGCCCGGTCTGGGGCGCCGGTTCAGGGCGCCGGGTCAGGGCGCCGGGATGCCGGCGGGGTAGGGGGTGGCGGCGCTCGGGCGGATCAGGCCGTTGGTGGAGTCCGCCAGGCCCTGCAGCAGGAACTGCACCGCCATGGCGCACAGGATCAGGCCCAGCACCCGCACCACCACGGTCATGCCGATCTTGCCGAGCAGTCGGGTCAGCACCGGGGTGGCGAGGAACGACAGGAAGCAGCTGAGCGCGATGGCCGCCATGACCGCCACGCCGATCACCGTGCCGACCACGCCGAAGGTGCGCGCCTGGCTGGCGTAGATGATCGCGGTGGAGATGGCCCCCGGCCCGATCAGCAGCGGCATGGCGAACGGCACGATCATCCGCTCGAAGCGCCGGCGCACATATTGGGCGGGGTCGCTGCGCGCCGAATCGGCGGCGTCGGCGAAGGCCGAGGTGTAGTCCTCGCGCGCCATCTGCAGGCCCACCACGAACAGGATCACGCCGCCGGCGATGCGGAAGGCCGGCAGGGAGATGCCGAAGAAGGCCAGCAGGGTGACGCCGGTGAAATAGAAGAAGGCGAGGAAGGCGAACACCACCGCCGAGATCAGCGCCGACAGCTGCATCCGGTCGCGGGCCGTCGCCCCCGGGGTGGCGGCGGCGAACAGGGCCACGTTGCCCACCGGGTCGATCAGGGCGAACAGGGCGACGAAGAAGTTGATGGCGAATGTCGAATAGGCCACGGCTCTCGTCCCTTGAACCTGACGCCGCAAAAATTCAGCAATACGACGTCGGTAAGAAATTTACGCGGACCCGTTGATGCAATATGCGGTTCTGCGCAATTTATTCGTCTATAGCCGGAGGGGCGGGCGCCCGAGAGCCCGAACCCGCGCCGGCGGCAGAAAAGCGGCCGCTGGTGGCGCGCTCTGGGCAAAGGGAGAAAGCTCATGCAGGTTTCGAAGAAGATGCTGGCCCTGGCCGGCGTGGCGGTGGTTTCGCTGGCGGCGGCTCCGGCCTTCGCCCACCACTCGTTTGCGATGTTCGACAATCAGAAGAACGTCACGCTGGAAGGCACCGTGAAGGAATTCCAGTGGACCAACCCGCACAGCTGGATCCAGCTGGTGGTGAAGGACGCCTCTGGCAAGGAAATCGAATATTCCATCGAAGGCGGCAGCCCGAACGGCCTGTCGCGCGCCGGCTGGAAGCGCACCTCGCTGAAGCCGGGCGACAAGGCCACGGCGGTGATCCATCCCCTGAAGGACGGCACCAACGGCGGTTCGCTGGTGTCGGTGTCGGTCAACGGCGTGCAGATCGGCGGCGCCCGCTCCTAAGCGGACCCACGATCCACGAGATCGAAGGGCGGCCCGCGAGGGCCGCCCTTTTTCGTTGCCGTCGAGGCCCGCCCGATCAGCCGGCCTTCTGGACCATCACGAACGATTTTCCCTGGCCGACAGCTCGTCCAGCAGCCGTTCCGCGGCCCGGATGTCTTCGGCCGTGAGTTTTCCCGTATGGATCAGGTGGGCCATGATCGGCTGCGCCTGGCCGCCGAACAGCTTGAGGAAGTTGTCGATCAGGGTTTCCTGCGCCGCGTCGCGCGACACGACCGCTTCGAAGATGTTGGCCGTGCTGATCTTTTTCAGGCGGCGAACGGCCAGCTTCTTTTCCAGACGATAGACCATGGTCTGAACCGTCGTGAAAGCCGGCCGACCCTCCTCAGGAAAGCATTCCTGGATCTCTCGAGCGGACAACGGGCCCTTCGACCATAGGGCGTCCATGATCTGGAGCTCCAGCGCCGAAAGCTTTGGCGTGGCCATGGAAGTGCGCCTTCTACGTCTGTAAGGCGTACTACGGCAATCGGGCGAACCGGTCCAGTCGAGCGGAAAAAGGAGGCAGGCCCGAAGGCCTGCCCAGGTTTTGCCATCCCGGGGGGAACCCGGATCCTCGACCGTCGTCTCCTCGGGCCAAGCCATGGCGGCCGGGAGGCGCCTGCGCCTCCCGGCCCAATAGGTCAGAACCGGTAGTTCATCTGCACGCCGATCACGCGCGGGACCTGCTTCTGCCCGCCGTAGCTGTAGCTGTTGAGCCCCTCGCCCTTGCTCAGCCACTCCTGCGAGTTGAACAGGTTGGTCACGTAGCCCGCGATCTCCAGGTCCTTGTAGTAGACGCCGACCCGGGCGTTCATCAGGTGCGTCTCGTTGCCGTTGAAGAAGTTCGGGGCCACGGTCACGTTGTAGGAGTTGGTGCCCGGCCCGGTCCCGCGCGTGTACTTGCCGGTGTAGGCGTAGTCCATGCGGGCGTAGGCCGGGAAGTCCATGATGCGGGTGTCGTATTGCAGGCCCGCGTTGGCCGTCCAATCCGGCACGCCCAGGTTGTTGCCGCGCGCGATGAGCAGCTTGTGCGACGCCCCCGGAGAATAGGTGTCCTCGGTGTAGCGGGCGTTGTCGTAGGCGACGTTGGCGTTGAGGGTGAAGCCCAGGGCCCGGCCGGTGAACTGCAGCTCGGCCCCGTCCGACGCCGCCGTGGCCGCGTTGGTGGTGTAGGAGAAGGCGCAGGTCGGCAGGCTTTCGACGAACTGCACATTGTCCCACTCGATGTGGAACGCCGCGGCGTTCACCTGGACCTGGCCGCCGAACAGGCGGAACTTGCCGCCGCCTTCCATCGACTTCACCGAGTCACGGGCGTAGGTGGCCGGCGACTGGGCGAGGCCCAGGCTGGCCAGGTCGGTGGCGCACATCACCGGCGGCACGAACGGGTTGATGCCGCCCGGACGGTAGCCTTCGGCGTAGGTGAAATAGACCATGTCGTTGTCGGTCAGCTGGTAGGAGAGGCCGACCTTGGGGGTGATCGGGTTCTCCTTCAGCTTGGTGTAGGTGTACTGATAGGGGCATCCCGCCTGGCCATAGGCCACCTGCTGCGCCGCGCTGACGTTGGACGCCGAGATGTGCGTCGGGCACGCGCCGTAGTTGACGGCGAACGGCGCGAGCGTGTTGGGGTTGGTCTCGATACCGTTGGTCGTGTACTGCTGCTGGCCGGCGGCCGTCAGCACCGGCTTGCCGTTGGCGTCGACGATCAGGTGCGCCAGTTCGCCGGAGCTGGTCGAGCCGACCCAGCCGGCGGGCGCGGAGGCCACGGTGCCGCCGTAGATCTGCAGGAACTGCTGGTTGTAGTTCACCGCCCGCACGCCGGTCGTGATCTTGAACTTGCTGGTGATGTTGAAGGTGAACTCGCCGAACACCGACTGCTCGTCCTCGGTGATGTCGATGTTGCGCGTCGACACGTCCAGCAGCGGGTTGGTCGGGACTTCCAGCACCGGGCCGGCCAGGGTGCCCTGGAACCACTGCTCGGGCACGCCGAGCACCGCCTGGGTCTGCTGCGGCTCGTTCCAGCTCGAACCGACGTTCACGTGGTTGTGCGCGTGCTCGATGAAGCCGCCGACCACGAACTGCAGCCGCCAGGACGGGTCGGTGGACTGGATGCGGAACTCCTGGGACGTCTGGCCGCGGCGGTTGTTGAAGAAGTAGTAGCCGAACGAGTCCGACGGACCGTTGCCGGTGCCGCCCACCCAGCTCTGGGGGATGTAGGCCGGCGAGATCGTGCAGGTGGAGGTGAGGATCGGCGTCAGCAGGCCGCCGCCCCCGCTCACCAGCCCCACGCCTGCCGCCCCCGGCGCGCCCGGAACCGCGTTGCAGGACAGGTTGGAGTAGATCGGCGCCTGCCCGGTGATCGCCTGCTTCGAGGTGGCCGGCAGCGGACGCACGTTGGATGTGCCGCCGGTGAAGGTCCAGCCGCCGGTGGTGGCGTCTTCGTAGGCGGTGATCGACTTGAAGTCGATCTTGTCGTTCCAGTTGTAGTCCAGCGTCAGGCTGGGCGTGGTGAAGATCGTGCGCCGCGGCGAGTTGACGTACTGGACGTCGGTCGGCGTCAGGTAGCGGCCGGTGGTGCCGCCGTTGCCCTTGCCGAGCCAGGTCTGGGCCGGGATGGTGAAGCCGGGCAGGACGCGCGCCGGGAACGAGAACCGCACGCCGTTGACGGTGCCGGTCTCGATGTAGGTGGCGGTCGGGAATATCCGGGCTGGCGTGGACGTGCTGACCCCGGGGGTGTCGTTCGAGTAATCCATCTGGTGGAACACCGACACCGTGGCCTTGAGGTTCTGCGACACCTGCCACAGCAGGCTGCCGCGCAGCGAGTAGTCGTTGCCCCAGTTCACGTTCGAGGCGAACTGGTGGCCGTCGTACATCGAGAAGTTGTCGACCCAGCCGGGGTTGTCCTTGCGGTAGCCGGCGATGCGGAAGCCGAGCTTGTCCTGGACGATCGGGCCGCCCAGGGCCAGGCCCTCTTCGTTGCCCATGCCGCCGCCCTGCATGGTCGACCAGCCGACGCGGGCCTGGCCGGAGTAGGTGGTCAGGCTGGGCTGGGGCAGGATGAAGCGGATGGTGCCGCCTTCGGAGGAGCCGCCGTAGAGGGTGCCCTGCGGGCCGCGCAGCACCTCGATGCGGTCGAGGTCGTAGATCAGGGGCTGGGGCGTGCCCGAGCCGGTTTCCAGGCCGTTGGCGTTGCGCGACATCATCGGGACGTCGTCGAGGTAGAGGCCGGTGGTCGGGGCCCCTCCCGAGGTGCCCTGGATGGCGTTGCCGCCGATTCCGCGCAGGGTCAGGTTCGGGTTGTTGTCGCCGCCCGAGGTCTTGTAGGTGAAGCCCGGCACCTGGCTCGACAGGTCCTGCACCGAGCGGATGCCCTGCTGGTCCAGGTTCTTCTGGGTCACGGCCGACACCGACAGGGCGACCTTGTTGACCGTCGAGGTCTGGCGCGTCGCGGTGACGGTCACTTCTTCGACGGCGTTGGCGTTGGCGGCGGGCGCCCTGCCCTGGGCGAACGCCGAAGAGGTTGCTGCCAGCAGGCCCAAGCCGGTTGACAGGAAAAGCATAGCTTTGGTCTTGTCGCGCAAGTTTCTCTCCCCGTTTTTTGCGTCGATGACGCATCATTATTGTTCGGCTGAACTGCTGTTTCCGCAGCCAGCGGCATTACGGTGGTGATTTGCCCTTCAGCGGTTTGTCGGCGAGTGGGGCCCATCGCCTCGTCGGCCGGAGCCAAGCCTCATTGGCCCCGACGCGCAGGTCGTCCGGGCCCTTAAACAAGTCTCCGTGACAACTACTCGTGTAGTTGAGACAACTATAGGTGTTTCGTCAAGCGCCCGCTTCGATCGGGGGTTGAGCGCGATCGGCCGGCCCCAAGGCCCGCGGCGGGCTGGGTCGCGGATCGCGCGACGGGTGGGAATCCGGGGCCGCTCGTGGACAGGTTGTACGATCAGGCTTGACGACACCGCAGCCTACGCGGTCGATTATCGCCACCATCAGACCCCGACCGAGAGGGGAGGCGGAAATGATGTCGCTGCTCAACCACCTCTGGCAGTCGACGCTGTTCGCATTGGCCGTAGGGTTGGCCGCCGCCGCCCTCCGCCGGCAGAGCGCAGGTCTTCGCCACGGTCTGTGGCTGGCCGCTTCGGCCAAGTTCCTGATTCCGTTCGCGATCCTGCAGGCGATCGGCGCGCGCCTGGCCCCCGCCGTCCCCCCCGCCCTGATCCGTGCGCCGCTGGAGCCGCGGCTTCTCCAGGGCGCCGTCGAGCCCTTTCCCGAGTCGCCGGTTTCGACACCCCCGACCGCGGCGGGCCATGTCCCCCTGGCCATCGATCCGGGACCGATCCTGCTGGGCGTCTGGGCCCTGGGCTCGGCCGTCGTGCTCTGCATATGGCTGTGTCGATGGTTGAAGGTGCGGCGGATCATCGGGTCTTCCGTGCCGGTCGATCGGCCGGCCCTGGCGCCGATCCGCTGCTCGGCGAGCCTCCTGGAGCCGGTTCTGGCGGGCATCTGGCGGCCGGTGCTGCTGATCCCCGAAGGTCTGTTCGACCACCTGCAGCCCTCGCAGATCGAGGCCGTCCTCGCCCATGAGACCTGCCACCTGCGCCGGCGCGACAACCTCACGGCGAGCGCCCACATGCTGGTCGAAGCGCTGTTCTGGTTCTATCCGCCGGTCTGGTGGATCGGCGGGCGACTGCTCGTCGAGCGTGAGCGCGCTTGCGACGAAGCCGTGATTCGCGCCGGTCACGACCGGGAGGTCTACGCCCGCGGCATTGTCGAGGTCTGTCGCCTCTACGTCCGATCGCCCCTGGCCAGCATGGCCGGCGCGGCCGGCTCGAAACTCGAACAGCGCCTGGAGGACATCATGACCAGTCCTCCGGCCTTCCCCTTGCCCCTGGCGCTCAAGGCGCTGCTGGGCGCCGCCGGAGTCGGCGCGTTCGCCTCGCCCCTCGCGCTCGGCCTGCTCACCGCGCCGGCCGAGCCGTCCAGGCCGACGGTCGCAACGCAGGGCCGAACGGCCGCCGCCGTGACTTCGGCCATGATCGCGAGCCTCTCGCCGGAAGACCTCGATCGACGGCGCCTCGAACAGTTGCGCCCTCGCCGGGTCGTGCCGTTCGTCCCCGCCCATTTCGATCGGTACATCGGTTACTACGAGTTGGGGCCGGACGCGGCGCTGACCGTCTTCCGCGTCGGCGAGGAGTTCTTCGTCAAGCGCACCGGCCAAGGACCGTTGGAGGTCTTTCCCGAGAGCGAAGCGAAATTCTTCGCCACCGCGATCGCCGCCCAGTTCAGCTTCACGGGCGATGACCAGGGCAAGGCGACCAGCCTGGTCCTGCACCAGGACGGCCGCGAGCGGCTCGCCCCGAGGATCAGCGAGGCCAAGGCGAGGGCCTTTGCCGAGGAGGTGGAGCGGCGCGTGGCCGGCAACGTCCCCAGTCCGGGCACCCAGGCGTTCCTGCGGCGCTATCTGGAGTCGGAGGAGGCCGGTTCGCCGGATTACAGCGGCATGGAGCCGGAGCTGGCCCAGTCGGCGCGGGCGCAGCAACAGTGGTTCGCCAACAAGGTCAGGACCTGGGGCGCGCTGCAATCGATCCGCTTCAACGGGGCCACGGCCCAGGGCGCCGACACCTATACCGTGACCTTCCGGAACGCCCGGGCGCCCTTCGTGGTCGCGCCCCTGGACGAGAACGGCAAGGTGTCCGGCCTGTCGTTCACCCCGCCGGCCGCCAGTCCGTCCGTCGGCCCGGAGACCGTGCGACGGATCAGGGACAACCGTCCGGGCCCCGGCGCCGAAGCCGCCGTGCGCAAGTGGCTGGCCGCGCTCGAAGCCGGCCGGCCGAACTACGAGGACATGGCGCCGTCCCTCGCGGACATCGCCCGCCTGCAGTGGCCGCGAGACAGCCGGCGGATCAAGGCGTTCGGCCCCTTGAAGCGCGTCCGCTTCGTCCGCGTCACCCCGCAGGGCCGGGACGTCTACGAGGCCGACTTCCAGAACAACCGCATCGAGGTGACGATCGGCCCGCTGGACGCCGACGGCAAGGTCTCGGACAGGAGCTGGCAGTTCCTGCCCTGAGATTCGTGCGGCGAGGCTTGACGGCCGGCGGCGGGTCTGGGGCAATGCGGGCCTTGCTGGGGTCGGGCGCGGGACGGATTTCATGAGCGGGACCGACGCCCTCGTCCTGAAGGGCCTGCGCAAGGTGTTCGCCAAGCCGGCGGTCGACGACCTGGACCTGACCATCCGCGCCGGCGAGCTCTACGCCCTCTTGGGCCCCAACGGCGCCGGCAAGACCACCACGCTGCGGATGGTCGCCGGGCTGATGAAGCCGGACGCCGGATCGATCTCGGTGTTCGGGGTCGACGCCCTGGCCGATCCGATCGCGGCCAAGCGGCTGGTGGCGTGGCTGCCCGACGAGCCGATGCTCTACGACAAGCTGACGCCGCTCGAATACCTGCAGTTCGTCGCCGGCCTGTGGGGCGTGGAGTCCAAGGCGGCCCGCGGCCGCGCCGAGGAGCTGCTGCGCTGGCTCGACCTGTGGGATCATCGCGACGAGCGCTGCGAGGGCTTCTCGCGCGGCATGAAGCAGAAGGCGGCCCTGGCCGGGGCCCTGGTGCACGACCCCCGGCTGCTGATCCTCGACGAACCGCTGACCGGGCTCGACGCCACCGTGGCGCGCCAGGTCAAGGACCTGCTGCAGCAGCGGGTGCGGGCCGGCGCCACCGTGATCCTCACCACCCACATCCTGGAGGTGGCCGAACGCCTGGCCGACCGCATCGGCATCATCCAGTCGGGTCGCCTCAGGGCCGAGGGCACGCTGGCCGAGCTGCGCGCCCGCACCGGCGACCGCGACGGCGGCCTCGAAACCCTCGAGGACGTGTTCCTGCAGCTGGTCGGCGAAACCGCTTGAGGCTGCCGTCCTTCGCCCCGGCCTCGATCCCCTGGCTCCTGGCCCACGAGCTCAAGCTCACCTATCGCGCCCGGGCCAAGCGCGGCCGCACCACGCTGTGGATCGTCGCCGCCGTGCTGGCCGGGCTGATGCTGGCGGTGGGCCTGCCCCTGGCGTTCTACCTGCGCCATCTGCCGATGCGCGAGACGCCGGGCCTGGTGATGACGCTCGACATGATCCTGCTCGTCGTCTTCACCCTGATCCTGTCCCAGACCCTGACCTCGGCGGTGATCGGCTTCTACGAGCGCGGCGACCTCGACCTGCTGCTGTCCTCGCCCCTGCCGCCGCGGCGGGCGCTGACGGTGCGGGCGGTCGGCATCGCCATGGCGCCGCTGCTGTGGTTCGCCTCGCTGATCAGCATCGTGGTGGTGCCGGCGGCGGCGCTCGGCCAGCCGCGCTGGCTGACCGCCTATCCGGTGCTGATCGCCCTGGCCCTGCTGGCCTCGGCCGCCGGCATGGGCCTCGCCATGGCCCTGATGGGCCTGATCGGCGCCCGGCGCACGCGCACCTTCGGCCAGTTGCTGGCGGCCGTGATCGGGGCGGCTTTCTTCCTGATCGGCCAGTTGCGCAACATCCTGCCGGACCACGGCCGCGACCTCTATGCCGGGATCATGCGCTGGGCCGACGCCGGCGCCCTGCAGCCGGGCGCGCCCCTGTCGTGGCCGGCGATGGCGGTGCTCGGCCACCCCCTGCCCCTGGCCGGCCTGCTTGGGGCCTCGGCCCTGCTGTTCGCCGCGGTGACGCTGGGGGCCGGCCGGCGGTTCGCGGCCCACGCCGGCCTGGCCGCGGGGGCCCAGGCGGGCCCGGCGCGGAGGTCGAACCGGCCGACGGGCCTGCGCGGCTTCCAGGGCGGGCTCGACGCGGCCCTGATGCGCAAGGAGCTGCGGCTGCTGCTGCGCGATCCGACCCTGCTGTCCCAGGTGCTGCTGCGCGTGCTCTACGTCCTGCCGATCGGCTTCGCCGTGGTCAGGGTGGGGGCCGACAGCCGCCACGGCGCCGACCTGCTCACCGCCCAGCAGCTCTGGGGCCTGGCGGCGGCGGTGGCGTTCGTGTCCGGGCAGCTCGCCGGGAGCCTGGCGTGGATCGTCATCTGCGCCGAGGACGCCCCGGAGCTGCTCACCTGCGCCCCGGTCGACGGGTCACGGGTGCGCCGGGCCAAGCTCGCCGCCTCGATGGTCCCGGTGGCGGCGCTGCTCGGCCCGCTGCTCCTGGCCCTGGCCTGGTTCTCGCCCTGGGTCGGCCTGTGCGCCCTGACCGGCACGGCGGCCTCGGCGGTGTCGGCGGGGCTGATCAACCTGTGGTTCGAGAAGCCGGCGGTGCGCAAGGTCTTCCGCGGGCGCCGCACGGGATCGATCCTGGTGGGGGTGGTGGAGGCCATGTCGGGCCTCGGCTGGGGCGCCACGACCGGCGTCGCCGCCTCTGGCTCGGCCCTGGCCGCGATCCCGCTGGTGGTGACCATCGGGCTGCTGGCCCTGGCGCGGGCCCTGGGCCATCCCAAGCGGGGCTACTGATCGGCGCCCTTCACACGCCACGCCTCGCGGAAGCGCAGGCCGGTCCAGGCGTCGTCGAAGGCGATCGAGCGCACCGGTCGGTAGCCGAGGTCGCCGAGCGGGGCCCAGCCGACGTCACGGCCGAGGCCGGTCTGCTTGGCTACGGCGCCCTTGCGATAGGCGAACCACAGGGGGCCGTCCTCGGCGAGGCACTTCAGCGCCTTGGGGGCGAAGCGGCAGACCTCGTCCGGACCGTTGCAGAAGGCCAGGGCGGCGTCGCACGGCTGGTCGGCCGGCGTGAGGGTGACGACCTCGCGCAGGGCCGCCTCGATCTCGGGCGGCGCGCCGATCACCCGCATCCGGGCCCCGGGCTTCACCTGCAGCTTGCGAAGGAGCGCCTCGCCGTCCATTCGGCCACTCCGTCAGGCCCCGCCCATCAGGCCGCACTCTGGCGGTCGGCCTCGGCCTGCAGCATCCGCCCCAGCATGGCGCGCCCCTGGTTGACCGCGGCGTCGGCGGCGATGGCGACCATGCGCTCGTGCGGGTGCTCGGCGATCACCGCGGCCTGGGCCTGGATGATGGCGTGGTCTTCGGCGAAGGCGACCTCGGTCTGGCGCCGGATCTCCTCGGTGACCGTCGGGTCGTCCAGAGCGAAGCCGTTGGCGGCGGCCCAGAAGTAGTGGGTCGAGGTCTCGGTCTCGGGGGTCAGGGCCTGGACGGTGTGGAACACCAGGGCCTCGGGCGGCCGCGCGCCCTCCAGCGCCCCCGCGCCGGCGGGGGCCGAGCCGAAGTCCATCGACAGGATGTTGCCGCGAAGGTGGAAGTCGTAGATCTGCCAGCGGTCGGCGAGGCCCTCGAACTTCGCCAGGCGCTTGAGGTAGGCCGCCAGCGGCTTGGCCTCGTAGAGGCGCGAGACGCGCAGGCCCCACTCGAACCGCTCGACCTGCGACCGGATCTCGGCGCTCACCCGCCCGCCGCCGAGCGTGTTCTCGTGCACGAAGCCGAGGTGCGAGAAGTCGAGCAGGTTGTCGATGATCAGCAGGTAGTTGGCCTTGTCGTAGTGCAGATAGCCCGGCTTGGCCCGCCAGTCCGGATGATCGAGCCAGTGGGCGTCGGGGATCAGGGCCGGATCGGCCAGGGCCTCCTCGCCCATCCAGATCCACACCAGCCGGTCGCGCTCAACGGTGGGATAGGTCTGCACCTTCAGGTTGGGGCTGATGTGGTCCTGGGCCGGGACCTCGACGCAGCGGCCGGCGCCGTCGAACAGGAGGCCGTGGTACATGCAGCGCAGCCGGCCGTCCTCGATACGGCCGGCCGAGAGCGGCGCCAGGCGATGCGGGCAGCGGTCGACCTGCGCCACCGGGGCGCCGTCGGCGGCGCGCCAGAACACCAGCGCCTCGTCCAGGATGCGGCGGCCGACAAGCTTGCCGGGCTCCAGTTCATCCGCCCACGCCGCGACGTACCAGGTATTCCGCAGAGCCTTCATGGCGAGCCCTTTCTGGTTTGCCATCACCATAGCAAGAGAGCGGAAAAGGCGACGCCGAATTTACCGGGTCGGATCTCCGGGGCCGAATTTGCCGGGATCGTACTGGCCGCCCTCAAATCACCTGTATACAGTTGCTCCGTTGGAGTTTCGGCGCTTCCGTCAGGCCCAAGGCCAGAGCAAAAAAAGACGGGGGCCGGTGGAGGATGGAATGGACGACGGCGCCCCCCAGTTCAAGATCACCGAGATCCCGGTGCCCAACACCGCCATGATCAAGCGCTTCGGCGTGGAGGGCACCTACGTCGGCGCCTCGGAGAAGGACTCCCCGTGGGTGCCGTTCGGCGACACGGCCTTCATCCGCCACCTGGCGTTCGACGTGCGCAACAACAGCTACTGCAACATCCTGTGGGTGAAGGGCGGCGGCTGGCTCGGCACCCATCGCCACCACGGCCAGGTGTCGGCCATGGTGCTGGAAGGCTCGGTCCGCTACCTGGAATACGACTGGGTGGCCACGCCCGGCGACTTCATCACCGAGACCCCCGGCACGGCCCACACCCTGGTGTCCGACAACCCCGACTATCCCGAGGGCATGAAGGCGATCTTCTGGCTGCAGGGCGCGCTGGAGTTCTACGATCAGGACGGCAAGTGGACCGAGACGCTCGACGTGTTCTGGTTCATCAACCACTACGTCAGCTACTGCGAAGCCCACGGCATCCCGATCAACAAGCAGCTGTTCATCTGATCCCATGGCGGTCCTGGATCAGTTCGACATCCGCGGCCGCTCGGGCCTGGTCACCGGGGCCGCGTCGGGCATCGGCCTGGCCTATGCCGAGATGCTGGCCGAGGCGGGAGTCAAGGTCACCCTGACCGACATCGACGGCGAGGGCGCCGAGCTCCAGGCCGAGCGCCTGCGGGGCGAGGGCTTCGAGGCCCGCGCCGCCCAGCTCGACGTCACCGACCGGGTGCGCATGGCGCAGGTGTTCGACGAGCACGCGGGCGCTTATGGCGGGCTCGACATCTGCTTCGCCAACGCCGGCATCGACCCGGGGCCCGGCTTCTGGAACCCCAAGGGCCACCGCAACGACGACGGCCAGATCGACACCGCCCCGCCCGAGCGCTGGGACCGCACCATCGCCATCAACCTGACCGGGGTCTACGACACCCTGCGCAACGCCGCGCGGCTGATGAAGCCGGCCCGCCGGGGCTCGATCGTCGCCACCTCGTCCAACGCCGCGGTGCTCAACGAGCCGATCGTGGGCATGCCCTACATGCCGGCCAAGGCGGGGGTGATGCACATGGTGCGCCACGTGGCCCTGGAGCTGGCCGAGTTCGGCATCCGGGTGAACGCCATCGCGCCCGGCCCGTTCGTCACCAACATCGGCGGCGGCTGGCTGCGCGACCCGGCGGTCAAGGCGGCCTGGGACTCCAGCGTGCCGCTCGGCAAGATCGCCGTCACCGACCAGATCAAGCCGCTCGCGCTGTACCTGGCCTCGGACGCCTCGTCCTACATGACCGGCTCGCACGTGGTGATCGACGGCGGGGCGATGATCGGCGCGCTCACGCCTAGGGCCCAGGCTATGGGGGCGCAGGCGCTATGAAAGCGGCGGTCTTCCACGGGCTCGGCCAGAAGCTGTGCGTCGAGGTCTTGCCAGACCCTGAGCCGGGGCCCGGGGAAGTGGTGGTCAAGGTTGGGCGCTGCGGCATCTGCGGTTCGGACCTGCACATGACCGAGGACCCGATGTTCGGCGTGCCGGCCGGCGCGGTGCTCGGCCACGAGTTCGCCGGCGAGATCTGCGCGGTGGGCAAGGGCGTGCAGGGCCTGAAGCTCGGCGACCGGGTGTCCGTGCCGCCGGTGAAGGGCTGCGGCCATTGCGCCAGCTGCCTGGCGGGCGAGCCGGCGTGGTGCGCCGAGATGGCCCTGATCGGCGGCGGCTACGGCGAATACGCCCTGGCGCTCGAGCGCCAGATCGTGCGCCTGCCCAGCTCCGCCAGCCTCGCCGACGGGGCCCTGGTCGAGCCGCTCGCGGTGGCCCTGCACGGCATCCGCCAGTCGAGCCTGCAGACCGGCGACAGGGTGGTGATCCTCGGCGCGGGCCCGATCGGCCTCGCCACCGCCTTCTGGGCGCGGCGCATGGGGACCAAGCAGATCGTGGTCACCGACCTGCACCGCTACCAGGAGGAGCGGGCCATGGTCATGGGCGCGACCCACTTCGTCTGCGGCGAGGAGGACCACGTGGCCCAGGCCGACCGCATCCTCGGCGGCAAGGCCGACATCGTGTTCGAGTGCGTCGGCGTGCCGGGCATGATCGCCCAGGCGGTGGAGCACATCCGCATCCACGGCGAGGTGCTGGTCCAGGGCCTGTGCACCCGGCCCGACAGCTTCATCCCGTTCAAGGCCCTGTCCAAGGAGTGCCGCATCCAGTTCGCGGCCTTCTTCAAGACCCAGGAATACGAGGCCTCGCTCGACGCCCTGAGCTCCGGCGCCGCCGAGCCGCGCGCCATGGTCACCGAGACCATCGCCCTCGACCAGTTGCCCGACACCTTCGAGGCCCTGCGCAAGCGGACCCACCAGTGCAAGGTGCTCGTCGCGCCCTAGATCCATCATCATCGAGAAACAGAGGCCGAGACGGCGCAGACCGTCCGGGCGGGAGGAAGAGGCCACATGCCGCAGAAGATGAGCGTCCAATACCAGATCACCCTGGTGCTGATCCTCAGCATCAATTTCGGGGTGCTGTTCTTCGACCGCCAGGCGCTGAACTTCCTGATGCCGTTCGTGAAGCCGGACCTGAAGCTCTCCGACACGCAGCAGGGCATGCTGTCCTCGGCCCTGTCGCTGACCTGGGCCCTCTCCGGCATCTTCATCGGCGCATGGTCCGACCGCGTGGGCAAGAAGAAGATCTTCATCGTCGTCGCCGGCCTGCTGTTCTCCCTGTGCTCGGTGCTGTCGGGCCTGGCGACCGGCTTCGCCATGCTGCTGGGCGCGCGCCTGCTGATGGGCGCGACCGAAGGCGCGGTCATGCCGATCTCCCACTCGCTGGTCGCCGAAGAGGTCTCGCCCGAGCACCGCGGCCTGGCCATGGGCGTGAACCAGAACCTCGGCTCGAACTTCCTCGGCTCGACCATGGCGCCCCTGGTGCTGACCGCGCTGGCCGCGGTGGTCGGCTGGCGATCGTCGTTCTTCCTGGCCGGCGCGCCGGGCCTGCTGTTCGCCGCCCTGATCTGGTTCTTCGTCAAGGAGCCCGAGAAGAAGCCGCAAGCGGCCGGCGACCGCCTGACCATGGCCCAGGCGCTGAAGCACAAGAACATGGTGCTGTGCGTCCTGATCTCGATCCTGCTGGTGTCCTACCTGGTGGTCACCTGGGCCTTCATGCCCACCTACCTGACGATGACCAAGGGCATGTCGCCCACCGACGGGTCGTTCCTCATGGCCGCGCTCGGCATCTCCGCCACCGTCGGCGCCTTCGTCACTCCGGCCATCTCCGACAAGGTCGGCCGCCGGCCGGTGATGATCCTGATCCCGTTCATGGGCCTCCTGATCCCCTTCTCGGTGATGTACATGACCGGCACGACCTGGACGTTCATGCCGTTCTTCTTCTTCGGCTGGGCGCTGAACGGCATCTTCCCGATGTTCATGGCCACGATCCCGTCCGAGACCCTGCCGGCCCGCTACGTGGCCACGGCCACGGGCATCACCATGGGCCTCGGCGAAGTGATCGGCGGGGTGCTGAGCCCGACCATCGCCGGCTGGGCCAACGACCACTTCCACACGCCCAACGCCACCATGTGGATCCTGGCGGGCCTGGCGGTCGCCGCCGGCTTCCTCGGCATGGGCCTCGACGAGACGGCGCCCGGCAAGCGCCGCACGCCGGCGCCGGACGCGGCGGAGCTGCAGGCGTCGGCCGCCGCCTGATCGGCCGCGCCTTGGCGGGCGCCGGGTCGCGCCTGTAGGCTGGCGTGATGAGCGATGACGCCGACCTGACGCAGGCTGCGGCCCGGGCCCTGCAGAGGCTCGAGGCCGACGAGCACGACGCCGAGGCTTGGCGCGCCCTCGCGATCTGCCAGGAGCAGCAGAGCGCCTGGTCGGAGGCGGTCGACTGCCACTGGGCGGCGATCCGGCTCGCGCCCGAACGGACGGCCTGGCTGGCGGACCTGCGGCGGGCGGCCGACCAGCTCGGCGATCCCGCCCTGACCGAGGCGATGCTGCGCCGCTACGTGGCCATGGCCCCGGCGACGGAGGCCGGCGCCCACGCCCTGGCCGGCTTCCTGCGCGACCAGCGCCGGCCCGACGAGGCGATCGGCTTCCTGTGCGAGGCGATTCCCCGAATCAGGACGCCGGCGACGCTGCTCAACCAGCTGTCCGCCTTCCTCGGGGAGGAGGGCGCGATGGACCAGGCCCTGGAGGCGGCGGAGGCGGCCCTCGGCGTGGCCCCCGGCTGGCCGGCCGCGCTGCAGAACCGGGCGAACATCCGCCTGGCGCTGGGCGACGTCGACGGCGCCCTGGCCGACGGCGCCGCGGCCCTCGCCGGAACCCGGCCGGGCCGCGAGCAGGCCTCGATCCGGCTGGCCCGGGCGCTGGCGCTGCTGCGGGCGGGGCGGCTGGAGGAAGGCTGGCGGGCCTATGGCGTGCGCCTGGAGCCGGACTACGTGGCCGCGATGCGCTTCGACATCCCGCTGCCCCGCTGGACGCCGGACCAGCCCCTGGCCGGGCTGCGGCTGCTGCTGGTGGGCGAGCAGGGTCTGGGCGACGAGGTCATGTTCGCCAACGCGATCCCCGATCTCGTGGGGCGGACCGGCCGCCTGGGGCTGGCCGTGATCCCGCGTCTGGTTTCGCTGTTCGCCCGGTCGTTCCCGACGGCGGAGGTCACCTATCACCACACCCGGGTCGCCCCGTCCGGCCCGAGCCGGTCGGTTCCGGGGATCGACCTGGCCGGCTACGACGCCTATGCGCCGATGGCCGACGTGCTGCAGGTGCTGCGCCCGGCCCTCGCCGACTTCCCGGCCCGGGCCGGCTATCTCACCCCCGACCCCGAGCGCGTCGCCCACTGGCGGCGGACCCTGCCGCCGGGGCGCCGGATCGGCCTCACCTGGAAGAGCCGGGGCGACCTCCACGCCCGCAGCCGCTACTACGCCCCGTTCGAGCTGTGGCGCCCCCTGTTCGAGCGGCCCGACGTCACGGTCGTGAACCTGCAGTACGGCGACATCGCCGCCGAGGTCGAGGTGTCGGCGACCTGGAGGCGGCCGCTGTGGCTGCCGCCCGGACTGGACGTGCGGGACGATCTCGACGAGCTGGCCGCTCTGGCGGCGGCGCTGGACGGGGTGGCCGGTCCGCTCAACGCCTCGCTCCACCTGGGCGGGGCCGCCGGCGCCCGCGTCGCGGTGGTGTCGGTGGCCGAGGCCTGGCCCGGGCTCGGGACGGGGACCCTGCCGTGGTACCCCGGCTCGCTGCTGGCCACGCCGCCGCGCCCGCTGGCCTGGCGGGAGGCGATCGGCGAGGCGCTGGCCTTCCTCTAGCCGGGGTCAGCCGGGCCCGGCGATGGCCCGCAGCCAGTCCACCGCCTGGACCACGTAGCCGCGGTCGCGGACCAGGGGCGAGGTGTGGGTGGAGCCCGGCACGTCGAGGATCAGTTGGCGCATGGCCCGGCGGGCCGGGGCCTCCTCCGCCGCCTTCCACGACCTGGCCAGGGCGGCGTCGGGATCGGCCGAGCCGGCGACCACGGCGGTGGGGATCGCGGCGGGCGAGCCGCCGAGCCCGCGCGCCACCTTCAGCCCGTCGATCACGGCCCAGTCCTCGTCGCGCGCCACGCGCAGCACGTCGCGGTCGGCCAGGTCCAGCCGCTTGCGGTCGGCCCCCTTGCCGGAGAAGCCGCTCACCCGGGTGAGGGCGTTCGACACCTGGGACGACAGGCCGACGTTGCCGCCGAAGGCCGCCAGGCTCGCCAGCCGGCGCTCGGTGGCCAGGTCGCCGATCAGGTCGGGATGGTCGAGCGCGTCGCTGTTGACGCCGTTGACGTAGACCAGCCCCGCCACCCGCTCGGGCCACAGGGCGGCGAAGGTCTCCACATAGAGGGCGCCGTTGGAGTGGCCCACCAGGATCACCGGCCGCCGCTCGCCCATCTCGTCGAGCAGGCCCCGGAGCTCCCCGGCGATCACGGCGACGCCGGCGCCGCCGGTGCGGGGCGGGGAGCGGCCGATTCCGGCGCGATCGTAGGCGCAGGCCCGCCCGCCCCGGGCCAGGTCGTCGAGCACCAGGTCCCAGTCGGCGGCCGAGCCGAAGGCGCCGGACTCCAGGATCACCGTGGGGCTGGCGGATGGCTGGCCGCGGCAATCGACGTGCAGCCGGGCCGCCTCGGCCGGCGCCAGCGGGCGCTCGGCGCAGCCGGCCAGCAGGACGGCGGAGGCGATCAGGGCGGGGAGCGGGCGCGTCACCTAGAGGGTCCAGCCGTCGTTCTGCAGGACCACGCGCCAGCCGTCCGGATCCTCGTAGGTCAGGCCCCGCTGGTCCCAGTAGGGATTGAACGACGCCACGGGCGCGAACCCCGCATCGGCCATGCGCTGGGTCGCGGCCCGCCATTCGTCCGCGTCCGGCAGGTAGAGGACCAGGAGGTTGTCCTCGGTCGGCGCCCGGCCGGCGGCATGGCCCTCGACGCGCGTGAACTCCAGGTGCCAGGGCGCCCGCGGGTGGCCGAGCATGACCCCGTGGAAGCCCTCGTGGTCGTCGAACCGGTACAGCACCTGAAGGCCCAGGCCGTCGCGGTAGAACGGCAGCAGCCGCTCCAGGTCGTCGGTGGGCCGTGCGACGCGGAGGAGGGGAGCGCCTGCCATCGGCTCAGTTCACCGGAAAGCCCTTGGCGCGGAGGTAGGCGTCCACCTTGGGGCCGCGGCCGCGGAACTTGCGGAAGGCGTCGGCGGGATCGACCGTGTCGCCCACGCTCATGATGTCGTCGTGCAGCCGCTTGGCCGTGGCCGGGTCCCACGGGTTCCCGGTCTCGGTGAAGGCCTCGAAGGCGTCGTGGTCCAGCACCTCGGCCCACAGGTAGGAGTAGTAGCCGGCGGCGTATTCGTCGCTCTGGAACACGTGGAAGAACTGGCTGGTGCGATGGCGCATGACGATCTCGGACGGCATGCCGAGGGCGTCCAGGGTCTGCTTCTCGAACCTGTCCGGATCGATCGGCGGGTCGTTCGGGCCTTGCGGCGTGGTGTGCAGCTTCATGTCCATGATCGCCGCGGCCAGGTATTCGGTCACGGTGAAGCCGGTGTTGAAGGTCTGGGCCTTCAACACCTTGTCGACCAGGTCCTGCGGGATCGGGCGGCCCTGCTCGTCGACGGCGAAACGGCCCAGCACCTCCTTGGTCGGCAGCCAGTTCTCGTTGAGCTGGCTGGGGAACTCGACGAAGTCGCGGGCCACGTTGGTGCCCGACACCGAGGGGTAGGTGACGTTCGAGTTCATGGCGTGCAGGGCGTGGCCGAACTCGTGGAACAGGGTCACCGCATCGTCCCAGGAAATCAGCACCGGCCGCCCCGGGCCGGGCTTGACGAAGTTGGTGTTGTTGGAGGCGATGGCCGAGGCCGGCTCGTCCTTCTGCTGGCTGCGGTACTGGTCCATCCACGCGCCCGAGGCCTTGATCGGCCGGGCGTAGGGATCGAAGTACCAGAGCGCCACGTGCCTGCCGGCGCGGTCCTTGACCTCGTAGACGCTCATCTCGGGCGCGAACACCGGGGCAGTCACCTTGGTGAAGGTGAAGCCGTAGAGCTGGCCGGCCTCCCAGAACACCGCCTCGCGCATCTTGTCGAGCTGCAGGTACTGGCTGACCTGCTGCATATCGAGGTCATACTTCGCCTTGCGCACCTTCTCGGCGTAGTAGCGGTAGTCCCAGGGCGCGATCGCCGGGGCCTTGCCGCCGGCTTCCCCGGCCTTCTTGGCTTCCTCGTCGGCCGTCGCCTGCATGTCGGCGACCTCCTGGCGCACCCGGGCGATGGCGGCGGGCCACACCTGCATCATCTGCGCCATGGCCGCCTCGGGGGTCTTGGCCATGGTGTCCTGCATCTTCCAGGCCGCGTAGGAGGGGAAGCCCATCAGCCGGGCCTTCTCGTAGCGCAGCTTCAGGATCTGCGGGATGATCTGGACGGTGTTGTCGTGGGCGTCCTTGTTGTCGCCGCGGCTGTAGTAGGTGCGCCAGACCTTCTCGCGCAGGTCGCGGCGGTCCGAATAGGTAAGGAACGGGTCCATGGCCGAACGGGTGTTGGCCACCGCCCATTCGCCCGGGTGGCCCTTGTCCTTGGCGGCCTCGGCGAAGGCGTCGCGCAGGGACTGGGGCAGGCCGGCGAGGTCGCCCTCCTTCAGATAGAGGACATAGTCCGCCTCGTCGGCCAGGAGGTTCTGCATGAACTTGGCGTAGAGGCTCGCCAGCTCCTGGTTGATGGCGGTGACGCGGGCCTTGGCCTCGGGCTTCAGCTGGGCGCCCTGTTTGACGAAGTCGTTCCAGTGCTTCCAGACCACCCGCTGCTGCTCGCTGGTCAGGCCCGAGTGTTCGCGGGCCTGGTAGACGGCGTCGATGCGGGCGAACAGGGCCTCGTTCTGGACGATGCGGTCGTTGAAGGCCGCCAGCTTCGGCTCCATCTCGGTCTCGAGCGCCTGGACGTCGGGCGTCTTCAGGTTCGACTTCCACACGCTGTAGATGGTCTGCACCCGATCGAGCGCCCGGCCGGCGCGCTCCAGCGGCACGATGGTGTTGGCGAAGGTCGGCTTGGCCTTGCCGGCGGCGATGGCGTCGATCTCCGCCTGCTCGCGCCGCATCCCCTCTTCCAGGGCCGGGCCGATGGCCGCGACCTTGACCTTGTCGAACGGGATCTGCCCGCCGTAGGGCCCGGTCCAGTCGGCCAGGAGGGCGGCGACGTCGGGGGAGGAGGCGGGGGCCGGTGCGGCCGTGGCGGGAGTGGAGCCCATCAGAACAACTCCGGCGCCGAGGCCGGCCATGAGACGGTGAAACATCGGCGCAAAATCCTGGACAACTGGGGCCTGGACAAACGGGGGCCTGGACAACTGACGGGCGACCCTAGCCCGCCCGAGCCTTTCGCAAAACCGGCCTCTTCCGCAAGACCCGTGCGCAAACGAAAACGGGGGAGGCGTGAGCCTCCCCCGCAGTCATGAACCACTGGAGTTTTTTGCTTATCGGAAGAGCGACAGCATGATGCTGGTCGACTGGTTGGCGATCGACAGGGCCTGGATGCCGAGCTGCTGCTTGGTCTGCAGGGCCTGCAGGGTGGCGCTCTCGGAAGCCATGTCGGCGTCCACCAGGTTCGAGATGCCGGTCTGCAGGGAGTTCTGCAGCGACGACACGAACTTGAGGTGGCTGGCCAGGGCGTTGGACCCGGTGCCGAGCTTGGTCAGGGCGGTGTTCACCTTGGTCAGGTCGGAGTCCAGCGAGGTGATGAAGGCGCTGGCCGTGCCGGCCGAGCTGAACGACGCGGTGGCCGACAGGCTGATGTTGGCGCCGCCGAGCGACAGGTCTTCGGCCGCGACGGTCAGCTTGGAGGAGCCGGAGTCGTTGGCCAGGGCGTAGACGGTGGTGCCGGACGACTTGACCATGTTGACGCCGTTGAAGTCGGCGTTCGACACGACCTTGGTGATCTGGTCGCGCAGGGACTTGAAGTCCTCGTTCAGGGCGGTGCGGCTGGTGGTGTCCAGCGAGGTGTCCGAGGCCGCCAGGGCCTTGGCCTTCATCTGGGTGAGCAGGTCGGAGACCTGCTGGCCGGCCGACATGGCCACGTCGATGGTGGACTGGGCCCGGTTCAGGCTGTCCTTCACCGCGTCGAGCGAGGTCGACTTGCCCTGCATCGTCTGGGCGATCGACCACACCGCGCCGTTGTCCTTGGCGGAGTTGATCTTCTTGCCGGTCGAGATGATGTTCTGGGTTTGGTTCAGAGACATCTGCGTGTTCGACAGGTTGGACAGAGCCAACAACGCAGACGCGTTCGTATTGATGCTGTTAAGCGCCATTCCGATAGGTTCCTTTTCTAGGATGTCCCCGCCATTGTGGCGGGGCGGGAGTTGTTCCCGATGGCCGGCGACGGCTTCCCCTGTGAGGCGAGACCGGCGACGTCGCAGGCACCATCGGGCCTGGCGGCTTAAACCTAGGTAAACGGCGCGATTACCGCGTCTCGCCTCATGCGGCGGGCGCCATTGGGGCGGCGCCGGGCGAGCCCTGAAACGCCCCGGCAACAATTCACCCGACGCTGCAATACGGTGGTTTGAAATAGTCGTTAGCAGTGCCTGAAGATGCTATGTCAATCGCATGGCGCGCCCTCGCTGGACGAGGGGGGTTGGGGCGAGTAGTGAGCCAGCCGTCGGGCAGCCCGGCGTCTCGGGCGGCTGATTTAGGGGAACTTGCATGGCCACGGCGCCGAAACGGTTTCGTTGGGGTTTTCTGGTTGTCGGAGCGATCCTCGTCGGGATGATCGCCTGGCTGGTCTACGGCAACAAGAAGCCGGCCCGGACCAATCCCGCGCCCACCGTGGCCGTCACCACGACCAAGGCGTCCATGCGCGACTTCCCGGTGGTGGTCACCGCGCTCGGTGCGGCACAGGCGTGGCAGGGCGTCACCATCCGCGCGCAGGTCAACGGCCGACTGCTGAACGTTCCGGTCAAGGAAGGGGCGGAGGTCAAGAAGGGCCAGCTGCTCGCCGAGATCGATCCCGCCCCTTACCAGGCCACCCTGATGGTGGCCCAGGGCGCCCAGCGGCGCGACGAGGCGGCGCTGGAGCAAGCGCGCATCGACCTGCAGCGCTACCAGACCCTGCTGTCGCAGAACTCCATCGCCAAGCAGCAGGCCGACACCCAGGCCGCGCTGGTCAAACAGCTCGAAGGCACGGTGATGGTCGACAAGGGCAACGTCGCCGCCGCACAGGTCAACGTCAACTACACCCGCATCCTGTCGCCGGTGGACGGCCGCGTGGGCGTGCGCCTGGTGGACGCGGGCAACGTCGTGTCGACCCAGGACACCCAGGGCATCATCATCGTCAACGAGGTGTCGCCCATCGCGGTCACCTTCACCGTGCCCCAGGGCGACTTCCAGCGCCTGGCCAACCTGTCGTCGGGCTTCTCCAAGCCCCTGACCACCACGGCCCTCAGCCAGGAGACCGGCGCCGTGCTCGGCACCGGCGAGCTGGTGGTGGCCGACAACCGCGTCGATCCCAACACCGGCACGGTGCAGATGAAGGCGCGCTTCGCCAACGCCGACCGCAAGCTGTGGCCGGGGCAGTTCGTCAACGTGCGCATGACCGTCCAGACCCTGCAGCACGCCGTCACCGTGCCGGCCACCGCCGTGAACCAGGGCCCCAACGGTCCGTTCGTGTTCGTGGTCAACCATGACGGCCAGACCGACACCGCCCGAATGCAGCCGGTGAAGGTGGTGACGACCCAGGACTTCACCGCCGTGATCCAGGACGGCATCAAGGAGGGCGACACCGTGGTCACCGACGGCCAGCTGTCGCTGCGTCCGGGGTCCAAGGTGCGCGCGCGTCCCGCCCAGGGCGCCGGCGGCCCCGGCGGTCCGGCGGCGGCGGGCGGACGCGGCGGCCGCCGCGGCGGCGCCCAAGGCCAGGGCCAAGCTCAAGGAGGGAGGCCGCCCGCGTCATGAGCATGTCCAGCCCGTTCATCAAACGGCCGGTCGCCACCTCGCTCCTGGCGGCCGCATTCCTGCTCGTCGGCGTCGTCTGCTACTTCCAACTGCCGGTCTCGGCCCTGCCCCAGGTGGACTTCCCGACCATCCAGGTCGGCGCCGGCCTGCCGGGCGCGAGCCCCGAGACCATGGCCTCCAACGTGGCCGCGCCGCTGGAGCGGCAGCTGTCGCTGATCCCGGGCCTGACCCAGATGATCTCGTCGAGCCAGCTCGGCGGGAGCAATGTCACCCTGCAGTTCGAGCTGTCGCGCAACCTCGACGGCGCCGCCCAGGACGTGCAGGCCGCCGTGCAGGCCGCCGCCGGTCAGCTGCCCACCAACCTCCCGGCGCCGCCCAACATCCGCAAGGTGAACCCGGCGGACAACGCGATCTTCGTCATCGCCATGAATTCCGACACCCTGCCCCTGGTGCGGGTGTCCGACTACGCCGACAGCATCGTCGCCCAGCAACTGTCGCGCATCGACGGGGTCGGCCAGGTCAACGTCGGCGGCATCCAGCGTCCGTCGATCCGCATCCAGATCGACCCGCGCAAGGTCGCCAGCCTGGGCCTGCAGCTCGACCAGATCCGCACGGCGATCAGCGCCAACACCGTCAACGCGCCCAAGGGCAACCTGATCAGCCCGCGGGAGTCGATCACCGTCTACGCCAACGACCAGGTGTTCGACGCGGCCACCTGGAACGACCTGATCGTCGCCTACAAGAACGGCGCCCCGGTGCGCGTCAAGGACGTCGGCCAGGCCATCGCCGCGGTGGAGAACAACCAGACCGGCGCCTGGTCCGAACCCGGCAAGGCCGGCAAGGACCCGGCCCTGAAGTCCGGCCGAGTGGTGCACGTGACGGTCAACAAGGCCCCCGGCGCCAACGTGATCCACACGGTCGAGGCGATCAAGAAGGCCGTACCGAAGATCCAGGCCAACATCCCGCAGTCGGTGCAGATGCACGTCATCGCCGACCGCACCCTGACCATCCGCGCCTCGGTCAAGGACGTCGAGATCACCCTGCTGATCACCGTGGTGCTGGTGGTGGCGGTGATCTTCCTGTTCCTGCGCAACGTGCGGGCGACGCTGATCCCCAGCGCGGTGATCCCCCTGTCGATCATGGCCACGGCCGCCGTCATGCTGCCGGCGGGCTTCTCGCTCGACAACCTGTCGCTGATGGCCCTGACCATCGCCGTCGGCTTCGTGGTCGACGACGCCATCGTCATGGTCGAGGCGATCTGGCGGCGCGTGGAGCATGGCGAGAAGCCGTTCCAGGCCGCGCTGAACGGCGCCGGCGAGATCAGCTTCACCATCCTGTCGATCGCCATCTCCCTGATCGCGGTGTTCACGCCGCTGATGTTCATGAGCGGAGTGGTCGGCCGGCTGATGCGCGAGTTCGCCCTGACCCTGGCGGCGGCCGTGGTGGTGTCGGTGTGCCTGTCGCTGACCTTCACGCCGATGCTGTGCGGCAAGTTCCTCAAGGCCCCCGAGCCGCCGAAGAACCCGCTGATGAGGGGGCTGGAGACCGGCTTCCATCGCATGGAGCGCGGCTATGCCCGGGCGCTGGACGCGGTGATGCGCCACAAGGGCCTGACCCTGTTCACCTTCATCTGCACGGCGGTGCTGGCGGTGGTGATGTACGTCACCTCGCCGACCGGCTTCTTTCCGCAGCAGGACACCGGCTTCCTCGGCGGCGCCCTGCAGACGGCGCAGAACTCCTCGTTCGCCTATACCGACAAGAAGTCGCAGGAAGCGATCAAGATCATCGCCGCCGACCCCGACGTGGAGGAGGCGCACTACAACATCGGCAACAACCCGACCAACTCGAACCTGAACGTCACCCTGCGCCAGCGCGACGACGGCCGCACCGCCACGGCGGACCAGATCATCCAGCGGCTGCGGCCGCGGCTGGCCCGGGTGGTGGGCGCCAACTCCGGCCTGCAGGCGACCCAGGACATCAACGTCGGCGGCCGCTTCACCCGCGCCCAGTACCAGTACACCCTGTCGGACGCCGATCTCGACGAGCTCAACGAGTGGGCGCCGAAGATGCTGCAGGCGCTGGAGAAGCTGCCGCAGCTCAAGGACGTCAACACCGACCAGCAGTCGTCCTCGCCCTCGGCCACCCTGACCATCGACCGCGATGCGGCGGGCCGCTTCGGCATCGCCCCGTCCGACATCGACGCGGCGATCTACAACTCCATCGGCGGCCGCCAGGTGGCCCAGTACTTCACCCAGCTGAACGCCTACCACGTGGTGCTCGAGGCGCCGCCGGAGCAGCAGGTGTCCCCCGAGCTGTTCCGCGACATCTACCTGAACTCGCCGCGCACCGGGAAACCCGTGCCCCTGTCGTCCCTGGTCAAGGTCGACATGTCCAAGACGCGCGCGCTGTCGATCCAGCACCAGGGCCAGCTGCCGGCGGCCACCCTGTCGTTCAACCTCTCCCCGGGCGTGCCGCTCGGCGACGCCACCCGGCTGATCGAGGAGGCCAAGGCCGAGCTCGGCGCCCCCGCCACCCTGACCGGCGCCTTCCAGGGTACCGCCCAGGCGTTCCAGGAATCGCTGTCGTCGATGCCGATCCTGATCGTTGCGGCGCTGCTGTCGGTCTACATCATCCTGGGCGTGCTCTATGAGAGCTACATCCACCCCCTGACGATCCTGTCGACCCTGCCATCGGCCGGCGTCGGCGCGCTGCTGTTCCTGCGTCTTGGCGGCCACGACCTCGACGTGATCGGCATCATCGCCATCATCCTGTTGATCGGCATCGTCAAGAAGAACGGCATCATGATCGTCGACGTGG